>Ga0126376_10000006_pt1 | contig 89632 bp, 70 predicted proteins | sample PanSoiMetPlot_15_FD_92760 | JGI IMG/M metagenome (GOLD analysis project Ga0126376, IMG submission 92760) | Tropical forest soil microbial communities from Panama - MetaG Plot_15 | ecosystem: Environmental > Terrestrial > Soil > Tropical forest > Bulk soil | place: Panama | collected 2016-02-17 | reverse complement strand
TGCTGGCACTCTGCTTCGGGTTGGCCTGAGTGGTCCAGGCGGAAAACCGGCCCTCGTTTCGCGGACAAAACAGTGCAGGCGTAAGCGACGGCAACGATCAGCCGACCACCTGGGACGCAGAGAAGTCAATTAATATTTTGTGGAAGACTCCGATACCAGGCCTGGGCCATTCCAGCCCGGTTGTGTGGGGAGAACGCATCTTTGTTACAACTGCAATCAGCAGCGACGCGAATTCAGAGTTCGTGCATGGCTTAACAGAGACTGCCGCTTCTGCCAACGATAATTCGAAACACAGTTGGCGCGTCTACTGCCTCGACAAAAACACCGGACGCATCATCTGGGAGAAAGCGATTTACGAAGGCGTGCCAAAGGTCAAACGCCACGTCAAAGCGAGCTATGCGAATCCGACTCCGGCTACGGACGGCAAGCATCTCGTCATCTCCTTCGGCTCGGAAGGACTCTACTGTTTTGACCTTGAAGGAAAACTCTTGTGGAAACAGGATTTGGGGATCCTCGATGGTGGTTGGACCTCTGACGCCGGCGCTCATTGGGGCTTTGGGAGTTCACCCGTCATCTACAAGCAGCTCGCGATTGTGCAGTGCGACACGCAGAACCAGTCGTTCGTCGCGGCTTTCAATCTCGCGGATGGTAAACGCGTCTGGCAGACCACGCGCGAAGAGGACACTTCGTGGAGCACTCCCACGATTTACGAAAGCAAGGATCGCGCTGAGTTAATTACGAGCGGCACGAAATACTATCGTGGTTACGATCCTTTGACGGGCAAAGAGCTGTGGCGAATGGCTGACGGCGTGGACGTGAAGATTCCGACTCCCATTGCCACAAACGATTTGTACTTTCTCGGCGGAGGCGGCTCAAACTCGCGGCGCGCGTTTTACGCAGTGCGCGCCGGAGTCAAAGGCGAGATCAAGCCCGGAGAAGCCGACACGAAAAGCATCGCCTGGCAAAGCTCACAGATCAGACCACACATCGTCACGCCGATTGTCTATGGCGATTATCTGTACGTCTGTACAGACAACGGCATCTTGTCTCAGTACCAGGCCAAAACCGGCGAGCCATCATTTCGTGCACGGTTGGGCAGTGGCGGATCATTCAGCGCCTCGCCTGTGGCAGCGAATGGAAAAGTCTACTTCGCCAGTGAGGATGGCGATGTATTTGTCGTCAAGGCTGGTCCAACGTTCGCATTACTCGCCCGCAACGCAGTGGGCGAGGTCATGATGGCCACTCCCGCCATCGCAGGTAAGATGATCATCATTCGCGGGCAGAATCACGTCTTCGGCATCGGGGGGAAAGATTAAAACAGTCAGCCGATTCCTAGATGCGCCCCAGGAGCAGCAGAATCAATACGATCACAACGATTAGCCCGATTCCGCCGCTCGGCCAATATCCCCAACTCCTGCTATAGCCCCATGATGGGACTGCGCCTATTAAAAGGAGAATCAAAATTATCAACAGGATTAACCCCATGAGATCTCACCCCCCGTTCGCGCGTAAATAGTGTCCTGTTCTGTTTCCATGCAATTAACACTTCTTTCTACGCGAACGAAGCAAACCTAATGCCGATCATTCGTAGCGCAGCGCGACCAGAGGATCGACCCGCGACGCTTTGCGCGCGGGCAGCCAGCAGGCGATGAGGGCGATGATTACCAGTATTGAGGCGACGATAAGAAGAGTTGCGGGATCGGTTTCCTTAACTCCGTAAAGCAACTCGGCCGTTTGCCGCAGCCAGGAGAGACTCGCGAGTAGCTGGCTGGCTAGCAGCCGCACCAAGACATATCCGCCCAACGTGCCCAGGGCGATTCCCAACAGCACCAACTTCATTCCCTGCCAGATCACCAAGCGAAGAACATTCGACGATCTTGCGCCGAGCGCCATGCGAATGCCAATCTCATTCGTGCGCTGCGCCACCGAGTAAGCCAACACGCCTGACAAACCAATCGCAGCAAGCAAGAGCGCGAGGACGCCAAAGAAACTCAAGAGCCGCGCGGTTAGACGTTCCTGACCCAACGTGACTTGCGAGCGAGCGGTCTGCGACGTGAGCTGCGTGACCGGAAGGTTGGGGTCGAGTTCGTGCACGATCTGCCGCACTGTCGCGGCGAGCGCAGTCGGTTCGCCGGTGGTGCGCAAAGCAAAATGCATCGTGCCGATCTCTTTGCCTTCCTGTTGCCATGGCGTGTAGAGCAGCGGCTCGATCTCTTCGCGCTGCGTCATGTACTTGGTATCTGCCACAACGCCGACAATCTCGACATCGTGCTTGCCGTAGATAATCGTGACATGCTTGCCCAGTACGTCTTCTTCGGGGAAGAACTTACGAGCAAAGGCCTGACTTGCAATTGCAACTCGCGGAGCATTTTGATCGTCCTGCGAGGTGAAGCCGCGTCCGCGCAACAGCGGGATCTCCATAGTCTCGAAATAGTTCTCGCGCGCCACTTCCCGGTAGGTCTCATGCTGGTTGTTGGTTGTTTCCGTCTCACCAGGCAACAGGATGTCGTTGATCGAGTTGTCATCCGCGATCAGCGGGACGTTCCCAAACGTCGCCGAACGCACTCCAGGCAAGTGATCCAGCCGCGCAAATAGTTGCTCATATAATTTCAGCAGACGTTCGTCCTCGTACCCTCCCTGTTGCGGCTGCAACCTGAACAACAGCAGATTCTTCTCGTTGAAGCCGACGTCGACGTGTTGCAAGTTATAAAGCGTGCGGATGAATAAGGTTGCGCCGATCAGTAACAACAACGAGAGCGCGACCTGAACGACGATCAGTCCTTTGCTGAGCCGCGACACTGCGCCCGTCGTGCGGCGGCTTTGTTTGAGTGAGCTTGCGAGATCCAAACTCGTCGCGCGCAAAGCCGGCGCTAATCCAAACAGCACGCCTGTAAGAAGCGAGACGACGAGCGTGAACGTCAACACGCGCCAATTCAAACTGAGCGCGACGCCGCTGGGCACGAGTCCTGACTCTTTACTGGTTAACGCCGCCAGCGCGTTCTTGGCCCAGACGGCGAAGATCACGCCCACCGCGCCACCTAAGATCGCGAGCATCACGCTTTCGGTCAGCAGTTGACGGACCAGACGCCGGCGCCCCGCGCCGACCGCGAGCCGCACATTGATTTCCGCGCCGCGCAAGGCTGCTCGAGACAACAGCAGATTCGCGACGTTGGCACACGCAATGAGCAGCACGAGCGCTACGACAATGAACAATCCATAGATCGCACTCGAGTATTCCCTGCGATGGTCCAACATCCCACGGCCACCGGATTCTGCCATCAGGCGAGGGTAATCTTTGGGATCGATCTGCGCCGTTTGGTTCTCTTTGCGCGGCGGCGGCATCACTTCAAGCGACGCGGCTTGAAAGGCGCCGTTCAAACTCTCGCGCGCGGATTCGTAGGAGGCGTTCGGTTTCAGCCGTCCCATCACATTCAGCCACCAAACGCCGGGTTTGTTCGCGGTGCCCAACCTGCTGGCGTCGCCGCGCAGCAAAGGCTCAATGGCGAGCGCGACGGTCAACGCCGGATGGTAATCAACTTGCGAAGTGCCGGTGAACGCAGCGGGAGTGACGCCGACGATGGTGAAAGACGTCTTGTTGAGTTTGAGCTGTTGGCCGATGACGGCAGGATCAGCGGCGAATCGCTCTTGCCAGAATTGATGGCTTAGCACGACTACAGGAATCGCGCCGGGCTTGTCGTCTTCGGTCGTAATCGCGCGTCCCAGGCAGGGTTGCACCTTCAACCCGGAGTAGTAACCGCCGGACACGGCTTGTCCGTCGACAACCTCCGCTTGATCGCCCACCACGGCAGTCACTTCAGAGACAGGAGCAAAGGCAAAGAGATCGCTCAGCGGGTTGTCTGAAGCTTGAGCCCGCGTTTGATCCATCTTTTGAAAAACATCGTAACGAAACAGTGAGAGCGCTCGTGTTCCTTCCGGAGCCGGCACGAACGACGACCCGCTCATGCCACTGACCCTGAACGCGCGTCCGGCTTGCCATTCAAACAACACCAGGCGATCGGGTTCAGCGACTGGCAAGGTCTGCAGCAACACGGCATCCACCACGCTGAAGATAGCAGTGTTCGCGCCGATACCGAGCGCGAGTGAAAGCACAGCTACCAGCGTGAAACCTTTGTGCTTGAAAAGCATCCGCGCGCCGTAACGCACGTCGTGAATTAGACTCTGCATGTTTTACGGACCACCTGGTGTTGAGTGCGGTAATCACATACCGACCTTTCAAGTCGTGTGCCATCCAGCAGTCGACTGTGCTTTGCACAAGAAGTCGAAGATACCACGGGCTTGTCCCGTGGAGTCTCATGTGCGCCGCTATCTGAATCCCAAACCCAGGTCTTCAGATGCCACGGGCTTGCCCCGTGGAGCTTCACGTTTCCTGCTATTTAGCTAAGAACGTGAACCTCGACGGGACAAGCCCGTGGCATCTTTCGCGACTTCTTGTTCAATTCCAGTCGACTGTTTTGACGAGAAAGCGAGATGCAATTTCCGTTTGTGGGATCGTTAATCCCATTTTCGACGTAACTGAATTGCAAGAAAGAATTTCGTTGACAGTGAACTATCACGGCGGTAAAGTGCGGCCGTCTCATAAAACTCAAAGCTTCATTTTGCTTTGAACCTGATCGAAACAATTTTTATTTTTTATTTCACTCGCTCAGGTTCCCGCAGTTGCTCTTGATCAACGTCCTTGTCTCCCTAAGGAAGGTATTTAGCGGTCGATTCGCAACCGGCGCAGGCTAAAGCACTCTATCCCCGAAGTGCGACGTAAACCTTAGCAAGCCTCGCCTCAACCAAAACATCCATTTTCAAGCTTGTCGGATAAGGAATGATCTGCGCCAGCGCTGTCTCTCCTTCGCCGGCCTGAGCAACGCCTACTGAGTGAAAGGAAAAATAATGAGAACCGAATTCAAACAGATTCGAATCAAGGATCTACGATCGACTGTACTCCCCGTCTTTGCTTTAGTGTTGCTCGCCTTCCTGCCGGCTTCCGCAGCAGCACAGTGGGCTACAAACGGCAATGACATCAACAACACAAATACCGGTAACGTCGGCGTGGGAACGACTACTCCAGCCGCCAAGTTGCACGTAGCTGGAGGAATCTATTCTACGACGGGCATCGATAGCGCCTATTCAGGTGGGTTTCGACTTGTGGTGACCGGCCCAGGCGATCCGCGTGCAACGTGGTCTTATAACGGCGGAGTCACAACAACCCGACTTACAAGTGTAGCTAACGTACGGACGTCTTTTGGATCGAACGGAATCGACGACCGAGTGTTTTTAGATCTTTCCGGCAATCTCGGCATTAACACCACTACACCCGGAAGTAAGCTCCATGTGGTGGGCGCAATGGAGGCCCCGGCTGCCTCCGGAACCGGGACAAACGGCATGTTCCGTCTTGGAGCTACGCCGACTACAAACCTCGTCCTCGACATGGGAGTCGATGCCACTTCCAGTGTGTACACCTGGCTACAAAGTAGAAATCAGACGAACTACGCGTCGAATTATGACCTCGCGCTTAATCCGAATGGAGGCAACGTCGGTATCGGCACAACCGCGCCGAGTTCAAAACTACATGTAAACGGAAATGGAACCATCACCGGAAATCTCACGGTGAGTGGAACTGTCAATGCCAAATACCAGGATGTCGCTGAATGGGTCCACGCTTCGCAGGAACTGGCAGCGGGCACAGTCGTCGTACTTGATTCGGTGAAATCAAATTATGTGGCTGCGTCGGAGCAGGCGTACGACACGCATGTAGCCGGTGTAATCAGCGCGCAGCCTGGAATCACACTTGGTGAATCTGGTGAAGGTAAAGTCCTCGTCGCAACAACCGGCCGCGTCAAGGTCAAAGTCGATGCTTCAAATGGTCCGATCCAGATCGGCGATCTCCTCGTCACTGGTGAGAAGCAAGGCTTCGCAATGAAATCTCTGCCAGTCGAGCTCGGCGGCGTTCGCATCCATCGCCCCGGCACGCTGATTGGCAAAGCACTCGAGCCATTGGCAAGTGGTCAGGGCGAGATCCTGGTCCTGTTGAGCTTGCAATAACCAAAACTTAGTTCACTAAAGGTGGCTTCCCCGGGGAGACGATCATCATGAGAAGCATGCTGAAACCAATAGTTTGCTTGGTGATTACTGTATCGCTGCTGTGCAATTCTACACCCGCAGCCGCGGAGACAATTGTGGGTGTAACCGACGACTGGCGGGTGAGTTTCACCTTCTGGTTGCATGCAAGTGGAGCACTCGCCGCCTTGCAGCGATTGCTTGCCGGCGAGTACTCGCGCACGAAACCGCAGGAAAAACAGTCGGAGCGTGACGCCAGAGTGAGCCACATCCGTATCTCACCCGGAGAAGTCACTGCGCATATCGGCGAGGTGGTGAGGTTTTCTGCGATCAGTTACGGTGAAAACGGTGACACGATTGCGGGTGTGAAGTTTCGCTGGTCCACCCGCGGCGCTAAGGAAGGCACTGCATTCATTAACTCCGCCGGTGAGTTCTCAGCTCTCGAACACGGCAAGTTCGAGATCTCTGTGAGCGGTGCAGGTCACACGACTCAAACTGTCGTGACAGTTCTCAAGAACGCGCCCGTTACTAAAGAGCCGCAGCTCAACAGGTCCTTTTCTACGCGTAACACTTCACCGCGCGACACACAGCAGGCCAAAACTGAAACGAAGACCATCTTTCGAAAAGCGTCCTTCAACGCCGCCGCGTCATTGGCAACATCCGCGCCACCGCCTCTGCCACAAGGCTCCGACACATACGGCTGGAACCTTGTTAACTACATGACCGCTGACGATCCGGGAAGCCAGGTTGGTGATCCTCCCGGCGCTCCAATAGACGACGGCGCCGGCAACGGCAACTTTCAACTCACAGCACCTGTCCTCTCGCTCCCAGGAAGAGGACTGGACGTGTCCCTCGCACTCTCTTACAACGCACATCTCTGGCACAAAGCCGGGAACAATATCACCTACGACATCGACCGCGGCTGGCCGTCGGCCGGCTGGTCGCTCGGCTTCGGAAAGATGGCTGACATCGGCGATGGCGGCAGCATCCTCATTGACTCGGACGGCACTCGCCACGGGTTCAACGGCACCGCGACAGGGCCAATTGCGAACAGCTCTTTCAGCGGGCGCACTAATGACGGATCTTTCATCGATTATTCGTGCGTGCGACAAAACGGAGTGATCATTTTTGGTTCCGCAACTCTTCCCAACGGTACGCGGGTTAGTTTTGGCGCCTTCGGGGACGGAGCAATCTATCCGACTTCCATCATTGACCAGAACGGGAACTATGTAACCATCACGTATCGCAATAATGCCGGCCCGCAAATCGATACCGTAACCGACACGTTAGGCCGCGTTATCAATTTCTATTACGACACGAACAATCTGCTCACGGCTATAACTGCGCCTGCCTATAACGGCGCCGGTACACGCACACTGGTCCGGCTTCACTATCAACAGCAGTTCGTTGGTCCGAGCTTTTCGGGCGTGACTCCGCTCGTCCGCGCTCCTTCTACTCGTTGGTTACTCGATGCCATCTACTATCCCGCAACCAGTACAGGCTATTGGTTCAACGACACCGATTCGTTTTTGTCGACATACGGCACGATCGCAAAGGTTGAAGAGCAACGCGGGATGACTCATGCGTCGACTGGTCTAACCGACATGGGAACTGTGAGCGCCGGCACAATGACGAGCAAGGCAGTTTATGGCTGGGTAACCAGCCTGACTGACGCACCTACTTACACGACGATGACCGAGAGCTGGGCGTTTATCGATACCGCTCCATCCGTGACGAACTATCTTATTAACGAGAACTCATCGCCGCGCACCAGCACCATCACCCTTCCGAACGGCGTTAAGAGTATCCAGTACTCCCATAACGCGCCCGGTCAGTCTTACGACGGAATGATTTTTAAGGATGAAACTTACGATACGGATGGAACCACGCTCCTGGTCCGCAACGAGGTCAACTGGGAAACGGGTGATTACAACTCGGCACGGCCCACGTATACAAAAACGACGACACGGCAAGGCACCAGTTATGTGACGACGGGAACTGAGTTTTCCTATCAGGCGACACCATCTTTCAACCAGGTCACAGAGATGCGAAGTTACGACTATGGCTATGTCCCGTTAGGCACTAACGTGCTGCTTCGCAAGACCGTGAGTCAATACGAAAACTCATCCAATTACACCAACCGGCACATCTTCAATCTGCCGAAGATAGTCACTGTCTATTCGGGCACTGGAGCCACAGTTTCCCAAACCGAATACACGTATGATGGCGTCACGTTGCAAAACACGCCCAGCGTGGTCCAACACCTCGACGAATCGAATCCATATGCAGCTTCAGTTACCCAACCCGGTCACTACATAACGCAGTGTACAGGTTGTCCGCCGTGTTCCTGCGTGCCCGTGTGGATTCCGCCATCCACATCGAACCCTTACAAACCCGAGACTGACTATCGCGGAAACGTCACGCAAATAAAGACGTACGCGGACGTCGCCACTTTGGACCAGCCCACTGCGGTGGTTAATACACGCAGCTACGACATCACCGGCAATATGGTTAAGTCCACAACTTCATGCTGCGAGGAAACCAGTTTAGAGTTCACTACCTCAACTCAATACGCCTATCCGGAAAAGCAAACCCGCGGCTCGGCAACGGACCAGTTTGCGCAGGTAGTCACCAAAGCGACTTATGATTTCAATACCGGTCTGAATATCACAACCAACGATGCCAATGACCGGCAATCGATCAGCAGCTACGATCCCAATACGCTACGACTTGCCAGCTCCATCTCTCCGACGGGAGCGCACACTGATTATGACTACAACAACGCCACCATGACGCTCACTGCCACGTCGTATGCGTCGAGCGGCGAAGGCGGCCTTATCGCGGATCAGAGTGTGCAGTTGCTGAACGGCAAGGGACAAGTCAGGCAGGAGCAGGCACTGGGCGCGAACGGCATCTGGGACTTTGTAGATACTACTTACGACAACATGAGCCGTCAGTCACAGCAGACGCAGCCGTACCGGACTGGCGACACGAAGCAGTGGAGCACAATTACTTACGATGGGCTCGATCGCATCTTGACCATGGCCACTCCCGACGGCAGCACGACGAGCTTTTTCTACAATGAGCTCGCACGACCGAGCGGCGCCTCGAGCAATCCCGGAGATACTACTCGCATCCAGGATCCCTGGGGCCGCGAGCGTTGGCGCCGCACTGATGCGAACGGTTGGCCGATCGAAATAATGGAACCTGATCCGAATGGTAACGGCTCAGTGTCGACGGGCGGCCTGCTCACGACGTACTCCTACAACACGCTCGGCGACCTGACGCAAATCATCCAGGGTGATCAAACGAGGAGTTTCAAGTATGACTCATTGGGTCGTTTGCTCGCGCAAAAGCTGGCGGAAGCGAATGCCTCACTTAACGATGCTGGAACGTATGTGGGAGCGGGTACGTGGAGCGACGTGTTCACCTACGACGTGCGTTCCAATCTTACATCGCGCACAGACGCACGCGGCGTTAAGACGGTTTACAACTACAACGGCGATCCGCTCAACCGGTTGCAATCAATTTCGTGGGACACGACCGGCTTTGGCGATACGACCAACCCGATTGTCGCGGCAGCGACCGTCACTTACAGTTATCGAACAAAAACCGCTGGCCCAGACATCCTGGATGTGACTCAACTCAATAGCATCGCAGCCGCGGGTGTTAGCACTGAAAGCTTTGGTTATGACACGGAAGGACGAGTCAGTTCCAAGACTCTGACTTTGACGAGTCGAGCGTCCTATCCGTTCGTCATGGATTACATCTACGACTCGCTGGATCGGATAAAAGATCTGCGCTATCCCGCTGAGTACGGCAATGGCAGCGCTGCGCGCAAAGTCGTGCATCACGATTACGATGTTGCCAGTCGCTTGTCCGGAGTGACTTTCGACGGCCAGACACACGCGTCCAGTATCACTTACACTGCTGCCAGTCAGACGAAGTCGCTCTACGTAGGCACTGGCCCGAACCAGGTCACGGAAAACTACAACTACAACGCGCAGACAGGTTGGCTCGAACAGCAAACCGCAACGCGCGGCGGCACGACGTTGCTCGACCTGTCGTACGACTATGCCGGTCCGAACGGAAAACGCACCGGCCAGCTTACGAAGATTCTGAATAACCAGAATCACAATAAGGATCGCGGCTACACCTACGACGCCCTGGGAAGATTGAAGCAGGCTACCGGTGGGCCTTCAGCAAGTCCGATCTGGACGCAAACCTACGCGTACGATCGTTATGGCAATCGCACGTCCGTTTCGGCGTCCGGGTATTCTGCAAAGAATGAGCGCCACGGCGCAGAACCGAAAAAAGATCTGCTGGCGAAAAACGTCTTCGAACCTCCGCTATTCATGCGCGACGAGACGAAACCAGTTTCGGATTCGCCCCTCACGCTCAAAGGCTTGAACGCTGATTTTCCGAGCGCAACTTCCCCGCCGCAAAGTGGGCCGCCAACTTTCACTGACGATCCGTTGGCTGCGGGTGTAACCGTGAAAGCAATCCACGTCACACAACTTCGTGATGCAATTAACCAGCTCCGTCAGCGCGCCGCTCTGCCCCAGGTATCATGGGCCGAGACGGTGAGCACTGGAGTACTCATCAAGGCGTCGCATATTACCGAGATGCGCACGGGATTGGAGCAAGCGAGAACAGCGCTTGGACTCGGGCCCACAACCTACACAGATCCCGGATTAACGGTGGGCACCGTCATCAAGAAAGAGCACATTCAGGAGATTCGTGACTCACTGAAAGCTGCCTGGACTGTATCGTCTCAGATCTCGCGCGATGGGTACGCGTCACTCTCCTATCAATTAAGTTCGAATCGCATCACGACCGCAGGTTTTGGCTACGACGCGGCCGGAAATCAGGTCCGCGCGCTGGCTGGGAGTGTGTCGCAGCGTTTTCAGTACGACGCGGCGAATCGAATGGTGAGCGTGAAGACTGATGACAACTCGATCGTGCTGGCGAGTTACACCTATGGATGTTCGAGCGAACGATTAGTCGGCGAAGAAGGCGGCACGCGCACTTACTACGTCGACGACGCGGAAAAGACGGTTGCTGAGTTTAGCGAGAGTGGTGCTTCCACAACGCCTCTCTGGTCCAAGAGCTATGTCTTTTTAGACGGTCGTCTGCTCTCCGTGCTCACGCCTGATGGCAGCGGCGGCGACGCGGTCGAATATCAGCACCCCGACCGACTAGGCACGAGACTCGTTACAAACCCGGTCACCGGGACTTCTCTTGAACAGGTGACGTTGCCGTTCGGTACGGTAATCAACAGCGAATCGACCAACACCACCACCAAGCGAAGATTCACTTCCTACGAGCGAAGCGGAGCAACCGGTCTGGACTACGCCATCAACCGCCACTACGATTCACAACAAGGACGTTTCACGCAGGTGGACCCGCTCGGGATGGGATCGGTGGACTTAACCGACCCGCAAACATTAAACCTGTACGCATACTGTGCGAATGATCCGATCAACCGATTCGATTCCAATGGCCTCTTCTGGGGCAAGCTGTTTGGTTTTCTGAGGAAAGCCCTCAGCGTCTTTAGTAAAGTGATCAAGTGGTTGGTGGTGGCGACACTGGTTGCTGCGGGTCTCGCGGTAGCGTTCGCGTTTTTGGGAATACCGGGGGCGGCGTTCTTATGGTCACTCGCCGGGCATCTGTTTGGGGTGCTCAAGTTGATTTCCGGAGCCCTCGGTGCTGTCTTCGCTAAAATAAAAGGGGCGATAAAAGGTATCTTTTCTTTTGCCGCAGCGTTTAGAGGAGGCGATGAAAGTCAGGAAAAAGATGGTTTCGGGATCCTCGGCGCACTGCTCGCAGCAGATCTCCTGATCAAGAAGCACCACAGGAGGGTCAAACGGCGGAGAAGACAGCGGCGTAAACAAGATGTCCGGACACAGCCGGCGCCGTCGGTGCCAGCGACTCCTCCGGCGCCCGGAACCAAGATAGAAACCCGGCCTATGGAACCAGGGCCCGCAGACCTTGATGACCGTTATACAATCGAAACTTGTCGTTATTATGGCCAGTCCGGCAGAAGCGATCTCGAGGGTATTTGCCGCTGGTTTGGTAACGGTAAGTGGTCCAATTGCATGAGGCGTTGCCTCCTGGAGAATTATGGTACTAGTCCGGGTGGTGTCTATGGTCAAGACGGAGGGTACCAGGATAGCTTCCCAACTTATGGTCCAATCGTGCATGCGAAGTGTGGCGCCAAATGCACCGGGAAGTCGCTGCTAAATCCGCAACATGTCATATTTTAATGACTACTGACTTCCACGATCTGAAGCGTCGTATGGCTGTTCTGCCTGCGGACGAGCTGCTCGATATCGTGACCTTCGACGTCACTGATTATCGAGGCGACGCATTAGATCTGGCACGTGAGGAGTTGTATAAGCGCGGCTATAGCGATTCGGATCTGGAAAACTGGAGGGTGTCAGCGGCTGGCCGGCAATCGCCTAACGCCGGCCTGCAAGCCGGCCGAATGAGATCGGTCCTGACGCTGGTGCTGACACCCATCGTTACCTTCGGTCTATTTGCTCCACTCATCTACCTTTCCATAATTGTGTATGGAATACCCTGTGCAATCTTCATTGCCGCCGGCTATCTGATTTGGCTTGGCCTGCGTCGCACCGATCCGCAACAGGCTCGCGCCTTTGCTATCGGCTTCGCGGGTGTCGTAGCCATCCTGGTACTAGCGGTGGCGACATCTGTCCCGTGGTATGGAGGGATGATCATAGCTGAGTGCCTGGGCCTATGGATTTTGATCGAGTTGATTAGGCGTCGCGACCGCCGGAACCAAACTCAATAGTCCCCACCGTCTCCAAGTCCGTCCCTAAAAATCTTACCGCATATTTACCGTAAGTTTATGACTGCGGTTCCCCTCACCCTTATTCTCCGGCACCAGGATGACTTTCGAAGAAGCTTTCTTGCCCGATCTTAAGCGACTGAAGGAATAAAAGAACGGGCACAACGGTATTTACAAGTGAAGAGATTCATACATCAAGACGAGGAGTTTCCATGAAGAAGAAAATTGTTACAGGCTTAATCAAATTCGGTTTGCTGGTCGCGATGATTGCGGTGATAGTGAACCAACCGGCAAAGGCGCAATCACTCTCGTATGGTCTACGTGTAAGTATTCCGTTCGACTTCAAGGTGGGAGATAAGACCTTTCCTGCCGGCCGGTACTTTGTCAGCCGCGCTCAGCAGGATGAGGCGGTCATTAAGATCACTAGTTGGAATGGAAAAGCAAACTCGTTTCGTCCAACAATCCCGGTAACCATAGCGAAAACAAGTAACCAGGCCACTGTGATTTTTAATCGTTACGGCGATCAGTACTACCTCTCGCAGGTGTGGCCTGGCGGTTCCTCGGTCGGTCGAGAAGTGCCGGTGTCCCGCAGTGAGCGCGACCTGAGAAATCAGATACATAATTCGGTAGGAGAAGCGGTCCGGCAAGAGCCGGAAACCGTGACTATCGCGGCCGACTTGCCGTGAAGGAGTGAATGATCGTGGGCACTGATCGATGCGTACAACTTGCAGCGCAAGGTGACATCACGGCGTTTGAAGAGATCTATCGATCGCATCATCGCCGCGTATTCAATCAGTGCCTACGCATGACGCGCAACGTTTCTGAAGCTGAAGATCTTACTCAGGACGTTTTCCTTCAGCTCTATCGTAAGCTGAAGACCTTTCGCGGTGACTCTGCGTTTACGACGTGGCTGCACCGGCTTACCATGAATGTCGTGCTGATGCACTTCCGCAAGACTGCGGTGCGTCCGGATCAGAGGACGAACCTGCTTCCGGAACAACTCGAACTCACAAATCGCGGCGCGGGATCGGAGTCCTCGGTTATCTTGAACCGCATTTACTTAGACGAAGCGCTTCGCCAACTCTCGCCGGGATATCGAGCTGTTCTGATTCTGCATGACGTCGAAGGGTACGAACACAACCAGATAAGTGAGCTGCTCGGGTGTGCGGTAGGTACGTCGAAGTCGCAACTACACAAGGCTCGAAAGAAGTTGCGCCAGTTGCTAAAGAAGCGAGCAAAGCACGGCGCACACGTCGGGCAACTTCAGTTGCGCTTAGCCGGGGCTACGGGTTGAACTTCGCGTCGTCGAGTGGAATGTTCTGTTTGATCTCGTCGATCTTCCGGCCCCAGATGCGACCCGGGAAAGACCAGTGAATCAAGAACGGCTGCTTGATTCCGTCAACCTCACGATAGTCTTCATAATCCACTTGCAATGGCAGCTTGCCTAAAGGCGTGTCTGACTCCGTATAGCGCCGCACCAGCAAACCGGTACGCACGTCAAAGAAGAGTTTTTCCACTGGACCATCAGCGGGCGTCGCCTGGATGACGTAAGCATCAGCATCCCGCACCGAAGCTTTACCCAACATCGTGAGGTTCGAATAGAGTTCCTGGGTTTTGAGTTCTTTGTAGAAGACCGCATCGCGCTTTAGTTGGGCCAAAAGCTGATCGGGCAACGGTGTCGCGCCGTCTCGACTACTGTGTCCCCAACCTGCCGTGCCGTTATAGCCGTTGCTGAAGACAACGTTTGGATAACTCGTGACGGTGAGTAGTTTATCGGGAGCCTTTTGATAGACCTCTTCCGGAACGAGCACGCCATCCGCGCCGATGCGTGAGCCCTTTACGGTGCGACTCGTGATCTTCAGCAACGCTTCTGCACCACCAACCGCCTGCACGTACCGATCGAGAATCTGTTTGACTGACGGCGGCGTTTCGGCTGTTGGTGACGGTGAGCTCGGCGCCCAGAGATTCTGGCCGATTGCCGGAACTGAAATCGGCGTTGGTTTGCCGCGATGGCAGGTGTAACAGGTAACCGCGCTCTGTCCGTTGAAGCTGCCCTTGTTCAGATCGAAGACCATCTGAATCATGCGACGCGCAGTGAGCTTCGTGGGCTTATCGTCCTTATCGAAACTGTTGGGCAGGTGACAGTAACTGCAGCGAACACCGAGTGAGCCGGAGATGAAGGCCATCGTCGGATCCAACTGCGTTGCGGGAAGTGTCTTGAAGATTTGGATGTTCTTAAATTTCTGCTCGGCCGTCTGCGCACGCGCGGTTGGCAGACCAAGCAGAAAAAGGACAAAGATGACGGTGAGTAATCGCATAGCTCCAGGCTCCTTTAGGCCGCCGCAATCTTCAGCGCATGCAGCGGATTTGAAGGATCAGAATTCGGAACGCGCATCACAAAATCGAGATAATCAACTTCCCCGCGCTCGTCTCGGTGAAAAGTAACCTCGCCGTAGAACTGCTTGACGAAGTAACTCGTCTCCGACGTCGGGAACAACTCAACTTTCTGTCCCACACACTCAATCGTCAGTCGCCCTGCTTCATTGCGCACCACGATCTCCAACTCCGGACGACTATCGTCTCGATACTGTCCACTAAACTCGTCGTAGCTTCGCGGATCAACCGCCACCACTTCCCTCAGACACTTCTCGAGCATCAAGTTCTCACACAGAACTCGAAACCCGAGCCTCTCATTCAACGCACGAATCGCCTGTTGCCGCGGCTTGTTAAAGGATTGAATGAGTTGATAACCGTGTGATTGCGCGTAGACGATCCCCTGCAGCTTCAACGCGGTCGCCAGTCCGCGCCGGCGATACTCGCGCCTCACGCCAGTGAACCCCTGCGTCAACCCACCCGGCATCGCCTCAAACAGACTGACATCCGACACGCCAACATATTCATCGCCGCGTTTCGCGATGAAGTACGCGTCCGGAAGCACGTACTTCATTTCCAGCCACATCAACGCTTCACGCGCGTTGTAAGCCGGCGGCACAAACGGGCCTCGCGCCGGATCGTCCTGACTCAGGATAGTCGTGAGCTCGTAAAGCTTCTCGACGCAACGCGGATCTCGCGTACGCTCTTCCGCAAACGTCGAAATCGAAATGCCCTCAGCTTCGAACCGTCGCACTAACTCAGTCAAAGGCGAGACATCAACACCCGCAACATCGAGACGCAAATCCAAGACGCGCGACGTCTCCACAAACCCATGACCCTCGAGCAGTTTCACCATCTCAGTCTCAGACGCATAGTGCCTGCACGACACCGTAATCGCCTGCGCTTGACTTAAATCTTCCATCAGCCGATCGAGTAACAACTCTCCGATGCCTCGCTTGAGCCACTGCGGATCGCTGACGAGCAGCAGACGGTATTTCGGCAGATAAATACTCTGCTCAACCGCGCCGTAAGCAACGATCTGCTTGAGCGCAGCGTTTTCCACGACATAATGCCTTCGGAAATAACGCGACTCGTCAAACTTCTGACGACCACGCAGCCAGAGTTCATGCCCCGGCGCATCGTCGCGCGCCCGCGCCGATGCAATCGCGCTCACCATGGGCCAATCCGGATCGTAAAAAGGACGCAGCTTCGTATTGACCTCGTTCGAAAAGTTCGCGTCGCGCGAAGGACGTTGTTGCTGCAGTTCGTTTTTGAATAACTCGACTTTACTTTTCAGTCGTTGCCGAGCTGAATACAGCCGCTTGTTGACTGTCGAGACCGGCACTTCGAGAAAGTCGCCAATGTCCGCCTGCGTGTATCCATCGATGTAAAAGAGAGTGGTCACCAGGCGCTCGTTATCCGGCAACGCGTTTATTGCGTGCAGCACTTTCGCAAGTAGATCGTGTCGTTCGGCCGAAGCGTGTGGTCCAGGATCGATGACAGATGCGTTCACATCATCCTCAAGCGGTACCATCTGCAGCCGCTTGCAACGCGTGAGTCGATTGCACTGCGTTAACACAATGCGCTTTAACCAACCCGGAAACGCTGCCGGTTCACGAAGCTGCGCGAGCTTTTGCCACGCAATAACGAAAGCTTCCTGGGCCGTGTCCTGCGCGAGGTAGACATCGCCCAGCACGGCAAACGCGCAACCGAATGCCATGTCTTGAAAGCGAAGCACGAGCTCGCCAAACGCCTCGCGTCGAGCCGCTGGCGAACTACTCAGGTCCGCCGCCCGGAGGACAATGCTATCGATGTCTCTCACGTCCTAATATTAAGAGCCAAAATCAGGCGTGCAGCTTACCAGACAAATTATCTGGATTTGCGTTCAAAGAAGAGGTGCGCAAGCGCGAGGCAAGCGGCGGCAAGTGCGAGACAGTAGAGCCTGTAGTTGAGGATTGTGCGGCTGGTGAGATCAGCATACTTCCAGAGTCGGTAAAGCAGAGGGTTGTACAGCCAGTGGTTATGTCCAATGTTGTATAGATAAAGGAGTCCGGCGCCTGTGCTGATGGCCACTACGTACGCCAGGTACTTATTCCGTAGCAACACATTCAACGCGACGACGATTGAGGTCATAAAAATTATGCCGGGCACCACCACAATCGCATTGATGACCAGGTAGGCTGAGAAATCGACGGGCGTATAACCTCTCAATAGTTGAGTCACGATCGTAGTCAGACCACCTGCCAGCACCAACGCAAGCGCCAGCACGGTCATAGCCGCGAATTTTGAGAGCAGCAAGACACTGTTTGACACGGGCGCTGACCATACGACTGGTTCGATTTTCAGTTCTCGATCGCGATGCATTGCTTCGCCCATGTAGAAAACGATCACACAGGCTAAAAACAGTAGCAGCATGTTTGCTGTGTTCGTTGCAGAAGTAACGGAATAGGAGACCTCAACTGGAATTCGAGAAAACGGGACTGAGAAAAAAGAAAGCACGGTCGCCAGCGGGATCAGAACGATGAGACTGCGTTCCGCTCGTAGCAGTCGAAGCTCAAGGCCAATTGCTGCGATTATTTTGAAGAGAGTCGCAGGTAGTCCTTGAGCTGAAGTGACTTTCGGAACCGTTATTCGCTCGCGTGCCGGCGATGCTTCGATAGGTAAGTCGATTAGTCCATACGAGGGCGCACTGTAAGCAATCCTGTCCGGTACCTCGGAAAGCGTGAGCATCGTGAAATGCTCTGTTCTCTTCTCTTGCGGGTCGATTCGAAACCGGAAATAAACAATCGACAGAACCAGAGCAGACACAATGATCACCCAGGCGCGGTTAACGTACGAGGCCAGGCTATATTTGGCCACGTACTGATTGAGAAAATCCGCACTCCGAGACCATGGCTCAATTTTTGATTGAAGATTGAAACCCATCGGGTCGATAAGTACGTGAAAGCCCGTGGGCAAGTCTTTCACCAGGAACGACACCGCAATAAAAACCGGGTAAAAACAGGCCGCCAACCCGTAAACCACTTTTGCGTTGCGAGTAAGTGTTCCGGCGCCAAAGTAAATAGCAGCCAGGACCAGGTGAGAAATGACAACGATGATAAAGAAGTGTTTGAAGTAAGGAACTACCCGAACGGACAGGACAACCATTTTCGAAAATGGAACCCATTGAAGCAGAAAGAACGTAATCGCAAACGCTGATTGACAACAGACAAGCACAAAGAAGTTGCCGAGAAATTTTCCGAGCAGATACGACCCACGGCCGACGGGCTTCGAAAAAATCAGTTGATCCAGACCGAGACGAAAATCCCTGATAACAGGGTCGCCCATAATGACTGCTGTGAATATCGGCAGTCCCAAAATTATGGAGAAGGCCGCCATGTTTCTTCTGATGTAAAAGTCGCTGTTGGTGGCCCAACCTCTTTCGACCGCCGGCCCCCATCCCCACCACAAAACGGCATTCGAGGCGAACAACGCCATCAGCACGTACGGAGTAACGCGCTTTGCGTTAAGTAGTACTTCGTTCGTGAAGACCGCCGCGAACGGAGTTTGGAAGGGATTTCTCATTTAGTCGTGTCGATTTACGAGATCGAAATAGTAGTCTTCAAGAACCGGCGTCGCCTCACTGAACTCGTCACCTGGACGCTGACCTTTCGAGATCACTCGGACGCGCGCCTGGCCATCGAAGGTTCGCGAAGAGATCACATTGAATTGAGTCTTGAACGCCTCGAGTTGTTCCCGCCGCACAGTCCCTTCCCAGACCGAACCTTTCAGTTCATCAACCGCCTGCCGCGGTGTGCAGGCGGAAAGAATTTTCCCCTGGCGAATGATCGCCATGCTGCTGCAAAGATTCGAGACGTCAGACACAATGTGAGTCGAGAGAATTACGACTGTGTTTTCGCTCGCAGTTTCCGAAATCAAGTTATGAAACCGAACACGTTCTTCCGGGTCGAGTCCTGCCGTCGGTTCATCGACGATGAGCAACTCCGGTTCACCAATGAGTGCCTGGGCAATACCTAAACGCTGACGCATCCCACCTGAAAACTCATCCAGTCGCTGCGTACGTTCAGATGAAAGATTGACTCGCTCGAGCAGCGCGTCGATTAGAGCGTGACGTTCTTTCTTATTTGTGATGCCCTTGAGCTGCGCAAAGTAATTAAGCATCTGCCACGCTGTGAGCGTTGGATAAAGACCAAAGTCCTGCGGCAGGTAACCCAGCATCCGGCGTGTATGGTCCTTGCGAGTTATCAAGTCGGCGCCGTTCATCTCGATCGTGCCCGAGTCCGGTTCCAGCAAGGTCGCTACAATCTTCATCAACGTCGTCTTACCCGAGCCGTTTGGTCCAAGTAAGCCGAAGACGCCCGGATACAGTTCCAGGCTGACTCCTCTGAGCGCCTGCACACCGCTCGAGTAAGTCTTTGCCAGGTTTTTTATTACGAGCATTCAGGCTTCTCGTTAACTACCGATACGGATTTTGTGTTTCGAGGAAGGAATGCGGCCGGACTCAATCCGCGCACATAAAGCAACAAGCGACCCGTGATGGCGATCATGATCAACATGGTGCCAATGCGCGCGATTTTGTAATCCGAGCTAAGGAAGTGAATCGAGAGACCAGCCAGCGCAAAAAGAATTGATGACATCTTGAAGGCGCGCCGCAGAAGACTGTTCCTTCTGCGGATGTCCACGCACTGCTTCTTCACCCTTTCGAGATTTCCAAAGCGTCTCAGTGCTGCCGCCTTCGCTTCCGCCGCAGACATTCCCTGTTGAGTATATTTACGCTCGAGCATTTCAAGGTGAAATTGCAGTTCTTCCTCAACCTCGAATGCCGGTTCCGGGTGAATGATTCTCATCGTTATGTTGCCTGCAAGATCCTCGTTACAGCTTTGGAGATGCGGTTCCAGTTGGCGCGTTCAGCTTCGAGCTGTTTTTGCCCTCGTTTGGTGAGTTTATAAAACTTGGCGCGTCGATTGTTCTCTGACAATCCCCACTCTGACTTGACCCAGCCACGTTCCTCCATGCGATAAAGCGCCGGGTAAAGCGAACCATCCTCGACCTTGAGCAGATCGTCGGCTGCTTCGTGTATTCGCTGGACGATACCGTAACCGTGCATGGCTTCACGCGCCAGAGTGTTCAGGATCAACAACTCCAGCGTGCCTGGCAACAAGTCCGTGCGGTCGTTTGCCATGAAAAAAACTTTCTCCCCTAGATTGTCTGGGGCCGTAGTCTAGCCGAGACTTCCCCAGATTGTCAAGGGGAAAAACCTGCCTACAGAATTGTACAAGTCAGGAAGAGTGGCTTGTTCTTAATTACGTGCCCCAAATGTTCGCACGTATTAATATGGGGACTCAAGTTTGGCAACGACTCAGCTAGAGGCGCGATTATGTCGACGGTTAAACTTTTTCTGTTATTCGCATCTATCTTTATCTTTCCCACACTGGTCTTCAGCCAAACAAAACCTGAGCCGAGCGGCGACACACAGGATGTCATTAAGTTTGATACCTCGCTGGTCCAAACCGACGTGATGGTCTTCGACAAGCAGGGACGCTTCGTAGACGGCTTAAAACCCGAACAATTTCAGTTGAAGATCAATAACACTCAGCGTGAAATATCTTTCTTCGAAAGAATCGCGTCCGGCGGTTCGGCCAACGAAACTCGAGCGGCAAAGCCCGATCAGCCAAACTCAATCGACACACGTAAAGCCGACGCACAGCGGCGCTCCGTCATATTCTTCGTCGACGATTTGCATCTGGCGCCGGACAGTCTGGCACGAACACGAAAGGCATTGCTCGAGTTCATCGAGCGAGGCATTGGCGAAAAGGATCTGGTCGCTATCACTTCACCCAGCGGACAAATCGGATTCCTGCAACAGTTCACCTCCGATAAAGAAGCATTGCGTTCAGCCGTTGCCCGTTTGAATTACCGCACGAACACAAAATTCGACATGGACCAACCGCCGATGTCTGAGTACATCGCGCTGAAGATCCGCGAAGGCGACGAACAGGCAATGACCTATTACATCCAGGAGATTCAAAAGCAAAACTGTTATCGGGTGCCCGGTAGTGTCACGCTAATCTGCTCAGTGTCTCCACAGTCTGCCAGGCAACTGGTCCAACAACGCGCACAGCAGATCGTTACTCAGTCTGCGCCGGCGACCGATGACACGCTGCGACTCCTGGAAGGACTGATGCGCACCGCGGCTCAGGTGCCCGGACGCAAAGTGGTATTTGTGATCTCCGACGGTTTCTATCTAAATGATCGAAAGTCAGGTTCGATCGACAGGATCAAGAAAGTAACTGACGCAGCCGGACGCGCAGGCGTCGTGATCTACACGCTTGACGCGCGCGGCATCGTGGGCGACTCGATCGATATCACCAACAATAGTCCTATCGACTCCAAAGGTTTTTTGACTGCCGCTTCGATCGGCGAAATCTCGGCGTCTCAGGACGGCCTTAATGCACTCGCGGCTGATACAGGTGGCCAGGCATTTCGTAACACCAACAAGCCGATGCACGAGTGGGTTGAAAAAGTAATGGACGAAACGTCCAACTACTACCTGCTCGCATGGAAACCTGACAACGACGAGCAGAAGCGAGGCAAGTTCAAAAGCATTGAGATCAGTATCGTGGGTCGTCCCGATCTGAAGGTGCGCATGCGTGGTAGTTACTTCAAATCAGCCGCTCTGCCTTTGCTGACAACGAAGAAAAAGCGCGATAAGGATCCTGCCAAAGCGCGTGACGACGATATGCGTCTGGTGATCGATGCACCTGTTACGCAACGTGAGATACCGGCGGAAGTTGATTTGAGCTACGTGATGGTACCCGGTGTCGCCACCAGTGTGATTGCCATTATCTCGATTGAAGAGTCGGCGCTGCCGTTTGATCTAATTGACGGGAAGCTCGCGGCTGACGTCGATATCGGCGGAATCCTGTACGACGACAAAGGCAAACCGCTCAACAGCTTTGTTGGACGCCTGAGAATCTTTCAGCGTGGCGCTGAAAGTCCCGCAGCTAAACAGAAGCGAGCCATCTACAGGTTCAGCACATTCGTGAGTGGCGGTCTCTATCAGGTCAGGGTCGGCATTCGTGACCTGAAGAGCAGCCGCAGCGGAAACGCAATGGATTGGATCAAAGTCCCGAAGCTCTAACATCGCCAGGCTCTTCATTGCGTTTTAATCTCTTAAAATCGAGTCGCCAGCATCGGTTAACAGTAACTGTCCTGTTTGCCATCTGCCTGCTGTGTAGCAGTTCATATCCGCAAGCGCCCGTTCGCGAAAAGCCCAAGCTCAAGGACTTTGGTTCCAGTCTCAAAAAGCTCAAATGGGATCCGCAGAAGAATCAGGTTGTTACCAGCGCTGCGCCAAGTCGCAACGGAAGTAACGACGACGATGTAGTTCGAATCGAAACGTCGCTCGTCGTGTCCGACGTGTTGGTGACTGATAAGCAAGGACGCCCGCAACGAAATCTTAAACCGACTGATTTCGCGATCAGCGAGGATGGCGTTCCTCAGCAAGTCGGACTCTTCACACTGGGAGATGATGCGAAGCTTTCACGTTCGATCGTTTTGATCATTGATTACAGCAGGAGCCAGTTCCCTTACCTCAGTGACAGCATCGAAGCGGCAAAAATCCTGGTCGACAAACTTGGACCATACGATCAGATGGCCATTGTTACCGATGATATTGAATTGCTGGTTGGCTTCACGAACGACAAGCGAGATCTCAAGAAGGCCCTGGATTCGCTTATTGAAAAAACTCGAGGCAGCAAGGGCGTCCTGGGTTTTGGGAAGCGGCCACCACAATTTGGTCGTAGCGCTCAGTTCAGCGCCTTGATGGCTACGCTTAACGAGGCTTTTGACGACGAAGATCAGAGTCCGGTTATTGTTTTTCAGACTGATGGAGACGAAATCGAGTACCTCCGAAACTCCATCATTGTCCATGAGGTTCCGCGCGGGCTCTCGCCTGAGTTGTTGCGTGAGGTCCAGGAGGAGATCGAACAAAAGAAGCAGATGCAGCGTTCGCTGATGACCGAATTCAGCCTCGATGATGTATTTCGTGCGGTCGAGAAGTCACGGGCCACCATCTATCCCATCATTCCGCGAACGCGTCTGCTTGGTCTAACCGAGGATGAGCAGATACGACGATTGACTGCCGAAGATGAACGCGCCGTCGAGACATGGACCGCAACAGCCTCATCAGCAAAGTTGAAGAGCATTCTTCAGGAACGCTATGAAGAGCGGCAAAAGAAACTTACGAAGGAAATCTGGGAAGCCAGGTTGGACCAGGAGCTCAAAATTCAACAAGCACTTGTTGACCTGGCAACACTTTCAGGCGGTTGGGCGGAATTTTTAGAAACAAAGTCACAAGCGACCGAGATCTACAATCGAATCGTCCAGGATCTAAATCAGCGTTACATCATCGGCTACTATCCGACTAATAAAGAGCACGATGGAAAACGAAGGCGCATCTCCATCACAGTGAACGGACATCCCGATTACCTAATCACGAGCCGCAAGTCGTATTACGCACCTGAGCCGTAGCACTTGAATGCGGCCGTCTGTTCTGTTGACTTGCGGTGTCAATTTCGACTTGATGCGGTGTGTATGTGAGAATCGTGGCGTGAGACTACTCACTCTTGGTCTGACATTCCTGTGTTTGTGCTGCTCGCCAGTAGTCGCGCAAACGTGTCTGCAGCGAGCCGAGGAGGTTGCACCGCCACTCACGAAAGAAACGCGGCGCGCGTTTGAAACGAAACTTACCGAGGCACGCAAGAACTTCGAGACAGAACCCAGCGCTGATAATTTAATCTGGCTCGGCAGGCGAACGGCTTATCTTGGTCATTACAAAGACGCAATCAAGATCTTCACGCAAGGCGTGGAAAAGTTTCCTGATGACGCACGCTTCCTGCGGCATCGTGGTCACCGATTCATCACGTTGCGTTGTTTCGATCTGGCGATTGCGGATCTGAACCGCGCGGCAAAACTCATCAAAGGCAAACCCGATCAGATCGAACCTGATGGTCTGCCGAATGCGCGAAACATTCCTACGAGCACTTTGCGGTCAAACATCTGGTATCACCTCGGGCTTGCACACTACTTAAAAGGAGACTTCAAAGCCGCACTCAACGCATATCGCGAAGCAGCGAAAGTCTCCACCAATCCAGACATGCTGGTCGCGACCACGCATTGGCAGTACATGACCTTGCGCCGGCTCGGGCGCGAAAAAGAAGCCGCGAGTGTCGCCGCCGCAATCAAACCTGATCTGGATGTGATCGAAAATGCGGACTACTACAAACTCATTCGCTTTTACCAAGGCAAGACCTCAGCAGACGAGTTATTAAATGAGATTAACGGCGCCGCGAGCGCGCTCAGTAAAGCATCAATCGGTTACGGACTGGGCAACTGGTTTCTTTACAACGATCGACGAGATGAAGCCGAGAAGATCTTCCGCCAGATCATTCTGGGAAATCAGTGGGCCAGCTTTGGACACATCGCAGCCGAAGTGGAGTTGAGTCGTTAATGACGCTGATAAACAGCAAGAAAAAGTTTGTGGACGCGTATGGGGAGCAGATTTGGAGTTACTTCAAGACTGGTGAACCCAGGAAGGAAATCATCGAAAGAGACGATGGCTTGCTTTCGTTGGGCCAATACGGCGGCAACCTTTATTTCTCTGAGTACAAAGATTGGCAGAAGATCGAAAAAGAGGCGATGAAATACGTCAGAGGAAGAGTGTTGGATATCGGGTGTGGAGCGGGACGACATTCGCTTTACCTGCAAGGAAAAGGTTTTGACGTTACCGGAATCGATAACTCGCCTCTGTCAATAAGAGTGGCCCGACTCCGTGGATTAAAGAAAACAAGAGTATTGCCGATCGAGAGGATTGGACAACTCAGTCCTGATTCCTTCGACACGGTGATCATGATGGGAAACAATTTCGGACTCTTCGGCTCAAATCGCCGGGCCCAAAGCCTTTTGAAAAAACTCCACCGGCTAACATCTTCTGATGCGTTGATTATTGCTGCGACGAGAGATCCGTATGCCACAAAAGATCCGGCACATCTGGCGTATCATAAACTCAATAAGAAGAGAGGCAGGATGGCCGGCCAATTGCGAATCAGGGTCAGATTCAAAGGCTTTGTTGGTAACTGGTTCGATTATCTTCTGGTTTCAAAAAAGGAACTTAAAGAAATTCTGAAGAATACCGGTTGGGAAATAAGACGTTTTATTGACGGTAACGACGGCCAATACATTATGTTGCTGTGCAAGCAATGAACTCACCTGCCCTTCCACAATCCTTGCGCAACTAGCGGTACGTACTTCTCGAGTCCCTCGGGTTTGAACTGGATCGTGCGCTCCTGTTCAGCGCTCATGTATGCAGTCATCAGCAGTTCTGTTATTTCGAGACCATCGTAAAAACTCTCTTCCGGCTGTTTTCCATCGAGAAAGCACTGAACGAAATAGCGATCCTGCGATTCGTAACCATACTCCGCGGCTTCGTTCCCCAACACCGGCATTAAGCCCTGTTCGGCATTCTGTTTCTCAACCAGGTCTTCACCGGCCGCGCCTTTTACCTCACGACTCATGAACAACTTCAATCCACTATCCAGCGAGTTCATGCTCAATGAATACTCCGGACCGAGTACTTCAAGACTCAAACGCAGACCCGCGCCGACGTAACTCCACGAAGTTGTTACTTCGACAATCAGCGGGGTGTTTTCTTCGTCAATATAGTTAATGGTGGCCCGTGCAAAATCTTCGGCCGGCCGCGTTTTGTAATCGACGTCCGGTCCCATGTTTTGCTTGAGAATCTCTGCGTAATCCGGTCGCGACCATTTCAAACTCGCAATCTGCGCCGACACCTTGACAGGCCGAATACTCGAGCGCGGTGCGCCGGGTTTGGTCAGCATAAAACGACCGACTTCGATGCTGTGACACATCATGTCGTTAAGCACACCGCCGCCCTGAAGTTCGCCCTGCCAGAACCACGGTGAATGTGGACCACTGTGTTCCTCAGCGGCGCGTGCAAGATACGGGCGACCAGTTAATGCGGCTGCGCGGCTCCACATGATCTCTCTGCCACGAGTCACACCCGGAGCGAATATTTGATCTTCAAGATAGCCGTGCAGCAGTCCCGTCTGTTCGACGAGCTGGACCATGCGCCGGGCCTCAGCCACATTGCGGGCCAACGGCTTCTCGCACGCGATTCCGATCAGTTTTCCTTTGCCGGCTTGAATCGCGTTGCAGATTGCTTCCGTGTTCTGCACGCGTTGATGATTTGGACCACAGAGCCAGACGCAATCGATCTCAGGAGCAGCAACCATCTCCTCGATTGATTTGAACGCCCGCGCATTCCCGACGCGAAGCTCTCGCGCACGAGCTGCGGTCGTTTCGGCGTGAGCTGTGTTTGGGCTGTACACACCAAGCACATCCGCATCACGCACGCCGCGCCAGCCTTCAAGGTGGAACTTCGCCACGAATCCGCTGCCGATGAATCCGATTCCGAGCCTGGTAGTCATGATCAAATTATATTTGAAGCCCACGCGTCATGGTGATAGATTGTCTCGCGTCCGGCTCAATTCCGCTTTAGTAGTTTCTATCCTTACTCTTTGATCCCATTTGAAACGTGATGAAAAATTGCTGAGGTAACCATGGCGAAGCGGATTATCCACGGAAACGATTCGCGCGACGCTCTTCTGCGCGGAGTTGAACAGCTTACAGACGCCGTTAAGGTCACGCTCGGACCGAAAGGCCGCAATGTCGTGCTCGGCAAAAAGTTCGGCTCTCCCATCATAACCAAAGATGGCGTAACGGTGGCTAAAGAGATCGAGCTGAAGAATCCCCTCGAAAACATGGGCGCGAGCATGGTTCGCGAAGTAGCGAGCAAAACCGCGGATCTTGCCGGCGATGGCACGACAACAGCAACAGTTCTCGCCGGTGCAATCTTTCGGGAAGGCATTAAAGCTGTTGCCGCCGGTGTCAACCCGATGGGTCTTAAACGCGGGATCGACAAGGCCGTCGAACTGATCGCTAAGGAGATTAGTCGACTCTCAAAGCCTGTCAGGAATGAGGCAATCATTCAGGTCGGTACGATTTCCGCTAACGGCGACTTGGCGATCGGCGAAATCATCCACGAGGCGATAAGCAAAGTCGGCAAGGACGGTGTCATCTCTGTGCAAGAGTCTCAGACGATCGAGACGACGCTCGAGATTGTAGAAGGGATGCGTTTCGATCGCGGTTACCTCTCGCCCTACTTCGTCACCGATCCGGAACGCATGGAGGCGATTCTAACCGACGCACTCATTCTCATCTACGAGAAGAAAATTAGCGCCATTGCCGAGTTGCTGCCTTTGCTGGAACAAGTCGCCAAAGCAGAAAAGCAACTACTCATCATTGCGGAAGATGTCGAGGGTGATGCTTTAGGGACACTGGTGGTGAACAAGTTGCGCGGCACTCTTCATGTGGCCGCCGTGAAAGCGCCGGGCTTTGGTGACCGTCGGCTGGAGATGCTCGAGGATATCGCAGTTCTTACCGGCGGCGCCGTCTTCCGGCAAGACCTCGGAAGAAAACTGGAGAACGTGACGCTCACCGATTTAGGCAGGGCAAAAAGAATCACTATCGACAAAGACAACACAACCATTGTCGAAGGCTCTGGTGACCAGAAGACGATCGACGATCGCGTTCGGAGCATACGAGCCCAAATCGAGGACAGTACTTCAGATTACGATCGCGAAAAGCTGCAAGAGCGATTGGCAAAACTCGCAGGCGGCGTAGCTGTCATCCGTGTGGGCGCAGTTACAGAGACGGAATTGAAAGAAAAGAAAGCGCGCGTCGAAGACGCTGTGCATGCGACGCAAGCCGCCATCGAGGAAGGAGTGGTTCCCGGAGGTGGCGTGGCTTTCCTTCGCGCACAGCGCAGCTTGAATGATTTGCTCCTTGATGACAGGGATGAAATAGCAGGACTGGAGATTGTCGGCCGCGCGCTGGAAGAGCCCATGTGGCAGATTGCGCAGAATGCCGGGCATGAAGGTCAAACCGTGGTCCAGCGCGTGCTGGCGAAAGGTGGCCCAAACTTTGGCTTCAACGCGGCGACGGGAGAGTTTGAGAACCTCGTTAAAGTGGGAATTATCGACTCGGCCAAGGTTACGCGCATGGCGTTGCAAAACGCAGGCTCGATTGCGGGATTAATGCTTACGACAGATGCGCTGATTTCAGATGCAGTCGAGGCAGAGGCGGAGTCTGAAGCGATTACTCACAAGAGATTTACACAGCGCGCGCGGTTGCGGTCTCGGAGTGAATATCGCTATCGACCTGCTTGGCATGAAGCAACTTTTTCCCAGCCCAGCGATGATGATTTTTCTTTCATCGACGCCGGTGGGGGGAGAGGCGACTCTATCCAATACGGGTTCATCGATGATGATGATGAACCGAAGGAAATAAAACACGCATACCATGGAGAGCCTAAAACTCGTAAAAGACGCTCATCTCGCAAAACCAAATCAGAACCCGTCTTCTACTTTGCGTTGGAAGGCGATCACGATCACGTCTTAGGGAACGTGGTTGTATTTGGCGCCAACGTCGATCTTGTTTTTGATTATGGAAAGCTCACTGACTCGGCTTTGGGAACCGTGACAGGAAGTAACATCGATAACGCCGTAACCACAGGCACGCCGTTCGGCATTTCGGTCCTTCCCAAAGGCCTGTCTTTTCGCAAACCCGACGACCCATGGTACCAGGTGGCGCATTTCGAAAATGGAAAGCTGACTGCACAACTGCGGTTCCATCTGAAAGCACACAGCGCGAAGAAGCTGGCTAAGGAAAACATTCAATCGGAAACAGGTCTATACGTCACCTTCTACTTTCTCGGTCACGCGCAGTATTCATTTTCCATTCCCATCAACCTCGTGGCGCGTTTAGATGTAAAAGACATCGTTCCGTCACAACGTCGCATCGAGATCGATCTGGACAAACACATCCAGGTCGCAATGTTTGGTGAACAACTATTGCAAAAACCGTTCGAGGGGAGCCTGCTATGAGTGACGACACAGTTACCACGGCGACTCTAAATCTTCTCTTTAAAAGCAAAATGATTTCCTGTCAGATCAGTGGACCACCAAACATCAATTGGCAGTCGCCGATGATGCCCATCGACGTCGAGCTCGCCGGCCTGAGTGGGAAAATCAGCCAACTCAAGAAAGTCCTGAATTCCAGTCAGACAGCGATCTGGGCCGGCCTAAAGGATCCGTTGGGAGAACCTTCAAATGAGGTGGCAAAGAAAGAATTCCGCAACGCCGTAGAGAGAGTGATCAGCGAAGGAGCTGCGCTCTACAGTGAACTTGCAAACAATGGTTTTCGCCTGATCCTGCAAAAAATCAACTCGACCCTCAAGCAAGGCGACCGGCTCACGATTCAAACGGATTCTGCATTCCTTCCGTGGGAAATTCTATATCCGTTTGAGTATAGCGATGAGTGGCCCGAGCAAAAGAAAGCAGCGAACCCGATCAAGCCGTGGGAACTCTGGGGCTACCGGTTCATGACGAATCACATTCTTTTCCCGTCGCTTGACGAAGGTGGCTGGGAGCCTCCGTTTGGCGAGCACCTGAATGGACCGGTGTTTGTTTCTTTGAATCTCAACAAGTCAATTGAAGACGCATTTAAGCAACGTTCTTTCAAGCCAATCCTTTTTCACCGGGAGTTTTACGAGAAAACTCTGTCGAGTTGCGGGCAGTTGCTCGATGACCCGGAAAAGATCAAGGAATTGCTGTTGGCCCCAAACGAAGCGACAGTCATCTACTTGTATTGTCATGGTCGCAGCACTACTTTGTTTGATGGCGCCGGTGATGAGCTCGAGATTGACACTGACAAAATTATCACGCCGAGTTTTCTCGACGGCACGAAATATCAACGTGGTCCAATAGTGGTGCTTAACTCTTGCAGCAGCGCGGCTACGTCGCCGCTTTCGTTCTCCTCGTTCCACGAGAAGTTCAGGATAAAACGAGCGATGGGTATCATCGGCACCACGATTGAAATACCGGCGACCTTCGCCGCAGCGTTTGGGACGAAATTGATCGAAGCCTATCTCAAAGGAATTCCGATTGGCACTGCGATCCATACGCTGCGGCAGGAACTGCTTGAGCGATACAATCCACTCGGCATGTTCTATTCGTTGCAATGCCCGTTTTACATCACCGCACCACCATCATCCGGCCAGGGGTAAACAGTCATGAGTGATAAGCCAATCACGATCATCATCAGCGATTTGCACGTCGGTGGAGGCGAGAACGACCCCGGTGATGATCACGTTTACAAGAAACAAGAGTTCGTGCGCTTTCTGGAGTCGATTCCAGAAGCTCGTGACGGCAAAGTCGAACTGTTTATCAATGGCGACTTCCTGGAGTTTGCGCAGGTATTACCCGACGTCTTTCAGCCCACTTCACCGGATTTCTGGTGTTCGCAGGATGAGTCAAAAGCAAAACTGAATGCGATCCTTACCGGCCACAAAGACATGTTTGATGCGCTCGGAGGCTTTCAGAAAAACGGCAATCAGGTGACGATCAGCGCCGGCAATCATGATGTCGATCTCTACTGGCAAGGTGTCCAGAACGATCTCAGGCGAGCGATTCATCCGGACATCAAGTTTGAGCTTGGAGAAAATGTTTACTTTCGCTACGGCACTCGTCTCGTCATTGGTCACGGACACATGTACGACCCCGCGAACAAGTTCAAGAATTGGAAAGATCCGATCGACAAGGACCAACAGCGTTTGGAGATGTGTCCCGGCACACTCTTCATGGTGAAGTTTGTTAATTGGCTGGAAGCCAGTTTTCCTTTCTCGGACAACGTCAAACCGGTGACTGCGTTGGGCCGCCTTTTATGGAATGAGTCACGACCGGATTTCAAAGCGGCCGCCAAAATTCTCTTTCGGTTTACTTACAAGAATCCGCTGACTGCGCTTGGAATTGATTCAGCTAACGACCTCGAGGGTATCGGTAAGGCACTTTTGATTGAACTTTCCGTAAACGAAATCCTGCAACAGGAAATCACGAAGCTCTACCGGGAGGTGCGCGATCCGCACGCAACCAACGAGACAGTAATGAATGATCTGAATTCGGAGGAACGTCTCATAGAATTTCTCAAAGAACTGTTTTTGAAACTTTCGCCGCCACTCTGGCTGCCCGTGTTGGGTGAGTACGAAGCCGGCTCGCTTGGTGGCGAGGATGAGACGTCGCTCTCGATCCTTCGGTCCGGAATGTCCAAAGATAAGGAGAACTTGCGGAACGAGGCGATCAGCTATCTGGCAATGGAATCGGGCGCCCACGAGGTGGTGGTCTTTGGGCACACGCATCAACCGGATGAGTGGCGCGGTTCTAACGGTAATTGGGATGGCGGCTATTTCAATCCAGGCTCGTGGACGCGTTATGTTGATCTGGACAAGATAAAAAACCTGACGCTGGCGGATTTAGAGAACGAAGACGATTTTCCTTATCAACTGAACTTCATCCGCGTCGAACAGAGCCAATCAGGGACGCTGCGGGCCGATAAGATCTGCTTCGAAGAGGCGAGCGGCACGCGCTTCGCTCCCACGCCAAAGCCAACCAAATACGTTCATATGAAAAATGGGAACTGATAGCAACGATATTGCGTGCATCAAGTTGTTCTTTGAGCGCATGACATTGTTCATTCAACACGACCGAACCGCGGATGATAACTGACTTCTCCGATGAGCCGATCGAAGCCACAGTTTATCCTGCTCTGTATCATCGTCTGCATCTTTGCCTCTCAACCAACGCACGCGGGTTATCCGACTCCGCTCGACGGGTACTGGCGTTTTGAGTTGGATCCGCTGGACGCAGGCTTGCAGCAGCAATGGTTCGGCCGTCCCCTGCGCGGGTACATTAAACTGCCCGGCATTCTCCAGGCACAGTACTTCGGCAACGAGATCTCCACCGAAACGCCGTGGGTCCTCTCGCTCTACGATCGCTACTGGTTCCTGCGCGAGGACTACAAAGACTACACTGAGCGCGGCAAAGTCAAAGTGCCGTTTCTGTCGCAGCCACCCCGTCATTACCTCGGCGCAGCGTGGTATCAACGCGATATTGACATCTCGCGATCCATGATTGGACGCCGCATCCTGCTGACACTCGAACGACCGCATTGGGAGACTACAGTTTGGATCGACAACACGAAGATCGGATCTGATCGAAGCCTTGTCGCGCCTCACGTTTACGATCTCGGCACACTCAGCCTCGGACGACATCGCCTCACGATCCGTGTCGACAATCGCATGCTCATGCCCTACCGGCCCGACGCTCATAGCGTTTCCGATTCGCTCGGCGCAACCTGGAACGGCATTGTCGGAAAGATTCAACTCGAAGACACAGGACGAGTGTGGATCGACGATGCGCAGGTCTTTCCAAACCTGGCCCAACACACGATGCTCATCAAAGTCAAAATCGGCAACGCGACTGGCCACAGCGGTCAGGCTACGTTGACTGCGATTTGGCCCGACGTCGGAATCGTGCCAGTGAATTGGGATGAAAACGGCGGCACTGCGGAAGTCGAAGTTCCAATCAGGTTGGACGCCGAAAAGTGGGACGAGTTTCATCCGAAGAAACTGCCGTTGAGACTCTGGTTGAAAGGCGCTGACGTCGACGAGTACAAAGATCTGACTGTCGGACTCCGTGATTTTCATGCGGAGGGAAATCAGTTCATCCTCAATGGCAATCCAATTATCTTTCGCGGCACACACAACGGCGGCGATTTTCCGATGACCGGTTATCCACCTACCGACGTCAAAACGTGGCGGGAGTTATTCGAGCTTTGCAAGAAGTGGGGACTCAACCACATGCGCTTCCATTCGTGGTGCCCGCCTGAAGCAGCATTCGAAGCCGCCGATCAAGTCGGATTCTATTTGCAGCCCGAGCCCGGCATGTGGAACGAGATCAGTCCCGGCACGCCGATGGAGCGCATGCTCTACGAAGAAACTGATCGAATGATTCGCGCCTACGGCAATCATCCGTCGTTCATGCTCCTGTCCGCCAGCAACGAGCCGAGGGGTGAATGGAAAGAGTCTCTATCGAAATGGGTCGACTACTTCCACAAGAGAGATCCGCGCCGTCTCTACGCGAGCGGAACTGGCCACACGGAGCGAGATATCGAAAAGATTACAGAAGGCACCGACTACCTCGCGGTGCAACGTATCAATCAGAAGATGCTGCGACGTGAGTCAGGTTGGTTTGGAAATGACTTTGCGGAATCGCTCGCGGATATCAACATTCCCGTCATCTCGCATGAAATTGGTCAGTGGGCTGCCTATCCCGACTACGACATCATCGAGAAATTTCAAAAAGCCTATCTGCGGCCGGGAAATTTCGAGATCTTTCGCAACTCGATGAAAGCGCACGGTCTGCTCGAGAGAAACAAACAGTTTGCTGACGCATCCGGACGATTTCAACTCGAGTGTTACAAGGAAGAGATCGAAGCAAATTTGCGTACACCGGGCCTGAGCGGATTTCAGTTGCTCGATCTTCATGACTATCTCGGACAAGGAACGGCTTTCGTTGGTTTGTTGGACGCTCTTTGGCAACCCAAGTCGTACGTTGCTGCGGATGAATTCAAGGAATTCTGCAACACGACCGTGCCCCTGGCGCGTTTGTCCAAACGCATTTACACGAATGCTGAACGGTTCGAGGTTGATGTTGAGTTGGCGCACTTTGGCGCCGAGCCGATGGAAAATGCGCTTGTTGTTTGGCGCATCGACGATAGTGACCATCCACTCGCGAAGGGCTATTGGCCCATGCGCACTTATCCAATTGGCAAAAACATTCAGGTCGGACGAATTTCAGTTGCTTTAACCAAGGCTCTACCCGGTGAGCACAGATTGATTGTGACTGTTGGACCAGCGGACTGGTTCGATCCGTTGACCGGAAAGATACGTCCAGGTCCTGACGTGGAAAAGGGTACGACTTACTTTGAGAACCACTGGAGTTTCTTTGTCTATCCCGAAATGGTGCCGGCTGAGTTTACCGGAAGTCCGATGTGTCCGCTTTCGCGCTCACGCGAGATCTTTATCACGCGTTCGTGGGATGAGGCTGAGAAAAAACTCGCTCGCGGCGAGAGAGTTTTGTTTGTGCCTCGACCGACAGACCTTGATTGGATGAGCCCGCCGCTCGACCGCATTCCGGTGTTCTGGAATCGACAAATGAATCCCGCGTGGAGTCGGATGTTGGGGCTTTCGTTCGATCTCAACGATACAAAGGGTCACGCGCTCATGGATTTTCCCACTCAACCTTATTTCGATTGGCGCTGGGGTCCGATAATCACGAACGTGCGCGCCATAAATCTCGATCGCCTGCCGGGGAGGTTGGAGCCGGTGGTGTCGGCCATCGACGACTGGAATCGCAATTACAAGTTGGGTGTGATCTTTGAATGTGCTGTGGGAGACGGCAAACTGCTCGTCTCTGCGATCGATGTATCTAAAGAGAATGATGTAAACCCGGTCGCGCGGCAACTGCGATATTCGCTGCTCAACTACATGTCGACCGATTGTTTTCAGCCGAACGTTCCTGTTTCGGCGGGAGAGATGCGGAGCCTGCTGTTCGACACGCGGATCATGAGCAAGCTTGGCGCGTCCGCGAAGATCGATGGCGCTCCGGCGGTTGCGGCTATTGATGGTGACTCGAACACATTTGTGTCGACCGGCGAGCAGGACGCGCCCATGCGCGAGCAGGCAGAGCTCACGATCACTTTTCCCTCACCAGTTGCAATAGCGGGTGTGGTATTGATGCCCCGACAAAATCATCGCGAGCACGAAGGTGAGATCAAGGAGTGTGCTATCTCTGTGAGCGACGATGGCGTTGTTTGGAACGACGTGCAACGCGGGTATTTGATGTCCACATTCGCGCCGCAAAGAGTTGAGTTCAGCAGAACGGTGACGACGAAATACCTGAGGCTCACCTCACTCTCCGGCTTTGGCGCAGACAAGACAACATCGCTCGCAGAGCTGGCGGTGATTTACGCCGGTCCGAAGTTGCAGTGATACGACACTACGGTCTCTCCAGCGTACGCCACATTCTTGTCAAGTTCCGCCACCGCTGACCGGCCCTCCAACAGAGCTGAGTTTCAGGCCCCACTCTTTAGCCGTCGCAAGATCAACCGCGGACGGGTCGGTGCCGGTATCCAGCATCATGTTGAAAGGACCCTTGCCATCGACTTTCACCTGCACGATGATCTCGTTCCGCACAAACTCAAAAGGGACTTCGACAAACGTCTTCTCTTGTGCAACAGCGTCGAAACCGCTGAGTAGCGCCAGGAGGCAGCAAGTTAAAAAACAAGCGACTTTCATATTTGGTCCTAAAACGCCTGCCGGCGGTGTTATTTCAGCAGGGCGGGAATAAAACCGAACCCCGGTCGGTTAACAAAAGTGGAACTTAAGCGTCTACAAAGTGGAATTAACTCTAGTAGATTGAGTAATGGGGGCATCATGTTGAAGGTACACGCCAAAAAATTGAATGCGGTTGAGATTCTCTCCCTGGAAGGACAGATTATCAATGGTGACACGGAGATTCTACGCAGCGCCGTGCAATTAGCATCCGATACCAGCGACATCGTTCTCGACCTGTCAAACGTATCGATCGTGGATGCCCACGGGCTTGGCGTGTTGTTACAACTACGCGAGCAGACCCTCGCGAATGGCATTCACTTCAAACTGATGAATGTGAATGCCCCGTTGTCCAAAGTATTCGAAATCACACGTCTGAATACCGTCTTCGAGATCGACTCCTGCCCCGCACCGCGAGTGCTTATGGCCGCGTGATGTATGTTGGGCAACATGAAGTTCGAGCGCATCGCTGTCGCATCGTGTCTCTAGCGTTTAATGAACCGCGCTTTAGCATAATCATCCCAAGCCTTGCCAAACTCTAAACCCAGGGCGACTCTTCGAGCACGTTGGCCATTCTAAGCTTGGTTCAAAAAGCGACGCTGTGGGAGAGCGTCGGCTTTAATCGACAACTGAATAGCTTCACTCCGACCGCAGCGCCACCAGCGGATCGACGCGTGTGGCGCGACGCGCGGGGATGTAACAGGCCAGGAGCGCGACCGCCACGAGAGCGAGACCCGTTATCGGAAGAATCAGCGGATCGCGCGTGGGCAACGACGGTATGAGAGAAATCAGTAACTTCGAGACACCATAAGCACCGAAGCCTCCCAACAACGCTCCACTCAGAACCAACACGGCGCCTTTACCCAAGACAAGCCAAAGAACGTCGCGAGTCTGTGCACCGAGCGCGACGCGAATTCCGAGTTCTCCGGTTCGTTGGACCACTGTGTATGAGACAACGCCGTAGATTCCGATCGCCGCCAGTATCAGACCAATTGCCGCGAACGCTCCCAGCAAACTCCCGAGCAGCGAGATACTGCCGAGGCCCTGATCGACCGTGGCCCGTGCCGAGCGAATGCGATAGACCGGTAACGACGGATCCAATCCGGCAATCGTGTTGACCAAACTGTTACCAAGCGCGTCCGAATTCGAGGAAGTGCGCAGCAGGAGCGTCAGATATGCGGGAGCCGCTTGTGCCACGGGCTGGAATGCTTCGTAGTGTGTGTATGGTTCTCCGAGATCACCCGGAAAAGCGATGTCATTAACTACACCGACGACTTCGTAATACTCGCGATTTTTAATATCTGTACTACTTATGCGACGCCCGATTGGACTCTCGTTGGGCCAAAAGTTGTGCGCAGTGGTTTCATTGATGACGACTACATTCGGATGGCCGGTGATATCCGATGTGTTGAAAGTACGTCCCTGCAGTAAACGCGCACCGAGCGTCTCGAAGTAATCGGCGCTTACCTGTTCAAAAAATATTTCCGGCAGCTTATCCGGCGGCGGCTCGGGTCGACCTTCAACCAAAAACGAACTACTGCTGTTGAAACCAAAAACCGGATGCGAACTACCGATTGCAGCGTGCTGCACACCGGGCATCGCGCGCAGTCGATTTTCCAGTTCGACCAGGAAAGCAGCGCGTTGCTTATCGTCTGCGTACCTCTCTCCGCGAAGACTCATCTGGGCCGTCACCAGTCCATCAACACGCCAGCCCGGATCTGCATTGATAAACCGCTGCAATCCACGCAGGAACAATCCTGCGGCCGCCAGCAACACCATGGCAAACGCAACTTCACCGGCGATCAGCATGTGTCGCAACCGGTGCTGAGATCGCCCGGCAGTTGATCCACGCGAGGAGTTCTCGCGCAGCGCGAGGTTCACATCCGCGCGCGATGCTAACCAGGCCGGAACTGTACCGAACAATACTCCGGTCACAAGTGAACACAGCAGCGCGAAACCAAACACTCGATAGTCGAGTTGCACACTCGCTCCCGGCAAATCACTGAACATACGAACACTGATGAAGCGAACCGCCCCGAGGGCGATACCGAGACTGATGATTCCGCCGACCAGTGCGAGCAGGATGCTCTCGGTAAGCGAATGTCTCAGCAGTCGCCAGCGACCGGCGCCGAGTGCGGCACGAACAGCCAGTTCGCGCGACCGCGCCGCAGTGCGTGCGAGCTGAAGGTTCGCGAGGTTTGCGCACGCGATCAGCAACACGAAACCTGCGAGTCCGAGTGTGAACCACATGACAGTTCTGCCGATATCGTCAGACATCGATCGCTGTAGCGGTTCGAGTCGCACACTGTCGCCTTGATTCGTAGAGTTTTGTTTCCCGATGTTCGCGGCCAGAGTCACCATGCTTTGCTCGGCCTGCTTGATTGAGACGCCGGGCTTCAAACGACCAAACGAAGAGAGAAAGTTGTTCTCACGGTTCGTCTTCCGTTCAGGAGTAAACGTCAAGGGCTGCCAGATATCGATCGGGCCCCAAAGGATCGGGTGCTCGAATCCCGGCGGCATTACACCGACGATCTCGACTGTCTTTCCGTCGAGCTGGATTTTTCGTCCCACTACATTTGGATCGCTGCCGAAACGGCGCGTCCAAAAACGATCGGTGAGGACGATGACATTATCGGCGCTCGGCTCGAATTCTTCGGGTTTGAACACACGACCGTGCGCCGGAGGAACTCCCCGCAACGGAAAGAAATCGGCAGTCGCAGCGAGGCTGAGCAGACGTTCCGCGGTGTGCCCCTCTTCGGTGAGGTTGCGGCTGGCGAAGTTGTAGGCCGCCATCTTTTCGAACACCGTATTCTGATCGTGCTGATCGAAAAAGTTTGCTGCGGAGTGCGGCCAACTTTGCGAGTGAGGCGACGTGCGAAATACTCGAACCAGTCGATTCGACTCCGGGTAAGGTAACGAGCGAAAGAGAAACGTATTCAACACGCTGAACATTGCCGTGTTGATACCGATCCCGAGTGCCAGCGTGAGCACCGCAACCACTGTGAAGCCCTTGTGCTTCAAAAGCATGCGGAAGCTATAACGCACATCGTGTGAAAGGCTGGTCATACCTCTTCTCCATTCGCCTGTGAATCAAGCAGGCACGAGTTGTCTTTTGGAAGTAACGTTCAATAGAAGAACACCTTACGAGCAACTCTTGTGACAGTTAACTCGTAAAATGCAATACTGCAGATAATTCAGAGGAGGGTGCCCAGATGACACTGCTGGATGTAATAATCCTGCTAATCGTTGCGGGAATTTGTGGAGCGTTGGGACAGGCTATTTCAGGTTTTTCGCGAGGTGGTTGTCTGGTGTCGATCGCGCTCGGTTTCGTTGGCGCAGTGATCGGTATGTGGCTGGCTCGAGCGTTGGGTCTGCCGGAGCTTTACACGATACACATCGGCACCACGAGCTTTCCGATAGTGTGGTCCATTATCGGTTCCGCACTGTTCGTGGCCGTGATCTCGTTGCTCACCCGGCGCTACTACTAGGGCTTGAAGAATTTTCCGACAAAGTGATGGCGTTAAAGAAGATTCGCATCCAGTAGTTAGCCCAGCAATAACCCGATCACAAACCGGATCACACCTGCTCCGAGTATCACCCAGAACGCGTTGGGCCGATAGCGAATCAACGTGAACATCGCGACGATCATGATCAAGAAGCCGACCCACGAATGAATGCCGGCGCGGCCGAGGCTCAATGCCGCCGCGACCAGAAGTCCTACAACTGCCGGAGCGATGCCGCGCAAAAACGATTGGACCTGTTCGTTGTTGCGAAACCTCCGCAATGAAGATGCGGCGGCAATCGTCATGAGAAAAGCCGGCAGAAAAATGCTGAGCGTGGCAACGAGTGCTCCCAGCGTCCCCGCGACTCGATAGCCAATGAACGTCGCGGTAATCAACACCGGGCCGGGCGTTATCTGTCCCAAGGCAGTCGCGTCAGCGAACTCCTGGTGTGTCAACCAGTGATGCGTGTTGACAACTTCCGACTCGATGAGCGGCAGCATGACCAATCCACCACCGAACGTCACGCTTCCCATTCGCAGGAAGATCGCCGAGAGCGTAAGCAGCAAACCCAGCTTGGCAAATATCGGCATCGCTAGTGCGAGCACACCGACGGAGCGAAAGGTCGCGGATTCTTCCTTTTCTTCACTGGCAGGCTCTGGCTCTTTTCGATCTGGAGCTACTGACGATTCATCGACATCGCGCGAAAGATAGCGCCGGAAAAACTCCGGCCTTTGAGTTCGTCTTTGCTTCACCAAGCGCGCGCGCACACGCGTCCGCCGTCTCGTGACGATCGTGCCCAGGCTGCGCCATCGCTGCCACTGCTTTTCGCCGAACGAGTCCATGTAGATGCCAATCAACCCAGCGGCAAACACCACTTCAAGCACGGTTGCGTTGAGTATCGCGACGGCGAGGAAGGCCAACACTGCCAACAGCCACTGCCAGCGTTTGGTCAGGATATTTTTTCCCATCCGCCATGCTGTCACGAGGATCAACGCAACGACGGCGCCGTTGAGTCCGTGAAAGAACTGCTGCGCGTCTGAGAATGAACGAATGTGTTTATAGACGATCGCCAGCGCAACCATCATCAGCATCGACGGCAAAATGAAACCGCTCATGGCGACAACGGCGCCACGCCAGCCGCGCAAACGCAGCCCGATGTAAGTCACCGAATTGCCCGCACTCGTTCCTGGAAGACTCTGCGCAAGAGCGAGAGCTTCGGCAAAGTCTGAGTCGGTAAGCCAGCGACGCTTGCGAACAGTGAGCGTGCGGATCTGCGCCAGCACGGCAACGCCGCCACCAAAACCAACCAAGCCGATTTTGAGAAAGGATAAAAAGAGACCGCCGAGCGTCGCGGTGCGAGAAATACGTTCGATTTGGGTTCGAGCGAAACGGACGCGCCGGCGCACGTTCTGCGCCCGTACTCGAATTCTATTAGCGCGAATTGTGGAGCGGTTCACTGAATCAACGAGAGTATAGCATCGCGCGTTGTGTTTGAAGCAGCTTACCCTCAATTCGAAATCATTTGTTGGACGAGGTCAGTACCGAAACGCGGTAGCGTCGGGTCGAAACATGTGCGAGAGAGTGACCCGACGCTATCGCGTTTCGGTACTGACTTCCTCCAAGTGTAAATCCTGACTTTTAAGGCAAGGCTGGATCGAAGCTCGTAAATCTATGTTATAAGCATGTGGCCCAGGAGCTTGAGGCTAAGTTGAATCCCCCTATGCTGCATTTCCCACTGAGATGGGCCTGCGTCGTTCTCGGCATCGCCTTCCTGTCGTCGACATCTGCGCACGCGCAACTTCCGTTTTATACCGATGATGCCGATACGACGGCGAAAGGAAAGTTCCATATCGAGCTCTCAAACGAGCACGACTGGCTACAAAAATCTTCGGTTCCCGGAAGACGACAAAACACGTCCGTCTTCACCTTGAACTACGGTCTTACCAATCACATCGAGCTCGACGTGAATGCTCCGTTCATCAAGATCTTCAACGACCGGACTTCTCTGCTGGGAAACCCAAGCGGAATCGGAGACACACAATTCGGAGTCAAGATTCGAGTGCTCGATGAACATGAGGGTTCAAAGCTTCCGGCAGCCGCTGTGGTCTTTTACGTGGAAGTGCCGACGGGGAGTGTGCGTAAACAGGTCGGCTCGGGATTGGTCGACTACTGGTTATACGGAGTGCTCCAAAAATCGTTTACGAAGCGCACCATGGGGCGCTTGAATGGCGGAATTCTCTTCGCCGGCAACAGCTCGACTGGATTAATCGGCATTGAAAGCACGCGTGGCCAAGTCTTCACTGCGAACGGATCGCTGGTTCGAAACTTCACGCCACGCCTGCAGCTCGGCGCCGAACTGTTCGGCGGCGTGACTAACAACTTCAACCTCAGCCGCGGCCAGTTGGAAGGACAGATCGGCGGTGGCTACCAGGCGACTCCCAACCTGGAACTCACCTTCGGAGTGGTTGCCGGTCGGTTTCCAGCTAGTCCCCGAACGGGAGTCCAGGTCGGATTCGCTTATGATTTCAAGTAGCCTTGTTACTCCTCCTTTGAAGGAAGAGACTTCAGGTACTCAACCAAGTCACTCTTCTCCTGAGCTGTCAGACCCAGACTGAAGCGAGTGTTGTAGTGGTTCACCACGTCGAGCAACGTCTTGAAGCGCCCGTCGTGATAGTAGCGTCCCTTGTTTGACGAATTCATAAACAGACCATTCTCGCGCACAAAGATCCCTGCAAGATTCATCGTCTTGTAAACATTATCCGGAGCGCGATCAGCCTGAAAACTATCGATACCGATCTCGGCAGGCGTGTGCAGGTTCCAACCCGGCTCGGTCCAAAGCGGTTCGACGTGACAATTGTTGCACCCGGCTTTACCGCTGAAGAGCTCGTCGCCGCGTGCGGCTGCTGCAGCGTTGAAGTCCACTCCCTCCTCCGGCGCCGGAGCAGGAATAGCAAGCTGATAGAACTGCAGTGACGGCAGTTTTTTCGTGATTCGATCGTCATCGGGATCGATGTGCGGTAAGTCCGCAAAACCGTTGGCGGCTGCAATCGGAAACTTGGCGGCATTGTTCAATCGCGGATCGAAAAACCTTCCGACGCCGTGCATTTCAAGTGCGGCTACAAAAGCGTTCCAGTAAGTGACGGTGCCCCATGCTCCGGTCCATGTATGCTGATTGAAACCCGCGAGACCGAAAGCGTTGGGAATCAAAGTCGCGCCCGAAACGTTTGTTCCGGTCACGACACCGTCAGTCACCTGCTGCGGATTGAATGCCTTGCCGTCAAGAAACAGCTCTGCATCGAATTTTCCCGGTCCCCAACTATTAAGTACGGCGCGGACAGTCGCGTCACTCACTCCCAGTAGATTGGTGAATGGACTCAAGTTCGGAGCAGCATTGACGATTTTGCCAACATCGAGATCGTGGTTGGCCCAACCGTCGAGCCTGTGACCGATTCCGACTGCGAATGAATTGTCGACCGTCGAGTGGCAAACGGCGCACGTAATGCCGATCGAGGTTAAGTTGTCGCCGGCGAAGAAACCCTGTAGACCAACGACCGCGTTGAGTTTTAGCAACGCAACGGTGGTGGCCGGATCGTTGAGATTGACTTTGCCCTGTTTGAGTTTATTGATGAGCGGCTGTGGCAATGCATCAACGTCAACTTTGAGACCGAGACTCAGCGCAGTGCTCGGACTGACGCCGGGACCGACACCGCCGAGAGCCGAACCTTTGATCGCTTGATGTAGTTGCAGCGCGCCGCCCCAAAATGCTTCGTCGCCGAAGGTGTCGAAACGGAATGTTTCTCTACCGTCTGCGAGAAACTCTTGAGCATTCGCAGCGATCTGCGCGTCGAAGTTCCTTAACTTTTCACTCCTGGCATGACTCTGGGCCGCCGGACCCTGATTGTGACTTGAATCCTTTGCCTCTCCTCGATTAACGAAAACCACACCAACCACTGCGGCACTAAGTAGAACAATTACCAGATATAGCATTCGGACCAACATAATTAACCCTCCAAGCCATTTTGGTGACAATCGGGGACACGTTTGGGGGAATGCAGCAGGTAAACCTACGCCTTCGGCGTGTTACCTTCTGTCGCACGACAGATTCGTGTCTTGATTTTGCAGTGAGCGGCGTGCAGTGCTAAGTTCCCAGCCAACCAAAGCACTGAATTTCCACGCACCCTTGCACAACAAGCGGGTGATTTGTTGGGGTTGCGGTTTAGGATACGCCCTAAAAGTGAGTCTGTAAAGAGGTAAAACATGACGATAGGTGATCGAAAAAGTTTACGTTTTCCATGCGATTGTGTCTCGGGAATATCAGGTGGATACTCAGATCCCTGGGCCGATATCGCTAAACGGAAATTACTTCCCAACGGAACCAAGGAACAGATTGTGACGCTCCTGGCTGAGGAGCCCAAGACGATCTCGCAGTTGGCCCAGGCACTGAATCTCTCGGCGCCAAGCGTTCATACGCATGTCAACGACATGTTGGAGAGCGAACTACTGCGCGAATCGCAGGAATTCGAGAAGCGACACCCCAGCGAGCGATATTACGAACCAAACTTTCCGATTTTTAAAGCCGAGGAATGTGCTGAGTTTCACGAGCTGTGTGAAGAGATGTCGCTGCAACTCGTGAATCTCTTCGAACGTCGACGCGCGAGTATGGAACGGGCCTTTCGCAACACCAACCTGCCGGCTCACGGATGGAACCTAACTGACGTCACACAATGCCTGTACACGAACGTGTACCGCCGCGCCCGCACTTTGCTCGAAGAGCGCGGACTCCTCACGACACGACAAAAACACGCCAACGGCGCCGAATGGATCTTCTGGGCCGAAGACCGCGAGTAGGCGAGACGTCGCTGCGCCAAAGCCGCGACCTGGCCACAATATGTGAAATCATTTACGAATGATGATTGTGTTAAACGATATTCATCATTGACAAGCGATATTTTACCTGCCTATTATGCCCTAGCGGCCGCTGATGTAGGGTAAGTGGGCGCACGCACCTGCTTGGATTCTCTGAAACGAGCTATCCCCTAAAAACCTCTTTCCTCAGTCTCATAACCAAAGCTGACCTGAGCCTACTATCCCCAAACCCTAGAGGAGTAACGATATGTCTAAAATTAGGAAGGGCCTCCTGACTGCCCTCGCCATTACGACCCTGCTGATGATGAGCGCAGCGGCTACCTTCGCTCAGACCACCGGCAGCGTCACCATGAACGCAACCGTCTCGAACTTTGTTGAATTGACTTCAGGCGGAGCGGTTACGCTTACCGGCAATTCCGGCGGCAGCGTTATTACTGACGGTACCGCAAACTCGCCACTGGCAGTGGTTGTAAATCTGGGCGAATTGGGCCCGAGCAATACTAATAGCTTCGTGGAGTTGAGCGTCCCGCTAAGACTTCGCAGCAACGTCGCCTACCAACTCAACATGGTTAGCAGCGTTGCCGGCGCCGGCGCGACCAGCTTTAGTCTTAAAGATACTGACGTTGGTTTTGGTTTGACGCCGTCTGCGAGACCCGCGAATCTCGCACCGGGCGTTGATACCAATGCGACACCGGGTGATCCGACCGTTGGTGGCAGCACGGACGTGAACGGACGTTGGGTGTTTGCAGGAGCAAACTCCACTCTCGGCGCCTATGCCAGTTCGGGTGCAGTTTTGAACGGACCACGCATCAACAAGGCGGTCGCTGGAAACAGTGCCACTAACCTGACTGTGCCCGCCATTTTCGCGATCAAGCCGCAGTTCTTTGATCCCGCCCCGGCGATCACGATCACGGCGCAGTTTACGGTCGTCGCTCTTTAAAATCTTTAACTTGTTAGTCCCCCCAAGTGGCGCCGGCCGTCAGTCTTCGTGCTGACGGCCGGATGACCATGTCTCACTCCTTCTCTCAAAGGAAACTTCTATGCCCCGCTTACTAACCAACAAACTGATTCTGCTCTGCGCGTTCCTCGCGTTCACTGCTGTTAACTGCCTGGCGCAGTCCACGACCGGAACAGTCAGCATGAGCGCAACGGTATCGAAATTCGTCGAGATCAATTCCGGCGGCTCCGTCACTCTCACCGGTAATTCGGGTGGAGGCGTGACCACAGACGGCGTAACCAACAGTCCTCTTGCCGTATCGATCAACCTTGGTGAGCTTGGTCCATCCAACACGAACAGCTTCGTAACGGCGTCAGTGCCACTCAAACTGCGAAGCAATGCAGCGTATGTCTTATCGATGACTGCGACTGTGACAAGCTCCGGCACAACAAGCAGCAAAATCGGAGCCGCCGACGTGGGTTTCGGTCTCGGAACAGTTTCGCGAACCGGCGTTGGCGTTAACGCAGGCTCAGACACAAACGCGACGTCCGGCGATCCGACTTTGCCGGCGAACGGATCCGTTAACGGCGTAACGGGGCGCTACGAATTCACCGCAGTGAGATCGAATCTCAGCGCCTTCTCTTCCGCAACCACCGCACTCAGTGGGCCAATCATCATGAACGCGGTACCGCGCAGCAATGCGAACGGTCTAACCGTGCCTGCATTGTTTGCAGTGAAGCCCCAGTTTTTCGAAAACGGCACCACTACGATCTCCGTCACTTTCACCGTGACCGCACCATAGATGCGCTTACGCCCCTTCACATACTTACTTCCTATTGCCCTGATCCTCCTCGCTGCCTCTCAGACAATTTCTGCACAGGCGCTGGATATCAGCAGCGGCGGTCTACCGACCATCACCGGCGCGGTCGGCGGCTCAGTCACTGGGAATGCGGATGTAAGAAACGATCTGGTTGTGACGATCAATTTTGGCGAGGTCTCGCCGCTCAATACGAATTCAATCGTGAAGGTGGTCGTGCCGATCGCACTTCGAAGCAATCAACCTTATCAAGTGGCGGTTTCAATGTCCGGGCTAAACAATGCCAATGCCCAGGCAGTGCAAGCGTCAGATGTGGGTTTCGGGCTTCAGAATATTCGAGTACTGGGTGGCGCCGGCAAGATCTGCACGCAGAGCACGCACACTATTCAGTCCCCCTTCAATAATGATCCGGCCACCTCTGCGACAATCGGCGCCAACGGCCGTGTGTCTTATACATCCTCGCTCGGCAATTTATCCGGTTCGACTGTCATTCTCAGTGGCCCACAACTTTCGAAGAACAACAGTTCCATTCGCCAGGTAAGCGATGGCTATGTTTTCGACGCCATTTTCACCCTGACGCCGCAGTTTTTCGCCTCCGGCATCTCTTCCGCAACTCTTATCTTCACTATCTCGGCTGGTCCAAACGTTCCCTGTTGAAAGGTTTTCAGATCGATGAACAGATTCATATTCGTTCTAACTCTGCTCTTGGTTACGGTGCTTTGCGCAAACGCACAAAGCCCGAAGCCTGAGGCTACGCCGCAAAAAACCGGTAACGGCATCTCGTTGGCGCCGGCGCGGCTCGAGCTCGAGATGCAACCTGGCCAGGAGACAACGGTCGTCGTGAATCTTGACTATCACAGCACCACGGAAAACTCCCAGCCCGTGCGCATCGTCGCCAGCTTGAACGATTGGACCATCGATCGGAATGGGCAAGTGCAGTTTGAAAGAGCGAACACGTTGCCCAACTCGGCGAGCTCGTGGCTGATCTACAGTCCTGCGGAAACAACCGTGATTCCCGGAAATTTACACGCGATCAGAGTCACCGTCTCAGTGCCGAAAGACGCCACTCCCGGAGATCATCTGACCGCGCTGATCGTCGAGCAACGACCGGACAACATCAAGCTGCTTAACGAGAATCGCCGTCAAATGGTGATTCGTTATCGAATGGGAGCGGTGTTTTATATCAAGGTGCCGCAACTTCGCCGCCAGGGTTCCTTGGAGAGTCTTCGCGCCGAGGCAACTGCCGATCAGGTGGTGGTGACTCCGCTGCTCAAGAATGCAGGCAACAGCGTGATTCGTCCGCTTACTTCGTTGAAGGTGACGGACAGCTCCGGTGTTTCGGTCGCGGAGCTGCCGCAGAAGGAATCGTTACCAGTGCTCGGTGGCGCTGAGTTGCTTCAGCCGCTCGTGCTCGAGACGCACCTCGCGCCCGGGACTTACACCGTAAAGTATCGAGTGGATTTTCAGGATGGTAGTAGACCAACTGAAGGAATCACCGAAGTGGTGATCCCACGAACGTCAAGTACGCCAGCGAACCGGGGGGTGTCTGCGGGCTCAAACGAATGAGCACCGTTATTTGCAATGCGTTGTTTGGAGACTCGAGCGTTCCGCCGAGTGAAACACGTGGTCCACTCACTACGAGCAAGGGTCGAGAAACGTTCCCGTCCGACCTCACCTCTATCGAGTTAACAACTTGCGGTGAAACTAAAGCCCCGGTGGCCTGGACGTCACTCACCGATAGCTGACTTAGTTCGATCGTGGATGATTCGAACGACGCCGAGATTTTGAAACTGCTATTTGAACGCACCAGCAAAGGCACGCGAATAACTGCATCGTCGCTCGATAAAGTTACTCGCACGGTGTTACCGCCGCTGCTCACAAAGCTGTGTTGAGAATTGGGAGCGACCGAAAGAGTAACGGTCTCACTGACAGTGCCTCGCATCATCACGGAACTTTGAGCCTCGACACTCGCGGACGCGATAAACAACACCGCAACAAGCGTGAAGACGTGACGACACTTCGGCCTTAAGCGTCTCGCCGGAATCATGTGAGAACCCCTGAATTAGATTGGTGAGTTTATAACACTCAATGCCCGCTCACTTCTAGTAAAAACCATGTCAGCCACAAAGAAATACAAATTGCCTTGTTTAAGCTTTTTGTGCTTTGTGTGCATTTTCGTGGCCCAAACCGCTCTCGGGCATGAGAGCGACGCAGCTAAACCCGCGCCTCCGAAACCTGCAGCAGCACAGGACACGTCCGTGATCATCGTTAACGAGCGCACCCTTGTTGGTCCAAACAGTGCTGCGCAACTACGTGGTGGACGGCTGTTTCTTCCCGTCGCGACCATCGCTCAGGCACTCGGCGATACGCTCAGTTCCGATTCGAACTTGCGCATCGTGACGATTCGCCGCCAGAACGGTACGACTGCAGTCTTCAACGCCGCGTTGAATGAAGTGCGCGAGAACGGCGCTGTTGTTCTCACCGTTTCAGGCACTGCCGACTTAGTCTTCCCTCCCACCCCGAACGAGTTGATGTTGCCCGCCGAGATCGTCGCCGCGCTATTTGACGTTGTCGTTCGTCGCGATGAAAACCACGCCATCGTTATCAATCGTAAAGGCATGCAAGCCGATACGATTCGCACCGGAGCCAAACATGCGCCGTGGCAACTCTTTCAGCTCGAGTACGATTACAACTTCAGTCGCTACACCGCATGGTCCGATCATAATCTGGTGCTGCGAGGCACCGGGCGCGTTGGTGATGCAAGGCTGAGTTTTATCACTAACTCATCCGTTGGCATGACGCACAATTCGTCGCGTTTGCTGGGTGGAACTGTCAGGCTCGATCGTCCAAATGGTCAGAGCTTCGTTGGCGGCGAGTTCGGCACGGGGACAGACGTTGAATTCCTTGGCGCAGCCGTACGTGGCGGGTTGGTCCAACTACCATTGAATCGTGTGCGACTTGATATCTTTGGCGGGCAAACTACTTCCGGCATCGCCGCGCCCGAATTGCTTTCCAATCCTGACAAACTCAGGCCTTTTTCAATCCAATACGACACCAGAATCTTTGGAGCATTAGTAACAACTGCTACGGAAGCTCGACGCCAGTCAGACTTCACGCTCTCTGCCGGCGCGATGAACTTTGATGGCTCGAGTCGCAAAGGAAATATCGTCGCTGGTGATCTTAAGTACATCTCGGGTCTCAATCGTTTTCAAGCCGACTTCGCCACGGGCCAATTTTCGGGAGTCGATCGCACCGAAACTAAAACGAGTGGAACAGACTTCGCGATCAATCTCACCGGCTCTTATCAATTGACCGAACAACTGCTCGTGCAGGGCCGCTATGCTTACGTGGGCCAAAAGTTTTTGAGTCCGCAGAGTGGATTTAACGAACCTACCAACACGGTCGCCGCCGGACTGAGCTGGCAACCCAAACGATGGTTTACGGCAGCGTTGAGTGGCAGCACCGCGACGATGCCGGGAAGAGTGAACCAATTCAATCGCTACGTTACCGCGAGTGTAAGCATCGCGCCGCCGGATAACGACTGGCCAGCTCTCTTTATCTCGCACACCGAAAGCGGCACGACGCAACTTCGCAGCTCCGCCTTTACACTCGTTACCGCGACGAAAAAGTTTCATCGCTGGAACATGTTTTTCAACGGCTCGCGCATTAAGACTTTCGGTAATCAGGCCCTCAACGCGCAGGTTGGCGGGAATATCCGGATCAACGAGTGGAACTCTCTCGAGGTGAGCCAGTCGGTAGGCAGTCATGGACTTCTTAGTGGCATGGCAACCTGGCAGGTCTCGAGTCTATTTCACAATCGTATCGGTTTCAGTGGCGGACTCGGCTACACGAGAAACAGCAACGCGGAGTTCTATACTTCGGAGCATCTATCAGCCTCGCTCAAGTTGCCGCGCAACACCACGCTGCAGTTCAGCTACTTGCGCACGCAAAGCGGTACGACTGCGTTGATGAGCTTGCACGGTCTGTTCTTCAATTCCAAACGTGCCGAGCGCGCGATCAATGGTCCACTCGCGGAGTTGAATTCTTACGCAGCGGTGTACGGCCGAGTCTACCAGGACGTGAATCTCAACGGACGTTTTGATCAAGGTATCGATCAGCCGCAGGCGAACGTGAGAGTGCGAGTGGATGGAAATCGCTACGTGGTTTCGGATGCTGACGGCAATTACCGCATCGACAGCGTCACGCGCGGTGAGCATTCGGTCTATATCGACCTGCTATCGGTGCGTGCTGATCTGACTTTGTTGGATGACACGCACCAACAGATCACGATCGTTTCGACTCGTGATGCCATCGTCGATTTCCGTGTGGTGCGCACCGGCCGCATCACTGGCTTGGTGTGGTTGGATACGAATGGGAATGGACGGCTTGATGAGTCGGAACGACCTCTTGCCGACGTACGCGTCGTAACGGGAAGCGGTCGCGACACACTCACGGACGACAAAGGCTACTTCATCATCGGCGACCTGCCGCCCGGCGAGCACATCCTGCTGTTGGACGAGAAAACCATCCCCGAACAAACCCGTTCCGCCACCGGCTCTCAAACCATCAACGTCTCCGCCGGCGCCGAAACCCCAACCTTGTTCCCCATCACACCCCTGCCAGACCAGGTGAAAAAATTCCCGAGAGAGCAACAGCAACAATTCTAGACCGCCACGTGCGAAGATGGGGTGCTAAGATTGTCAACTAATGTCGTTTTTGCGTAATACGTCAGTTTGAAATTCTAAGCAATACGCCGAAGGCGTTGGCTAATTTCAGCCCAGGGTTGGAGCGCAGCGACAACCCTGGGTTGCCATAAAACAAACCTGAACAACCCTGAAAAGGGTTCGCCGCGAGAGGAAATCTTTCAGGGTTCAACACACATTTTCTTTTATGCGTACCCAGGGTTCTCACTGCGTTCGAACCCTGGGCTGAAATTAGCTAACGCCTTCGGCGTATTCGTTCCAAATTTCAAACTGACGCACTACTCGTTTCTTACTTGAATCGGATTATGAAGAAAACATTGGGTCGTAAGAAAAGAGCAGTGAACGAAGACACATTGCGCCCGGAGTATCGGTTTGACTACAACAAGTCTAAATCAAATCGATTTGCAGCGAAGGTGTCACGAGGCAGCGTGGCTGTCGTATTGAAACCCTCGAAGCGCAATACGCGAGCAAACAAAGCTGTCTAGCCGGAGATTACGCGAATTTACGCTGATCTGCGTTTATTCGCGTTAATCTGCGGCATAAATTACTGCTTCTTCGTAGTCTCTTTCAGCTTCGCGTGGGCGCGTTCGTAGTTAGTCTTGTAAATCGCTGCATTGGGATCGTTGTTTTGCTGACCAAGAGTTCGTGCTTTGTCGTAGAGCGGTTCGGCGAGATCGATGCGGCCGCCTCGTTCGTACGCTTCCGCAAGACTGTCGTAAACGTTCGCCGAGGCCGGATAACGTTCGACGTTCGCTTTGAACACGGCAATCGCTTCTTCCGGTTTGCCGTCGAAGAGAAACTGGTAACCCATCTGATTGATGAGTTGCTCCGGCACGGGAATCTGATAGCCGAATTTCTCGCTCAGTTTCGCATAGTGCGCGTCGGCGCCTTTCAAGCCACCCAGCACCGCGCCGCTTTTCAAATCCCTGGGCGCTTGCCAGTCGTCATAAACTTTTCGCAACCCGAAGTAATGACTGCGCAGCACCACTGATCCGTGATCTTCATCAGCCATGCGCTCCGCCTGCCATTCGAAACCCTTGATGTTCGTTTTCGACAGCACTTCTTTGAAACGATCGAAGTCGGCTCCGATTGCGCCCGGCTCATTACCGATCGAGACAAACAGACTCACCTTCATCTCCTTCTGATTCTTCAGGAAGTCTGTGACACGTTTCAAAGCCTCGCTGTTCTCCCATTGCAGTGAAGGACTAACTGCAATAAAGGAATTGAAGAGACCGGGTTTGGTGATCATCGCGTGGATTGCGAATAGACCACCCAGCGAATGTCCGGCGAGAATGCGATACGGCTGCACTCGATATCGCTCTTCGATCTCAGGAATGAGCTCAGTCTCAAAGAACTTGAGAAAGTTATCGGCGCCGCCGCTCGTTGGAAATCGCAGCTCGCCCTCGGGCGTTTTGTCAGTGGACTTCGCCGGCGTTAGATCGCGAGTGCGGTCAGTGTTCGTGACACCGACTACAATCAAATCCGGTATGCGACCGTTTTGCGTAAGGAACTCAATGGTGCTCGACGTGTGGCCCATGTGCGCGTCGCCATCGGTCATGTAGAGTACGGGATACTTCAGCTTGTTCGTTTCATATCCCGCCGGAGTACGCACTAATACGACTCTGTCTTCGCCCAGGACTGTAGACTTGAGCACAAGTTTCGTTACTGTGCCCGTGGCTGGTTGTGCGCTTGCCGCAACTGCGAGCATCAGGAGAAAGGCAAAACCGCAGAGCAAACGGATCATCGTGGCCCATCTGAAATGAGTAGTCATAGTCTCAACTCCAAAAATTTGAATTTGAACTTATGGCAACGCAGTTTGGGGAGGCGCAGATAATACGCTGAATCGCCGATTAAATCTCTAAAAAATTTACGGCTGCGTCGCTAAAGTAGTAGAATCCGTCCGCGTTAACAGCAGCGTTCAAGAATCTCAGCCTCATGCCACCACGGGAGAGAGATGAAGAGAACTCCCTCGATTCCTCCGCAGCCTTTATTAACTAACGAGCAGGCTTTGCTCCGCTTGTTTATCAAGCACACACCCGCTGCCATCGCGATGTTCGACACTGACATGCGGTACCTTCAGGTCAGTGACCGCTTTCTGACAGACTACGATCTCGAAGGACAGGACCTCATTGGTAGGTCGCACTATGAAGTCTTCCCCGATCTTCCCGAGCGTTGGCGCCAGGCTCATCAAAGAATCCTTGCGGGCGCGGTCGAAAGATGCGAAGAAGATTTCTATATCGCTAAGGACGGCAGCACCGGATGGCTGCAATGGGAAAGTCTTCCGTGGCGCAAAGTCAACGGCGAGATCGGCGGGCTAATTCTCTTCACGCAGGTCATCACCGCGCGCAAACGAGCCGAGGAAGCACTGCGCGCTTCGGAGGAACGCCTTGCCAAAATCTTTCAGCTTAGTCCGTTTCGCATGGGCATCCTGCGGATCAGGGACGGGGCCGTTTTAGAAGTTAACGATGCGTGGATAAGGGGGACCGGATTTTCACGTGAAGAAGTTATCAACGAATCTATTTTTAAGTTTGCATCAACGATGGACAATCGTCTGGTCGAACAAATTCACCAGCTACTGAAGACGCCAAAACCTATCCTTGATCTGGAGGTTCGCTTTCAATCAAAAGATGGACGCGAGGTGATAGCCAACACTTCGGCGGTGATGTTGGAGCTCGATGGCGAGCCCTGCTATCTCTGGGTTGCTAACGACATCACCGAACGCAAGCACGCTGAAGAAGCGTTGCGCGCACTCTCGGCCAGGCTTCACTTGGCGCGCGAGGAAGAAGGAACACGCATCGCGCGTGAGATACATGACGAGCTCGGCGCTATCTTAACCGGCTTGAAATGGGACCTGGAAAAAATCGACAACACGCTGAACAGCCCAGGCGATGGTTCGCAGCTTCAAGAGGTTCGTAAGCGCCTCAGCAGTATGACGACGTTGATCGAATCAACCATAAACACCGTGCGACGAATTGCTTCGGAACTTCGGCCCGGCGTACTGGACGACCTGGGCCTGGTTGCAGCAATTGAATGGCAGATTGAGCAGTTTCAATCGCGGTCAGGACTCAAGTGTCACTGGACCAACCCTGTACCCGAGATCCAACTCAGTCGTGAAAGAGCGACCGCAGTTTTTCGCATCTTGCAGGAAATACTGACAAACGTTTTACGGCATGCACGTGCGACTAATCTTTACGTCAAGCTGGGGCGCAGCAAAGACTATTTCGAATTGGAAGTCAGCGATGACGGCGTTGGTATTACCGAGACTCAAAGAATGAACTCCCGGTCACTGGGCTTGCTGGGAATGAAGGAACGAGCCCTGCTGGTTGGAGGCGAAGTGTGCATCAACGGAAAAGAGAATGGCGGCACTACCGTCCTCGTGCGAGTTCCACTCGGTGAGTAGATTGGAGGGACGATGCTGAAGATCCTGACAATCGACGATCATGAAGTGGTTCGCCGCGGCATTAAAGAGATGTTCACCGAGGAGAGCGCGACGTTTGGTGAAGCTCGTTCCGGAGCCGAGGCTTTAGCCCTGGCGCGCGAACAGCAGTGGGACATCGCCGTACTCGACATTTCGCTTGGTGGCCGCAGCGGATTGGAAGTGTTGACTGAACTAAAACAGATTCGTCCGCGCATGCCTGTTTTGATACTCAGCATGCATGCGGAAGAGCAGTATGCGGTGCGCGCCTTCAAAGCCGGCGCCTCGGGTTATATCAACAAGGCGAGTTCGGGAGAGGAGTTACGTCGAGCGATCCTGAAGATCGTCAAGGGTGGTCAGTACGTTGGACCATCGTTGGCTGAAAAGATGGTTCTGCAGCTTTCACAACCAGGCAAAGTTCCTCATGAAAGTCTCTCGAATCGTGAATTCGAAGTCTTGTGCTCGATCGCTTCAGGCCAGACCGTCACAGAGATCGCTGCGAAGCTGTCGCTTAGCAACAAAACGATCAGCACCTACCGCCGTCGCATCCTCGACAAGATGGATATGAGGACCAACGCCGAACTAACGCATTACGCGATTCGCAACGGTCTCGTTGAATAGGTCTGACTTATAGATCCTATAAGACATACTGGGCCACTGTAGGACAAAGACCGACAAATCATTCAGACCTCGCCCGATACCTCTCAATATTACTCTTCGCTATATTGGGACATTCGACGTTGATCGGTTTTCGCAACACTGATCAGCGGCAGCGCATGGAGGGAAAGCCCAATCGGGCTGCATGCGCTCGAGAGCGTGGACGTCCATTTTGCAAACGGGTGGACGCCACGCTCCTTCTTCTGCCCACTCGTTATGATTACTTCACCCCCACAAAGCGTAAGCTTCAGCCAGAGCGAAGAGCGATATCGTGATTATTTCGAAAACGCGAAAGACGCAATTTACGTCCACGATCTGAATGGCCGCTACATAATGGTCAACAAGGCCGGCGAGGAGTTGATTGGTTACACGCGTGACGAAATATTACAGATGAGAATCTCCGACGTCGTTCCGCGCAACTATCTCGAACAGATTCACGCCAGGTTGAAGAAAAAGCTCACTGACAATTCACTGACAATCTACGAAGTCGAAGCGATCAGAAAGGATGGCGGCCGCGTTCCGATAGAAGTGAGTAGCCGTTTGATCTATGAGAACGGCGTGCCGGTGGCGGTGCAAGGCAGCGCGCGCGACATCACGGAACGAAAGCGTGCCGAAGAGGCGCTCCGCGCCAGCCAGTTGCAGCTTCAACAGTCACAGAAACTCGAGGCAATCGGGCAACTTGCCGGCGGTGTCGCCCACGATTTCAATAACATGCTCACCGCCATTATCGGCTACACAGACTTGTCGCTCCGACGAGTTGGACTGGAAAGCTCTCTTCGCCGAAATCTCGAAGAGACGAAGAAGGCGGCGGAACGAGCGGCTTCGTTAGTTCGCCAACTGCTGGCCTTTAGTCGCAAGCAAATCCTGGAGCCGAAAGTCCTCGATTTGAATGACGCGGTCAAGGATATGCACAAGATGCTGACGCGTCTGATTGGTGAAAATATCCAACTTGCCACTCGCCTGGAAACTAATGTGGGAAGCGTCAAAGCTGATCCCTGTCAGGTCGAACAGATAATCGTGAACCTCGTCGTTAACGCGCGTGACGCCATGCCGCGCGGCGGCAAAGTGACGATTGAAACGGCAAACATCACGCTTGATGATCAAACTAAATTGAGGCATGTCTCCGTTAGGCCGGGAGAGTACGTCATGCTGGCAGTCAGCGATACCGGAAGCGGTATGGACCAGGAGACACAGGCACGAATCTTCGAACCGTTCTTCACCACGAAAGACGTGGGCAAAGGAACCGGCCTCGGATTGTCCACTGTTTACGGCATTGTGAAGCAGAGCGGCGGCAACATCTGGGTCTACAGCGAGCCTGGGCTGGGAACCGTGTTCAAAGTCTATTTGCCACGCATCGACGACGCCTCCGCCACCGCAATTGAAAAGCTGGCCCAGGAAACTATCGCGCCGCGAGGCTCGGAGACGATTCTGCTGGTGGAAGATGAAGACGTCGTGCGTGGACTGACGAGAAAAATCCTGATGCAGGCCGGTTACAGCGTGCTGGATGCCAGAGGTGGCGAAGAAGCGATTCGTTTGTGCCGTGCGCATGCCGGCCCAATCGACCTGCTGCTCACTGATGTCGTAATGCCCGGGGTCAGCGGCAAAGAAGTCGCGGATCGGTTGTTGGAATCGCGACCGGCGATCCGCGTTCTATTCATGTCCGGCTACACCGACGAGGCAATTGTTCAGCACGGCGTGCTTGATGCAAACGTCAAATTCATCCAAAAGCCCTTCACCTGGGTCGGACTCACGAGAAAAGTCAGAGAGGTTTTGAATCGTAACGGCAACCCTGACTTTTGAGACAAACACGCCGGACATGAGAGTATTATTCGGCGAGTATGATTCGAGTCATAATGCTGGACGGCGACACTCTGATCAAGGAAGGCAGAGTCTTGCCGCATGTGCCGGAGGCGCTCGAGGTGCTGACGAGATTCGAGCCGCCGGCAAGAGCGTCGCTAGTTGTGTCGTTGGTTTCAGATTACGACATGCCCACTACTCCGGTGACGCCTCGAAAGATCAGCAGGATTTTTAATAAGTATGTTGCGATGCTTGACGAGGTTGGGCTCAAGGAGTTTTTCGAGCCCGTCGAACTTCGTGTCACTCTTTCAACTCACGCCGGCGTTTTCAAACCCGATCCTCGGCTCTTCAAAAAAACGGTTCAACGGTTGCGACTGCGAACCGGCTTAAATGAATGTTTGTACATCGGCAACAATGCCGAGCAGGTAAGGGCGTGTCGAGCTCTGGGAATGAGCGTTTTGCTTTTTGATGCAGGCGGCGCAGGCGATTTTGGCGATTGGGCCGAGGCGCCGTTGTTGATTACGCGGCTCGTCAGTCCTGCAAGCGCTTTTAACCTGAGACTGGCTCTGCAATTGCCATTGGCAACGACTTACGACGTGCAATTGATTCGCTTAAAGGATGTGCAATCGCGAAACGTCATCCACGCCCTGGGGAAAAAACTCTTCCCCGTGCCGCTGAAGAAAAGAGGAGGTTCGACCGAAACGATCGAAGTACCATTCACGGTGCAACTGGACATTTCTTTTGACAAGCAGGGGAAGATTCGCGGTGTCAAAACAGATCAGCCTACGGCAGAAGCGATAGCTGAATCGGCAGACTACGTCGAGACTCTCGAAGCAAACAAACAGATCGCACACGGCGAAGCAAACGCGAAAGCCACTGCGACTCACGAACTGAAAATCGATGACAAAGGCCGCAAGGTCCTCACACGGAAACGCTTCATGGCGAATTGAACCGGCCCGGCTGGGCCAGATGCCACGGGCTTGTCCCGTGGAGCCTCACGCTTGTCGCTACACCACCGAACTTCCTACAGTTTTGGATGCCAGGCCTTAGGCCGTGGAGATTCACGTTTTTAGCTAAATAGCAGCAAACGTGAGCCCTCCACGGGACAAGCCCGTGGCATCCGTTTGCACCTTGGATGGCTTTGGTGTAGCGCCAAGCGTGAGGCTCCACGGGGCAAGCCCGTGGCATCTTTGAATTTGTGTGCAGCGGCTGTCGCGTCAAACGAACCGAATGCGTTCGAGCACTTTCTGATTGCCTCGCATGCGGATGACGTGCGTCGGCAAGGGCCGTCGCGGACCTTTGGGTTCGCCGCCAATTGGACCAGCAGCCCTGAAGCCTTTCGTAGGTGCCGCGGTCCTCGAAGATCCATCGAAATCTATCGCATCCGATTCGAGTAGTGTTGACACAAACGTGTGGACCTCGTCAGTAGTAGTGCCTTCGTTCGGCAGCGCACTCACAACTGCCGCGCGTTTGCCCGACGAGCCGACAAGAACCGGTTCAGCGGCAAAAGTGACAACATTTTTCAGGTCCTTACTGAGTGAAGCCAGAGATACTTCTCGATAGTGAGTGGCTTCGGCTATTTGCTCGTCTCCAATAGAACGCGCTGAAACGGCGAGACGTGCTTTCGGCGGTGCGCCAATGAGGCGCTTCAGATCCTCGCGCGTTGACGACGTTAGAATCGATGCTCCTTTTCCTTTCATCTTGGGCGGCGCACCGGCCAGACTGGATCGGGGGGCCAGCATCGCCGAGCTCCCAAGTGAAATAGCATGTCCTGTAAACGCATCCACGATAGACGTCTGATTAGCGCCACCGTTGAGTTTCTTATCCGCTAAAACCATCGCGCGTCCGATCGACTGAAAGAAACGCGGCGTTTCCGGCGCCTCGCGTGCTGCCGCTGCGAGAAGCTTTCCGAGCGTCTGCGCAGCTTTCCACAAGTTAGCCTGGTCCTGCTTGGGCTGGCTCGCGAAAAAATTTCGTAGCGCATCGTAAAAACATCCCGCGAACACGCGTCCGAAACTGTGCATTTCTGACGTAAGCACAGATGGTTTTCCACGCTTTGGCAGCGCGGATGGCAACTGCCATTTGAAATTGTTCAAAGCGTGGCGCGGTGCAGAGCTGTCGAAGTCTGCGCCGCGCTCGCGCTTCGTGCCGTCGGCGAGATCTTCCATCAAAGTCTCGACAAAATTGCTTTTGCTGAGGTCCTTCGTCACTGCCAACAACGAGGTTCGCGTTTCCTGGTCCGAAAGCGCAGTCAATATCGCCAGGCAATCGCCGAACGCTTCGTGGAAGGCGTTCGTTTCCGGAAAGGTGCTGCTCCACAACTCTGGCCGCAACACATCAAGAAAAGCGTGACCGGCTTCATGCGAGACGACGTCAGTACTAGCGCCACTGAAGGTGCTTTTGTTACCGGTGGTGAACTCGTAAAAATCAAGACCCGCTTGCGTGTAACCTGCGTTCAATTGAAAGCCTGCATTCGGCGTTAACGTCAGTCTCTTTGGCGATGAAGTTCCCCATGCTTTCAATTTGCCGTCGATCATTTCCCAGACCTCGACTGCCCTCAACGCAGCCTCACGGCATTGCCAGAAGAGAAACTCCGGAGTGCTTACGTCGTGAATTCCCTCTTTTGCTTCTCCGTTAAAGGCAAAATCAGCTCGTCCGGCAGCGCGTTTGCCGTGCGGTTTTATTTTCCGGTTCGGAGGACCAACCTTGGCCAGAGGGTCGTTAGGAATAAAGATGATCATGAGGCGATATCCTTTCAGCGCCGGGGGATGGGAGTAATCAGGTTGTTGCGGGCAAGCGTTATATCGATCATGCCTTCGAACTCAAATTCTTCCCTCTTCCCTTCATTTTTCAACTTGTCAATGCCGCTCGCAATCGAATCCCTAAAACCCTCGCGCTGTGTCAAACCCACCGTTTCAAGTGGATACAACCGCCGACTCTCCTCGAGATCCACTTCTTCCATGATCTCGTCATAGGCGTTCTTGCTGAAATACCAGGGCCACTCCTGAACGGTAGACAGCCGAGATGATTCAGCACCGGTAGGCGCAGGCGTTTTCTGGAAACGCTCAGCTACTTTGCGAAAGTCGTTCTGAAACGAACTGTTGCGCCAGTATCCCGGCAGTGCATGATTCTTCAAGAGGAAGATCACGGGATAAATATCGACGTATTCGAGGCAGGCAGCTAAAAGCAGTGCGAGGTCAATACAGGTCCCACGCCTGCCTTCGATGATTTCCGTTGGCGTGCGCAGGCGTTGAGCACTCAGATTATAAGTCGGCGGCGGATTGATATAGCTGAGCTTGTAGTTGTAGATCAATGCCGACCAGATCGCCTGTACCTGTTCGTCTACACCCATGATCGATTCCGGATCGGCGGGATCGATGCACTGATAACCGTCGAAGCCGGCGTCGCTGTTGTCGCGCAACGCCATCACATAATTCTGCGCTGCATCAACAATCCTGCTAACCGCCGGATCGCGAGGTAACACAAAAGACGGCAGCCATACCCGCTCGACGTCGTTACCACGCCATTCATCAAGCGGAGGCAAGGTCACGCGGTACGTCTGCCTGTGGAGCAACTGGTTTTCCCACGAAACTTCGACATAGAGTGCGGTATGAATGTTTTCGTTGTTCCGAAGCTCCGTCGAATAGAGGAGCGGAACGCGAATGATCTTGTTGAGGTCCAGTGGATTCTCGACCATGTCAACGGCGCAGCTAAAGCGCGAACTGTGGCCCCCGACATACAGGATCACTTCCACGCGAATATCTTTTACTCGTCCGGTCTTTTCTTTCCGCAGCAGAAAAGTTTCGAACAGTTCGCAGTTGTTATGAAGCATGGAATAGTTCAGGTTCGGACAGCTCTTGATTTCAATTGAGAAGAGCTTGCGTGCGTCCTGGTCAGGGGAGTCGGCGAGCGTCAACACTTTCTCTTTGTCAGAGAGCAAACTTGTTTTGATGTCGCGAGTAGCCGCAGTTTCCTTCTTGATTAAGGAACGTTCACTCCAAAGGACCAGGCCGGTACCAGTCAACGTCGTGCTCTGTTTCTTCAACGCATCGCAGGCGAAACTGAATGCTTCCAGCGTGTCCCAGTTGAAGCGACGCCATGCTTCGTAGAAGTTGGAGAAGAAGAGTTCAGACAACGAGTCCTCAAACTCATCCTGAAAACCGATCGCAGCACCAGCGCCTGCAGCCACAGTCGCAGCGCATATGCGGGCCGCCGAGAAGAAGATGTTGAAAGAAACAAGGGCCGGTTTCCGGCCAGCGATATTGAGAATCTTTGCAAGGTCCTCGGCCTTCACTGGATCCGGGCCTCCCAAGTTGCCTTTCAAGAGGTAGCCGTCAAAGACTGATGACTTCCCAATCACGCCCAGAGCAGCGGCTTGATTATTGTCGAAACCCGAGACATGGATGACATCAGGTGACCCCTGGGCAATGTGATCTCGCAATTGGTCGCGTGTTTCATCCACGCTGAGTTCGGTATCCTTCAAAGCCAGCCCGCTGGTAACAAGATTGCGTTCTGAGTCAAATTTGTAATCACTGCGCAACTCTCCGGGTGCGCTTTCAATAATCAGAGTTCGCGAGAATTCCCTCGGCTGCGGCTTCTGACCTTTTTGCGGCTTGGCCGGCGGGGTCTGGCGAGCGAGATGGCGAATCACCATCAGCGGCTTTCCGTTGCGGAAAGCGCGGGTGCCGGCACTCAACATGTACTCCCACGGAAATATGCGCGCCTCCCAGCCCTCACTCTCGGTAGTGAAAGGGATGCTGACCTCGACAGTTCCGCAGCCGGCGAGGTAACGAAGCTGGTCCTTCGTAATCCCGATTTTCACCAGTTGGTCAACTGCGCGCTTCGCCTGTTGTTCGCGGGCAAACTCGGAAGTGTTCCAGCGTCGCCGGTTGCAAAGCACATACGTCCACTGCATCGCAGCGCGCTGCATTTCACGGCTGCTTTTAAAAACGATCGGCGCGGCCGCTTGAGTGCACAACTGGATTGTGATGAAGCTTTCCGGAGCAGTCTCTTTTTGAACACTCTTCTTTTTGGATTTGGCGGTGACAAGAGTGCCCGAACCGTTGGTGGGCTGCGGTACGGGATTGCCGTTGGTAGCGCGTACACGAGTCCTGGTTGCAGTCGTTCGCCCCTTTCGCGCCTTCGCCGCGCGAGTGGCTCGAGGTGTCATCCGTTTTTTAGGCATTCAGTTATTTTAGCCCGTCACTTTGAGGAAGAAGGGATCGATCGAAACTCGCACGGGAGACGTGTTGTTGACGTCAAGCAACGTGCGTGTGGTCCAGTTTGCATTGCGTTGATAGACAACGCCGGACGGAAAATTCTCTTTTCGCGGCGTGTTGTTAGCGGAAAAAATCCCGTAGAAGTCGTGCCCCAGAGACATCAGATGAGCATAATCGCCAAGGTAAGGATCGAACTTGGCCGTTGGTGTATCGGCCGGCGTGGTGGCCAGGGTCAAGGTGGTCCAGGACGTTCCATTCGTGGTTAATTCCATCTTGGTAACCCAGCGTTGCGCCGCGGCGGGACCGGTGAGTTGCTGGTAGAGGAACCCTAATTTGCCGGCGTCGTTGACTGCCAGGGCGGGATTCAACGCGTTTCGAATCGTGCGCAGGTCTGCAGACCACGTTTTTCCGCGATCCTTCGAGCGCAAGAGGTGCAACATATAGTCGGAGCCTTTATCGTCGTTGTAGGCGATGTACACCACATCGCTATTGGTCGGGTCGACCACCAGCGCTACGTCGCCGCCGGTGCGTTGTAGTCCCAGGAAGCCGTTGAAATTAAACTTCGTGCTCTGAGCCACGCGCACGCCTACTTTATTGTCCAGCGGGTCGATCAGATCTGAAAACGGTTTTGTACCAGTGCCGCCGTTGTCGTCGCGTAACACGACGATGTCAGCCGTCCCTTCTCCCGAGTGGTCATCGAACGATCGCCATGAGTGATAGATCGCATAGGCAGTGCCGTCCGGATGAATCGACGGGCGCACGGGTGGACCATCCTGGCCGGGAGTCTCTCTTGATTCTATGCGAATCTTTTTGAAACCCGGAGTGGTGCTCGCGGCATTCAACGACTGATCGATGGTGGCCGTTGCGCCATCCTCTCCGCCGAAATCGTTGTTGCCGACATACAGCCGATCCTTGCCCTTGTCTGGTCCAGTACCGACTGTGGCGACCTGAACGTAAGGCTGGTCAACGCCCTTGCGATCGACCAGGATCTCCATCGGCGTGGAGCTCATGAAGTCTTTGCTGCGCAGGATGTTCATGCGTGTGGTTCTTGAATCGCCACGCAAGATACCCGCGTAAAGAACATTCGAGCTCTTGCTGAACTTCACGGTGATGTCGCCAGTCCCGGTGCGATTGTTGGCGCCGGGCACGATCGAGTTTAGCGTCCACGTGTTCCCACCATCCTGAGAAATGTAAATCGGCGCAAACTGGCCATGTTGGGGATCGGGAGTAAATGCCGTCGCAACAATCTGCAGCGGGTTCGCGGGATTCACAGTGATCGTCGGCTCGCTGTCCTGATTAGTTTCGCCGCTGAGCGATCTGGGAATGATGTTGACGAGCAGAACTTTCGGCCCCGCAGCTTTCTTTGACGTCTTCTTCTTCGACGCTTTTGCGCTTGAATGTTTGCCGGCCTTCGATTTACTGGCGGAACTTGACCCTTTTTTACTTTTCTTCTTTGCAGGCATATTCCCTCGCCTCCGCGAAGTGGGGTGTGATGACGATTACTGAATGACGGTTATTTTTCCGAGTCGATAATCTTCTTTATGCCACCTGGTTCACTGGAAGGTTGAAAGTCGAGTGGATCGAGAGCGACATACGTGTCCATCTTCTCGGCGGGTGCGACCGCAGCACTCTTCTTTGTTGCCTTACTGCCTTTTGCCGGTTTCTCGGGTTTGGTTTTTTGCAGCAGGAAATGACCCTGCTGGCCCGGATGAAACTTCGGCGCGTTGTACCACATCACATCCGTGCTGGCAGGAAACCGCACGATGATTTTCTTCTTCTTGTGTTTGCCTTTGTGTACGTCGTCGACTTCGACGACTGCGTCGCGCCATTTTGGATCGTGTTCACTAACGGGCTTGCGACGCGTGGGAGCCGCGGCGAGCGCGCTTTTTGAGGCACTCGCTGCCTGTTCGCCTGGCGGCAACGTCACCGCCAGGACCTTTCCGGAAACCACCAGATCCGCGTCGTCGAAATGGCGGCGGCGTTCACGGTCGAGGTGACGCTCAACCGGATCGACGTCAGCGCCGAGCAGCGCGGAGTGACTGGCCTGGAAGGGTTCTTCACTTAACGAACGCACCTCGATGCTTTCGCCGTACTGCCCGCTGACAGTGTGGAAGATCAGTTGTTGCCCCACCTTGGGCTTGATGGCGCCACTCAACTGCACCGTGATCTCTTGTCCGGCGTAAGCGGCAAGGTCCGGTGGCGCTTCGATAAGCTGATCGACAGTGACCACTACCGTGTTGCTGTCCACTGCCACAGTCTTCATCGTGGCGCTCTTGAGTTTCTTAATAGTTCCTTTGAAAACGAACGTTGGTTTTTCGGTTTGCGCTGCTTTGCGTGCCGGCATCCTTGCCTCCTTCACTCCAACCACGCCGTTAGCTTATCAATTCTAATGAAAATGATCGCTCAAAACGTTACAACCACGAGAGTCTTTTCACGCAAAGGCGCAAAGGGACGACGCAAAGCCCGCAAAGAAGACCTGACTCAGTTTCTGCGTCTTTGCGTATTCCTTTGCGCCTTTGCGTGAAATTTTATCACCCGCTCTAAGTCACCTTGAAGAAGAACGGATCGATCGAGACTGCCACGGGCGACGTGCCGTTCACGTTCAGAAGCGTACGAGTGGCGAAGTTTGCGTTGCGCTGATACTTAACACCATTCGGAAAATTCGCCATATCCGGCTTGTTACTCGTTGAAAAGATGCCGAAAAACGTCTGGCCCACAGCCACGAGATGATCGTAGTCGCCGAGATACGGATCGAACGTCTTCAAAGGGGTCGTCGCAGCCACAGTAGCCAGAATCAGATCGTTCCAGTTTATGCCGTCCGTGCTTCTGCGCAGATGCGTAACCCAACGCTGGCCCGCACCAGTGCCCACTACCTGTTGATAAAGAAAACCGATTCTACCGCCACTATCGATCGCGATCGCGGCGTTTGTCGCATTTTGAACTGTCAACAGATCCCCCGGCCCGGACCACGTCACCCCTTTGTCGGTCGAGCGACGTACATGTAAAGTCAGGAAGCTACCCACCTGTCTGTCACCCCACACGAGATAAACGACGCTACTGTTGTTTGGGTCGACAGCAATCGAGATACTCCCGCCAATGCGTTGTTGTCCCGTGGCGGCAGTACCGTTGCGCATGAAAGGAAAACTGACCCCCTGGACCACTCGCTTGCCGGCCAAACCGTCACCCGCGGGTGCCGGCGGCTCGACGAGATCCGTGAAGTTGTGTGCTCCCCACGCGTTGTCGCGCACGACGACGACATCGGCTGAAGTTACCACGAAAGTGTTTGACAGGAAGTTTCCCGTGGCAGCACGCCACCGGTAAAAGGCGGCGTAGACAGTACCATCTGAATGAGCTACCGGACGGCATTGCGGGCCATCCTGTCCCGACGTAGTTCTCTTCTCGACACGCACCGATGTAAAAGCAGGCGCGGCTGCTCCTGCGTTCAGCGATTGATCAAGCGTCTGTGTTTTGCCTCCCGGTGCGTTGAAGTCGTTGTCACCGATGTAGACGACGTCTCGACCAGCCCCGGTTCCACTCGGAATCGTTCGGGCATGTGTATACGGTTGGTCGCCATTGGGTCTTGACTGCAGGACAGTCATCGGAGTTGAACCAAACGGGGTGTTCGTGCGCAGGAATTCCAGATTGCCGCTACCGGCTCGCAGAATACCGGCGTACAGTTTGGTCGCGTTGCTGTTGAAGCTTGTGGTGATATCGCCGGTACCAAGCCGGTTGCCGGGCGTGCTGGGCACGATCGGGTTGAGTGCCCAGGTATTGCCACCATCCAGCGACATGTAGACTGGAGCGAGAGATCCGCCTCCGGGATTCGGCGAAAACGCAGTGCCGATGATCTGATTCGTATTCGCGGGGTTAACTGTCAGATGAGGCTCGCTATCCTGACTAGTCTCTCCACTCAACGACTTCGGAATCATGTTGACGAGCAGGAATCCTGTTGGGGCGAGACCAGCAGCAGCCTTCTTTTTCGCTCGTTTCTTCGCTGCGCTTTTGGTAGTGCGTTTTTTCGACGCGCTTTTTTTTGTGATCTTTTTTTTCGTTGCCATGATCTTTAGCCCTTCTCTTTCGAAAAGTTAGGAGCCGGATTCAGAACGCAAAAGATCCGGAATCGTTTATTTAGAGTCTTCAGCCGATATCAGCGCTACCGTATCCCCCAGATCGCCAACATTTTCCGAGAGCTGAAAATCAGCCGGATTGAGGCAAACATATTCGCCGGGATCCTCGGTTGGTGCTGCCCGCGCGGCGGCTCGTTCCCTTTCCGCTTTGTGAAGTATGAACAAACCTTCGTTACCTGAGTGAAGTTTGGGCGCGTAGTGCCACAACACGTCGTCGCTGCTCGGAAATCGAATCTGCGCGGTCTTCGCCTCGTGAGTTCCTTTGTGTACGTGGTCCACCTGAATCTCGGCAATGCGCCAATCCGGATCGTGTTCACTGATGCGCTCCGACGGCAGTTCACCAACGGCTGCGCTGCGCGCAACAACAACATCCGAAGGCAAGCGCACACTCGTGACCCGGCCGGATACAACGGCGTCGGCAGTGGCGGCACGATTGAGAATGTCTCTCTCAACCATGTTCCTTACCGGATCGGGCGCAACTGTCGCCATAGCAGCGCGCGCCACTTCAGGCACACCGACGTCGACTGACGCTACTGCCAGGCTCTCGCCATACAACAGGCCATTCGTGTAGAAAACGAGTTGTTGCCCTTTCGCCACTTTCTTTCGCCCGCTCAGTTGGACCGTGATGTCCTGACCGTTGAAATGGGCCAACGCCTCTGGAGCGCGAACAATCTCATCGACACGAACGACTACGGTTCGGTCCGATTTCGCAATTTCGGGAGTCGCTGTTGCCTTGAGCTTCAAGACAGTGCCTTTAAAAACGAAGCTTGCCTGTTGTCGCAAGCTTGCTGTGTTTTCTTTTTTTGGCATGACTTTTCCTCTCTATCTGTGTTCAATCACCGAAACAACCGCTAGTGCCAAACAGACAATCGCGGAGACGGGACGCAGCCAGTGCATCGGAATACGTTTGCGCAAACCTCGTCCGAGTGCGAGAGCGAGGACGCCCTTCGTAATCAGGGCCAGGGTCCCGGCCAGCCAAACTACGAATGGCAATTTGTAGCGTGCGGTTAGCGTAGCGGCCATGATCTGGCCGGGGTCTGCCCATTCTGAAAAAATAATTGCCAGAAAAGTGATCAACGCCCCTTTCGGAATACGGGCCTCATCATCGTCTGCTGGCGACGTTGTATCTTTTTTCTTGAACCAGATAACCATCGCGGTGATGAAGAACGTGATCGAGCTTGCCAGCATCACAAAGTTTTGCGGCAACTCCGCGATGATCCGGCCCAGCAGCACCGCCACGAACATCTTGACCGCGAACGCCGCAGCGAAACCGCAGAAGATGCTTAGCGGAGAAAAACGCACCGTCAGCGAGCCGATCATGAAAAGGCTCCGATCACCTACCAACTCCGAAAGCAGGATTGCCCCGTAGATTGCGAAGATCACGTAGAGCAGATTTACGTTCATTGGTAGTTTTTCAATTTCTTGAAAAGACAGCTTGTTGTCAGCGCCACGATGACGCTCTAAGTTCACCCACTGATCTGCCAGCAAAAATGAAGAAATCCGACCCGACGCCCTGGGCCAACAATATGGGTCTGATTTCACTTTTGGAAGGCCGAATTGACGAGTGTGCGAGGCGCAGAGGCTCGGGAAAATCAGCCAGTTATAAGAACGCGCGGACGATAATACTGTTCCTCGCCAAAGTCAACGGTTTTAGAAAGACGGTCTTAGCGAAGTGCATTTGATGGTTTCTTACTCAAGAGTAAGAGTTTGCTGTCCTCACCTGTTGCAAGTCTCTAAGGACCATGCTCCATTGAGATATGTCAAATGGAGGTGATTTGTTTCACGCCAGCATAAATAGCCGGCGGATTGACAATCGCGGTTAGTTTGATCGCTAATTGTCAGGTCAAGCCTTAATCCATTCGAAAGGAAAACCCGATGTCTATCAAGTACACCTTAATTGCGGTGGTTCTCGCGATGTTCTTTCAAACGGGGACCGGATATAAAGTCGAAACTCGCTACACCGTTCCCGGCAATGGTGGGTTTGACTACGTAACGATCGATAGCGTGGCTCGACGTCTCTACCTCACGCGCGGCACGGAGGTGGACGTGATCGATCCGGACACCGGCAAGTTTATCGGGACTATCGCGGACACGCCCGGAGTTCACGGCGTTGCGCTTGCACCAGAGTTCAAGCATGGCTTCACCAGCAACGGTCGTGAAAACAAAGTCTCAATGTTCGATCCCACGACGTTACAGCTCATCAACAAGATCGACGTGGGGAAAGGACCCGACGGCATCTATTACGATCCCGGCACCAAGCGGATCTTCACTAACAATCATGGTTCGCACGATATCACCGCCATCGACGCCAAAACCGGCGCCGTCGCAGGCACGATTAAGGTCGAAGGCGACGGCGAATCGGCGGTCGTTGCCGATGGTGTCGTGTACGTTAATCTCGAAGATACAAACGAGGTCGTCGTTTTCGATCCGAAATCACTGGAGGTGAAGAAGCGTTTTCCGATCGGCGTCGCGAAGACTCCGACCGGCCTGGCCTACGACGCGAAGACGAAACGATTGTTTATCGGCTGCCGCAATGAGCCGAAGATGGTTGTGATGGATGCGGGTTCGGGAAAAGTGATCACCAGCTTTGCCATCGGACGCGGAGTAGATTACGCGGCTTTCGATCCGCAAGCGAAACTTGTTTTCTTTTCGTGCGGCGAAGGCGTGCTGAGTATCTTTCACGAAAAATCTGCCGACGACTATGAGGACGCGGGCCCGGTTAAAACACAGCCCAGCGCGCGCACCATGGCTTTCGATCCGAAGACGAAAAGGATCTTTCTAAGCGCCGCCGAATACGTCGAGACTCCACCGACCACGCCGGGAGGAAGACCGCAACGCAGCATCAAGCCCGGCTCATTCGTGGTGCTGGTCGTGAGCAAGTAGAAGAAACCAGTCGACTTTTCATTTGCACGTATTTTTTCTAAGCCACTACGCACTGTTTCTCAGACAGTCTTCTTCTAGGCTTTCCCTGGACGCAACGCCGAATAGGGCGTGAAGTCTTGAATTACTTGGGCGCGAGTTTCAAAAACTCGCGCCCTTTTTTTCAGACTCAAGGACTCTCGACGGTAAATTGCACGAAATCACCCCGAGAAATGAATGACCTGTTATTTGCGATAGAGCCACTGACTCTCAACCTGATCTCTCCGGTTGGAGAAATGAAGTTCGTGGGCGCGGCCTGTACGTTTGTAACTGTCACATCGGTTGTTCCAACTGTACGCGAATCAACCTGGGTCCACGTTGAAGTCGACCAGTTGAACAGATACAAAGTCTGGGTGGCGCTTCGCGAATTGTTGCCGTCGTAAGTCGTGGTCAGCTTGGTGACTGAACCCGGCGACTGACTGATCGAGACCGACGCGTACCAGTCAGTGACTCGCGGTGCGGTGGTCGTCGAATTCACCTGGTAGTAACTCGCGTTGTTCGTTGCAAGATTTGAGAAGGTTCCGGAGTTGAGCGAACCGGTAAGGATCGTAGTTCCAGTGGGCGCGTAGTTCGTGATCACAGGCGCCGGTAAAGTCTGAAACGTATTATCCGCAGAGGTCGCCGGATTGCCTGCCGGATCGGTAGACGTCACGCGGTAGTGATACAGCGTGTTTGCGCTGAGCCCGCTGAGCGGAACGCTGTGGCTGGTGACGTTTGACGCATTCGAAGCGGTGCTTCCGTAACTCGCTGTCAACCCGTATTCGACCACTGAGTTCGAGGCTTCATCAGTGGTCCATGTAATCGTAGCGGCAGATTGCGTGACGCCGCTCGCTTGAATACTCGAGATTACCGGCGGCGTAGTATCCGGCGGACCGGAAACATCATCGAGCGCGATTGTCCGTGGTAAACCTGCAGCCACAACTTCATTAGGCCCCTCGGAGACTCCACCATCGGCGGACACAGTGAAAGTACTAATTCCGTCGGTGTTGATCTTGATGTTCCCTACGCTGAACCCGGCAAAGCTCGTGAGTGATCCGGTAGGCGAGCCTTCTTCGGTTTGCAACACCAGCGCCGGAGGAACTGTGATACACGCAGTTGCCTGAGCCAGCAGCACGTTCTCGACGACGTCCTTGCGCGGAAAATCCCAGCCGCTGCTTTGTCCGGCCCCGGTGGAGATCACGGCGACCGCTGGTTGCGACAAGTTCATCCAGTTTTTGTTGGTGCTGCTCTCGCTGCCGTGATGGTTGACGTTCAAGACGTCGATTCCGCCGGCCGAGATCAACGGGAATGCGCCGCCGGGTGAGATCGCCTGGATCACGAAGCTCTCAACATCGGTTTGACTGGAGTTGAATCTCCCGGTGCAAGACTCGTCAATGTTTCCACCGCCCATGTCGCTCGCCCACAAGTAATCGAAGCCGCCATACTGAATCAGCACCGCGATCGATCGATCGTTTTCGTCAGAGACAGAAACCGACCCGCCTCCGATTATGCTGCCGTTGCGCGCGACGATCGTGAGCCTGGCGCCGTTGCCTAGCAGGATTTGTGTTCCCACCGCCGGAGCCACAGGCGCGCCGGCTGTTGTCGTTGCCGCCGCTGAATTCCAGCCGGTGACGCAGGTGGATGTGTTCGACGAACCGTTGTAGTAATTCTTGACACGAACGTTGTAGCCCGCATTGACTACTTCATCGAGACCGCCGATGTGATCGCAATGCTGATGACCGGCGATTGTGTAGTCGAGACCGTTTGCGGGCATGATCCCGATTGATTTGAGATAAGGCACGACACGAGCTGTGCCCATGCCGGTGTTGCCGGCTTCCATGAGCACCGTCGTCGCGTCGGGACCTTTTACGAATACTGATGCTCCCCAGCCCACGTTGATGTAATGAATCTCGAGTTGTTGTGCTGAAGCGGAGAAAGGAAGGATTACAAAAACAACCCACAAGAACACACGCGAAACAACCAGACGTCTAGTCATTCCTCAAGCCTCCTTTTTGAGAAAGTTGCCGCTGAATTGGGAGTTGCTAATTGCGAAAAGCTAAATGCGAGAACGGGGCTTGGCCGGTGAACTGGGCTCCAGAAAAGCCCGGCGCGGATACTACTAAAGAGACAGCGAAAGTCAAATTACTTTTTGCGTAACGCTACTTTGCCTCAGAGTCGGAGATGCCACGGCTTGTCCCGTGGAGTGTCACGCTGTTCGCTACATCTTCCATCCAAGCACTAAACTGGATGCCACGGCCTTGGGCCGTGGAGGGTTCACGTTCCCAGCTAGATAGCAGCAAACGTGAGACTCCACGGGGCAAGCCCGTGGCATCTATAATTCAGGAGGTCAGGTATGACAACGATTAAAGTCGCCCCAGTTAAACCAGCCATCTCGATCGATCTCCTGGACAAGGTTGATATTCGCGCCGGCACCATCCGGCTTGTCGAAGATGTCGAAGGCTCAGACAAGCTCGTTAAATTGACTGTTGATTTCGGCGATCACACGAGAACGATTCTGGTTGGTATGAAGCAGGAGCGAGAGGAACCGAAGCAAATCGAGGGTAGGCAGACTTTATTCGTGATAAACCTCGAACCAAAGAAAATGAGGGGCCTGGTTTCAGAAGGAATGCTGCTGGATGTCGGCTACGCGGATGGAATCAAACCTGTTCTCACCTTGCTTGAAGCGGAAGTACCGAACGGTGCACGAGCCGGGTAGCGCTAAAATCGCTGCGGCGTGCCGGTCACGACTCGTACCGTGTCGCGCGCAATTAGTAATTCTTCGTTCGTTGGTATAACGAAGACTGAGATGCGCGAACTGTCGGCGCTGATCTTCCCGTTCTTACCGGCGCCATGATTTGCATTTAGTTCCGCATCGAGCTCAACTCCTAGCCAACTCAACTCGCCACAGATCTTCGCCCGTATCTCCGCGGCGTTTTCGCCTATCCCGCCCGTGAAAACGATCGCCTCCGCGCCGTTCATCGCCGCAAGGTAACTGCCGATGTATTTGCGCGCGCGATAGCAGAAAATCTCAATCGCCAAACGCGCGCGACGGTCGTCGTGTTCGTGTGCTTCTGCCATCAACTCGCGCATGTCGTCAGTCAATCCCGAAATACCGAGCAGTCCTGACTGCTTGTTGAGCAGCGTTTCGACTTCGCGTGACGATAGCCCTTCTTTCGTACCGATCAGATCGACGATCGATGCGTCGATATCACCTGAACGCGTGCCCATCACGAGACCTTCGAGCGGCGTGAACCCCATCGATGTATCGATGCTGTTGCCGCCTTTGATCGCGGCAATTGAACAACCATTACCGAGGTGGAGTGTGATGATGTTGGTTGCGTCTCGCGAGATCCCGCGCAGTTTGCGATAGCGGTAAGCCACGTAACGATGCGAAGTACCGTGAAATCCGTAACGACGAATGCGATGACGTCGATACAGTTGATACGGCAACGCGTAGAGAAATGCATGTTCCGGCAGTGTCTGATGAAATGCTGTATCGAAAACGGCGACTTGCGGCAGCGCGGCGCCTAAGGCTGTGCGCGCAGCGACGATCCCCTGGATGTTTGCCGGATTGTGGAGCGGCGCGAGCTCGATGCAGTCTTCGATACTTCGCAGCACCTCATCGGTTATGAGCACTGAGTTGGTGAAGCGTTCGCCGCCATGGACCACGCGATGACCAACCGCGTGAATGTCGGCAATACTACTGACCTCGCTCAATCCCGATTCTTCGCCGATGGCCCAACGAAGAATCATCTCTACGGCCGCACGCGTATCTCTGACAGGTTCCGCGAAGCGTTTCGGCGACCCGCCTTCGGAAGTGAAAGTCACGATGCCCGCGCCGCCGATGCGTTCGATGAGTCCATGGGCAAGACGCTTGTCGGCGTCCTGCTCAATTCGCTCGAGATCGGTCGCGATTAGTTGAAACTTGACCGATGAGCTGCCGCAGTTGAGAACCAGTACGTTCATCAGAAGTGTTGAATTATTGTTCGTAATCGAACAGTAGTCCAGCAGTCGCGTCCCCACCCTGCGGCCGCGCGCGCAATTTGGTAGACTCAAATTTGCGACTTCATCCTTCTAAAATCTTCTTCAATAACGTTAATTTCCAGGAGGGACTATGACCGAGACCGCGGAAAGAATCGAGGATCGGCTTGCCGACTTCACCCGCGACAAAAGAATTCTGCTTTTATCTTTGATGGCAACAATAATTGGCGCACTCAGCGCGCTGGTGGCGAAAGCTCTCGTTTGGCTGATCGCCGTCTTCACGAATCTAACTTTTTATCAACGCTTTTCATCCGAATTCGTTTCGCCGGCAAATCATCACCTAGGAGTGTTCGTGATTTTTGCTCCGGTCGTTGGCGGCTTGATTATCGGACTCATCGCGCGCTACGGCTCAGAGAAGATCCGCGGCCATGGCATTCCTGAGGCGCTCGAAGCAATTCTTTTCGGCCGCAGCCGCATGGACGTGAAAGTGGCTGTCTTGAAACCACTATCGTCCGCAATCTCAATCGGCTCAGGTGGACCATTCGGCGCCGAAGGCCCAATCATCATGACCGGTGGAGCGATCGGATCACTCTTTGCTCAACTGTTTCATCTCTCGGCCGCCGAGCGAAAGACGTTGCTCGTCGCCGGAGCTGCCGGTGGCATGTCGGCGATTTTCAACTCTCCGGTTGCGGCGGTGTTGCTCGCAGTTGAGTTGCTTCTATTTGAATGGCGGCCGCGTTCATTCATTCCCGTCGCGATTGCATCGGCGGTTGCAGCGGTTGCAGCGGTTGTGCGCGTGCCGTTACTTGGCTCAGGAGCAATCTTTCCGGTGACGATTCATGCGCCACTCGGCGCCGAAGGGTTGCTGATCGCTTTTTTCGCCGGCATCGCAGCCGGACTTGCCTCAGGCGGACTAACAGCTCTCGTCTATCTTTGTGAAGATCTCTTCGGCAAACTTCCGATTCATTGGATGTGGTGGCCTGCGATCGGCGGGTTGTTCGTCGGCGTGGGAGGTTGGCTGGATCCGCGTGTGCTCGGCGTCGGCTACGACACGATTCACGCCTTGTTGAAAGGAGAGTTGGTAGGCGCGGCAGTAATCGGATTGTTGATTGGCAAGGCTGTGGTTTGGTCCATATCGCTGGGATCGGGAACTTCCGGCGGTGTGCTCGCGCCACTACTGATTATCGGCGGCGCGCTAGGCGCGATTGAAGGAAGATTCATTCCACTGGGCGATCCGGGACTCTGGGCCATGATCAGCATGGCTGCGCTGATGGGCGGAACGATGCGTTCGCCGTTGACGGCGATGATCTTCACTCTCGAACTGACGCACGACCTCAACCTTCTGCCGGCGTTGCTGGTCTCGTGTATTGCCGCACATGCGTTGACTGTGTTGTTGCTGCGACGCTCAATCCTGACGGAGAAAGTTGCGCGTCGTGGTTTTCATGTGTCGCGTGAGTACAGTGTCGATCCACTGGCAGTGTTGCGAGTTGGCGAGGTGATGGATCACAATCCGCCAACCGTGCCTGCGGGGATGAAGGTGAGTGAACTCTCGGATCTGATCGCAAACGGAAATCCGGAGTTATCACACCGCCAGGGAACGCTCATCGTCGATGAGGATGGTCAGATCGCGGGTATTATCACTCGTGGCGATCTCGTTCGCGCACTCGAGAAATCGCCGGCCGGAAGTACGGTCGTGGAAGCGGGCACACGTGATTTGTACGTCGCCTATCCGGATGAAATTCTGCACGAAGCCGTTACCAGAATGGTGCGTCACGATATCGGCCGCCTGCCGGTCGTGCGCCGCGACAACCCGCGAAAGATCGTCGGGTATTTAGGCAGGGCCAGCGTCATGACCGCGAGATTGCGCCGTCACGAAGAAGAGCACCACCGCGAAGCAGGTTGGCTCCAGGCGTTCACGCAGTAGGATCAGTCGATTGTGCGGGACAGTGGTCCTCGAGGTTCTCTAACGCCGAAGGCGTTGGCTAATTTCAGCCCGGGGTTGGAGCGCAAGCGACAACCCCGGGTTACCCGAAACAAAAAAGCGCTTGAACCCTGAAAAGGGTTCATCGCGGGAGGAACCCTTTCAGGGTTTTTAATGCACATTTGTTTAGCGTCCCCAGGGTTCTCACTACGTTCGAACCCTGGGCTGAAATTAGCCAACGCCTTCGGCGTTCTTGTTTGACCACTCGCTGATCTTCGTTGACTTCCAACCGCGGTGAGCGATATAAACCGCTACTGCTGTAATTACCTCGTGTCTCGGTGGTCTCCCCCACTCGCAAGCGGAAAACTCGTGCCTTCGCTGCAAGTGCCGTCGGGAGAAACGCTCTCGGTTATTTTCCGGATTGAAAACGTGCAAGCCGATCCGGGCAGCGATCCTGTTTCGTTTACGCTCGGACCCGGACGTTACGTCTTACGGTTCATCGCGAGCCGTCCGCTCAACGCTCGTTTTTATAGCCAACAGCGTTTCGATCCGGTGACAATACTCGCGGTTCAGAGTCTGCGCTTGGCAACGAATCGGACCTTCGACCTGGATACAGGAGCCGAAACAGCCACAGACCTGAACGCCTTCGGACAACACATCTTCAATTCAGACGTCATCGCTCCGACAGATCGATGGACGCTCGAGCTACCGATCGATCAAAACGCCGCCATTGTCAGCGTCACATCGTCTGACGTGAAGCAGCTGGACCTAAGTGAACTCTCCGACGTCGTCCTCGCGCTCGAGTACACGGCGCGAGATGCGTGATGAAGGCTGCCAAATGTTTATAGCAAAGGAGAGCGTTATGAGTCAGCGCGAGTTAGCGAATACAAATATCGACCGAGCATGGGCGATTCTGTTTGCACGCCTGGTCCTCGGGCTGATCTTTTTCATGGCCGGCGTGATGAAGGTCTTTCAACTCGGACCACTCAATCACGCGCGCAAGTATTTTCTGCCGTTCGCTGACACTTTTCTGCCTGTGTGGTCTCTTTGGGCGATGGGCGTCGTTATTCCATTCGTCGAACTGATTGCCGGCGCGCTGATAATACTCGGACTACGCGTGCGCGAGGCGCTTGTGGCGTTGGGCTTCGTGCTCACCGTCGTCACCTTCGGTCACTTGCTACACGAACCGCTTTACGAGTTTCACACACACGTGATACCTCGTCTCGCACTGCTGTTGTTTGTCTTTCTTCTGCCTCGCAGCGACGATCGTTTTTCGCTCGACTACTTCACGCAGCGAATCTGGAAGCGAGCCGGAGACGCTCGGCAATCACCGGCTTCCGTTGCACACCAATGAGACGGTCGATGAGCTTACCGTCTTTGAAGATGAGCATGGTGGGTATGCTCGCGATTTGAAAACGCGACGCTACTTGCGGATTGTTATCCACGTTCAGTTTTGCGATTCGATATTGCCCTTGCGCCTCGGCAGCAAGCTCGTCCAAAACCGGAGCAATGACCCGGCATGGACCACACCACGGCGCCCAACAATCAACCAGCACCGGCTTTCCTCTTGCCGCCATGACCTCGCGCTCAAAAGTCTGATCCGTAACCTCCAGGGGCTTCGTATCATGGTCGGCCTCAGCGGCTGCGACACCTTCTAACTTTTCTCCGCACCGGCCGCACTTCGCCTCACTATTTGCCAGTCGAGTTTCGTCTACACGGTTCTTTGCGTTACAGTTACTGCAAACAACAACGATCTGCATAAGGCGCCTCTTTCTCCTTTTAGCGACTTGATCCTATCACTTAAAGTACGCCAACAGACACAACGAGCCGGTGCGTGAAGAAAACGCGACGACATGTTGACTGTTTCGTCATGCTCAAGCGGTACAAACAACTCACTCGACTTTCCTGCCCCGACAAATCAACGATCCCGGGAGGGTGGCACCATGCGTGTCGAAAAAATTGCAGTTCCTCTTTTCACCCTCATTGCCATCGTTGCCTTTTCAATTACAACCGCAAAAGCAGATTCCGTAACGTTTACAATCGGCACGCAGCGTCTCGAATTGTCGGGGCCGGCACACCGTGGCGGCCCCGACAAATTTTTCCACACGGCAGTAATACGGCTAAGCATTCAGCAACTTTCTCTTTCGGTACTCAAATTGAGACCAAGGAGAAGGTAATGAAAAGGAAACTGGCTTTTGTTTTTGCTGTACCGCTATTGTTTTGTGTATTGGGATTCCAGGGATCGTGTCATTCGCAGTGTGAGGAAATACGCCAGGAGTTGATCAAGGATTGCCGCAACGACCTGGGACCAAATAACGAGAGATGTCGTGAAGATCAGAAGAAGTTTCAGGAGACTTGTCACGACGAGTCGCTGGCTGAGTAAGTGATTGCAAAGCATGAGTGAGCGGTGGCCAGGTAAACAGGGCCACCGCTTACTTGTTTTCCGCCTTCCCAAACAATCCCTTGAAGAAGCGCACGATAATCGCCCAGATCGCGCGGAACGCGAGTGGCGCAGCAGCAACAGCTTTCGTTTCAGTCTGAGTTTCGGGCGAGTTCGCGACCGGCGGCGGATCTTCAGCAACTTCCAAATGCTGTTTCACACAGGTCGAAAACTGCTTGAACATCTGCCGTGAGACTTCCTCGATCATTCCTCTTCCGAACTGAACGATCTTGCCGACGAGTTCGACATCCGCGTTAACTGAAACTTCTGAGCCACCACTCGCAAGCGGCGTCACCGTGCTCAGCATCGACACCTTCGTGGATCCCGAGCCGGTCACCTCGCGCGCATCACCCACCATGCGCACCTGGTGCGTCTGTTCATTTAAATCGGTGAACTTCGCCTGGCCTTTGTAAGACATCGACAGTGGCCCAACTTTCACTTTGATGGCGCCGAGGAAAGTTTGATCGTCCTTTTGCTCGAGCAATTCCGCCCCCGGCAGACACTCGACCACCCGCTTCGGATCGATCAGATACTTCCAGACGCGCTCCACCGGAGCCTGCACTTCGAATCGTTCTTCAATTTTAAAGGCCATGAATCACCTCCCTCAGCGTGATCTCTGCGGTTCTCAGCGGCCCTCTGCGTTCTCGGCGTTTTATAGCGCTCTTCAACGCCAAGAACGCAGAGGGCCGCTGAGAACGCAGAGAGAGTTGGACCAATGTTGACGTTAGCGCAACCGCTTCGTATGATCGAGCCCTTCCCGTTTGAAGCAAGCAAATTCGATCCGATGTAGGAAGGTGACGATCCTATGATACCTCGGAGCTTTGAGTACTACTCTCCCCACACCCTCGATGAGGCTGTGGCACTCCTGCAAAAACTTGGACCAGACGCGAAACTGCTATCCGGCGGCCAAAGTCTCATTCCGATGATGAAGTTGCGACTGCTTTCTCCTGAATATATCGTCGATATCAATCGCATACCAAATCTCGACTACATTGCGGAAAGCGACGGCCACTTGAAAATCGGCGCACTCGCACGCGAACACGAGCTCGAATCGTCGGACGTCGTGAAAACGAAGTTTCCGATACTAGCCGATACCGCGAAAGTGATCGCGGATCCGCTCGTGCGCAGCCAGGCGACGATCTGTGGCAATCTCGCGCACGGCGATCCGGCCAACGATCACCCGGCCACGATGCTCGCGCTCGGCGCCACTGTCGTTGCTACTGGTCCAAAAGGCCAGCGAGAGATCGGCATCGAAGATTTCTTCCCCGGCCTGTTCACCACCGCGCTCGAGCCCGAGGAGATACTGACCGAAATCAGGATTCCGACACCGCCGCCTCGAAGTGGCGGCGCTTATCTGAAGCTCGAGAGAAAGGTTGGCGACTTTGCCACAGCGGGAGTCGCTGTTCAACTCACACTCGATGAAGCGGGCGCCTGCAAACGCGCTGGAGTTGGTCTGACTAACGTCGGCATGACTCCCATCAAAGCTAAACAAACCGAGAGTTTTCTTACCGGCAAGCAACTTGACGATGCAACGATCCAACAAGCGGCCGAACTCGCGGCTTCAGAATCGCAACCAATGGACGACATCCGAGGCTCAGCCGATTACAAACGCGACCTCGTTCGCGTCCTGACCGCACGTGCACTCGCAACCGCATTGAACCGCGCGAAGGGAGGAGCTTAACAATGGCGAAAGTTCCAATCACCGTAAACGTCAACGGCGTCGAACATCGCGAAGAGATCGAACCGCGTTTGCTGCTGGTCCACTTCCTGCGCGAAACGTTACGCCTGACCGGCACGCACATCGGTTGTGATACGAGTCACTGCGGCGCGTGTACCGTCGTGATGGACGGAAAACCAATCAAGTCGTGTACGGCGTTCGCAGTCCAGGCTGATGGTCGTTCAGTCATGACTGTCGAAGGTCTCGAACAGGACGGCAAGCTGCATCCGCTGCAGGACGGCTTCTTCCAGGAGCACGGGTTGCAATGCGGCTATTGCACGCCCGGCATGCTCATGACCGGATACGCGTTTCTGCAATCAAACAACGATCCGAGTGAAGACGAAATTCGTCACGCGATCTCCGGAAATCTCTGCCGCTGCACCGGCTACGTCAACATCGTGAAGGCATATCAATACGCAGCTCAGAAAATGCGCGAGGGAGGTGCATAAGATGGCGCCGAGAACATCGCCTGAAATCGGTGGCATGGGCCACTCCGTAAAACGCAAAGAAGATCCGCGCTTCCTTCGTGGCCAGGGCAACTATGTTGACGACGTTAACCTGCCCGGCATGCTCTACCTCGACATCGTACGCAGTCCTTTCGCTCACGCGAAGATCACGAACATCGACATCTCGAAAGCAACGGCGATTCCCGGTGTGCTCGCTGTGATTACCGGCAAGGATCTCGAGAAATACAACCTGCACTGGATGCCGACGTTGATGTCTGACACGCAGATGGTCCTGCCGGTCGATAAAGTTATGTACCAGGCGCAGGAAGTTGCGGCGGTGCTGGCGACCGATCGTTACATCGCGGCGGATGGAGTTGAAGCGGTTGAAGTTGAATACGATCCGCTGCCGGTGGTCGTCGATCCGATGAAAGCGCTCCTGCCCGACGCGCCCGTGCTCCGCACTGATAAGCCGGACAAGAAAGACAATCACATCTGGCACTGGGAATGGGGCAATCGCGACGCCACCGATCAACTTTTCAACGAGGCCGAGGTCACGGTTAAAGAAGACATCTACATTCCGCGGATTCACGTTTCGTCGATCGAAACGTGTGGATGCGTCGCGCACTTCGACAAAGTGAAAGGCAAGCTGACTGTCTGGATGACGACTCAAGCGCCGCACGCCATCCGCACTGTCTTCGCGCTCGTTGCGGGACACGTCGGGCTCTCGGAAGAGAGGATTCAGATCATCTCGCCCGACATCGGTGGCGGATTCGGTGGCAAGGTGCCGGTTTATCCGGGTTACGTGATTGCGGTCGCCGCTTCGGTGCTGACAGGTAAACCCGTCAAGTGGATCGAGGATCGGATGGAGAACCTGCAAGCCGACTCGTTCGCGCGCGACTATCACATTACTGCCGAACTCGCCGGCAAGAAAGACGGCCAGCTTACCGCACTTCGCATCAAGACTATCGCAGACCACGGGTACGCTGATGCGGCTGCGAATCCTTCGAAGTTCCCTGCCGGACTGTTTCATATCTGCACCGGTTCCTACGATCTGAAAGCAGCGCACGTCGAGGTGGATGGCGTTTACACGAACAAACCGCCCGGAGGGATTGCGTATCGCTGCTCGTTCCGCGTTACAGAAGCAGTACACACGATTGAGCGCATGGCCGACGTGATGGCGCATGAGTTGGGAATAGACCCGGCGGAGTTTCGCATGAAGAACTTCATCAAGCCGGAGCAGTTTCCGTACAAGTCGGCGCTCGACTGGGAGTACGACAGCGGCAACTACGCCGGCGCGCTGCAGTTGGCGATGGACAAGGTCGGATATTCCGCGCTGCGAAAGGAACAGGCCGAGAAACGCGCTCGCGGTGAGTTGATGGGTATCGGCATCAGTAGCTTCACAGAGATCGTGGGCGCTGGTCCATCGAAGCATTTCGACATTCTTGGAATTAAGATGTTCGACAGTGCTGAGATTCGCGTTCACCCGACCGGTAAAGTGATTGCGCGTTTTGGAACGAAGTCACAGGGTCAGGGCCACGAAACGACTTACGCGCAGATCGTTGCCGAAGAGCTCGGGTTTCCGGTTGATAGTGTGCTCGTCGAAGAAGGTGACACCGACACAGCGCCTTATGGACTGGGAACGTACGCAAGCCGAAGCACGCCGGTGGCCGCGGCTGCCTGTGCAGTAGCGTGCCGCAAGATCAGAGACAAGGCGCGCAAGATTGCCGCGTACCTGCTCGAAGCGCACGAAGACGATCTCGAATGGGAGCCGGGCAAGTTTTTCGTTAAGGGTTCGCCGGATCGTGCGAAGACGATTCAGGAGATCTCGCTCGCGGCTTATACAAATCATCCGCCGGGCATGGAGGCCGGGCTCGAAGCTGTCAACTATTACGATCCGCCGAACCTGACTTACCCGTTCGGCAGTTACATCTGCGTGGTCGATATTGACAAGGGTACAGGCGAAGTTAAGGTGCGACGGTTTGTGGCGGTCGATGATTGCGGCAACATCATCAATCCGATGATTGTCGAGGGTCAGATTCATGGTGGGCTGACGATGGGACTTGGACCAGCGTTGTACGAGGAGATCCAGTACGACGAAAGCGGCAACATCCTGCAGGGCAGTTTCATGAATTATCTTGTGCCGACCGCGGTCGAGACGCCGAACTGGGAAACCGACAAGACGTGTACGCCATCGCCGCATCATCCGTTGGGAGCGAAAGGTGTCGGTGAGTCAGCCACAGTCGGCGCACCGGCGGCGATCGTGAACGCCGTCGTGGACGCGTTATGGCATTTGGGTGTACGGCACGTCGACATTCCGATCACGTCCGCGAAGGTTTGGAAATTGTTGCGCGACGCGGGGGTGAAAGGTTAGCCACAAAAAGGCACAAGGCGAACATAACGCCGAAGGCGTTGGCTAATTTCAGCCCAGGGTTGGAGCGCAGCGACAACCCTGGGATATTCCGGTCGATATTTCTTTCAACCCTGAAAGGGTTCGCCTCGGGAGGAACCCTTTCAGGGTTCTGGGTCCTTGTATTTTTATGTTTCCCCAGGGTTGTCGCTACGCTCCAACCCTGGGCTGAAAAATTAGCGAACGCCTTCGGCGTATTGGCGAGCTAGTAATCATGACGGGCAGCGATTTTTTTCAACAAGTCGACAGGCTGCGCGATGAAGAGGAGCCGTTCGTGTTGGCGACGGTCGTGGCTTATAAGAGTCCGCAGTCGGCGAAGCCGGGGTCGAAGGCGATTATCAAAGCGAATGGGGAGATGATCGGTTGGGTTGGTGGTGGGTGCGTTCAGCCGATCGTTTTGAGAGAAGCAAAGCAGGCGTTGCAGACCGGTAAGCCGAAGCTACTCACGATCAGTCCCGACGAGCCGCGTGATGATTGGAATGGTGTTAAGTCGTATCGTATGACCTGTGAAGGCGGTGGTTCACTGGAGATTTACCTGGAGCCTTTCTTGCCGAAGCCACAACTACTCATCGTCGGACGATCGCCGGTGGCCCAAACGGTTTCTCATCTTGGCCGGATGCTCGATTTCAAAGTCATCGTCGCGGATCCGGAAGCGCGCAGCGAGTCTTTTCCGGATGCGGATCTCGTGTTGACAGATCTCAACTTGGTTCGCGAACACATCAATCAGGACAGCTTCGTGGTTGTCGCCACGATGGGAAACGGAGATGAAGAAGGGTTGCTCTCTGTCGCCGGCACAAGACCGCGATATCTCGGGCTCGTCGCGAGCGCGAAGAAGTCTGAGGCGCTATTTGAATACGCACGCACGACGGGCGCGACTGACGAAGATATCGCGACGTTCAAGTGTCCCGCAGGAATCGACCTCGGCGGCGAGACATTACCCGAGATCGCGTTGAGCGTGGCAGCAGAGCTAATTCGCGTGCGCAGGGCAAGCGTCGCAGAGGTATCCACGAAGAACGTCGCGATAGATCCGATCTGCGGCATGACCGTCGACACGGAGAACGCGAAGTACACATCCGTCGTTAACAACGAAACGATCTACTTCTGCTGCCTGCGCTGTAAAGAGACGTTCGATCATCCACAGGTTTCGCAGCTTACACGGATTGGCAGGTAATGAGGCAGTTCATATCGGGATTGATTCTGGGTGCGGGCGCCTCGCAACGACTTGGACCACCTAAACAGCTCCTGCCTTTCCGCGGCACGACGTTGCTCGGCTGGGTTGTGCAGCAGGTTGAACGCGCTACGGGCATCGATGAGCTCGTGGTCGTGCTTGGCCGTGCGGCTGATGAGATTCGTCAGCAGGTGAACTTCGGCAGCGCGCGCGTGGTCGAGAATCCAGTCTTCACCGAAGGGTGCTCGTCTTCTTATAAAGCCGGGCTCGTGGCATTAAATCCGGAGTCGCAGGCGATCATGATTATCCTGGGCGACCAACCCGGAATCATGCCCGACGTAATCGACCGCCTCGCCGAAGAGTGGCGCCGCACAGAGTCGTTGATCGCGCTCTGCTCGTACAATGGGCGCAAGGGTCATCCGATGATCTTCGCGCAACCGATGTTTGAGCAACTGGCCGGACTGCACGGCGACAAAGCCGCATGGAAACTGATTGACGCGAATGCGGCGCTGGTCCAGGAAGTGCAATTTGATCTCCCCTTCCCTGATGACATCAATACCGCCGCAGACTTCGAACGAATCACGGCCGCGAGTAAATCGAGTTGAGAGAAGAAGTGCGACAGATCCAGCGCCTGCTGGAAAAACAGATCTACATCGCCGATGCGGCGATCGCCACCGCGCTTTACTTGTCGATGGCGCTCGGCAAGCCGCTGCTCATCGAAGGTCCGGCTGGTGTCGGCAAGACGGAGATCGCCAAGTCGCTCGCGAAGGCGCTCGACACTAAGTTGATTCGCTTGCAGTGCTACGAAGGTCTCGACGCGACGACTGCGCTCTACGAGTGGAACTATCCGAAACAACTCTTGCACCTCAAACTCGAAGAAACCTCACCGGCGTCTGAAGCCGAAAAAGAAGCGGCAATCTTCAGCGAAGCGTTTCTCCTTAAAAGGCCGCTCTTGCAAGCGATAACAGAACACGAGCGCGCACCGGTTTTGTTGATCGACGAGATCGATCGCAGTGATGAAGAGTTTGAAGCTTTTTTGCTTGAAGTGCTGTCTGATTTTCAGGTGACGATCCCCGAGATCGGCACGATCACGGCGACTCACAAACCGCACGTCGTGCTCACTTCCAATCGTTCACGCGATCTTTCCGACGCGCTCAGACGTCGCTGTCTCTATCACTGGATCGACTATCCCTCGTTGGACAAGGAGCTCGAAATCGTGCGCGCGAAAGTGCCGCATATCGGAAAGACGCTTTCGAGGCGAGTCACGCAAGTGATGCAGGCGACGCGAGCGATGAGCTTGTCAAAGATCCCCGGCGTCGCGGAGACGCTCGATTGGGCCAACGCGCTGGTCGCGCTGAACGCGAGCGAGTTGAACGAAGAGATCATGGCCGAGACCATCGGCTGTTTTTTGAAGGACGAGACCGACATCGCCACGTTCAAAGCCGAGTTGCCGCGGATAAACGCGGATTGATTACGGATCAGTATGTCGGAATTAGAGAGTCTCGTGATTTTCTGTCGCACGCTGAGAGAGCACGGGCTCTCCGTCACGCCCGCGGAAGTCGTTACCGCAGCCGCCGCGTTGCAAATCATCGACACAGAAGATCGCGACGAAGTGTTTCTGGGTTTGCGCAACATCCTCACTACGAGTGTCGATGACTTTCCGATTTTTGAAAGTCTGTTCGCGACATTCTGGTCGCGCTTACCGAGCGCACGCGAAGGTTCTGATAATGTTCAGATACGACGCACCTCGCCGGCTCGTGCGACTGGCGGCCTCGCGTTCTTTCTCGAGAGTTGGCCCACTTCCGTTCGGGCGACCGCTGAGCCGGTTAACGTGCCGGGTGCGAGCGATACCGAGTCGCGAGCCGAAAAAGACTTCAGCGCCTTCAGCAATCACGAACTCGAAGAGGTCTCACGCATCGCGCGCCGCATCGTGCGCCGGCTCGCGCAGAGACGCAGCCGTCGCTGGCGTCCGGTCGCGCGTGGTCACCGAGTCAACCTGCGACGCTCTCTGCGCTTGTCATTAAAAACCGGCGGCGAGCTGATCGATCTCGCGTACAAAGAGCGACGGCCAAAAAGAACGAAGCTGGTTGTAATCAGCGACGTCTCAGGCTCGATGGATATCTACAGCCGCTTGCTGTTGCAGTTTGTCTATGGACTGCAAAACAGTTTCGCCAAAGTCGAGTCGTTCGTCTTCGCCACTTCGCTCTCCCGCATCACCGGCGAGTTAAAAAACAAAACCTACAAACGAGCGCTCGATCGACTCTCAGCAAACGTTCGTGGCTGGTCAGGCGGGACACGCATCGGCGCAAGCCTGATGACCTTCAACGCACAGTGGCTGCGGCGCATCGACAAACAGACAGTGGTGATTATTCTGAGCGACGGCTGGGACACTGGAGAGCCGCAGCAACTCGCACGTGCGCTCGCACAGTTGAAGCAACGCGCCGGCCGGTTGATCTGGCTGAATCCGCTGCTCGGCAGTTCCGGCTATCAACCGGTTACACGTGGCATGCAGGCTGCAATGCCTTTCATCAACGTCTTCGCGCCGGCGCACGATCTCGCGAGCTTGCGCGCGCTCGAACCACATCTGGTGTTGTAATTCGAGATGGAAGAGCTCTTCGAAGACATCGAGAAACTCGCGCGCGCAGAGAAGCGTGTGGCGATGGCGACCCTCGTCGCCACGCGCGGCACCAGCCCCAAGCGCGAAGGCGCGAAGATGTGGGTTGGCGAGGAAGGCCGCATTCTTGGCTCGGTAACGATCGGCGGCTGCGTCGACGCGCGCGTGATTGCCGAGTCTGAAAAAGTCTTGTCGTCGTTTGAGTCGCGGCTCGTCGAGATGAAGCTCGCGGATGAGGACGCGTGGGAAATCGGTTTCTCATGTGCCGGGGATCTCGACGTACTGATCGAACCGATCGATCTGACGAACGCGCAGGGAAATCTTTTTGATCTGTATCAAGCTGTGCGCAAGTCGATCGACGAGGGACGAAGCGCGGTGATCGCCACATCTTTGAAAGACAGTTCTTTCAAGTTGCTGATTGTTGAAGGTGGTGCCGTTTCTGGAACTCTCGGAACCGCGGAGCTCGATCGTGAAGCACAAACGTTGGCGTACGAGTTGATGCGGAAGCGAAGATCGGGGACTGTCTCGCTGACTACCGACTCGTTGCCGGTGTTTTTCGAAGTGCATGGACCACCACCGACTCTGATCGTCTTCGGCGCAGGACACGTGGCGATGCCGTTGATTAGTCTGGCCCATGATCTGGGGCTCAGGACGATGGTCGTCGATGGTCGCCCGCGGTTTGCTACAAGAGAACGATTTCCCGACGTTGACGAACTCCTGATCGGGATTCCATCTGAGATCGCCGAGCAGCTCGCCTACACATCGTCAACGTTCGTGGTGCTGACAGCGCACGATTACAAGTACGATCTGCCGGTGCTGAAAGTGGTCCTGCCTGCGAAACCGGCTTACGTCGGCTTACTTGGTAGCAAGCGGCGCGGCGCGGCGATAAAGGAGTTTCTAAAGGACGGTGGGCTGGACGAGAGTTTGCTCGAACAGCTTCACGTGCCGACCGGTTTGGACATCGGCGCCGGCACAGCGCCTGAAATCGCGCTCAGCATTCTCGCGGAAGCCGTTGCAATCAAATCAGGCCGCGCGGCCGCGTCGTTGAAAGAGAGAAAGTAGCGATGCCGGCGTTGTACAGCGACGTGTTGTTGGACCATTTTCGACACCCGCGCAATTACGGAAGCCTCATCGCACCGGATGTGAGTCATGAAAGCTTTAACCCGCTCTGCGGCGATCGCATTCGAATCGAACTCAAGCTGGACCAGGCAACCATCACCGAGGCCCGCTTCAAAGGCGACGGTTGCGCGATCAGCACTGCCGCCGCGTCACTCCTGACCGAACTGATTGCCGGTGCATCTCTCGAAGCGGTCACCGCCCTCACTAACGATCAACTCATCGCGCGGCTGGAGAGCGACATCCAACCCGCCCGCCGCCAGTGCGCTCTCCTCCCGCTCGAAGCCCTTCGCGCCGGCTTGAAGGAACACATTGCGCAACGTGGGACAGTCTAAAAAACTGTCACACTTAATTCTTCCAAAGCTCACCTCAAGCTGTTAAGGTAAGATCCGTCGGTGATTTCAGATCGCTGACAGATATGTTATCAGCCCGGCCTTTAAGCACCTCGCCTGACGAATCGCTAAGGTTCTAAGATCCATGTTTCCAGTAGAAAGAGCGCTGCTAATCATTAACCGTACTGCCGGCACCGGTCAGGCCGAAGCGAGCGTCGCGCAACTTACCGCGCTCTTCAAACAACTGCTGGCCGAACTGGCAGAGGTGCGCGTTGAGTTAGTGAGCGATCACGCTGCTGCTCGCACCTGTGCGGCGCGATTTATTTCTTCGTCCGAAGAGGAGAGATTGATCGTTGCGGGTGGTGGTGGCGGCACTCTCCGCGCCGTGATCGAAGGAGTCTACGACTCGCGCAGTTCGGCAGTGCGCATCGGTGCGTTGCGTATGGGTTCGGGAAATGTACTGGCGCGGCAGTTTGGCGTTCCGCGCGATCCGATTTCCGGTCTTCACGGTCTCATTAAGAATCTGAAAGCAGGGCGTACGGCGCCGTGTTGTGTAATGCGTTGTGAGACATGGACCAAATCGGGCGCGTCAGAAGTTCACCACGCAGTGACGTTGGGAGGGCTAGGTCAGTTCGGACGCATCCCCTCGGATCTCGCGCGCTGGCACCCGCGGTTGCCCTTCGCTCAGAAGCTCGCAGCGAGGTCGATTGGAGTCGAAAAATTCACGAACATCGAATATGCACTTGCGTTTATTCTTCGTTCACTCACACACCGCGCAGAAACAGTAGAGATTCATTTTCAGAACCAGCAGCAACGCTTGCGACTGCGCTCGGGCGTGGTGATGAATTTCCCGATTGCGGCACTTCCATTCAAACCATGCGTGACGGTTGAAGAGGAGGCGCTGGCAGTCTATTTACTTTCACTTCGAGGAAGCAGCTACTTCCGAGTCGCGAAGGACCAGCGCCTCGACATTCGATTCGCTGATCGAGAGTGTGTTGAATTCTTCCTCGACGAGGATCCGGTGAAGACCTACGGGCGTCTCACTCTTGAAGTCGCCGGGTCGATTGCTTTCGTGCCTGGTCCAAGTTACCGGAAGAATGGAGATTCTCAGTGAGTCTGCACGTTTGCATTTTAGGAATCGACGGAAGCGGCAAGAGTACGGTTGTCGCCGCCTTGCCGGGCATACTCGCGGCGGAAACCGGCTGCGTAGTCGGCTCGGCCGGTGATTCGTTTCGCATCGTCGCGCCTGAAGAGGATCACGTTGCGTCCCGCTTCTATCCCGAAGGTCTTCCGCTGCGCGCGCGTCTCGCACTCAAGCTCAGGCGCACCGCCAAGGCTCTCGTGGACCATCCGAAACTCTACGCTGTCTTCAAACTCGCACAGATGCTTTCACAAGACAGCGCAGCCAAGGTGTTGGCCCAGCGACATGGCACGAGACTGTTCGTGAGCGATGGCAATGCGTTCTTGTCCACTACCGGACGCGCGAGTAATTATCTGCGCGCGGCGAGTGCGACCGATCGATCAAGTGCCGCGCCTCCCGAAGCCAAAGATTTGGAAGCAGTTTTCTCGTACATTCTCGATAGCAAACCAGTGCCCGCGGAGAGCGGCGAGAGATTGCCGTCACTCGGAAGAGGCAAGTTCATCTACAAGCTCAATCAACTGCTTCGACTGAAAGCCGTTTGGCTACCGAACGTGGTGATCTTCCTGGACCTATCGCCTGAACTCGCGTTGCAACGAATCAGAGCTCGCGGGAAGAAGATCGACCGGCACGAAAACCTCGCGGACCTGACTCAGGCGCGCGAGATGTATCTCAAGACTGTGCAGGCGTTTCAGGCGTACCGCGCGCCTGAGTCGGCACATGTTATTCGCGTCGATGAACTGTCCCTCGGAGAGGCGCTGCGCGCCGTCAGCGAAGCGCTTAGGCCACATCTGATCTCCCAGCACCTTGCAGCACGAGAGTCAAACTCACCGCTCGGCACGACCGATCTGGCAGACGAAACGATTCGCCGGAAAACCGTCAATTACCGTTACTTCTTCCGCTACTTGATGGCGAAATGGTTCCGCGGTGCGTGGCGCGAGCCGACATTCTTCTTTTCGAAGCTGGGCCGTCTGTTTTTGAAAGAAGGTTATTCTGCAGGCGTGATGCGTGTGATATACGATCGCGACGAACAAGACTACGGGCCACTCGATCGCGTCTTTCTGGAATACTCACTTCATCGCGCAGTTTATGACCGGCTGCAAATTCTCGTGAGGAAGGTCAAACCGGAGCTCGAAGCGCGTCTGGCGGCGGGCGAAGAGATTCATATCTTCACCGCGCCGAGCGGTTTTGCGTACGATCTTTTTCGACCGCTCGAAGACATCGCACATCGAGATCCGGAATCGATGAAGCGCGTTTACATTACGGCGGCTGATCTCGATCCGCACGGCGTCCTCGCTGAAGAGTTGAGTGCACGCGCGAAACGGCTCGGCATTCGTTTCGAATTTCATCGCGGCGACATCACAGACCAGGTTCTGCTCAACAGGCTCGAAGAAGCGGGGCCGTTTGATGTGGCTCTCTTCGTCGGACTGTCGAGTTGGTTGCCGAAGCCGCAGACGCTGCGTCATCTCGCGTGGTTGAGTCAGAATCTGAACGACAGCGGCGTGCTGATCACTGACTGCTTCACTCCCGAAGCGTACGCACTCTCCGGCCGGTACATCGGCTACAAAGCCAACTACTACACACCCGACGTTTACAAAGCGATGCTCAGCTACTGCGGCTTCGACGCGTTCGACATCGAGTCCGGTCGCGATGAGATCAATCATGTTCTGGTCGCACACCTGGACGAGGTCTCCAACAGCGCAATCAAACAAGTCAGAAAGAGGAAGTCAGAAACTATTCTGGTCTAAATGGCGCTCGACACTTTCAACAAACGTTCGCGCCCAACGATCTT
>Ga0126376_10000005_pt1 | contig 91621 bp, 80 predicted proteins | sample PanSoiMetPlot_15_FD_92760 | JGI IMG/M metagenome (GOLD analysis project Ga0126376, IMG submission 92760) | Tropical forest soil microbial communities from Panama - MetaG Plot_15 | ecosystem: Environmental > Terrestrial > Soil > Tropical forest > Bulk soil | place: Panama | collected 2016-02-17 | reverse complement strand
TTAAGCCCGCTGCCTGAGGCGGGAGCTTTCTTGGTTGTCGCTCCGATCAAGCTGGAAGGCGGCTCTGGCGGAGCCGTGCGTGTGTTCGCTCTGGTTTCGCAGTAATTTAGAAGAACTTTTTGAGGGGTTCTTACGTCTCAGAAAGGGTGGGTTCGCCCTGAGGGTGTCTTCATGACAACGATTAGGCGGTTTCTGACAACGGTTGTGCTGGTTTGCGAGCTTGCGTTTGCCAGCGCTTCAAACGCTCAGGACGAAGCAAAGCAATTTCCTGTCGCCACCAAAACACTGAAAAACGGGATGAAAGTTTTGGTGCAGAGCGACCACAGCATCCCCAACGTGGCGCTTTACATTTTCTATCGCGTCGGTTCGCGCAACGAACATCCGGGTACGACGGGGCTTTCGCACTTTTTCGAGCACATGATGTTCAACGGCGCGAAGAAGTACGGCCCGGGCGAACTGGACAAAGTGATGGAAGCGAACGGCGGCGAGAACAATGCCTACACAAACCAAAACCTCACGGTATATCAAGATTGGTTTCCGCGCTCGGCGTTGCCATTGATTTTTGACATCGAGGCCGACCGGATTCGGTACCTGCAATTTGACCCCAAGAAAATTGCATCGGAACGGGAGGTCGTTGCGAGCGAACGCCGCCTGCGTACTGATAACGATAACGGCGGACTGCTCGACGAACAGCTTTGGGCGACGGCGTACATTGCCCATCCGTATCAGTGGCCCGTCGTGGGTTGGATGAGCGACATCGAGCACTGGACCATGGACGACCTAAAACACCATTTTGAAATGGGGTATTCGCCAAACAACGCCACGATGGTCGTCGTCGGCGATGTGACTTCCGATGAGATTTTCCAGCTTTGCGAAAAATACATCGAGCCGATTCCGACGCACACGCCCCCGCCGCCTGTAACTACCGTTGAGCCTGAGCAGCTTGGTGAGCGCCGTCTCGTTGTGCACAAACCCGCGGAACTGCCGCTGCTCATGATCGGCTATCACGTGCCACAAACGAACAATCCCGATTTCTACGCTCTGAACATTTTGCGGACGGTTCTGTTCCAGGGCGAAAGCTCGAGGATGTACCAGCGGCTTGTTGACAAAGATCAAATCGCGCTGGATGTTTCGTCGTACGTGGAGTCTGCATTCGACCCGACGCTCGCCATCGTGGTCGCTCAGCCGAAACAAGGCGTTGATCCTGCGGCCTGTGAAAGGGCAATTTACGAAGAATTGGACAAAGCCAAGGCCGCCCTCATTTCCGATCAGGAGCTGGAAAAGGCGAAGAACATTCGCTTGGTCGAGTTCTATCACCAGATGAGAACGATCAACGGACGCGCGAATACCATCGGCACGTACGAGATTTATTTTGGGGATTACACAAAACTCTTTGACGCCGCGAAGAACTATAGCGCGGTTACGAAAGAAGACGTGCAACGCGTGGCGCAGAAATACTTTGGAGCGAACAACCGCACCGTGGCGACGCTCGTCCCGGAAAATGAGGAGAAGACAAAACAATGATCATCCTCAAGAATACCTGCAAGATTTCTTGTGCCGTCGCGCTGCTTCTGTCGTTTGCGATTGGAGTCTCAGCACAAACTCTGAAACTCCCGCCTCATGAAAGAATCATCCTGAAAAACGGACTCACGCTTCTCGTGATGGAAAAGCACGGCGTTCCGATCGTGAGTTTTTCCGCGATTGTGAAGACCGGCTCGGCCGCCGATCCCGCCGGACAAGACGGACTCGCGGGCATCACCGCGGGACTCTTGCGCAAGGGCACGCAAAAACGCACGGCTCAACAATTTGCCGGCGATCTCGATTTTATCGGTGGATCATTTGATTCGGGTGCCGACAGCGACTACACGACCATCTCTGCTGAATTTCTCACCAAAGACCTGGATCGCGGACTTGACCTCTTTAGCGATGCGCTGCTGCACGCTTCTTTTCCGCAGGCGGAAGTAGACAAGTTGCTGGCTCAGAACATTGACGGCATCAAAGCCGCGAAAGATCAGGCTGAATCCGTCCTTGGAACGTATTACGCCGGATATTTGTACGGAAATCATCCCTACGGTCGGCCAGGCGGGGGCGATGAACTTTCGCTAAAAAGAGTTCAGCGCGACGGCATCTTGAAGTTCTATTCTGCGAATTATGTTCCTTCTAACACCATTCTCGCGGTAGTCGGCGAATTCAATGCCGCGGAACTCAAGAAAAAGCTGGAGGATACATTTGCCGCTTGGCCCGCAAAACCCGCGCCCACGATGAACATTCCCGCGCCCACTGCAGCAAAAGGGAAGCGGCTGCTGCTAGTAGACAAAGTAGATGCAACGCAGACTTACTTCGCTATTGGGAACGTCGGCGTCAGCGTAACCGATCCAGACCGTGTGGCCATTCGTGTCGTGAATACCGCGTTCGGCGGAACTTTTGCCTCGATACTCAACACGGCGCTTCGCATCGATTCCGGCTATACCTACGGGGCTAATTCGTTTTTTCAAAATCAAAAAGTCGCCGGTCCGTTTGGAATCTACAGCTTTACGAAAAATGAAACGACTGTGCCAGCGATCGACCTCGTGCTCAAGGTCCTGGATGACTTGCACAAAAATGGCCTCACCGCCGTGCAACTCGACACTGCAAAGAAATACATCAAAGGCCAGTTCCCGCCGAGGATTGAGACTTCCGGACAACTCGCCGCGCGCATTGCGACCAGTGAGTTCTACGGACTCGACGACAACGAGATCAACCAACTAGAAGTGCGTATTGACGCCGTCACGCTAGACTCAGCAAAGCAAATCATCGAAAAGCATTTTCCGAAAGAAAATCTCGTGTTTGTTTTGATCGGCAAGGCCTCGGAAATTGCACCTGCCGTTAAGAAATATGCCGAGAAGCAGGATGATCGAAAAATCTCGGCGCCCGGTTTCTGGCCGCCTGCAAAATAAGAGCGATTTTACTTTTGTCCCGGGTTTAGCTTTCATCTGGAGGAACCATGCGCGCTCGCGTTGCTTTCGTTTTGTGTTTGTTCATGATTGCTGCCGTCGGAACCACGGCAGCGGAAGAGACCCCGCTGCTCGCAACCTCGCCAACCGTAAATCAGACAAACATCGTGTTCTCCTACGGCGGCTACTTGTGGACTGTTCCACGCGGCGGCGGAGAAGCACGGCAACTCACGACGGGCGGGCACGAAACAACACCGCTCTTTTCTCCCGATGGAAAGTGGATCGCCTTTATGGGGCAGTATGACGGAAACGCCGATGTTTACGTCATGCCTGCCGAAGGCGGCGAACCGCGGCGCTTGACGTGGCATCCGGGCAATGACACTCCCGTAGGATGGACACCTGATGGCAAGAAAGTTCTCTTCACTTCCGCGCGCCAAGCCTATGCCGATTTTGAGCGCCTTTACACTGTGCCGGTAGAAGGCGGCGTTCCGGAGGTTCTCCCGATGTGGCGCAGTGAGTCTGCTTCGTTTTCGCCGGACGGGGCGCGAATCGCATACGTTCCCAATTTGCGCTGGCAAGATTCCTGGAAACGCTATCGCGGCGGTCAGACAACCCCCATCTATGTTGTCCGCCTTAATGATCTTCAGTTGGAAAAGGTTCCGCGCGAAAACTCTAACGACGACGATCCCGTCTGGATGGGCGATACGATCTACTTTCTCTCCGACCGCAATGGGCCCGTCACGCTTTTTGCCTACGACACCAAAACCAAATCTGTGAAGCAAGTTCTGGAAAATACGGGCTTCGATTTGAAGTCAGTGAATGCGGGGCCAGACGCTCTCGTTTATGAGCAATTTGGTGGTGTCTTTCTTTTCGATCCAAGAACGGGCAAGTCGAACCGTGTGAGTATCCAAATTGCTGCGGACTTGCCCGCCACTCGGCCACACTGGGTCAAGGTCAACGACAAGATTCAAAACGCAGGGATTTCTCCGTCGGGTGCGCGAGCTGTGTTTGAAGCGCGTGGTGAAATTCTCACAGTGCCTGGGGAAAAAGGCGACATCCGGAATCTGACACGGACGACTACTGTCGCTGAGCGCGATCCTGCGTGGTCCCCTGACGGAAAATGGATTGCATTCTTCTCCGATGAGTCTGGCGAATACGCTTTGCATCTCGTCGATCAATCGGGCCTTGGGGAAGTCAAGAAAATCAATCTCGGTAATCCACCTTCTTTCTTCTACGGTCCCACTTGGTCTCCGGACAGCAAAAAGATTGCGTTTGCAGATAAACGACTGAATCTATGGTACGTGGACATCGAAAAGGGAACACCGGTGAGAGTCGTCACCGACATTTACGACGCGTGGGGCGTGCATTTCACGCCCACATGGTCCCCGGACAGCAAGTGGATTACGTATTCAAGATTCCTCTTCAACCACCAGCGCGCGATTTTTGTCTATTCTTTGGAAACTGGGAAGAGCACGCAGCTTACCGACGGGTTGAGTGACGCAGAGTATCCGGTTTTTGATAAAGCTGGCAAATATCTCTTTTTCGCAGCCAGCACGGACCTTGGATTGGCCGGAACCTGGCTCGATCTCTCCGGCTTCCAGCGCCCGGTCACACGCAGCGTCTACGCCGTCGTGCTGAAGAAGGGCGATCCGAACCCGGTTGAGCCGCAGAGTGACGACGAGAAAGTGGCGAAGCCCGAGGAAAAATCAAAAGACACCGACAAGGACAAAGACAAGTCCAAAGAAAAGGAAAAGGACAAAGGCAAGGGCAAGGACGCCGACAAGAAAGACGAAAAGAAGGACGACAAAGACAAAAAGGACGAGAAGAAAGAAGAGCCGGTAACCGTCACTATCGATTTTGACGGAATCGGTCAGCGAGTCATTGCGCTCCCAATCAAAGCAGCAAACTACGTGTCGCTCGACACAGGCAAAGCCGGAACGCTTTACGTCACGGAAACGCCTATAGTTCAACCACTCGACGGTCCGCCTTTCCCTCAGCTTACGATGAGCAAATTTGACCTGACCACACGCAAGACCGAGCCATTCCTGAGCAATATCAGCGGCTACGCCATTTCCGCGAATGGGGAAAAGATTCTTTACCGCATGGGACCTGCATCCTGGTTCATCTCGGCGACCGCGGCAGTTCCCAAGCCCGGTGACGGCGCGGTGAAACTCGACGACATGCAGGTTTATTCCGATCCGCGTGCCGAATGGGCTCAGATGTACCACGAAGTGTGGCGCATTGAGCGCGACTTCCTGTATGACCCGCACTTCCACGGCCTGGACCTTGCCGCAGCCGAAAAGAGGTACGCGCCGTACGTCAAAGCCGCGGGCGGCCGTGCCGACTTGAACCATCTTTTCACGGAAATGCTCGGCGAAGTGACTATCGGCCACATGTTCATCTTTGGCGGCGACGTTCCCAAGGCGCCAGAAGTAAAGGTTGGCTTGCTTGGCGCCGATTACAAAATCGAGAACGGGCGTTTCCGCTTTGCCCGAATTTACAATGGCGAAAACTGGAATCCGGACTTGCGCGCGCCGCTAACTCAGCCCGGCGTTGACGTCAAAGTCGGAGACTACCTGCTCGAAGTGAATGGCGCTGATGTTCGCGCTACTGCCGAAGTCTTTCGTTTCTTTGAAAATACGGCAGGTAAACAAATTCGCATCAAAGTTGGGCCAAACGTAGACGGAAAAGATGCGCGCGAGGTCACAGTTGTTCCCGTCGACGACGAAAGCAATTTGCGCAACCGCGCGTGGGAAGAAGACAACCGCCGCAAGGTGGATGAGCTAAGCGGTCGGAAGCTCGCCTATGTCCATGTCCCGGACACCGCTAACGGTGGCTACATTAATTTCAACCGATTCTACTTCGCGCAAACGGACAAACAAGGCGCAGTGATCGATGAGCGCTATAACCACGGTGGTGCAATCGCGGACTATATAATCGATCTGCTTGGGAGGCCACTCCGCAATTGCGCCATCACTCGCGAAGGCGACAAGTGGTGCTCGCCGCTGCAGCAAATCTATGGGCCGAAGACCATGATTACCAACGAAATGTCCGGCTCCGGCGGTGATGCGCTTCCCTGGATGTTCCGGCAGGACAAGATCGGCCTGCTCGTTGGCACACGCACGTGGGGCGGCCTCGTCGGGATCGGCGGCTATCCTTCGTTGTTGGACGGTGGCGGCGTTACCGCGCCGCGAGCGGCCATATACGGTCTGCATGGCGAATGGGAAGTGGAAAATCACGGCATCGCGCCGGATATCGAAGTTGAAAACGATCCAGCTTCCGTCGCCGCGGGGCACGACCCGCAGCTTGAGAAAGCTGTGCAGATCACACTGGAAGCGCTAAAGAAAAACCCAGTCGTAGTCCCGGATCATCCGCCATATCCGAACTACCATCAGAAGATGTAGCCGGCGACCTATTTGGCAGCTGTGCTACTGCTCAGCGATTTGAAAACAGCCATTTAAAGAGTTCCTCTTCATCGTACGCTTTGTTCCAGGAATCGTGTCCGACGCCGGCGTATTCGGTGTAGTGCACATCCCCGCCGAGCGCTTTCAGCGCCGCGCTCATTTGCCGCGATTCGGTTACTGGAACGATTCGGTCATTGGTTCCGTGGAAAATCCAAGCCGCAGTTTTTGCGCCAATCTTCTTCGCTGCTTCCGTATATGGGGTTGCGTCGCCCGTCGTCCGTTGCCGCGCTTCGTCCGGCATCAGGATGCCGCCACAAATCGGAACGATTGCCGCGAATCTCCCGGGATATTTGGCGGCGAGGTGCCACGTTTCGTAGGCTCCCATGGATAACCCGGTCAGGTAAGTACGGTCCTTGTCTCCACGGAATTCATTGGAAGCTGCGTACAGCGCAGCCATAGCTGCATCACCCATCGGGGTTTGCACCCACCAGCGGTCTTTGGGGCATTGCGGCAGAACAACAATCGCAGGAATACGGTCCCGATGTTCGCGTATCGCTTGCCCGATGCCCACTTGCGTTTGGATCGAGCCATGGTCCGCCCGCTCTCCCGCTCCGTGCAGGAATAATATGATCGGCCACCTTTTGCGGGGCGACCAATTCTCCGGCACATACACCTGGTATTTATAAGTCGCGCCCTGAACGATGACCGTGCGATCCAGAAAGCCCGTTTCCCACCTCTTTGAATCCACCGTGGGTGCAAGCAGCAGAAGGGACAACAAGAAGAAGATCAGAAAACGCAGACGGGGCCTCATGCCCCCTCCCCCCACAACCCCACGGGAAACTTAGTCGTGGATCATTGGGAGCGCAATCGGGAGAAAACCCTACATATTTGTCCTCGGGGACAATCAGTAGAACCCCTGATAAGAGAAATATGGCAACGAACTACTTCTTTTCGCTGTTTCCTGTCAGTGATTTGGAAAGCATCCACTTAAACACCTCTGCTTCGTCGTACGCTTTGTTCCACGAATCATGAGCGACGCCGGGATACTCCGTATACCGTACATCGCCACCGAGCGCTTTCATTGCCTCATTCATTTTCTGCGACTCGCTCACTGGGACGACCGGGTCATCGGCTCCATGAAAGATCCACGTCGGCGTTTTGCCTCCGATTTTCTTGGCCGCTTCTGTGTACGGAGACGAGTCATCCGCGGATTGAATGCGCGCCATGTCAGGCAGCAGAATCCCGCCGCAGATCGGTACGATCGCGGCAAATCGGCTTGGATATTTTTCAGCCAAATACCACGTACCGTAACCGCCCATCGAAAGACCCGTCAGATACGTGCGATTCTTGTCCCCATGAAACTCTTTTGTAGCTGCTTCGAGCGTTGCTATTACTACGTCATCCATCGGCGATTGTGACCACCAGATGTTTTTCCTGCATTGTGGAAGCACGACAATGACAGGAAAGCGCTCTCGATGTTCCCGAATCGCGCGCCCAATTCCAACTTGTGTTTGGATCAGGCCATCGTCCGCGCGTTCCCCTGCGCCGTGAAGAAACAAGATCACCGGCCATTTCTGTTTCGGTGACCAATTTTCCGGCACGTACACTTGGTATTTGTAGCTTGTTCCCTGAACAATTACCGTGCGATCCAGAAAGCCAGTTTCCTGTTTCTTGGCTTGTACGGCAGATGCAATCAATACGGAAAAGAAAGTAAATACCAAAAAACGCACACGAAAACGCATGAATGCCTCCGCCGGCACTTTATCATGAGACGTTCACCGGCAATCGAATGAAGCGAAATGCTGACATCTGAATTTCGTGCGTCTCTGTGCTAATTTGGCTAAGTAAAGTTATGCCGGAACTTCCTGAAGTCGAGACCGTCGCGCGCGGCCTGCAAATGACAGTGGCTGGAAGGCGCATCGTCTCTGTCACGCTCGGCAAGACCGATTTCATAGATGATCCAGTCGCGTTGGAGCAGAATTTGCCCGGCCGATCCATTGAATGCGTGGAGCGGTACGGAAAGTTCATGCTCATGCGCCTCTCGAGTGACGGCAACGGGCAAGAAAACGGCTGCTCTCCTCGCGCTGGCTCTTTACTAGTGCATTTGGGAATGACTGGCCACCTCTCGGCGCATACCGCTGGCGAGCCTTTTCCCAAACACACGCACGTCCGATTTCTTCTTGACGATGGCCGCGAGCTTCGTTACACAGACGCACGGCGCTTTGGAAGAATGGCATATCTCGCACCGGAAAATTTGCCGGCAGAGCTCGAACGATTTGGCGCTGATCCGCTTGAAATTACGGATCAAAATTTCGAAGAGCTGCTAAAGTCACGCAAGGCACGGATCAAAGCTTTGCTGCTCGACCAGGGCGCCCTTCGTGGTGTCGGCAACATCTACACCGACGAGAGTCTGTGGCGCGCGCGGATTCATCCGATGCGAATCTCCTCCTGTCTGGTCGCGAAGGAGTCTCGCAAATTGCGAAAAGCTTTGCAGGCAGTTCTTCGCGAAGCCATCGCGTTGCGTGGCTCTTCGATCATTGACTTCCTTGACGCAGAGGGCGAGCCAGGAGAATATCAGCGCCGCCATCGCGCTTATGGACGGGAAGGAAAGGCTTGCTACCGCTGCAAAACGCTCATCCGCCGCTCGATAGTCGCTGGGCGCAGCAGCTATTTTTGCCCAAAGTGCCAGCCCGCGCCGCGTTCACGCGCGCGTAAGGTAAAACGCAGCAAGCATGTAACGGCAAAGCGGCGCGCCACGTCATAGAGGCATTGCCCAGGAGTAGTGTGCTCGGCCGGTGACGAGAATTTCTTTCCATTAATTTTGAAAACGAGGCTTCATGAACGCAAAACGAGTACTGGCATTGTGCGTGGTGTTGTTCGTACTTGCTGTGATGAAAGGATTGGCGTTCCCTGCAGCGGACGAAACATCCCCCTTCGCGGCTGCGGATGCGCAAATTCTCGGCGAAATTCACGATCACAGCGAAGCCGCCGCAAATTTGGAATACATATCCGACATGATCGGCCCTCGTCTCACAGGTTCCCCTCAACTGAAGGCCGCGAATGACTGGACCGCGGAGCAGTTTCGCAAGTACGGCCTCACTAACGTTCATCTCGAACCTTGGAAAATTGCGCACACTTGGACGCGTGGCACCGCCAAAGCCCGCATCGTCTATCCCACCGAGCATCCACTGACGATTGCCTCCGCCGGGTGGGCCCCCAGCACGAGCGGCCTTGTGCGCGGGCCAGTCGTCTATTTTGACGCGCAGAAAAAAGAAGACTTCGAGAGATTTCGCGGCAAGTTGAAGGGCGCAATCGTAATTACTCAGAAGCCCGAATCGCTCTCGCCACCGCCAAAGGAGCAGCCCTTCTCGGACATTGCTCGCCCCATGCAGGCTCCTCTGCCCCGCAGAGGCGATCCCATTCCGCCATCTCCCTTTGCCGAGATTGCCGCCGCGAACCGCGAACGCAATGAGTTTTTCAAACAGGAAGGTGTCGCCGTTGTCCTGCGCGACTCCAACAAACCTCACGCGCTGCTGAACATGACTGGCGTTGGCGGCGAAAAATTTGATATTGGTCCTATCCCCACCGCATTCATCACTGGCGAAGGCTATCGCATGCTTTATCGCATGGCTGAACATGGCCCACTAGAAGTGGAAATCGAAATCACCAACACGATCGGCGACACAGCGGCAGATGTTTACAACACCGTTGCAGAAATCCGTGGCAGTGAGAAGCCGGATGAGGTCGTTATCCTTGGCGCGCACCTCGATTCCTGGGATTTGGGTACCGGCTCGACTGACAACGGCACGGGAAGCGTCGCAGTTCTCGAAGCCGCGCGCACCCTCGCAAAACTCAACCTGAAACCGAAGCGAACCATTCGCTTTGTTCTTTTCAGTGGGGAAGAGGAAGGCCTCGTCGGCTCGAAGCGTTACGTGCAGTCACACAAGGACGATCTCGACAAAATCTCCGCTGTTCTCGTACATGACACCGGAACCGGAAAAGTTCTGACCCTCGGCTTGCACGACAATTATCAAGCCCGCGAAATTGTAGACAAAGTTCTCGCTCCTCTCGGCGATCTAAAACTGCTCGAGCCGACAATGGTCCGCACATTTGGCACAGATCACGCTTCCTTCGACGATGTGGGTGTGCCCGGATTCTTTTGCGTTCAGGACGGGGCCGAATATACCAAGACCCATCACAGCCAGTCCGACACCTTCGACAAAATTTGGAAGGACGAACTCAATCAGGGAGCGCAAGTTCTAGCTGCATGGGCTTACAACACCGCGCAGCTTCCCGATATGCTCCCGCGCCGCCCGCTTCCTTATCAGCCCGACGAAGAAGCGCGCAAAGCCGCCGCCTCCATCCCAGATCCTATTTCCGACATGGACAAGAAAATTCTCGAACAGGTGAAAACGGATCAGCCTCAACTCAAAGCCGACCTCACTTATTTGACCGACAGAATCGGCCCGCGTCTCACTGGAACCCCGCAATTGAAGCAAGCAAACGAATGGGCCGCGGAACAATTCAAGAGCCTCGGCCTTTCAAACGTCCATCAAGAGCCATGGAAAATCGCGAGCAGTTGGACCCGCGGGCAGGGAACCGGCGCCTGGGGAAAAATCATTTCACCAACAGCCCATGAGCTCACACTGGCCGCCGCAGGTTGGTCGCCCAGCACAAAAGGCACGCTCAAAGGAAAAGTCATCGGCATTCCCATCACCCAACCTGCGGAACTTCAGAAGTACAAAAGAAAATTACAAGGAGCAATCATCGCTTTTGGCCGCCCTCGCGATACAGTTCCGCCCATGAGTCCGCTCGCCACTCCGTGGAACGAAGACATCATTCCCCTCGCTCGGCCCAAAGAGGACAAGAATTTTGAGTACCGCGCCTACATGCGCGCCATTCGCGAAGAAAGGAAATTCCTCGCCGATGAAAAACCCGCCGCCGTAATCTTCGGTTCTGAAAAACTCTATGGCCTCGAGAACATGAGCACGCTCACTCGCGACTACAAATCAGGATCTTACCCCGCCGTGTATGCCACAGGAGAAAGCTTCCGCCAATTGTGGCGGCTCCTCGATACAGGCGATGTTCAGGCCCAAATCAACATCGAAGGCAGCTTGTCCAAGGACGAAGTCGAGGTTTACAACACCGTTGCCGAAATTCCTGGGACCGAAAAACCAGATGAAGTCGTAATCATCGGTGCGCACCTCGATTCCTGGGACCTTGGAACTGGCGCAACCGACAACGGCACGGGCTCGATGGCCGTTCTGGAAGCTGCGCGCGCTCTTATGAAATCCGGCGTAAAGCCTAAGCGCACCATTCGCTTTATCCTGTTCACCGGTGAGGAACAGGGTTTGAACGGTTCACGAGAGTACGTAAAGAGGCATAGAGACGAACTCGGCAAAATATCAGGCGTGCTCGTGCACGACACCGGCACAGGAAAAACCCTCACCATTGGCTTGATGGGCAACTATCAAGCGCGCGAGACACTTTCTTACGTCCTCAATCCCCTCGCTCGCGCAAGAGATGTTGGTCTCAATGAACCTACTTTGCGTGAAATGGGCGGAACAGATCACATCCCGTTTGACAACGAAGGTGTCCCCGCGTTTTGGTGCGTTCAAGATCCTGCCGATTATGACAAAACGCACCATTCACAAGCGGACACCATCGATCGGATGCGCTGGGATGATCTTGCAGAAGGCGCGCAAGTGCTCGCCGTTTTTGCGTACAACGTCGCACAGCTTCCAGGCCTGCTCCCGCGCAAACCGGCGAGCGCGATACATAAAGATGCCATGTAAAATCATCCGATGAGAGTGGTTTTGCAGCGGGTTAGCCGCGCGCGCGTCAGCGTTGATGGTAAGGTGACGGGAGAAATCGGCGCGGGCTTGATGATTCTCCTCGGCGTCGGCAAACAGGATTCGAGCGCCGTTGCTGCGTCGCTTGCAGAGAAAACAGCCAATTTGCGCATCTTTGAAGACAAACAGCAGAAGATGAACCTTTCGCTTCTCGACGTGAAGGGTGCCGCCCTCGTCGTTTCCCAATTCACGCTTTACGGCGATGCCCGCGGCCAGCGCCGTCCGAGTTTTATCTCCGCCGCCCCTCCCGATTTGGCAAAACGCCTTTATGATGAGTACTGCGAAGCGCTGCGCCACCTGGGCATCACCGTGGCGACGGGCGTTTTTCAGGCGATGATGTCCGTGGAGCTGGTCAATGAAGGCCCGGTCACGATCCTCCTCGATTCCGAAAAAACGTTCTGACTTGCCAAGAGAAAACTGGACGTGCGAACGAGCGCTCGCCGAACTTCGGCGCTTGGGCGAAAAGCGAAATGTAGACGGCATGGCTCACTTCGGTATCGTCGCGAAAATTGTTTACGGCGTCGCGAAACCGAAAATGGACGAACTGGCTCGCCGCATTGGCCGCGATCACGAATTAGCACTCGACCTTTGGAGCACGGGCGTCCACGATGCGCGAATTCTGGCGGGCATGATCGACGAACCGGCAAAAGTAACCGATGAGCAGATGAACCGCTGGATGCGCGACTTCGATAATTGGGACGTTTGCGACGGTACGTGCTGCCACCTCTTCGTTTTTGCGGAACCCGCTTGGGATCGTGCCATCGAATGGACAAAACGCACAGCCGAGTTTGAAAAGCGCGCTGGCTTTGCTTTGCTGGCGTATCTCGCCTACCGGGATAAGAACGCGAGCGACGCACTATACAAAAAATTATTGCCGATTCTACTGCGCGAGGCACATGACGATCGCAACTTCGTACGCAAAGCCGTGAACTGGGCACTGCGAAACATCGGCAAGCGGAACCTAAATTTGAATCGTGCCGCGATTCAGGCTGCTGAACGCATGCAGCGAATCGATTCACGCGCCGCCCGCTGGATCGCCGCGGACGCTCTCCGGGAACTAAAAAGCGAAGCTGTGCAGAACAGATTGAGGAAAAGCGTGAAGCCATGAAGGCCAGCGAGCCACAACTGAAGCTGCGTCGCGCAAAAAAAACGGATGCAGCCAGAATTGCCGAACTAAGCGGCGAACTGGGTTACCCGACCACAACGCGGGAAATGAAAACTCGCCTTGCGCACCTCATATCGGCCACGCAGCAGCATGCCGTCATCCTTGCCGAAGTGGACAAAGTTGTTATCGGTTGGATCCATGTCAGTGTTTCTCCGCTTCTGGAAGTTCCGTTGCGCGCGGAAGTGAACGGTTTGATCGTAGCCGAAAGTCAGCGCAGCTGCGGCGCAGGCGCGAAGTTGCTCGAAACGGCGGAAAAGTGGGCCCGGGCCAAAGGTTGCAAAGGAATGTCCGTGCGCTCCAACGTTATCCGCGAACGGGCACATCTCTTTTATGAGCGCCACGGTTACGTCCACTTCAAAACGCAGAAAGCTTTTCGCAAAACTCTCTGAGAACGACGAGCTACCGTTCAATTTGCAGTTCTGTTTTCGGATTTCTTGAAGATGAGAAAAAAGTAATCTCGGCCTCTTTCCGGCGAATTGAACCCGGGTTCCTGGCGGACGAATATGAAGCCGCTGTGCGCCGCGTCGTTGCGAACGAACTGTTCGGGAATTCGATGCCGGTCAAAATACCTCTCTCGTGGCTCCCCCGGCTCAGCAGGCGCATCAATGATAGCGAGTAATCCACCGGGTTTCAGCGTGCGAAATAAGGCTCGGAGCATCGCATCGTGTTCCCTCATCTCGTGGTAAGCGTTCACAATTAAGACCGAATCCAGGCTTCCCTCTGGCAGTTTTGGATCATCCTTTGCCCCGAGAACGGCTTCAATCTGTGAAAGCTTCTCTTTTGCTGCCCGCTCGCGGATCTTATTCACCTCATCTTCCAGGATGTCCTCTGCGTACACTTTGCCTTTGAGACCGACGCGGTGCGCAAGGTGGAATGTAAAGTAACCCCCGCCGGCTCCTACGTCACCCACTACACTCCCTGGCTTGATCCCCAACGCGTCCATCACCGCCTCGGGTCGCTGCCAGGCATCACGAGCCTTGCCGTCGTCCTGGCCTGCGAGTGCGATCGAGGCGCACAGCAGTGCGGCTGTTAGCGGAACTATGAAGAATTTCGTATTCCAGCGCTTGCGAAAAAGAAGGAGCATGAGATGAACCTCTACGCGTTGCGATAGGATTGCAGCTACACGCAAATATGAAGTAACTTCACACCTGCTTTTCGACGTACGCCGGAGCCCAGCGTGAGCACGACCATTTCTGCATTGCGCACAGCCGGAATTGCAAAAATATATCGTATTACGATAGAATATCTTTATGGCAGAAAAGATCACTTCTGGCGAGTACCGCGCCCTGGCCGAATTGCGCTATCGAATCCGGCTGTTCCTCAGAGAAGGCGACGCAACCGCCCACGCAGGGGGCCTCGAACCGCAGCAATACCAAATGCTTCTTGCGATTCGCGGTATTGAAGACGGTGAGCCGGCCACCATCGGAACTCTCGCAGAGCGTCTGGCCATTAAACACCATAGCGCCGTTGAACTGATCGACCGTCTCGAAAGACGCGGCTACGTCAAACGTCTTCGCGACAAGAATGACCGTCGCCAGGTTCACGTGATTCTTCTCTCGCGTGGAGAGAAGGCTCTTGCCGGCGTTGTGAAAGATCGAATCAGCGAACTCCGCGCGACCGGTGCTGCACTCGTGCGAACGATCGAAACCATTCTTGACCGCCGCAACGGCAAATCAAAATCAAAGCATCCAAGGAAGGGCGATTGAGCCACAAGAACTCTCAAGGTGAATTGGGAGATTTCACAACCTCAATTCGCGTAATTCCCATCTCGCTTCTGGCAATCCTCATCGGTGCAATTTGCGCTTACGTTGCGCTGGCGCTCCTCCGCCTCATCGGGCTCTTTACCAATTTCTTTTATTACGGCCGCTGGAATTCCGCAATGGCTTCTCCAGCTGGGAATCATCTTGGCTTCTATTCGGTATTTGTCCCCATCGGTGGCGCGCTGATTGTGGGTCTAATGGCGCGTTATGGCTCGGAACGCATCCGCGGCCACGGCATTCCTGAAGCCATCGAAGCCATTCTCATCAACGGCAGCAAAGTGCAGCCCAAAGTTGCGATCCTGAAACCTCTTTCTTCCGCGATCTCCATTGGTTCTGGCGGCCCCTTTGGCGCCGAAGGTCCCATCATCATGACCGGCGGCGCATTCGGCTCGATGATCGCCCAGTTGTTTCACCTCACCAGCGCCGAACGTAAGACGCTTCTCGTAGCCGGCGCCGCTGGTGGAATGTCCGCCACATTTGCTTCTCCCGTCGCAGCGGTCTTGTTGGCGGTCGAACTTCTTCTGTTCGAATGGAAGCCGCGCAGTCTCATTCCAGTCGCACTCGCAAGCGCGGTAGCCGCAGTGCTCCGACGCTACATTCTCGGCCTCGGTCCTTTGTTTCCCGTGCCGGAGCATCCTCTCTTCATCGGTCCCAAGGCGCTCTTCGCCTGTGCGCTTGTCGGAATCCTGGCAGGCGGACTCTCTGCGCTGCTCACCGTTTCCGTTTACGCTGCCGAAGACGCATTCCAAAAACTGAAATTCCACTGGATGTGGTGGCCGGCGATTGGCGGCCTCGCCATCGGCCTGGGCGGTCTTATTTTTCCGCAAGCGCTTGGCGTCGGTTACGACACTATCGGTGCCCTGCTTCAGGGCAGCGTAACAACGAAAGTCATTCTTGGTGTTCTTCTCGTAAAATGGTTTATTTGGGCTGTTTCCCTCGGCTCAGGAACTTCCGGCGGCGTCCTCGCTCCACTCTTGATGATGGGTGGCGCGCTCGGTGGCCTGGAAGCATTGATGCTTCCCAACGAGGGCGCTGGTTTTTGGCCTCTGATCAGCATGGGCGCAATTCTTGCGGGAACAATGCGTTCGCCTCTTACTGGCATCGTTTTTGCCTTCGAACTTACGCACGATGCCAGCGTTTTTCTGCCTTTGCTTATCGCAGGCATCACGGCTCACGCGTTCACCGTTCTCACGCTCAAGCGCTCTATCCTCACGGAAAAAGTCGCGCGTCGTGGTTTCCACCTTAGTCGCGAATACGCCGTTGATCCGCTGGAGTTGATCTACGTTCGCGAAGTGATGCGCGCGAACATCGCCGTTTTTCCTCCAACGCGCAAAGTTAAAGACATTCTCCACTCCTTGCGAAGCGACCAGCGCCACAAACAGCGATTGATTGTCGTCGTCGAAAAAGACGGGAGACTTGCAGGCGTCGCAACTCGAGGAGAGCTTTTCGAGAAAATCGAAAAGAATCAGCAATCCATTCTGGATCGCTCGCTGAGTGAAGTCGTGCAACCCGCGGCCGCTGTCGCTAGCCCCGGCGAAACCTTGCGAACTGTGGTCTACCGCATGGCCGAGAGCGGATTCACTCGAATGCCCGTCGTGGAACCGGAAACGGGCAAACTTGTCGGCCTAGTCGCACTCGACGATTTGCTCAAAGCCCGATCCCGTCACTTGGAAGAGGAGCAGCGCCGTGACCGTCCATTGAAACTAAGATTCTTGTTGCCTGGTGGCGCAACGGAAGAAGCAGAAACAACGGCCGTTCACTGAGTTCGCGCATCCGATGGAAAAACACATACCTGAGAAACTGGAATCCACAACAAGAACTGCGCGGTGGAATTGGGCCTCGTTTCTCACGGAACGTGAGGAACAGGTATTCCTTCTGTTGACGCTCGTGATTGGCGCCATCGTCGGTGCCACCGTGGTTGCCTTCATTTTGTTGACGCAGCGCTTCGGCGCCCGCATTTACGCAGGCCGCGAAGCTGCCGCTTGGCCGCGTCTTGTAGTTCCAGTCCTTGGCTCGCTGGCCATGGGTTACTTGTTATTCCGGTTTTTCCCGAATGCCCGCGGCAGCGGCGTGCCACAAACCAAAGCCGCCCTCTACGCGCGCGCAGGTCACATTTCTCTCAGAACAGTTCTGGGAAAATTCTTTTGCACATCTGCCACTCTCGCCAGCGGGATTCCACTTGGCCGCGAAGGGCCGGCTGTCCAGGTCGGCGCAGGCATTGCTTCGGTTTTGGGAAGAAAGCTTGGCTTGCGCCAAGAAAAAGTAAAAGCCCTTATCCCTGTCGGCGCTGCTGCCGCCGTTGCTGCTGCCTTCAACACGCCCCTGGCTGCTGTGTTGTTCGCACTCGAAGAAGTCGTCGGCGATTTACACGCGCCCGTTCTCGGTTCCGTTGTGCTCGCTTCCGCGACTTCTTGGGCCGTCCTTCGCGTTCTGCTCGGCAATGAGCCGCTCTTCAAAGTCCCGGAATATCAGCTCGTGCATCCTATCGAGCTGGCAGCATACGCTGTGCTCGGAATCGCGGGCGGAATTGTTTCGGCCGCTTTCAGCAAGCTTCTTCTCTGGTTGCGCAAAAAGTTCCTGCAGCTCCCCCGAAAAACACTGTGGTTTCAACCCGTGGCCGGGGGTTTAGTAGTCGGTGCGATGGGCGGGTTCGTTCCGCAAGTTCTCGGCGTTGGCTATGCGCATGTGGGAGAAGCATTGAATGGCGGGCTCGCTCTAAAGGTCATGGTTCTGCTCTTCGTTCTGAAGTTCTTTGGCGTGATTGCGAGCTATTCTTCCGGCAATGCCGGCGGAATTTTCGGCCCCAGTCTTTTTCTCGGCGGGATGCTTGGTGGGATCGTCGGAACTTCCGCTCAGCTGATTCTTCCTGGCTACGTTGGTAAACCCGGCGCTTACGCCTTGGTTGGCATGGGTACTGCGTTCGCCGGAATCATTCGCGCGCCAATGACCAGTGTGGTTATGATTTTCGAAATCACGCGCGATTACGCCGTTATCGTCCCGCTTATGATTTCCAATCTCTTGAGTTTCTTCATCTCCGCGCGGCTACAGCCAAAACCCATTTACGACGAGCTTGCTCGCCAGGATGGAATCCATCTTCCAGGTGAAGAGCCTCGCGCTTCGGTAGGCGGCATGCAAGTCGCCACAATTTTGCAGCCCGCGCCGGAATTCTTGGATTCGAATCTGCCTGTCAGCGCAGCGCTTGAAAAATTGCATGCGGGGAAGCACCGTGCTTTGCCAGTTCGAAGCGCGCGCGGCTTGGAAGGAATGGCCAGCGTCGAGCTGCTTCAGGAAATGGAAGGTGATTCCGCCTGCTTACTCTCGGATGTTCTTCCCAATTCCGATTTTCCCCATGTACACCGCGATCACACGCTTGCTCAGGCGCTCGACCGCATGGCCGCGGCCCGCTTTGAGGTATTGCCTGTTGTAAGCCGCGCGAATGTCAGGGAATTCGAAGGGCTGGTAACTTTACGCGATATTCTCGATCGCTATGGAATCAGCGCAAAAGAATAATCTCGGCAATCCATTTTGAATTTCTAAAATCCGCCACCCCCGCCTCCCCCAAATCCACCGCCCGAAAACCCGCCTCCACCCCCTCCGCTATCTCCAAAGCCCGAACCGCCTGAGCTACGCGGCGCCGACGTCATCACGCTGCTCGCCGCTGACGACATCGTGTTCAGATTGTTCACGAACATGTACGGATAAAAATTCGGTCCGTACGCGCCGCCCTGATACCAGGACGGCGGTTGCGTGTAAATGTTTTGAAATGCCTTGCTCCAGTTCCTTTCAACTCCAAGCGCCATCGCGAACGGAAGAAATTTTTCGAACATTTCCGGCGTCTTGATCATGCGATTGAAACGGTCCGATTCCACGTGCGCGAGAAAATCCTCAAAGCCAAGCACGCCTTCCAGTGTCCGCGTTCCGGTAATCGTTCGCGCGGGCATGAACCAGCCAAAAATACAGATGATCGCCGCGGTGAGAATCCCCGCCAGAACAAACGGCATTGGCGCCATGCCGAACATCTTCGCCAGCGGCAGCCCGCCCCAGATGCTCAAAAATCCAACCACCACTCCTCCGGCGACGTACGCCGTGCGCACGCTGTCCGGCCTGCGCCGGTAGTATCCGTTTCCCACAAGCGATTCGAAGACGCGGTTTTTGATCGACGGAATATATCGGTAAAACTCATTGTGCAAATCCGAGAGCGTCACCGTTTCTCCCGCGGCCCCGGAAAACAGTCCGTTCAGAAGTTCCTGTTCGTGCGGCTTCAGCGAGCTCCATTCCGCCGACGATTTCTTCAGGTGAAAAATGTAATCCTTGTTGTGAATGAGGCCCATCATGCTGCTCTTGTCTTTTTCTTCGATGGTGATGAATCCGCGCACAGCAAGATCCACAATCGCTGCCGTGATGTCCCGCATGTCCACCGAATTATCGATAAGCGTACCGACTTCGCTCGGTGTCAATTTGTCCGGCGGCTGATACTGCGCGGCAATCGGTCGCAGACGTGGATCGCGGCCGCGTGTCCACCATAACCAGAACATTCCGAAAAACGTCGCGATTGGAAGGAACAGCGGCCAATTGCTCCGCAAAAAAAGATTCGTCTTATCTAGCGCCGTCGGCTCATGCACTATCCCTTTGTCGAAAGCTACGGCAATCGTCAACCCCTCGTGATAACCAAGCGCCGCCGTTGTGTGAACTTCCACTCCGTTCCCAACGACTTGCGCTTCCGCTTGTTTCCCCGTCGAGCGATACGCTCCCGTGAAAACATTCGTTCGAATTCCCGTCGCTCCTTGGGGAAGCGTGATATTAGCGCTTGCGCTTGTGATCGGCATATCCCATTCGTCGCCCGTCACGTTCCAATAAAATTCGTCGTGGTCCTCAAAAAATCGCAACGCGTCCGAAACCGTATACTCGATGACGATGGATTTCGAGGCGTTCTCAGCGTTTGGCAGGTAGATCTTAAGCTTGCGATAGTGCCGTTCGCGACTCGACTCGTATCTCAACTTTTCGCCGGAGCTGTCCGTGACGCTCTTCACGCTCAAAAACAGCGAATAGTTCATCCCCTGCGGCGTGTTGTATTCGACGGGAATTTCGCGATAAACGCCGTTCCAGTGGCCAATGAACCGGAACGTGATGTTTTCTGTCACGTCGACGGCGCCGCTTGGGAGAACCGTCACTTGTTCGTCGAATTTTTCAATACGAAGTTCGCGCGCGCAGACGCTGGACGCGCCAATCAGAAAAGTGGTCGTGAGCAATCGCAAAAACAAAAATAAAATTCGAACCGACCTGGAGTTCGAGCGGACTGCGCGCGCGTGGGCCATTCCTCTGCCGGCCCTCAGGCTGTGGGAGCTGCCGGCGTGTTGAAGCTGACTTTGGGAGCTTCCCGCTCGGCTGTGGCGGTAACTTCAAAAAACTCGCGCACCTTGAACCCAAGCATTCCCGCGAAAAGATTCGTCGGAAATTCTTGAATTTTCGTGTTCAGGTCACGCACCACGGCGTTGTAATAACGTCGTGCATTCTGCACCGTGTCTTCAATCTGGCTCAGCGAATTTTGTAGCGAAGTGAAGCTCTCAATCGCTCGCAGCTGGGGATACGCTTCAGAAAGTGCGAATAAACTTTTCAGCGCGCCCGACAGCATATTCTCCGCTGCAGCCTTTTCTCCGGGGGACGTCGCGCTCATTGCGCGGTTCCGCGCATTGATAACCGCCTCCAGCGTCCCTTTTTCATGTCCGGCGTAACCCTTCACCGTTTCCACGAGATTCGGAATCAGGTCGTAGCGCCGCTTCAGCTGCACGTCAATATCCGCCCAAGCGTTATCCGCCTGGACTTTCAGGCGGACCAGCGAGTTGTACATCCCGATCACCACAATCACGACCAGGATGATCAAGCCAAGAATGACCCAACCGATCATAGCGACCTCACGCGATAGAAGTACAAAACCGATTGCCTCGAATATACGTGGGCAAATGCATGCTGTAAAGCGGCCGGGCAGGCGTCTTTTCAAATCAAGGCAACTCTTTTCGGTTTGTCCCATTCTTTTTACTGGAAAAGTTAACCGTTAGTATAAATTATAACATGATTTATCCTTTCCCCGGCGGAAAGGTGGCTTCTCTCTTCCATGCTTTTCAAAAAGCTAAGCGGCGGTGTACGGAATCGATGCTTACCTTGTCGAGGTCGAAGTGGATGTTGGTTCGGCGCGCATGAATGATTTCAATGTCGTCGGCCTCCCCACAACGCCGTCAAGGAGAGCCGCGAACGCATCAAGTCCGCGCTACGCAACTGCGGCCTGGAATTTCCCTATGGCCAGGGCGTCACCGTCAATCTCGCTCCCGCCGATGTAAAGAAAGAAGGTTCTGCATTCAGCGAGTCAACGTTGACCTCACCGATGTCATGCTCAGCGAGCTCGACGTCATCGCCAAGGAACTGAACATCAGCCGTCAAGCCGTGCATCAAGACCATGCTTCGTCAGGCCCACGACCAGCATTACGCCGCCAAAGCCCGGCGTCTGGCCAAGTGAGGAAAAATGACAAAGAGAATCAGAGTGAACATATTTGAGGATATGAAGGAGGCCCAGCGAGGCACAGCTGCATATGAGCGGAAACATGTCAATCAATCGATTCGGGACCGCCAGTCAAAGCTCGGGGGACGCTCGACCCCTCCGCTCAATTTGAGCCCAAACGCTTGAGCGAAGCTGCGGATCTGCTTTGCCGTCGGTCCTCTTACTGTTTCGTCCGGTAGAAGATAGTCTGTGGGCTGTCCACGATTTTGAAATCCTCCGGCACTGTGAACAGCGATGGACTCGGCTCAGCGCGCGTGATGTTCATCAGGCGAAACGTCTGCTCCCCCATTCGAGGATCGCTCCGTTTGCTATAAACCACGGTTTTGAGTTCTGGGGAAGTCCAGACCTCTGTAACAATCGTGATGGCCTTCTCGTTTCCGATTTGCCCCGCCTGAATCGTGTGCGTTGTCCGCACTCCGTTCACGAGGACGCCTTCCATCGTCTGAGAACCAAGATCCTCCGTGCTGCCTTGGTCGTGCTCCGTTGTGATCAAATGCTTTTCAAAGATCATTCCCTGTGTTCCCGGTCCGCCAGCGGCCATTGTGACCGGCATGGCGTCGGCATCAGGCGGAGGCAACGGCGGCGCACCATTCCCCTCGACAACTCTCATCGTCAATGTCCCTCCCGCCACTGCCATACCCGGAGCCCCTGCGACAGGAGGAGGTGGTGGCGCGGGCGTTTTTTGCGCCGTCTTTTCCGCAAGATTCAGAGTGTAAGAAGTCTGCGCGACCGGGTCGTGGATGAAAATCAGGTGCGGGGCATCGGCGGCCGATAGATTCCCGATTGGCGGCAGAACCGTATCCTGCCTCGTGCGGCCTTGCGAATCGCGTGCAGTGGTCCCCGTGCTCGTGTGCACAATGCGATTACCATCGCCAAGGGTCTGGATGAATTCGTTCGTGATTGTGGCTGAGTACGGCGCGCCAGTCACAGGACCAGACGCTTTGTCGAATGCACCCGACGCAACGACACCTGCCGCGCCCGTCGTCTGATAGATCACGTTTCCTTTTTCTTGCGCGAAGGCGCAGAATGCGGTCGCGAGAACAAGAAGCAATACGCGTTTCATAATAGGGACTCTCCTTTTTCATTCAGCAAACTCACTGCCGCAGACGAACCTGTTTGACCGATCCATCCGGAGCAATACTCAGTTCCGCAATGAAATTCATTCCTCTCGGCATAGCTCCAGGCGCAAACATCGCCTCCGCCGGAATGGCAATTTGCACCGCGGTCTCCGTCGGCTGCCATTCCACGCTTTGCTCCTTTATAGGGGCAACCACATGGCGCTTGTGAATCGTCTTGCGCGGAGCAATTTCCACCGCGGCCGGCATTAGAACTGGAGCCGGAGCCGACACCGTTACCGGAACAGAAACCGTCGCAATCGTCGGAGGCGCAATCGGTGGCGGTGAAATCCGCATCCGCGGGAACACCAGAACCATCACCCCCGCAGCCACAACCGCCCCTGCAAGCACAGGCACCCGCCGGCGAAGCCGGCTCCGGGTCTTCTCTACAGCCATTGCTTCGCAGTAACCGACGAAAGTCTTACTTACCACCTCGTACGCCCCAAGCCGGCCGGCACAGTCTCTGCACTGTTCGACATGCCTTTGCACGCGGGCCGCTTCCTCCGGCGAAAGTTCGCCGTCGAGCCAGGCCACTAATTTCACTTGAACGTCACACATTGCAGTTCTCCGCTAACTTTCTGATGGCCCGCTCTACCGTATCCGCCACGGTCGACGTTGCTATTCCCAGGACATCTCCGATTTCTCGGTAGCGCAACCCTTCCGCCCTGAGCAGCAGGCATTCCCGTTCAGATTCCGTCAGCACACGGATCGCCGCTGCCAGCCGCCGGAACTTTTCTTTCTCAAGCACTCGTTGTTCCGGCGTCGCTTCCTCCGAGAGGAATTCCATCTCACCGTCCAGAGGCTCGCCAAATCGCCGGTGGTAACTCGTCTGACGATTCCTGGCCTGGTTGTGCGCCACACGAAAAAGCCAGCCGCGGATATTTTCTCGGCTCCCATCCGACGCCAGATGCCGTTGCAGGCTCAGAAACGCGTCCTGCACCACATCCTGAGCCTCATCGTTCGTAAGTCCCAAACACACCAGGTAACGCAGCAGCGGCTTGCGTAGTTCGCGATACAGGGTCGTGACCTCCGAGGTGCCGGCCGTCAACCGCAGCAGCGGCAGTGCCAGAGGTACCGAATCGTCACTCACAGGAGCCTCCGCATCGCGCCTCTATCCATAAAACAACTCAGACTCCTCGTTTTCCGGGAAGGTTTGGTCAAAACGAGTACGGGGACGGTTGGCGAAGAGAATCTACGCCGGGCAGCGCAGGGAACGACCGTCGCAAATGGATCGAGAGGCGAAGCACAAAAGTAAGTTCGGGTGCCGCACCCGCTTGCACGGAGCGCAGCGAACGTGTCTGGTTTAAGGGTGCGGGTTTTGACTCTCCGCGTCCGGTGAGTGGCCCACCCTTTGTTACCCTGAGCCTCGAAGGGTGTTCTTTGCAAAGGGCGGGCTCTTCTTCTCTTAGCCCTCCTCTTTCGTGTCAATCTATGCGCCACCCGGCGGAATGGTCTACGTCGAGTACGTCCCCGCAGGGAGTGTAAACCCCGCTGGTTCTGGCTGGGGGAGAATTCCGGGGCCGAAGAGTCCAGAAGGTCTCCTCGCGGCTCAAAAAGGTAATCGCATTAAGACGATGCCCCCTGTCAGAAACATAAAGGTGGTAAAGTCAAAATGACGGAAAAACTTACTCTGTTCGAAATTGTTTCTTGGTACGAATTGAAGCAGCGCTCGCTGGCGGGTTCACCCGTTTGTGGCTCACCTTGAACTTCGGGGACACGTCTAACGAAGTCGGCCCATCCCGGTTTCTGCTCGAGGAGCTGCTACTACTCTCGCGCCTGGCGCAGCCTTAATGCGCGAAGATTCCGGGGTGGCATACGCCTTCGGGTTTTGAAAGCGTGGGTCCGATCTTCACTCTTTCTGGCGAGTCGTTTGGGCGCGTGAGTGCCTGCCCGCCGCAGGCAGGGCCCGTGTTTTCCTTAGCCACGATTCGGCCCGTTGCGAACTCGATCGGGACCGCCAAAAACTGACTGAATACCTAAGGCGAGTGGCACACTCGATCGGAACCGCCAAGAACTGACTGAATCATCACGGGTGCGTGGCCTACGCTTTTGTTTACCCTGAACTTCGAAGGGCGTTCTTGTTTTTGCAAAGCGTGGGACTGTTCCTCCTCCTTTTGTTCAAATCGTTCAAACTCGTCTCCCAAATCCCGTTCGCCTGTCTCCCGCAAGCAGGGCAGGAGTTAACCCACAGATTATTTATTTACTTTGTACCTATGCGGTGCTACTCTGACGAGTGTAAGCTAGCCCCATTCGAACAATTCTCGGCCCACGCCCACGCCCTCGCCCTACGTCCTTCTCTTTCATACTCTTGCAAAATCCTCCTGTCGCAACTCCCCTGTTTTGATAGTCATACAAAACCCCCGGGGAGTGGCATACCCAATCTTTCCCGGCCGCTCCGCTCTCGTGCAGATGTACATTCAGCGTTCCTTTTGTTTTCAACGACTTGCACACTCTTCTTTCACTCTTTGCCCAAGAGCGAAACGCATCTCCAATCTTTGCAATCGCTTGCGCACTCTTTGCACAAAACACCCGGGTGTACCCAATCAATTCTCAGTCGGGAACCAGCTTGCCTCCCCAGCCTGGCTTGTGGGTGCGGCTTGTGCCAAAGCTTTTTCCAAAACGGCCATTACTTCCAGTCCCTTCCGCGCCATTGACGGGGGCGCGCGCGGTGTGTTACCCATTACATCGCCGCAAAATTCAGCCAATTTTGCTGGTCACAAGCCGAATGGTGCCAGAAACCAAGCATCTTGAGGTCACGCTCGAAACCCAGGTCGAAAGTGTGAACCTGGCCGAAGAGATGTGCCTTCGTCTTGCCGAAGCCGCCGGTTTCGGCGAAGACGAGTGCTACCGCATCGGCATGAGCGTTCGCGAAGGCGTCATCAACGCTTTCCACTACGGCAACAAGGAAAAACCGGAAAAGAAAATTCACCTCGCCGTGGATCTCACTCCGGAAAAAATGATCATTCACGTGGCCGACGAAGGCTCCGGATTTTTCCTGAAGGACGTTCCCGACCCTCTTGCGGAGGAAAATCTCTTGAGCACTTCTGGCCGCGGAATTTTTCTGATGCGCGCTTTCATGGACGAGTTCGATGTTGTTAAGGCGCAAACGGGCGGCGCGGAAATCGTCATGTCCAAGCGGCTACCCGGCGCCGGAAGTCCGCAAGCAAACGGAAACGGCACCGGAGGTCACGGTTCTTCTCCTCGCAGAGAAGCCTAGGAAGAAAACGATGGCACTTCATCTCACCCCCCGGGATTCCGGCTCCATCACGGTAGTGGACGCGAGCGGGCGCATCACGCTCGGCGACGGCAGCGCGAATTTGCGCAAAACGATTCGCCAGCTGGTAGAGGAGTCGCACTGCAAGATTGTTCTGAATCTTGCCGACGTGGACTACATAGACAGCTCCGGCATCGGCGAACTCGTCAGCGCATACACGGCCGTGCGCAGCAAGGGCGGCGAACTGAAACTTTTGCATCTCACAAAGAAAGTTCACGATCTTTTGCAGATCACCAAACTCTTCACCGTTTTCGAAGTCTTTTCTGACGAGCCTTCCGCGATTGGCAGCTTCCGCTGAATTCGTCAACGAATCACGTCATGCTCGCCGCTCACTCATCGCTAAGCCAAGTTCCTCGCACGCAATCGTCTGGACTCCCGGCGAGATTTGTGACAGCATACGCGCGCGTTGGTGATTCTCAGGTCTCCCTGCTTGCGGCGGAAAACCTGCGGCGGCGTCAGACCCAGCACGACGCTAAATCCACGGCAGAGGAGTACCGAAGTTGAGCAAAGAGCAAGGTGTTGTGAAGTGGTTTAACGCATCGAAAGGCTATGGTTTTATCCAGCGGCAGTCCGGCGAAGATGTATTCGTACATTTCTCCGCCATTCAGTCGGATGGTTATAAGACCTTAAATGAAGGACAGCACGTCGAATTCGAAGTAAAGCAGGGGCCGAAAGGCCTGCAGGCAGAAAACGTATCTCCTCTGGGATGACGTGGACTTTTTCCGGGCCCCTCGAGAAATCGAGGGGCTTTTTTATTTTGAAAAGCAGAAAATACAAATTAGGAATGAGCACTACAAAGAAATCTGCTGCGGAGACCGCGTGGATTGCGGAGAAGGCGCAATCGCTTGGTTTCGATTTATGCGGCGTGGCTACTGCGCAGGATTTCCCCGAACTGCAAAAGATGAATGATTGGCTGGAGCGCGGCTACGCAGGAGAAATGAAGTACCTGCACGATCCGCGCCGCGCGAATTTGCAAGCAGCGATGAGCGGTGTGCAAAGCGTGATTGTCTGCGCGATCAACTACAATTCGCCAGAGCCATATTCGAATGAAGTCGCGGAGAAAAAAGTGAGCGAGGAGGAAGCGCCGCGCGGATGGATTTCGCGCTATGCGTGGGGCAGCGATTATCACGAAGTGCTTTGGGAAAAGCTGAACGCGCTGGTTGGACAAATGCGCAAGAGATTTCCTGAACCATTCGAAGCGCGAGCATCCGCGGATACCGGGCCCGTTCAAGAGCGGATTCTGGCGAAACACGCTGGACTTGGATGGATTGGCAAGAATACTTTGCTGCTGAATCAGAAAATGGGTTCGTGGCTTTTTCTGGGGACGATTCTGACGGACCTCGAACTGACACCGACAGTAGAGAACCAAGAGCTGCCGGCGGATCTTTGCGGGACATGCACGCGTTGCATTGACGCCTGCCCGACGGAGGCGCTGGTAAATCCGTACGTGATGGATGCGCGGCGATGCATTGCTTACCTGACGATTGAGTTGCGCGGACCGATTCCTATGGAATTCCGCGAGGGGTCTGGCAATCATGTTTTTGGGTGCGACATTTGCCAGGATGTTTGCCCGTGGAATCGAAAATCACCGCGAACGCGGATGGAAGAGTTTCAGCCCAGAAGAATTGAAGGAACTACGGAATCGTTTTTTCACCCGCAGCTGGAGTGGCTCCTGAATTTGGCAGAAGAAGAATATAGAAAAGCATTTCGCGGAAGCGGGATGAAGCGTGCGAAATGGCGAGGGATCCTCAGAAACGCGTGCAATGCTGCTGGAAACGCGGGGTTGATGAGAGGAACGAGAGATGGAAACAAGCTGCGCGCAGCGCTGGATAAGCTCGCTTCCAATGAAGATGAAGTGATTTCCGAATCGGCGCAGTGGGCGCTTTCAAGATTGAAGATTGAAAAAGATAAGGCGAATTAAGCCGGCTCTCTCGCGGCAAGCGAAATTTAGCTGTTTCGTATCCTCAACATTTTCCGCTATGGAAGACATAACCGACCTTGTTAGGCTTGGTTTGAGGCAGGCTCAGCTCTGCCCGTGTAGTTCTACAGGGACACCAAGAAGAATTCCTCCCGTGTAGCTCGCAGTTCGATTCGCAAAGACAGCCCGCCAAGCTTAGCGAAGTAGACAACCTATTCAGGAGATTTTGCCCATGAAGTTTGCGCAGATATTGCTTTTGCCATCTCTACTGCTGGCGGGGTGCAGCACGTATGTTGCGAACCAGCCTCCCGTTTCCGGACCGCCAGCCGAGGGAGTCGTCTCGATCAATTTCGACGACGGGTATGAGTCCGCTTACGAGATTGGGCTGCCGATCGTCGAGCACGCGGGATTCAAGACGACGCAGTTCATTATTACGAAGCTGGTTGGAACGCCGACATACGTCACCATGGGTCAGGTTCTGGCGATGCAGAATTCAGGGAATGAAATCGGGAATCATACGCGGACCCATCCGAACCTTGCCGCGTTGACGCTGGCGCAGCAGAGGGACGAAATCGTCGGCGCTGAACAAGACCTGATCAGCATGGGAGTGACGACACCGACCTCCTTTGCGTTTCCGTTTGGCGCACACGATGACTTGACGCAGTCGATTCTGACTGACGCGGGATTCACGGCGGCACGCACGACGGACAAAGGCGTCAACGACGAGAATTCGGATCCACTGTTGCTGAAGTGCTGGGTGATAGCCCCGGAGGGTGTGACGACGGACATAAATGCAATCACGCAAGCGATCGACGATGCGCAAGCGAGCGGAAAATGGCTGATCCTGTTGTTTCACCGGATCGATGAGACGGGAAACCCGATCAGCGTCCCCCATACGCTGTTGCAGAAAACAGTCGACCATCTAGTGGAGAAGAAAACAAAAGTCGTAACGGTGAGGCAAGGGCTGGCACTGTACGGGCTGAAGTAGATAATGCTTGCAAAATAACAAAGCGGAACGATTGCGAAGTGACGCGGCGCATCGCCGGAAGAGAGGATGGAGCGTAAGGATTTAGGTGCGCCAAAAACGAGAATTTTTCGCGTCAACAAACACTGCTTTCGAGCATCAAATAAGAGTGCGAACGCTGTCTGACACCGGCTCAAACGCATTGGAGCTGGCCTGGGCCGTTTGGTTGAGGCGGCTCTACAGACGGCGGTATACTTTTGGCGACCCTGCAACTGGCCCGCCTGCTGGGAGCTTCGTGTGAAACGCAGAGAGTTCGTGGTGAGCGGCACCCTTGCTACTGTAACTGGGGTCGGCGCTGGCCTCTGGGGAGCTGTGAGTTTGGCTCCTAGTGTTTTGCGAGCGAGCGTTCCAGAAATTTCAGAATCAAATTCAAATCCGGAGGAAAATCCTGTGGCCTTCTCTGTGCCCCCCCTGCCGTACTCATTTGACGCACTTGAACCATACATTGACGCGAAAACGATGGAGATCCATCACGACAAGCACCACGGCGCTTATGTTACGAACCTGAACAAGGCGCTGGAAGGCAATGCGAGCCTGCAAACGAAATCGATCGACGATTTGCTGAAAGGACTGGATTCGGTTCCCGACAATATCCGCGCGGCCGTTCGAAACAACGGTGGCGGGCATTGGAATCACACGCTGTTCTGGACGCTGATGAAAAAGGGCGGCGGGGGAGAGCCGAAGGGCGATCTTGGTGCTGCGATTAATTCGGCGTTTGGTTCGTTCGCCGGATTCCAGGAGAAATTTGCGGCTGCAGGCCTTGGACGTTTTGGATCCGGTTGGGCGTGGCTTATTGTGAAGGATGGAAAGCTAGCGATTGATTCGACACCGAATCAGGACACGCCTTATTTGCTAGGTGGGAAGGCAGTGCTGGGGCTGGATGTTTGGGAGCACGCCTACTATTTGAAATATCAAAACGTGCGCGGCGATTACATCAAGGCGTGGTGGAATGTCGTGAACTGGGACAAGGCGGCGGAGCTTTACGCGGCAGCCAAGTAAGTACACGATTCAGAAAAAACAAAAAGGCCCGGCGGGAATTCCCACCGGGCCTTTTGCTTATGGAGGAACTACTAGTTGGTCAACCCAAGCTTTGCAACGGAAGCATAGACAGGCGCTTGAGCATGCGCGGCGTTGAGACGCTGCATCCGAGTGGGAATAGTGCGAAGTTCGCGAGATTCCTGCTCAGGAGCGACCGGGATGACTTGCTTCGGTGGAGCCCAATTCGAAAAGCGGGACGCCTCGCGAACAAGCTCCATGCGGCCACGGACACGGAATTTTGAGAGCAACGAGGAAACGTGGAACTTTACAGTGCGTTCGGAGAGATTCAGATCACTGGCGATTTCCTTGTTTGCATGGCCGCGTAAAATGCCGCGAAGGACTTCTTCTTCGCGGCGAGTGACTTTGACTTCGCTCTTAACAGCCTGACCGGCCTGAAGAAGGGTTTGCGCTCGCTCGAGCAATCCTTCGGTGTGGGTCTGATCGGCTTCGACCATGACCACATAGTCTTCCGGGGACTGGCCACGAACCATGCAATGCATGGCAAGAAGGCAAGCTGCTTGCTCAATGGGTAAGCGGCCATCCCGATCGGCGGTAACTTCGAAGTGGGCGACACCTGACTGTTTTTCATAAAAAAGATACGTTTGATGACTCGATGATGGCTCTGCTGCGATGATGGACGGCAACGAATGCGATCTACGGACTATTTTCACCTCGGATCCTCCCAATCCAGCCTCGACGCATGGACGAAGCCTGTGAATAGATAGAGCGAAACGCGGCAGAGCTGGCAAGACTCGCGAATCGCAGAACTGAAATGTACAAACTGGTGCTTCGACTGAGGGCCAAGTCGCAGCTTGCTCCCCGGGAACGAAATAGGCGAGAGAAGGAGGACTACGCCACCAAACGTTCCACCGAACTAGTGCCAGTACTGCACTTGATATGCCAGAAAGTGTCTGTGCAAAGTACTCAAACTATGGCATTTGTGTGCAACTTTTTTCCACAGGACGAGCAAATTGGCTGTAGGAATTGCACGCGGGCGGAAAAAATTGCATGAAATACAGGGAAACGAGTATTGACTACTGAGGCGTGAGCACTCGCGTCTCCTGAGTGGAGATAAGCTCATAACGGATTCCGCGCCAGTAGATTTTGCGCGAGAACACTGAGGAGAAGAAATTAAAGACATATAAGAATGGAATAAGGACCCCGATGGAAACGTAAATCCAGGCCTGTGAGTTGACCTGCGAACTATAAGCAGGCAGCAGATCGGCCACGGCGACGGCACGCAGTGCGCCACGTATTGAAGCGAGGAGAAGAGGGAGAAAGGTGAGCCCGGCGAGAGGGAGGGAGGGGAGACCGGCTAGTACATCGACAAGCGTCAGCGCAAGGCCGAGGATAAATGTCAGACAAAAGAGGACATGAGTGGCGAACGCGGTGCGCCAGATTTTGTTTGCGTAGACTTTAGTGATCAAGATCTGCCGATTGGTAAATTCCAAAAGGCCCCTGAAGTCTGTGTCCACAAAGGAGACTGTGAGGCACTCCGGAAGAAAGAGAATCTGTTTGCCACTCCGCGCGAGGGCGTTGGTCATTGAATAGTCGTCGCTGACGGAATGCTGCCATTCTTGCAACACGCCGCACTGCTCAAAAACCGCTTTGCGAATGGAGGTTCCACCGCCCCAGCAGAAGTTGTTCCCATGTTCGGTGAGCATGGTGAGGATGGGAGCGTTCCAAGCGGTCAGCAGCCAAGTCGAAAAGTTACTGCGGTCTGGGATTAGCCAACGCATGGTAGTCACGGCGCCATAACGGGCGTCGTGCGTAGGAGCCACCATGCGCCTCAACCAGGACTTTCCAGGCCGTCCGTCGGAATCCACAAAGACCAGAACTTCGATATCCGGTGGCAGCTGGCCGACCGCGTAAACCAGATTGCTGACTTTCTCGCCGCGGCCTTCGGGCCTGCCTGCGAAGAGGACTGTCACTTTTACGCGCGATTGCGAGGCGACGCGCTTCACCGTAGTTGTGGCCGGATCGTTCTCGGACGCGAGAACAAAGAATACTTCATAGTTTTGGTGATCAAACTCGCAGAGTGAAGTCAGATTTCGTTCGAGGCCTTTCTCCAAGCCACGACAGGGACAGATAACAGCGGTGCGCGGGGCATAGAAACCTGCGTCCACCATCATTCGACGCTTGGCATAGGTGAGCCACTGCAGGCCCTGCAAGGCCAGATAAAGGCCAATGAGGATTTGTACTACAGCCAGAATTTCAAAAAGTGTTTCCACGCAAGCCGAGAATAGCAAAGCAATCCAGCTCGCGCACCGAGGATGTAAACAGGTAGAATCGCACCGGTAAACGGGTCTATTGGCAGGAGCCGGCCAACTCAAAGGAGAATGAAATCATGTCAGGGCGAGTTGATTCTTCGATGGTGACAACGGCGATGGAACTTCCCGGCTATCGAATCGTGCGCAATTTTGGCGTGGTGCGCGGAATTGTAGTGCGCTCGCGCAGCGTGATTGGAAATATAGGGGCTGCGCTGCAGACAATTGTCGGGGGAAACATCACCATTCTGACGGACCTTTGCGAAAAGACCCGCGGCGAGGCCTACGAACTGCTCCTAATGCATGCTGCGGCACATGGCGCCAATGGTGTGGTGGGTTTTCGCTATGACGCAACGGAAGTCATGCAGGGAGTAACGGAAGTACTTGCCTACGGCACGGCCGTGCAGGTCGAACCGGCTCATTAAACTCTGAAAATCAAGGGTTCTTTGCGCTCGCGCCGAGCTGCGCACCTTCCACGACGTGAGCCGCGAGCTCTTCGATTTCCAGGAGCGCGCGAGTAGCAGCGACGCGCGCTTTCTCCATGAAGGACGAATCGAGAACGAAGGCGCAGCGATCAACGAAGGGGTGATGAGCGGATTCGAAGGGTTTTCGACCGCGGCGGGATCCCGAGTTGCGTGAGAGAACGTCTTCGTAGATTTGCAGGTCACTTTGAAAATCGAGAGCGTCGCCGGCGTTCCAATTGCGTTCGCGGGCGAGAGCGGTGAGAAATTTGCGGCGAAAAAGAGCCGTGTCTTTGCGCGAGAGGGGCGCTGGCTTCTTGGCCGTGGTTGGTCCCGCGCTGACTTTTTCGATGAGGCTGACAGTGGCAGCGAGAAGCGATTCGCGTTGCAGCAACGTTAGTAAATCGCGATAGAGCGGCGCGTGGACTTGCAGGGCATGGCGGCTATTTTCGACGACATAGGAATCAACGAAGCGTTGGACGATACGTTGCTGCGCGAGGGCTTGGGTCAGACGGGAGGCAAGCTCGTTGGCATTTGGTATTGGAACGCGCGCACTCGGCATGGTCGCAGTTCATGGTAGCAGGAGAACGACGGCGACTGCCGCGCATGAAAAGGGTTGTGCGGAAAAAACTAAAACCAGTCGGAGCGATAGGCAATCCACCAGGCGACCAGTCCGCAGGGAATTGTGGCGGCAACGGCCCACCAGAAGGGTAGAACCAGGTCGGCGATAAGGCCGAGAGCGGCGAAAGACAACCAAAAGATTTTGCGCTGCATATGCTCCAGTTTAATGATTCTACGGTAGCGCGATTCCTTGTGTGCTGATAGCAATGTGCGGTCGAGTATGAAAAGAAATGAAAAGGCCGGGATCATCCCGGCCTTTTCTTGTGAGTTTGGAGTTTATTAGTGAATCGCGCGGGGCGATTCCGGGCCGGGGCGCTTCTGCTTCGGCGCCGCTTGCGGAACAATCGGCGGAGCAACGCTCTCCTTTTCGAGAGCATGCTCCAGGACTTCGTCCAGCGTGTGGACGTAAGTGATTTTTAGGTCGCCGAGCAATTCCGGCGGAAGATCCGCCTTTGCGTTCGGTTCGTTGTCCGCGGGAAGGAGAACTTCCTTAACGCCCGCGCGTTTTGCACCGAGGACTTTTTCCTTGATGCCGCCGACCGGAAGAACAACGCCGGAGAGCGTCATTTCGCCAGTCATTGCAAGGCGGTTGCGAACCGGACGGCCGGTGAGCAAGCTCACGAGTGCCGTGACCATCGCGGCGCCAGCGGACGGACCGTCCTTTGGAACTGCTCCTGACGGCACGTGGATGTGGATGTCGTGCTTGCGAAAGAAGTCCGGATCGATGCCGTACTTTTCCGAGTTCGACCGCACCCAGGTAAGGGCCGCGGTCATGGACTCCTGCATCACTTCGCCGAGATGACCAGTGGTTGTGAACTGCTTGCCACCGCGCATACGGCTCGCTTCGATGAAAACGATATCGCCTCCGACTGGCGTCCAGACGAGACCGACGGAGACGCCGGGCTGCTTGACGCGCTCGTCAATTTCCTTTTCGGTGCGGAATTTGGGCACACCGAGGAATTCGCGAACGATTTCCGGAGTAACGATCATCTTTTCCGTTTTACCTTCGGCGATACGACGCGCCTGCTTCCGCGTAATGGTGCCGATTTCGCGTTCTAGATTACGTACGCCGGCTTCACGCGTGAAGCTGTGGATAATCTCCTGCAAGCTGGCATCGGTGAATTCGATCTGTTCGCCGATTTTCAAACCGTGCTCAGTGGTCTGTTTCGGGATCAGGTATTTGTGCGCGATGTGGAGCTTCTCTTCGCCGGTGTAACCGGGGAGTTCGATGATTTCCATGCGGTCGCGCAGCGGCTCGGGAATGGGATCCATCCAGTTAGCCGTGGCAATGAACGTGACTTTTGAAAGATCGAACGGCACGTCAAGATAGTGATCGCGGAAGGTTGCGTTCTGCTCAGGATCGAGCACCTCCATCAAGGCCGCGGACGGATCGCCGCGGAAATCACGGCCGAGTTTGTCGACTTCGTCCAGCATGAGGACGGGATCGTTGGTTTCGGCGCGCTTGATACCCTGGATAATCTGTCCGGGCAATGCGCCGATGTAGGTACGGCGATGGCCGCGGATTTCGGCCTCATCGTGCATGCCGCCGAGAGAAATGCGCACGAACTTCCGTCCGAGGGCGCGAGCAATGGACTTGCCGAGCGATGTTTTGCCCACTCCTGGAGGTCCGATGAAGCACAGAATCGGGCCCTTCATGCCGGGCTGAAGTTTTTTTACGGCAAGGTAATCGAGAATGCGCTCTTTCACCTTTTCAAGGTCATAATGATCTTCGTTCAGAATCGTCTGCGCTTTCGGGATATCGATTTCCGTTGAACCGGAAGACTTGCTCCACGGAAGTGAAGTCATCCATTCCAGGTACGTGCGCGAGACCATGTACTCCGCCGAGGCGGGAGTCATCTTGGCGAGCCGCTTCAGTTCGCGGTCACATTCCTTTTTCGCTTCGGCGGTCATGCCCGCTTCTTCGACTTTCTTGCGCAGCTCGTCGATTTCCTGTTGCGAGTCGTCGGATTCGCCGAGTTCTTTCTGAATTGCTTTCATCTGTTCGCGCAACAAGTATTCGCGCTGGTTCTGGCTCACTTGCTCCTGAACCTGTTCGTGAATCTTGGAGCGGAGTTCGAGGACTTCGAGTTCTTTCGAGAGCTCGCGGATCAAGGTTTCAAGGCGCTTGCGGACGCTGGAGGTTTCGAGCAGCTCCTGGCGCACGAGCGTTGAAAGCGAAGGAAGATTGCCAGACACGAAGTCCGTCAAGCGGCCAGGGTCGTCAATATTCGCGGCCGCAGTCTGGAGATCGTCAGAAAGCTGTGGCGAGCGGCTCACAACATCGCGGAAGAGTTCCTGCGCGTTGCGTTGCAGAGCTTCGAGCTCGTTGTCCTGCTCGCCGTGGATATCAGGAAGGGCCTGAACCTGCGCTTGCAGGAAAGGCCGTAGCCCGATCAACTCCACAACCTGGATGCGTTGGATGCCTTCCAGAAAAATCACAACGTTTCCGTTTGGCATTTTTACGGTCTTGTGGACTTTTGCAAAAGTTCCGACCTTGTGGAGGTCGGCAGCGGCTGGATCCTCGATGCGCGGGTCCAGCTGTGCAACAACACCTAAATATTTGTCGTCGTCCGAGAGAGAGTTAACCAAAGCCAGCGAACTCTCGCGCCCGACCGTGAGGGGGAGAATCGCTCCGGGAAACAGGACAGTGTCCCGCACCGGAAGAATGGGCAATGTCTCGGGGACTATATATCGTTTTTCAACCATGGGGTCCTCAGTTCAACCCAAGAGAAGCGAAACCCAAGGGTCGTGAAACATTAGATGCAGGCTGATTGAGAAGGGTACACAGCTTCGCATACTTACAACACAAAATCTTAGCTTAAGTCACTCACATATTACACTGTTCTCGCTGTTTTGTCAATTGCTCAACTAAGCTCTTATTTTATAATTGGTTAGCCGCCTGCAAGCTATTTTGCTGCTGCATATTCTTTGGCGACGAACTTCAAGGCTTCTTCCCGCGTCGTGAGCGCTCCTTCTAGTTGGGCATCTTCGACTGCATGCAGGATCTCAGCAAACCTGGGGCCGGGGCGATATCCCATATACACCAAATCGTCGCCAGTGAGAAGCCGGGGAGGGCGGACTTGTTCCGGGGGAGTTTGCGTGAGGAATTGCTTTACAAAATCGTAGGTTTCCAGATGACGATTGCTGGAGAGGCAGTCGAGGCGGTGTAGCTCCATGTGTTCTTCAAATTTTGGGAGGCGGACGAAGCGCTTCAGCGTTGAAGTACGCATCTGGTCGACATCTTTGAACTTCATATGGTTTGCGATAAGAGCAAGGATTTGGTTCGTTTCGTCGCCTGACATTCTTAGGCGGCGGCAAATCTCTTCGCCCATGCGGACGCCGACTTCGACGTGGCCATCGAAACGAATGCGATCACCTGTTTCCACGGCAGAGCGGAATGTAGGCGGTTTTCCGACGTCGTGCAGTAGGACGCCCCAGGCAAAAGTGGGCGCGCTCCCTGCGGGAATTCCGTCAAGCATCATGCAGGTGTGAACCCAGACGTCACCTTCGGGGTGATATTGAGGCGGCTGTTCGACGCCCTTCATCGCTGCAATCCGCGGCAGAACTTGTTGCAACAAACCTGTTTGATCGAGCAACCGAAATGCGTTGCCGGCGGCACCTTCGGTCAGCATTTTGGTTAATTCCTCACGGACGCGCTCGGCAGAAACCTGGTCAATTTCTTTTGCGCGCCTGCAAATTGCCTGAAACGTTTCGGTTTCGATTTCGAATTCGAAACGAGCGGCAAAGCGCACAGCACGGAGCATGCGGAGCTTATCTTCTTGAAATCTCTTGTCTGCTTGGCCGATTGCGCGAATGATTCTTGCTTGCAAATCATTGCGGCCACCGACGAAATCCAGAATTTCATTGGAACTGTGGCGCATAAGCAAGCCGTTAATGGTGAAGTCGCGGCGCTGGACGTCTTCTTCCGCGGTTTGGGCATAAACCACGGCGTCGGGATGCCTGCCGTCGGAATAGCTGACGTCCGAGCGAAAGGTGGCGACTTCGACCTTGTGACTGTCGCGAGGAACTAGAATGACGCCGAATTGTGAGCCCACCGCGACACTTTCCGGGAATAGCTCCATCACTTTTTCGGGAGCGGCGTTTGTGGCTACGTCGTAGTCTGACGGTTCGCGTCCGAGAAGGAAATCCCGGACGCAACCTCCGGCCAGCAAGGCCTGAAAGCCATTGCGAATGAGCAGGTCGCAAATCGAATTAGCCAGTTCTCGAGCGTTCACAAGGCGATTATGCACTGAGGACAAGGAGTCAGGGAAATTTAGAATTTGACATGTGGTGGGTCAGTTTGAATTTTGACTTATTCAGGTCGGGGCCTGAGAAGGAAGTTGTAAGTACAAACCCCGAGCCGCGTTGTGTCACGAATCAAAAAATTCAAACCGCCACATCAGCATTTTAGTGAATCTTAATAGCAACGCAGGACGAGACAAGTGATGTCGTCGAACTGGCGTGTGGCCCCAACATGCGCGTCTACCTGTTGCATCAGGAATTGCATTGCTTGGTGGGCAGTTTGGCCTTGTAAAGAACTGAGGCAAGAGACAAGGCGAAGGTCGCCGAATTCTTCGCCGTTTTGATTGAAGGCGTCGACCATGCCGTCTGTGAAGAGAAGCAAAAAGTCGCCGGAAGCGAGATTCGCTGATCCGATCTGGTATTGCGAGTCCGGGCCAATGCCGAGGGGAACGCCGCCGACGTCGAGACGTTCAATGCTTCCGTTTCTTCTGCGCAGAATCGGGTTGTTGTGGCCGGCGTTGACATACTCGAGACGGCGCGAAGCGGGGTCATACTCGGCGAGAAGGGCCGTCGTGAAGCGGCGGCCGTCAAGGCTGTGGGCCGCAGCATAGCGATTGAGGCGGGTAACGAGTTCCTCGAGCGCGACGCCTTCACCGGTGATGGTGCGCAGGCTGGCTTGAAAAGTAGCCATAAGGAGCGCGGCGGGAATACTTTTGCCGGCGACATCCGCAACGACGAGAAAGAGCTTTTCGTTTCCTGAGCCGTTCGCGAGCGGATAGAAAGCGTCGTAGTAGTCTCCGGCGACAGAATTTTGGGGGCGCGTGGAAAAGGCGACGTCGGCGTTGAGCACGACGGGCGGAGTGGATGGAACCAGCCAGGATTGAATTTCGCGGGCGATTTCGAGGTCGCGCTTCATGGTGACTTTGTCAGCGAGCTCGAGAGCGAGCAAGAGCAGGAAAATCAGGGCCGCGAAAAGTTCGAAGCGGACTTCGAGGTGAGTTTTGTCTGCGAAGTCGAATTTAAAGCCCGAGGAAACCAGCAACAGCAAGGCAATTAGCAGAAGGATGCGGCGCGGAGCAGTGAGCTTGTAAAACATCGCAAGGAACAGACCTTTGGCGATGTGCAGCGGGCGATGCCACCAAGGGAGTTTGTTGATTTCATCCCAATCGATATCGCGGCCATAAAAGCCATAGCTTGCGCGTGCGTCGGCGCTGAATTGAGACCAAAGTTCATCTAGGCGGCGGCCTTCGCTGATGCGCTGCCAGAGGCCTGCTTCTGGTTGGGGCGGACGAGCAGATTCTGAGGTTGATTCGCGAAAAGGCATGAAAGGAGTATAGGACATTCGTTACTAAAGACGATTAAGACGCGGAAAGGACCCCACATGGGGCGGCGGCAGGTATTGCCGTGCCAAAAGACTAGCCGTCTCTTTTTAGCGAGCCGCCGAACTGGAGTTTTTCGAAGCCGAAACGGTCACGGAGACCGTCCGTAGCTTTCGTGAGTTTTTCAAGCTTCTCGCGGCGAGCGGCGTCGAGGAGGTCGAGCTGTTCGCCGCCGTGAGTGAGATTGCTGAGCGCCGTGCCCAGCAGCCGAATTTTCCGCTTCTTGTTGCGGTGTTCTTCGAAGAGGGAAAGGAAAACGCGCTGGATGTCGGAATCGAGATGGACTGGTTCGGACATGGTGCGCGAGCGCGTGTAGGTGTCGAAACCGGCGTAGCGAATAGTCAGGGTAAGTGTTCGCGCGGCGAGGCCCGCTTCACGGAGGCGTTTGCAGGTTTTTTGGGAGAGATGGCTGAGCATGGAATGAAGCGTGGGGAGATCCTCGGTGTCTTCGCCGAATGTGTGATTGTGCGAGATGGATTTTGGCTCGGCGTCGAGGACGAATTCGTAAGAATCGCCGCCGCGCGCCTTGCGGTAGAGCGCGGTGCCCCACTGCCCGAAAATCGTTTCGAGTTTTTCGGCCGAAACTTCCGCGAGTTGCTCAACGGTTTCGATGCCGAGAGCGCGAAGAGCGCGTTCGGTGACTTCGCCGATGCCGGGAATTTTTCGAACGGAGAGGGGCGCGAGGAAGTTTGCTTCCTGGCCAGGCGCGACCCAAACGAGGCCGCGCGGTTTGCCTTGATCGCTGGCGACTTTTGCGGTGAGGCGCGTTGTAGCCAAGCCGGCAGAGCAGGGAAGATTGGTTTCGCGCGTGATCGTGCGCAGTAAATTGTCGGCCGCGGCGAGAGGTGGGCCGTGCATGCGCTCGGTGCCTGCTAAGTCCAGATAGGCTTCGTCTACAGAGACCATTTCGACGACTGGCGAGAATCTCGCGAGGATAGAGGCGATTCGGTCACTCCATTCCCCGTATTTCGCGTGATGACCGTCGAGGAAAACGGCATGAGGACAAAGTTTTCCGGCTGTACGCAAGGGCATGGCAGAGTGAATGCCGTATTTTCGGGCTTCGTAGCTTGCGGCGGAAACGACTCCTCGCTGATCCTGGCGTCCCCCGACGACAACGGGTTTTCCGCGCAGGTCGGGGCGATCGAGAAGTTCCACCGAAACAAAAAAGGCGTCCATGTCCACGTGAAGAATGTTTGCAACGGACGGGGCGGAGAGATCGTCCGCGTTAGCGTGCAGGGCTCGAAAGCGCGCCAGGTCCGGCATCTTACTTCAACTTAACAGCTGGCTGGCGAGACCCGGAGCGAAGCTTTGATCGGCATCTTTAAGGACGGAGTTTTCCGGGTAGCGGGGATTCACGCGTATTACCACTTGGCTGAGACCCTGAAACACCCCAGCGTAGTATTCAGCTGATTGCTGACTAAGAAATGGCTTCTGACAATATCCGGCGTAGAGCTGACCCTTAAATATGTATGTGTAGGAGATCGAAGTTTTTTGGCAGCCCCATGATGGGTTTTTCGGAACAAGAGTTGCCGCACAGAGTTTGGCGTCATTCAAAATCCAATACTTGCTACGGATGGCTTGGATACAACGGGCGATGCCTCTGGCAAGAAATTCGAGAATGACGTCCGCAAAGAATCCAGAAATCATGTCGTGCTCCCACCGCCCAAAGTGTAATCCTCTCGGATAACTATGCTCAAACTCTTTCGGCGGCGATGACGCGGGGTATGCCGGCGAGGTCGTTCGTAACGGAAACATTGGTCCAGAGAGGGGCCTCAAGAAGGGGCTGAACGGCGGGAAGAGAATCGTGGCCGAGTTCGAGGACGAGGAAGCCGCCGGGTTTGAGATGAGCGACGGATTGGGCGATGAGGTCCGCGTAAAATTCGTAGCCTTCTTCGCCGCCGTAGAGGGCGAGCTCGGGTTCGTAGTTGCGAACTTCGCGGGGAAGAGAACTTGCCTCGCGCCTTCCAACGTACGGCGGATTGGAAGCGATCAGGTCAAAGAGCGTGGGCTCCTGCGGAATTCGAAATTGTGAACTCGGACTTTCCGGCGGAATTACGTAGTGATATCCGAGCGAATGAAAGCGATCAAAGAGATTCGAGTGAATGAAATTGATCTGCCGCAAGACGGAGTGCTTGCCTGCGTTCCGCCGGGCCCCTTCGAGAGCGCTTGGTGAAACATCTGACGCGACAAATTGAGCTTGGGGAAGTTCTTTTGCGAGGGCGATGGCGATGCAGCCTGAGCCGGTGCCGATGTCGGCGATGAGTAGGCCGGAACCGTCGTTCTTATTGGGGCGGCCTGCGCGGAGTTCGCGGAGCGCGAGGCGATCAAGCGCGACCTCGATGATGTGTTCGGTTTCGGGGCGGGGAATTAAAACATTGGGAGTGACTTCGAAAGAGAGGCCCCAGAATTCCTGTTTGCCCGTGAGATGTTGGACAGGGACGCCGGAAATGCGGCTGTCCAAGAGCGATTGATACGTGAGTGCTTCCTCTTCGGTCAGTTCGGCTTCGGGATGCGAATAGAGATAAGTACGTTCGCGCTGCGTGGCATGGAGAAGGAGGAGCTCTGCCGCGAGGGTATCTGAGGCGACGCGAGCGGCGCGGAGTTGAGCGATACCGTGTTTGAGGGCGGTGCGGAAGTCCATGACCAACTAACGAGCATTCTGCAATGAGTTCTCAACCGAAGAGAGATTCCTCTCTCCGCAAGCCGACCGATTCGCAGGAGCGAATCGTGAAGAAAGGCGTCGGCCTGCTCCGTTCGGAATGACAGGGTGGGTTCGAATGCGCATTAACCCCCGGAGAGTTCTTGTTTGAGGCGCTCGGATTCGTAGTGGGAGGTCAGGCCGTCAACGAGAGGCCCGACTTTGCCTTCCATCACGTCGGTGAGTTGGTGGAGTGTGAGTCCGATACGATGATCGGTGACGCGGTTTTGGGGGAAGTTGTAAGTGCGAATTTTTTCGCTGCGGTCGCCGGTTTTGATTTGGCCGCGGCGTTCGGCTGTCAGGGCGGCTTGCTGTTTTTCCTGCTCAAGTTCGTAGAGGCGGGCGCGGAGAACGCGCATGGCTTTGGCGCGATTTTTGATTTGGGACTTTTCGTCCTGTTGGGAAACGACGAGGCCGGAGGGCAAATGCGTAATGCGCACGGCGGAATAGGTTGTGTTTACGGACTGGCCGCCGGGGCCGGAAGAGCAGAAGGTATCGACGCGTAAGTCTTTTGCTTCGATTTTGATGTCGATTTCGTCGGCCTCAGGAAGAACCGCGACCGTGGCGGCGCTGGTGTGAATGCGGCCTTGCGTTTCGGTTGCTGGAACGCGCTGGACGCGGTGCACGCCGCTTTCGTATTTCAGTTTTGAATAGACTTTGTTGCCCTGAATGGCGGCAACGATTTCCTTGAGGCCGCCGAGGGAAGAAGGCGAGCTTTCGAGGACCTCGACTTTCCAGCCCTGAGTTTCAGCGTAGCGCGAGTACATCCGGAAAAGTTCTCCGGCGAAGAGCGCGGCCTCGTCCCCGCCGGTGCCCGCGCGGATTTCAACGATGACGCTTTTGTCGTCGTTGGGATCTTTGGGGAGAAGAAGAAGCTTCAGTTCGCGCTCGACGACTTCACGGCGTTCGGTGAGCTGTTTTTCTTCTTCCTGCGCCATGTGCTTCATTTCGGCGTCTTCGGCTTCGAGGACCATTTCGTGAGCGCCGGCGAGGTCTTTTTCGATTTGTTTGTATTCGCGGTGCTTGTTGACGATTTCTTCGAGCTCCGCGTGCTGCTTGGCGAGTTTTTGCAGGCGCGCGGAGTCGTTCACGACTTCGGCGGAGGAAAGTTGCTGGGTCATTTCCTCGTAACGGGCGTCGAGCTGATCGAGTTTTTCGGTTAATGAGAGAACGGGCATTTCTTAAGTCCTTTTTTCCTAAGCACTCGCGACTCATCGGCGCGCAGTGGCAAAACAGATCTGAATCATACATAGAGAAATGAGAAGGAGCCTGCAGGAAGAGCAGGTTCAAGGAGGGAACGGCTAATAAAATCCAGCGAACATTGTTTGAATAGAATAACGCCAAAACGCGCTTTCGGCAATTGGATGCGCAGCGCGGTTGCTGGTAACGTGCGCGCTGTACTACGATGCGAGCGGCCCGCTTCAGAAAACGGGCCCTACAAAGAGAACGATGAGTGAAGCGGCCAGAACGATGAATTTGGATGAAGGAGAACCGCAGCAGCAAGCGGGGCTGGCGAGGGATGCTGGGTTTTTGTGGGATTTTTGGTACCCGGCGCTGCGGAGCGAGGAGATTCGAGGCAAGAAACTGGCGACGGCAATGCTTTTGGAAGTGCCGCTAGTGCTGGGGCGAACGAGCGATGGACGCGCGTTTGCGATGCGCGATTCTTGCCCACACCGCGGGATACCACTTTCTTATGGGCACTTCGATGGAAAAACGGTGGAATGCTGCTATCACGGATGGCGATTCGATGCGTGCAGTGGGCATTGCGTGGAGATTCCTTCGCTGACGAGCCAGGACAAGTTGAAAGTGGAGCGGATTTTTGCGGGGTATTATCCGTGTGAGGAGCGGGACGGATACGTTTGGGTGTACATGACGGCGTCGGGTGGTCGTGCGACGGAGAAAATTTCACCGGCACCGGAGTTGCCGAAATTTGGGGCACGTTACAAGAGCACCCAACTGTTTTGCGATTTGCCCTCGCATGTGGATCACGGAATTATCGGATTGATGGATCCCGCGCACGGACCGTTTGTCCATCAATCGTGGTTTTGGAGGAGCCGGCGGAGCATTCACGAAAAAGAGAAAAAGTTTGAACCCATACCAAACGGGTTTCGAATGAGTCCGCATTCGCCGAGCACGAACAGCGCGCCGTATCAGCTGTTGAAGAAAATGACAGGCGCGCCGGTGACGACGACAATTGATTTTGTGTTGCCGAACATGCGGACGGAGATCATTCAGAGCGGAAAATTGTGGTTTTCGAGCAGGGCGACGGTGACGCCGGTGCGACGAGATTTGTGCCGCATCGATTTTGTGGCGGTGTGGAACGTGCCATTGCCCGTTTTTATCTTTCGGAGTTTCGCGAAAACGTTCTTGCGGCAGGACCAGGAGACGATGATTCAGCAGTCGGAAGGATTGAAGCACAATCCGCGGCTGATGCTGATTGACGATGCCGACCGGCCTGCCAAGTGGTACTTCGCGCTAAAGGCGAACCTGATTGAAGAGCGGCGCACGGGGCAGACGAAGCTGCACCCGATGGATGGGCCGGTGACGCTGCACTGGAAGTCGTGATGTTTGCATTATGTTTGCGGGAGCGTTTATGAAATTCGCGTTTGTCGTGGTGGGCTTATTTTTCTTTCCGCTTTCCGCGATTGCACAACAGAAAACCGGCAGCGTCTGTATCGCTGCCAGAGTTGATGATCCGTTCTTCAAAGAATCTGCGACACTTCCCAATGGGGACCTAAGCTCGCATGGTCTAAAAGTCAAAGTAGACAGACGGCCCGCGGTGGATTGGCCAGGACGGAAGAGCCTGAAAGTTTCGGACCTGAGTATCGATGGGCCGCATGTACTTGCAGTGCTGGATGCCGCGGGCAAACCCATCCAATCTGTCCGCTTTAAGTTTGCGCAATTTAGCAGCACCGAGCTTTGCATGGCTTACGACGGCTACCAAGGCATTGGCCTGCAAGAAGCCAATCGCCACACACCCCGGTGCAAATGCCACTAGGTAGGCGTTTTTCCGCTTACCTAATCCTCTCCAGAGATTGGGCCAAATCGGTTTGAAGGTCGGAGGTGTCTTCGAGGCCGATGTTAAGGCGAACGATGCGGTGGGTGTAATCGGGACGGTGAGGGCGGGAAGAGAGATCGTAAGCGACGGCGAGGCTGGTGACGCCGGCCCAACTGTAGCCGATTTTGAAAAGCTGAAACGAGTTGACGAAGGCGTGGACCTTTTCCTTTGTGAAGTGCCTTTGGAAAACTATGGAGAACACGCCTGTTGAGCCGGTGAAGTCCCGTTTGAAGAATTCATGGCCGGGGCAAGAGGGAAGTGCGGGATGGAGAACAAGTTCGATTTCGGGGCGAGTCGAGAGCCATTGCGCGAGAGTGAGCGCGGATTTTTCAATGGCCGCGATGCGGACGGCGAGGGTCTTTAGTCCGCGGAGAGCGAGGCTGCAATCATCGGGAGAAGCGGCGAAGCCGAGAAGTTGGTGAGTGGCGCCAAGCTTTTGATAAAGAGCTTCATCGCGAACGCTGACGGAGCCCAGAAGGAAATCGCTGTGTCCACCGACGTACTTGGTGAGGGCTTGCATGTTGATGTCTACACCGTGAGCGAAAGCGTCGAAGTAGATTCCTGCAGACCAGGTGTTGTCGAGGACGACGAGCGCGCCAGATTTGTGGGCTGCTTCGGCGATGGCGGGGATGTCCTGGACTTCCATGGTGATGGAGCCCGGGCTTTCGCACCAAACGAGGCGCGTATTTTTCTTGAGAAGCGATTGAATACCGGCACCGATGGTCGGTGAATAGAAGCCGACTTCGATGCCGAAGCGGCTGAGGACTTTCGCGGTAAACCAACGGTTGGGTGAGTAGACACTCTCGGGGACGAGAATGTGGTCACCCGATTTTAGGAAAGCGAAGTTAATGAGGGAGATGGCGGCCTGTCCACCGGGGGTGATAAAAGTGCGATAGCCGTTTTCGAGTTCGCAGACACGCGCGGCTAGTTCGATCGTGGTGGGAGTGCCGTAGAGGCCGTAGGTGTAGCCGACGGCGTGCTGATCCCAGGTGTCTTGAACGGCAGCGGCGTTGGGGAAGAGGACGGTAGAACCGCGGTAGGTTGGCGTTGCAAGAGATTGAAAGCCTTTAGGAGCGTGGGCATCGGGGTGGATGAGTTTAGTTTTCCAAGTTTTTGACATGAGGAGAGTTTAACGCAGGGAGATGAGAACGAAAAAAATCAAAACCCGCACCCTTGCAAACCAAAGGGTGCGGCACCCGATCATACTTTTGAACCAAAATTGGATTAAGATTTGGGCTCATTTTGGGAGGGCAGCAATGAGGAATAGGACGGTGAGAATCTTAATGGGCTTGCTTCTAGTGGCATTTGGCGCGAGCACTCGATCTCATGGACAAGAGAAGGCGCCGATACGCGTGGCGGTTGTCGGCTTGGTGCACGGCCACGTGCACAGCCTGTTCCATATGCTCCCGGAACACCAGAACGTAATACTCGTCTCGATCTATGAGCCGCAGAAACCGCTCGCGGAGCAATATGCGAAGCAGTATCACCTGGAGGCTGTGCCGGTCTACAACGACCTGGAAAAAATGCTCGCGGAGCAGAAACCCGACGCAGTTCTGATTTATTCCACGATTGTCGACCACCGAAAAATCATCCAAGCCGTGGCGAAACGCGGCATCAGCTCGATGGTGGAGAAGCCGCTTTCGACGACGCTGGAAGATGCGGTCGCAATTCGAAAGGCGGCGCGGGAGCATCACGTGCAGGTGCTCGTCAACTACTTCACAACGTGGCAGGCAAGTAGTTGGGAGTTATACGACGAAGCGGCCAACGGAAAACTGGGTGACCTCCGTCGACTCATTGCGCACACCGGCCATCGGGGCCCTAAAGAAATAGGTGTCGGTCCGGAATGGCTACCTTGGTTGACTGATCCAATTCAGAATGGCGGAGGAGCCTTGTTCGACTTCGGCTGCTATGGCGCTGACTTTGCCACGGTGCTGATGCATGGACAGGCGCCGATCAGCGTATCGGCTATTGCGCAAACCGAAAAGCCCGACGTCTATCCGAAAGTGGATGACGATGCGACCTTGATCTTGCGGTATCCGAAGGCGCAAGCCGTCTTAATGCCCTCTTGGAATTGGCCATTCTCTCGCAATGATATTGAACTCTATGGAGCAACAGGCTATGCCGCCACCACCAGCGCGGAGAAGCTACGAGTTCGCTATGCAGGCGACAAAGAAGAAAGTACGATTTCCGCACCAGCAGCCCCGAAAGCGAAATCAAATTCGCTTGACTATCTAGCCGCCGTCTTGCACGGGGAAATCAAACCCGACGGCGATCCTTCCTCGCTTGAAACCAACCTAGTTGTCGTGCAAATTCTGGACGCGGCGCGGAAGTCTGCAGAGACGGGCAAAACGGTGAATCTGACGAAATTGCCGGAATGAAAAGTTAGCGTAAGGAGGCGAGGTCAAAATCAGAGATGACATGCTGACCGTCGGGCGCGAAGACTTCGACGGAGGCCAGCTCGGAAGCGACGTCGTGAGCATCACAGATGATCCAAATAAGCGCGCCATTCATTCCCAAGTCAGAGTAGGTGGCTTCACCATCGATAGAAAATGGTTCGATCCAATCATCCTTTTGCGCAAGACCAACCTGGAAGGCCCGCCAGAAATCTTCCCGCCGAATCTTGATTCCCCTTTTTGCCGACACACTGTTCGCGTCATTTTCGGCCTCTAGAAGATTGTATGTTGCCGTGAATTCGATGCGGACGCGGACCAGGATTGTGTCTGTACGGGTGTGGTAGTCGGCGGCTGCTTGCTGAGCGCTGTAGCCGGTGGATTGTGAATTGGAAACATCAATAACCTGGGCGTAAGGAGTGAGGAGCCTGATTTCCGAAATGTAAGGACCGCTTCGCGGGACGGGTAGGTGGTGAATGTATGGCTTCAAGGCAGCTTCTGTGGAAGCGTCATGATGCTGGCCGATAAAATAGGCTTCGCGAAGAACGTGATCGGAAAGAGGAAGTTCGAAGGCGAAACACTGCGCTGAAAGCAGAAACAAGGGTATCAGAGAAGCAAGTACTCGCTTGACCGTGATTTGCAGAACGCCTCCTGACTAACGCAACGAAACTAGATCGAAATCCACATTGATGACTTGGCCGTCTGGAGTCGTAACTTCGACGGTTGTCGTATCCGAAGAGAAAAGTTCGGCTGGTACGGTAAGACGAATCACTGTACCAACGCGAATGCAACCGCCCCTCTGCGAGCAAAGATTCTGAGACTGACCGAATGCGGAAGAGGGCTGCCGAAGTTCCTTTCCGTCGAAGACTCGAACCGCGTAACTGGTCCACGACTCGACAGGATTGTGGTCGGTATCTATCGAAGCTGCCCTGATCACAGAAATCGGAAAGGAACTCGGGTGTGGGAAGTAAATGTAGACGGCAATTTCAACGGACCCGAAATTCTTCGGACCCTCAGCTTCCGCCTGCTGAGCAGAGTAAATGCCTTGGTGACTCGAATGCTGCACCAACTGTGCAAAGGGAGTGAAGAAAACGATATCGGACACATACGGACCGTTCTTAGGCGGCGGCAGATGCTTCGAGTAGCGGGCGAGGAATTCAGCCGAGGAGTTGTCATGCCGTTGGCCGAGGAAATAGGCCGAGCGGGAAGCGGTTTCAGAGAGAGGAAACTGGAAAGCAAAGACCGGTGTAGCAGCAAAGAACGCGGAAGCGATTGTGGCCAGGATGGCTCGAGCCAGACTCATGGTGACCTGCAGATCAGACTAGTGCGATGGTACCGCGGTTTCCTTGAGTGTGCGAGCAGTGAACTGCGCTTCTGTGGCTTGCGCGGGACCACGGACGGAGCTCCAGGCGATGGCACCAAGGAGGGCGACGAAGGCAGCGATAGCGAGCGGCGCAGTGAAGCTGCCAGTCCGGTGAACGAGAAAGCCCGTAACCATCGGGCTGAAGATTCCGGCAAAGTTGGCGAAACCATTTTGCAGCCCTGCCCATTTGGCGGCCGACTGTGGTCCGGCGAAGGTTTGGGAGAAGGTGAGAGGTCCCCAGCCGCTCGCTCCTGAGCAAAGTCCAAGTGCCATGAACCAGATTGGATAGGTGCGAGGGCCGGCTTGCGCGCAGCCAATCAGGCAAGCTGCCGCGGAAATACTTCCGATGGCCATGGAAAGCTTACGAACACGTGTTTGAGAACGGCCGGAGCCAGCGAGTCGGTCGGTGATCCAGCCCGTGGAGAAAGCCGAGAGCGAATCGCAGGCGTAGTAAGCAGAAGCAACTAGCGGCATGGTGATTGGAGAGAGTGCGCGCACTTGCTGGAGATAGTAAGGGAGCCACGCGACCATGAAATACAGGACGTAGTTGCTGCAGAAATGACCTACGGTAGGGGGCCAAAAAGAGTATTGCCGCAAGATCTGAAAAGCGTCTATCGAAGACGCTCCCTTGGATTGAGGGAGTGATCCTCTTTTTGAAGCAAAGCGCATCCAAGCTGGCAGCCACAACAGGCTCACCAAACCGATACCGATGAAGACGGGGCGCCAGCCGTATTTCGCCATGAGGAGCCCCGGGCCGAGGGCACCGACCGCAGGCCCAATTTTCATTCCTGCCGTCATTAAACCATTGGAAATGCCGCGAAACCGCTCCGGCACAAAGCTGGCCAGGACTTTGCAAGAGCACGGAAAGATGACCGATTCGCCCGCACCAAGGAGCAAACGCATTGCCAGAAGCATGAAAAAGCCGTGGACAAGGCCTGTCGCGGCGGTGGCGAGCGACCACAACGTGAAACCTATTACGAAGATCCAATTTGCATTGAAGCGATCCGCGAGCCAGCCACTGATGAAGATGAAAGCTGTGTAGGTGTAGAAGAACGCGGAGAGAAGTATGCCAAGTTGGGCGGCGGTGATGTGGAGTTCGATCTGAATGGTTAGAGCGGCGATAGAGAGGTTGCCTCGATCTACGTAGTTAATTAGGCAAGCGAGGGAGATTAGAAAGACCGGAGGAGCAAAGTGGCGAAACTTGAGTTCGGAATTGGCCTGGTTCTTCATGGAAGGTTGGCGGGATTCTGCGGGAAGCGAAAGGCGATTGCAATGGAATTCAGATGCGGCGAATGACGTTGGGGAAGTCAAGCCAGACCTTCACGCCGCAGAAGTGTGAACCTTCGGTGCAGATGGGCGTGGTGATGCCGGCGCGGAGGTGGCATGGCGGGCCGACGTGTTTGGCGAGTTCGGGATGAACGCGGCGAAGTTCGGCGACCTCGTCCATCGACGCGGCGTAGATTTCCTCCTGAGCGTTGAAGCAAGTGCGCATGGTCCATTTGTGAAGAAGATGAAGAAGGGAGCCGGATTCGACTAGGCGAATGGATTTTGCGTTGGGAAGTAGATAGAGAGCAATTTCTGGAGAGACTCCGCGATCGAGAAGATCATTTTTGGCGGACCAAGCGTCCTGCATGGCGCGTTTGTAGACTTCGAAGGCACGCGGATTTTCCCTAAGGAGCTGCGGCGTGATGAAATCGGGATCGCGCGTGTCAGCGAGTGTAAGAAGAGGACGGGAGCCAGGAACCATGCGGTGACGCTGATCCTGCGAATCGGCGGTGTGGGAGATTTTCTTTGCGAAGGTGTAGTTGGCATGCTGCAGGGCGCGCATGATGGGGGCATGAACGCCAACGTTCAGAGTTTCGAGGCGATAGAGATTTTTCGCAGGATTGAGAACGCGATCGAGAGCATCGGAGTCGCTGCATTGTGATTGGGTAAGGCCGAGAACGGCGCGATAGGACTCGGCGACGACGCGGGGCGCGTTTGGAGAGTAGTCGACCAGGCGAGAAGTTTTTCCAGCGAGCTTAGCATCGAATTCACGGGCGAAGTCCTGCCCGGCAGGCGAGATAGAAGCGGATTCTCTAAACTCTGGGAGTTCCTCGAGCGGTTCTACGCCAAAGCGTTCAAAGAATTGGGGGTCGAGTTCTTTGACAAGCCCAACCATAGCGCCGACAACGGCGCGAGTCTCGCTGGGTGCGTCGGAGGCGGCGGCCATACGCCAAAGACGATGGAGGACGATTCCAGAGATCGTGTGAACCATCGTTGTATGAGCCGCAAGGGGAAGAACGTAGCGAGCAATTTCGATGGCGCGTTTTTCAGCGGAGCGCTCAATTTTTTGGATATGTTTGGGATTGGAATTGGGGCCGACACGCCAAATGTCGGCGAGAATGGTGCGCGTGTCGCTGATTAGAAGCGCGGAAAGTTCGCGGTAGTAGTTCCAGGCGCGAGCGATGGCTTGCTCGTAGATTTCTCTTGCGGATTCGTTGAAGTAGAGATCAACGGGTGGGACATAAGCTTGAACGCGGTCCATTCGGACATAGCGCTGGCTTTGTTGCTCGGAGTTGTAGAATGGGTGCGCGTGAAGGAAAGACCAAACGAACTGGCGGCTGATGTTCTCGAGGCCGAATTCGAAAGTGGCGTGCTGGAAAACGGTGTGATGGCCGCTGTTGAAGGTTGCAGCCCCTATGTTGAGGCGCTGCTTGTCAGTGACTTCTTCAGGCGCAATAAGATGATCGGCATAACAGGTACGGGCGGCCGCGATGGCGGAATCAAAGGGATGATTAAAGAAGTTCCGGAGAGTGATGCGGGGAGGGCCGGATTCGACGGATTCGGCTGGGCGGGCGCCCTCAAACATTCGCGATTGTGTGGCCACGATAGGACGTTATTCTACACGGTCGCGAAACAAAGACACAGACGGGAGAAGCGCATTGAAAATGCTTCTCCCGAATGAATTCTGAACAAGAAGAAATTTACTTTTTTGCGGCGGTCTGTACGTTGGCGTATTTCTTCTGGAAACGCTCGACGCGGCCGGCGGTGTCCACGAGCTTCTGCTTGCCCGTGAAAAATGGGTGGCAATTAGAGCAAATTTCGACGCGTAACATGTCGCCCTTGGTAGTAGAACGCGTTTGAAAAGTGTTGCCGCAGGCACAATGTACCGTTACGGCGTGGTATTCGGGGTGAATTCCAGGCTTCATGATTCTCCATTCTGTTGCGACCGGTCTGCGCGGCTACCCAAGATGGGTGCTACAGTCACGTCGCTAGGTCGCGAGGCAAGCCAATATTGTAAAGGAATTGGAGAAATTTACAAAATTACGGAAAATCAAGACAGATTATGGATTGGGAATGATCGCCGAAGCCTCGTTCGAATAAGCGCTTTCTGCGCCCGTATTGTCAACCGCAGTGGTGACGTAAAAATATTGGTTTCCGGAGACCACTGTGGAGTCAACGTACAAGGTTGTAGAGTTCAGCGTCGAGTTTATCTGAGAGTAGGGTCCACCGGAGACGAGCCCACGATAGACATTGAAGCCCGCAACGGAGCTCGAACTCGAATTCCAGTTAAGAGTTACCGTGTGTTGAACGGGAGCATCCTGGCCCGTGCCCGTCATGCTCATGGCAAGCGGTGACGAAACCGAAGAGCTAGAGACACTCAGGCTACCAGTGGCGCCGCCGACGACGGTGGGAGTGAACGAAATTTGAAAATTGAGCTGCTGTCCGGCTGAAAGAGTCATCCCCGTGGACAAACCGGAAATGCTAAAGGCCGCTCCCGTGAGGGTTACAGAGCTAATCGTGACCGAAACATTGCCGTTATTTTTGATGGAAGCGTTTTGAGTCTGCGTTGTTTGAAGAGTGGTGTTCGGAAAAGTGATGGATGAGGGAGTTATTTGCCAAGCCGCGGAAGCGCTTTGTCCAGTGCCTTGAACGGTGACGGTCAGCGGAGAACTTGGGTCGTCACTGGCGATGGTCAATGTGGCATTAGCCGTCGTAGTAGAGGATGCTGTGAACGTGATGGTGAAATTCTGGTTTGCTCCGGGGGCGAGTTGAAAGGGAACTGCAACAGAACTAAGCGAAAAACCAGTGCCTGTGAGACTGACGCCCGTGACGCTCAGATTGGCTTTGCCTGTGTTGGAGACTTGAACTGTTTGGGAGCTTTTTTGGCCGATGACCACATTGCTAAAAGTGATCGAACTGGGCGTAACCGATAGCTGACCCGAAGACTGGGGTGTTTGTTGGGCGACGCCGGCGCATCCGGAGAGCCAAAGAACCGCCAGGGTAGCTGCAATCTGGCAGGCTGCGAGGGCAGAAGTCTTCCTGCGAATTCCCGGGCTTTGAGCAAACCGATACATGCTAACGCTCCTGCAAATAACGATAGCGTTCGGAACTGGAGCTAGACAATTCGCTCGGGGTACAGGTTTAGTACAGGATGTTTACCTGTACCGTGTGGCAGCCATAGCAAAAACAAATGTTAGATTGGTGTGAAAATGTCGTTAAGAAGTCGAAGATGTGAAAAACCTGTGCAAAACGCCGTCACGAGACAAAGCAGCAGCCCACGCGGAAGCTGCCATCCGCAGTCGGACGAGACCAGATTGGCCTAAGGTTGACGCGAACAGGGGGAAGGATGGGTACGTGAAGGACAGCCAGGAAATTGTCCGGAAGATCCAGTTTTGACTCAAGCTCGAGGGCCACGCCGCCAAAACCTAGATCGAGGACTCTTGCGCGATGCGCGGCCACCTCATTCAAGACTGCATACGCATTCGTGCCCGTCATTGAGACGCGTTCGGCCTTGCGCTGAACGGAGAAAATCGGGCGGGATTGGATGCCAGCAGTTGATGAGGCTTCTTGCATTGTCGCGGTGGAAGAGGTAACTGCGGCGGCAAGGGAACTCTCGGAAGATTGGGTAGATCGGGGGATTTCGATGAGCGCTCGTTTTTCTGGTTGGAGTGGTTGTGCAGCAGAAGATCCTTGCTCTGGCGTGGGCGTACTCCGCGGCGGCGGTGGTTCCGAAAGCGTAGCAGCTACAGATTGCGACGAAATCTTAGTATCTTTCCCAGAGTCAGAGACCAAACCTGGCTTGCCGTGATTGGCGTGCTTTAACCGGTAAAGACGGTCATCCGCCACTTGAATCAGCTGTTCGACGGTTTCTCCATCCGCTGAATAAGTAGCAATGCCATGGTCCATGCTCACTTGAATTGAGATTTTGAGAGTATGCAGAACCTCGGAAAAGATCACACTGATGCGTTTGGCAAGCGCGAATGCCTGCGCTGCGTCAGTTTGCGGGAGCAGGAGTGAAAACTCATCGCCGCCAATGCGGAATGCGAAATCGGAAGTACGAAGAGATCTTGTGAGCGTAGACGCAACGGCCCGGAGAACATCATCTCCACGCGGGTGGCCGAGTTGGTCGTTGACTTCTTTGAACCGGTGCAAATCTAAAGTAACAAGGCTCAAGGCATGGGCATAACGCCTTGCGCGATTGAGTTCCTTTTCAAATGTTTCTTGAAATAAGCGGCGATTATGGAGACCAGTAAGTGGGTCCGTAACTGCGCTGAGTTCCAGTTTCTTAAAGTCGTCGCGCTCAATGACAAGCGGAAAGCGAAAAAGACCGGCGGAAACAAAGACATCAACGAGGGCCGTTTGAAGAGAGACTGTTTGTCCTGAAGAGCCGGAGAGAGCTTGCTGACGAGACAGTATTTCGTCCCAGAGCTGCAGGGATTTTTCTTCGGATAGTTCAAGATGAGTTAGTGCGCGAAAGAAGCCGCGAAGAAACTGAGCGCGTGCGGAATGATCCAGTGGCTGGAGCGTCTCGACGATAATCTCGAGAAAGCTGCCAGAGTACGAACGAAATTCGACCGACTCACCGGGACTGGGCAGATTAGATATGAGCCTAACCTCATGCCTATCCCCGCGGGGTTGGGGGAAAGCTTACAAAACAATCAACCTAAATCAATCCAAGGAGCACACCGGATACCAAATCAAATGGTATTTCGTGGCCGCCAAGCCGAGACGCGGGGACATTGCGTGGCTGTAAAGTATTGAAAAAGGCGCTGTTGTGTCAAGAGGAAGAAGATAATTGTAAGTTAGGGAGCAAAAGGCTCCAGCCGGTCAGCACATGCTCAAGGAAGCAAAGTTCCCTCCTTGAAACTAATCCAGAGGCTTAGTGAATTCAACCCCGAATAGGCGGAGCTCGCCAGCCACTTGCTGGCGGAGCACCTTGGCCGTAATCGGGGGCGTTTCGATCGGAACCAAGCCGGAAGAAGCAGGGGATGGAGTAGGGATGGTGAGATGGACGATTTGGTCTTGTCGTAGGATGTGCGCAGAGGCAATACAAGCCCCAGAGGCGCTTATATTGAGGGTTTTGGTGAGTTCCACGAAATCTACGCCGGAAGCGTCCTGGCCCCTTAGGAAAATCGGAATCTGGAGGCGAATTCGCGGAAACCGACGCTGTTTTGATGTGTCCACTAGCGGCCTAGTCTTCGCAGCATGAGTTTCCACAAATTTGGCCTTCTTGGTACCAGGGACCTAGTACGGTTTGATGCATCTCGAGGGCCAGAGTAATGCAAGTGCTTACAGCATTAAAACTTTTATAATCAGTCAGTTACGGAACAGCCCAAAATCTAGCGCAACTAGTTCCCTTGCGCAAGGGAATATATGGACAGGGCATTTCCCAAAATGTGCAAGTGGAACGGATTTACCATTGACAGTGCGAAACCCCTCTGAGAGCATGGCCGCACAAGGGAAAATTTTTGCCACTCTGGGGGGAATCAACGAAGTGATGGAGATGGAAAGTACTACCGCGCCCCCCGAAATAGCCACCTCAGCTACATTGTCATACGTCGGGGTAAAGGCTCTCCTAGATTTTGTTGATAGGGGACTATTGGTTTCCGATCTGGAAGGCCGAATTGTAATGGCTAATTTGCGAGGTCGCGAATGCTTAGCCACTTTGGGGCATACCGACTATCGAGAAGCAAATCTAATCGGCGATGTTTTGAAGGCTTCCCCTGATGCTTTTCGGCAGAAGATAGAAAACGGTTCACCGGAAGTTCAACTCGAGATCATCTCAGGCACCAGTAAATTCCTTGCATCCGTGCAACGCATACCGGATCAGGAGTGGCTCCTACTGCAATTCGAACAAGTAGCTGCGAGTCCTGCGACAGATGCCGCGACCCAGCTTACCGTGCAGGAACTGCTGCAGGAACGCGAAATTACGTACAGGAATTTGCTTGCCGCGTATTTGAAATTGCAGGAAGTGAACCGGCAGAAAACGGTCTTCTTGGCCTCGGCTGCACATGAATTGAAGACGCCGTTGGCTGTGATCAAAGGCTATTACGACCTGCTTCTGACAGGCTCCCTGGGCCGCCTTACGGAGAAACAAAAGGACATTCTGGAGGAATCAAAAGAAAGCTGCGAGCGGTTGGTGCGGCTGGTATCGATGTTCCTCAACTATTCCGCGCTTGAGAGTGGAAAGCTTGTGTTGCAACTTCGTGAGAATGATTTACGCGATTGCCTGGACGAAATGGCAAAAAGATGGTCCGAGGCTTTTCAGAGGAAAGGTGTAAGGCTGGATGTAAACCTCGACCCTTCGATACCCACATTTCGATTCGACTACCAGAAAGTGCAACAGGCGGCCGCGAATCTTTTGGACAACTCTTTGAAACACACTCCTTCCGGTGGAACTGTCACCCTGGTGGCGAAGCCGCATTTTTGGGAAAGGCGAGTTGCCGAAGTGGCGCCTGCACAGGAGCGACGGCGATTCCGGTTGCCACGACCAAACAGCGTTGAAGTAAGCGTCTCGGACTCCGGCTCTGGAATCGCTCCAGAGCATCATCAAGAGATATTTGAGGACTTTGTTCGTGTAGATCGGAACACTTCGGGCATGGGATTGGGACTGGCGATCGCCAAGAGGTTAGTGCAGGCACACAGGGGCAAGATCTGGGTTGAAAGCGAGGCGAAGCGGGGCAGTACGTTTCATTTCCTTTTGCCAATTGAGCAGTAGCTCAGGGCCGAGTTCGAGTTAGGCAAAACAAGAGAGGAAGAAAAATGGCAGTACAAGAAAAGATTCTGGTGGTGGATGACGAACCAAGTATCCGCAAATACTTGCAGACACTCTTGGAAGTGGAAGGATTTGAAGTTGAGGCTGTAAGCAGCGGCCCGGAGGCGATCGCGAAGATCGCCAAGGGAGACCGCCCCGACTTCATCATTCTGGACGTGCTAATGCCGGAGATGGGCGGGATCGAGACGCTGCAGGAACTTTTGCAGATTGATCGCAGCTTGAATGTGATCATGCTTTCTTGTTCGAACGAAGTAGGCGTAGTTGTAGAGGCGATCCGGCTTGGCGCACATGATTACTTGACGAAGCCCTTCGAAAAATCGGAGCTGGATGCGGCGATGCTAAAGTCACGCCAGAAGAAGCAGCTCACGACAGAAAACCAAGCACTGCGGGACTATTGTGATCAGGTGACGGAGGATTTGAGTTTCCTTGCGGCCAGTCCGCAGATGGTACGAATCAGGCAGCAAATCCTGCAGATAGCGCCTGTAGATGTGCCCGTGTTCATTTGTGGAGAGAGTGGTGTCGGCAAGGAAGTTGTGGCGAGAATGATTCACCTGCGCTCAAAGCGGAGGACACAGCCGTTTGTAAAGGTGAATTGTGCGGCGCTACCGGGAGAACTGTTGGAGTCAGAACTATTCGGATTCGAGCAGGGGGCATTCACCGGTGCAGTGCGCGCCAAACCTGGGAAGTTTGAGCTAGCGAACAAGGGGACAATCTTTCTTGATGAAATCGCGGAAATGAGCCCGCATTTGCAAGCGAAGCTGCTCCATGTCCTGCAAGACCACCAATATTCGCGGCTCGGTGGTCGGAACATGATTGATACGGATGTACGCGTCCTTGCCGCAACGAACGTGGATGTGCATGAAGCGATGAAATCGGGGCGCTTCCGAGAAGATCTTTATTACCGATTGAATGTGCTTTCGATCCTAGTACCTCCGTTGCGAGAGAGAACCACAGAAATTCCTTTGTTGTTTAGGCACTTCTTGACCAAGTATGCAGAAAAATTTGGCAAACCGGCAGTCGAACCCTCGAAACACTTGCTCGACGCGGCAGTGAATTATCCTTGGCCGGGCAACTTGCGAGAATTGGAAAACTTTGTGAAGCGGTATGTGATTCTGGAAGATGACGAAGGCAGCTTGCGGGAGTTGGTGGAGATGTCCTCAACACGGCAGAGGACCTCACCGAGAGAAGAAGCCACGGTTCCGCGGGAACAGGGTCTGAAGGCGCTGGTCCGTGGATTGAAGGATGAGGCGGAAATGGAAGCGATCGCGGACGCCTTGGAAAAGACGCGTTGGTGCCGGAAAGATGCCGCGAAAATGCTTGGGATCAGCTACAAGGCGTTGCTGTACAAGATGCGCCAATTCAATTTGGACACGCCACGCAGTCGTCGATCAGCCGTTTCTGAACCTGCTCCGATTGCCGCCGGCAGAAATGATTAGGCTGCTAGCCGAAGCCAAGAATTCGTCACAATCTGCTTAAGCTCAGTCCCATTGGGTGAGCCTGCCTGTTTTCTACTTGAGCTAGCATTTGCTTAGTGATAAAAGAGTGCCGGCCAGACCGTCTGCGGCCGCGGACAGGTGACGGATGAGTTTGATGTCGGAGAGGCGGAACGCCCGGCGGTACGATTTGTCCTTGCCTGTGATTGTTAGAATTCCCACAGAACGTCCAAGCGGAAATCAGAACGGCAAGACCCGGGATATTTCTACTCGCGGTCTTTATTTTGTGATTGATCAGGATCTGGAAGCCGGTTCTGATCTGGACATTACTCTAACACTTCCTGCTGAGGTCACGCACAGTACGGAGGTGTTTGTGCGCGCGATGGGAAAGGTTGTGCGTGTGGAACGAAGAGGTGAGGACGGAGAGCTACGCATGGGCGTGGCGGCTGTGATAGAACGGTACGACATCATCCGCGGAGACAGCGCCAAAGCGTGAAACAACATTCTTCGCGCCTTTGTGTCCTACACCTTGTTTTTGTATGACGCATCAAGAATCTAACAAGCTCCAATAAGATAATGTGGCGCTGAAGAGAAAATTCCTTCCTCGAAATGTGCGAGAGTTTTCCCGTACCGAAGACAAAAATCCCCAAAACAGTACTAGAACGCATAGAGAGCACCCCTTTGTAAGTACTTTGTTTTGTTTTGCATAGAGGCGAGCTGCCTCTAATCTGAATTTAGGCTTCGTGCTGTCGTTTGGATGGAGATGTGCAGCCACTTTCCTTCTAGCCAATCATGTTGACCGATCAGACGATTCTCAAAACGCAGCACAAAGGAAACTCTAGCGTCTTACCGGACGAAGTCCTGTTCGGACGGGCTTCGTCGATGCTTGAGATCAGAATACGCGCGGAAAAGATTTGCAGGACAAACGTGCCAGTGATGCTGAGCGGAGAGGGAGGAACAGGAAAAGAGGCTCTGGCACGCTGGATTCACGCGAAATCCGAGTACGCGCATGGTGAGTTTGTAAAGGTCAATTGCGCGGCGATCCCGGGAACATTGCTTGAAAGCGAGCTATTCGGATACGAGAAGGGGGCATTTACAGGAGCCAATTCAGTGAAGCCGGGGCGCGTGGAAAGAGCACACGGAGGCACACTGTTCTTGGACGAAATTGCGGATCTGGACTGGAACCTCCAAAGCAAACTGCTCCATTTCCTGCAGGACGGCACATTTTCCAGGATTGGCGATCAAGTCGAGAGAAAAGTGGATTGCCGGCTGATATGCGCTACTAATAGGGATTTGGAGAAAGAAACAGCGGAGGGGCGATTCCGGCAAGATTTGCTATACAGGATTCAGGTCTTCCGGCTCAAGATGCCACCGCTTCGTGAACGCCAGGAAGATATCCCTAATTTAGCCGAGCATTTTCGATTGCAGTTTGAGAAGCAATTTGAATTGAAGTCGTCGGTCTTTCCGCCCGAAATGCTGGTTTATCTGAAAAGCCTGCCCTGGACTGGAAACATCAGAGAACTGTCAAATGGCGTCGCGCGCTACGTCCTGCTGGGGCCAGAAGCATCGGTGCATCTAGAACCTCCCCGAAAGAGGGAACAAAGCATACTAAATGGAGCACCGTCAAGCGAGAAACCGGTAACACTCAAACGAATTGCAAAAGATGTGATTCAAGAAATGGAAAAGAAAGTGATTCTTGAGTCGCTGCGGGCCAATCAATGGAACCGGAGAAAAACTGCGCAAGCGCTCAAGATTAGCTATCGCGCGTTGATTTACAAAATCCGAGATGCAGGAGTGGTATCCCGCCGAGCGGCAATCCATCAAAACCAAGAGTTGAGTGCAATCGAATAGCCCCCGCTTAGTTCCTCCCGAAAATGCTGGAGATCTGTCCGGCTGTACACCGCCGGACGTGCGCAGCATACGTCAGATGCGCTCAGTCGAATCGACGTCTATGATGTGCATCCACTCTGCAATCATGCAGCTGTGGCGATTTGTGTCTTTTGCAGGCGAAACGTATAGAAATATCAAACGCACAAGCCTGTGCCAGAATCGTAAATCTCCAAATCTGCACAAAACCTATTCATTTAGGCACGCCAAACTAAAGGGCAGGTAGGGAATTACATCGCGGACAGGCGATTCAGCTGTCCCATATCTGTCCCTCACGCCAGTAGTCGCGCTCCACATCAGCCCCTTACCCTCAATCGTGGACGTAGGGATCGCGCACGGAGGGTAAGGGAATGCACCTGGGGGAGAAAAAAGGGATACGGATCACACGTTTCCGTGGATCCGCAAATTGGCAAGAAAGTTGGAAGCCTCTCCTTCTAGTTGCCGCTTTGTTGTTTGTGACGGTCTTCAGTGGGTGCGCTGGTATTGTTTCGGCAGGTCCTGGTTCAGGAACACTTCAACTCAATCCCGCGACGGTGAGTTTCGGAAACGTGGGCGTCGGCAAATCGAGCAGCCAGACGGTCACAATTTCAAATAGTGGAACGGCCGCGCTCACAGTGACCCAAGCCACGGTTTCCAACTCGCAATTCAAGCTAAGCGGGATCACCTTTCCCATGTCGATGCCTGTGGGACAATCAAGCAATCTTACAGTTAGCGTTACGCCGGCAGCGAGCGGCCCTGTGAATGGCACTCTTTCGGTGCAGGGTGACGCGAGCTCGGCGCCCGTAGTGGTAAATTTGGCTGCGACGGGGGTCGTAGCGAGTCAACAAGTCTCCCTTAGCAGCAGCTCAATTAATTTTGGAAGTGTCGTGGTGGGTTCCCAAGGGACTTCCAACCTGACTATATCGAACACGGGCGGTTCGGAGCTGACGGTCTCAGGCATATCGGTTTCCGGCACCGGGTTCGGGTTTAGCGGTATTACAACTCCAAAGGTCATCAGCGCGGGCCAGTCCTCACCAGTATCCTTGACGTTTAGTCCGACCACTGCGAGCGCAGCCACAGGAAGCCTCACGATTACCAGCAATGACCCAACGAATCCGACAATGACGGTTGCTCTGAGCGGCACGGGAACCGCGGCTCCCACCGGAAACCTGCAAGCAAATCAAAGCAGCTTGAGTTTCGGGAATGTGGGTACGGGCACGAGCTCAGCAAAGCAGATTACATTGACGAATACGGGAACGGGATCAGTGCAGATCACGGGAATCACCGTAACGGGATCTGGATTTACCACGAGCGGCGTGACTGTTCCGGCTACGTTGAATCCTTCAAGCCAAGCGGTCTTGTCTGTGACGTTCGCGCCGACCGCCGTAGGCGCTGTAACTGGAACGGTCACAGTAACCAGTAATGGCACGGGTTCACCACTCTCGATTCCTGTGAGCGGTTCGGGTGTGCAAGCCGGTTTGACGGTTAGCCCCGCGAGCTTCAACTTTGGCAGCGTCATTGATGGACAAACCAAGTCGCAGACATTTACGATTACAAACTCTGGTACGGCTGCGCTGACGATTTCGCAGGTGAGTATCAACGCCCCCGGTTATTCCGTGAATGGGCTCAGCTCGACGTCCGTGGCAGTGGGAGCGAACGCGACGTTTAATGCAGTGTTTGCTCCGACGACGGCAGGCAATCTTGCCGGAACTGTCAATATCGCAAGCAATGCGCCGAACTCTCCAGCGACTGTGGCTTTGGGCGGAACAGGCGTTGCGGCCACGCAGACGCTTTCGTTCAGCTCCGCGAGCCTAGCCTTTGGAACTGTGAACACGGGGACTTCTTCCACAAAGAATGAGACGATTACGAACACGGGCAACACAAACGTACAGATATCGTCGATCGCTGTGAGTGGCACGGGGTACACGTTGAACGGCGTGAGTGGTCCTGTGACACTAACCCCATCACAAACGTTCACATTTGGGGTTGTTTTTAATCCGACAACCGCCGGGAGTGCGAGCGGCAGTGTGACGGTGACCAGCAACGCGACGGGCTCGCCGGCATCGATTTCACTTTCTGGTACTGGCGCACAGGCTGGACTAACGGTCAGCCCAGCAAGCTTCAGCTTTGGCAGCGTTGTTGACGGGCAGACGAAATCTCAAACATTCACTGTCACTAACTCCGGGGCCGCATCGCTCACGATTTCCCAGTTGAGCATCAGCGCTGTGGGTTACACGGTCAACGGTCTGAGCATACCGAGCAGCGTTGCTCCGGGTGCTAGCGTAACGTTTAACGCTGTGTTTGCACCGACGACAGCCGGCAGCTTGAACGGAATCGTGAATATCGTCAGCAATGCGCCGAACTCCCCAACGACGGTGGCATTGGCCGGAACAGGAGTGGCGGCAACACAGACGCTCTCGTACAGTTCGACAAACCTTGCATTTGGAAGCATCAATACAGGAACTTCGTCTACACAAAGCGAGACGATAACTAACACTGGCAACACTAGCGTACTAATTTCTTCAATCACGGTGAGCGGTACCGGATACACTCTGAGTGGCGCCGGTTCGCAAGTTACATTGAACCCGGGGCAGAACCTGACGTTCAGCGTTATTTTTGGCCCAGCGACCACCGGTACGTTGAATGGAACTATCACGGTGACCAGTAATGCCACAGGATCACCAACAACGATTTCGCTTTCCGGCACGGGGGCACAGGTTACTTCGCACACCGTAAACCTGTCCTGGAACGATTCGGGAACTACGATTTCGGGATACAACGTCTACAGGAGTACGACGAGCGGAACTGGCTATCTCAAGATTAACAACTCACTGTTGTCCGGTCTCACCTATGCGGACGCTTCCGTGCAGGGCGGAACGACATATTTCTATGTCGCGACAGCCGTTGATACGAACGGCAATGAAAGCGGATACTCCAACGAAGCCTCAGCTGTGATTCCTTAAGTGTGAAACGGGCTAGGACCGTCACGCAGTCCAGCTAAGCACTACAAGAAACGTCGCGCCTGCTCGGCAAGTGGTGAATTTGGATTGAGCGCGACAACTTTCTCAAATTCCGTTTTTGCGCGAGCGGGGTCGTTTAATTTCTGGTACGTCAAGCCCAAATGATAACGGTATGTTTGATTGTTTGGATTGGCTTTGACCGCTTCTTCGAAGAGGGGAGCAGCAACAGAAAAGGCACTATTGTTGTAGTAGGCCCAGCCCAACGTGTCGGCCGAGTTAGGGACGCTTGGCAGTCCCTTTCGCGCGGTCTGGGCTAGCGTGAGGGCTAGGCTTGGGCTGCCGCCGTGTTCCAGAAGTAAGTATGCGAGATTGTTGGAAGCGACCGCGTTTTCCGGAGCGATTGCCAAGACTTTTTGATACATGGACTGGGCTTGTTGCCAATTGCCCGCACGCTCATAGAGTTCTCCCAAAGCCACCTGCAATCGAATGTCGCGAGGGGATAGTTCGATGGCGCGCTGATAGAAAGTGTTCGCTTTATCTAATTGGTTGTTCGCTGTGTAGAGCTGGGCTAGGCGCGCAATGGCGCCAATATTGTTTTTGTCCAATTCAAGCACGCGATTTAGGGAAACCTCAGCCTGGTCATTCTGCTTCTGCTGCAGCTGGATTTCCGCTTGGACGAGATAAAGTAACGCGGAATCGGGATTGCGCTTAATTTGCTCTTGAACCAAATTCGTTGCGTCGGTGAGCTTATTGCTGTTCGCATAGATACGCACTAGCCCAACAATTGCTTCGCCAGAATTCGGATCTATTTGAAGAGCCTGGTGAAACATCGCTTCCGCTTCTGTGAACCGCCGTTGAGCGGATCTGAGCTCGCCCGTCTTTACGTAATACAGAGGGCTCTTCGGAGCAATTCGCTGAAGGTTCATCAGATCGGCTTCGGCGCCCACGGGATCGCCCTGGTTCATGCGAGCTGTGGCGTGGAACAAATAGCCGTCGGGAGCATTGGGTGCGTATTTCTTAAGCTGGTTACTGAGCTCCTCCAACTCCTTCCAATCCGATTTCAGTGAAGCTCGTTTTGAAAGCGCCAGCCAGGCATCTGAGTAGCTGGGACGCAAACGCACAGCTTCTCGCCACTCAGCTTCTGCCTGCTGAATGTTTCCCTTTCCTGCAAGCGCCAAACCCAGCTGATAGTGGCCAGATGCATTCTCCGGCGCGTTTTTTACCGCGGATTGAAGAGTCGTGAAAGCGTCGTCGATTTTGTTTTGACGCAGCAAGATTTGTCCCTTTAGGACTAGAGATTCGGCGTCTTGCGGCACTTTCTTCAAGATTCCGTCGTTCACACGCGCTGCATCGTCCAGGCGGTTGGTAAGAATAAGCAGTTGGGCATAACTTCTTTGAACCGAGAAATCGTTTGGATATTTTGCAGACAGCGATGCGAACTCGTTTACCCCCTTGTCCATCAACCCGCGAGTAACGTAAGACTCTCCAAGCATGCGATATGCGAGGGGATTTGACGGCAGTTGATTTTTGGCGTCAGTCAAAACCTGCTCCGCTTTTTCCGTTTGACTCTGCGAGAAGTACAAACCTGCAAGGGAAGCCCGTGGGGAGGGATCTTCTGGAGCAGCCGAAATCGCGGATTGGAATTGCTTCTCGGCTTCAGAAAATCTCTTCTCTCGAAAATATAGGGAGCCCAGGGCCAGATACGAGATAGCAGACCTGGAATCTAGGCTTTGAGCCTTCAGAAAATTATCTTCCGCCTCTTTCAAATTGCCAGCGACAATCTGCAGTTGGGCGAGATTCAAATAGGATTCTGCCCGATCCGGTGCCATTTTGACGGCGGCGTTTGCCTCTTCGATCGCGCCCGTTGTGTTACCAAGAGCAGCGTGGGAATCTGCTAGCAGGAGCAGTGCCTCAACATTAGTGGGATTGGACTTAAGAACAAGTTGAGCCCGGTCAGACGCTTCGGTTTTGTGCCCGCCGGCAAGCTCGAGTCGGCCGAGATCCAATTGTGCCGACCAGTTCTCATGTTGAAGTTCTACCGTCCTGCGCAATTCGACGTATGCCGCGCTCCAGCTTTTCATCTTCAGGTGAGTTTGGGCCAACTTATAGTGCGCTTCGGCAAAACGGGGATCCAACTGAACGGCGCGACCGTAATAAATCAGCGCGTCGGGATATTTGCCTTGCTCAAAGCTTTGGTTTCCCTTCGCCAGGAATTTTTTCGGATCCCTATTGCAACCAGCGCACAAGCAGATCGATAGTATTGCCAATGCGATAGGTAGAAACGCGATTGATCTGCGCGGGGCTACTTTCAAATTGCAAGAAAATGGATGTACTTTCATGAGGTTGAAGGAAAGCAATTTACTGCCCTTCAAAGTGGGTGACAAGAGCGATTCCAGAATTATGCTAAGACTAATAGAATCTGCTTGTTGCGATGGTCGACTTCGGCCCTGAGTACCACAAAAGGGAGTAGGCCCACCAGCGGAGGCAACTGTACAGTTAGAGAGGGGAACCGGAGGGATAAATGGGATATTCTTTTTCCACTTTTGCGGTAAGGAAGGGCAAGGACTCAACCCTACCGAAAAGGCGATCTACCTAGTGCCCTGTAACCTATAGATATTAAATGGGTTAATACAAGTCAGGAGAATTAGTCCGAGTGGGGATAGTTTTGGTCGTGGCTCTTGTCGTGCATCTTTGTGAGAGACGGGAACGGCTCGAGTTGAAGCTCGTCCCAAGGACTAAATAGCTGGTTTGGTTAAGAGGCTAGAAACATGCTGAGGAACGGCGAGATAGCGCTATCAGATGTGAAACGCATTTTGCGGCGCTACTGGTGGATTCCGACAGTCTTAACGTTTGTCCTGGCCGCCGCCGGACTTACAGCATCACTTGTTTTGCCGAAAAAATATACGTCTTCCACGCTCGTTCTAATTGAACAGCCCGCAGTCCCAACTGAACTAATCCGTCCCGTAATTACCGACGACCTGAACCAGCGTTTGGCTTCCATGAAGGCCCAGATATTAAGCCGCTCCAGGTTGGAGATGATCATCAGCAAGTTCAACCTATACTCGCAACAACGTGCGACCATGCACATGGAAGACTTGGTTGACAAATTGAAGTCGGCAGTCAGCGTCGAACTAATCGAACCGCTCCCTGGATCAGCGAACCGTGAACCGCCGGGATTTAACGTAAGCGTGACCTTTGACAATCCGCAGCTGGCACAGCAAATCTGTCAGGAAATCACCTCGATGTTCATGGAGCAAAACGCGACGAATCGGGTAATCATTTCGAACAAGACGACTCAATTCTTGACGCAACAATTGGATGAGGCGAAGCAGAAACTCGATGACCAAGACAAGAAACTCGCCCAGTTCAAGAGCGAACACTTAGTCTCCTTGCCCGAGCAGGAGCAAACCAACCTAAGCCTTCTGGCGGGAATGAATACCCAACTTGACGCCGCGACGCAGGCGCTGACGCGTGCGCAGCAAGATAAGACGCTGAACGAGACATTGCTTGCGCAGCAGGAAGCAAATTGGAAGGCTTCGCAAGTTGGCCAGCAAAATCCTGAGTCGCAAGAACAACAGTTAACGGCACTTCAAGAGCAGCTAGCTGTTCTGCTCACGAAATACACTCCCGAGCACCCCGACGTCATTAAGGCGAAGGCGCAGATAGAAGATTTGAAGAAGCGAATGGCCGAAACGCCTACTCCGAAGAGTCAGCCAACTGGAGCGCAGCTGGCGTTGCGAGAGCCGCCCTCGATTCAGCAATTGCGAACGAGGATAAAACAAGACGAATTCGCCATCGCCGATCTAACAAAGCGGCAGTCGCAGATCCAAGATCAAATTCGGGCGGTACAAAGCCGTCTACAGGCCAGCCCCGTTATTGAGCAGCAGCTAAAGGAGCTTACGCGGAGTTACCAAACTGCATCGGAGATGTACAACGAATTGCTGAAAAAGCGTGAGAATGCGGCGATGGCAACTGATTTGGAGCACCAGCAACAAGGAGAGACATTTAAGGTCCTCGATGCTCCAAGCCTGCCGTCGAGCCCTTCGTTTCCGAAAAAAACGTTGTTTGTTGGTGGAGGCGGCGGAGCTGGACTTGCGCTATCTTTAGGCATTCTTTATTTGCTGGCATTGACTGACAAGGCTTTGTATACGGAACGTGATGTAGAGCTCTGCTTGAAACTGCCCGTGCTGGCAAGCGTACCTAGCTTTGACGTTTTGGCGCACCGGCAGCCTTGGATGCGAAGAGTGTAGGGGAATAGCTTCCCGAATTGTCTGGAAAAATTGCAAATCGCACAAGGATTGGAAAGAGCATAAGAAGATGAGCCGGATCCACGAAGCACTCAAGAAAGCGGCAGAGGAACGCAGCGCGCAGACTACAACTCGATCTGTTTCCGATCTGGTCGATCTTTCGGGCCGAGAGACTGTGACTGAGTTGCCGCAGATAGCAGAAATAAAGTACGGAGATATCACCCCGAAGAGGGTTGATCCGAACGCTTCCAAATTCGGCGACTTTGCTGAGAAATGCCAACCTGCAAATTGGAAAATAGAAGCTTCTGCCAGCGTTTTTTCTCCCCAAGCAGAACATCAGTCGGGTGCCGAGAAATTCAGAACCTTACGATCAAGGTTGTATCAGATTGCCGCAGCCCAACCGCTCAAGAAGATTCTCATAACAAGCAGCACACCTGCTGAGGGAAAAACATTCGTGGCGGCAAACTTGGCCCAATCGTTCATCCGCCAAACGGATCGCCGCGTTTTGCTCATCGATTCGGATTTGCGCGCTTCACGTTTGCACCTGCATTTGGGTGCTCCCGAAAAGCCAGGGTTGTCAGATTACCTGCGCGGTGACTGTGATGAATTCAAGATTATTCAAGTTGGGGTTGGAGGGCAGTTGTGCCTCATACCGGGCGGAAATGACGTAACGAACCCGAGCGAGCTGTTGCATAGCGAAAGGATGAAGCAACTTTTGGACCGCATGTCGGAGTTGTTCGACTGGATTATCCTTGATTCGCCGCCGGCCCTTGCCGTACACGACGCCAGCATTCTGGCTGACATGTGCGATGGCGTTTTGTTTGTTTTACGTGCGGGTTCAACGGACTATGAGATCGCCGCAAAGGCTTCAGCCGAATTCCAAGAGAAGAATCTGCTTGGCGTCGTCCTAAATCGTGTGGACAAGAGCGATTCATATGGCGACTATTATTACGGCTACGAGCCCGGAAAAAAGACGGACTGAAAGCCGAGAGACGTTTTCATCGGATTGCCTGGCTAAATCCCAGTACGGGCCAGGAAGTTAGTTAGTCCGTGGATTGGAAGTCTGGGCGGTTGTTGGTTCGCCTTTCCGCAGAAACCAAAAGACCGGCACGAGCAGCGCCAAGCCTACCAAAAAGAAAACGATTCCCCCTTGGTGATGCAAACTTCCGTAGAGAAAGTTTGGATTCACGTAGTTTGCAAGCAGGGTAAGCGATACGATTCGGATTCCATTCTTTATCAGCATCATACAAAGCCCGGCAGCGACGAAGACTAGCTTTTTCCAAAATGGACGGAAAGCAAAGTGAGAGAGCAGCAAGGCCAAGATCAACAATGCCAAACTTGAGCGGATACCGCTGCATTCCTGAGCCACCTCTATCGATATCTTAGGCAGCCGAAAAACGAAACCTTCACGCAGGACAGGTGCGCCACTGACGTCGAATAAAATCGCTGCTATAGCAGCGGAACCAGCTTGCAACCAATAAATGATCTTGCCCAGCAAGAAATTTGGGATGGGAATGGCAAAGATCAAGAAAGAAAGAGAGAAAAGAGAAGCCCATGCTTTTGAATTTCCTAGGATCAGAATAAAACCTGCGATCAGAAGAAGAACGAAAGAAAGGGCATAAATCCCGAGTGTGCTTGTCAGCGAACATGAGTTACAGCGAAAAGCCAAGACGGCAAACAGGATTCCGAGCAACAGGACAACTGATGACCAAAGTGAAATTCCTGTTTCGAGCGGCGAATTGCCGCGCTCCGTATAGACTAGCCACGCAAAAATAAAGGGAACCAAGAGGATGTACGAATATGTGTCATCCTTCATCGCCAATTGGAACGTGTTATATAGCGGTTTCCAAAAGAGAAGCGTTAGACCCGCAGCCCAAAGCGCAAAGAGAAACCATCGGCGTGAAGGGGGAGAAAATGTTACTGCCAAGGGTTCATCCTGAGCAGAACTGAAAGCTTTGGCATAGGATCGAGACTCTCCTGAATTCTTGTTATCCTTCATTATCCGCTAAACGGCAAGGCAAGTTGGTTTTATCGGGTCGGCTTGTTCGCTCTTGACCGCCATCTGGTGAGCAAGAAGCTCCGGGCAGTCATCGCCGAAGAGCCTTACAGCGCCCGGTAACTCAGCCCACACTGCGAGCCGAACTCACGGCAGAACTGGAGGCAATTTATCCTCCAGAATTGAATCTGACGCTCATCCTTGAAGTAAATCCATTATTTTCAGTTGATTAACGTTCGGTTAAGGATACTTCTGGTCATGTGGGGAAGCCGATTGCAACAATAGGGCACAGCTTTTCTCATTCCCTACCCTCCGCGTCGTACAGACTCGTCCGTACGTGGAATCATAGCATCGTAAGTTACAGAAAATAAATGCTTTACGTTAGGCACTAAGAGTTGCCTGAGCCATAGAACGGTGCTGCAAACTGGCAGGGTAATTGCCTTTAATCGCGTGCCAGCGAATGGGACTCTAACGGCGATAGCCTGCCGGAAATGCCGATTCGAAGGTAAGGACAATCCCTTGGACTCGACGAAAGACACACTAGCAGGTGCCTCAAGCCTTTCTTGGTATGCATTACAAGTCAGGTCACGCAAAGAAGGATACGTTGCCTCCCAGATTCAAGGACAAGGGTTTGAATGCCTGCTCCCGACTTACAGGAGCATCAGGAAATGGTCGGACCGAGTAAAAGAGCTTGAGCAACCTCTATTCCCCGGGTATCTGTTTTGCCGGTTTGACTTTCAAAATCGCCGCCCCGTGATTATGACTCCCGGCGTGCTCCAGGTTGTGGGCTTTGGCCGGACGGCAACGCCCGTGCCGGACGAAGAGATTCGGGCGCTTCAACTTGCGGTCTCCTCCGATACGCCGAAACAGCCATGGCCCTACCTTGAGATCGGCCAAAGAGTGCAGGTTGTTTACGGAAACTTAACGGGACTGGAAGGAATTCTGGTCAATGTAAAAGGCAATCATCGAGTCGTTCTCTCGGTAGCGCTTCTCCAGAGGTCGGTAGCATTGGAAGTCGAGACCTCATGGCTTCGCCCAGTTAGAGAAGCTTGCAGGGAAAGCTTGGTGCAAAGGGTTCTTCGGCCAGTTCGTGCATAGGGCAGGCTAACAGCGGCCTACAGGTTTGGAGCAAGAAATGAGTCCAATGGAAGCGCAGCTACGGCGGGAACAACAGAGAACGAAGTTGGAAGTTCGGGCACATTTGTCTGTGCCTGACATGGGTAACGCACCTTCCCGTATGCTGCTAAGCGAAGACGCTTTTGTTTCCATGCTTTACCTCGAACGTCGTCGGGCCGAACGTGCGAGCAATCGATTTGTCCTGGTTCTTGTGGATGTAGCGAAAAATCTGAGCGGGTTCTCAAACAAAGAGCGAACGATCCAGAAGCTGACCAAATCCCTCAATGAGGCGACGCGTGAAACTGACATCATTGGGTGGTATGTGGAAAACAGCTTGATCGGAGTTATTGGAACTGAATTGGGCGATGCTTCGAACGAGTTGGTGCAGCAGAAATTTCTTGAGCGGATGCGAAGCATTTTTGAAGTGAAAATGGGATGGGAAAAGAGCGCCTCCATTTCCGTTTCCTTTCATTTTTTCCCGGAAGAATCTGAAAAGAACAACGGGGATCATACTGCGAACATTAAGTTGTATCCCGAAATGCAAAAACGGGAGAACGCCCGGAGACTGCCGCTTGCGATTAAGCGTTGCATTGACGTGGTTGGCAGCTTGGCAGCTTTGGTATTTTTCTCTCCCATATTTGGAGCGGTAGCGCTAGCGGTAAAGCTCACCTCGAAGGGCCCAGTGCTCTTCAAGCAGGAGCGGCTTGGACAGCAGGGGACAAAATTTACTGTGCTCAAGTTTCGCTCCATGCGCACTGATTGCGACGCAAAGATCCATCAGCGTTATGTTGAACAGTTCATTGCGGGCCAAGTTGACGGAAATTCGGGCGAAACCGCGAAACCGGTCTTCAAAATTCAAAAAGACCCTCGTGTCACGCCGATCGGAAAGTTTATCCGCAAGACGAGCCTTGACGAACTCCCCCAATTTTGGAACGTTCTACGAGGCGATATGTCTCTTGTAGGTCCGAGGCCATCGCTAGCATACGAATATCGTGCTTACGAACTCTGGCACCGCCGACGCGTGCTCGAAATCAAGCCTGGAATTACTGGCTTGTGGCAAGTAGAAGGGCGCAGCCGGACGCGGTTTGATGACATGGTTCGACTTGATCTGAAATATGCACGGCTGTGGTCAGTTTGGCTTGATCTTAGGATTTTGGCGCAGACCCCTGCGGCCGTGATTCACGGCACTGGCGCACACTAAAAGCGTCGAGGATCTTCGAGACTTTGCCTCTCTCCAAAATGCAAGCCGCTGAGTAATATCATCTGTAACTTCTGCATGAAAACGCAACCGTTCCCGCGGGTTGCGCCGTCCTAGTGGAGTATCAAGGAGTTTCGCGATGCGCATAGGTGTGATTGGTTATGGCTATTGGGGTCCAAACATCGTTCGGAATTTTCATTCACACGATGATTCCGAAGTGGGTTTGGTCGCCGATCGCAATCCAAAGTGCGAACCCCGATTGAAAAAGGTGTATCCCTCCATCGGGTTCACTACGGATGAGAACCAAGTTCTGACATCGCCGGACATCGACGTTGTGGCGGTTGTGACGCCCGTTTGGACGCATTATGAACTAGCCAAGAAGGCGCTGGAAAACGGGAAACACGTTTTTGTGGAGAAGCCATTCACTTACAGCGTCCAGCAAGGTGAAGAACTAATAGAACTCGCCGAGAAGAAAAACTTGAAGATCATGGTGGACCATACGTTCCTGTTCACTGGCGCGGTGAAGAAAATCAAGGAGTTGGTGGACAAGAAGGAACTGGGAGAACTCTACTACTACGATTCGCTGCGCGTGAACCTGGGGCTCTTTCAACATGACGTCAATGTGATTTGGGATTTGGCGCCGCACGATCTTTCCATCATGGATTATGTGATTGGAGCGAAGCCAGAGGCAGTGGTGGCCACCGGCGAGGGGCATCTCAATGGCGTAGAAGATGTTGCGTTCATCACAGTTTATTTTCCAAAGCATATCATTGCCCATGTGAATGTGAACTGGCTGTCGCCGGTTAAGGTAAGGACGACACTTATCGGCGGTGAAAAGAAAATGTTGGTATGGAACGATCTTGAGGCAGACGAAAAGCTGCGGATTTATGACAAGGGTGTGAGCATGTCCACAAATCCGAGCAATTTGCACCAGTTGCTCGTCAGCTATCGTTCGGGAGACATGTGGGCACCACAGGTCGAACAAATCGAGGCACTGAAAGCGGAAACGGCATACTTTTTGAAGTGCATCGAAGAGAATTCAAAGCCGTTTAATGACGGTGAAGCCGGCCTGCGCGTCGTCCGTATTCTGGAAGCGGCGGATCGGTCAATTCGCAGCCGAGGGGAGGCCGTTAACCTGTGAGTGAGTACGTTTGCATCGCGCCCAGCGTGAAACTGGGGAAGGATGTGAGGCTTTCTAAGTTCATTAATCTTTATGGATGTGAAATTGGAGATGAAACAAAGATAGGAGCTTTCGTCGAGATTCAAAAGAACTCCCGGGTTGGCCGCTGCTGCAAGATTTCCAGTCATACATTTATTTGCGAAGGTGTAGATATTGAAGATGATGTGTTCATCGGTCACAACGTAACGTTCATCAACGATGTTTACCCCCGCGCGACGGTCGCTGGCGGCGGGCTTCAGACCGAGGCGGACTGGAAAGTGGAGAAGACCAAGGTGTGCAAAGGTGCGTCCATCGGTTCGGGCGCAACGATTCTTTGCAACGTGACGATTGGAGAAAACGCAATTGTCGGCGCGGGAAGCGTGGTGACAAAAGACGTACCCGCGAACTCGATCGTAGCCGGGAATCCTGCAAGATTTCTGAGATTTGTTGACGAGGAGAGAAAGTAGACATGGCCAATGCAATGAAAATACCGTTTCTCGATCTAGTGACGCCGCATAGAGAGCTCGAAGCGGAACTGCTGGATGTCGTCAAGAAAGCCTTTAGCACAGCCGGATTTATCGGCGGACCGATGGTCGAGGACTTTGAGAAAGAGTTCGCGGCGTTTTGCGACGCGAAATACTGCGTTGGTGTGAATAGCGGCACGGATGCACTGCGATTTGCTTTCATGGCGGCCGGTGTGAAGCAGGGAGATATTATTATCACGGTGCCCCATACATTTATCGCGACCACCGAGGCAATTTCGCAGGCGGGCGCACGGATCGCGTTCGTTGATATCAACGAACAGACATACACGATGGATCCGGAGAAGCTCCGCGAATACTTGGAAGTGCAGTGCGAATTCAACGCCAAAAGCGGGTCGTTGGTCGAACTCCGTTCCAAGCGACGCGTTGTGGGCATTGTCCCAGTTCACCTATACGGGCAAACCGCGGACATGGATCCGATTCAGGAACTCGCTTCCAAATACAACATGTTTGTTATCGAAGATGCCTGCCAGGCGCATGGGGCTGAGTATTTCTCTAAGAAGGACAACGCGTGGAAGCGTGCAGGATCAATGGGGCTGGCGGCCGCGTTCAGTTTTTATCCAGGGAAGAATCTGGGAGCGTGCGGTGAGGCAGGCGCAATTACGACTAATAATCAGGCACTAGCTGCGCGGATGAAAATGATTCGCGACCATGGCCAGGCAAAGAAGTACTATCACGATATTGAAGGCTACAATGGGCGTCTCGATTCGATTCAGGCGGGCTGGCTCTCGGTGAAATTGCAGCATTTGGCGAAATGGAACCAATCACGGCAGACACTGGCTCATCGCTATCACGAACTCTTGTCGGAGGCAAAGGATGGCATCGTGCTCCCGGTGGAGGCCTCTTGGACGAAGGGCGTATATCATCTTTACGTTGTCCGTGTGCAGGATCGAGAAGCGTTGCAGGCAGCCCTGTCCGAGTCAGGAATTGGCACAGGAATCCACTATCCGATTCCCCTGCACCTCCAGAAGGCGTATGCAGGACTGAACTACAAACAGGGCGATTTCCCCGTCACGGAACGTGTCGCTGCGGAAATTGTGTCTTTGCCGATTTATCCCCAGATGACTCTCGAGCAGCAGGACTATGTGGTTGCCAAAGTTTCCGAAATATTGACGGCAAGGGTTTCAGTCGCGAAATAACACCTTACACTTCCTTTTCTCCTTCCGCGCTGTAAAGAAGTAATGACCAGACTGGACCGACTCGCAACTCTTTATTTTTCTTGGCCTATAACCAATGTTATCGGGCCTGATCAGGGTACACGTCTGCCGATCCTTATGTACCACAGTATCTCCGGGAATCTCTTCGGAATTTCGCATCCTTTTTACCACATACACACTCTTCCGACAGTCTTCTCCGAACAGATGCGGTGGTTGCGGAGCCAAGGTTACAGAACATTAGATCTGCCGGACGCTTGGGCTGCACTGAACTCGGGTGAGGACCTTTCGAAGACGGTAGTGTTGACATTTGATGATGGTTATCGCGATTTCTACACTGAAGCCATGGAGGTCCTGACGCAGTGCGGATTCACAGCGACAATTTTTCTCGCCACGGATCGAATTCGACAGACTTCTGCACGCGTCGAAGGAGCTGACTATCTCACTTGGGACGAAGTCCGGGAGCTGCATCGGCATGGAATTCAATTTGGATCTCATACGGTTACGCATGCGGACCTGCGCTCACTGGATCCAGAAGAACTGGAATTTGAACTTGGCCAATCCAAGGAAGTGATAGAACAGAATCTTAGTGCCCCGATTGACAGCTTTTCCTACCCTTTTTCCTTCCCAGAGGAAGACAAGAGCATGGTGCGCTTCGTAGAAGATCTGCTGGAAAACTTCGGTTTTGACTACGGAGTCTGCAGGATTTTGGGAAGAGCTAGCCGCAAAAGTAACAAGCTCTTTATGCCGCGGTTGCCTGTCAACAATTGGGATGATACGCGTCTGCTGCGCGCAAAGTTGGAAGGCGGCTACGATTGGCTGCATTGGCCCCAGCTATTGAAGAGATCGATCTGGCATAACGCAACGTCCATGCAGCCCAACACTCGGACGCGAACGGTGAAACCCGCACTTTAAAGGATAATGGAAGAATGAAAATCGTTTCCATTGTTGGAGCCCGGCCGCAGTTTATCAAAGCGGCTGCGGTCAGCCGGAAACTGCGTGAAGCGCACCAGGAAATCCTGCTGCACACCGGGCAGCACTATGACTACGAGATGAGCGGGGTGTTCTTTGACGGACTGGAACTGCCCCGGCCGGACGTGTGTCTCGAAGTTGGTTCGGGAACACACGGAGCACAGACTGGTAGCATGCTCAAAGCAATCGAAGAGGTCTTGCTTGCCGAGCGCCCGGATTACGTACTGGTTTATGGGGATACGAATTCCACTCTCGCGGGTGCATTAGCGGCGTCGAAACTCTCCATCCGCCTGGCTCACGTTGAGGCAGGTTTGCGCAGTTTCAACCGTAAGATGCCGGAGGAAATCAACCGCGTCGTTACCGACCATGTCTCAAACCTGTTGCTTTGCCCAAGCGATATCGCGGTAGAAAATCTAGCGGCGGAAGGCATCACCAAGAATGTTCATCAGGTTGGCGATGTGATGCTGGATGTATTGAATTGGGCAAAAGAAAGAGCGGACGCAAAGGGAAAGGAAGTGTTGGAACAGTTCGGAGTGAAAAAGCAGGGCTATCTGCTGGCGACTATCCACCGCAGCGAGAATACGGATGACGTTGAGCGGCTGACCGAAATCCTGAAGGCTTTTAATGCGGTGGACGAACCGATTATTTTCCCAGTACATCCGCGTAGCAGGAAGATGATGAATGAAATGGGATTCCGGCCCGGACGAAATCTAAAGCTGACTGAGCCCATCGGATACGTAGACATGGTGGCGCTGACCGGTTCTGCTCGTTGTGTAATGACTGATTCGGGTGGGTTGCAAAAAGAGACTTTCTGGTTGGGCGTACCGTGCCTCACTATTCGGAACGAGACCGAGTGGGTTGAAACGGTTACGTGCGGTTGGAATGTGCTGGTCGGCAAAAAACTCAACCACCTTGCGGACATGGTCAAAAGCATTGCTCCTCCCCCCGACCGGCCGTCTTTATATGGCGATGGGGCGGCCGCCGCAAAGTGTGTGCAGCTTCTCTGATAAGGTTTGATTCAAGGAGAGCAGATTAGGAACAGCTATGCAAAACTTCGAACAAAAGGGCGGAAAGAAAATCGCAGTTGTCGGAGTCGGATATTGGGGTAAAAACCTCGTCCGCAACTTCTACGAACTTGGCGCGCTGGGTGCGCTCTGCGATACCAACGCGGAACTCGAAGAAGACTACAAGAAGAAATACAAGGACGTGAAGTTTTGCCGGAATTATCAGGAGGTGCTTGCCGATCCGAATATCCAGGCTGTGGCGCTGGCGACGCCGGCTGTGACGCACTACGAACTGGCGAAAGCGGCTCTTGAGGCAGGCAAGGATGTTCTTGTGGAAAAGCCTCTTGCGATCGAGGTGAAGCACGGCGAGGAACTAGTCAAGCTTGCCGAAGCAAAAGGGCGCATCCTAATGGTGGGGCACATCCTGCGATACCACCCCGCCATTTTGAAACTTCAGCAGTTAATCCAGGATGGCGCACTGGGAAAGATCAACTATCTTTATTCCAACCGGCTGAACATCGGGAAAATCCGAACCGAAGAAAACATCCTGTGGAGCTTTGCCCCGCACGATATCTCCGTGATGTTATCACTGCTGAATGAGATGCCGACTCGAGTGAACTGCAAAGGTGGAGCCTACCTGAATAATGACGTAACTGACGTGACTCTGAGTCACTTCGAGTTTCCGAGCGGCGTGCGGGCCCACATCTTTGTGAGTTGGCTGCATCCGATTAAGGAACAGAAACTTGTCGTCGTCGGCTCGGAAAAAATGGCGGTGTTTGACGACACCGTAGAACACAAACTGGTGCTCTATCCACACCGTGTGGAATGGAAGAATCGAATTCCCACCGCCATCAAAGCCGAAGGGGAACCGGTGGCATTGGACGGACGAGAGCCGCTGCGGGCGGAGTGCCACCACTTCCTGAATTGCATGGAATTGCGTACCAGGCCCATCAGCGATGGGAAAGAAGGTCTGCGCGTGCTTCACGTGCTGGATGCCTGCCAGCGCGCCCTGCAGAATGGGGGAGTCTCGCTTGAAGCCGTTGGCGCTAAGGCCGAGAAGCCGGAGGTCCCATATTTTGCTCATGAATCTGCATACGTGGATGAAGGTGCAATGATTGGCGCGGACACAAAGATATGGCACTTTTCGCACATCATGAAGGGTGCACAAATCGGCGAGAAGTGCGTTATCGGGCAGAACGTAAACGTGGATGGAGGCGTGCAAATCGGGAATAACGTCAAGATCCAAAACAATGTTTCTGTGTATACGGGGCTGGTTGTGGAGGACGACGTATTTCTCGGCCCGAGCTGTGTATTGACGAATGTGAGCAATCCACGCTCGCAAGTAAACCGTCACTCGCTTTACGAAAGCACAAGGCTCAAACGCGGGTGTTCTATCGGAGCGAATGCAACGATCGTCTGTGGCGTGACTGTCGGGCGGTATGCGTTTGTGGGTTCAGGATCGGTCGTAACCAAGGATGTTCCGGACTATGCGCTGGTAGTGGGCAATCCCTCGCATCAAATTGCCTGGATGAGCCGCCACGGCCACAAACTGGAAACGCCCGATGAGAACGGCGTGATGGTTTGCCCGGAGAGCGGGTATCGCTACAAGGAAGTGCAACCTGGCGTGCTTCGTTGTCTCGACCTCGACGAAGAGGAGAAACTTCCGGCGGAACTCGGCAAAGGCACAAAATCGTACAAACAGTTCAAAGAGGAGACCAAGTATGCAGGTACCGCTACTCGATCTTAAGGCTCAATACGCCACGATCAAAGACGAATTACTCGCTGCTATCGCTCAGGTCATGGAGTCGCAGCACTTCATCTTGGGTCCAAAAGTTGAGGAATGCGAAAAGGCCATCGCGCAGTATTCCAACTGCAAGTTTGCTGTTGGAGTGACCTCAGGCAGCGACGCGTTGTTGGCATGTCTGATGGCTGAAAATATCGGTCCGGGCGATGAAGTAATCACAACGCCCTACACCTTCTTTGCAACTGTGGGGGCCATCTCCCGAGTAGGCGCAACGCCGGTGTTTGTGGATATCGACCCGGAGACGTACAACATCGACGTTCGTCAAATTGCGGGGAAAATTACGCGGAAAACGCGGGCCGTCATTCCCGTCCATCTTTATGGCCAGATGGCGGAAATGGATCCCATCATGGCATTGGCAGCGAAGCACGATCTGGTTGTGATTGAGGACGCTGCACAGGCCATTGGATCCGAAAGCAATGGACGCCGCGCCGGTTCGATCGGACACTACGGCTGCTTTTCATTCTTTCCTTCAAAGAACTTGGGGGCGGCCGGTGACGCAGGCATGGTAGTGACTAATGATCCGGATCGCGCCGAGAAACTGCGGATCCTTCGGGCACATGGGTCCAAGCCCAAGTATTACCACAAGGTGGTGGGTGGCAATTTCCGTCTCGATGCTTTGCAGGCTGCCATCGTCTTCGCGAAGCTCCCCCTTCTAGACAGTTGGACGGAAGGCCGGCAGAAAAACGCAAAAGTATATAACCGCCTTTTCGCCGAAGCGGGCTTGGCAGAATCGGCCGTCAAACTGCCGAAGGTGAACGAAAACAGGCACATCTTTAATCAGTACGTCATTCGCGTTGCTCATCGGGATGAGCTGCAGGCCTATCTGAAAAAAAATGGCATCGGAACAGAAGTCTACTATCCGGTTCCCATGCATGTTCAAGAATGCTTCGCTTATTTAGGACACAAAGCGGGCGAATTTCGAGTCAGTGAGGCTGCCGCAATGGAAACGATTGCTCTGCCAATTTATCCGGAACTTTCCGATGCGCAACTTCGATACGTCGTTGAAACCATCCGAAGCTTCTTCGTCGGAGAGAAATCGGCCGAACAAACCACGCTGCAATCCTCGCAAGCCTAGGAAGTTACGAATTCGTGATTGGGGTCATTTGTAGAGAAGACCAGGGTGCCGTCGTTGAGGAGTTCTTTGAACTTTTCAAGACTCCTTGGGAAACCTACGTCCGGGGACGCCAATATTCCATCGTTCTGACAACGACGGACGAAGTGCCCCAGACAAATGCGAAGCTAGTAGTTTCTTTTGGAGCCCGGCCGAAGAATTTCGATGCGTGCAATGGTTTGGCGGTTTTTCCCCAGTGCAAGCAATCACCCATTAAGTACCAAGATCTCTGGCTACCAATTTATGGAGGCCTGGCTTTGGTCGATTGCGCTGAGCGTGGGATGACAATCGTTCGCGGGGCGCAAGGCAACGTGGGAGTTCGCATCCCTTTAGCCAGCGGTGCCGCATTAATTCGCTTGGGGTACGACCTTTTTGACGAAGTTCGCTGTCTGATATCCACCGGGCAACCCATCGGGCACGCTTTCGTGCCGACACTGGATCTTCACATCGAGTTGTTGAGAAGCTGGATTCTTGCCGAAGAAATAGCCTTCGTGGAGATTCCGCCGGTTCCCGCGGAGCATCGATTTATGGTCTGCCTAACCCATGACATCGATTTTGTTGGCATTCGAAATCACAAATTCGACCATACGATGTGGGGATTTTTGTACAGGTCAACGATCGGCGCCTTCCGAAGGCTCCTTTCGGGCAGAATCGATTTTGGAAAATTCCTTAAGACTGTAAAAGCGGCATTGTCCCTGCCCATGGTGCTTTTGGGCTGGATGAAGGATTTTTGGAGCCCATTTGAGTGGTATCTGGAGGTTGAGGAAGGGCTCGCTACGACGTATTTTCTGATCCCGTTCAAGGGACGCGCAGGTGAGAATGTCCCGGGAAAAAACGGTTGGCGCCGCGCCGCAAAATACGATGTGAGAAATCTATCGGAGTGGACGCGCACGATTCAGAAACGCGGCGGCGAAATCGGTGTTCACGGAATTGACGCGTGGCACAGCATGGAAAAAGGCCGTCTTGAGCTGAATAGGATCGAAGAGGTTGCGGGTCTTACGACCAAGGGAATTCGCATGCATTGGCTTCTCCAGAATGACAAGACTCAAGCTGTTTTGGAAGCAGCCGGCTACACCTATGATGCGAGCGCGGGTTACAACGAGACCGTGGGATATAGAAACGGAACAACACAAGTATTCCGCCCACTGCAAGCCAAGAAGTTGCTCGAACTTCCCACACACATCCAGGATGGGGCTTTGTTTTATCCCGGCCGCTTGGACTTGAATGAAGCCGAGGCTAGAGACATTTGCAACAATCTGATCGACAACAGCAAGAGCCTCGGCGGTGTACTAACTCTGATCTGGCACGACCGTAGTCACGGCCCCGAACGTTTTTGGGGCGAGTTTTACGTGAATTTGTTGAAAACGCTGAAGGACTCGGGTGCCTACTTTGGTTCCGCCGGTGGAACTGTTGATTGGTTTCGCAAAAGACGCGAAGTGCGGTTCACACAATCGGAAAACGGAGACAGTATGCGGGCCCGTTTGGGATACGAAGGCGAAGAAATCCAGCCGCCATTGAAAGTACGGATGCACTTTCCGGGGCTCTCCCCGCAAAGGCGAGGAGCAGACGAAGAAATTCCCAGCAAAGTTGTTGACCTGGCCTGGAATGGCAAGTGCTCCGATTCTGCGGAGCTAGAGGCGGCATCTCAGTTTCTTGAGATTGGCCCGAGCGTCAAGGCGGCGCCGCAACTATGAAATCCGTTTGTATGTTGCTGCACAATCATTACGAGACGGACGTACGCGTAACGAGAAAAGCAGAAGCGCTGATTTCGGCGGGCTATGAGGTCGATCTGCTCGCTCTGCGATCCAAGTATTCGAAAGCAAAGAATTATGATCTCCGTGGAGTACACGTTCACACGATATCCTTGGGGAAAAAGCGGGGGTCGCTCATTCGTTATGCATTTGAATATCTGATTTTTTTCCTGTGGGCGTTTTACAAGGTCGTAGTTTTACATCGCCAAAAAAACTACGCGGTAATCGATGTGAATAATCTCCCCGATTTTCTGGTTTTTGCAGGTGCCTATGCCAAATGGACAGGCTCAAAGATTGTTCTGGACATGCACGAAATCACCCCGGAATTCTACATTTCCAAATACCGCATCAAGTCCGATTCGGCGGTAGTTCGAATTCTAAAGTACGTCGAACGCAAGAGCCTCGAATTTTCCGACTACGTCATCAATATTAACAAGACCATCGAGGACGTGCTCATCTCCCGGGGACTTCAGCCTTCCAAATCCACCATTGTCATGAACTGCGTGGACGAGGAGTTTTTCGCAGTCGCCAGAAATTCCGAGACTTCCGTCATGCCACAGATAACACAACCGCCTTTCGTTATGATGTATCACGGAACGGTTACGCACATTTATGGACTGGATATCGCTATCCATGCTTTCAGTAAAGTGCAAGATCAGATGCCCGGTGCGGAATTCTGGGTCTTGGGCACGGGGACAGAAATGAAGGCACTCCAAGCTCTGGCCAAGCAACTGAGATTGCAATCGAAGGTGAGGTTTCTGGGTCTCTTTCGTCCCCACGAGATTCCCGAGTTGATGAAGCGTTGCGACGTTGGAGTCTTGGCTACGCGGCAGGACATTTTCCTTGATCTTTCTTTTTCAGGCAAACTTTCGGAATACATCATCATGGGAAAAGCCGTCATCGTTTCACGGCTCAAAACGATCCGTCATTACTTTAGCGAAGACGCGTTGGCTTTCTTCGAACCGCACAATCCCTCGGACTTGGCGGGCCAGATGCTCGGCCTTTACCGGAATTCCGCACGGCGCCGTCAGATGGCCGAACGAGCTTTGCAGGAGTACGAACCGATTCGGTGGAACGTGATGAAGCGTCGTTACCTGCACCTAATCGCCGAAGCATGTGGCTCTCAGGAAGAACCTAATTCAATTCGAACCTCCGCTGTAAACCGGGTGACAGAGGCCGCACACACCGACCAAGTAGCCCGGGAGAAGTGACCCCGCAGGACAGAATCAAAAGGATCTGGTTTTGGGAAATTGCAAGAAAAGACTTCGCCGAATTTAACAGCATATGAGAATTGTCCTACTTTCTGTGGACGACGAGTTCGCCGGTGAAATGCAGAGGTTTCTCTATCAAAATCACCCCGAGTGGATCGTTGGGTCGGTTATCTCAGCCTGTAAGGTCTACAAACATTCCGACCTTGAGGCTGCCATGATGGTTCTTCGCAAGTCGGGCTTCGTGTTCCTTGCGAATATGACCTATATCAAGATGCTCCGGTATTTTCGCGGCGAGAAGAAAACATTCTTGCCTTCACGACTGGCCGAACAGCATGGAGTCGAGCAATACCCTTCCTGGGACATCAATGATGCGGACTCACTGGCCAAATTGAAATCGTGGCGACCTGACGTGATTATTTCCACGAATTTCAGCCACTACATCGGAAAGACTGTGCGCGAATCGATCGCTCAAAAAGGATGCTGGAATTTGCACAAGTCATTGCTGCCTAACTACCGGGGAATGGCGCCGAGTTTTCATGCTCTTCTGGAAGGAGCAACTAAGGTAGGCGCGACTTTACATATCGTTGCAAAGGGTTTTGACACTGGCGAAATCCTTGCGCAGGTAGAGGTTCCAGTCGCACCGACGGACACTGTTTATAGCCTAAACAAAAGAACATCGACAGAAGGAGGAAGGCTTCTAGCCTCTTTCTTGGAACGTTACGATTCTCAAGAGACGAAACCCACTCCGCAGCCCAATGGTGACTGGAAGAATTACACGTATCCGACTCCCGCCGAAGTGAAGGCATTTCGCGACAAGGGCTTGCGGTTTTACAAACCTAATCATGAATAGCGGCGAAACTTCGAGCAGATCCCAAATCCAGGAAGGAGCCGATTTTCTTGCTGGTTTCCTTGACCACACCAAGTGCCCGCCATCGGGCGTCAAGAACATCACCTGCGTGCCTGGTGATGGGCCAAGGGGCTTTTTCCAGTTCAGTGGGCTTCAGTTATTTGGCCGATCCAATGGGCTTCCGGGTAAACAAACAGCTTCCGAAAGCAGGACCGGTTTCGATTCCTTGTATTCGGGGCGGGAAGACCTGGCGTTACCTTTTGATCTGACGGAGATTATGGAGAATCTCCGACGAGAGAAATATGTGGGCGCCGCAAGCGCGCAAATCTCGTATATCACAAACAGCCAATCCCTGCCTCGCCGGATGTACTATGCGATTCGACCTCTTATGCCGGTCCGTGTTCGCAGGCATCTACAAAGGCTGGCTTTGCAGAATTGGTCGAAAATTACCTTTCCTAATTGGCCCGTGGATACCACAGTGGAAGACCTCATCGAAAGAGTTTGGATTCTCGCACTGAAGAGTTCAGCCACGAATCAGATTCCATTCATCTGGTATTGGCCGGATTCTCATCGATCTTGCGCAATCATGACGCACGATGTTGAGACGGCCGTTGGCCAGGACTTTTGTCCGCGAATGCTGGAAATTGAACGAGAGTACGGAATTCCGTCCTCGTTTGAAGTCGTTCCCGAGGTGAGGTATGAGGTCTCGGAGAAAGTGCTGGAAGCCATCCGGAAAGCTGGGTGTGAAGTTTGTGTTCACGGATTGAATCATGACGGACGACTGTTCAGTTCCGAGGAACTTTTTCGGTTTCGCGCGAAAGCCATCAACGAATATGCCAGAAAGTGGGGAGCCACGGGTTTTCGTTCTCCCGTGATGTACCGGAACTTGGACTGGTACGATGCTTTTGAGCTTTCCTACGACATGTCAGTTCCGAACGTTGCTCATCTCGATCCGCAACGGGGCGGCTGCTGCACCGTCTTCCCATATTTTGTGGGAGGTATCCTTGAACTTCCCTTGACGACTACGCAGGACTATCCGCTTTACAACATTATTCGCTCAAACCCGATGGAGATGTGGCTGAAGCAGACGGAGACAATTGTTGCAAAGAACGGATTGGTGAGCTTCATCATTCACCCGGACTATACGATCGAAAAGGAAAAGCAGGCGCTGTATGGTGAACTCCTCAAAATGCTAAGAAGTTTTGCCGACGAACGGAATATGTGGCTCGCCCTGCCCGGCGAAGTGGACAACTGGTGGAGAGAGCGTGCAGCCATGCGCCTCGAGCAAGAGGGTGGCAATTGGGTGATCCGGGGAAAAGGAGCCGAACGGGCAACGCTAGCCTATGCGACGCTCGAAAACGGCAAGTTGAAATATTTGCTCGCGCATGAACCGGCGGAAATGAGTGCGAGAAACACGAATTGATGGGCACCCACAGCAAGCCAGCGTCCATGTTTGCTCTCGACATCTTGGAGAAGGCCAAAGCAGCGACTTTGAAGCTCTTGCACTATTGCGAGTCGAGAGATTGGGCGGGGATAGATCCGTACGATGCGTTAAATAGTCGGATCTTTGAGGCTCTGCCCATTCTGGATTCACGCATCCCTCGCTTGATCCTTAGCCAGGCACTAAAGCGCAGCGTCGTAAATCCCCGGGCCGCGCTGCTCGTGACCCCGGCTCAGAACCCCAAAGCGGCGGCACTGTTTCTCATGTCATTACTCAAATTGAAGGAGCGGGGTCTTGTTAAAGGAGAAGCTATCATCGAGGGGCTAATCAACATTTTGGTGCATCGCCGTTCTCCAAACTACGACGAGTGGTGCTGGGGATATAGTTTTCCGTGGCAAACGAGAACGTTGCTGGTTCCCAGATGGACCCCGAATCTAGTGTGCACCACGTTTGTAGCGAATGCTCTTTTGGATGCCTACGAACACTCAAAGAACGAAAAGCTTCTGGAAATGGCCGCCAGTAGCGCCAGGTACATCGTTCGAGAACTTTATTGGACGGACGGAAAGGATGTTGCGGGATTTGCGTATCCGTTGCCGTCAATGCGGAACAATGTCCATAACGGCAATCTTCTTGGGGCAGCGATGCTTTGCCGCGTTTCAAAATACACCGGCAACCAGAGTCTTAGGGGACCTGCGTTGAAAGTCGCTCGGTTTTCCGTCTCGCGGCAGCGGCAAGATGGTTCGTGGCTTTATGGGGAATCGCAGACGCAAAATTGGATTGATAATTTTCACACGGGATACAACCTCTGTGCGCTGCGGGAGATTGGGAATTATCTTGGAACGACAGAATTTGAACAATCCGTCCGGCTGGGGTTCGACTTTTACAAAAACCATTTCTTTCGAGAGGATGGAGCGGCCAAGTATTATCACGACAAGACCTATCCTATCGACATCCACTGCGTCGCCCAAAGCATGATTACGCTTGTCGCGCTCAAGGATCTGGATCCGGGCAATGTTTCCTTGGCGCAAAAGGTCTGTCAGTGGGCTATGGACCATATGTGGGACGAAGAAGGTTTTTTCTATTACCGAGTGCTGCGTGCCTGGACCAATCGGATTTCCTATATGAGGTGGTCGCAAGCCTGGATGCTGCTTGCGCTCTCAACGTTGGTGTGTGATTCGGGAGACCCTGATAGCCGGCAACTAGAGTTTGCCGGAAAAGAAAAGTCCACTTGATCGACTTCGTCTTCACGATTGATTACGAAATATTCGGCAACGGCACCGGTTCACTTAACGAGTTGGTTTATGAACCGGCGAGACGCCTTAAACTGCTTTTTGAGGAACATGGTGCCAAGTTCGTGCCTTTTGTGGAAATCGCCGAATTCGAGAAAATAGAAGCTCAAGGCACTGACCCTGCAATCGGGTTGGTGAAGCAACAAATTGCCGAATTTCATCGCGATGGGTTCGAAATCGGGCTGCATTTGCATCCGCAATGGGCCAATGCCCGCTTTGAGAAGGGACAGTGGATTCTCGACGGCAGTGAATACAATCTGTGCACGCTTTCCCCGGCCAGGATCGTCAAGATTGTTGACGATTCGCTGGCTTATCTTCGCCACGTTATTGACACACCAGGATTTACGCCACTCTCCTTCCGCGCAGGAAACTGGTTATTTCAGCCGACGGCAACGGCCGCCGCTGTTCTAGCGGAAAGGGGCATACGGATAGACTCTTCGGTATTCAAAGGCGGCCTCCAGAGACGGTACCAGTTAGACTATCGGCCGTCTCTAAAACATGGGTACTTCTGGCCATTTCGCTCCGATGTGAATCGCGTGGATACGACTGGGCCATGGATCGAAGTGCCGATCCACACAGAAATGGTCCCTCCCTGGAGAATGGCGACTTCCAAGCGCATGGCGTACAAGAATCAATTCGGAATGAACAGCCAAAGCGCACAGCAAAAATTGACGCGTGGGCTGGATTTCTTGCGATTGAAATATCCCTTGAAACTGGATTTCTGCCGAATGACATTAAGTGAAATGCTATCAGTAATGGAAAAGGTAATTCGTCAAGACAGCGACGATCCGGAAACCTACAGGCCGATCATTTCCATAGGCCACACCAAAGACTTGACAGACTTCGAGATAGTTGATTCCTTTCTCTTCTTTCTCAAGAGCAAATCGATTCCGATTACCACGTTTGCAGGAACCTATCCAAAATTGTCTGCTAGCTTAGCGAACTAAAGTCTAGGTAGAGAATGGAAGTCCTAAAGCAAAAGGAAATGTCCTCAGGGGACCGCAGTTTGGTGGAAAAACAAACTGAACGAGCCGCAGAAGTGCGGTTGGGGCTCGTTACACCTGCGCGGAACGAAGCCGCGTTTTTGCGTGGAACCATTGAGTCCGTTGTCGCACAGACTGTAAAGCCTGTGCGGTGGGTGATCGTAAGCGATGGTTCTACTGACGGCACAGACGAAATCATCAAGGAATACGCTGCAAAATATGATTGGATCGAATTGGTCCAGTTGCCGGAGCGCAAGCAACGTCACTTTGGCGGCAAAGTTAAAGCTTTCTACGCGGGATACGAGAAACTTAAGAGCGTGCAGCTTGACATCATCGGCAACTTGGATGCAGACATCACTTTTGAGCCGGACTACTTCGCCTTTCTTCTGCAAAAATTTACCGAAAATCCTCAACTAGGCGTGGCCGGCACGCCATTCCGGGAAGGAACGCGCCATTACAATTTCCGAATCACTAGCCTCGAGCATGTCTCTGGAGCATGTCAACTTTTTCGGCTGAAGTGCTTCGAAGACATCGGTGGTTACCGGCCTATCAAAACTGGCGGCGTCGATTTGACGGCTGTGATTACAGCACGGATGAAGGGTTGGCAGACCAGGTCTTTTCTGGACAAGTTCAGCGTTCATCATCGAACAATGAGTTCAGCGAATCATGGCGTCTTGAAAAGAGCCTTTGAGGGCGGTCGCGTGGATTATCTCCTTGGGTGCGATCCGATTTGGCAATTGTTCCGATCGATCTACCGAACAGCGACGGAAAAGCCATTGTTTGTGAATGGGGCTCTTTGCCTTGGAGGCTACGTGTGGGCAGCCATAAGCCGAGCAGAGAGGTCGATGCCGGAGGAGGTTGTGCGTTTCCGCCGGCGAGAGGAACGACTCAGGCTGCGCCAGTTGTTGGTCAAAACCCTTTCGGGGAAGCTTTAGTCATCGAGTAGGAGCCGCTCTATCAAAAAGAGCGACGCTTCCATCAAACATGGCGGAATCAGACTTGAACGCAAGCGGGATAATTGCAAAGGCCTTTCAAGTTCCGAAGTTACCCGGTATGTTGGGTACCTTTATGGGGCGAGATGCCCTTTCGCTGATCCTGTCTAGTTTGAAATTGAATTCAGACGACACAGTATTATTGCCCGCTTTTACCTGCCAGGAAGTTCTGCGGGCTTTTGCGAGTCGGGTAAATATCACGTTCTACGATGTCTGTCCGGATTTGAGTATAGACGCCGACGTTATCAAGGCTCATTTGAGCAAGCGCAAAACGGCAATGGTGCTTATCACCGATTATTTTGGGTTCCTACAACCATACCGCCTGAAGATACGAGATTTGTGTGATGAGAATGGCTGTATCCTTGTCGAGGATTGCGCTCATTCGTTGCTCACCGAAGGCGCCGGAGCGGTCGGCGATTTCGCGACTTTCAGTCTTCGGAAACTACTCCCTGTACCCGATGGTGGAGGGCTGCGAATTAATCGGCAAGAGGTAAAACTTTCCCCCGATTTTCATCCTAGCTTCTATTCTAATGTTCTTTCCCTTTCTGCAATCGTGAAATCCGGCTTGAACATTCGGACAGCCAAGCTGAGCAGGGCCCGTGTAACTTCCCAAACTAAAAAGGTTGTTCCGATAACTGCAGACGGTAATAAAGGGAGAACGCTGCCGCTTTCGTATTTTACGCGCCGGGGACTGACCGGGATTTCTTTCGACGAAGTGGCAAAAAAGAGAAGAGGAGATTTCCAGTTTTGGACCGAGTTTTGCCTCAACAACAGTTCTCTCGTGCCGTTGTTTCGTGATCTTCCACAAGGGGTTTGCCCTTTCGGATTCCCTGTGATGGTTGAGAAGAGAGCCGCTATCGAAGATAGCGCCCGAAAAGCGGGAATATTGCTGAGCGTGCACTGGCGTCTTGACGGAACCCTTGGGCCAGAATGCTTGGTGAGTCAAGAACTCTCAAAACGAATTCTGACGCTGCCGCTTTTCCCGGATTTACGGCCTGACAAACAAAAGGTGCTTGCAGAAATTCTGTCGCTGAACGGCCGCCGTGTCTGAGATGAAAATAGCTCCCGTCAAAATCCGCTGGCATGCGAAACTCCCGATATACGCTTCTGAAGAGTTTTTGAAGACGGAGTCGAAAGAGTTCGGTTGGGTTGCAGGGATCGACAACAGAGAGGTACTGCGTTGCATCCTCCCCTACACAGTTATTCGAAAGCCCGGACTGCGTATGATCCGATTTCAGACGGAAACCTTGCCTCTCAACGGCGGGCTTTCGCTCGAAGAAGAGAAATGGTTCCTGAATAATGTCGTTGAGTACTTTCGTTCGGCCAAAGCAGACGTCATTATCCCTTCCGGAAATCACGCAATTTTCCGAACTTACCCAAATCTGGCTGTAGCGGGGCCATACGGCACTTTTGTCAATAATCTAGATCAGTCAGAAGAGGTCTTGCTCAGCCGGATCAGAAAGACATTTCGCCAAAACATTAGAAAAGCATCAGCCGCCGGAGTTCAAATCCGGTGCGGGTTCGAATATCTGGATACCTCTTACCAACTCATCAAAGAAACTCTGCGGCGGTCGGACGTCAAGTTCAAAAATTACAGCGAATTCAAGAACCGTATGGCGGCGCTCGGCGATTCTCTTAAGGTTTTCGTGGCGGAGCATAAAGGTGTGATTCAAGGGTGCATGGTGGCGCCTTTTAGCGAGCACACAGCTTACAACTGCTATGCTGGATCAAGGCCACAGCCCACTCTTGGGGCAATGCACCTTCTGCATTGGGAGGCTATGAAGGTATTTCGTTCGATGGGGGTCAAACGGTTCGACTTTCAAGGCGTGCGGATCAATCCCGAAAAGGGATCCAAGCAAGAAGGAATCCTGCACTACAAGCAGGGCTTTGGTGGCGAACTGGTTCAAGGGTATTTGTGGAAGTGCTCTCTCCGTCCGTTGAGGGGGTTTGCCTATTCTGTGGGCGTTCGCTTGCTAATGGGCGGCGACATTGTTGATCAGGAAAAATCCAAAATGATGCCGGTGGCAGCGAGCGATGCGAAGGGCATTTCATCCGCTCACGATTCTCCGGAACCCGGCCCAGTCTAATTCTATGAGCCGGAAATGCAGCACGACATCTTTGGATTTTAAGCAACCGTGGCCAACAGTCATCGAGAACCAGCTAGTGACATCTGGATCACTCATTGTGAATGCGGACGATTGGGGCCGGGATTTTCATACTACCCAGCGAATCCTGGAGTGCAGGAATTGCGGCACCGTCTCCTCGACGAGCGCAATGGTCTTCATGGAGGACTCTGAAAGAGCCGCTTCGTTGGCGCTCGAAACTGGAATGGACGCCGGCCTTCACCTCAACTTCACAACCCCCTACACTGCGCGAAATTGCTCTAGGCTGATTGTGGAACATCAGCGCAAGTTGGTCTCGTACTTGAACCTTCATTCTTTGGCGCAAGTCATATACCACCCGGGACTTGCTGGGTCTTTCGAATGTGTAGTCACCGCGCAAATCGAAGAGTTTGCGCGTCTTTACGGCAATCCGCCCGAGCGAATTGACGGCCATCACCACATGCACCTATGTGCCAACGTCCTTTATTCGAGGCTGCTCCCGCCTGGAACTCTGGTACGCCGGAACTTTTCATTTCAGACAGGCGAGAAGAGCTTCCTAAATCGAATATACCGCCGGACGGTCGATCGTAAATTGGTACGAAGGCACCGGACAGTTGATTACCTGTTTCCGTTACTTCCACTGGAGCCTCGATCGCGTTTGGAGCGAATTCTTTCTCTGGCCCTTCAGCACACTGTGGAGGTAGAAACCCATCCGATCAATTCAGACGAGTATGCGTTTCTCACGGGAAGCGACGCACAACGATGGGCTGCTGAAAGACCGATTGCATCACACTTTAGCACCCGGCCGTAAGCAGCGGTTTGCCCAGGGGAGCTGTACATGAATGAATCTTCTTCCAAAAAGATGACAAAAGACCAATGCAAGGACACGGGCATGGCTGTTGCGCTTGTGTTCCTACTTATTTTTCTGAAGACCCGACGCAATGGATGGATATACGCGGCCGTTACAACTCAACTTGTCGACATGGTTGTACCGCGTGTGTTTGCGCCTGTTGCGGTGTTGTGGTTTGGGCTTTCCCGCATTCTTGGCACGGTGATGTCCAGGATTCTGCTTTCTATCCTATTCTTCGGGCTCGTCACGCCCATGGGGCTGCTGCGACGCTTGCTTGGGAAGGACTCGTTGAAACTGCGGGCATTCAAAGCCAGCGAAGAATCCGCAATGATAGTTCGGAATCATTTATTCATTGCAAAAGATATTGAAAAGCCGTATTGAACAAGGAGAGAAAAATGGAATTCCTTAAAGATTTGTGGGGTTTTCTTAAACAGCGGAAGAAGTTTTGGCTGCTGCCTATGACTGTGATCCTCTTGGTCTTCGGAGTGATCATGGTATTCGCTGCTGGATCGGCCATCGCGCCGTTTATCTACTCACTGTTCTAGTCTCCGTCGATAAAGCGGGAACAGAGCTAAAGGAATCGAGATGAAAAAAGCAATCTTAGGGATATCTGCGTTCTATCACGACAGCGCAGCAGCGATTCTCGTCGATGGAAAGATTGTGGCAGCGGCTCAGGAAGAGCGCTTCACGAGGAAGAAGCACGATTCGTCCTTTCCGATAAACGCCTGTCGGTATGTTTTGAAGGAAGCAGGACTCAGCTACAAGGACCTCTCCGCGGTTGCCTTTTATGAAAAGCCATTTCTGAAATTTGAGCGGCTGTTGGAGACCTATCACGCTTTTGCACCTAGTGGATTTGTGAGTTTTGTCTCCGCAATGCTCGTGTGGATCAAAGAAAAGGTATTCATGAGGCGGATGCTGAAGGAAAGCCTTGCGGAACTCGGAGAAGGAAATCCCCCGGCTTATTTCCCTGAGCACCACCTATCTCACGCGGCGAGTGCGTTTTATCCTTCTCCCTTTTCGGAAGCAGCCATCGTAAC
>Ga0126376_10000004_pt1 | contig 92097 bp, 84 predicted proteins | sample PanSoiMetPlot_15_FD_92760 | JGI IMG/M metagenome (GOLD analysis project Ga0126376, IMG submission 92760) | Tropical forest soil microbial communities from Panama - MetaG Plot_15 | ecosystem: Environmental > Terrestrial > Soil > Tropical forest > Bulk soil | place: Panama | collected 2016-02-17 | reverse complement strand
TACGGGAGCAAGGTTAAGTACGCCGCGGCCAGTCGCCGTGTCGGTTACCATGTAAGTCCCGGCGAACAAATTCATAGTACTGAATCGCCCCGACATGTTCTCGTCCGCGGCTCCGTCGGTGAGCAGTGATTTTGGCGGTGTTAAAGGCTGAGGCGTCCACCTTCTCCATCGTTCCCGCGCCGACTGTCCCGTGGTTTCCCGAGGCATCGACTTCGACAAACTTCGCGTTGCCGTTACTCAGCATCGCGAATGCGAGGGTTCCACCACCGGGGATGTTCAGGTTCATCACTCCCCGATGGTCATAACGCGGCAGCAAGGCGCAGTTTGCACGCAGCCCATAGGGTAAGAAGATCAAGTCTGCTACTGCGTGCAGATATTGATTGCGCCGGGCTACCAGCCCGTGCGATAGGTGCGAGTTAGATATTGATTTGCGTCGGGGACATTGGTGACGCGCATGTTGGCCGCGTCGTACTCGAGTTTCTTGCCGGCACGAAGGGAAACAACGCCGAGAAGCATGATTTCGTTGAGGACAGCGCCGTATTCGAACGGGCAAGAAGCTTTGGCTTTTCCTTTTGCGGTGTCCACCCAATTCATTTCGTGGCTTTCGTCTTTAATGCGCGGGAGTTTCTGCGCGGGCTTGGACGCGGAGTCCGCCAAGGATTTCGGAAGGAGGCGAGGATTAATGCCGTAGGTGTCGTGCATCAATTTGCCTTTGCTGCCAATGAGCAGAGCGCCGCCGCCCTTGTCCACTTCCTCGTTTTCGTCGAGTTCGACGGGTTTTGGCGGGAGGAGGCCGCCGTCATACCAGGTGAGTTTGACGGGCGGCATTTTTCCTCGCGCAGGAAATTCGAAAAAGGTTTGAGTCGCGTGCGGGTAGGAGACTTTGTTGAAGGGAGTGGAAACGGTCTCGATGACTTTGGGCAGTCCGAGATCGAGAGCCCAAAGAGAAACGTCGAGAAGATGAGCGCCCATGTCACCGATAGCGCCGACGCCCCAATCCACCCAACCGCGCCAGTTGAAGGGGTGATAGACGGGGTGATACGCGACTTCAGGAGCGACGCCGAGGAAAAGGTTCCAAGAGAGCGTTTCCGGTATGGGATAGTTTCCCGCCATAGCTGCTGCGAGGCGTGCGTCCACACCCGCGCCATTCCACTTTAGCGTGTCGGGGGGTTCGGAAAGTGGTTCGGGGCGAGGAATGCCTTGCGGCCAAAAACCGAGTGGACGATTGGTCCAGACGTGAATTTCGCGGACTTCGCCGATTGCACCGGATTGAATGTATTCGACACTGAGACGGGCGCTATCCGCGGAATGTCCTTGATTGCCCATTTGTGTGGCGACTTTGGTTTCTTTTGCACGACGGGCGAGGAGGCGGGCTTCACTAACTGACCAGGTGAGCGGCTTTTGCACGTAGACATGCTTGCCGATGTCCATCGCAGCGAGTGCGATGGGGGCGTGCATGTGATCGGGAGTGGCCACGACGACGGCGTCGATGTCCTTCTGTTTGTCGAGCATTTCCCGGTAATCCTTGTAGCGTTTTGCTTTTTGCCAATGCTCGTTGTAGAGGCGCTTCATGTTGGCAAGCTGAATTTCGGGCTTGGCAGGGTTGAGGCCGGAACGAGTTTGGCTTTGCTTTTCTTTGGGTGGCTCTTTCATGCGCTCTTCAAAGTGCGGTATGTCTGTAGCGAGTTTTTCGAAGGCTTTTGTGGCGTAGTCCCAATCCACGTCGCAAAGCGCGACGATGTTTTGGCTGGCGAGATTGGTCAGATTTGATTTGCCCATACTGCCGATGCCGACGCCGCCAATGTTGAGAAGATCGCTGGGCGGAGTCATGCCGCGGCCGAGAACGTGACGTGGAACGATGGTGAAAGCGGTGGCGCCGAGAGCGGTGGTCGAGATGAATTTACGGCGAGTGAGTGAATCTTTTGTGGACATGGTTTGCCCCCTTTAGCGACGCGGGACAGTATTACGCAAGAAACGCGGACAGGCGAGAAGAAATTCGCAGAGAGTTCGCAGCGTTGAGTGCTGAAGAAAGGAGATGTGCGATGCACTCCGGCATTGAGCAGAGAAAAGGGCTGTTGTAGACTCCGCAGGGCCGGTTTGGCCACACAATCTGTAACGATAAAAGCCGTCAAAGCAGCACGCGCCAGGGTGGTCGCGGGGGCCACAGGGGGAAACGAATGCTCTTTGCAGCACAGATTGCCAGCACGCACAAAGCTCTTGCGAATATCGATTTAGCGATCATCGGTGTTTATTTTCTGATTGTGTTTGGAATCGGATTTTATTTTGCGAAGCGAGGACGCACGAGCGAGCAGTATTTTCTGGCGGGGCGCGACATCGGGTGGTTTTTCGTAGGGGCATCGCTTTTCGTTTCGAACATCTCCACTGAACACTTTATTGGGTTGTCGGGAACAGGCGCGTCGTCGGGGCTGGCGGTTGGACATTTTGAATGGCTGGCATGCCTGATCCTGCTGATTCTGGGTTGGGTGTTTGTGCCATTTTATTTGCGAAGCAATGTCTTCACCATGCCACAGTTTTTGGAGCGGCGGTTCAGTCGACAGTGCGCGGTGTACTTGGCGGGAATTTCAATCATTGCGTACATCTTTACGAAGATTTCAGTGCAGTTGTACGCGGCAAGCGTGGTGCTGGAACGAGTGGCAGGCTGGTCGCTGTGGAAGACGGCTGTGGTGTTGGTAATCGCGACGGGCATTTATACCGTTGCGGGCGGACTTGCTGCGGTGATTTACACAGACACGGTACAAACGCTGATTCTGATTACGGGTGCAGTGGCGCTGACCGTGATCGGGTTGAATCGCGTGGGCGGATTTGCGCACCTGCAAACGATGGTACCTCCCGATTACTTCCACATGATTAAACCTGCAACGGATTCGGCGTTTCCGTGGACGGGAATATTTTTTGGCGCGCCGATTTTGGGGATTTGGTATTGGTGCACCGACCAGGTGATCGTGCAGCGCGTGTTGTCGGCGAAGGATGAAGGACACGCCAAGGCTGGAACGATTTTCGCGGGCTTCCTAAAGATTTTGCCGGTGTTCATGCTGGTGCTGCCGGGAATCATCGCGTATGCGCTGTTCAAGGATCAGGTGAGTGCGAAGCCAGATTACGCCTATCCCACGCTTGTGCTGAATTTGCTGCCGGTGGGTTTGGTTGGACTGGTAATGGCGGCGCTGCTCGCGGCAGTGATGGGCGCGATGAGCTCGGTGTTTAATTCGGCTTCGACGCTGGTGACGCTGGACTTTTACAAAAAGATTAATCCGCAGGCAAGCGAAAGCCAACTGGTAACCTTCGGGCGAATTGCGACGGGCGGAATGGTGTTGCTTGGACTGTTGTGGGTGCCGTTCATTCATCTGCTTAGTGCGCAGCTCTATATTTATTTACAGAGCGTACAGGCGTACATCAGCCCGCCGATCGCGGCGTGCTTCGTGTTTGGAATATTGTGGCCGCGGTTGAATGGACAAGGCGCGATATCGTCGCTGCTCGTAGGATTTGTGCTAGGTGCAGTAAGGTTCGTTTTCGAAGTGTTGGACAAAAGTGAGAAATACAAGTCCGGTGCGATTCGCTGGGTGGTGGATATGAATTTTCTCCACTACGCCATTTTCATGTTCGTGGTGTGCTCGATTGTGCTGATTGGCGTGAGCATGATGTATCCGGCGCCGGACAGGAAAAAGCTGGCCGGACTCACGTTTGCAACCGTGGATGAAAAACTGGACAGCATGGACGCAAGCGCGCCGCATCTGGAAAAAGAGACTGGGGTGGAACGCGCGATGAATGTCGTGTTCACGCTGGCTCTGATCGCGACGGTCGTTGCATTATGGATCCGCTTCCGTTAAGCACCGAGTGGTCAGAGCGAAAGAGAAGAGCGATTGATTCGCAGCTTGAAACCTAATGTGACCAAGGATGAAGCCCTGCGTACGTTTCGTGCGCCGGGGCCTTCGTTTTTCTATTGGAGATTGCGAACAGGGCCGCTGCAGAGGATTGCAGACGCGTACGTGCCGTTCCGGTTGTATCGCGTGCGCTATGCGATGAACAAGGAAAGAATTCACCGGACTTTCGCGATGGATGCGGTCGATGGTTCGCTTGACCTGTTTGAGTTTCGAACGATGCCGCAAGAAGATGAGCTTGTTACGGTGCAGACGCGCAATTGCCTGTCGGGAAAGTTGAGAGAAGGGCCCGCGCAACTCGTTCTGCGGGACAAAGTTTTGCGCATCGTGTTTCAGCAAGGATTCTTCAAATTGCGGAATGCATCGCTTGAGATCGAAGCGACGGCTGGAGAGATTCATCTTCCGTACTGGCTCGGTTTTTACGGCGCGAACAACTCACTTCGTTGCCGCGTGATAGACGCAGTGCGGAGACGGATTGAAGGCGCAAAAGCTTCCGCATTTTTTGAGCAATGGCTCGCCGCCTGAATCCCCCCAACGGGCGCAATAATCTGACGGAGGTAGTCATGTCACGAATCCTGCGCCATTACATTGTGCTCGGCATTATTTGCCTTTTTGCCGCGTCAAGCTGCGCCGCACAAGGATGGCAGCACATCGGAAGCGTGCAGCGCGTGACGAAATTGAGCGATGGAGTGGAGCTTGTTGCGGGCAAGGCGAAGGTGCGAGTCACAGCGTTTCGCGAAGATGTGTTTCGCGTGCGCGTGGCTCCCGACGGCAATTTCCCGAAGGATTTTTCATGGGCGGTGATCGCGGAAGCGGCGTCACCTACCGTCAAGATCGAAGATTCCGGCGACGCGGTGAAGTTGACTGCGGGAAACACGATTGTGCGTGTAAAGAAGACGCCGCTCTTGATTGATTTTCTGGATGCAGCAGGAAATGTGATTGTGGCAGACGAGCCGATGTTGCCGATGGCGTGGGAGGGCACACGGATTCATGTGTGGAAGAAAATGCCCGCCGATGAAAGTTATTTTGGATTGGGCGACAAGGCGGGGCCAATGAACCGGCGAAATCGTGCGTTTACGATGTGGAACACGGATGAGTTTGGCTGGCAGGAGTCGAGCGATCCTCTTTACAAGACGATTCCTTTCTTTCAGGGATTTCGAAACGGGACAGCTTATGGAATTTTTTTCGACAATACCTGGCGAAGTTCCTTTGATTTTGGAAAAGAGTCGCGGGATTACTACTCGTTTGGAGCGGACGGCGGAGAGATCAATTACTACTACTTTGCAGGGCCCGAACCAAAAAAAATCATTGAAAACTACACGGCACTGACAGGCAGGACGCCGCTGCCCCCGCTATGGACGCTGGGCTATCAACAGTGCCGCTATTCGTATTTCCCCGAGAAGCGCGCCTACGAGATTGTGGAAAGATTGCGTGAAGACAAAATTCCCGCAGACACGATCTATTTCGACATTGATTATCAGCAGGGCTATGCGCCGTTCACCGTGAATCGCGAATACTTCCCACATTTTGAAAAGATGATTGCGGATTTCAAGAGCGTGGGGATGCACACGATCTTGATTACGGATTTACATATCAAAAAAGATCCGGACGACGGATATGCACCATACGACAGCGGCATGAAGCAGGACGTTTTCGTCAAGCGCGCGGACGGCTCGTTGTATGTCGCTCCCGTATGGCCGGGGCCGAGCGTATTTCCGGATTTTACGTTGACGCGAGTGCGAGACTGGTGGGGCGGATTGTACAAAGAATTTGTCGGGTTGGGGGCGGCTGGCTTCTGGAATGACATGGATGAGCCGGCTGTATTTCTCACGCCGACGAAAACCATGCCGCTGGACAATGTGCACCGCACGGATGACGGGGCGAAGCACCCGCACACGGAGATTCACAACGTGTTCGGAATGCAGAATGTTCGCGCGACGTACGATGGATTGCGAAAACTGCAGGGGGAGGAAAGACCATTTGTACTGACGCGCGCGGCCTTTGCAGGGGCGCAACGCTATGCAGCGACATGGACGGGAGACAACAGCAGCACGTGGAATCATCTGGCGATGAGCACGCCGCAACTCCTGAGCATGGGAATCTCCGGATACGGAATGGTTGCGGACGACATCGGCGGATTTGCCGGGACGCCGACGCCAGATTTGCTTACGCGGTGGTTTGAAGTCGGGGCGTTCAATCCGATCTATCGCGATCACACAGCGAAAGGAACCGGAGATCAGGAGCCGTGGGTACACGGGCCGAAGCATGAGGCGATTCGGCGGAAATTTATCGAAGAACGGTACCGATTGCTTCCATACATTTATACGGGAATCGAGGAAATGAGCAGGACGGGAATTCCGCTGATGCGGGCGCTGTATTTGGAATATCCCAAAGCGGAGGGAGTCGCGGGTAACGATCACGATTTTCTGTTTGGGCGGGATTTCCTGGTAGCGCCGGTAACAACGGAAATGCTGGATGCAGAGGAAATTCACTTACCTCCTGGAGACTGGTTTGATTATTGGACCTCGGAAAAACACAACAGCAGCGAAGCGATTCATTTGAATCCAGCGCTTGATCAAATGCCGTTGTACGTGCGCGCGGGCGCGATCGTGCCTATGCAAGACCTCGTTCAATACACAGGGCAGACGCCGAACGGGCCGCTGAAACTGCACGTTTATCCCGGCACTGAATGCAGTGGGAGTTTGTATCAGGATGATGGGCATACGTACGCGTATCAAAAGGACGAGGTGTTGCGTTTGAATTATTCGTGCCAGGCGAGCGCGAGCAGCGTGACCGTCTCGGCGAGAGTAGAAAAGAACGGATACAAGCCATGGTGGAGCAGTACGGAAGTGAAAGTGTTTGGAGCGGCTTCGCTGCCGAAATCGGTGAAAGCGGGAAGCAGTGAGATACACGGATGGAGCTTTGACGAGAAGATTCATGCTGTGACGTTGACTGTGGAGGATGGGCTAAAGGATTGGGCGGTGGAGATCCAATACTAATGGCCGAGACTCAAGAAGATAACGCAGAGACACAGTGTGCGTAAGGAACCCAAAGGAGAGACATGCTTTTATTCCAATGAAAAGATAGAGAGGGACTGAGCAGGAGCCGTAACGCGAAGGCCGCCAGGAGAGAGTGTGGTTTGCGCCTGGCCGTAGAGCAAAGAGGTGGAAGAGGCTCCGGAGACGGGCGTGTCTGCAGTCGGCACGGGGAGCGTGCGCGTCTCTTTTGAATTGTTGAAGACCACGAGGATGCGTTCCTCTTCGGACTGGCGCAAGAAGACGTAACTCGAATCGTCTGAGAAAAGATGCCAGAGTTTGCCGCTTTGAAGCGCAGGATGCTCGCGACGCAAACGCAGTAGTTTCTGAACAGTTGAAAAAGTTTCCTGTTGTTCAGAAGTTCTTCCTTCGATCGAAAAAGCGCTTTTGGGATCCTCCCTCCAGCCACCGGGAAAATCGTGCCGGTTGTCGGGATCGGCGAAGCCGGTCATACCAATTTCATCGCCGTAGTAGAACTCAGGGATTCCACGCAGCGTTAGAATCAGGCCAAAAGCCAGCTTTTGCTTTTCCAGAGACGCGCCTTCAGCGCTACGGAAGCGCGGTATGTCGTGATTCGCGAAGAAAGGGATAAGAAGTTCCGGATGTGGATAAAGCGAATCCTGGCGGAGGACGTTTGCGATGCGACCCACGGAAGCCCCGCGCAAAAGAACATCGCTAATCGTGAAGAAAAGAGGGAAATCGAAAACAGTCGAGACGCCAGTATCGATTCCGTCCCAGCCTTTTTTGCCGCCGACAAAAAAAGAAGTGACCGTGGGATCGGGGTGAAAAACTTCGCCGATGGTAGTGAGTTGCGGATAGAGGCGGCGCAGTGCTGAGTGCCAGTCAGACCAGAATTTACGCGAAACGTAAGGAAAAGTGTCTTCGCGCAGGCCGTCGAGGCCAGTGGATTCGATCCACCAAATTGCGTTTTGCAGAAGATATTGGGCGACGGCGGGATTCTCCGTGTTGAGGTCGGGAAGAGAGCCGAAGAACCAGCCCTCCGTCAGATTGCGGCGGAAGGACTCCGGCGCGTGTGCGTCGGCGAGCGCTTCGAACGGATCGTTGGCAACAGGTGATTTTTCCAGAAGGCCGTAGAAGGATTTCTTTAGCGGTGAGAATGAGTCGAGATGTTTTTGCGGAGTGCCGTGGAACCAGTCGGGGAGCGGAGGCTTTGCCACCCAGGGATGGCCCGGGCCGACGTGATTGGGAACGGAGTCAAAGAAAATTTTCATTTTGCGCTGGTGAGCGGCGGAGACGAGTTCTTTGTAATCGTCGAGCGAGCCGAGATGCGGATCGACGGCATAGAGATCCACCGCGCCGTAACCGTGGTAATCCTCTGTGGCGCCATTTTTTACGACGGGCGTGAGCCAGAGAGTGGTAACGCCGAGATTTTGGAGATATTCCAGATGATCGCGAATGCCCCGGAGGTCGCCGCCGTGCCAAGCGCGAGGTTTCGAACGATCGTGCGAACCGGGAAATTCGGCCGGCTCGTCGTTGGTGGGATCGCCGTTGGCAAAACGGTCCGGCATGATGAGGTAGAGAACGTCGTTTTGCGCGAGACCGTGAAAACGCATGGCAGTGGGAGCGCGGGCGGCGAGCGGGAGTTCGAAATTCGTGTTGCCGGTCTGCGTGGTGATGCGGCAGACGAGCGTACCGGTGCGGGCGTTTGAGGCGAATTTTAGCCAGACAAAAAGATAGTCGCCCTGATGCGAGGCCTGGGTACGCGAGACGACGACTTCCGGAATGTTGCAAGAAACCTGCGTGGCCTGCAGAACATGGCCGGAGAGAAGAAGCATGACATCCGGCGTGAGCTTGATCCACCAATTGGGCGGTTCCACTTTTGTGACTACGGGAACATGATCAGGGTTTTGCTGGGCGAATGAAGCAAAAGCGAAGAAAAGAAAGATCGAGATTCGCCTAAGATTGCGAAGATTCATTTCGAATCCGCCGGCGGAAGAAATCTAAGTTTGCCGAATGCGGTAGGGACGTGGAAGTTGGGCTGGGGCGTATTCGTCGGACGCCACGAGGAGTAAAAACGAGGTTCAGAAGCGCCTTCGACGCGGAAAAAGTTGACGCGCCAGATGGATGATGGGTCAAAGTGAAGAACGAGGCCGCGCAAGGGAATAGCTAGCTCAGCAGTCCAGACTTTTCTGCTTTCATCGACGTGAGTGCGGCATTTCATTCCGCTTTGCGGATTGGAACGTTCGCCGTGTTCAATATTCAGATCAATCCAAAAGCCGTTTGGGCTGACTTCGAACTCAAAATAATGACCAGGGTAGGTGGGGTCGGGCTGAAGAAAGGCTTCCACAACATCGCGGTCCCAAAGATGATCGCGACGGCCAGAAGAATCAGCATCAGAGAAAACAGTGAGAACGCGATAGTGCGAGCGATAGTGCAGAAAAAGAGTTTCGGGCGACCACAGAAGGCAGACCTGCGTTTCGCGCTCGGGGTCAGAATTTTTGCCCTGCCAGTCGGAATTGAAAACGATAGCCTCGGCAGAGTTCCAGTCAGAAGACGGCGGGAAGCCATCAGCGGTGAGGGCTTGCGTTAGACAAGTGGCGTTCGCAAGATCGGCGGGCATGCTTTCTTCTCCGGACTGCGAAAGACACGCCAGAATAACCAAAAAACAGGAGGAAAATCGAAAGAAAACCGCAGGCGATGAAAGAACTGGTCCAAGGGACAAAGACTCTTTGCACACGCGCGCCAAAGCGAAAAAGTTAAGAAAAAGCGGCGCGTGCTAGCATCGAAACGATGCGAGCAATGGAATCGGCGAAGCGCGCAAGGAGAGTTCTCCATGGTGGAAACAGTTAATCCCGAAGAGTTCCTGACGCAACAGAAAAAAAAGAAAATTGAAGACTTTCAGTATGTGAAGGTGCGGCTGGACGGCAGCGTTGCACGGATGACGTTGAACCGGCCCGAACACAATTTGCTCAATGAGCCGATGTTGCGTGAAATGGCGGACGCAGTCGATCTGATTGGGCAAAAAGAGACAATCAAGCTGATCGTGCTCGATTCAGCATGCAAAGTGTTTTGCGGCGGGATTGAGGTCGGCGAGTACACGTCGCAGCGCGTATTTCAAATGCTGGATGCGTTTCATTCAGCGTTTGCGGGAATTCTGGAGACAGCCAAACCGGTAGTGTGTGTTGTGAATGGGCCGGCAATTGGTGGAGGCGCGGAACTGGCGGCGTTCGGCGACATGGTCATAGCGACACCAAAGGCGCGATTTGCCCAGCCGGAAATTTCGATTGGGGTGTTTCCGCCGCTCGCTTCGACGATTTTGCCGTACCTAGTCGGTCCGAAGAAGGCCCTGGAATTGGTACTAACGGGCGAGCCGGTAACAGCAGAACGGGCGCTCGAGATGGGGCTAGTCAATCGTCTCGTCGCGGAAACCGATTTGGAAAAGACGGTGACCGATTTAGTTGCGCGGATTGCAGGGCATTCCGGGCCGGTTCTGACGATGGCAAAAAAAGCGATTCTGAGCGGCATGGGACTTTCATTGAAAGACGGCTTAAAGCAATCGATGAACATCTTCCTGAATGAACTCTACCGGCTGGAAGATTCGCAGGAAGGGCTGCACGCGCTGGTCGAAAAGCGCAAGCCGAATTGGAAGAACAGGTAACATTTTTCTCCCCTCTAGTGAAAACCGACCGACGCAACTTTTCGGGACATTCCGAAGTCTAAATACATGCGAGTGGCCCAGGCTCCGCGACAGGGGGATTTCATGAGGAATCGGGCCGTACTCGCTCTATCAGGATTGCTGTTGTTCAGCGCAGGAAACGCCAAGGCCCAAGAACACAAATTCGAACTCACTCCGTTCGCTTCATACGAGACAAGCGGATCGTATCCCGTCACGACTTCCTTCACGGTGGATCGCTTACGGGCCAATGGCAACATCAGCTTTGGAACTTTTCTAAACTATTCCCTGACGCCTTATTTCGAACCGGAATTCTTATGGGTGCACAATCCCTCGTCGTTTAGCCAGCGGGATGCCGTCACGGGCATTTACATCAAGGCGTTCAACTCGCAGATCGATCAGTACCAGTTCGGCGGCAGCCTCTTGCTGCGAAGCCCGGAAGCGAAATGGCGGCCTTATTTCGGAGCGACTCTGGGATTCACCCACGACGGGAACAGCGGCGGGAATCCGAACCGGACTGCATTCGCATACAGTTTTGGGGGTGGAGCGAAATACTACGCGACGAAACATCTCGGATTCCGGTTCGACGCGAGGTATTTACCTACCTATGGAAGCAGCAGCCCAGGGCTTGTGTGCGATCCATTCGGCTTCTGCTACACGGCGCGAGTGCACAATTACCTGAATCGCGGCAATTTCGGCGTTGGAATTATTTTGCGGCCGTGAACCGGAATGTTTGACAGCGTGCCGTTCGGAGCTTAGACTCAGACTCCACATTGATGACCGGTTGCGAGATTTCAGCGACCGTGTAGTAAGCAGGAAAGCGGGGAAGGCCGTGAAAATCGGCCGCGGTCCCGCCACTGTAATCGGCGTCTTTGCCGCGCGCGAAGAGGTCGTAAGCCAGGCTACCCTTCCTGCTGCGAGAAGCGAAACTCTTCGCGAGAAAGAGCTTCGCCGCAAGCCCTACGGGATCTCGTGGGGCTTTTTTGTTTTTGAGGGATGGAGACGGGTGCCTAGGAACACTAGCCAAATGACGCGAGCGGCGGTGGGCCTGCTGTTAGGTGTTGCGTTCGCTTTTTCAGCGCAGGTACGCGCGCAAAGTAGCCCAGCACCCGGGTTGCGCGAGGTTACGGACGACACCGGGCGGATAGTGAAACTTCCGCAAGCGGTGCGGAGAATTGTTTCGCTGGCGCCGAGTTCGACGGAGACTGTTTACGCTCTGGGATTGCAAGACCGGCTCGTGGGAGACACGGATTACTGCGATTATCCTGCCGATGCGGCGAAGAAACACAAGGTAGGCGGCGCGATTAATCCGAACATGGAAGAAATAGCAGCGCTAAAACCGGACGTTGTGCTAGTGGTGAAGAGTCTGAATAGGCTGGAGACCGTACGAGCATTGGAACAGCTTGGGATTTCTGTGTATGCAACGGACCCTCACAACGTAAACGATGTGCTAGCTTCGATGAAAAAGCTTTCCGAAGTCCTGGGAACGGAAAAGCCAGGGAACGCTCTGGACCAGAAATTAGAAGAACGGCTTAAGATCGTGCGAGAAAAACTGCATGGAGTTCCACCGAAGTCAGTGCTGTTTGTGGTGTGGACGGATCCGCTGCAATCTGTTGGCAAAAAGACATTCATAGCCGATGTTCTTGATCGCGCGGGAGCCACATCCGTGGTTGAATCGAAGCAGGATTGGCCGCAATTCAGTTTGGAAGAGGCGGTGAGGCTTCAGCCGGAATATCTTGTGTTCGCTTCGAGTCACTCAGAGACTGTTAGAAATGATGTGGAAGCTCTGGCGCTGAAGCCGGGGTGGTCTGCGATGGATGCAGTGAAAAAGAGAAAAATTGCGGTAGTGAGCGATGCCATTAACCGGCCGGGGCCGCGGATTGTGGACGCGGTAGAAGAACTGGCGCGACAACTTCATCCGGAAGTCTTTGCGGAGAAAAATTGATGCAGCCGCTGACGCTTGGCAAAGTGGCGGTGCGATGCGGAATTCTTGCGGTTATTTTGTTTGTGGTGGTGGTGATTGCGCTGAAATTCGGCGCTGTTCCGGTTTCGTTGTACGGGCTCGGGAAGGATTTGATCAGAGTGTTGATCGGCCGCAGCAGCCAAATCTCGAGCGAATACGGAATGATTATTCGCGAAATTCGTCTGCCGCGCATTGCGCTGGGAATTTTTGTAGGAGCATCGCTATCTGTGGCGGGGACTAGTTTTCAGGCGCTTCTGCGGAATCCGCTGGCCGATCCGTACGTGCTGGGAGTTTCGTATGGTGCGGCAGTTGGTTCGATTCTTGCGCTTGTCATTGAGCCACACGTTGCGCTCCGTCCTGAGATTGCCGCGGTGTTTACTCCAATTGGCGGATTTATTGGTGCGACCTTTACCATTGCAACTGTCTATCTTCTGGGCCGGTACCATGGAGATATAGATAGCAAGACTTTATTGTTAAGCGGAGTGATTGTCGGTTCCTTTTTTTCAGCAATGATCCTTTTGCTGATCACGATGCTACCGAGTTCGAGTACGCGTGGCGTGGTGTACTGGTTGATGGGAGATCTTTCGACGCCGATCCCACCGATTCTTGGATGGGTATTGCGGGTCGGATTTTTTGCGGGGTTTGCCTTGATTTACCTGACCGCTTCGGACTTGAACCTGCTGCTCGCCGGAGAAAAAGAAGCGATGCACCTGGGCGTCGACGTTAAGAAGGTACGGCTGGTGGTTTATTTGTCAGCATCTTTGCTGACCGGGCTGGCGGTTTCTGTGAGTGGTTCGATTGGGTACGTCGGGCTGATCGTTCCCCATTTGATGCGTATGATTTTTGGGACGGACTACCGCATGCTGTTGCCGGCAGCGGCGTTTGGCGGTGCGATAGCAGTGGTCATCGCTGACACAATGGCGCGTACCATTGCGGCTCCTAGCGAATTAGGTGTGGGAGCTGTCACGGCGATGGCAGGAGCGCCTCTGTTCATTTATTTGTTGCGGCGGAGATTGGCGTGAGTGCTTCAAGAGGATCCCTGATGGAGCGCGGCGCGCAGGATGGATCGCGTATGAGTTCGGAAGTGCGATTGAGCGTGGAGCAGGTGAGCTATGCGTACTCGCCGAATCCATCGCAGGCGCCGATTTTCACGCTCGAAGCAACAAGTTTCCAGGTGAAGCCGGGCGAGATCGTCGCCGTATTAGGGCCAAACGCGAGCGGAAAATCGACTGTGTTGAAATTAATCGCAGGCGCGCTCGAGCCACTCTCCGGAAGAATCTTGCTGAACGGCATGGAAACCTATTTGATGGGGCCGCGCTTGCGAGCGCAGAACATCGCGATGGTGCAGCAGGAGAGTCAGCTGTTGTTTCCGGCGAAGGTCTGGGAGTTTGTGTTGCAGGGCCGGCACCCGTACGGGAAATCGCTTCGATTCGAAACGGAAGATGACGTGGCGATTGCGAAAAAGGCCCTTGGCGACGTGGGTGCGCACCATCTGATGGATCGGTTGATGGACCAGATTTCAGGAGGCGAAAAGCAGCGCGTGATTTTAGCAAGGGCCCTGGCGCAACAGCCGATGATGCTGCTCCTGGACGAACCGACGCTGCACTTGGACATCGGCGCTCAAGTGGATTTTCTGCACACCCTCAAGAAACTGACTTTGAAGCAGAAATATGCGGTAGTGATTGTGACTCATGAATTGAACTTGGCGGCGGAATACGCCGATCAAGTCGCGCTAATGCAGAAGGGAAAGTGCCTGCGCGTGGGGACGCCGGCGAACGTGTATCAGCGGGATTTGCTGGAACAGGTTTTTCAAACGCAACTGATGGTCGAACAGAGAGTGAATGGGCGGCCAAGAGTAAGCGTGCTGGAAAAAGTTGAGTAGACGAAGTAGAGAAGACTCCGGCGAAGTTTGGTGGCGCCGGTTAACCGCCGCGGCAGCAATTCGCGGTTTCTTGTAACCCACAGCGGGCGGAAACGCCCCCGACAATAACCGCAGGCTTCGTGCACGGGAAGACGGTGAGCCGCCAAAGTGCCAGCGGCCGCAAAGCAAGCCGTCGCCGCCGCGCGACTGTAAGGCGGAAGCAGCACAGCGCAGGACACTGCAGCGAGCGTTTCTAGGATGCCGCCGCGGGAAGGACGCGCTGGTAAAACCGCCAAGCCAGGAGACCGGCGAAGCCCGCAAGCCGCATCTTGAATTCGTAAGATGCGGCCAGCCTTCAGAGCTCCCGCGCGAGAGGGAGTGGAGGAAACATGAAACGCTTTGCTCCTGCGCTATTTTTCGTGGTTCTTCTAGCCACAATCCTTTCTGATTTTTCTTCTGCTCAGAGCAATTTGCCGGATGCGCGTTTGACGGGAGCGATTACGGACAGCAGCGGCGCTGGTGTCGGCGGCGTGCATATCAGCGCAAGAAATGAGAGCGAGCCTCAAGGGAATATCTACAAAGCGACGTCGACGACGGATGGAGAATTCGCGCTGACGCTTCCACCGGGCAAATACCACATTGTTCTTGACCGCTCACCGTTTGCGACCCGCGAGTACGATTTGGAATTTACTGGAGGAGAAACGAAGACGCTTGACGTGCGGATGGAACTAGAACGGCTGTCGGCCAGCGTTGTGGTAACAGCGCAGGCGGAACCACTGCAAGTACAGCAGACCACTGCGCCTATGGATGTGATTACGAGACAGGAGATTGACGTGAGGCTGTTGCGAACTCTGCCTGATGCATTACTGGTCTCGCCGGGAATCGCGATTGGGCGCACGGGTTCGGAAGGTGGGACGGCTTCTATTTTCTTGGGCGGCGGGAATTCCAGTTACACAAAGGTTCTGGTGGATGGAACGCCGGTGAATGAACCGGGCAATGCCGTAGACTTTTCGAACTTTACGCTCGATAACGTGGACAAAATCGAAGTTGTACGCGGGGCAGAGAGCGCGATCTATGGAACGGACGCGGTCGCTGGCGTCGTGCAGGTCTTCACGCATCGCGGGAGGACGCACGTTCCGGAAGTTAACGTGTTCGGCGAGGGCGGTACATTCGGAACGGGTCGTGGCGGCGGACAAATCAGCGGACTACTTGAGAATTTCGATTATTCAACTGCCGGATCGTATTTCGGAACGGACGGGCCCAAAAACCAAAACTATTTTTACAACCGAACGCTCTCTGGAAACTTCGGCTATCGCATCAGCGAAGACAACCAGATTCGTCTGATATTGCGCAACAACACCAGCAACGCACAAACGCCGGGGCAGACGCTGCTTGAGCCGCCGAACCTTGACGCGCATACCGACTATGGCTTTTTCAGCTCGAATTTGCGCTGGGATTTTGCCACCAGAAAACATTGGCATCACCAACTGAGCGGCGCGGAATCGTACAATCGAGAACTGATTGCGAATCCCGTGCAAAGCTTCTTCGCGATTGATCCAAACGCATTTTGTCCGCAAGATCCGAATGCCCCCAATTCGGTTCCCACTGCCGAGTTTTGCGATTTCCCATTTACTTCAAAAAACCGCTACAACCGCGCAAGCGTTAACGCGCAATCGAGCTTTCTGCTGCCGAATTTTGCGGCCACAGGTGGCTATCAGTATGAAGTGGAAAACACCACGCTGCAGTCCCTGGACACCGCAAGCGATCATTTTATCGGACCGCACTTGAGGCGGAACAATCAGGGGGGATTCCTTGATTTTCGCTACTCGCCGCATCCGCGCGCGACAATCAGCCTTGGAGGACGCGCGGAATCAAACTCGGTTTTTGGAACTCGCGTTGTGCCGCGCATCGGAGCTTCGCTGGCGCTTTTGCAAGGCCGGGACTTCTGGGGCGAGACGCGATTCCGCATTTTCTACGGCGAAGGGATCAAAGAGGCTCGATTCGATCAAACAAACAGTACTTTTTCCTGCTTCCCGGGAAATTCCTCGTTGAAGCCGGAATCGAGCAAGACTTGGACCATGGGAATAGAACAAAAACTCTGGGAGGACCACGCGAAATTCAGTGTGGAGTATTTTGCGAACCGCTTTTATGACATCGTAAGCTTTGAATTTCTGCCGGCGACGCTGGCCTGTCCCGGCGGCATGGGAACATTTTTCAACACGGATCTGGCACGGGCGCGCGGAGTCAATTTGAGCGGAGAGGCAGCGCTGGCGCGATGGCTGCGCGTCGTTGCAAATTACACGCATGACGACAGCCGCGTGGTTACTTCGCCGAATGCTTCTGATCCGGCTCTCCTGGAGGGAAATCACCTAATCCGGCGGCCAGTGAATTCGGGTTCGGTTTTGCTTTTAGCTGCTTGGAAGAACGTTACGGGAAGTTTTGCGGGATATTTCAGCGGAGTGCGGACGGACAGCGACTTTCTGTTTCTGGGCTTCACGAGAAATCCCGGCTACGCGCGATTCGATCTTTCAACGAGTTACGTTCTTGGACACGGCGTAAGCACCTATGTGCGCGTACAGAATCTTTTCGACAAGCTGTATCAAGACGCGTTGGGATACCCAGCGCTCGGACGGGAAGTACGCGCCGGAATGAACCTTCGCTTCGGTGGAAAGGGCTGATGAGCGAACCAGAGCGCATACTTTTTTGCTGGAGCGGCGGCAAGGACAGCGCGATGGCGCTGCACGCGTTGCTCCGCCAAAAAGATGTGTGCGTTTCCGGGCTGCTCACGACCGTAACAGAAGGATTCGAAAGGATAAGCATGCACGGGGTGCGGCGTGAACTTCTGCACCGACAGGCAGAGAGTATCGGCTTGCCACTGCAGGAAGTTCGAATACCACCGCAATGCGTAAATCCGATTTACGAAGCGCGGATGGAGAAAGCAATGCGCGCTGCATACGAACAGGGAATCCGGTGCGTGGCGTTTGGAGACATTTTTCTCGAAGATCTGCGCGCGTACCGTGAGAAAAATTTGGCAAAAATCGGGATGGAAGCCATTTTTCCGATTTGGAAAAGAGATACGCGGGAACTCGCTCGATCATTCGTTGAATTGGGATTTCGCGCTCGAACAGTTTGCGTGGATCCGCGAGTGTTGGACCGGAGTTTTGCCGGCAGGGAACTGGACGAAAGCTTCTTTCGCGATTTGCCGGCCGTTGCTGATCCGTGCGGCGAAAACGGAGAATTTCACACGTTCGTCTACGACGGGCGGATCTTTCAGAAACCCGTTAAGTGCAGGATGGGGGAAGTTGTTGAGCGAGATTCGTTTGTGTTTTGCGATTTGCTTGCTGAGGAGGAAGTACCGGCATGAAGAACGAGACAAGCGAAAGACAGCTGTTATGGATGAAAACGGGCATTGCCGCCGTGTTGGTTTTGCTGGCGGCAATACTCCGAATTTTGCCCCATCCGTGGAACTTTACACCGATTGGCGCAATGGCGCTGTTCTCCGGTTCCGTCTTTAAAGAGCGATGGCTGATGTTCACGTTTCCCCTGCTCGCATTGTTTGCTGGAGATGCGGTCGTTGGATTTCACAAGTTGATGCTGGCGGTCTATTTAAGCTTTTCCGTGAGCGTCGCGATCGGGATGGGGATTGGAGAAAATCGCAAAGTGTTTCGAATCGCCAGTGGGACGTTGCTAGGTGCGATTCAGTTTTTCCTGGTGACAAATTTCGCAGTGTGGGTCGTGTTTACGACATACCCGAAGTCGTTCGCGGGCTTGCTGGCCTGTTATGCCGCCGGAGTACCTTTCTTATGGAATACGCTGGCGGGAGACGCATTGTACGCAACACTGCTATTTGGTGGTTACGCGCTCGCGGAGCGATTGCTCGCGCGAAACTTGCCTGTGGCGGATGTTTCGCGCTGAAATCCAAGCCGGACGAGGGCTGATGATATAATTGTCGGCTCACCATGGCGAAGAACGCGACAGAAACGGGCATCGCGCCGGAAATTTTGGCCAAATATGAGGCCGTCATCGGCCTCGAGGTGCACGTTCAGCTTCTGACCAAGACGAAAATCTTTTGCAGCTGCTCGACGCAATTTGGTGATCCGCCGAATACGAACACTTGTCCCGTATGCCTCGGCTTGCCCGGGGCCCTGCCCGTTCTGAATAAGAAAGCGGTCGAGATGGGCGTGCGCGCGGCGCTGGCGCTCAATTGCACAGTGAATGAGCATTCGCGTTTCGCACGTAAGAATTACTTTTATCCCGACCTGCCGAAGGGCTACCAGATTTCCCAATACGAATTACCCTTGGCCGAACACGGCTGGGTGGACATTGATGTCGCCGGAGAGCGGAAACGGATTGGCATCACCCGCCTGCACCTGGAAGACGATGCCGCGAAAAATCTCCACGAAGGATTTTCGCAGTCGGCAACGAAGGGCTACATTGACTACAACCGAGGCGGAACGCCGCTTGCGGAGATTGTCAGCGAGCCGGACATGCGGACTTCCGAAGAAGCGTACTCATATTTGACGACGCTGCGGCAAATCCTGCTTTATACCGGCGTGAGCGACGTGAACATGGAAGAAGGTTCGCTTCGTTGCGACGCAAACGTAAGCGTCCGGTCACTCGGCACGAAAGAGTTTGGAACCAAAGTCGAAGTGAAAAATTTGAATTCGTTCCGGTTTCTGCAGAAGGCACTCGAATACGAAATCGAACGCCACATCGGCGTGATTGAGAATGGCGGGAAAATCCTGCAGGAAACGCGGCTCTGGAATCAGAATGAAAATTACACGGTGTCCATGCGCTCGAAGGAAAAGGCCCACGATTACCGGTATTTCCCTGAGCCGGACCTCCTCCCGATTCACGTAAGCGTCGCACGGCGCGAAGAAATACGTCGCTCCTTGCCGGAACTACCTTTGGCAAAACGCGAACGATTTGTCGGCGCGTATGGAGTGACGCCGTACGATGCGGGTGTGCTCACGGCTACGCAAGAACTTGCGAACTATTTTGAAGCGGTTGTGACGGCCGGGGCCGCTGGAAAATCCACCGCGAACTGGATGCAGACGGAGCTCCTGCGCCGGCTGAATAATAGCGGAAAAGAGATTGATGCGACGCCGGTCAAACCAAGCGCACTCGCAGAGCTGATAGGGTTGGTGGACACCGGAAAAATTACAAGCACCATCGGCAAGAAGGTGTTCGGCAAAATGTTCGAAACCGGGCAAACGGCGGGCGCAATTGTTGCAGCCGAAGGGCTCGGCGCGCAAGTGAGCGACGACGCCATCGAACGAGCCGCAAGAGAAGTCATCGAAAAGAATCCAGAGAATGTGGCGAAATTCAAAGGGGGGAATGAGGGTGTCTTCAAGTTCTTTGTGGGCCAGGTAATGCGGGCGACCAAGGGGCAGGCAAATCCGCAAACGATCACTGATATTTTGCGGCGTCTGCTATCGTAGTTATAACTAAGAGCTGCCTAGGTAAGCAGCTCACTGCGACGAATAGGAAGAATCATGCTGAAAATCGGAGAGAAGGCCCCGGATTTCCATTTGCAGACGGATTCCGGCGCGGAAGTCTCATTGGGAGACGCAAAAGGCAAGCGGGCGCTGTTTTATTTCTACCCGAAGGCGGATACTCCCGGTTGAACCGTGGAAGCGTCCGAGTTTCGCGACGCAAAGAAGCACTTTGACAAACTGAAGGTGGAAATTTTTGGAGTCAGCGCCGATTCCGTGAAGGCACAGGCGCGCTTCAAAGAAAAATACAAGATCAATTTCACGCTGCTGAGCGATCCGGACCACAAGATGATTGAGGCATATGGATTTTGGCGCATGAAGAAGTTCATGGGCCGCTCCTACAAGGGAATCGTGAGAAGCAGTGCACTCGTTGGACCGGACGGAAAAGTAGAAAAAGTTTGGGACAACGTCAAGGCCAAGGGGCACGCAAAAGAAGTGCTGCAGGAACTAGAAGCGCCAAAGTAAGAAATGAAATCAGATAGAACAAAGCGCGACTCTTTTGAGCCGCGCTTCGTTTGTATGGCCAGAATTTAGTTGATACTCGCTGGCGCCTTCGTCGTGAACGACAAGCGCGCTTCCGCTGGAAACTCGATGTCCTTCTTGCCCGTTGCCGCTGCTCCTGCGGTACCAGCTCCTGCTCCTGCGAGCGCACCAATGGCCGCGCCTTTTCCACCGCCAGCCAGTCCGCCGATCAGCGCACCGGCTCCCGCGCCGCCGCCAATGAACACCGTGTCGCGTTTCGCTTTGCTGCCAGCGGTTCTGCCGGCAAGCGACGAAGAAACGGCGATCGTTTTGCCGTTCACCGTGACAGAACGAAGGCGAAGCCATAGCTTCGCTGGAGTGGAGAGGCGGCCCGAAGGTTGAGCGCTTGCCACGATAAGCTTCGCTTCCGAGCCCTTGGGAATGACAACTTTTCCGCCGACCTTGACGTCACTCGAGACGCTGCCGGAAACATTCTGGCCCACTCTTGCAGACTTGGAACTGATGGACTGGCTGGTCGTGACGCTGATGGGAGTGCCGGCCGGAATAGTTGTTTCCGCCGGAAGAAGAGCTGGAAGAAGCAAAACAAACGAAAGCAAAACTGCAATTTTCTTGAAATGCAAATTCATCTCCGTCACCTCGCTAGAAAAAGACCCGTAAGAAAAGTTTAGCAGAAAGTAGGAACGGAAAAAGTCAGAGGTGGAAGCGGAGTTCGTTCGAATCCTCAGGGGCCGGTTCGACGAGCATGTTGTCAATCAGACGCGTTTTGCCAAGATAGGCTGCGACCAGAACGTAGCTTGCGCGTGAGACGCGAACAGCCGGCTCAAAGCTATCGGCTGCGACGATCTCAGCGTAGTCCAGGCGCGCAAGCGGTTCTTTGTCGAACACAGCGCGCATCGCGTTTTGAAGTTGTAGTGAGTCGTGCGTTCCGCGCACGAGTTCACTGCGGGCCGCTTCTAGTGCGCGATGTAGAACTGTCGCCGCGCGGCGTTCTTCTGGATTTAGGTACGCGTTGCGAGAGGAAAGTGCAAGGCCATCCGGTTCACGAGCGATGGGGCAGACAGCAACCTGCACGTTGAAATCGAGATCCCGCACCATTCGCTGAATGACAGAGACTTGTTGCGCGTCCTTACGACCAAAATACGCAAAGTCAGGTTGAACAATCTCAAAAAGTTTCAGAACGATCGTGGCAACACCGCGAAAATGGCCCGGCCGTGAGCGGCCCTCGAGGCCCTCGCTGATTCCTTCCACGTTCACGTAGGTTGAATATCCGGAGGGATAGATTTCCTCGGGCGGCGGAGCGAAGACAGCGTCGACGCCCAGTTCGGCAAATTGCGCTGAGTCCGATTCGAACGCGCGCGGATACTTTGCGAAATCCTCGTTGGGACCGAACTGTTTGGGATTCACAAAAATCGAAGCGTATACGCGGGAACATTCCTGTTTTGCGCGCCGTACCAGGGACAGATGGCCTTCGTGAAGCGCACCCATCGTGGGAACAAGCCCGACCAGATGATTGTCCGCGCGGGCTTGGCGCGCGGCTTCTTTCATCCAGGAAATGGTTCGAATGATTTCCACAGAGCGAAGGGAATCAGCCTATGCGCTGGCGGCTGTAGCCCGCTCGCGATAGAAATGCATCAGGTCGGTCAGTATTGGTTTTGCGCCATGCTGACGAATCATTGTGGCGACCTGCCCACGGTGATATGTTCCGTGATTCGCAAGGTGCTGTAGCGATTGCCAGAGCGGATTCGAATATACGCCGAAGTTCATGGTCTTGTATTCGAAAACGCGATTCAAATCCTCTTGCGCCACACCGGCTACAAAGTCCTTAAGATTTTTTTCCTGCGGCCCCCAGTGCTGCCGCAGTGCAGCCACGGTCTGAATGTGCGCCAAATCAGGAAAAGCGGAAGGTGACCGCCCGTGGAATCGTTCATTCCAAACCCATTCTCCGCTGCAAATGTGGACCATCGTGTCTCGTAGAGAGGAAAAGCTCGACCCGAGCGGTTTGGCGAATTGCTCATCAGTCAATTGCGCGGCTGCGTCCAGCGCGCGATGGTTCGCCCAGGAGTTGTAGTCAAAGAGAATCCGCACTTCTTCGGGAGTCATAAAATTTCCTCTGGATGAACGGGAGAATTCAGTCCGCGAGCTCCACGTCAATATTAACGGGCTTTTGGCCAGCGCCGGTTTGCGGCATGTGATAGGACTCGTTCTCGGAAGGGAACGAGCCGCGGCGCACGTCCGAGCAGTATTCGCGCACGGCACTGGAGATCAGCTCGCCGACCCGGGCGTATTGGCGCGCGAATTTTGGCATCGGATGGAAGGTCAAGCCGAGCAGATCGTTGAGAACAAGAATCTGCCCATCGCAATCCGGCCCCGCACCGATACCGATCGTGGGGATGCGCAAGTCTTGCGTGATTTGTGCCGCAAGTTCGCGCGGAATTCCTTCAAGCACAATGGCAAATGCGCCGGCTGCTTCGACGGCGCGCGCGTCCCGAATCAATTGCTCAGCGGCGGCGGGAGTTTTGCCTTGCACTTTGAAGCCGCCTAGCGCATTGACGGATTGCGGCGTAAGCCCGACGTGCCCCATCACGGGAATTTCCGCTTCGGTGAGGCGCGCGATAAGTTCGAGCCGTCGCTCGCCGCCTTCGATCTTCACCGCTTCCGCGCCAGCCTCTTTTACAAGGCGAACTGCGTTGCGGACGGATTCAGAAATTTCCGCGTGATACGTCCCGTAAGGCATGTCCGTGACGACGAGCGCGTTGCGCGTACCGCGGCGAACGGCGCGTGTGTGATGCAGCATCTCATCGAGCGTCACGGGAATCGTGCTGTCGTAGCCAAGCACGACCATCCCGACCGAATCGCCGACAAGCAGAACGTCTACGCCCGCCTCGTCTAGCAAGCGCGCAGTCGGATAGTCATACGCGGTCAGACAGGTGATCTTTTGCGTCGAAAAATCCGCAGCGGATTTTCTTTGGAGAATGCCGGGTACGGTGACTTTTCCATTGCCCTGTTCGCGGGAAACACTCATGGGTGGCCTCCGGTGCCGTTCCCTAACCGCGGGATACAGCCCTGTACCTGAGAAAAGAATAGCAAAATGGCGAAGCAGTGGCCAGCGGCGGGCCAGAATTAGTGTTAAGAACTTGGTGCCTGTGCACGCCCTTTCCATTGACCGCCACGACCGAGCCAGTACCGCAGCGCCGAAAGAAACGTCGCATACGAATAGAAAAGCGCAGCAACGGGCAGGAACGGAGACCAGAGCAACGAGAGGCGGTAGAAAATCGCCGTAGGCAAGAAAGAGGCCGACATCAAACACCACGCGAGCAGCGCGGGAATCCAGATTGTGGGAACTGAAGAAAACGCAAGAACAACTGGAGCTACGAACGTGAGGAGTAAGCCTGCAAGTGTGCCAATGAGTTTCAAAAAGGAATAGTTGAGTTGTGTGAACGCTGTCCGCGCAATCATGTCGCGCAACTCGCTAAAGCCAAGATACCGTCGCAGGCTCACGCTTCTGCGCGTTAAGCCCATCCGAATCCTTCCGCCGCTGCTTTTCACCGCGCGCGCCAAAGAGCAATCGTCAATCACCTCGCTGCGAATTGCCGCCAGACCACCGATTTTTGCGAGCGCAGAACTTCTTAGCAGCATGCAACCGCCTGCTGCGCCGGCAATACGGGATTTTGGACTGGCGATCCACCGAGGCGGATACAGCATCAGAAAAAAATAGAGAAACGGCGGAATCATGAGTTTTTCGGCGAAATTTTGCGCTTGAAGCAGAACCATCAACGAAGTGAGGTCGAGCTGATCGCGCTCCGCGCGTGAGATGAGGCGCCGGAGCGTGTCCGGCCCATGAATCACGTCGGCATCCGTAAACCAGAAAAAATCGGGATTGCTTGAAAGCGCATACTCGACGCCCGATTGCAGCGCCCAAAGCTTCCCAGTCCAGCCTGCAGCAAGCGGTGGGACCGAAAGAACTTGCACGCTTCCACGCGCATCGGGGCCTGCAGCAACTTTGGCCGCTGCCTCGCTGGTACCGTCTTCGCTGTGGTCATCCACAACGACAACACGGAATTTGCCCGGATAATCCTGAGCTACGAGGGCGGAAACGATTTGCTGGATGGTTACAACTTCATTGCGCGCCGGTATGATCGCAACAACGCTCGACCACACTTGAGGCGAAGGCACCGTTTCGCCGTCGGCGTCAAAAATCCAAATTTGCCAAAAATGCCCGTTGAAAAAGAAAAGACCGAGCCAAATCAGGAGTGAAAGCGCGGCTATGCCGATGGCTGCAAAATGCACACGATATTTTGCAACGGGTTACGCCTGATTCGCTAGGCGAGATCTTCTTTTTGAATTGGCAGGCGGCGAATCCGTTTTTTTGTCAGCGCATAAATAGCGTTGCAGACGGCCGCAGTCACGACAGGTAAACCCGGCTCACCGATTCCCGTAGGCTCTTCCTTGCTCATAATGACGTGCACTTCGGTCTTGGGCGTATCCGCTATGCGCGGCATCTGATAATCGTTGAAATTCGACTGTTCGACGCGGCCATCTTTAATCGTGATGGCATCATGCAGTGATGCCGACAGTCCATAAATCGCCGCGCTTTCTACTTGAGCGCGTATCCCGTCCGGATTCACAGGCCGCCCGCAGTCCACGGCATAGCAAAGGCGCTCAACCTTCACCGCGCCATTCTTGACACTAACGTCCGCGACCGCAGCCGTGTACGATTCGAACGAAAAATAGCCCGCTATGCCGCTCCCAATACCTTGTGGGAGCGGCTTGCCCCAGCCGGCCTTTTCCGCGGCAGTTTTCAAAACGTTCTTCAGCCGCGACGTATCCAGCGGCTTGCCTTCTTTCGGATTCGTGAAATCGGGAATCTTCCGGTCGCCGCCGATGAGCTTCATGCGAAATTCGTAGGGATCGGCACCTGCCGCCGCCGCAAGCTCGTCCACGAAACACTCCACAATAAACCCGCTCGACGAATGTTCCACTGAGCGCCACCACGCGCGTGGCACGCCCGACTTCGCCAGCGTGTACTCGACATGGTAATTCGGCGTGGCATAAGGGATGAATAGCGCCGTGGCAAATTCGGAATTTTCCGCGTGCGATTCGCCGTCCTTGCTCCACATTGCGTCAATCGAAGTCGAAGTCTGAAAATGTTTCCATGCGGCCAAATTACCTTGCGCGTCCAACGCGCCGGAGAGCTTGTGATACGAAGCCGGCCGGTAAAAATCGTGCTGCATATCGTCTTCCCGCGTCCACAAAACCTGCACCGGCTTGCCAGTTGCTTTCGAGACTTGCGCCGCTTCCATGACGAAGTCGCCCATGTAGCGCCGGCCAAATCCTCCACCCATTAGTGTCGTGTTGACGATGACCTTTTCTCGCGGCAACCCGGAAATACCCACGATGATGTCCTGCGCCCACTGCGGCGCCTGCGTCGGAACCCAAGCCTCCGCTCCATCCGGCCGGATGTGCACTGTGCAGTTCATCGGCTCCATTGTGGCGTGGGCGGCAAATGGGAATTCGTAAATCGCTTCAACCTTTTTCGACGCGCCGGAAATTGCTGTGTCCGCATCGCCGTCGTTGCGAATCGTCTTGCCTGGCTTCGCAGCGTTTTCCAGGAATTGTTTGTGCAGCCAATCGGAGGACTCCGCTGCGTGTGGTCCTTCATCCCACGTAATTTGCAATGCTTTGCGACCCTGCATCGCTGCCCAGGAGCTATCCGCCAGCACGGCCACGCCTCCCGCTGTGAACGCCCCTTGCCCCACTGCGTCAATTGCAATCACATCCTGCACGCCCGGAACGGCCTTTGCTTTTGCTGCGTCGAACGACTTCACCTTCCCGCCAAAAATCGGGCACCGCGCAATCACTGCGTACTGCATCCCTGGGACGTGCGAATCAATTCCGAATTTCGCCTTTCCTGTAACCTTCGCGGAACCTTCATAGCGCTTCTTGTCGTGTCCGACGATCGCGAAATCCTCCGAGTTCTTCAGCGGCACCGTGTTGAAATCCGGAATCGGCAACTTTGCGGCATCTTCAGCCAATTCGCCGTAGGTCAGAAAATTCTTTCGCGCGCCATGCAGCACGCCGCCATCCTTTGCTACGCACGTGTCGTGATTCACATTCCAACGCGCTGCAGCCGCGGAAATAAGCATCTCGCGCGCCGCCGCCCCAGCTCTTCGCAAAGGAAGCCACGAGCCTGCAATGCTGCCGCTTCCTCCAGTTCCATGATGATAGATGGCAGGATTGGTCGGCGCCTGTTCAATCTTCACTTTGCTCCAATCGAGCGAAAGCTCTTCGGCAAGAATCATCGGCAACGCCGTCATGATTCCCTGGCCCATTTCGGATTTGCCGAGAATGAGTGACACATGATTATCCGGCGTGATGTGCACCCACGCGTTGAACGGATTGGGGTTTTTCTTTTCCTGTTCCTCTGCCGAAGCGCCGAAAGCAGGCAGATGAAATCCGAGGAGCAGGCCAGTGCCAGTTGCGGCTCCGGCCTTCAAAAATCCGCGACGGTCGAGCGACAGGGTCGTCATGGGACACCTCGAATTAGTCTTTCGGGAAATGCCTTACGCTGACTTGCCCTTGCCGGCTTGTAAATCGGCAGCGCGATGAATCGCTTTGCGAATGCGCTGATAGGTGCCGCAGCGGCAAATGTTGCCGCTCATGAAGTTGTCGATATCGGCGTCGGTGGGTTTCGGCTTCTTGCTAAGCAGCGCCACCGCAGACATGATCTGTCCGGACTGGCAATAACCGCACTGCGGAACGTCCTCTTCCATCCAAGCTTGTTGCACCGAATGGCTTCCGTCCGCGGACAGCCCTTCAATCGTAGTGATTTTCTTTCCCGCCACCGCCGATATCGGTGTGATGCAGGAGCGAGTCGCCTCGCCATTGATATGAACTGTACACGCGCCGCAAAGCGCCATGCCACAGCCGAACTTTGTGCCGGTCAGGTTCAGCGTGTCCCGGAGAACCCAGAGCAAAGGCATTTGTGGGTCAACTTCGACGGTCTGGGATTTTCCATTCAAGGTAAAGGTGACAGCCATAAAACCTCCCGCGAGAGAAACCTTGCCAGCACCGGATATCCTACTCCAACTTCGGTCTTGGTCAAAAATGAATGAAAAAACCGTCCAGCCGCGCTCGGTTGGGTCGAGTCGCAAATCACACTCAGAGGTCCCGCCACGGTCTCCAGTAGGGAACGCTTGTGTACGGTGCATCCAGGAGCCTGCTGAGCAATTCCCGCAAGCTCTGGAGAATTGCTTTCAACTTAGAAGGCATCCTTATATCGGTGCTCATCCTGTGGGGAGTATCACCGCAAGCATCCGCTCTGTCAACAGGGCTGCGGCTGCGTACCTCCGCGAGAGTCAGACGCCGAGGGGCCCAAATCGCGAGCAGACTAATTGCCTTCGGCGGAAGCGTGCTGCCTTGGTGCAGGAGAAGTTTCGCGTGGAGGCTCCGACTCAACGCCTCGCCAGCCAACCGGCCGGCCGCGTACGGCTTCTTTTACGGAGCGGAAAAGCACAACGTACATTAATTGCCGATAGTAAAACCGTTGCAAAAGCACCGGAATAAGCAGGGTCCAATCCTCTTTTCGTTCGAGGGCAAACGCCACAGCGCACGTCAGTACATCTATAATCAGGAAGCCCAGGAAGAATAGTACAGACCGCTCCAGGTCTGCCGTTCCCCAGTTGATTTGCGGCAGCCACGAAACTTTCAGGCGCATCAGCCCCCATGCGGCGATGGAGCCAAGAAACATCAAGTCAATAATTGGCGAGATGAGTGGCAGCACCAGCTGGAATACAAAAATATTGGGCAGCGCAATCCACCCGAGCGTCCCATATTTTGGATGGAACAGTGTGCTGCGATGTTTCCAGAACGATTGCAGCGTCCCAAACGTCCAGCGAAACCGCTGTCGAATGAGTGCGCCAGGGGTTTCCGGCGCCTCCGTCCAGGCAATTGCTTCCTCGTCGTAACCGATGCGCCAGCCGAGCCGGCGAATCGCAATAGTCAAATCTGCGTCTTCGGCCACGGTATCTGCCGTAATGCCGCCCGCCGTTTCAATTGCCGATTTTCGCCATGCGCCGAGGGCCCCCGGAACAACGGTAATGCAATTCAGCAAGTCGAACGCGCGCTTTTCCATGTTTTGGCTGGTGACGTATTCAAGCGCTTGCCAGCGCGTGAGCCAGCGCGAACGATTGCCGACTTTGACGTTTCCCGCCACCGCGGCCAGCTTCTGATCAGAAAAGTGGCGCGCGAGCTTCCGAATCGCATCGGGCTCGACTTCCGTGTCAGCGTCGATCGTAACGACAATTTCCGTTTCTGCTTCAGATATAGCGCGGTTCAGCGCGGCGGCCTTTCCGCGATTGACCTGATGAATGATGTGCACACGCGGGTCGTCACTGAAGTGCGCGTCGAGAAGCGCGCCCGTATCATCCGTAGATCCGTCATCCACAACGATAACGCGCATCTCCGGATAGTCCGAAGCCAGCACTGACGTAACCGTTTGTAGGATCACCCCCTCTTCGTTGTGAGCCGGAATCAGAACAGTGACCGCGGGAAGCGTATCAGGCTCCTTCAGGTGCTCGGGGCGCAGTTTCTCAAAGATGGCTAAAATTCCAATGACCACGGCGCGTCCACTTACTAGAAAAATTCCCAGAATAAATATTGTCGCGATTCCAATCACAAAATAGCGGTATAAACCGAAGATAAATCCGTCCGCCCGCGCTTCCAGCCATTCCTGCCGGGAGAGCGGAAACATCACGTCCGCCCGCTTTTTGTTGATCAGGTCCGAGACGGAAACGAACTCGTATCCTTTCTCTCGAAGTTGATCGATGATTTGCGGAAGCGCGGCGACTGTCTGGCTGCGGTCTCCGCCCCCGTCGTGAAACAGGATGATATTTCCGTTCCCCGCCTGCCGCAGCACGCCATCCACGATTTCCTGTGCGGGAACTTGTTGACCATATGGCTGCCGCCAGTCATGCGGATCAATTTTCTGTCCGACAATCAAATAACCCATGTCCTGTGCCAGCGGAAGCTGCGAGACTTCTTCCGCATATTCCGGCTGGTGATCAATCCCGTATGGCGGGCGGAACAGAATGGATTTGACGCCGATCGTGCTCCCGATCAGCCGCTGCGTCAGGTTTAGTTCCCAGCGAAGCTGTGTCGGCGAAATGTCTTCGAATGCCGGATGCGTGTATGTGTGATTACCGATGGCATGGCCCTCCGCATATTCACGCTTCAGAATCTGTGGAAATTGGCTTGCGTCCAGTCCGATTACGAAAAATGTGGCAGGGACTTGCTTTTCTTTGAGAACGTCCAGGATTTTCGGAGTCCAGCGCGGATCAGGGCCATCGTCAAATGTGATTGCAAGTTTCTTCGGAACAGCCCCGAGCTGATCGATATCGTATGAGATTGGAAAGCTAAGATAGGTTTCGCTTGTGAAGAGATCGCTTGCCGCGTCATAGATGAAACTTCGCGAGCCGCGCTTCGGCTGGCCCGTAAAGCGCCAGATGTCGCCGTCGCCTTCCAGAATTAAGTCTGGCCCGGGGGGAACGTCCGCAAGCTTTTGCCGCGTCGTGTCGTCGGGATGTGTCGAATCCCAAATCTTCCACAACGAAGTATCCGAAGAGCCTAGCCGCCATAAGGCGGATCCCTGCACGCCGAGCCTTTCGCAGGCGCGCAATTCGTTGTATGCGGTCACCGCATCCAAAAACCAAACGTGGTGCGTATGATCGTGTTCATCCGAGTAGGAGTAGTAGGGATTCAGCGAAGCATCGTCGAATTCCACATCCGCTTCTGATTCATAGGCATGCAGCAGTGCTTCCTGCACGCTGAACTCCTGCGCGGGTTCCGGCTTCTGTTTTGGTGCTTCGGACCAGTCGTACGCGTAATTCGCGATTCCAACGACAAGCTTCGAAGCGGGGACAACTTCCAGCACTTGCCGCAGGTTTTCCACGAACCAGTCCTGCGCAGCGATCGGGCCTGGAGGCGAAGTGAGCCAATGCTGATCGTAGTTCATCAGCATGATGGCGTCGCAGTGTTTGCCAAAAAACTTGTAGTCGTACGCGGCATCGCGCGCCGGCAGGGCAACCATGACTTTCAGTCCGACGGCGTGCAATCCGGACGCCAGCTCGGCAACGAACGCGCGAAAATGCGGCTGGCTCTTCTCGGGCACCTCTTCAAAGTCCACCACGATGCCCGCCTGTTTCGCCTGCACAGCGAATTGCACAGTGTCCCGCGTCAGGTTTGCGCGCGAAACCTGATTGGCAAGCATCTGCGCCATCTCGTCGATGCGCCACACCGCGCCGTCGTAATTATTCAGCAGCGCCATCGTGGGAATTTCCACGTTGATGCTCTTCATCCATTGGTGCAGCTTGTCTTCCCTCAAACGAGCGTAGGCTTCTTCGGGGCTTGCCTTTACCGTTTCGTATCGAACGTAGTCGACGACAGTGAGCGCGCCGTCAGGCGTCACCGCGTGGAGTTCTTCGGGAATCAGCAGGTCGAGATCTTTGTAGTGTTTCTTCAGCGAGGCAAGGCTGTTCGCGTCGTAGCTGACGTAGAACGCTGCCCGCAGCGGATCATATCCGGAAGGCACCGTACCGAGATTTGCCACGCGGCGATGGCGCCCTTCGCGCACAGCAACTGTCTTGGCTGTCTTTTTGATTTTCAGCGCGCGATATGGAGACTTCGTATCGGGAATCAAACCCGCCGGCAATTCCACGCTTTGTACGACAGTCACAAAGAAATAGACAAGTATCAGTGTTAGCAGCACGCCACTGATTTCCAGCAGGCGTCTTGTGAAGCGCCAGCGTACACGCTCTTCGTCGTAAAAAATCGGGCGGCGTTCTTTCATGGACCTGTCGTGTCGAGAAATGTTCGGAACGCACCGGCACGCTTATCGCCGGCTGCCGAAATCAAGAGACTCTATTGTAAGATGCGAGCAGTCCATGAAGCGAGTCCTCTCGCATCCGTTGATAGCTTTAGCGTCAGGCCTCTGGCTGAGGCTTTTTTTTGTGCTCAAGTACCCGGCTAGCTCGGGCGACATTCCGCTCTACAACGAAATCGCTACAAACTGGCTGAAGCACCGTGTCTACGGCATCAATTTGAACGACGTCGTGACGTCCGTGGATGTTCGCATGCCGGGTTATCCTGCCTTTTTGGCGCTGATTTATGGCCTGACTGGCCGGACCGGCGAAGCCGCACAATTCCCGCTCATGCTCGTGCAAGCGCTCGTTGATCTCCTTGGCTGCGTAGTCATCGGCGCGATTGCATTTTGGCTCGTGAAGAACGCTTCTGGCGCATCTGACTCGCGCGCATTTCGAGCGGGCGTATGGATTGCCGCGCTCTGTCCCATCACGGCAAACTATAGCGCCGTACTCCTTACGGAATCTCTCGCCACTTCTGTCAGTGCAATTTCGATCTATCTCCTAATTCGTCTCGCGACAACCTGTTCCGAGATTTTCTTTCCAGTCCGGCGCCTCAAAGCGAGCTGGGACAAGACGCCGGAATATTGGGCCGCCCTATTCGGCCTCTCCGTTGGCGCCATCACTTACTTTCGGCCGGAATCACCCATCTTTCTTGTATCCGCTTGGTTCGCCCTCATTTGGCTTTTCGCAAAGCACGGCCATTTGGCACGCGGATTCAAGCTCGCTTTCCTGAGTTGCGTGATGCTCCTGGTTTCGCTTTCACCATGGGCGATTCGAAACGCCATTTCGCTGCACGAGCTCCAGTTCCTCGCGCCAAAAGACACCACATTGCCCTCTGAGTTTCCTCCTCGCGGTTTTATGGCTTGGGAGCGAACTTGGCTCTATCGCATGAGCGATTGCTACGCCGTTACCTGGAAGCTGAACGAGGAAAACATCAATCTCGCCGAGATTCCCGCGCGTGCCTTCGATTCTGAATCGGAAAAGAGCCGCGTCGCAGCTCTTCTGGAAGAGCATAACGAGCACCAGAGCCTTTCCCAGGAAGAGGACGCCGCCTTCGGCGAAATCGCGCACGAAAGAACCGCCCGCCATCCCCTACGTACGTACATAGGGGTCCCGTTTCAGCGCGTGCTCACCATCTGGTTCACGCCCCGCATCGAACTGTTGCCTTTTTCCGGGAATGTCTTTCCTCTCGCTGAAAACTGGGAAGACGATCGGGAAGATCAATTCGTCACGCTGGGATTCTTTTTCTTGAACATTTTCTATCTCGTTTTGGCCGTCGCAGGAGCCTGTAAACTTTGGAAATGGAGCGCCTGCGTTCGCCCTGCTTTGCTTGCGATCGCTGTTTACTTAGTCTTGCGAACGCTATTTCTCACGACGGTCGAAGCTCCCGAGCCCCGCTATGTATTGGTTTGTTTTCCTGCAATCCTCGCGTTGGGAGCAATTGCGTTCCTGCGCACGCCAAAATCAATCTCAGTTTGACCAGTCGGTGACTGGCGAAATCACTCTTCCGCAGGTTCCGGATGAATCGTTACCCGAAAAATCTGCGGAAAACGTTCCTTCACGCGATCCTCGAGCGCCGCGGTAACGTCGTGAACCTCCGTAATCGTCAGCGCGCCCTTCATCAAGCAATGGCACGAAGCAAGAATATGATGTTGCACCTGCCGTACATGAACGTCGTGGCAATTCACCAGCTCGTCGTATTCAGCCGGAAGTGTGTTCACGAAATCTTCAATCGACCGCGCCAGCTCTCGCATCTCGTTTGCTGACGTATTTGTCGTAGCAATGTTGCTCCCCATCGGTTCGATGTGGATATTGACTTCGACTGGATGTCCGGGCAGTCCGAGGATCGCCTCTTCGAGTTCCGTTGCCTGCTTGTGTGCTTCCCGCAGGGTCAGCGCCTCATCCACTTCCAGGTGCAGCTCCACAAACAGCTTTCCGTCCTGTTGATGTGCGGAAAGGTCGTGTATCGCCCGCCCCATCCGTTGCGAAGTCGCGCGAATGGACTCCAGCAAATTCTCCGCTGAAGGCGCTTGCGGTTCCGCGTGCACCACCACGTCCGCGGGCACGATCTCCGCCACGCGCTTTTCAACCGCATCGCTCCACGCATGGGCCTGTTCGAGGCTCGCCGTCCGCGGGACGCTGACCGTTGCATCCACAAAATAACGGTTTCCCGCCCGCCGCACACGCACGCGGTTCACGCCCTGGACCCCTTCCACTCGGCTCACGGCGTGCGCAATCTCGTCCTGCAAGCCGCGTGGCACCGCATCGAGCAACGCATCCAGGGTGCGCATGCCCAGCCGCGAACCCACCCACAAAATCACCGCCGCCACCGTCAATCCGGCGATCGCGTCCGCGTAGATCAGCCAGGGCATATTCCACGTTTCGCCTGCCCACACCAGTCCGATTCCTGCAATGACTACGACCGTGCTCCATACGTCCGTCGAAAAATGCAATGCGTCCGCTTCGAGCGCTTCGCTCGAATACCGCTGCGCCACGTGCGCAAGCTTCCGCGCCCGCGTAACGTCAATCAGCAGCGCCACGCATAGAATCAGGATAGCGCTCACGCTCGGCTGAATGTGCACGCTTCGAAAGAAAAGCCGTTCGAACGCTTCATAAATCACGTACATGGCCGTCAAAAGCAGCAGCCCCGTCTCCACAAAAGCCGAGAAATTTTCGAATTTCCCGTGTCCATAAGGATGTCGTTCGTCTGCAGGCTGATCCGAAACGCGTATGGAAAGAAACGTAATGATCGCCGCGATCAGGTCCAGTCCGGAGTGCAGCGCTTCGCTCAATACGCCCAAGCTTCCCGTCCGATAAACGAGAAAGGTCTTCAGGGACACCAGCAGCGCCGCCGAGCCGACGCTTAGCAACGCTGCCATTCTCTTTTCGCTTGTTTCACTTACGGGCGTGCCTGTCATATCTGCCCGCCTAGACTACCCCAATTGGTTCGTGAAGCGCTTGGTGATTCCAGGTTTGGATGTCCGCTTATAAAGAAGTGAAAAACTGCCGCGATGTCATGCGGTCTTTTTCTCCCAGAACCTCAGTGCCACGGAATTCATGCAATACCGCAGGCCTGTCGGATCGGGTCCATCAGTAAATACGTGCCCCAGATGCGCGTCGCAAAGTGTGCACCGCACCTCGCGCCTAACCACGCCAAAACTCGTATCCATTTTCTCGTACAAATTCTCCGGCGCTATCGGCTCCCAGAAACTCGGCCAGCCTGTTCCCGATTCGAATTTCGCGCTCGATGCGAACAGCGCGTTGCCGCAGCAGATGCAGCGAAAAATCCCCGTGCGATGTTCGTGCACCAAATCGCCACTCTCTGGCGCCTCGGTCGCTGCCCGCCGTGTTACGCGATACGAATCAACCGAAAGCTGCTTCTTCCACTCAGCGTGCGTTTTCCGGATTTTCTCGCGATTCACCTTGCCCAGCCGCCGCCCATCGTTGCCAAATTCAACGATTGCCACTGTGTTGAGTTTCGAATCCGGTTCCGGCGGGTCAGCCAGCGCATAGTTGGCGAGCTCGTTTACGCTCGCGAACACGATCGCTGAAACAGCAGTCGCCCCGCCAAAAATGAATGCGCGTCTCGAGAAATCATTCATTGAAATTTCGTGTAGTTAAACTTGCTTAATTCGCTGCCGTCATCGGCGGAGCCGAAAGCAGCGGCAACCGCTTAGGTTCTCCGCGTGCCCCGCGCACTTCCAGTTCCTCAAACAACAGGGAAGGAGCCACAATCGAAGCAGGCAATCCGTTTTGCGCCGAACCGAAAGCACCCAGTGCCGTCCCCGCGAACCCGGCCGTCTGATTCAGCATATAGTTGTAAACAAAATTGTCGTTGCCGATCCCCGAAATATTCCGCAGCGATCGCGCGTTCAAGCCGATAATCCTCGCCCCGCGCACAATTTCTTCCCGCCCGTCTTCGGGATAAACCTTGTACATGACCGAAACCAGCCTGTCGCCGTTCCCCGCGCCGCCGCCAAAACTCGCCAGCAACTCGGAAAAATCGTCCTGATGCAGCAAGCTGATTGCTGGATTATCCATCTCACGTACGATCATGCAGTACTGCAGCTTTTCCGCTTTGCATGCTTCCAGGAATTTCTTCTTCAGGTCCGCCGCCGAAACCGTTTCCGTCGAAGAAAAAACCAAGTTGCTCATCGAAGGTTTAGGGTCGCCTAGGTTCGCCGACCGTCCGTGTCCATTCGATTGATTCGAATCCGGCCCCGGCCTCCGTGACATCAAGAGCGCTTTCAGCATTCCGTTTTCCACCGCGGTCACTTTTTCGGCGCGCACCCCTTCTTCATCCACCGCATATCCGCCCATCAGGGGCGCGCCCTTGTATTCCTTGGCGGAAGGATCATCCACAAGCGTCACGCTGCTCGGCAGCACGCGCGCCCCTAGCCGCCCAACCCAATCGCTTTTCCCGCCGATGTTGCTCAAGAACTGTTCCATCACCGGCCGAAACGCAATCGGCGGCCGCGCTCCGCTCAAATTCGGTCCCAGCACTTCCGCAAGCAGCGGCGCCGCTGCGCGCGCTTCGAACAGCACCGGCCCCGTGTAGTCCTGCGCCGGCTGCGATGCGCGCAACGCCATCAGCTCGGACCCTGCAATGTTCAACCCCTTGCGGACCGTTTCCACGTTCGGCAAATCCGCCGGCTTCGGCGCATACGCCGTATAGTAATGGCTCAATTGCATTCCATCGGGCGCCAGCGTATTCAGCCCCGCTTCAATCGCGGCGAACGAGCGGTTCGTTCGAATCTCCGTTCCTTCGCTCGTCAGCAAATATTCCGTCACATAAACCAGGTAGTACGTCACGCGCGATTCTTGCAGCAGCGAAAACGCCCGCATCGCCGCCGAAGAATCCCGCGCCTCCTGGTCCCAGGCCCGCCCGGACCAATCCGGCGTCGCCAGCGGCTCAATCAACTGCACTGGCTGCGCTTTCGAAAAATCGTCGTACTGATTCTGGTTCGCCAGGCTGTTTAGATACGCCTGCTTGCGCGAATAGCCGTCCACCGCTTCCTTGAACGCCTGGTCTGTAGCGATCCACAAATCTTGACGAAGCGAATCGTAGTCGCGGTCAATGCCGACCGAGCCCGTTGAACCGATGAATCCTCGAAAGCCTTCGTCGCTGATGAAATTCGAGCTGTCCTGTTTGTAGTTGCCCACCCGAGCTTCTACGTTCATAAAGCGGATGCGCGTTTTCGTGCTGCCACTCAACGCCCCAAACTGCGCAACAATCTCACGCGCATCCAGGTCCAACAGTCGGTACTCGATGAAATACGGCCGCACCGGCGCGCCTGTGTTCGACACCCTCAATTCCAGCCGCTCTTTCGAACGCGCCATTTCATCGCGCATCGCACGCAGCGTCTGGTCTTTGTCGTTCGCCGCTTGTGCCCCTGCGATCGCCGGACTCGCCAATGCAGCCGCAACCAAAACGAAAAGGGAAGCCCTGATTCCGTTTTTCACTGTTGGCCTCCCCCATTCGCTGCTGCGACACCAGCCAAGCCGGCCGTTCTCTTGTCGTGCGCGGGCGGTGGCAGTATCGGCGGCCGGTCCGTATCCGTCTCCTTCTTTTGCACTTCAAGTTCTGACATCAAAATCGCCGGCGAAGCTGCCGAGACCGGCACTGACCCCGATTCCGCCCCGCAGTAGCCATTGAAGACTTCCGGGGTGTCGCCTGTCGCAACAATCTTTTTCAGCGCGGCAAGTGGCGTCCCCACGATATCCACGCCTCGCACCAGCTCATCAGGTCTTCCGTCAGCGAATACTTTGTAAACCACCAGCGGCTGCACTTGGAACGCTTGCGGCTGCCCGCGCCCCGTGAACGTAAATCCGCCAGCGATATCGTCGATCAGTAAGCCGTATGGTTTTCCTTGTTCCTTGACCAGTTCGACCAGCTTTTTTCGCAGCTCCACGTTTGTCACCGTCTTGCTGCTCTCTACGATCAGGTTGCCCTGCCGCGAAACCGGCGTCGCTCCTAGTTGCCGCCGTCCGTGCCCGTTCGAATGAGGAAATCCCACCAGCGGCGACCGCGACATCTCAAAATTCTTCAGCACACCGCGATCCACCAGCGTTACCTTCTGCGCCGGAACTCCTTCATCGTCAAACTGGTAGTAGCCCAGCAAATCCTCGTTGCCGAGTTTCTTCCGCGTCGTATCGTCCAACACTGTCAAAAACGGTGGAAAAATCTCTTCGCCGACTTTCGCGGCAAACGTCTGTCCTTCCGTAATGTCCTTCTGCCGGTGACCCTCCGCCCGGTGGCCGAAAACTTCATGAAAGAAAACCGCCGCCGCGCGTCCCGTCAACAGGGCAGGCCCCACGGTCGGCTCGTTGATCGGAGCCTTCACCAATCCTTCGATTTCTTTTGTCAACGTGGCGCTCGCCGTCGCAACTGCCTTGTCGTCCGGAGCATCCTTCGGATCCACCCAGTCAAAGTTCGCGTAGCGCTCGATATTCATTCCATCCGCAGCCTTCCCTTGAATGAAAAGCTCCAGTCGGTATCGAATTTGCCCGTATTGCAGCTGTGTCCCTTCGGTGTTCACCTGGTAAGTGTTCTGTGCCAGTGCGCTGAACGTCACAATCGAATTTAGAATCGCCGGCGATTCGCGAAACGCCCTCGTGTACGCTCGCACACGCTCTTCCCATGGCTTGCGGTCCAGGCTGAATCCCGCCGGCGGACTGAACGACTTGTGTGGCTGTTCTTTCGAGAAATCCGGCGCTTGTCCTTCCGCTGTTTCTACTTTTACTTCACGACCCGTCTTGATCTTGATCAACGCTTCAGCTGCATTCCGGTATTGATCGTCCGTCTCCAGCCAGATCGCCCGCCGCAGCACTTGCGCGTCGTCATCCACCGGTGCGACCGTCCCTGGCCCACCCGCCGGAAGCTGGCGATCTCCCACCTTGTGCGTGTTGTCTTTGTTGTAGTCGCCCGTGCGAACTGCCACCTGCAGCCAGCGATTCCGCACTTCGGAGCTTGAAAGTAGCGCTCCGTTCGAACCGGAAACTTCCGCGCGTTGCGTGTCCGTCAGCGTATACCCGATAAAGTACGCGGGGATATCTTGCGCACTCAGGGTTTTGAACGAGCGGTCGAGCTCCGTTTGCATTGCGTCAATCAACGGCGATGGTTTCGCCGTCGGACTGTCCGCTGCCCCGGTCGAAGCTCTGCCTGCCGCAAGGGAAGAACCCAGACCCAACGCCAAAAACGTTGCCGGAAGATACGAAATTGCCCGCACCATACGTGACTTTTTCAAGGATTGCCTCGCTTAGAAGGAAACGCTCTTGCCAAACATTCAGTCTACGTTACTGCCGGGAAGCATACAAACATGGCTTCGCTGCGGAAACTACACTTGATTCGACGGTCCGGTCCGCTATTTCGTTGCAATGAAATATTTCTGCCCCGAACGCGAAGCGCGCTCGAGGCCGGGTTTTCATCGCAAATCGACTGTCTAAGGCACGCAATTCGGTGAAGTTGGTGGGCATCCGACAGGCGGCTTCTGCCTCGATATCGGATTGCTTGTGTTTTGACTAATGGCGACTGGAATCGCCACCGCCGCGCCCACAGCAACGATTCCCAATGTAATGCCCCACGGCTTGCTAATCGTGTGCCCCACATGCAGGACGCCCGGCTTGTCCGCAATGTTTGTAGCGTTCACCGCCGTTGTCAGCTCATCCAGTGTCGCTTGCGTCGGGTTCAGCGGCGACGAATTATCCCCACTCCGTACGCTGCTCATCTGTCCCGCTCCCACCATCACGCAGACTCCCGCCGTATTGCATAACTTCACCTGGCCTTCAAATACCACCAGGTTCATCTGCCCGGCGTTCTGGTCAAATGCAAGATAAAAATCCGTGCCGACCACGCCCGCTACTCCCGCCACAGTCCGCACTTCAAATTTTCCGTCGGTCTTCGTGATCTTCTGCGCCTGCGAGCGAAGTTTGCCGTACGCCAGGTCGATTTCCGTCTGCTGCGCGGCGCCGTCGTGCTTGGTCACCTTCACCGACGATTCCGAGCCCACGTTCAGCACCGAGCCGTTATCCAGCGCGATGCGTGCGCGCGCGTTTGCCTGCGTGTTCACCACGTCGGCCCAGTCCACTACCGTCTTCGCCGATGCCGTGATTGATTTCGAACCGCGCGCAATACTCACCGCCGGAATCACGCGGGATACTTCTCCGGCTTTCTGTCCACCGGCCTGTGGCTCTGCCAAAATGTCAGTCGGGATCAAAATCACAAACGTGCTCAGAAACGCCAGGGCTATGGCGCAAGGGGACTTCGTCTTCATGAGAGGGCTCTCCTGATGGCTTGTCGTGCTGTTGCCTTACCTACTGTAGTTACCGGACGCCCCCAAACGTGTCAATTTGTATTGGTCCCCGGGTTTCCTGGGGAGAACATCTCAACGACGTGTGCTCCTCTGTCCCGCAAACACAAGGATGGTCAGCCCCTTGACAGGGACCTATCATAGAAGTCGGCAATTCGGAAGTAAGCGCTACAGCTGTCCCCGATCCATGATGAGAACCACTTAGTAATGCGGAGCTAGCTTCCTCCGAAGAAACTCACAAATATCGCACAACCGCTGCCGTGCGATCATCCTGCTGCGCCTCTCCTCGCGAGTACGCTTCCACTCCTGAAAAAAGCGCCTCGAGAATGACTTGTGGCGTTTTTCCAGCGCATCCCTTAAGTGTTTTCATAACGCCTTCAATCCCCAGAATCTCGCCCCGGCTGTTCATTGCATCCACCAATCCGTCGCTTAGAAAAACCACGGAATCCCCTGGCGCTAGCTGAATCTGCCTCATTTCATACTCGGAATGAGGAAACAATCCCGGTGGAATTCCGCAGAGAGCCGGCTCCTCGCATCCTTGCCCTCGCAAATGCAAAGGCCCGTGCATTCCCGCACTCGAAATCAGCATTACTCCTGTTTCCGGGTTCAGATGTGCGTACTGCATTGCCGCGTACCGCAGCGAAATGCTTTTCAGCGTCATCCTTTTGTTCATCAGCGCGAGCACCGCGCTCGGCTGCGTGCCCGTTTTGTGTATTCCACGCAGCGTGCCCACGGCCAGCGCTGCAAACAGCGCCGCTGGAAGCCCCTTGCCCGTTACGTCTCCCAAATAAAGCCCCGCCGTTCCATCAGACAACAAGAAATAATCCAGAAAATCGCCGCCCACTTCGCTGAACGGCTGAAATTCACTCTCGACGCTGAGTTGCGGCGTTCTGAGCGCCCCGGAAGCCAACTTCGCGCCTTGAATCGCGCGCGCCTCCTGCAATTCATTTTCTCGTAGGATTTCAATCGCACTACGTCAGACGGTATGAGCGTGCTAATTATGATTTCCACTCGGGGAGGGAAAGACTACCGGAGAGGGCGGTGTGAATTGAGTCTAACAAACGCCACAGTCTTGTCGATGAGAAATCTCCCAGTTGTTTCTTTGGCACGCATTTCGTTCCAATGCCTTGCCCGCGCAGCTAGCTAGGTTCACACTCGCGGCATGGGCAAGCTTGTCGGCATTCTCGTTTTCGTCGCCGTCGCCTTCGGCATCTACTATTTCGCGTTCAAGAAAATGCCTTCAACCGACCCCGGTACCGCGCCCACGCAGGCCATCAATCTCACCGGTGTTCGAAGCGACCTCCTCAAAATCGCCCAAGCCGAGCGCAGCAACATGGCCCTCAGCAGCCACTGCGTCGAGATCAGCGAGCTCATTTCGAACGGCTCCCTCACCATGTCCCGCCCAGAGCGCGAAGGCTACTCCTACGAAATTCGCTGCAATGGCGACACCGGCGAATTCGCCGTCACCGCGCGCCACGCCCCCGCTCCCGAAGGCTCCCCGATCCGCTATCCCATCCTCGCCGTGGACCAGAACATGCAGATCGGCGAAATCCAGTAACTCTTTTTCGGAACTTTTCTCTAAATCCCTCCGTACCTATCTGCAGAACCCGCTCGAAACGGACACCTCGGGCCGGGTCGCCGTTCAGTTTGAATTTTTTGATTCGAGACACGACGGGGCTCGGGGTTTGTACTTACAAAACCCGAACTGAATAAGCCAAGAATTCAAACTGAACCTACGAGCCGGATTGACCCACAGAATCGCCAGCGGCGAAAAGGAGAAACCATGGGTGGAGATGTGATTGGTCTTGTCGCAGTCATTTTGTCCTTAGGAATTCCTATCGCAGGAATGTATACCTACTATCGCGTTCGAAAGCTGCGCTCGGAAGAGCGCCTTGCCGCAATCGCGCGCGGCGTGGACATTCCGATGGAACCGGAAACTTCCCAAGTTGGCCGGTCGCGGCGCTGGGGAATTTTGTGCATCAGCGGCGCGGTCGGTTACATTGCGACTTTTGGCATGATCGCTCGCGTTGAATCCGAGCCGGATACCTGGGCGGCCGCCGCATTCGGATTGATCCCGCTCGCCGTCGGCATAGGCTATTTGATTGACGCCTATTTGCACAAGCGCGAAGTCGCCGCCTAAATTTTCTCCGAACAAAGTGGGGCGAGCAGAGTCTCGCCCCTGGTGACTCTCGCGAGAGAAAGCGCAGTTTCCCCATGTGCTAAACTTCTCTCGCATGAATCCGACGATTCCACAACTTCTCGAATTGCAGAGACTCGATCAGCGCATTGCAGCGCTGCGTGACGAACTCGAAACCTTTCCGAAGCGCATCAAAGAGGCCGACGCGATGCTCAATGGCGCGTGTGCGGGAGTTGCGAAAGCGAAAGAAAGACATACGCACGCGCAAACCGAACGTAAGAAATTCGAGCTTGACGCAAGTCAGTGGCGCGATCGCGCGCGAAAATACCGCGACCAAAGCGCGTCGGTAAAAACGAACGAAGCCTACAAAGCGCTGCAGCACGAAATCACGCACGCCGAATCCGAAGCATCTGCCGCTGAAGATCGCCAGCTCGAACAAATGATGGCGGTCGAAGAAGCCGAGCGGGGAATCAAGTCCGCCGAAGTTGCTTTGAAAGATGCGGAAATTTCCCTCGCCTCAGAGAGAAAAAATATCGAATCGCAAGGCGCCGTGAAAAAATCCGAACTTGACGGCGACTTAATTCAACGAGAAAAAATCGCTGCGCAAATTCCCGAGGAAATTCTCGAGAAATATTCCCGCGTTGCGAAACGTCATCACGGCGTCGCGCTCGCTGAAGCCGTGAACGAACAGTGCCGCGGCTGCGGCATGAGGATTTTGCCACACACGTATCAGGAAATTCGCGATCCGCAAAATCACGAAATCATACAATGCGAAACGTGCGGACGAATTTTGTACGCCGTCGAGCCCGCCCCTATGGCCAAAGAAGGAGCCGCTTCCGGCGCCGCGTGATGCTTCGCACTCCGCAAAATCCACGAGGCGGCGGCCTTTTTGGTGAGCCCGAACATGAAGTGAAACACGCCACGTACCGCGCGAATATTGACGGCGGCTCGCGCGGAAATCCCGGACCTGCGTCTTACGGCGTTGTCATTCGCAATCCGAAAGGCGAAATCATCGCGCGGCTAAAAAAATATATCGGGCGCTACAGCAACAACGTCGCGGAATATTACGGACTCATCGCCGCGCTCGACTACGCGCAATCGCACGGGATTCGCGCGCTGCGCATCGAAAGCGATTCGGAGTTGCTCGTGAAGCAGATGCGCGGGCGCTACAGAGTGAAGAGCGAAGATTTGAAGCCGCTCTTCGAGCGCGCGAAAAAAATGTCGCACTCGTTTGCTTTTTTCCGCATCGACCACGTGTATCGCGAACAAAACGCCGAAGCCGATGCACTCGCGAACGAAGCGATGGACGAAGTTTCCGGAAAATCTTCCGCGGCCACTTCATCGTCCACGACCTCTTCCTCACGCGGCGTTGAAGACAGAAAGCTCAAAGCGCGTTACTACCGCGGCTTACTCCAGCTTGCCGAACCGCTCGATCTTCCCGACGACACCGAAGTGGAAATCTCGCTTCGGTCGGTGAAACGATCTTAGTTAGTCGAAGTTGCAGAGGAGTCCGGCTTCAGAAGCAGACCCTACATTTGTCCGCAAAAGTTAACTTGTTTCCAACAGCCCGAAACTACTTTTCAGCTCGAACCAGATTCCTCCGCTCCGCAGCGCGGCACGCCAATGCGGCGTGCAAGAAAAAGCCGCGCTGCTCCGGTCGGAATGACAATCACTGAACGCGCCGCATGCGATCCCTATTTCAGCGCGTAGGAGCGATACAAAGTGTCGCGCTGGGCGGGGATGAAGCCGGCGCCGGAGATGATACGACGAAGTTCACCTTCGTTGGTGCGATTGCGGACACCGGCGGCGTAGACCACGTTTTCTTCGATCAAAATGCTGCCGACATCGTCGGCGCCGAACTGCAAACCGATCTGGCAAACTTTGATTCCCGGCGTAAGCCAGCTCGATTGAATGTGATCAATGTTGTCGAGATAGAGGCGGCTGACGGCCAATGTTTTCAGATAATCGACAGCCGTTGTTTGCTCGACCTTTTTGCCCCAGGCGGTGTTTTCCGGCGCGAAGATCCACGGAATGAACGCGGTGAAGCCGCCAGTGTCTTCCTGAATGCGGCGAACGCGGTCGAGATGATTGACGCGGTGCTTCAGTTCTTCGCCGCAGCCAAACATCATCGTTGCCGTGGTGCGCAAGCCGAGACGATGCGCGGTGCGATGCACGTTTTCCCAATCGTCGCTCGTGCACTTAAGTCGCGCGATTTTGGAACGGATTTCGTCGTCGAGAATTTCCGCGCCGCCGCCGGGAATGGAGGCGAGGCCCGCATCCATGAGACGAAGAACGACATCCTCGACACTGAGCTCACTGACTTCCGCCATGCACAGAATTTCCGGCGCAGAAAAGCAGTGCAAATGTACTTGCGGATAGCGCTGCTTGATGGAGCGCAAAAGATTTTCGTAATACTCGATTTGCAGATCCGGATGCAAGCCGCCCTGGAGCAAGACGCCGTTGCCGCCGAGCTCGAGCATCTCTTCGATCTTGCAGTAAATTTCCTCGAAGGAAAGGATGTAGCCCTCTTTCGAGCCGATCGGGCGATAGAACGCGCAGAAGGAACAATACTCCGTGCAGAAGTTCGTGTAATTGATGTTGCGGTCGATTTGGTAGGTGGCGACGCGCGGGTCGTTTTTCTTCATGCGCAGTTGATGCGCTTCCATGCCGATGCCGAGCAGGTCATCAGATTCCAGCATTTCCAGGGCTTGTTGTTTGGTCAGTGCCACGAGTTAGCGTCCTTTAGGGAAGTTCTATTGTAGCCGAGGAGAGGCGAGGACTGGAATTTTGGAGAGTTTGGAGAAAACGACGTAATGAAATAACGAGGTAACGAGGCAAAGAAGGGAGACTGGAAATTTGCGAAGCGCTGGCAAAAGGGGTACACCCCCGGTATTTTTGCGGAAAGAGTGGGCAAAGGCTTGAAAGAAAAAGAGTTGAGCCGCGCTCTTGGGCGAGGAATAGCAAAGACTGCGCGAAGAGTGGAAAGACAAGGAAGGGTACCCCCCGGGGAGTTTGCATGAGTATCAAAAGAAAGGGGTTGCGGGCGAGGCAATTTGCAAGAATGTGAAACAAAGAAGACAAAAAACTCGGCCAGCGAGAGGCAAACCAAGGCGCGGGTACGGAGTCAGAGGTCGCGACTGAAGCGCGGAACTGGGAAGTCATTCCCGATGTCGGCTTATCTTTGCTGTTTGTCAACTGATTACTGCAAAACCGCCGAGATTTGGGCGCTTAAGCAAGCCGCGGAGCTTGCGGGCACCTGGCGGGGCACGCTGGAGTCAAACTGAACGGACCTTCTATGGGATCAGGAACACGAGTGATTGCCGGGAGCGTTGTGGAATTTCTGGCGGCGTCGGTTTTCTGGGGAACGGAACAATGGCTGGCGACGCGAGTTTTGAGCCGGTCAACGTTCCCATTGCGTTCGAAGCAGGACGATTCGAAAGCAATTTTCAAATTAACCTTCGAGAAGACTATTACATGCGGATCGAGCTGGACGATGTCCGGACGACTGGGCGAGCGACGACGCGCAAAAGTGCAACCGGTATAGATTACGTGCGCACCTGGTCGTAAATACCGATGGCTATTTTTATGCAAACTTTGCGGATGGCTCGAGTTTTTCTGTTTTTTGATTGGAAGCAGCGGAGTGATGCTCGCCTTCAGAGGAGTCTGGCAAAGGTTTTTGCGAGTGTTCAAGAAAGAATACTCACTGCGGATGTTTCCGGAAATAACGATGCGAAATGTGATGCCGCTGGTGCGGCACCGACCCATGAGGACAATTTCAGGTTTCACGAATCTCACGGTTGCCTGGGTCGGCGTGCTGAGTTCGTTGATCGTGGTTTTTTATTGGTTTTTGATTTGGCCCTATCCGCGCTATGGTTTTGCGATTGATCTCAAAACACCGACAACGATGGCAGTGGCCAGTAGCCCGTGGCAGGAGACGTTGAGCGTCTACGTTGACGCGCGCGGGCGATTTCTCGTAAATGGCCAGTTCGTGAAAACGGAGCAGCTGGCACAAAAGCTTGAAGAAGAGTTCGGAAAGAGAGTGGTTTGGACTGTTTATGTTGAAGCGGATCCGAATTCAAGTTTTCTTGAAGCCGTGTATGCGATGGATGCAGTCACGGGGTTAGCTGGAAGGGTCATTTGGATTACACCAAAGACGCGAAGAGAGTGGGACGGAGCCCAAGAAAAACCGCTCATAAGGGTGTACTACGTCTCTGGGCCGCATGGATGGAGAAAATCCAACCCGACCCGATGAGGAACTAAGCCGGCCCTTAAGGGGTCAGCCTGAAAACCCGACGAAGTCCATGCGAAATCCAGAATTTAGGAAGCGGGGAGGAGGCCGACCTGTTTCATGATGGTGGCGGAATCGTAGTAGTCGATGCTGCGCGAGATTTTGCCGTTCTTTACGGAGATGATGCTGACGCCGCGGACTTTGAATTTCTTTCCAGTTTTGTAGACGCCCTTGTCGGTGCCGGTCAAGACCCACTGAATGCTGCCGTGATCGCCTTCAACCGAAGAGCCTTCCAATTCCAATTTGAGGTCGGGCACGGCTTCGAAAAACTCACCAGCGAATTTCTTGGCTTCTTCGGAGCCATGGCTGATTTCAACGAATGTTACGTCCTCGTAGTAGATGTCCGGAGTGAAATAAGCGGCCCATTTGGCGAGGTCGTGAGAATTCCATGCGGCGATCCAGTTTTGGGCAGCGGAGGAGGAGGCGGGCCTGCTGGTCGATTGCAGAGGCAGAGACAGGCCGATGACGAGCAGAAAGGATGCAATGGCGAGTATGCGTCTCATGGAATTTTCCCTCCTAAAGAGTTTGCTTGAATTCCGGTGTTCTGATTTGCGGCGCAGAATATCACATTGAAGGGACGGTGGTGTGTGCGATGCGAACAGGTTCTGTGCCGTGCCTCCGGCACTCGGGTCCTATTTTGGGCGTGGTCCCGGCACTTCCGTGCCGGGTTACGGTTGTGCCGCACCTGCGGTGCTGGTTTTGTATGGAACCAGAATTGTTTCTGGATCTCGTGGCGTTTTGAGATCAAGGAGCACGGCCAGCCTGGCTGCTATCACAAGAGCTGCCTTGGAATTGTGGTGAGGATTGCTCTGCATGTTAAAACCGAAGAGAGATCGCTCTGCTTTGTGTCAGCAAGACACGCTGCCACTCTGGTCAGGATGACAACGTCCATTTTTTGTGTCTGAAATGGAGGCTCGTAATGGCGGAATCTAATGGGCGGAGTAGTAGAGGAAGTAGACGCCGACGCCGAATTTTTTGGCGAAGCCGCCGAGCGGCGTAGCGTGCACAACTCTTGCCGTAAAGGTCCATTCATGCGTTTGGCCGGGGAAGACCTCTTCCGGCATTTTGAAGCGGACTTCGACGTGCGAAGCTACTTTCAACGGTAGAGTCGTCGCAAAGTAAGCGCCGCGCTGCGAAATGTTCATGGACTCGACGAGCTCCTCACCCGGCGCGTTTCCCACGGTGCGTATGTGCATGGGAACACGCATGATGAGGCGTCTCGTCTGACGTCGCTCTGTTGCCATGAATAGTTTTCCCCGAGGCTCTGTAGAGGGGGGGGCGCTGCAAGTGCCCTGCTTTCATGATTGCAAGCGCAGTGTAACTATCTAGCTCTTACAGTGAACTCAGGTAAATACCCGACGCCCTAACTCTTTGAACAAGAAGACGAAAACGCTCCGGAGCCGTGCCGGAGTCGGTGATTTTCCAAACTTGCGATAGTTTAGAGGACTATGCCGGAGCTGCCGGACATTACCGTATACATTGAGGCCCTGGAGAAGCGGATTCTAGGGCAGAAGCTCGAGAACGTGCGAATTGTGAGCCCGTTTTTGTTGCGGAGCGTTGAGCCTCCGGTTAGAAGCGCGATCGGGAAAAGGGTTGGTGGCCTTCGGAGGATTGGGAAACGGATTGCCATCGGGTTGGAGGACGAGATCTGGCTGGTGCTGCACCTGATGATTGCGGGACGGCTGCATTGGGGGAAGAAAGGAGCAAGACTCTCGAAGCAGTATTTGGCGGCGTTTGATTTCGCGAATGGGAGTTTGCTGTGGACGGAGGCGGGCTCGCAGAAACGGGCGTCGTTGCATTTGGCGAGGAGCGAAGCGGGATTGCTGGAGTTTGATCGGGGCGGTCTGGAAGTGTTTCGTGCGACGCGTGAGGAGTTTGCGAAGGTGCTGCGGTCAGAAAATCACACGTTGAAGCGAGCGCTGACCGATCCGGAATGGTTCAGCGGAATTGGGAATGCGTACTCGGACGAAATCTTATGGGAGGCAAATCTGTCGCCCCTGGCGTTGACGCTGAAATTGCAGGACGAAGAAATTGCGCGACTGTTTGACGCAACGCGGAAATCGCTCGCGGAGTGGACAGAACGTTTGCGGGTTGAAACTGGAGACGGATTTCCAGAAGGGGTGACGGCGTTCCGGCCGGAGATGGCGGTGCACGGGAAATATAAGCAAGCTTGCCCGCGATGCGGGGGGAAAGTGCAGCGCATCAAGTATGCCTCGAATGAGACGAATTATTGCCCGACGTGCCAGACCGGCGGGAAATTGTTGGCGGACCGGGCGTTCTCGAGATTGTTGCGGGAGGATTGGCCGAAAACGCCAGAGGAGTTGGAGATGAGATTGGGAGGGAGAAAAGCGCCGATCTAAAGATCGGCCACTTTAACCCTATCTAGCAGCAGGCGCGTTGGCCCAGGTGAAGTCCATGTAACGGGCGGAAACTCCGGAGCGACCAGCAATGCTGATGGGACTTAGTTTTTCGATGAGGCCAAGTTTTATGGCGTAGGAGTAGTATGCGAGTAAGCCTTTGCGGTTTTCGTCGTCGAGCGAATAATCAATGTTCGTGCGCAGATAGAGTTTTAGCTCTTTCTCGGGCAAGCTCATTTCTGCGGAAGCATCTTTGCAAATTGAGTCCAGGTTCGCGAGACCATAATTGAGCGAATCCAGAAATTCGTCGGCAAGGGATTCTGTGACGATTTCCGAGCGCGCGGCCCAGACGGCAAGGACGGCGGGACGTTCCGTCATTTGCCACCACTCATGCACTACATCATAGATATGGAGGGCAGCAAATTGAGGCATGCCGGCGGTTGCACCTTCACAAATCAGCTCACCATCCCGGCCCGGTTTGGCTTTTGTTTCCGCGGCGATGGCGAGACGCAGAGCGGGATCGCCGATGATGAGAGCAGCGTCAGAGTCCTGCAACATGGAGGCGACATCGGGTTCGGCTTCGCGAAATTCGGGCGCGATGTTCCAACGACTGGCGCAAAGAATTTTCGTGAGGGTTTGCGTGCTGCGCGAGCCGCGATCGAGGGCAATGTGTTTGGCGCGGCGGATCGGTTCTTTGGAGACGACCAGCAAGCTGCGCACGCGCTCCTTTGAAGCGATCGAGAGGTCCGGCAGAATCACGAGATTTGGAATGCGCTGGTATTCGATGGCAGGAATAATGGCGACGTCGGCCGCGCCGGTGCGCAGCGCGTCCGCGCAAAGCGACGGCACAGTGAAAGACAGTTCATACTTGCCTTGCAGCGTGCCGTGGGTGAAGCCGCGCACAAGGGGAGCGGTGTTGAAATACTGCACAACGGAAATGCGGAGTTTGCTCACGGTCGGGCTGGCTTAGGGAAGTCCATTATAGCAGAGCAACAAAGTCCTGCCGCGAGCTTTTCGGGAGCGGACGGTTCGGACTTCTTGTGCTCACGTAAGGGTTCGAAAAATTCAAACCTTTTCCATCCTGCGACAAGACCAACGCCGTTCCGGTATCGTCTATGGCTGCAGGAGGCTAGAACCATGCGAGCACGCTCTATTGCCCACGTCCTCGGTCTTATCGCTTTATCTTCGCTTTTCGCGGTTAGCGCGGGGGCGCGCGACCGCCATTCGCGCAACGTTTCCACACGTGGAGACGAACCCGCCGCGAGCTGCGATGATTTGCGGATTGAATTCGACGGCAGGAAGGCCGTCATGAAATCCGAAGAACGTACGCTGAGCAAGGCTGAAGCGCCGGTACTCCGAGCGACCGGCGAAACCAACGGCGGAGTGCAAGTAGTTGGCTGGGAGAAAGACAATTATTCAGTGACGCTGTGCAAAGCGGCTGCGCCCTATGACGACGCGGAGAAAGTCCTCGCGCAAGTCAAGCTGGGTGTGGTGAACGGGGAAATTCACGTTTCCGGACCGTCGCATGAGGATGACTGGACTGCATTCTTACTGATTCGCGCGCCAAAGGCAGCGGCGCTTGACCTTCATGTGAACAATGGGCCGCTAGGGATTTATTCGGTTGATGGAAAAATCACGGCTCGTGCGCAGAATGGGCCGATCACGGCGAAAAATTGCAAGGGCGAAGTCCGGCTGACAGCACAAAACGGACCGATTACTGCGGAAGGAACGAGCGGCACCGTGGAACTTCACACGGAGAACGGGCCAATCACTTCGCACGAGACGAGCGGGACTGTGGACATTCGCACGCAGAATGGACCGATTGATGTGGAACTGAGCGGCCAGAGCTGGAGCGGTTCGGGTCTGCAAGCGCACGCAGAGAATGGGCCGCTGACGATTCGCGTGCCACATGGGTATCAATCGGGCGTGGTGATTGAATCGGATGGGCATGCGCCTTTCCATTGCGGGGCAAGTGTTTGCGCCGAGGGGCGCAAGACGTGGGATGACGACAAGAAGCGCGTGGAGTTTGGAAACGGGCCGACACTGGTGAGAGCATCGACGGTGAACGGACCGATTTCGATTGATTGATGGTCGGGGCATGTTCCTGCCCAAGCGAATGGACGTGAAAAACTCTTCCCGCTAAACTTCTGCGCATCATGCGCGAAGCTGCGGTTGCAAAACCCGTAGAAAAATCGGAAGCAACGGATATTGCACGGAAGCTTTTTGGAATAGAGGCCGCCGCGCATTCGCTTCCGGGCGAATACGACGATAACTTTCATTTGCGCACCGCGGACTCGCGAGAATTTGTGTTGAAGGTAATGCATCCGGAGCGAGAGCGCGGTTTTGTGGAGATGCAGTGCGCGGCCCTGCGGCACCTTTCGAAAAATGCAACGGATCTCCCGCTCCCGCGCGTTGTTCCAACCACTGATGGTCAATTCTTTCGAGAGACTAAGCTCGCGGATGGTTCGCAGCGCCTAGTCTGGTGCTTAACTTTTTTACGAGGGAAAACGCTTGCGGAATTTCGGCCGCATTCGCCGGAACTTTTAAGGGAACTCGGCAGTTTCTTGGGGAAGTTGACGCGAGGGCTTGAGGGGTTTACTCATCCTGCTGCGCATCGCGAGCTGAAATGGGATGCCACCCGCGCGGGCTGGATCCGCGATTATCTGCAGCATGTGACTGAATTGCCGCGACGGATGCTGGTGCAGCGGTTTCTTGGATTATTCGAAGCTGAAGTTGTGCCACAGCTTCCGCGATTGCGAAAGAGCGTGGTATATGGCGATGCGAACGATTACAACGTGCTTGTCACACATGAACCAGGCAAGGCGCCGCATTTTGCGGGTGTGATCGATTTTGGGGATATGCATTATGGCGTGACGATTTCTGAGCTCGCAACGGCGATTGCATATGCGATTTTTGGGAAGAAAGATGTGCTTACCGCGGCTGCGCAAGTTGTTGCCGGATACCATCGCGAATTTCCGTTGCGTGAAGAAGAGATCGCGCTGTTATATCCATTGATTGGAATGAGGCTGGCGGTGAGCGCCGTAAATTCTGCACGACGAAAATCGCTCAAGCCGGGTGATGCGTATGTCACGGTGAGCGAAGCTCCGGCGTGGGAAGCGGTCGAAAGGCTCGCGAAAATCTTTCCGCGGTTTGCGAATTACACATTTCGGTGCGCATGCGGGCTTGGGCCGACGGGGAAGTCAGCGGCCGTCGAAAAATATTTGAAGGAATCGGCGGCGAGCGCGAGTTCGATTCTTGAAATTGATTTGCGTAAAGAACCGTCGGCGGTTCTCGATCTCAGCATTGGTAGTGCATTGCTCGGTGCAAATCCGTCCGCAATGGAAACGCCGAATCTCGTCGGCGTCATTGCGGAAACGCTGAGAAAATCGGGTGCGCGGGTTGCTGTTGGGTGCTACGACGAGGCACGGCTTCTTTATAGTGCGCCACAATTTGGTGCGAGCAAGAATCCGACGGACGAACGGCGGACGATTCATCTTGGACTGGATCTTTTTGTCGAACCTGGCACAGCGGTTCGCGCGCCGCTCGCGGGAACCGTTTGCATTCTGGCGAACAATGCGATTCCTCTCGACTACGGCCCGCTTGTTGTCTTGAAGCATGCAACCGACGGCGACGAAGAGTTTTTCACGTTATATGGTCACTTGAGCGAGCAAACTCTGAAGAAACTTCGCGCTGGTCAGGCTGTCTCGCAAGGAGAAGTCTTCGCGCATGTTGGTGATGTTCGTGAAAACGGGGGATGGGCGCCGCATGTACATTTTCAAATTATCTTGGACATGCTCGATCGAGGCGCGGATTTTCCCGGCGTTGCACGCGCATCGGAACGCGATATTTGGAAGGCGCTTTCGCCCGATCCGAATTTGCTTTTGCAAATTCCTGCGGACCGCCTTCCGCAAGAATCCAAAACTGTCCAGCAAATGCTGGCTGCGCGCGGAAATCTTCTCGGCGGCAATCTAAGTGTTTCTTATTCGAAACCGTTGCACTTCGTTCGGGGTTGGCGGCAATTTCTTTACGACGAGACGGGGCGCGCGTATCTGGATGTCTACAACAACGTACCACTGGTCGGGCACAGCCATCCACGCGTCGTCGAAGCTGCGCAAAAGCAACTCGCATTGCTCAATACGAATACCCGCTATCTGCATGAAAATGTTTTGCGCTATGCGGAGCGGTTGACACAGTTGCTTCCAGCGCCGCTGCGAGTCTGTTATTTCGTGAATTCCGGAAGCGAAGCGAACGAACTTGCGCTACGGCTCGCGCGCGCATATACCAGGTCGGACGAGACGATCGTTCTCGAACATGCCTACCACGGCCACACAAATACGCTCATTGACGTGAGTCCGTACAAATTCAGCGGACCAGGCGGACGCGGCCAAAAGCCATGGGTTCACGTTGCGCCGATCGCGGATGATTATCGAGGGCTTTATCGCCGTGGCGAAAAAGATCTCGGCACAAAATATGCCGCCCACATAGAAGAAATTGTCGAGAAATTGAACAAGCAAAATCGGCGCGCAACTTTTCTTGCAGAGACTTTGCCGAGCGTCGCCGGGCAAATTGTTTTCCCGCAGAATTATTTGCCGGAGACTTATCGGTACGTCCGTGCTGCGGGCGGAGTCTGTATTGCCGATGAAGTGCAAGTCGGCTTCGGACGGCTCGGAACGCATTTTTGGGGATTCGAAACGCAGGGCGTTGTTCCGGACATAATTGTCTTTGGAAAACCGATCGGCAATGCGTTTCCGCTTGCAGCGGTGGTCACAACGCAGGAAATTACCGCTTCCTTTTCGAATGGCATGGAGTTTTTTAGCACATTTGGCGGCAATCCCGTTTCATGTGCGGTTGGACTTGCCGTGCTCGACGTAGTTCGTGACGAGAAGCTACAACAGAATGCAAAGAGAGCCGGCGACTACTGGCTTAAGGGGCTTGCCGAACTTCAGAAGCGCCACGAACTCATCGGCGACGTTCGCGGTTCCGGACTCTTTCTTGGTCTCGATCTCGTTCTCAATCGCGAAACACTCGAGCCAGCAACTACCCAAGCAAATTACGTCGTGAATCGACTACGCGAATGCGGCATCCTTGCCGGCACCGACGGCCCGCACCACAATGTCATCAAGCTCCGCCCTCCCTTGATCTTCAGCGAGTCCGATGCAGACCTGTTCGTTTCCACGCTAGATGGTATTCTCGCGGAAGATCCCGCGCTGCCTGAGTAGTGAGACTGATTAAGGCAGACGAGAAGGTGTGCGATGTGGTTGACGCACGTGTTCGCGGCCGTGTTACTTGCCGTCACAATTTCAGCGCAGAGAGAATCTCAGGCGTCGAACTCTGCAGCCTGCTCCGGCATTGTGCTGGACGAGAATGGCGTTCCCATCGTGGCAGCGCAGGTCAGTCTGGAAGATTCTTCAGGTCACGCCCACCGTGCCGAGACAAACGGTACCGGGCACTTCGCTTTGAATAATCTCTTACCCGGAGAGTACAGAGGTGAAGTCCGCAAAGAAGGATTCTTCGTGCTCAGGGGCCAGGCGGTCACGTTGCACGCCGGTGCGAATGAATTGTCTTTTGTCCTAAATCATGAACAAGAAATTCACGAGAAGGTTGAGGTCGTCGCACAGCCGAACCAGATTGAAACGCAGGATACTGCGCAGCGAGCCGCACTAACGGAGCGAGATATTCGAGACATCCCTGTCCCGAATGCGCACGTCCTGGACGAGAGCCTCGCTGCTCTGCCGGAAATTGTGCGAGACAATCAAAGCAATTTGCACGTTGCCGGGGCGCGCTCCGCGGAAACGCAATACTTGCTCGACGGATTCGAGATAGGAGACCCGGCCAGCGGTAGGCTCACTTTCCGTTTCAACGTGGATGCGACGCGTATGGCGGAGATCCAGACCAGCCGTTATGGGGTGAATTATGGGCATTCCGGAGCAGGCATCTTAAGTCTCGAAACTCCTGACGGAGATGACCGCTGGCGATTTGGAACAACTAATCCCGTGCCTGGAATCGACATCCAACAAGGCGCCCATCTAGGAAACTGGTACCCGCGCTTTGCGTTTTCAGGGCCGATTCAGCGCGGACGCTTCTGGTTCTCTGATTCCATTAGCGCGCAGCACACCTACGACGTAGTCAAAGAACTTCGTCCCGGCCCCGATACCTTCGAAGCTTGGGCCGGAGATAACCTGCTGCGTTTGCAGTACAACCTGTCGCCCAAACACATTTTGCATGCGAGCTTCCTTTACAATCGCGCGCACACCGACAACCTTGGCTTGGATGCGCTGGACCCGCAATCGACAACGGTAACGAGCGAGCAGAGGCGGGGATTCGTCGCGCTGAAAGACCAGATCTGGTTCAGGAAAACGCTTCTGGAGCTGGGGCTAGCCGCCGATGGCAGCGCGCTCGAATACATTCCGCAGGGCACTCAGCCGTTCCTTTTGCTGATTAACGGAACGCGCGGCAACTACTTCCAGCGCTTGCACCAACGCGGGCGCCGATTGCAGGCCGTGGGTAGCGCAACGACTGTGACGAATACCTCGTTCGGAACTCACCAGTTTGCCGCAGGGTTCAACGTTGCTGGCTTGCGCTATTCTCAGTCAGCCGAACGCGGCGAGATTGACGCGCTGCGAGCTACAAGCGCAATTGATGGGACTGCCTGTACCACTCCTGTCGCTGGTTGTTTGGTACGACGCTCCGTGTTTACAGGCGCGGCGAACCCAAGAATTTCCAATACTCAAGCCGGGGGATATCTGCAGGATACCTGGTCCCTTACCAAACGATTCGTATTGCAACCTGGCTTGCGTATGGATTGGGATCGCCTGGTGAATAGGGCCATGGCCGGAGCGCGCGTTTCTGGCAATGTGCTTCCCTTCGGTGATGATCGCGCGAAACTCTCGCTTGGTTGGGGCATTTATAATGCTCCGCTCAGTTTATCGTTGATTGGCCAAGCCTTCGACCAGCAACAAGTAGACACGTTCTACGATGCAACGGGCACGCCGGTGCCACCTGCCCCCGTCAGCAGCCAGTTTCTCTTTCCGGCGGGCGGGCTGCACCAGCCGCGTTTCGCGATCTCCAGCGCCGGCTGGCAGGAGAAGTTAGGACGCAATACGTTACTTACGCTGGAACTGCTGGCTCGCAACGGCTCTCACGGTTGGGTTTTTGTGGATCAACAGTCTGCTCAGCCTGGAGGGGTTTTTCTCCTGCAAGACAGTCGAAAGGACCGCTACCGATCTGCGACTCTGTCCATGCGCCATGTTTTCGGAGAAAGCACGGAAGTGTTCGGCGCTTTCACTAGGTCGCGCGCCCGATCCAACGAGGTTTTGAATCCGGCGGTTGGTTCCATCTTTTTCGCCCCACAGCAACCCGGACCCCTGGCCTGGGATGCACCTAACCGCTTCCTGAGCTGGGGTTGGACGCCGACGCACGTCTGGCATACCCAATTGAGCTATTTCCTTGAGTACCGGACCGGTTATCCCTGGACGGCCGTCAATTTGCAGCAGCAACTCGCGGGCCCGCCCAATTCCATGCGCTTTCCCGCTTATGTCCGTTTGAACTTGGGACTGGAGCGGAAATTCACACTTCGCGGCTACCTCTGGGCCGCCCGCGTTGAAACTGTCAATATTTTCGGCCGGCAGAATCCGGACACCGTGGTAAACAATGTGGACGCTCTTCCCTGCACAAACGTCCTCACGCAAGGGTGTTTTGGAGCATTCTCCGGCGGGCAGGGACGGGCGACCACTTTGCGCGTCCGCTTCATCGGCAGAAAGTAAACAAAACGGCGAGGCTGTAGTCTCTCTGTTGACTTCAACTCTGCAGAGTCCTAAGGTCTGGGCCTAGTAAGTGGAAGTCGCAAGCTCCCGCCTACTCCGTGGATCTCACTTTGGAGGTATCTCATGCCGCTGAACCTCTTGAATTTTTCCCTGGTGGACTCGCCCGTAACTACCGAAGAAGGCCGCAAAATTTTGGAGCGGGACGATTACCGCTGCCAGTATTGCGGCCTGGATGGCAGAGCGAATTTTGACGGCGCCCTCGCTTTGCGGGTGGATTTCGTGATCCCTCGCGCCCGCAAAGGCAAGAAGACGCCGGAAAACCTGGTGGCTTGCTGCGCGCCGTGCAACACCATCAAAGGCACACGGATGTTCCCTAGCTTTAACGACGCCAAAGCCTATGTGCTCGCGCAACGAGAGATTCTGCGCAAGACCTGGGAAGCGAAAACTGCCCGTCCCGTGGCAAAAGCAGCCAAGGCTTAGTGTCCGGCTCGAGTGCTCAGAAAGCGTGCCGCCATTTCGAGCAGGAATAGGATTCCGGAAAAACGAGTCGACAGTTTAGTTAACCATTGCGTAGGCTCCCTCGCGTGGAAGCCACTCGATGGAGCTGAATTCTTCTCTTTCCTGGCTGGCCTTAACGCTGACACCGGGCATTGCCGCGCGTCTTTCGGCGCGCTTGCTCAAGGAGTTTGGCTCACCCGACGAAGTCTTCCGTGCCCCGCTGCGGCCGCTCGAGGCTTGCAATCTTCCGTCGCCTTCTGCACAAGCCATCGTCAAGAAGCAGTCGTTTAAGCGCGCGGAGAGAGAGCTCGCCAATCTGCGAAGAGTTGCTACGGCGAGGATCATCAATTGGACCGAACCCGAATATCCGCAGACGCTCCTGCAAATTTACGATCCGCCCGTCATGCTGTACGTGAAGGGCAACGTGCAAATCCTGAACGCGCCGAGTCTCAGCATCGTGGGTACGCGCAAGCCGACGCTCTACGGTTCGCAAATGGCGGAACGCCTTGGCCGAGATCTTGCCGTGCGTGGAATCGTTATCGTTAGCGGTCTTGCGAGGGGAATTGACGCGATCGCGCATCAGGGCGCGCTTGCCGTCGGTGGCCGCGCGATCGGAGTTCTGGGAACTGGCATCGACGTCTGCTACCCAAAGGAAAACAAGAAGCTCTACGGAAAAGTTCTGGAAAACGGCGCGATCCTCAGCGAGTTTCCGATGGGCACGCATCCCGCGCCGGAAAATTTCCTAATTCGCAATCGCATTGTGGCGGGAATGACTCTTGGGGCAATTATCGTGGAGGGTGCGCAGTACTCCGGCTCGCTCATCACGGCGCGACTTGCTATGGAATTTGGCCGCGAAGTCTTCGGCGTACCCCGCAACGTCACTCAACCAGTCAGTTTTGCGCCTAATCAACTCATTAAACAAGGCGCGAAACTCGTTACAAACGCTGAAGATGTCATCGAAGAGCTGCCCACGCCGGTGAGGGCGGCCCTGGTACAAGCAATGCAACCGGAAACGGGCCAGGCGAATCTATTGGTTGCGGCGTCGCTCAATCCCAGTGAAAAGAAGATCTACGATTTGCTCGCCTCCGATGAGCCGCAACCGATTGACGACATCGTGGAGCGGTCTGGCTTGAACTCTTCCGAAGTTCTGGCTACGCTTTTTAATCTGGAGATGAAAGGGATTATCCGGCAGTTGCCGGGGAAATTGTTTAGCAAGATTCTTCTGTAGCAGGCAAGTCGCGGACGGGCTGACCGGAGCCCGGCTTGACAGCTCTGATATATAAGGTAGCGAGAAGGACACAGCCAGTGCCTGCGGCCCTTCCCTCAGAAGATTCCGGGGTAAAACAGCATCATGGCTCGTTCGTTGGTAATTGTGGAGTCGCCTGCGAAGGCGAAGACCATCAATAAGTATTTGGGGAAGAATTATCTCGTCAAAGCGTCGGTTGGCCACGTGCTGGACCTGCCGAAGAAGACGATCGGCATCCGTCTGCCCGATGAGGAAGACGCTCCGCAAAAGAAAAAGCGCTCGAGAAAAGGCAAGAAAGGCAAGGAGCGGCCGGTTCGTAAGCCGGTGACTCTGGAAGACGCCAAGATTTTCGAACCGACGCTGCAGATTATCTCCGGCAAAGGCAAGGTCATCAACGACCTGCGCAAAGCGGCAAACAACGCCGAGGCGATCTATCTGGCTGGCGACCCTGACCGCGAAGGCGAGGCTATTTCCGCGCACCTCGCGATGGTGCTTTCAAAACCGAGCAAGTTCGAAGAGCAGGAACCTAGCGCGCCGCGCTTCGGCCGTAAGCCTAAGCCGGTTGACCCGAAGGAAGAAAAGGAAGAAGAGGAAAAGAAGAAAGCGGCCAAGGAAATTCCTCCGACAGACGCGAAGAAGATTTTCCGCGTAACCTTCAACGAAATTACGCCAAAGGCGATCCGCGCTGCGTTCGATCACCCGCGCCCAGTGGATGAGAATCTTGTGGACGCGCAGCAGGCGCGCCGCGTGCTGGACCGCATTGTGGGATACAAAGTTTCGCCGCTGCTATGGAATAAGGTGCGGCGCGGATTGTCAGCGGGACGCGTGCAAACCGTGGCATTGCGCCTGATTGTTGAGCGTGAGCAACTTATCCGCGCTTTTGTGCCGCAGGAATATTGGACAATCCACGCGATGCTCGAAGCGGGTGAGCCGCCCATTTTCGAAGCGAAGCTCACGAAATACAAAGGCGAAGACATCCAGGTCACCAACCAGGAATCGGCCGGCAAAGTTGTCGCTGCGCTGAAGAAAGCCAAGTGGCAAGTTGCGGCTGTCACGCAAAAGGAAAAGAAGCGCAATCCGCCGCCGCCTTTTACGACATCAAAGCTGCAGCAGGCTGCGTTTAATAGGTTGCGCTATACGGCGAAGCGTACGATGTCGCTGGCGCAAAAGCTGTATGAGGGCGTCGAACTCGGTGACGAAGGCTCTGTCGCGCTCATCACCTACATGCGCACGGATTCTGTGCATGTTTCGAATGACGCGCTGACGCAGGTTCGCGAGCTAATCCCAGAGAGGTTTGGTTCGAACTATCTGCCTGAAAAGCCGAATTTCTATAAGTCCAAAAAAGACGCGCAGGAAGCGCACGAAGCCGTGCGTCCGACGGACGTTTCGCGGGCGCCCGAGGATGTTCGCAAGTATCTCGACGACGACCTTTTCAAGCTCTATCAGTTGATCTGGCAGCGGTTCGTCGCGTCGCAGATGCTTCCCGCGGTCTTCGACCAGACCACAATTGACATTTCCGCAGGCGATTACACGTTCCGTGCGACGGGTTCTGTGCAAAAGTTCGACGGCTACCTGCGCGTGTATCAAATGCCTGCGTCGAACGCCGATCGTGAGGACGAAGAAAAGGACGACGAGGGCGAGGGCAAGGCGCTTCCACGAGTTACCGAAGGCCAGATGCTGCGTCTCGATCAGCTTCGGCCCGAGCAGCATTTTACGGAGCCGCCGCCACGCTTCAACGATGCAACGCTTGTGAAGGAGCTGGAAGAAGACGGCATTGGCCGCCCCTCGACCTATGCGTCCATTATTTCCACTCTTATCGAGCGCGAATATGTGCGCAAAGAGCAGGGGCGATTCCATCCCACGATGCTTGGCGAACGTGTCAGCATTCTTCTCATAAAAAGTTTCGAGGACGTTTTCGATGTCACTTTTACGGCGCGCCTTGAAGAAGAACTCGACGAAATTGAGGAAGGGAAGCTGCACTGGCGCGAAGCAGTAAAGGAATTTTGGGAAAAGTTTATCGCCGACCTGGATAAGGCCGACGAGGAGATGCTTTCCTACAAAGCCGGCATTCCCACGGGGAAAAAATGCGAAAAGTGCGGCGAAGGAGAACTGCTGGAGCGTATCAGCCGCCACGGATTTTTCCTCGGCTGCTCGCGCTACCCCGACTGTGATTTTATTCAGGACCTCTCGCCGGAATTGCCGGAGCATCCGGAGGGTGAATCGAAAGTCGAATACTGCGACAATTGCGGCAAGGAAATGGCCATCAAGCGCGGACGTTTTGGTGTGTTTCTTGCTTGCACTGGCTATCCGGATTGCAAGACGACACGCCGTCTCGTGGAGGGCACGCGCATTGCACGCCAGCCCGATGAGCCGCTCAACGAAAAGTGCCCTACGTGCGGCGAGAGCTTAGTCAAAAAGCACGGCCGCTTCGGCGAATTTATCGGCTGCTCGACGTATCCGAAGTGCAAGTACACGCGGCCGATTACGCTTGGCATCAAATGCCCGAAATGCCAAGAAGGGGAATTCGTGCGACGCGGCAGCTTCGGCCGTGGTGGGCGGCCACGCATTTTCTACGGCTGCTCGCGTTATCCCGATTGCGATTTCACCACGCCGTTCCAGCCGATTGCCGAGCCGTGTCCGAAGTGCGGTGCGCCGTTCGTTGTCGAGAAAAAGTCAAAAATCGGCACAGTACGTGCGTGCATTAAAGAAGGATGCGATTGGGAAAAGCTCGCGCCAGAAGCGCCCGTCACACAACCGGAAGAAGCTGCTGCTCCTGTCGGCGCCAAGCCCTGAGATTGCTTAATTCTTGCTATTTCGCTGCCGGCACAGTGTAGTTTTCGTCCGTGTACACGGTCATCGAGGTACCTTGTTTGATCTCCACGTTTTTCCCATGCTTGATCAGGCCCAGCGGGCCAAATAGCACCGTGAGCGCGACGGCTGTTCCTTCTTTGCCTTCGCCTTCGCGTCCTTTGCTTCCGCGCAGCTTTAAGTGCGAATCGTTTACGATTAAATAGTCGAGGCGCAGATTTAATTCGCCCGCGCGCCCGACCATGCCGGCCTTTTTCGAATGGGAAACTGTGCCAACCGCTTTCGCTCCGGCCTTGGCCACGACAACGTCGCCAACCTTAAGGTCCTGATCAAGCACAAGATTCACCGGATCGCCTTCTATCGCAGTCTTCGAGCTCAAGTCCTGAGCAAATTTCAAATAGACGTCGCTGCCTTCTCTTAGCACGAGTTTTTCTGTCGACGCCGGTGCTGGGGCAGGTGCAGCGGCAGCAGCAGGTGTTGTTGCAGCCGGGATTGAACTTTCCTGCTGAGAAGGCTGTTGGGCTTGCACAGTGCCGCACAATCCCAATGCACCAAAAATAATCGTAATCGCAAATTTTAAGGGCATTTTCGGCCTCCTGGCTCCGAGGTACTCCCCGGGCCGCCGAATTTGGCGTCACCGAGGCACTTCCGCTTTCGAAGGCAGAATAGCATCGCTGTTCCGCTTGTCGTGTTTAGAAACATGCTACGTTTCCTTCCCTGCAACGCGCAACAAGCAACAAGCTTTTGCGAATCTCCTTCCTATACGACGCGCCGCAATATAATTGAGTTTCTGACCGATGAAAGTTGATTACAGTCTGAAGAATGCCATTTTGAAATTTCTGGAATATCTTCGTTCGGTGAAGAACTCTTCGCCGCACACCATTTCGAATTACGGCAGGGACCTCGATCAATTTCTCGCCTATTTGACGCCGCCCGAATCGGAAACCCCCACTCTTGCTTCCATCGATCACAAAGTGATTCGCGAATTTGTCGGACACTTGCATGATCAGGGGCTGGAGAAAAGCTCCACCGCCAGGAAACTGGCCACGCTGCGTTCGTTCTTCAAATACTGCGTGCGCGAAGGAACGCTGAAAGACAATCCCGCGCGCCTCGTTCCCACGCCAAAACTTCCCAAGCGGATACCCTCAGTACTTTCCGCCGAAGAGATGAACGGTTTTCTGAATCATCTGGCAGGGATAGGGCCGGAGCCTGAAGTCCCCGGCGCTCGCAAGAAATTGCCCCCTAAGGTCGAGAGAAAAATGCCCCGCGGAAATATTGATGAGGAAGGTTTGCTCATTCGCCGCGATCGTGCCATTCTCGAGCTTCTTTACGCCGCGGGAATCCGCGTCAGCGAACTTACCGGCCTCAATCTCGAGGATATGGACAACAAGAATCGCGTCATTCGCGTTCGCGGCAAAGGTAACAAGGAACGCATCGTCCCTTATGGCACGAAAGCCGGGCAGGCTCTGGACGCCTACTGGCCCATTCGCGAACAACTACTCGCGCAGAATTTTTCACCACGCGCAAGGCGCGAGAAGCCTTCGAACACGCGCGCGATCTTTCTCAACTACGCCGGGCGCCGCCTCACGCAGCGTTCCGTCGGACGCATCGTGAAAAAGTACGTGCGGCTTGTGAATGTGAACTGGGATCTGCATCCACACTCACTGCGCCACGCGTTTGCAACGCATCTCCTGGCCGATGGCGCGGACCTTCGCGCGATTCAGGAGTTGCTCGGCCACCAATCTCTCACTACCACGCAAAAATACACGCACGCGTCTATTCGCCAGCTCATGGACATCTATGACAAAGCGCATCCGCATGCGTAGTTCTCCTTTGTATCTGATTTGTTCTTGCGAAACATCCAATTGTTCATGACATTCGGACAAACGTGTTGCATTTTTGCGATTGTTTTTGTGAATGTGGCCTCTTCCGGTAGCGCGCACGCTCAGGGCAATTACGAAATTCAGGTGTATCCCTACGAGACGGTACAGCCCGGCCACACCATGGCGGAACTACATAGCAATTTCACGTTCGAAGGATCCAAATCCACCATAGACGGGACGTTTCCCACCAATCATCAACTTCACGAAACCATTGAAATTACGCACGGGTTCACAGAGTGGTTCGAAACCGGCTTTTACATTTTTACTTCGCTGCAGAACGGCCAGGGCTGGGATTATGTCGGCAACCACATTCGTCCGCGTTTTCGAATTCCTCCGAAATGGAAGTGGCCCGTCGGCTTGAGCCTTTCGAACGAAATCGGCTATCAGCGGGGGAAATATTCCGCGGACACGTGGACGTGGGAGATGCGGCCCATCATCGACAAAGAAATTGGCAAGTGGTATTTCTCATTCAACCCGACTTTCGACAAATCATTTCACGGCCCTAGCGTTCACCAAGGTTTTGTCTTTTCGCCGAACGTCAAATTCAGTTATGACTTCACAAAAAAGATTGCCGGCGGGCTCGAGTACTATGGCGTGATCGGTCCGGCAACGGATTTCGACCCGATCCGTCTGCAAGAACATCAAATCTACCCAACGATTGACTTAAATCTGTCCCCAAAATGGGAAATCAACTTCGGCGTCGGCGTGGGTCTTACCGGCGCGACCGACCACCTCATCGCCAAGACCATTATTGGATACCGCTTCGATTTCTAGGCAGTGTTAATAACCTAAAGGCTCTCCAAGGCATCTACACTTTCACGTGTTCGTTCGGCGCATCTGAGCCAGGGGAGTGTCTCGTGGACTACCATCTCGCGCAAATCAACGTTGCTCGTTTGATCGCTCCTATCGATGATCCTCGCATCGCCGACTTCGTGGCCCAACTCGATGGGATTAATGCGATTGCTGAAGCGTCTCCTGGCTTTGTTTGGCGCCTCAAGTCGGAATCCGGCAACTCCACCGACATCCCCTACAATGACGATCCCTTTGTCATCCCCAACATGTCGGTTTGGAAGTCTGTCGAGGATCTCCGCCAATTTGTGTACCGCACGCAGCATCTGTTTGTTTTTAGAGACCGCGCCAAATGGTTCGAGAAAATGGACAAGCCGCATTATTGCCTCTGGTGGATTCCCGCGGGCCACATTCCCAAGGTAGCGGAAGGCCGTGAACGGCTCGAGCACTACCAACTGCATGGCCCGACGACATATTCTTTCTGGTTCCAGAAGCTTTTTCCCGAGCCGCAAGGAGACCCAATTTCCGTCTGATTTGCTTGGTTTCTGAAAAAAGTGCGGCAAAAGGCGCATTGACGCTTTTTGATGCGCCCCGTATAATTATTGTTTGTCTTTAGCTCCTGGAGGATCGATGTACGCCGTTATCAAGACCGGAGGAAAGCAGTATCGCGTCGCGCCGGGCGACACCATCCGCATCGAGCGGGTGGAAGGAAAAGTGGGCGATAAGGTCAATTTTGGCTCGGTTTTGTCCGTGCACGCGGATAAGAAGCTTTTGACCGGCGACGAGGCTGCAAAGGCCACCGTCTCCGGCAAGATTGTGGAGCAGGGTCGCTCCAAGAAGCTCACGGTTCTGAAGTTCAAGAAGACTAATCAATATAAGATTCAGCGCGGCCACCGGCAGAATTACACTGCCGTTGAGGTTAGCGACATCAAACTCTAACGCCGGACTCTGCTTCGGCTGATTTCAATAAAAGGGAATTCGTCATGGCACATAAGAAGGGCGGCGGCTCCTCAACAAACGGTCGCGATTCACACGGTCAAAGGCTTGGCGTAAAGCGCTTCGGCGGCCAACTCGTCAATGCAGGCACGATCCTCATTCGCCAACGAGGCACGAAACACCAAGCAGGCGAAAACGTCGGTCAGGGCAAGGACGACACATTGTTTGCGCTTGTCACCGGCCACGTCAAATTTGAGGACAAAGGCCGTCGCGGGCGGTTTATTAGCATCGTTCCAGCGACGAACTAAGATTTGTAGCGGCCGATCTTTAGATCGGGTCCTGGATATCTCCGCGGTCTCTGCCCCGGCAGAGACCGCTTTTTGTTGTCAGGCGCGTATCCCTGCGGTATTCCTTAGTTGCGATAAAAAGGAAGAGTTCTCGTGTTCGTTGATGAAGCAAAGATTCTCGTAAAGGCTGGCGACGGCGGCAACGGTTGTGTCGCGTTTCGCCGCGAAAAATATGTTCCGCGCGGCGGCCCCAGCGGAGGCGACGGCGGCAACGGCGGCAGCATCTATCTTGAAGCCAATCCCAACGACAACACGCTGCTCCGGTACCGTTACAATCGCGAATTCAAAGCCGACCGCGGGCGCCACGGCGAAGGTTCAAATTGCACCGGCCATTCCGGCGACGACATGATTTTGCAGGTTCCCGTCGGCACGATGGTCTACGACGGCGGGACTGACCAAACGCTCGCCGATTTGGCTACGCCCGGCCAACGCCTTCTCGTTGCGCAAGGTGGCCGCGGCGGACGCGGCAATCAGCATTTCGCCAAGCCCTGGCATCAGGCTCCGCGCGAACACGAAGACGGCCATCCCGGCGAAGAGCGCAATCTCCGCCTCGAGCTAAAACTACTGGCGGATGTTGGCTTGATCGGATTTCCGAATGCCGGGAAATCCACGCTCATCTCCGTGATTTCCGCTGCGCGTCCAAAAATTGCAAATTATCCCTTCACCACGCTCGAACCTAATCTCGGCGTCGTCAATGCCGACGGCTTGGGCTCCGCCGCCAAAGAAGGCCGCGAACTCGGCCGCACCTTTGTCGTCGCCGATCTTCCTGGCCTCATCGAAGGTGCCCACGAAGGCGCCGGCCTCGGCATCCGCTTTCTAAAACACGTCGAACGGACGCGACTCCTTGTCCATCTCATTGACACCAGCGACACAACCGACGCCGACCCTATTCATTCTTTCGAAATCATCAACGGCGAACTCCGCGCTTTCAGCGAATCCCTCGCCGAAAAGCCAATGATTGTCGTTGCATCGAAACTCGATGCCACCACGGACACAACCCACGTCGAAGAACTCCGCGCTTTCTGCAAAAAACATAATCTCGAGTTTCACCCTATCTCCGCCGCGACAGGGACTGGCGTCAAGGACCTAATCCGCTCCATCGCCGACGCCCTCGACAAGATTCCTAAGTCGACGGCTCCTCATCCCGATGCAGCCGAAGCTGCTGCTTCCGAGTCCTCCACCAGCTCCTAGACCTTCTTCTCCGTGAACTCTGCGCCCTCTGTGTTGAAAAACACATTCGACAGTTCCGTGGCGCAACCCATTTGGCCGCTGTTACAACTCGGCTTTTTCGTGCGAAAATACACTTACATCCGTTTCCGGAGTCTCATTGACCACCGCCCAAGCCCACCGCACCGCAGCAAAACATCATCCCCGCCGCATCGCACTTTTTGGCGGCTCTTTCGACCCAATCCACAACGGCCATCTTGCCGTCGCCCGCGCCGCTGACCGCCGTTTCAACTTCGACGAAATTCACTTCATTCCCGCGAGCCGCCCGCCGCACAAATTGAAGCAGCACCTCGCACCGTTTCCCCACCGTTTCGCTATGGTTTCCCTCGCGTGCGCGGATCATCCGCACTTCGTTCCTTCGCTAGTCGAAGCCGGCAACGATTTCGCCGGCAATCAACTCCACTATTCTGTGGACACCGTCCGTTATTTCCGCCACGCCTATTCCGGCGATCGCATCTTCTTCATGATCGGCGCCGACGCCTTTCTCGACATCCCCATGTGGAAGGAATACGAAACGCTCCTCGGCCTTTGCGATTTCATTATCGCCAATCGCCCCGGCATTCGCTCCGAAGCGCTCAAACTCGTTATTCCGCCCGATCTCCTGGCCGGCCCCCGCGCCAAACACGAAGGAGAACCCATTCTTCCTTCACAACTCGTTGCCCATTTGCGCAAAACCTCTGTCTATCTCCTCGAGACCGTTTCCAGCGACATTTCCGCCACGGAAACTCGCAAGCGCGCTCATCGCGGCCAATCCATTCATGGGCTTGTTTCCGCGCGCGTTGAGGAATACATTCTTAAGCAGGGCCTCTACAGGTGACCCTGTCCAGGTGAACGACCTACAAGTGAAACTCGAAACCCTTCCCAAAGCCGTGCGCCTCGCCGTTGAGGCCGCGCAAAACAAAAAAGCCTCCGCCATAACCGTTTTGGATCTCTCCGGCATCGGCACCTTTACTGAATTTTTTGTGATCTGCACCGGCTTCAGCACGCCGCAAGTGCAAGCCATCTGCACGGAAGTGGAAGAAATTCTCTACAAGGAACTAAAACGCGAACCGGAGCATCGCGAAGGCCAGCGCTCTACCGACTGGGCTTTGCTCGATTTCGGCGGCTTCATCGTTCACGTCTTTTCCGAACAAGCCCGCCGCTTCTATGATCTGGAGCGTCTCTGGCGCACTGTCCCCAAACTCGAAATTCCCGATCTCCCAGACACCGCCTATTCCACGCCCCGTAGCGAAGCCAGTTGAGCGGCCCACACTAACAGTCGGATTTTTTTCTAATTCGGCAGTGCCAGCACGTCATCAAAATAATTCACAATCGCGCGCTTCGGCTTCGTCTTCAAGCCTTTCAGCGTCACCTTTTGTTCGAACGCGCTATTTCCGGCAAGCCGCAGGCGGCCTAAAAACGCGATCTTGCCTTCCGCTGTTTCAATGTAAATTGGCACTACCATGCGGAACTTGTCGTCAACGTTCGATTGCGTCACCTTGATGCTCATCACTACGTCGCCGTCGGAGCCAATATCAAAATTTCCATACTCGAGTCTCTGCGTGGGCAGTTGCGTGCCATAAACGTACTCGTTGAAAAACCAATCCATCTTCTTGTTTCCATCAACATCCATATCCGGCGTCATGTGCTTTTCGACGACCGCTTTAAAGTCTTCCGTGGTCACCGCTTTGCCGCGGTAGGTGTCGACAAAATCATGCATCATCTCCTTGAAGCGCTTGTCGCCCGTGCCCGGATCTCGCATCATCATCCGCAGCATGTGCAGCACGTAAGCGCCCTTCGGATAGATCAACCGACGCGTCACTCCGCCGCCCACGCGCGAATTGCTGGTGCGGTACCCCATCGTCAGCGGCCCGACGTCAATCGCGCGGAATCCCTGAGCGTTCTTCTCCACCAGCAAATCGCGTTCATCGTTCCAGAACGTAATGAACTTTTTCTGATCCTTTTCGATCATGCTCAGGTACAGCGACGCGGACATGTCCGCAAATCCTTCACTCATCCACTGATCCCGTATGGAACTGAATCCCACTGTGTGGCCCCACCATTGGTGCGCCACCTCGTGCGGCGTCACCACCTTCCAATACCCGCGGTCGCCCCAGTCCATTCCCAGTTGGTGTCGAACCGTGGTGTCGAAGTAGTAGCAGATCGGAATCCATACAAGTTCTGGCCATGACTGCCCGAAACTGCACGCCGTCTGCTGGGTCAGTTGCATATGCTTGAATTGCGACGCGCCGAAGTAATCCGAATAGAGCTGTACTGCCAATTCACCCTCCGCCAGCGCCTTTTTGTTTAGACCGGTCGTACTCATTGTTCCCAATGTCATTTGTGACTGGCCCCCCACCCTGTTTGGATTGCCAGGGCCTCTTTCCAAGTCGTTTCCCGTGGCGGCATCCTGCAACGACTTCACCCAGTTTGGCGACTCATCATTGGCAAGTGATTCGATTGTGTATTCCGGGTTGGAGATCTTCGCCTGTTCCGTCTTGAATCGCCCGAAGCTGAATCCCGCTACCGTCTGTGGGGACTCGCTTTTCCATACCGTCACGTTTTGTCCGCCGTCGTTCGTGTCGCTCAATCTAATTCCCGTGGCAGCCATCGTCATTCCCTTCGGGATGCGGAACGTCATGTCGTACGGCGTGTATTCGCCCAAGCCGCCGTTGGCCATGTTCGGATACCAATCATCACGCGCAACGGGGAAGTAGTTTCCGCCTCCCTCGTTGCTTACGGCCTCTTTTCCCGCGTAGTTGGTAGTTATGCTGACCTTTTCGCCTGCGGAAAGCGCCTTGGGCAGGATCACCGCAAAATCTGCGTCATCGTTTTTGTTTTCCTGAATGAAAGATACCGCTTGTCCATCAACTGTTACGCTCTGCACTCGCAAAGGAGCAAACAGATCGAATTGCACCACACGCAGCCCGTCCCGCCGCGCGACGATCATCGTCGTCGCTTTCCCGATCAGGTTTGCATTCTTTTCGAGCGTCGTATCAAGTGCCTGGTGCTCGATGAGAAACCCTTGTCCGTAGCTTCCTTTCTCGTGTGTTTCCGTATAGTTGAAAGACGCCCACTCACCCCACTTGTTGTCGTCGTACGTCAAGAAGCTCACCTGATCCCGGTTGCTGTTCGGCTCAATCTGAAAAAGCTCCTTGTCGTCGTAGTGCTTGCCGTGAATGAACGCAACGAAAAAGCCACGCGGCAAAGGACTCAAAACCTCCTCCAGAAGGCGCGCTTCGAGATTTGTCCGCAGCCGGTGCCGCGTCGTGTTTTGGCTGTCCTTTAGCGCCCCCGCCTCGCATCCACCGCTTGCAGGAGTCCCCGCCATCTTTATCTCTTCGTACGTTCCGTCCGTGAACCGCATCACCATCTTGTCGAACTTTTCGTTGAACTCATCTTCTTTGCTCAGGTAGCGCAAACTTTTCCGTTCACTCTCCGTTGGAGGCGTCATTGCAAAGCCTCCGTCTCCGCTGAACACCGCGCCCGTCACCTTTCCGTTCACGGCGGGAACAAAACAAACCACGCCCGAATGCAGTACAAACGTTCCCGCATCCCGCTTGAACTTCAAATCGCTCACGGTCACGGCCTCGCCGCCGACGGTAATGTTGCGCAGTGCCTGATAGGTTCCGTCCGAGTTCGGCCCAGGCGCAGGCGTGTTCTGGGCATGAGCCACCCGCGGCAGACCGCTAAACAATGCCGCGAGAATGAATGCTAGAGATACTGGGTACACGCGATTGCGGGCCATGGGGATCTCCTGGAGCCTTGCTGACGATATTGAGCGCGATATACGTCTAATTTTAGTCAATGCTAACGCGAGCCATACTTCTTGCCAATAGTTCCTCGCGGCGATTTTCTCAAGCCGTCATACATAAATTTCCACCAGCCAGAGAGTTCAGTGCATCAAATCCTTGCATCCCATAAACTCTCACTGGAGCGCCATGTCTGCCACACTCACCGTCAATCGCAATTCGCCCCAAGACGCTCAACAGCGCGAAATTCTCGTCACGCTCGATGGCGTACGCATTGCCGAGTTGGTTTACGGACAATCCGTTTCGAAAGAAATCCTGGCAGGCTCCCATACCCTTCTGGTGGACAACACCTGGAACCGTGAAACCGTCACATTCAGCGCCAACGAAAGCGAAAAAATCACCTTCGTCGCCCAAAATCGCTCCAGCAGTTTTGCTCAGTTCCTCCTCATGATCTTCGGTGCTGGCCCCATCCGCGTCTCCCTTCAACGTCAGTAAACCACGACTCTCCATAGCTTTGCGGCTCACCTTGGCCAAGCACAAAAATCTCAAAAATAATGCTTGACACGTATACTGTGTGTAGTACAGTGTATGACATACACCATATGCCGCACAGCCAAGACAACCCATCCCTTCTCGAACACCTCCGGCTGGAGCTCCGCCGCGGCTCCCTGATCCTCGCCGTCCTAGCCTGCCTCCGCTCCGAGCAATACGGCTACACCCTGCGCAAGGCCCTTTCCGACCGAGGCATGGAAATCGAGGAAGGCACCCTATACCCCCTCCTTCGCCGCCTTGAAACCCAGGGTCTCCTGCTCAGCGAGTGGCGTGAGGAAGAGAAGCGCAATAAGCGTTTTTACCGCCTTTCCCCGCTTGGCACTGAAATCCTCGAAAAGCTTCTCGCTGAGTGGAAAGCCATTGACTCATCTCTCGACCAGATCGTGAAAGGCTAATGCCATGGATCCTCTCGAACGCTATCTCAACAATCTCTCAAAACTGCTCCCCGCTGCGCAGCGCGATGACATCATTCGCGAACTCTCCGAAGACATTCAGTCGGAAATGGATGACAAGCGCGAAGAACTCGGCCGCGCACTCAACGAACAGGAACAGATTGATCTTCTTAATCGCCGCGGAAATCCTCTCAAAGTTGCAGCCGCCTATCAGCAGGAACATCGCAGCCTAGCCTTCGGCCGCCAGTGGATCGGCCCCGTTCTCTTCCCCTTTTACATTCGCGTGCTGACCTTCAACCTCAGCCTCACTTTTTTCATTCTCACCATCATCTTTGCGGGCCTTTACTTCGGCGGCCAGACCGTTCATGTGAACGAAGTCTTCTCAAATTTTCTGCTTCAGATCTTTTTGCAGTTCACCGCCGTCACCATCATCTTTGCCCTCATCGAGCGCCACCTCGCCAAAAACCCGTCCCATTGGACCACACTGCAAGTGCGCTCCCTTCATCTTCCGGACGCCGAAAAAAGGCCTCGCAAAGTCTCTCGCCTCGAATCCATCTCCATCATCATCGCTTCCGCCGTCGCGCTCATCTGGATGCAAGCCGTCTGGAGCCATCTGTTTCTAATCTTCGGTCCCGCGGCAAGTTTTCTGCGCCTCGCCCCTATCTGGTACCAGATTTATTGGCCCACCGTCGCCATCATCTTCGCTAGCATGTTGCGCGCAACCGTTAACCTCGTTCGTCCCGACTGGGTCCGCTTCCGCGCCGTTTCGCGCATCATCTTTGATGCCGCTGGCCTCTTTCTTCTTTTTGTTCTTATTCGCGCGCAATACTGGGTCGTCCTAGCTGGAGAAGCAAAGAACCAACCTGCCGGCAAAGCCCACATGCTTCAAGTTGTTAATCAATGGACCTACTTTGCTCTTTGGATCGCCGCAGCGATCGCGATCGCGGAAACAGTCAGCCACATCGTTCGTTTCGTTCGCACAATTCACGGACCTTCGTCCGCCGGCATGTAGGAGGTGCCGCCATGAACCTGCTTCACACACTCGTCGCCACCCTCATCGAAGATTTTCCCGCCGTCCTCGGCATCCTCTACGCTTGCTTCCGCCTCGGCGTCCTTCTTTCCTATCTCACCGCCGTCGTTGGTCTAGGTGCCTCGGCGCATAAATTGCTCCGCCGGTCTCCTCGTTCGTCGTAGAGGATACGGATTTTTGACTTACGACCAGGCCATCAATTCATCGGAAGCAAATCCTTCGGCACAATCTCTTCGCCGCCCAAAAATATCCTTTCAATAGCGTCGTAAGCCTTGACGGTCTTCAGTGGATCCACGCTGAGTAGCAGCAGGTCTGCGCGTTTTCCGATTTCAATCGTGCCGCGATCTTTTTCGAGCCCAAACGCCTTTGCATTTTCCAGCGTTGCCGCTCGTAGAATTTGAGCCAGCGGCACCCCGGCAGCAAACCATTTCTCCAATTCCAATCGTCCATTCAGTCCTTGCGGATTTCCGATCCCTTCTCCCGACGGCGTGTCGCTCCCGAAAAGCAATCTCCCTCCCTCAATCTGCAGCAAATGAGTTGTCGCGCTCACTCGCGCCCCGGCAATTGCCATCGCTTTCGTTGGTTCTACACTAGATGAAAAAACCCTCGCTATTGCCTGCTTGTACTCGTCCGCCGTTGCCTGCCACGCCGCTTTTCCCGGATCGCTCTTCAAGTAATCGATTACGCTTCGCGGCAAAGCCTGTGCCAGTCGCGGATCATCCAGGATCGACCGGTCAAAAACCGACCTTTCTCCATAAACAACCTGCATCGTAGGTTGCACTCCAATTTGCGCTCGCGCCGCTGCGCTGACAATCCGCTTTGCCTCATCGCCCGGAACGATGCTTTGGCGGTCGCCCGGCCAATGCCAGAGTCCGTGGGCAATCACGTCCGTATGTGCGTTCAACGCCGCTTGCCAACCCTCCACACCGTTTGCGTGCACAACAAAAATCATCCCGCGTTTCTTCACAGCCGCTCGCATTGCTGCCAGTGTTTCCGCGCTCGGCACTGGCCAGTGGAATACTCCTCCAAATCCCGGCTCCACAAATGTCTTCACGCAAATTGCGCCCGTCGCTGCGGCCCGTTCCACTGCACGCTCCGGAGTGAAATCTTGTGGGTCAAGATTGGCGGGCCACTCTTTTTCATGAGCCTTGTCGTAAACAAGGTTCATGCGCTTGGCCGCTTCCGCGTCTTTCGGCGCTCGCTGCGCCGTGTATCCGCCTGGAATACGCGCTGCAGGTCCGCAATGAAAGAGACTCGGATGAAACGGCGCGGCATTAAACCACCCGAGTGTTCCTGGGACTATATTCAGGTCCACAATCGTTGTGAATCCAAACGCCAGGAATGACAGCGGAATCTGCGCCCGCAGCGCTTGCACCAACTCCGGATGCGCCTCAATTCCATCATCATCCAGCGGTGCCAACTCCCCCACGTGCACGTGCGTGTCAATCAATCCAGGGATCAGAAATTTGCCGCGCCCATCAATCCGCTTCACATCTGACGCGGTCTTCAGGTTCGTCCCGACCTCGGCAATTCGGCCATCCCGAATCATGACTGTCGCATGTTCCAGCGGACCCTTCCGCTCCGGCGTAATCACCGTCACATTTTCAATCACCGTTGCCGCAGTGGATTCCTCGGCCGTCTTTTCGGCGCGCGTCGGATTAGCTCCTTGCCCACGCGCTGCTCCGCAGAGCACGCTTGTCAGTACAAGTCCAACCCAAACTCTCCGGCTCAGGTTCTTCATCTCTGCCCCGCTTCTCTCCGACAGCCTTTCCCTACTTACGCTCTTCAATAGAAGAAAGTTCACTGCCCAATGCGGCCGGGGCACATTCATTTCCGTATCCCTTTCCGCAAATCGTATGTAGGGCATCGATTTAGGGTCCTTGCCTGTGGCTACAATAGCTTCATGCCTGACCGGCTTCCCTGGATCGCCGCCGACGCTGCTTCTCTCCGCCTGCTCGAACTTGCGGAAAAAGTCGCGGGCGCTCCCACGACTCTCCTCATCACCGGCGAATCCGGCTGCGGGAAGGACCATCTCGCACGCCTCATTCACGAACTCGGTCCTCGGCGCGACGCACCTTTTCTCAAAATCGATTGTGGTGCGCTTCCGTCCGGCCTCGTCGAAAGCGAGCTCTTCGGCCACGAACGCGGCGCCTTCACTGGAGCCGTCGACCGCAAACTCGGCCGCCTCGAACTCGGGGGCCTCGGCACTATTGTTCTCGACGAAGTCGCCGCACTTTCCCCCAACGCGCAAACAAAACTATTGCGCGTCCTGCAAGAACGCACCTTCGAGCGCCTCGGCGGCACCGAAACGCTTCGCATCGAGGCGCGCCTAATCGCGCTAACGAACGTGAATCTTCAAGCTGCGGTCGCGGCAGGCCAATTTCGAGAGGATCTTTTTTTCCGCCTCAACGTCGTCGCGCTCGCGGTTCCTCCGCTTCGCGAACGCCGCGGCGACATTCTGCCGCTTGCGGAACATCTCCTCATTTCGCTCGCCGCGATTCACAATTGCCCCGACGCGAAACTTACCGATGCTGCTCGCCGCATGCTCTCCGCATACTCCTGGCCAGGCAACATTCGCGAACTTCGCAACGCGCTCGAACGCGCTCTGGTTTTCGGCAAAGGTCCCGAGATCGCTCCAGACGATTTTCCCGAAAATATCCGGACCGCGGCCGGTGGGACGGCCATGCTTTCCGGCCTCCGTTCTCTCGAAGACATCGAACGCGATGTGATCGTTCAGACTCTCGAAGCCACTCGCTATCACATTTCCAAATCTGCCGAAATCCTCGGCATCAGCCGTAAAACGCTTTTGGAAAAACGCAAAAAATACGGCCTACAATAGCCGCCAATGAAAATTCGTTTACTCATGCTCGGCAAAACCCGCCGCCCGGAAGTTCGCGCCGTCCTCGACGATTATGTAAAGCGCATCTCGCATTCCTGTCCGATCGAAGTAAACGAGGTGCGTGATGGCGAAGCCGCAATCAAACACGTCGACGCCGATCGCGCCGCAACTGCGCTTCTGCTTGACGCGAATGGCAAGCAGCGTGATTCCGAATCGCTCGCAAAGTGGCTTGGCGAACAGCGCGACCGCGGCACGCGCGAAATCATCTTCATCTGTGGCGACGCCGACGGCTTTCCAGACGATTTGCGGAAACGCGTGGCGCAAAAGCTCTCTCTCAGCTCCATGACCTATTCGCACGAACTCGCCCGTGTCATGCTTGCCGAACAGCTCTACCGTGCTTTCGCCATTCTTTCCGGCAGTCCATATCCCAAATAGGCCATGAAAACTGATCTCCATTTTCCCAAATTAACTTCGAAGCGCGTGATCATAGGCCTGTTCGCATGTGGATTGCTTGTTCTCGCGGACGCATTTTTCTTGGAACCAAACTGGATTCAGGTAACACATCACACGGTCCCCGCCCGTATTTCTAGGCCGCTCAAGATTGCACATCTCACGGACCTGCATACGTCGCGAATTGGGTTTCGGGAAAGAAGTTTGCTGCATACTCTGGATCGCGAAAAGCCAGACGTAATCGTTATTACGGGGGACACGCTATCACCTTGGGGTTCTTACAATGATGAGCGTCCGCTCCTCGAATCGCTTCACGCTCCACTTGGGGTGTGGCTCGTTCGTGGGAATTGGGAAAACTGGAGAAAGATCGACAAGGAACGTGAATTCTATAGGCAAAACGGCGTTCAATTTCTATTGAATCGGAATTCTCAAATAAACCCGGGTGTATTCCTCATAGGTCTGGATGACGCAACTTACGGGAACACAAACTTAGAAACAGCAGTGAAGGGAATCCCCTCTGGTGCATATCGCATCGCGCTCTTTCACAGCCCGTTGTTTTTCTCAAAGAGCGCTGGGCACTACGATTTGGCTTTATCAGGACACACTCATGGAGGCCAAGTGCGTTTTCCTTTTCTTCCTCCGCTGTGGCTGCCTGAAGGAATCGGACCTTACGTGGAAGGCTGGTTTGAAAAGGATGGCTCTCGAATGTACGTAAATAGAGGGATCGGCATGACAATTCTGCCCATACGTTTTGACTGCAGACCAGAACTCGCGATAATTACAATTGAGCCAATGGAGAAATGACACCGACTGGTGTACAAACTTACCCCATGTCTATTCGACTCATTCCCGACGACGACAAGCCGTACACCGCGATCGAGATCGCGCTCGAAGCGCCGCTGCCGGATTACGATATTCAGGACATCGAGCACCCAACGCCGCGTGACGTTGACGCAATTCTCGTCTCGCAAGGTTTTCGCGATCTCGTTGACGACGCGCGAGGCATTCTCCTCGAATTGATGGCTGCACCGCCGGATATTGCCGGCATCGAACCCGGCGAATCGCCGCTCGCGCCGCTTAACATCACCGATCACGACCCGTGTCATCTGGAATTGGTCCAGCTCACCGGCGCCATCTGCCCCGGCACGGAAGACGACGTCTATCGGCCCGGCCTGTGGATCGTGATCCGCGACACGCGTTGCAAAGCCGGCGAACCGTTGCCGATTATTGTGCGTCAACGCATCGAGCAAATCGCGCGCAGACTGATGAAGCGGTTGGCGCTCTAGGAAAATTCACGAATCATGCCGGAGGAAAAAGGATTGCTGATTGTCTATACGGGACCAGGAAAAGGAAAAACGACTTGTGCGCTCGGCACTGCATTTCGCGCTGTAGGTCAAGGTCTGAAGGTCCTGATGGTGCAATTCATCAAAGGTTCGTGGCACTACGGCGAGCTCGACGCGTCCAAAATGCTCGGCGACGATAGATTTGAAATTCGGCCGATGGGGCGTGGATTTGTGAAAATCGGCGGCGCGGAGACCGATCCCGAAGATATCAAGCTAGCGGAAGAGTGCTGGAGCACGGGACGCGATGCGATCTATTCCGGAAAATACGATTTGGTCGTGCTAGACGAAATCAATTATGTGATCAGCTATAAAATGCTTGATCCGGAAAAAATTGTTATCGCTTTGAAGGATCGTCCCGAGCGAGTCCACGTAATTTGCACGGGGCGAAACGCACACCCGAAGCTCGTTGAGCTTGCGGACCTGGTAACCGAAATGAAAGAAGTAAAACACCCCTATACGAAGGGCATTCTCGCGCAGCGTGGTATAGACTACTAAGGGTCGGAATCGGGAAGTTTTCATGGCTTGGTTTAAACGCGAAAAAAAGGGAATTGAAGAAACGACCCCGCCGGAAGAGCGGCGTGTGCGCACGGAAGGCCTGTGGACCAAGTGCGAAAATTGCCGGGCGATCACGTTCCGCAAAGATCTGGAACAAAATCTTTTTGTCTGCCCGAAATGCCAGTTTCATTTCAAGGTAAGCGCGAGTCAGCGACTCCAAATGCTCCTGGACGACCGCTGGACGGAACACGATGCGGGCATGGTTTCGACCGACCCGCTGAATTTCGTAGACACGAAACCGTACACAAAACGAATTAAAGAAGCACAGAAGAAATTGGGAATGAACGACGCCGTGATTACGGCGGAAGGGCAATTGAATGGACGGCCCGTGGTGGTTTGCGCAATGGAGTTTGGCTTCATCGGCGGTTCGATGGGCGCGGTGGTCGGAGAAAAGGTTACGCGCGGAATCGAGCTCGCGCTTTCGACGCGGCAACCGTTCGTCGCAGTTTCTTGCTCTGGCGGTGCCCGCATGATGGAAGGAACCATCAGCCTGATGCAGCTCGCAAAGGTTTCCGCCGCTTTGGCAAAGCTCGACGACGCAAAACTTCCGTACATTTCGATCTTGACAGACCCTACGACAGGTGGCGTGACGGCAAGTTTCGCGATGCTTGGCGATCTAAACATTGCAGAGCCGGGCGCGCTCATCGGTTTTGCCGGGCCGCGGGTGATCGAACAGACGATCCGGCAAAAGCTGCCGGAAGGATTTCAGCGCTCTGAGTTTTTGCTCGAACACGGTTTTCTGGATGCCGTCGTCCCCCGCAAAGAACTAAAAACGTTCGTTGCCTCCTCTCTTGACCTGCTGATTGGCTGAAATGAATTACACAGAATCGCTGAAGTATCTTCTTTTTCTGGGCAGAGAGCTTGCCGCGCCGACTCAGGCCGCTGCCGCAAAATTCGATTTGGAAAACATTTCCATGCTCGCGGAAAGGCTGGGGCACCCCGAGAAAAAATATCGCAGCATTCACATTGCTGGAACAAATGGAAAAGGTTCGACCGCGGCGTTTACAGAATCGGTTTTAAGAACCGCTGGAATCAAAACGGGCCTCTACACTTCGCCGCATCTCGAAAGAATCAACGAGCGGATTCGCGTGAACGGCGATGAAATTTCAGATGAAGACTTTGGGCAAACATTTACGAAAATCCACGCGCTGATCGAAGAATTGATGGCGCAGGGAAAATTACGCGCGCACCCGACATTTTTTGAAGTGGTGACTGCGCTTGCGTTTGAACATTTTGCAAAAGTAGGAGTGAAATTTGCGGTTTTTGAAGTTGGCCTGGGCGGACGATTGGATGCGACGAACATTTTGACGCCGGAAGTCGCCGTGATTACTCGGGTGGATTTTGATCACGAGAATTTCCTTGGCCATTCACTCGAGGAAATTGCCGCGGAAAAGGCAGGGATTATCAAGCTGGGCGTGCCGCTAGTTTTGGCGAAACAGCACCTTGCTGTGCGCGAAGTAATTCTGAATCAAGCAGCGAAATTGAATTCACCGGTTGTTGAAGCCGAAAAAGAATTTCGAGCGGAGCAGATTGGGTTCGAGGGAGGATGCATTCGCGCCAACGCTACTGAAATAAAGAGCGGAACGAAATTTCATGTTGCTCCGAAGCTACGCGGACGATTTCAACTGGAGAACGCGATCAATGCGATTGCAGTGGCGAGAATTTTGAAGGGAGGCGGAGAAAAAATTGGCGGCGAGGCAATTGAAGGGGGAATTGCGGATGCAGTCTGGCCCGGGCGCATGGAGAAGCTGCAATCGAATCCGGATGTTTATCTGGATGGAGCGCACAATCCATCAGCGGCGAAAGAGCTGGCAAATTTCTTAAGTGAGAATTTCGTACGACGCCGCGTGACGCTGCTTTTTGCCGCGATGCGCGACAAAGCGGTGGATGAAATTGCTGGGATTCTTTTTCCGTTTGCCAACGATGTGATTTTCACTCAGCCGAAGATTTCTCGCGCGATTTCCGCCGGGCGTCTTGCGGAAATGGCGGGCGAGTATGCCGCGCGTTTTCGCGTGATTCCCGATGCGGGAGCGGCATTGGACGAAGCGTTGACGTCGGCTCGAACGGGGGACGCGATCTTCATCACCGGATCGCTCTATTTGGTGGGTGAGCTGCGGCATCATTGGAAGACGCGATCGCAAGTTGCGGCTCGATAGCAGGCAGTAAACGAGAGCTTGCCGCATCAAACAAAAAACAGGTCAAAGGAGCGATTCATGGCCCAGCCGGTTGCAGGCAACGATAAAACTTTAGGCGAACACATTCGCGAAACAGGCTCACCCGCAGCGCGTTTGATTGGATTTGAAGTTCCGGAACACGGAAATGGCCGGGCACTGGTAACCTTGCAGGCAGGGCCGCAGCACACGAATCCAATGGGAACCTTGCATGGCGGGATTTTGTGCGACATCGCGGATGCCGCAATGGGAATTGCGTTCGCAAGCACGCTTGCCCCGGGCGAATCGTTTACGACAGTTGAGTTGAAGATCAATTTCTTGCGGCCAGTGCGCGAAGCGAAGTTGCGCGCGGAAGGAAAAGTTGTGCACCGCGGACGAACGATTGGTTACGCGGAGTGCGACGTCGTGGATGAAAACGGGAAACTCATCGCAAAATCCAATTCCACGTGTCTTGTATTGCGCGGAGAGCAAGCAGCAGGACGGTAAGAAAGAATCTTGAACTTTCCATCTGGCAGTGATCGATCAACAAAACTGGGGACTGATTAGCGGTCGTGCCAATGGAATAGCTTGTGCGTGATTTTTCACTCGCCATCACACTTCAACAGAGTAAATACGTCCGAAACGCGAGCATTAGCGCCGGCCAATTTGCTGTTAGGAGCAGGACCGTTTTTGTCGATCCAGTCGAAGAGGAACTGCGTTCCGCTGGCAAGCTGTTCCCCCGCGTAGCCGAAGAAGGAAGCGTGTGGCTGGAAAGCCGGGCGCATCAGCTCGCTCTTGCCTTGCTTGCTGCCATCAATGTAAAGCTGCAAAGTTTTCAGGATTCCGTCGTATTCGTTTTGGTATTCGGTGTTTGTCATGCCGCGACAGTAGGGTGCAACAATGAAGGGCGTCAACAGCCAAACATGGCCAAAGCTGGCCGCCGGCATTAGCCATTCAGGTGTTATTGAATTCGATGATCCTCGAGATGAAACTGCCGCCCGGTGCTCCCATCGGGAGGTTCCGGGCGAAAAATGAGCCAAGCGAGGTAGCCAATGGGAAAAAACAAAAATACGACGAGCACTACCAGGAGGGGAGACTTTCCGCGCCTTCGTGCGTCTTCGGCACAAAGCTTAATTGAAGCAATAAACAGCCACAGAGTACAGCAGGCGAAAACCAAGAAAACCGCGATGTACAGAAAGTCATGCATGTTCTTCTCTTTGCAAAGATACGCGAGGATGCCACAACTTGGCCAGAGCTTCGACGCCAGCGCTCGCATTTCAAGTATAACGACCCAACCGTGGCCAATTCCTGGCGCAAAAATTGACGTTTAACAATTTTCCAAATCACTGCGCGCACGATAAACTTGTGCGTTCGAACGGGGATCTTATAGTCCGACCAAAAGGACGAGGATGGCTTCACAGCCCACAAGCAAGAGCGAAAAACCCTTGGTAGGTATCATCATGGGGTCGACTTCCGATTGGGAGACGATGCAACACGCGGCGCAGACCCTGGAAGAGCTTTGTGTACCGTTCGAAACGCGAGTGGTTTCCGCGCATCGAACGCCAGACTTGCTTTTTGAATATGCGTCGAGCGCGGAAAAGCGCGGAATTGAAGTGATTATTGCGGGAGCAGGCGGCGCGGCGCATTTGCCGGGGATGACGGCATCGAAGACGGTTTTGCCTGTGCTTGGTGTGCCGGTGGAATCGAAAGTTTTGAAAGGACTCGATTCGCTGCTTTCGATTGCGCAGATGCCGGGAGGAATTCCTGTGGGAACGCTGGCGATCGGAAAGGCGGGTGCGATCAACGCAGCCCTACTGGCGTCAGCGATTTTGGGCACGAAATATCCCGAGATTCGGGAGGCCTTGAGGAAATTCCGGGCGAATCAAACGAACAAAGTATTGGCGACGCCCGACCCCGCGATACTGCTTGGCAACTCAGAAACACTCACGAAGAAAAAAGCGAAGAGGTAGTCGCGTGACGATTGGGATTCTCGGCGGCGGACAGCTCGGTTACATGCTGGCGCTGGCGGGCTATCCGTTGGGGTTGCACTTTCGCTTTCTCGACCCTTCTCCGCAGGCGCCAGTCGGAAGAATCGCGCACCGCGTGACGGCGGAATACTCCGATCATGATGCGCTGGAGAAATTCGCCCACGGTTTGGAGCTCGTAACCTACGAATTTGAGAATGTGCCCGTAGAAGCGGCGCGATTTCTGGCGAAGCATTTACCGGTATATCCACCGCCCGACGCGCTCGAAGCCGCGCAGGACCGGCTGAGCGAAAAGAAACTTTTTCAGAAATTGGGGATTGCTACGACTTCGTTTGCGGTAGTTAATCGTGCCAGCGAAATTGATGAGGCGATAAGAAAAATCGGATTGCCTGCTGTTTTGAAAACGCGGCGGATGGGCTACGACGGCAAAGGGCAGTGGATGCTGCATACGCAAGATGATGTAGCCCGCGTGAGGAGCGAATTTCCGAATACGCCGCTGTTAGTCGAAGATTTTGTGGCGTTCGAAAGGGAGGTTTCCATCCTTGCGGCGCGGAATCGAACCGGGGAGACTGCATTTTATCCGCTGGTGGAGAATCATCATCTCGGTGGAATCTTGCGGCTATCGATTGCACCCGCTCCAAAACTGAACACAGCGCTGCAAAAGGCGGGGGAGCGAGCTGCCGAACAAGTAATGCAAGAATTGAACTACGTGGGCGTACTGGCGATTGAATTTTTTGAGCGTAACAGAGAGCTAATCGCGAATGAAATGGCGCCCCGCGTCCACAATTCCGGCCATTGGACGATTGAAGGAGCGACGACCAGCCAGTTTGAAAATCATTTGCGCGCGGTGATGGGATTGCCGATGGGTTCGACGGCAACGCCGGGAGTCTCGGCCATGCTGAATTTGATCGGGGAAATCCCGCAACCCGCCGACGTCTTGGCCATTCCAGACGCCCACCTGCACCTGTATGGGAAGTCGCTGCGGCCAAACCGCAAAGTTGGACATGTGACACTGCGTGCCGCGTCTTTAGAAGAGTTAAACCGCCGGCTGGTGCAGCTGCCGGAGTTTTTCCAGCGGGCGGAATTCTGTTTACCAGCCCGCCCAGCAGTCGTGGCTAGCTTGCTTTAACATACTGAAAATGAATAGGATATTTAGCCATTTTGTCATGAGATATCGGGAGGTTGCCGCTGCAATAGGGCGAATGCTACGATTTGACTCTCGCATGTCCCTCCGAAGTTCCCACAAACCGAGAGTCGGCATCCCCTGGCGCACCAGCGACGAAGAGCGCAAGGCGGAACGCGAAAAACTGGACAATTATTTTGAAGCAGTGCGGCGGGCAGGAGGCGAGCCAGCGGAAATCTCCCTGCATCTTTCGCCGGAAAAGCTTGCCGCGGAGATCGAACGGCTGGACGGATTCGTTTTGCCGGGGAGCCCCGCGGACGTGGAGCCGAGCCGGTATGGGGCGGAGCGCCACGCGAAAACGAAGACTTTGGATCCGGCCCGGGAACGCACAGACAGCGCAATTCTCGACTACGCGATTGCCGAGCATAAACCGGTGCTCGCGATTTGCTACGGCTGCCAGATTTTGAACGTTCACCGGGGCGGATCGTTAGTGCAAGACATTCCCGCGGAACGGCCTGGGAAGGAATTGCATGGGAAGACGGATTTGGCAGCAGGGGCGAGAAGGGGCGATGCTGAGCACGATGCGACGCTTGCGGCGGGAAGCCGGCTGGCGAAACTTGCGGGCAGCCAGCACGTGCGCATCAACAGCAGCCATCATCAGGCGATTGACAAACCGGGTGAAGGATTGCGCGTGACGGCGCGTTCGCCGGAAGGAATTGTCGAGGGTGTGGAACTCGAAGGCGAGCGCAACTGGGTGGTGGGCGTGCAGTGGCATCCGGAACGGATGACGGATAATGCATTTGCGCTTAAAGTTTTTGGAGATTTTGTCGCGGCTGTGGACAAGAGTCGAGCAGCGATTGCACCGAAATAGTAAACGGTGCGCATCAACATATGTGCTTTGCTTCTGGCCTTTCTTAAAATTTATTTGGGGGAATCATGATTTCTTTGGCGGGGAAGGCTGCGTTGATCACGGGGGGGTCGCGCGGAATTGGAGCGGCCGCGGTGAAACTTTTTGCGCAAGCCGGCGCGGATGTCATTTTCAGTTACAACAAGGCGAAAGATGCAGCGGCAGCAGTGGAAACGGAAGCGCGAAAGCACGGGACGCGCGTGGAAGCGTTCAAAGCGGATGTGAGCAAACACTCCGAAAACAAAAAATTAGTCGAACAGACGATTGCGCGGTTGGGGCGGCTGGATATTCTGGTGGCAAACGCAGGTGTGTGGAATGTGGAAGATTTGCCGATCGAGAAGATGACGGAAAAGCAGTGGGACGAAATGATGCAAATTAATTTGAAAAGCGTCTACTCGATTATTCATTTCGCTGTGCCACACATGATCAAGCAGAAGTCCGGAAAAATCATCGCGATTGCGTCTACGGCGGCGCAGCGGGGAGAATCGTTCCACACTCACTACGGTGCATCAAAAGGCGCGATCGTGAGTTTGGTCAAAGGGCTTTCGACGGAGCTGGCACGGCACGGAGTCTTGGTGAACTCGGTGGCCCCGGGATGGGTGGCGACGGACATGTCCAATCCCGTGCTGGACACGAAAGCAGGGCAAAAGATGGCGGCAGCGGCCATTCCGCTGGGGCGGCCCGCGACTGCCGAAGAAATTGCGGGGCCGATTTTGTTTGCGGCCTCCGACCTAGCCAACTTCATGACCGGAGAGATCATCAATGTAAACGGAGGTTCGGTCTTGTGCGGATGAGACTTTCCCTTTGTTTGCTGGCGATTTTCGTTTCCGTTGTTGGCGCTGCCTCGCGTACGGCTGCGCAAGCGGCGGAAACGATGATGCCGGACGCGAGCGCCGCGAAAGCGAAGCATCTTCTGGATCAAGTGATTGAGGCGATGGGCGGACAAGCGTATCTGCAAACGCGCGAGACGGATTGCACGGGACGCCTGGCGCAATTTGAGCACAACGGAGATCTTTCCGGGTACACGAATTTTCGCGACTACTGGCATCTGCCGGACAAAAACCGAACCGAGTACGAAGTGAAAGGCGCGAAAGGCGGATTGCTCGGTGTGCTCATCGGGCAGATTCCATTTAAGGGCGGAACGATCATCGAACTCTACAACGGCGATGATGGCTGGACGATGGATCGCAGCGGCGTGAGCGAACAACCGGCTTCGAATATCACGGACTTCAAAGAGCAGACCAAGCGTGACATTGATAACGTGCTGCGGTTCCGGTTGAAAGAAGAAGGGATGGTGTTTCGCTACGGCGGCCAGGATTTGATTGACATGAAGCCGGTGGAATGGGTGGAGCTGGTGGACCGCGAGGACCGCTCATTCAGGCTGGCTGTTCTACAAAATTCACATTTGCTCGCGCGGAGCGTAGTGATCACGCGCGATGAAACGACCCGCGAGCGAACGGAAGAAGTGACGGCCTACGGAAATTACCACATGCAGGGATCGGTAATGGCGCCGCTTCAGGTGGAACGCCGGCGGGATGGCCGCAGATTGTTCCAGGCATTTTTTGATGCATGCAGCTTCGACCAGCATTTTCCTGCAGATTTTTTCACCAGAGCTTCGCTCGAGAAGAAATACACTGAAAGCTACAGCAAGAAGGACCGCGACAAAGCGGCAAAGCAAAGAGAAAAAGAAGAACGCAATAACTGAATTTGCGAAATCTTGCGGTGATGGCCTGCAAGATTGATGTTACCCAGAAAGCCGCGCTAGACTGCAGCCCTCTCATGCAGCTTACTCCCCGCCAAAAACAAGCGCTCGAATCCATATGTGAAACGTTTTTGCCGCACGCGGAGGGATGGCCTTCCGCCGTGGAAATGGGTGTGCCGGAAGCGCTGGCAGAGGCGCTGGACTTCAATCCGCGCACTCACGGGCGCGCACAATTTCTGAATTTGCTGGATGTGTGGAATTCGAAACTACATGCGTTTTTGCTGGCTGGGCGCTACGAGAGATTTTCCAGTATGGAGAAAGAAGTTCGCGAGCAGATTCTGCGTTCGTGGGCAAGGAGCAGTCTTACCAAAAGGCGAGCTGCGTTTCAGGGATTGCGGAAGGCGATTGGATTCCTGTACGTGATGTTGCGCGATAGCAGCGGGGGAAGCGCGGTTTGGAAAAAAATAAAATATCCCGGGCCGCTGGGAGTGCAGAAGCCACAGACACGGCGACCTCTGCACACCATGGTTCCAGAAAAAGAGCTCGCGCTGGCGTGTGACGTTTGCGTGATCGGATCGGGCGCCGGAGGTGGGGTTGCCGCGGCCGTACTAGCAGAGGCGGGGAAGGATGTCGTGGTGATGGAAGCAGGAAATTACTACGACGACATGGATTTCGACGGCGCGGAGCTGGGCGGATTTCAAAGGTTGTACCTGGAAGGCGGATTCGCGGGAACAAAAGATCATAACGTCGGAATTTTGGCAGGCGAATGTTTAGGTGGTGGGACAATCGTCAATTACTGCACGTCATTTCGAACGCCGGACGATGTTCGAAATGAATGGGCAGAGGCAGGAGTGCCGTGGATCGCAGGTACAGAGTACACGAAAAGTTTGGACGCGGTATGCGAGCGGCTCCACGTAAATCGCGAGCACAATCGCGTGTCGGCGCGAGAGCAAGTTCTGGAGCGCGGGCTGAAAAAGCTGGGATGGCACGTGGATGCTATGCCGCGAAATGTGACGAACTGCGATCAGGGGAAAATTTGCGGGTACTGCGGCTACGGTTGCACGATCGGGGTTAAGCAATCAACCACGAAGACCTGGCTCGCGGATGCGCAGGCAAAGGGTGCACGAATTGTCATTGGGACCAGAGCGGAGCGCGTTGAAATCGAAGCAGGCACTGCGACGGGAGTCGAAGCCGTTTCGAAGGACGGGCATCGCGTGCATGTCAAATGCAAAGCCGTAGTCGTGGCGTGCGGGGCGATTCATACGGCGGCACTGCTGATGCGTTCCGGCCTCGAGAACGAGCATATTGGGCAGCATTTGCATTTGCATCCGGTTTCGAACGTGTGCGGAATTTTTGAAGAAGAGATTCGTCCGTGGGAAGGAACGATGCAGGCGATTTACTCGGACGAGTTTCGAAACATGACGGGAAATTACGGCGTCAAATTCGAAACCACGGCGCTGCAGCCCGTGATTGCGATGGCGCCCTTGCCTTGGCACAATCCTGAGCAATTCCGCGGTTTGATGGAAAGGTTTGTAAATACTTCCGCGATTGGAGTCCTGCTGCGGGACCGATTTGGCGGTAGAGTCCGAATCGATTCGGAGGGGAACCCGGTTTCATCCTACTCAGTCTCAGAATTCGACCGCACACATTTGCGAAGAGGATTTCTTGGCGCGGCGCAGATTCTGGAAGCGGCAGGAGCGAAGCTGATTTATTCGCCACACGCGAAATTCTGTTCCTATGAACCGAGGAAGCGCGGAACGATTGAAACGTTCGAAATCCAAATGGATCGGGCTGGATGGGGCGATGGCCAAATTTCGCTGTTCTCGTTTCACATCATGGGAACGGCGCGGCTTGGAGCTTCGCGCAAAAGGTCGGCAACGAATCCCGATGGAGAAACGTGGGAAGTGCGAAACTTGTTTGTGATGGATGGATCGTCCTTCCCTTCCGCTTCCGGAGTGAACCCGATGATTTCGATTGAAGCCATCGCGCACCGCAACGCCCAAACGCTGGCGGCGAACCTTACTTCGAATTGATGTATTTTTCGCCTTGTTCGTCGAGCAGTTCCAGCGGCAAAGCGCCGTCACGCAAAATCACGTCGTGAAATTCGCGGATGTCGAACTTCGGTCCCAGTTTTAGTTGCGCTTCTTTTCGCAGCTTCACAATTTCCAGCTGACCCATCTTGTACGCAAGGGCTTGCGCAGGCCAGGAGATGTAACGGTCCACTTCCGCCAGCGATTCCTGCGGAGCGTGTTCCTGGAAGAAAGCGATTGCTTGTTCGCGCGTCCAGCCCATCGAGTGAATGCCGGTGTCCACTACGAGCCGAACGGCTCGGAAGCGTTCGCTCGCGAGTCGCCCAAAGCGATCGTAAGGATCGGTATACAGGCCGAGCTGGCTGCCAAGCGACTCCGCGTAGAGCGCCCACCCTTCGGCGTACGCGCTGTTTCCGTAAAAGCGCCGGAACTCCGGAAGGCCCGTCATCGAGCGCGCGACAGCGCCCTGGTAAACATGCCCCGGAACCGCTTCGTGAAGAACTAGGGCTTGCTTGTCGTAGCGAACCTGCTTTTCCGGCTGGTACGTGTTTAGGTTGAACCAGCCGGGTGTACTGCCGTCGGGTGATGGAGCCTGCGCGTTCGTAGCCGTCGCCGCTTCGCGATCCGGGGGAATTGGGCGAACGCCGTATAGCAAAATCGGAATCCGCTTAAAGAGCGAGGGCAGTAATGGCTCGATGATCTTGGCAACGTTGCGGGAGTAAATCAGCATGTCCTCTTTCGAGCGGAAATGCTGTTCTGGCATAGCGTCGAGTTTCTTCTCAAATTCCTGCAGCGTGCCGGTGAAGCCCGTTTCACGGGCCGTGGCCAGCATCTCGGCTTCAAGACGCTGCAGCTCCGCTTCGCCCGTTTTGTGAATCTCTTCCGGTGTGGAGTTTGTCGTAGTAAGGCGGCGAACGAGAATCCCGTAAGCTTCTTTGCCGCCAGCGACACCGCTGATACCGTCCGTCTTGCGGGCCTTTGGGGCGTACGTTTGGGTCATGTATTTTTGCAGCTTGCGCCAGGCCGGCAAGAACTCCTTGTCGTAGGCGGCTTCCGCGTCGCTGCGCAGTTTCGTCTGCTCTTGCGGCGTAAAATTGGATGGAAAATTGCGGAACGGAGCAAGCAGTGGCGAGTCTTTTTTCTCCTGAGCCACTTGTGCATCTATTTGTTTGGTGACGCGGTCAACTACGATGGCCGGCTGTGTCCAGCCTTCCTGAATCGCTTCATCGAGAATGGCGAGGTTTTGGTCGATATAGGCGGGAACGCCGTGCAGGCGCGCCAGGATATTTTGATAGTCAGCCAGCGTCCGAGCGGGCATGCGATCTATCGTCAGGTAAACGCGATTGTGGAATCCATAAAGCTGGCCGACTCGAAGAAGATGAACGCTGAGGTCGTAGGATTCCATCTGCGAATTGAGATCGTATTTGAGTAGGCGGGCACTGAGCTGGTCTTGTTCGGAGAGTGAATCCAATTTGAACTTTTCCAGCTCTGCAAGGCGGGAACGCATACGAGCGAGGCGCAGCTCGCGGCCCGCCTTTGAAAGGTCTGACCAGCGGTCGTCGTAATCGTGGCGGCCTACGCCCGTCGCATACTCAGGCTCATCCTTAAGCGTTTCTTCAAAATAACTCTTGAAAAAGTCCTGAATGGAAGCGGACGGCGATTGCGCCTTGCAATGCGGCGCGTCGAACCAGAGCGTCAAAGCAAACAAAACCAACACAACAACAACGAGACTCTTTTTCATGCATGACCCCTTTGTGGCGCGGGAATTGTATATCAGACGTGTCTAAAAGGTCTGGAGTTACGTTCGCGGAGGCTCGCTGTTGAATTACCTTTCTATAAATACTACTCAAAAGGGTAAGAATTTTCGCCAGGGTATGGTTGTTGCGTTGTCCGCATTTCCTGCGGTTTATACTACAATCCGCGCTCACGTCCCCAGTAGAATTGAGACGACCGGCAAGTAGCTTGGCCGCCAGCGGCCATCACTTAGATCTTGAAAGTATGCGGATACTGCGCACAGTTCAAGCGCCGGCGCAAGCTTCCCTTGGTGAGGCAAGTTGTGGCGGCAAGCAATTCAAAACGCGTCTTGGGACGACGTTCGGAGCGCGGCGTTAGCCTTGTGGAATTACTGCTGTCGCTTGCTGTCCTTACTATTCTATTGATCATTTCCGTGCCAACGCTGTTGAAGGCATACCGCTCCTATCAGCTGAGTGATGCCGCTTCACGATTTTCCGGAATACTCAAGTCCACTCGATTTAGCGCGATTCGAAAGAATGCATCCGTCAGTTGCCAGGTGAAGAAGACCGGAGCGATATGGACAATTTGGGTGGACCTTGACGGGGATGGAGTCGCCGAGTCCACCGAACCGCAGATTTTGGTGACAGGGACCGTTTCGCTGCTGGGCAGCGGTTCCGTGCCGGCTCCAACTGCGATTGCCGCAGCCTTGGGAGCAGCCAGCCCTGCCATCAATGTTCTTTCTCCGGGAAATGCTACGGTGACCTACGATCAACGAGGGGCGCGCCAGTTTGCCGGCGCCGCGTCCGTGGACGTTTTTTATTTGGGGAATCCGAATATTCCAGGCCTGGGGTTTTGCGCCGTTGTACTCGTTCCTTCGGGGACGGTGCAGGTATGGACGGCTGGGCCAGGCGGAACATGGCAGAGGGTCAGCTAGAGAATCGGCGATGAGCAAGAACGCAAATCGTACGCGAAAGCATTCGAAAGGGCCGCGAGGCTTCTCTCTCGTGGAGATGCTGATCGCCACGCTGATTTTGTTGATTGGCCTCGTGGGAATTGCACAGCTCGTGCCGACTTCGATTCTTCTCAATCAAAAGGGTCGATTGGATTCGACCTCGCTCGTGTTCGCGCAGAGAGAATTAGAGCAAATGCTCGCGCAGCCTCTGACGTCCGCGACGTTTTTTGAAGCGAACGGAGCGTTGTGTGCCACGGCATGCCGGCTGGGTAACCCAGCGACGCCCAATGTCGCTGTGGGGAGCCCGGTCATCATAGTGAACAACCGTCCGCTGATGGATTTTGTGTCCGCGCCCACGCCCGACTACAGCTTTACGTACACGGATCCCAACGATCCTTTCGCGGTGACGTACGACGTGCGCTGGGCCGTCGTCACAATGGTTAACGGGTCTTCTATCACGGGGAAGCGCTTCATCGTGGGCGTGCGGCAACTGAATGGAGCCGGCTTCGTTCCGGCAGTGACACTCGACGCGATGAAAGAACAATGAGCAAACGATTCAACCCGCGCACACGAGGATTCTCGCTCATCGAGCTGGTGATGGCGCTGGCGATTTTTTTGATCGTTTGTGCGGTGGCGTTCGAAATGCTTATGGGCGCAATGAAGCGCTATCACGACGACTCTCAACTCTTGAACACATTTCAAGAGGCAAGGTTCGGACTGGACCAGATGGTGCGCGATGTAAACGATGCGGGCTTCCCCCCACGAAATCAATTTCAATCGAATGTCACCCCTGATGTGAATTTGTATGCCGTAACCGCGGTTGCCTGGGGTGGAGGTTCCTATCCGACTACTCCATGTATCATCGGGACGACCTGTTCCGTCCCCGACGGGGATGACATTATTGTGGAGACCATCATCAATCCGAATAATCCTCCGCCGCACGTCGTGCAGTGGGTTCGTTACAAGCTTGTTGGCACGACGCTTTATCGAGGAGTCCTGGACAAAAGCAATACGCCGGGCGCCGATCCCGACGCATTGACGAGTGGTACTGACGTGCTGGTGCCGTATGTTCAGAACGTGATGAACAATCCTCCTGCGGCTCAACTGGCGGCATTGCAAACGACCTATCCGGCGATGTATCCGGGCGGAAATCCCGTCCCGATGTTTCGATACTTTTGCGAGTCTTTGCCGCAGCCGCGTGATTGCACGGATCCGGCCGCAAGTACAAATGATCCGACGCACGTTGTTAGCGTCGTCATCACTTTGATCGTTCAGGCGCCGACAACGGAAATGCAGACCGGCGTGCCGCGGCTCGTACAACTAAAAGGGCAGGGGCGACCACTCAATCCCGATTGATAAGAAAGGCGGACAGGGCGACTGAGGCGTGGAGTCAAAAAAGAAAACTCGCAAAAAGAATGAGGAATCGGGGATTGCACTCCTGCTCTCGATTTTCGTGCTGCTCCTCGTGTGCGTAGTTGGTATCGCGATGCTGGCGGCGTCAGGTTCGGAAACCTCATTGACGGGAAATTACCGCTCTTCGACGGCAGTCTATTACGCCGCGCTCTCCGGCTTGGAGGAAGGGCGGGGAAGACTGCTGCCGAGGAATCCGAACTATCTTGGACCGTATCTCCCGGCGCCGGGCTCGACGCTTCCGCTGGGTAATGTCATCTACATTCGAAACCCGCTTCCGGGAGATTCGGTCACGACAATTGATCCTCAGAATCTGGGAAATCCGAGCACCTTCCCGGACACACACTACCAGCTTGAATTTCCGTTGCAAAACCCGCCGTCAAACGTCCAGTACGTTTCATCAGCCGCAACGATCACCAATCCGGCCAATTCGGCCAACCCGCTCTACAAATGGGTACGAATTAACGCGCTCACGGAAAACGCTTTGCAGATCAATGTTAATTGCAGCGGTGGAGGCGGATGCGGCGGTGGGGGATTCAACCAAAACTCTCTGGTTTATTATGACGGCGCGAATTTGACGCGGACGCCTACGCAGTATCAGGCATTCGGCATCACGGCTCTTGCGGCACTTCCTGATGGAAGCAGGAAACTGCTGCAGTATGTGGTTGCGCCGACTGCACTGAGCGTGCCAATCGCAGCGACTTTGACGCTCGCGGGGCCAGGCACCGTCGGTAGCGTAATTTCTTTTAATCCGCCGTCCTCCGCCAATTCCTATTACATAAACGGAAACGACCAGTCGGGAAGCGGCGGACTTGTTTGCACCCCGCAACCCGCTTTGCCCGGCGTCGGAGTGTATGACAGCAACGACTACACTAGCGTGAACGGGTCCCTGTCGGCTCCTCCGCCCAAGGCAGTTCACTACACTGGCGCCGGAGGAACAACTCCGAACGTTTCTCCGTCTCCTTACATACATCCGAGCAATTCGACAGTGGACATGACCGATCCGGTCTCGCTTTCGAATTTTGTCGTGACGATCCAAAACGCTGCGGACAGCATGATTGCGGGACCGGCAACTGACGCCAACATGCCTGCGGGAATGTCTGCCTCGAATCCGATGACGGTGGTCGTGAACGGAAATCTCACGCTGAATGGTTACACAGGATATGGATTGCTGGTGGTGACCGGAGCGCTGAACTACTCCGGCGATTCTGGGTGGAAGGGAATCGTCCTGGTGATTGGGCAAGGAATCATGAACGAAACCGGTTCGGCGGACGGCGGCGAATTTGATGGCGCAGTATTTATCGCTAATACCGTCGGTGGGGGCGGAGGTGGAGGTGGGGG
>Ga0126376_10000003_pt1 | contig 105582 bp, 94 predicted proteins | sample PanSoiMetPlot_15_FD_92760 | JGI IMG/M metagenome (GOLD analysis project Ga0126376, IMG submission 92760) | Tropical forest soil microbial communities from Panama - MetaG Plot_15 | ecosystem: Environmental > Terrestrial > Soil > Tropical forest > Bulk soil | place: Panama | collected 2016-02-17 | reverse complement strand
TCCACGCGAGCCTTGTGAGTGAAGTTTGGCTGATCGCCTCAAACGTTGTCGATGGCGTTCGGGGAAAACGGCGGGAGGTGGCGATGGATTACGACTGGCTTTGGGTCATTCTGGCCGTGGGGGTGCTGGCCCCGGTCGGCTTCGTTCCGGTCGCACTGGCACGCGACGCGTGTGCGTGGTGGCGCGACTACCGCCGCGGGCGGCGTGACGGCGTGGCGTGGAACGTGAGTTACGAGCGCTCGTCCGCGCCGGGAGGTGACCGCCCGCACCGCCGGGATCACGGCGGCTAGCCGAGCTTTGTGTGTCGAATTGTTGTGCGTTGTGGCGTGAGCGTAGGGCCGCCCTTGTGAGGGCGGCCCTTATTTCTGGTGCGCCTGTCGTTATTGCGCCCTGGCCCCGCTTGCGGGGCTGGCCTGGCGGGGAAACCAGCGTGCTTGCAGGCGCGCAAATTCGCCGTTCTCGCGCAACGTCGCGAGCGTGCGTTGACCGTTTCGCATAGTGGCTGATTCTCTTTGGCGAAGGCGATGCCGAGCTGCTCGTGGGTCGGCAATTGCAGCACGACCGCCAATTGCGGGCGATCCTTCACCAGCCACGAGATGACAGGAAAAAGTTTGATCACGAGACCGACGCGTCCAGCTTCGAGATCGTCGAGCGCGGTCGCGATGGCACGATACGGATAGTACTTGATGCCGGCGATGGCGCCTTCCGCCAAAGAGACGCTTGGCGACGAAATCGGACGTGTTGCCGGACTGGATACCGGCGGTCAGGCCGCGCAGATCGCCAACCGACGCGACGTTCGGCGTCAACCGGCGATTCACCGCCACGCCCTGGTTGAACTCGAGATAAGGCTTCGAAAACAGCACGACGGCAGAGCGTTCCGGCGTGATCGTCGTTCCCGAGATGACGGCGTCATAGTTGCCGGCGGCGAGGCCATCGAAGATGCCGTTGAAGTCGTCGCCTGAATACCGCAGCGGCCGCAAAGTAAGGCGGAGCTGCGAGCAAATCGCGCGCATCAGCTCGATGTCGAAGCCGCTCGCCGAGTCCTCCTCGAGGACATCGAAAGGTGGATCGGGATAGGCGGACGCGACGATCAACGTTCCCGGCGTCGAGGTCAGGGCCATGGGCCGCGCCGATTGTTACACTCGTGCGGCAAGACGCTGGTGCGAAGGCGTGCCGTTCGCGAGGTCCTACTCCGCCGCTTCGCGCAAGGGCCGCGGATAAATGCGATCGTAGAGCTCAGGCCGTTGCCATTGCGGGCCAAGCACGCCCTGCTTGGCCGCGCAGGTCTCGGACGAGCCCACCTGGTCGCGCGTTGCGCGCAGGTAACGCAGCCGTTCGAGATTCACGTCCACCACCGCGGTGCCGGCGATCGTGCTCTCGAACAAGATTTCCTCCGGCGAGGCGACCATGGCGAGCCCGCGCTCGGAATGGTCGAACAGGTTTTGCGTCGTAACCACGATCGCCAGATTCTCGATCGCGCGCGCCCAAATGAGCGTGCGCCAGGTCGCCCACAGCCTGCGCTTGTCCTTGCCCGCCGGCATGAAGATCAACTCGGCGCCGCGCAGCGCGAGCGCGCGCGAAACCTCGGGCATGTAGACCTCGCTGCACATGGCGAGCCCCACTTTGCCGTGCGCGGTGTCGAACACTGGGAATTCGTCGCCCGGCACCCACTGGAATTCCCATGCCGGCCCGCCGGTATAGATCCAAGGCCCGTTCGGGTGCGTGCGGTGGTAGCGCGCCGGCGCGCGGCCGTCGGGATAGGCCATGCAGATGAGGTTGTGGGCGGTCGCGGCTTTGGCATCGATCGGCGCGATAGTGCCGAACACGACGTGCGTCTTGTGCTTCGCCGCCGCTTCGACCATGGCCGCGGTCGGGTCGAACGTCGCCGGCATGCGCCACGGCCCGGGATAGGTTTCCGGGAAGCAGACAAATTGCGCGCCTTCCTCGGCCGCGCGGGCGATGGCGCGCTCGGCGTCGGCAATATTGGCGGCATCGCCAGGCGGCGCATGGCAGATCGGTTGCACCACTGCAATGCGGAAGGTCATGGTGGCTGCTCCTCTATCATCCTTGCGACTTTTGCCCGCCAGATTGAAGCGGGCGCGTGTTGCGGTCAAGCAAACCGCGCCGAGCGGGATCCTTGACGGAACACCAGCGTGCTGATCATCGCCAGATTGATGGCGTTGGCGACAATCCCGGCGGCAAAGGCCGGCGCATATAGGTGCCGTAGTGATCGTAAAGCGCGCCCGCGAGCCACCCTCCGATCGCCATGCCGCTGCCGCTGCAGAAAAGAAATGTCGGGATGCGCCAGTATGCCTGCGAGGCCGGAAAGAACTCGCGAATGGCCAGAATGTAGGCTGGGATGATGCCTGCAAAGCCCAATCCGAACGCCGCGGAGACCGCGAACAGGCCGATTTCATCCTGCGTGAACATGAACGCCGACATCGCGGCGATCTGGCACGTCGAACCCGCAAGTACAGTGTTGAGGCCGCCCATGCGATCGGAGATCCAACCCCAAAACTGTCGGCTGACGAAGGCCGTCCCCAGCAGCACCGACAGCATCGCCGCGCCGTGCGAAGCGAGGATGCCGAGATCGCTGCAGAATGCGGGCAAATGGGCCTGCGGCATGCCCATCGGAACACAGCAGAGGATGCCGGCGGCCGCCATCACGGCGAAGACGAGATTGGGCGGCCAGCCCATCACGGTGTAGGGCGTCGAAGTCCCGCCGAGCGCGCCGATCGGCGGCAGCTCCGGCGGCGGTCGCAGGAACATCGCGGCCAGCGGGACGACCACGGCGACCTCGATCAACCCGAAATAGAGCATCGTCTGCCGCCAGCCCGCGTAGGCCACCGCGCGCTCGAAGATCGGCGGCCAGATCGCGCCGGCGAAATAGCTGCCGCTCGAAATCAGCGCGAGCGCAGAGCCGCGCCGGCGATCGAACCAGCGGCTGACATAGACGTAGAACGGCGCGTTCATGCCGCCGACGCCGAGAAAGCCGACGAACAGCCCTTGCCCGACATAGAGCTGCCAGGTCGCGCCGCCGGTCGACAACGCAAGCCCGATGCAGATCATCACCGCGCCCGTGATCACGGTGGCGCGCACGCCGACGCGTTCGGCGACGTAGCCCATGGCAATACCGCCGGTACCGAAGCCGAGCCACGCCAGCGCCGTCGCGAACGCCGGAACGGAGCGCAGGCCGCCTTGCTCGGCAGCAATCATCTTGAGCGCAATAATCGTGATCCACGGCGCGCCGAAGGACAGCGCCAGGACCACGAGCACCACAGTCGCAACGATCCAAGACCCGCGCGTTTCGACGGAGGGCACGCCTATTGGTTGGTGCATTATTCGGCCGTGCCTGTTCGATATGCGGGCGAATCTACTGCGTTCCCGGTCATACCGCGAGGCCGCAGCGTTGGGGGCAGCCTTGTGCAAAACGAAAGGCGAGCGTGCAAGAGAGAGGCAGCGAAAGCACTTCCACTGAGGCGCGACGCGCCGGGCCTGTGGACAATCGGCGGATAAGCTGTTGACCATTTGTTGGATCGGCCGGTGCCGCCTCTGGATATTCCGCGGTGAATCACGGGGATGAAACAGGAGAGCTGAGGCCCATGCCGAAACCTTCGCGCATGCGCGACACAACCGCGGTTGCGCGGCTCTCGGGCGACGCCGCGACGGTGCAGAGAATCGCCGATGCGCTTGCCACGAGCCCGACGGCCGAGGAGATCGCCGTCGTGGTCTTCGAGGATGCGTCCGGGCGCTGGTCATTGGCCGTCCATTTCCGCCAGCGCCCCGATGAGACCGCCGTGCGCGCCTTGATTGTATCCGCGGCTGGGACCGCGGTGGCCCAGGCGCTGAGCTTCGAGACGCTCGCGCCCACCGATTGGGTCGACAAGAGCCGCGAAGGCCTTGCGCCGGTCGAGGCCGGACGTTTCGTCGTGCATGGTGCACATGTCCGCGAGCGCGCGCGAATCATTCGCATTGGCATCGAGATCGATGCAGGCCTTGCCTTTGGCACCGGCCATCATGGCACCACGCGCGGCTGCCTGCTGGCGCTCGATCGGATCATCAAGGAGGAGAGAAACGAAAGGGCCCGTTCGCCCCCGCGCAAGCGGGGGTCCAGGGGCCACAGACTGGGGCTCCGGGTCCCCGCTTCCGCGGGGACGAACGGAAAGAGGATGCGGTCGGCCGTCGCGCTCGACGTCGGCACCGGCACCGGCGTGCTGGCCATCGCCGCCGCCAAGGCTTTGCAGCGACCGGTGCTGGCCAGTGATGTCGATCCGCGCGCGGTGGCGATCGCGCGCGACAACGCGCGCATCAATCGCGTCGGCGGGACGGTCGCAGTTCTTCACGACGCGGGCCTGCGCGACGCCGCCTTCCGCGCGCGCGGTCCTTACCAAATAATCTTCGCCAACATCTTGCTCGAGCCGCTCAAAGCGCTCGCGACGCCGGCGGCGCGGCTCCTCGCGCCCAACGGCCGCCTGGTGCTCTCGGGCCTGCTCACGGCAGATGCGGACGCTGCGCTCGCCTGCTATCGCGCGCGCGGCCTCGCGCTCGTGCGCCGCATCCGGCTCGACGGCTGGACGACGCTCGTCCTCATGCGCCCAGCGGCGAGGCGCAGCATGCGACACGCTCGAAGCATAGGCTGACGCATTGGCTTGGCGCGAGCAGGCGGGTCATTGCCGGCCTGCAACGGGCTCAATAGATTGCGGCCATGTTCGAAGCCCACTTCCAGTCGTTCGAAAATCGAGCCGAGCGCGGCGCCAGCGCACCTCGCGTGGCGGCACTGCGCACCGAGCTCGCGCGGCGCGGCCTGACCGGCTTCATCGTACCGCGCTCGGACCGCCACCAGAACGAATATGTGCCCGCCTGCGAGCAGCGCCTCGCCTGGCTCACCGGCTTCACTGGCTCGGCAGGCATCGCCATCGTGCTGATGGAACGCGCCGTGCTCTTCGTGGATGGGCGTTACAAGTTGCAGGCGTGCGAGCAGGTTGACACCTCGCTATTTGCAATCGAGCACGTGATCGAGATGCCGCCGCATCGCTGGATCGAGGAGAACCTCGCGGCAGGTGACCGGCTCGGCTACGATCCCTGGCTGCACACGGTGGAGGCCGCGGAGCGGCTAGAGAAATCCTGTGCCGCCGCCGGCGCGAAGCTGATCGCGATCGACCCAGACTTGATCGACCTCATTTGGGCCGAGCGCCCTGCCCCGCCAATCGGAGCGGTCACGTTGCACGATGTGCGCTTCGCCGGCGAAGACGCAGGCGAAAAGCTTGCCCGTATTCGCACCGAACTGACGAAGCTCCGCGCTGACGCGCTCATCGTGTCGGACCCGCACGCCGTCGCCTGGACATTCAACATCCGTGGCGCCGACGTCGCACACACGCCGCTCCCGCTCGCCTTCGCCATCGTGCCGCAAGCAGGTCGGCCTTCGCTCTACATAGACGGCCGCAAGCTGTCGCAGCAGGTGCGCAGCCGCCTCGAAGCACTCGCCGACGTGCGCGAGCCGTCGGAGTTCGCGCCGGCGCTCGAGACGTTGGGCGGGCGAAAAGCGACCGTGCGCCTCGATCAAGCCACCGCCGCCGACGCGCTGGCGCGCCTCGTCACCAGCCACGGGGGCAAGGTGGCACGAGGCGCCTGTCCGATTGCGCTGATGAAGGCGGTCAAGAACGAAGTCGAGATCGCCGGCGCGCGCGCGGCGCACATCCGCGACGGCGCCGCCGTCACCCGCTTCCTTGCCTGGTTTGATCGCGAGGCGCCAGGGGGCAGCCTAACCGAGATCGATGCGGTGGCGGCCCTCGAAAGCTTTCGCCGCGAGACCGGGCTGCTCAAGGACATTTCATTTCCCACCATTGCGGCCGCGGGCCCCGACGGCGCGATCGTGCACTACCGCGTCACCACGCACAGCAATCGCGTCATTGCGCCAGATGAACTGTTTCTGATCGACTCGGGCGCCCAATACGAGGACGGCACCACCGACGTCACCCGTACCGTTATTGTCGGCAAGCCGACCGCCGAGATGCGGGACCGCTTCACCCGCGTGCTCAAGGGCCATATCGCCGTCGCGCGCGCAATTTTTCCCGAGGGAACCACTGGCGCGCAGCTCGACTCGTTTGCGCGACAGTTCCTGTGGACGCAGGGCCTCGACTTCGACCATGGCACTGGCCATGGCGTGGGCAGCTATCTCTCGGTACACGAAGGTCCCGCGCGCATCTCCAAGCTCGGCACCACCGCGCTCAAGCCCGGTATGATCCTGTCGAACGAGCCTGGCTATTACAAAAGCGGTGCCTATGGGATCCGCATCGAGAATTTAGTGCTGGTGGTTCCCGCCACACCGGTCGGCGGAGCGGAAAAACCGCTCAATGCATTCGAGACGCTTACACTCGCGCCGATCGATCGGCGGCTGATCGCATCCGAGATGCTCACGCCCGAAGAGGTCACCTGGCTCGATGGTTATCACGCCCGGGTCTGCGATACCCTGTCGCCGCTCCTTGACGATGCGACACGCACGTGGCTCGCGGCCGCGAGCCGTGCGCTCGAGCGAAGCTGAAGCGGTCGGATCGATCCATTGCTCGAGCCGGCGCCAAACGGGTGGGCTAAAGATGAGGCGCGTACACCCTGGCGCCTGCTCGCGCTGTTGATCGCGATGGCCGGCATGAGCTCGCTTTCGCTCAATATCCTGGTGCCGGCGATCCCAGGGCTTGTGACGAAGTTCGCCGCCGATCCCGCCACCGTGCAGCTTGCAGTGTCGCTTTATCTCATGGGGCTAGCCGCGGCACAGCTCGTATTCGGGCCGCTGTCGGACCGCTTCGGCCGCCGCCCGGTCGTGCTCGCGGGACTTGCGCTCGCAACCATCGCCAGCACGGCTGCGATCCTCGCCGCGAACATCGCAAGCCTCGTCGCCGCGCGCGTCGCGCAATCGCTCGGCGCATCGACCGGACAAACCATCGGACGGGCGATCATCCGCGATCTCTATGACCGCGAACATGCCGCCTCCATGATCGGGCTGGTGACTTCGGTCGTGGTGCTGATGCCGATGCTGGCGCCTCTCATCGGGGGCATTCTTGATACGCTGTTCGGCTGGGAAGCGATTTTCGTCTTCACGGCGATTCTCAGTTTCATCGTATTCGCCTGGGCGGTACTGGCGTTGCCAGAGACCCGTAACCTGTCATTTGCGCCGAGTTCGACAGTTCGTTTCCGCGACGATCTCGCGGCGCTCGCCGCAAGCCCACGTTTCTTCGGCTACGCGCTCTGCGCTGGGCTTGGATCGGCACCATTCTTCAGTTTCGTGGGCGCGGCGCCGTATGTGGTCGTAGGCATGCTGGGACGGACATCAGCCGAGTACGGCTTGTGGTTCTTCGTCCCCTCGATCGGGTTCATGGCCGGCAATTTCGCGGTGTCGCGGCTGACGGCACAATTCGCGATCCATATTTTGATCTGGTGGGGCATCGCGCTGACGATTTTTGGCTGCTTGCTCGCCGTGCTGGTCTATGTCGCGCTGCCGGGATGGGAGATGGCCACGATTTTCCTGCCCCAGATCGTCATCGGCTTCGGCAATGGTCTGTTGCTGCCGACCTCGGTCGCCGGCGCCGTCAGCATCCGGCCGCAAGTTGCCGGCAACGCCTCCGGTGTCACCGGCTTCATCCAGATGGCGATCGGCGCAGCCGCAGCGCAGATCGGCGGACAGGTCGTGGCGCACGCGGCAGGCGGAATGCCCATGCTGCTTCTCATGCTGGCGTTCGGGATCGCGACGGCGATCGCCGTTTTCACGCTGGTGCGGCGGTAGAGCTGCCGGTCGCAGCCATCATCCCGTCCAGCTTGCCCCGATCAGCAGATCGACGCGGGCAGCATCACAATCTGCGCGAGTCTCTTGCCGGTGCGATCGCCTGCTGGATGCCCTGCGGCGTGATGGGCAGCCGGTTGAACTCGACCCCGAACGGGCGCAGCGCATCGCACACGCCATTGGCAATCACCGCCGGCGGCGCAATGGGTCCGCCTTCACCGACGCCTTTGACGCCGAGCGGATTGAGCGGCGATGGCGAATGTTGGTGGATCAGCTCGATGTGCGGGATGTCGCAGGCGGTCGGGATCATGTAGTCCATCAACGAGCCGGCGAGCAGCTGGCCGTCATGATCGAAGTTGAATTCCTCGAGCAGCGCGCCGCCGATGCCTTGCGCGGCGCCGCCGACGATCTGCCCCTCGACCAGCATCGGATTGACCACTACGCCGCAATCGTGGGCGATGGCATATTTGTCAATGGTCACGCGGCCGAGCTCGATGTCGACCTCGAGCACCGCCGCGTGCACCGCATAAGACCAGGTGACCGTGGGCGGCTCGTAGTAAAAAGTCTCCTCCAGTCCGGCATCCACGCCTGGCGGCCGGGCGTGATCCCAGCCGGGTTTTGCCGCCCGCGCCACGTCCGCGAGCGAGATCTCGGCGCCCGGCACGCCGAGAATGCCGACGCCGTTCTTGCGCAACTCGAGATCGCTCGCCGCGCATTCCAAGAGATTGGCGGCGATGGCGAAAACCTTCGCGCGCAGTCGCTCACTCGCGCCGTGAATGGCCGCCGACAAGGTCACGGTGACGCGGCTGGCGATGGTGCCGAAGGCGATCGCGATTCCGGCCGTGTCGGCGAGCGAAATCACGACATCGTCGGGGTCGACCGACCAGGCATCGGCGACGACCTGGGCGAAGATCGTCTCCATGCCCTGCCCCTGGGAGGCGGCGCCGGAGGAGACGAAGATTTTTCCCGACGGATCGATGCGCACCGTCGCGCTTTCGAACGGGCCGACGCCGGTGCCTTCGACGTAGCAGCCGATGCCGAGGCCGAGATAGCGGCCCTTCTCGCGCGCTACGCGCTGGCGTTCGCGAAATTCCGCAAGCCCGCCGAGCGCCGCCAGCGCCTGGCGCAGCGCGCGCGGATAATCGCCGCCGTCGTAGACGATCGGCTCGCCGTCGCGATAGGGAATGCCCACGCGATACGGCATTTCGTCGGCGCGCACCATGTTGCGCAAGCGCACGTCCGCGGACTCAAGCCCGAGCTCGCCCGCAACGAGGTCGACGATGCGCTCCATGGCAAAGGCGGCTTCCGGGCGACCCGCGCCGCGATAGGGCGCGTTCGGTACCTTGGTGGTGGCGGCGATCTTTGCCTCGATCGCGAGCGTGTCGATCTTGTAGGGGCCGGCGAGATGCACGGCGGTGTTGTAGACCACGCCGGCGCCGATGGGATTCCACGCCCCGCAATCGACGATGAAACGGTCGCGCAACGCGAGAATGCGGCCGTCGTCGTCGAAACCCACCTCTACGTCGTGGATCTGGTCGCGCGAATGGCAGGAGCACATCAGATGCTCGCGGCGGTCCTCGATCCATTGCACTGCGCGGCCGAGCCTGCGCGCCAGGAACGGGATCAACAAGTCTTCCGGGTAAACATGGCCTTTGAGGCCGAAGCCGCCGCCGACGTCGAGCGCGACGCAGCGCACGCGCGCCTCGGGGAGGCGCAGCACCACGGCCGCCTCGCGCCGCACCCAATGCACGACTTGCGTGGACGACCAGATCGTCACCGAATCTGTGCGTGGGTCATGAGCGCCAACCACGCCGCGGCATTCCATCGGGGCGGCGGCATAACGGTGGTGATGGAGCCGCCGCTCAAGCTTGTGCGGCGCCCGCGCGAGCGCCGCCTCGATATCGCCTTTGCCGATCGTGAAAGCGCCGATGAGGTTTGTTTGGAATTTGTCGTGGACGATGGGCGCGCCCGGGCGCAACGCCGCTTCAGGGTCAACGACGGCGGGGAGAGGATCGAGATCGAGACGCACCAATTGCGCGGCATCCTCGGCCGCGTAGCGGCTCTCGGCCACGATGACGGCCACCGCCTCCCCGACATGGCGCACTTTGTCGTGCGCGAGCAACGGTTCTTGCGGATTGATGAATTTGTGCTGGACCAGCGCCGTCCATTTGCTCGGCAGCGAGAGCTGCGTGTCCGGCACCGGCGGAAGGAGTTTTTGGAGGTCGGCGCCGCTCAAGGCCGCGACAACGGCGGGCGCGGCAAGCGCCTCCTTGAGATGCACGGCGCGGATGCACGCGTGCGCCGTCGGGCTTCGCACGAAGACCGCGTGCAGCATGTGCGGCAGATCGAAATCGGCGATGAATTGCCCACGCCCGGTCAGCAACCGCCGATCCTCGCGGCGCGGCAGCGCCCGGCCGACAAAGGGGGTGTTGTTGGGATCGCTCATTCGCGAAATGTTGGTCCGTTCGTCCCCGCGAAAGCGGGGAACCCAGGTTTTTGGCCCCCTGGATTCCCGCTTTCGCGGGAATGAACGGAATTCAATTCAACGACGCAAGCCCCACTACGCCGCGCCCCGCCGCACGAGGTCGAACCATTCGTCTTCGGAAAGCACCGCGACACCGAGGTCCTTGGCCTTGCCGAGCTTCGAGCCTGCACCGGGGCCCGCGACCACATAATCGGTCTTCTGCGACACCGAGCCCGCAACCTTGGCACCCAGCCGCTCCGCCATGGCTTTCGCCTCGTCGCGAGTCATCTTTTCGAGCGCGCCGGTAAACACCACTGTTTTGCCGGCGATCGCGGAGTCGGACGCGGGCTTCTCGGCATCCAGAATTTTCACCTGGGCCGTCAGCCGCTCGACGATGTCGCGATTGTCTTTCTCGCCGAAATAGGCGGCGATGCTGTCGATCACGGTGTCGCCGATCTGCTCGAGGTTGTCCATCTCGGCGCGCGTCTCGGCGTCACGCTTGGCGACCTCAACGCACGCATCGTGGACCGCCTGCCACGATCCATAGCCGCGCGCAAGCGCGCGCGCGGTCGTCTCGCCCACATGCCGCATACCCAGCGCATAGATGAAGCGCTCGAGCGCGATCTCGCGCCGGGTCCTGATCGCGTTGAACAGGTTGCGCACCGACAATTCGCCAAAACCTTCCTCCTCCTCGAGCCTGATCTTCGCATTGCGCGCCTCGAGGGTGAAAATGTGCGCCGGCTCCTTGACCCAGCCGCGCTCGAAAAAGAGCTCGATCTGCTTCTCGCCCAGCCCCTCGATGTCGAAGGCGCGGCGGGAGACGAAATGCTTCAAATGCTCGACCTTCTGGAACGGGCAGGCGAACTCGCCGGTGCAGCGCGCAACTGCGCCCTCCTCGCCGCTCGCGGTCGCCTCGCGCACCACCGCGGTATGCAAGGGGCACGGGCAGCGGCTCGGGAATTTGTAAGGCTTCGCCGACTTCGGCCGCCTCTCCATGACCACGCCCAGCACCTGCGGGATAACGTCGCCGGCGCGCTGGATCATCACCGTGTCGCCGATGCGTACGCCGAGTCGCTCGATCTCGTCGGCGTTGTGCAGCGTTGCGTTCTGCACGACGACGCCGCCGACGGTGACCGGCTCGAGCTTGGCGACCGGCGTGAGCGCGCCCGTGCGGCCGACCTGGATCTCGATCGCCTTGACCACGGTCGTCGCCTTCTCGGCGGGAAACTTGTGCGCAACCGCCCAACGCGGGTTGCGCGAGACGAAGCCGAGCCGCTGCTGCCAGTCGAGCCGGTCGACCTTATAGACGACGCCGTCGATGTCGTAGTCGAGCGTTGCGCGCTGCGCCTCGATCTCGTGGTGGAACGCGAGCATCGAATCGATCGAGTCGCAGATTTGCATCAGCGGGTTGGTCTTGAAGCCGCGGGCGGAGAACCATTTGACCATGCCGGATTGGGTTTGCGCCGGCATGGCGCTCATGTCGCCCCAAGCGTAGGCGAAGAACCCGAGCGGCCGCGAGGCGGTGATTTGCGGATCTAGCTGGCGCAGCGAGCCGGCGGCCGAGTTGCGCGGGTTGGCGAAGATCTGCTTTCCCGCGGCTTTCTGCCGCTCGTTCAACGCCAGAAAGGCGGACTTGGTCATATACACCTCGCCGCGGACTTCGCACACATCAGGCGCGTCTTTGCCGCGCAGTTCCTTCGGGATGTCGGCGAGCGTTCGCACATTCGCTGTGACGTCCTCGCCTTCGGTGCCGTCGCCGCGAGTTGCTCCACGTACGAGGCGACCGTCCTCGTAGCGCAACGTGCAGGACAAGCCGTCGATCTTCGGCTCGGCGGTGAAGACGATCTTCTCATCTGCGGAAAGACGCAAAAACCGGCGTATCCGTTCAACGAACTCAGCCACTTCGGATTCGGAGAACGCATTGCCGAGTGAGAGCATCGGCACCGCGTGACGCACTTTGGCGAACTTCTGCGAGGGTTGGGCGCCGACGCGGCGCGAGGGGGAGTCCGCCCGCACCAATTCCGGAAAGCGCGCCTCGATCTCTTCGTTGCGCCGACGCAGCGCATCGTAAGCGGCGTCCGAGACTGTTGGTGCGTCTTCCTGGTAATAGCGCCGGTCGTGAGCGCCGATCGTGGCCGCAAGCCGTTTGAGCTCGGCTTTGGCCTGCGACTCAGTTAGCTCGGCGACAGAAACTTTGCTAGCGTCTGGCATCGCAAAGGCCACATCATCCCGCTGCCTTGATCAAACGCTCGGCGGCGGCGCGGGCCTCTGCCGTGATCTCGGCTCCGGCGAGCATGCGCGCGATTTCCTCGCGGCGCTTGTCAGCGGTGAGCTCGAGGACGTGCGTGGCCACTCGCCTGCCTTTGTCGAGCGCGCTCTTGGAAATGAGATAGTGGCGGTCCGCGCGAGCGGCCACCTGCGGCGCATGCGTCACGGCGATCACCTGCGCGCGGCGAGAAAGCCGTGCCAGCCGCACCCCGATGGCGTCGGCGACGGCGCCGCCGGCTCCGGTATCGACCTCGTCGAAGATGAGCGTCGAGGCCGAGCCGCGATCGGCTAGCACCACTTTCAGCGCCAACAGGAACCGCGCCAGCTCGCCCCCGGACGCGACCCGCATCAGCGGGCCTGGGCGAGTTCCCGGATTGGTTTGCACCCAGAATTCAATGCGGTCGATCCCGTGCGGGCCAGCCGACTCGGGTTCCGTCATGATCTCGGTCATAAACCTCGCACGGCCTAGCTTGAGCGGCTTGAGCTCGCGGTTGACGGAACTATCGAGATCGGCGGCTGCTTGCCTGCGCCTGTTCGACAACGCAGCCGCGGCTTCGCGGTACTGCGCATCGGCGGCATATGCCGCCGCCTCGAGCGCAGAGAGGCGCTCGGCGTCGGCGTCGATAAGGGAGAGTTCGGCGGCGTAACGTCCGGCCAGCTCACTGAGCCCGTCGACCGGCACGTTGAACTTACGCGCCGCCGCGCGCAACGCGAACAACCGTTCCTCGATTTTTTCGAGTTCGCGCGGATCGTGCTCAGCGGTGGCGAGCGCCGCCGCAAGATGGCCGCGCGCCTCGTTGAGCCCGATAAGCGCGGCATCGAGCGCCCTCACCGCCGGCTCGATCAGCCCCGGAGCCTGGGCGGCACGGCGTTCCAGACGGCGTACGGCAGTCGATAAGGCCGGCACAGGCGACTGGGCGCCGGCGAGCGCCTCATGGGCATCGCGCAGATCGCCTGCGACCTTTTCCGCTTGCATCATCACGGCGCGCTTGTCGGCGAGCGCGGTTTCTTCCGAAGGGGAAGGCGCCAGTCGCTTGAGTTCCTCCACGGCGTGCCGGAGAAAATCGGCTTCTCTTTGCGCCCGCTCGACCTCGGCGCGATGCGCCGCCACCTCGCCAGCGCGAGTACGGCGCTCATGCCAAAGCCTGGCAACCTCCTCCGCCTCGGCTTCCAGCGCGCCGAACGCATCGAGCAGGCGCCGATGTCCGGCCGCATCGATGAGCGCGCGCTCATCGTGCTGGCCATGGATCTCAACCAAGGCCGCCCCTAGCGTCTTCAGCGCTTGCGCGCTGAGCGGCTGATCATTGGCGAAGGCGCGCGTGCGGCCATCGGCAAACTGCACGCGGCGCAGAATGAGCTCGTCTTCGGCGGCAAGTCCGTTTTCCGCCATCAGCACACGCACCGGGTGCGCCGCCGGCAGCTCGAACGCCGCCGTCACCTGTCCCTGCTCTGCGCCTTGACGCACCAGCGAGGCGTCGCCGCGGGCCCCGAGCGCAAGAGCGAAGGCGTCGAGCAGGATCGATTTTCCTGCCCCCGTCTCACCGGTGACCACTGACAGGCCGGGCGCAAACTCGATATCGAGCCGGTCGATCAGGACGATGTCGCGAATCGAGAGCCGGGCCAGCACTGTCCCTCTCTTCACTTTGGCCGCGGAGGTTGCAAGACGCCGCACCGCTTGCGGCGCATGACGCAGCATCACTCGCGTGATCGATCACAACGGCAGCGGAACTTGGGCTTGTCCCGGACAACTCGCCGCAAGAGGCGCAAATTGGTTGCAGCCCAGTTGCGGTGTCAAGCCCGGCAGGCGATGCGGGGAAAGTGGCTCCGCCGATCTAGAGGCCGGAAGCCAATTTGGCGAACGCCTGGCTGATCCAGTGGCCCTTGTTTTCACTGGGCTCCACTCCCCTGGACTGCATGAGCGCATAGGCGTCTTTGTACCAGCGGCTTTCCGGGAAATTGTGGCCCAGCACGGCGGCCGAGGTCTGTGCCTCCTCGACGATGCCAAGCGCCAAGTACGCCTCCGTGAGCCGCAGCAAGGCTTCCTCGACGTGGCGTGCGCGCTGGTAGCGCGTCACCACGAATTTGAAGCGGTTGATCGCGCCGGTGTAGTTGCGGCTGTTAAGCAATTGGCGGCCGATATCCAACTCCTTGCCGGCCAATTGGTCCCGGGCCATCTCGATCTTGCGCTTGGCAGAGACCGCGTATTCGGAGTTCGGATATTTGCGAACGACCTCTTCGAACGCCTGCACCGCCTTCTCGGTGCGATCCTGGTCACGCGAGATTTCCGGCATCTGATCGAAATAGGACGCCCCGATGAGGAACTGCGCATAGGCGGCGTCCGGGCTGCCCGGATGCAAGGTCACGTAGCGCCGCGCCGCACTGATGCAGTCTTCGTACGCATTGGCTTCATAATATGCATAGGCGGACATGACTAAGGCCTTGCGCGCCCATTCCGAATAGGGGTGCTGGCGATCGACCTCTTCGAACTTCTTGGCCGCGTTCTTTGGGTCTTTCTTGGTGTTCAGAAGGTAGAGGCCCTCGTTGTAGAGCTTGTCGGCGGGCTCTTCCGGAGCAATGGGGGCGTCTTTGTCGAACATGCTGCAGGCGCCAAGCACCAGCGCCACCAGCAGGAAGGCAGCAAGCCGCGTCGCCCCGCGCGCGCAGCCCTCTCCCGCTCCGATTGCCTTTGAACGCAAAGCCATGAGTCGGATGAATCCCGTCCCGACGCGAGGTTCAACCGTTACCTGCCATGCCCCCGCCGAATGACGAAATAGGCCGTCATTCCGCCCGGAATGTGGCAGACGGAACCGCTTGCGGGACTTGAGTTTAGGACCTGTCCGGGGCGAATGCCGGTACCAGCCGGGAGACTTCCGCGTGGCGTGCGGCAGGCCGCGATATCTCCCCTTCCACCCACGTCCAGGCGCTTGCATCCGACATCAACGCGCACAGCACGGCGTAATTGAGCTTGTGGCCGCCGCGCACCGAGCGGTAAGCGCCTAGCAAGGGAGCGCCGGCAAGCGCCAAATCGCCGATCGCATCCAACACCTTGTGGCGAACGAATTCGTCGGCGAAGCGCGTGCCCTCCGGGTTGAGGATACGGTTGTCACTCACCACAAGCGTATTTTCCAGTGAAGCGCCGAGTGCGTAGCCCGCGTTCCACAAGCCCGCGACATCGCGCAGGAACCCGAACGTGCGCGCACGCGCAATCTCGCGCCGGAACGTCTCCGGCTTCACGTCGACGGCCCAGATCTGGCGGCCGATCAGCGCGTGCTCGAACTCGATCTCCGCTTCAACGCGGAAGCCACGCGGATCGGGCCGTATCTCTCCGTAGGCATCACCTTTCGCCACCCGCACCGGCTTGAGCACCTTGATGTACCGGCGCGGCCGATCGAGCGTTTTCAGACCGACCGCGTCGATCGCCGCGACAAAGGGCGCCGCGCTTCCGTCCATGATCGGGGCTTCGGGTCCGTCGATTTCGACCATGGCGTTGTCGACGCCGAGGCCCGAGAGCGCCGCCAATATGTGTTCGGCGGTCGACACGAGCGGGCCGGTGGCATCACCAAGGACGGTCGCAAATTCGGTGGCCGTCACCGCAGTCAAGTCTGCGGGGATCTCGCGATCTTGCCAGCCTTCAAGCCGGGTGCGAACGAAGCGCACACCAGTATCGGCATCAGCCGGATGTAATGTCAGCGTAACGGGCAAACCGGAATGGATGCCGACCCCGCACATAACAGCGTGGTCGCGAAGCGTCGTCTGCCTGGCGACTTTCATAACCCCGTCCCAGCCACTCCCCCCGCTCGCGTCGATCGGACGCAGCGGATCAAATTAGACGGGCGACATCGGTCGCATTTCCTGCCATCGGTAATGCTGTACGAAACCCGCGGGCAAGGAGGTCGGCCGCGTAATCCCCCGACGAAAACCCCTTTGACCATGGAAGCTTAGCGGGTATCGGCGGGAAGTCCAACTCACGCTTTTTTACCGACTGTTACCAGCCGCTCGCGCCGCAATTGAAGCAGCCGCCAGCCGCCTTTCGCGTGCACTTGATCGCGGCAATGCGATCGTTTCCGGGGAATCGGTTGCTTGCGCCTCCGCTGTACCACCTGCAGGGTCGTCAAGGATTAGTTTTTGAGTTCAAGGACATAGAGCGGGAGGCGCCGGTAGTCATTCGCGTGAGACCGCCAGCGCTCCCATTTCTGGATCAGTTGGCCTGCCGGCGCAGGAACGCCGGAATATCGAGTTGATCCTCTTCAAGCGGCGGCTGCATCGGCCCCTGCCGGCCCAGAGCATCGAGTCCTTTCCCCTGGGGAGATGGGCGCCTTGCATATTCTGAGACCGGTTCGGTGCTGCGCGGCATTTGCGGAGGGGGCATGGCTGGCCGCGGCGGTGCCGCGGCAGCAGGCCGTTCGGCCGGTCGATCGAGCGGGCGCGGAGCCGAAAGCGGCCGCACGGGCCGCATATGGGCAGGCATTTTCTCGGACTCCTCAAGCTCGTCGCGGCGACCAAGACCCACGGCGGCAAGGCGCCGCAGCAAGCTGACCTTGCGCTTTTCAGGACTATCGACCTCCGCCTCCCCGCGTTTGGCGCGCAGTTCGGCCTGCGCTGGACGAGGCAACTCGTCGATGCCCGGCATACGGCGCGGGCGGTTGAGGGTGCGTTCCGGTGCTGGCGGGATGAAAGCCCTGGGCGCCGGCGGCGGATCCGCGGGCAGCGCCATCTGCTCTGGGAACAGCGACGGTTTGGGCGGGATCGGCCGGATCGTCACGTCCTCGATCATGGGCAGGACCGCCGCTGCCACCGCTGCCTTGGCAGCGGCCTCGATCGACTCAGCTGTCAGCGCCGCCGGCACCGCAACACTCGGCACCGTCAGCGGAAGCGGCCGCGCTTCGATACGCTCGGCGGCGCGGTGCTGCTGATCGACGCGCACCTCTTCGGCGCGCAGCTTTTGCGTGAGTTCCGCAATGCGCGCCTCCGGCTCCGTCACGGTTCGCTGCAGGCCGGCATGATCGATACCCGTCGCGACGACCGACACACGAATGACGCCCTCCAGGCCTTCGTCGAAGGTCGCGCCGACAATGATATTAGCGTCCTGATCGACCTCTTCGCGGATGCGCGTGGCCGCCTCATCGACCTCGTAGAGCGTCAGGTCCTTGCCGCCGGTGATCGAGATGAGCAGGCCCTTCGCCCCTTTCATCGAGGCGTCGTCGATCAGCGGATTTGAGATCGCAGCCTCGGCAGCCGAGAGTGCACGCTTCTCGCCCGAAGCTTCCCCGGTGCCCATCATCGCCTTGCCCATTTCCCGCATCACCGCCCGGACATCGGCGAAGTCGAGATTGATCAAACCTTCTTTCACCATCAGATCGGTGATGCAGGCCACGCCCGAATAAAGGACCTGATCGGCCATGGCGAAGGCATCGGCGAAAGTCGTTTTCTCGTTTGCTACTCGGAACAGGTTCTGGTTGGGAATGATGAGCAGCGTGTCGACGACCTTCTGCAGCTCGACGATACCCTGTTCGGCCACGCGCATTCTGCGCATGCCCTCGAAGTGGAACGGCTTAGTGATGACTCCGACCGTGAGAATGCCGGCGTCTTTCGCACAGCGCGCCACCACGGGCGCCGCGCCCGTCCCGGTGCCGCCGCCCATGCCTGCGGTTACAAAAACCATGTGCGCGCCTTGGAGGTGATCGCGGATCTCGTCAATCGCCTCCTCCGCTGCAGCCCGCCCGACTTCCGGCTGAGAGCCCGCGCCAAGGCCTTCAGTGACCGCCACGCCCATCTGGATGATTCGCTCCGCCTTGGACATCGTGAGCGCCTGGGCGTCCGTATTGGCGACGACGAAGTCCACCCCCTGCAGCCCGCTCGCGATCATGTTGTTGACGGCGTTGCCGCCGGCACCGCCGGTCCCGAAAACTGTGATCCGCGGCTTAAGCTCACGGACGTCGGGAATCTTCAGATTGATGCTCATGTTTGCCTCTCGTAAAGCGGCGTCACCGCCGCCGGGTCGGACCGGTCCGCCGCCGGCCGATTGCGGATGTCGATCGAGTCATCAGAAGCTCTCGCGAAGCCATCGTCCGACCCGTGCGATATAGCCGCCCCCTGTTGCCGAGTGCCGCGTTTGCCGCGGTTCGAAATGCTCGAGATGCGCCGCCTGCGGATAGATCAGCAGTCCCGTCGCGACGGCGAATGCCGCACCCTTGGCTTCGTCTGATAGTCCGGTAATGCCGAGCGGCCGTCCTACTCGCGCCGGACGGCGCAAGATTTGCGCGGCGAGCTCGGGAACGCCGGTGAGCTGACTCGCTCCACCCGTCAGTACCACGCGCCCGCGCGGCTCGGCCGCGAACGGCGAGGCCGCCAGGCGATCGCGCGCCATTTCGAGTATCTCCTCGACGCGCGGTTTGATGATGCGGGCGAGGCTTGCACGCGAAACGAAATGCGGCGCCTCTCGCTCGTCGGCGTCCACCGCAGGAACAGCGATCATGTCGCGTTCATCCGAGGCGCCGGTGAGTACGCTGCCGTATAGCGTTTTGATGCGCTCGGCATCGGCAATGCGAGCATTGAGCCCGCGGGCGAGATCCATAGTCACGTGCCGTCCGCCGAGCGCGAAGCCGTCGGCATGCACAAACCGTGTGCCGGAAAATACGGCGATGGTCGTGGTGCCGGCGCCCATATCGAGCAAGGCAGCACCGAGTTCGGCTTCGTCATCGGCGATTGCGGAGAGTCCAGCCGCATACGCGCTCGTTACCATGGCCTCAACGGCAAGATGGCTGCGCTCAACCGCCAGCATGAGATTGCGCGCCGCGGAAGCGTCCGCAGTTACGACGTGCATGTCGATGCCGAACTCGCGTGCGAGCATGCCGCGCGGATCCTGAATGCCGCGGGTCTGATCGAGGGCATAGCCAATCGGCAGGGAGTGCAGCACGGCGCGTCCGGCACGCGCGGAATGCCGGCTGCCCGCAGCGAGGACCCGGGCAATGTCGCGGTCGCCGATGGCCGTCCCTGCCACCTCCATCGATGCCGAGATCAGCTCACTGGTTGGACGGCCGGCGGAAACCGAGACGACGACCGAGTCGAGCTGCATCTTTGCCGAGCGCTCGGCGAGATCAGCACACTGCCGGATCGCTGCTTCCGCCTCGACGAGATCGATCACCGTGCCGGCCTTCATGCCGCGGGCGAGCGTGTGGCCGAACCCCACAACCTCGACGGAGTGGCTGCGCAGCGGCAGTGCCTCTTGTGGCGGACGCGGTCGCAGCCGCCCGATCAGGCAGGCGATCTTGCTGGTGCCGACGTCCAGCGCCGCGACCAGCACCGAGCGGTTCGTCGGCAACGGCTTCATCTTCGGGGTGAGGCCGAATTGGAGGGCGCTCATGCGCTGCCGCCCTTCTTTTTAGCCTTGAGCGCTTCGATGCGAGCCTGTGCGGCCGCCTCCGACAGACGCACCGTTACGCGATCAGGGAGCCTGAGATCGATCGTCACGATATCCCGCGTGATCAGGTTCTTTTCGCGGTCGAGCGCAACCAGCCGCTCGAGCGCGGCCGCCGTGTCGGATTCGGGCAACCGCACGTCCATGCCGTTCTTCAGACGCAGATTCCAGCGCCTCTCGCCCACCAACACGGACGCGTGTACGAAGTCGCGCATCGTGGGATAGCGATCGAGCAGGGTTAGGAGCTCCTTTGCTTTTTTGTGCGCGCCGTGACCTACGAGAAGGGGCAGGCGAGCCATACGGGGCGCGACATAGGGCTCGAGTACGGTGCCATCATCGGCGATGACCGATACGCGTCCATCCTTTTGCCACAGCGCAAACTCCTCGCGCTCCTTGAGGCCGATTTGCAACTCACCGGGATAGAGCTTGAGTACCGTGGCGTCTGCGATCCACGGATTGGTCTTGAGGTGCTCGCGAACTTGCTCAACGTCGAGAAACGGCAGCGATGTGGTGCCGGTGATTCCGGCGCTGGCGAGCACTTCCTCCCGGCTAACATGATGATTGCCGCTGAGCGCAACGGATACGACACGAAAGCCGGCCGCGTTAGCGATGCCATCGCGAGCGTCCCGTAGGCCTTCAAGGATGCGGGGAACGTGATCCCCTCTGAGGGACCCGTAGGCAATGCTCGCGATAATGATGAGGCCGCTCGCGGCAATTCCCGACCCGCGCGGCCATTTGACCTCCAGAAAAGAGGACCAGCGGTCCAGATTGCGCGCGACCCGCGACCTCGAGCGCACCTGTTTAGCATTCGCGGCGCGCAGCTCGCCCGCACGAGCGGAGAGGCGCGGGCACACTCGCGCGATCCATGTCAGCGGTTGAGCGAGGCATCCGCGATCATCCATTGCACCAACTCGTCGAACGTAATGCCCGCGTGCGCCGCAAGCTCGGGCACGAGCGACGTTTCCGTCATGCCGGGCTGCGTGTTGATCTCGAGACACACGAGTCCCCCTGTCCCCTCGATACGGTCGTCGTAGCGAAAATCCGCACGGCTCACACCACGGCAGCCCAGCGCGCGATGCGCCGCCAATGCTAGTCTTCGGACTTGTTGGTAAACAAACGATGAAACCGGGGCGGGCAGCAGATGTTTGGAGCCGCCCGGCGCGTATTTGGCCTCGTAATCGTAAAACCTTACCATCGGCACGATTTCGATCACGCCGAGCGCCGCATCGCCCATCACCGCACAGGTCAACTCCTTGCCGGCAATGTACTTTTCCACGAGCACCAGCTCGCCATAAGCCCAATCCTCGCGAGTGAGCTCCTGCGGCGGATGCGCGTGATCCTCGCGCACGATGAAAACTCCGACGCTTGAGCCTTCCGCGAGCGGCTTGATGACATAGGGCCGAGGCAGCAGATGAGCCTTGGCTGCCTCGAAGCGCGATACCAGCAAGCCCTCCGGGACCGGCACCTCGGCGGCGCGGAACAGCGACTTGGCAATGTCCTTCTGCATCGCCGCGGACGAAGCCAGCACGCCAGAATGGGTGTACGGAATGGCCAGTATCTCCAATACGCCCTGCAGCGTGCCATCCTCGCCCGGACGCCCATGCAACATGTTCAATGCGATGTCGGGTTTGACCGTGGTCAGTACCGCCGCGATGTCGCGACCGACATCGATACGGGTCACCCGATGGCCAAGCCGCGCCAGCGCCTCAGCGCAGGCCTTGCCGGAGCGCAACGATATTTCGCGCTCGGCGGACCAGCCTCCCATCAGCACGGCGACGTGCTTGCTCATCTTTCCTCGGTCTCGGCCGCAGCGCTGATCCGGTTATAGCACTCAACAGAACCGAGGCTGGTTGGCGTTGAGCCCCCCGGCGCCGCCGTCGCTTTCATCGGGCGAACGGATGCTATGCCACTCCGATGCGCTTGATCTCCCATTCGAGATCGACGCCGGAGTGTTCTTTGACCCGCCGACGCACCGTCTCGCCCAGGATCTCGATGTGGGCAGCGGTGGCACTGCCGAGGTTGATCAGAAAATTGCAGTGCATCGGCGACACCTGCGCATCCCCAATCTTAAGGCCACGGCACCCGGCGGCATCGATGAGTCGCCACGCCTTGTGACCGGGCGGGTTCTTGAAAGTCGAGCCGCCGGTGCGGCTCTTAATTGGCTGGGTTGCCTCGCGCGCTTCCGTGATCTTCTCCATCTCGGCGGCAATGTCGGCCGGATTGCCGGAGGCGCCTTGAAATAGTGCTTCCGTGAAGACGATATCGTCGGGCGCACCGCAGTGGCGATAGCTGTAGCGCATGTCGCCGTTGCTGAACACGCGTACTCGGCCCTGCCGGTCGACGCCGCGGGCCTCGATTAATGCGTCCTTGGTTTCGCGGCCGTAGGCGCCGCCATTCATGCGTAGCGCGCCGCCTACGGCGCCGGGGATGCCACGGAAAAATGCGAGTCCCGCGATGGCGGCTTCCTGCGCCGCTCGGCTGATTTTGACATCGGGCGCGGCCGTGCCGGCGCGGATGCGCCAGCCGCTCTCGACCTTGACCTCACCAAAGCCGCGACCGAGCCGAACGACGACGCCAGGCACGCCACCATCGCGCACGATCAGGTTTGAGCCGAGCCCGATGACGCAAACCGGAATCTCACCTGGCAGATGGGTGAGGAACTCGACGAGGTCGAACTCGTCCTCCGGCATGAAAAGGACCTGCGCCGGCCCGCCGACGCGAAACCAGGTCAGCTCCGTGAGCGACTGGTTCGCCAGCAGCCGACCGCGCACGTTCGGGATGCGCGCCTTCAGATCCGTGACCAAGTCAGGGAATGTCATGGCGACCCAGCGACGGCAGCGGGTACTGTGCCGATCGTCAAGACCATCAGGCTACCGCTCCGAGCGCGGCCAGCTCTCCCGGCAGTGCATACGCCCATTGGGTGATGTTGCCCGCGCCGAGACACACCACGATATCGCCGGGCTGTGCCAGGCGTTTGATGATGCGCGCAAGCTCTTGCGCGCCGTCGAGCGGAATAACCTGCCGATGCCCGTGCGCACGCAGACCCTGCACCAGCGAATCGCGGTCGACTCCCGCAATCGGCGCCTCGCCCGCTGGATAGACGTGCGCAACGATAACGGTGTCGGCGTCGTTGAAACAGGTCGAGAACTGCTCGAACAGGGATGCCAGGCGGGTGTAGCGGTGCGGCTGAACGACGGCGATGACCTGGCCCTTGCTCGACTCGCGCGCCGCGCGCAGGACGGCGGCGATCTCGACCGGGTGGTGTCCATAGTCGTCAACGATCAGCACCCCGTTCCATTCGCCGGTGCGGGTGAAACGCCGCCGCACCCCGCCGAAGCCGGCCAGCGCCTTGCGAATGAGTTCGTCCCCTATCCCGAGTTCGCGCGCGACCGCGATCGCCGCGGTGGCATTGAGCGCGTTGTGACGGCCTGGCATCGGCAGCGCCAGATCATTGATCTCGTGCATCGTCTCCCCGGCACGATCGCGGAAGACGATCGAGAATTGGGAGCGGCCATCGGCATGATTGAGCTCGGCGAGACGCACGTCCGCCTGCAGGTTCTCGCCGTAAGTGATCACGCGACGATCGGTGATTTGCCCGACCAAGAGTTGCACTACGGGATGGTCCGTGCACATCACGGCAAACCCATAGAACGGCACGTTTTCGACGAATGCGCGAAAGGCCTCCTGCACGGCATCGAAAGTCTTGAAGTGATCGAGATGTTCGGGATCGACGTTGGTCACCACCGCGACGTCGGCCGGCAGTTTCAGGAACGTGCCGTCTGATTCATCTGCCTCCACCACCATCCAGTCGCCGGCGCCGAGCCGTGCGTTGGTGCCGTAGGCGTTGATGATACCGCCGTTGATCACGGTGGGGTCAAAGCCGCCGGCGTCGACGAGCGCGGCAACGAGCGAGGTAGTCGTGGTCTTGCCGTGGGTGCCGGCGATCGCGACGCAGCGCTTGAGCCGCATCAACTCGGCCAACATCTCCGCGCGGCGCACCACCGGCAGGCGCTTCGCCCGCGCCGCGATGAGCTCCGGGTTATCGCGCTTGATCGCAGTCGATACCACCACCACTTCGGCATCGCCGAGTGCGGCGGCGGAATGGCCGATAGAAACTTTGGCGCCTTTCTCGCGCATGCGCTTGACATTTGCGCTATCGGCGGCATCGGAGCCTTGCACGGTATAGCCGAGATTGATGAGCACCTCGGCGATGCCGCTCATCCCGATGCCGCCGATACCGACGAAATGGATCGGCCCGATATCGCGCGGCAGTTTCATTGGTTGTTTGTCCTCTGCTTCCCCGCCGCGCGGCCACCAAAATCCTGATCCGAGTTTACGCCATCACGCGCAGGACCAAATCGGCCAGCCGCTCGGCGGCGTCAACCGCGCCCTGCGAGCGGGCGGCCGCGGCCATTGCTACGAGTTTTTGCGGCGCGCTGGCAAGCGCGGTGATCTCCCGCGCCAGTCGATCGGGCGTGAACTCGTCCTGGGGGAGGCGCAGCGCGCCTCCCGCCCTCTCCAGCACGCCGGCATTGGCGGATTGGTCCTGATCGAGCGCATGCGGCAGCGGCACCAGAATGGACGGCCGGCCGATGGCAGCGAGTTCCGCAACGGTGGATGCCCCGGAGCGCGCGACCACAAGGTGACTCGCAGCGATGCGCGCCGGCAGATCGCGGAAAAAAGGCGCAACCTCGGCCGCGACCCTCACCCGCGCGTAGACCTCCGTCACGCGTGCACGATCCTCCTCGCGCGCTTGCTGTACGATGACAAGGCGCGCTTGCAGATCACGGGCAAGACTTTCGACCGCCGCGGGAACCACATCGGCCATGATGCGCGCGCCCTGACTGCCGCCAAATACCACCAGCCGAATCGCGCCCGCCGCCTGCGGAGCGGCGTAGGGGACTGCTGCTGTCGCGACCACCGCCGGGCGAACCGGGTTGCCGGTGCATCTCGCCTTGGCATTAAGCTTAGGCGCGCGCTCGAGGACGCTCGCAAAGCTAAGGGCGATAGCATCAACCCGAGGCGCGAGAAATCTGTTGGCGCGCCCCATCACCGCGTTCTGCTCATGGATCAGGCTAGGAATTTTGCGCAGCGTCGCCGCCAGCACCGGCGGGATGGTCGGATACCCCCCGAAGCCCACGACCGCGGAGGGCCGCGTGCGCGCGAGCAGGCGTAAGCACTGCAGCGTGCCAATGCCGAGCATCACCGCTGCGCGCAACAGGGACAGAGGATTACGACCACGCACGGTCGCGCTGGTGATGACGTGAATATCGCGGGTCGGAAAGGTCTTGCCGTACCGCTCCGCACGGTCATCGGTGGCGAGAGCCGCGGTGACGCCGCGGCGTCCGAGCGCGTCCGCGAGCGCTTCGGCGGGAAACAAGTGTCCGCCGGTTCCGCCGGCAGCCAGAAGAACAAACGCCACGTGATTCCTTCCGGGAATTCGATCAGGCCGGCTTCTCGGCGGGCGCGAATGTCCCCTCCCCGACAAACAACTCAGCGCGCGGCCGCTCGCGCGTCAAGGCGAGCAACATTCCCATGCCGTAGGCGAGCGAGATCATCGATGAGCCCCCGTATGAAATGAACGGCAGCGTCATGCCCTTGGCCGGCATGAGATGCAGGTTCACCGCCATATTGATGGCCGATTGCAGGCCGAGCAGGACGGCAAGGCCGGCAGCCGCAAAGCGCGTGAACGGATCCTCGGTACGCCTGGCGTGATGAAGGCTGCGCAAGACGATGAAGGCAAACAGAGCAACGAGCAGCAGACACAGTACGATGCCGAATTCTTCGGCGGCGACCGCAAACACGAAATCGGTATGACTCTCCGGCAGGATGCGCTTGACCGTGCCCTCGCCGGGGCCGCGCCCCAACCAACCGCCGCGCTGGAAGGATTCGAGAGCCTGGTCGATGTTGAAACTATCGCCCGAGGACGGATCACGGAAGCGTTCGATGCGACGCGCTACGTGCGGGATGAGCATATAAGCGCTGGCAAGTCCGACGGCAGCGACGCCACCAAGCCCCGCAACCCATACGAGTCGCATGCCGGCAAGGAAGAACAGCATGCTCCAGACTAAGGCGATCAGCATCGTCTGCCCGAAATCGGGCTGCAGCACGAGGCCGGCGATAGCCAGGAACAGAAGCGCGAGCGCGAAGGTGTTCGCGGGCATTTCCGGCCGACGCGCCGATTCCGCGAACAACCAGGCGACTAGGATGACGAATGCGGGCTTGAGAAATTCCGAGGGTTGGATGTTGATCCCGAGGAAGACTATCCAGCGGCGCGCACCCTTCACCTCGGCGCCGAACTGCAGCGTGGCGGCAATCAATGCAAGGCTGAGGATGAAAACGATCATCGCAAGGCGCCGAATGTGGCGCGGCGGCAGGAACGAGGTCGCCAGCATTACGGCTAGCGCCGGAATGAGGTAGAGCACGTGCCGGCCGACGAAATAGAACGGATCGAGGCCGAGCCGCGACGCAACCGGTGGTGACGCGGCCAGCGAAAGGATGATCCCTGTGAGCATCAGGGTGAGCAACGCGGTCAGCAGCGACCGGTCGATCGTCCACCACCAGGCGGCAAACCGCGTGCGTTCAAGACGTGAGACCATCGACACTCCTCGAGAGGACCCCTGAACCAGTGGTGCCTGGCGTTGGTTGACGGAGGCTTAACGGCAGCTGGAGAGCGGGTGCGAGGAGGCTATCTGGACCGCGGCGGCGCGAGGCCCGGTAATGCGCGCACCAGTTCACGGAATTTGTCACCGCGCACCTCAAAATTGCGATATTGATCGAAGGAAGCGCAAGCCGGCGACAACAGCACGACCGGCTCGGGCACATCGGAAGCTTCGGCGTCGGCGGCGGCCAGTTCGACCGCGCGCTCGAGTGTCCCGACGACCAGGTGGGGCACGCGTCCTTGAAGCTCCGCGGCGAAGTCAGTTGCGGCCTCGCCGATGAGATAGGCCTTGCGGACGCGCGGAAAAAAAGAAGCGAGCGAGGCGATGCCTCCGGTCTTAGCTCTGCCACCGGCAATCCAGAAAATGTCAGAGAAGCAGGCCAGCGCTTGGGCTGCGGAATCGGCGTTGGTTGCCTTGGAATCGTTGACGAACAGCACGTGGGCCTTGCGTCCGACCTCTTCCATTCGATGGGCGAGGCCTGGAAAGGAAGTGAGTCCCTGCTGGATGGCGTTTGCCGAGAGCCCGAGCGCGAGTGCCGCGCCGGCCGCACAGGCGGCGTTCTGCGCGTTGTGCACGCCACGCAGCGAGCCGATGCCGCCGATCTTGGCGACGGCACAGGCGGCACCGTCAGCGGCGCGCATGATGATGTCGTGCTCCACATAAAGTCCCACCGGCAGGGGTCGGCGCACGGAGACGCGCGCGAGCTTTTTAGCGGCCCGCTCGAGACGATCAGCCACGGCGGCGCACCAAGCATCGTCAACGCCGATGATCGCCATGCCGTTCTCCTGCACGCCCGTGACGAGCCGCTCCTTGACCGCTGCATAATGGGCGAGCGTTCCGTGGCGGTCGAGATGGTCCTCCGTGACGTTGAGAAGAACGCCGACCGAGGGGTCGAGCGTCGGCGAGAGGTCGATTTGGTAGGAGGAGCACTCGATCACGTGCGCGCGAGTCTCGTCTGGCGGGGCCAATGAGAGGATAGCGGTGCCGATGTTACCGCCAATCTCGGCCTCACGGCCGGCCGAGCGCAACAGATGCGCAACGAGCGCGGTGGTCGTCGACTTGCCGTTGGTGCCAGTGATGGCGACGAAGGGTGCTGTCGCCGCACGTGACCGGCGCTCACGGCAAAACAACTCGATATCCCCGATCACCTCGACGCCGGCAGCGCGCGCGAGCCTCACCGTCCAGTGAGGCGCCGGATGCGTGAGCGGCACGCCGGGCGCGAGCACAAGCGCGGAAATTTTCTTCCAATCGAGTTGCCGCAGGTCACCGCTCGGAATGCCCGCGCTCGTCGCCTTAGCGACGCTCTCGGCGCTGTCGTCCCAGCCGATGACGTCCGCCCCACCCGCAAGCAGGGCGCTCGCGCTTGCCAGTCCCGAGCTGCCGAGCCCGAAGATGGCGACCTTCTTTCCGGCAAAGACGGTGACGGGGACCATCACCGCAGCTTGAGCGTGGACAGCCCCACCAACGCGAGCACGACCGAAACAATCCAGAAACGGATCACGATCTGCGGCTCAGTCCAACCGAGCTGCTCGAAATGGTGGTGGATCGGCGCCATTCGAAACACGCGCTTCCCCGTAAGCTTGAACGACACCACCTGCACGATGACGGATACCGCCTCGAGTACGAACAGACCGCCGACCACCGCCAGCACGACCTCGTGCTTGGTGGCCACCGCAATTGTGCCAATCATTCCGCCAAGAGCGAGCGAGCCGGTATCGCCCATGAATACCGAGGCCGGCGGCGCGTTGAACCAAAGGAAGCCCAGTCCCGCCCCTATCACCGCCCCGCACAGCACCGCGAGTTCGCCAGTCCCGGCGACATAGTGGATGTTGAGGTAATCGGCGAAGAACGAGTTGCCGGCAAGATACGAGATGAAGCCGAAGCTGAGCGCGACGATGATGACGGGAACGATAGCCAGTCCGTCGAGGCCATCGGTCAGATTCACCGCGTTGCCGGCGCCCACGATGATGAACGCACCGAACACAATAAAGAACCAGCCGAGTGGAAGCACGAGCTCCTTGAAGAATGGGAAAGTGAGCGAAGACGCGAAGGGCTGGCGTCCGATGGAAGCGATGACATAGCAGGCCGCGGCGGCAATCAGCGCCTCGAGGACAAAGCGCAGCTTCCCGGAAAAGCCGGCGTGAGTCTGCTTCGTCACCTTGAGATAGTCGTCGTAGAAGCCAATCGCGCCGAAGGTAAGGGTGACGCCGAGCACGATCCACACGTAGCGGTTGGCGGGATTGGCCCACAGCAGCGTCGAGACGACAGCACCGAACAGGATCATCAGTCCGCCCATCGTCGGCGTGCCCTTTTTGGTCACGAGATGCGACTGCGGTCCGTCGCTGCGGATCGGCTGCCCCTTGCCTTGCTTGAGCCGCAGCAGGTCGATGATCGAGTGACCAAACAGAAAGACAAATACGAGCGCGGTGAACATTGCTCCGCCGGTGCGGAACGTGATGTAGCGCAGCACGTTGAGCGGGCCGATCGTATCGGAGAATGCGGAGAGCCAGTACAGCATGGGTCAGCCGTCCACGATCGAAGCTTGCGCGGGCGTGAGAATCGGCGTCTCACGGCGATAACGGCTCTGCAATGCCTTGACGATGGGCGTCATGCGGGAGCCAAGCGAGCCCTTGACCATGACCGCATCGCCGGGCTGAACCGCGGCGAGCACATCCGGTTCCAGCGCGGCCGATGTTTCGGCGTAGCCGCCCTTGCGCGAGGACGGAAGCGCCTCCCACATCGCGCGCATCAGTGGACCGCAACAGAAGACGAGATCGATCCCATGCGCCAGAGTCGCCACGGCCAATTCGCGATGCAATTCAGCGCCGCGCGAGCCGAGCTCCAGCATGTCGCCGAGAACCGCGACCCGCCGGCCGAGCGGGCCGACATTGGCCTGACCGAGCAACGCGAGCGCTGCGCGCATCGAAGCAGGGTTGGCATTATAGCTTTCGTCGATCAGGAGCGCCGTACCGCCCGGCATATAGAGCGTCACGCGGGATCCACGCCCGCTCGCCGGCTGCAAGTCTGCGAGCGCGAGCGCCGCAAGCGCAAGATCGGCGCCGGCCAGAGCCACGGCCGCCAGCACCGCGAGCGAATTGATGACCAGATGCTGTCCCGGCGCACCGAGCTTGTAGGTGACGTCCGTTCCGAAAATTCGCGCCTGCACCGTTGACGTATCGGTCTGAAGCGACCACTTCACGAGCCGCGCGTCCGCACTCGCATGCTCGCCGAACGAAACGATGCGATCGATACCCGCGTTCCGGGCGCTGCGCTCCAGCCGGGCGAACTGCGAATTGTCGCGATTGAGCACCGCGGCGCCACCGCGCTCGACGCCGAAGAAGATTTCCGCCTTGGCGTCGGCGATCGCATCGAGCGAGCCGAAGAATTCGAGGTGCACCGGCTCGACAGCCGTGATGATAGCAACCTGCGGCCGCACCAGCTGGACCAGCGGCTCGATCTCGCCGGCGTGGTTCATGCCAATTTCGAATACCGCGTAGCGCGCGCTCTCGGGACAGCGCGCGAGCGACAGCGGCACGCCCCAATGATTGTTGTAGGAGGCGAGCGACGCGTGCGTCTCCCCACTCCTCGAGAGCGCCAGACACAGCGCTTCCTTGGTGCCGGTCTTGCCGACGGAGCCGGTGACCGCGATGATCTTTGCACGCGTGCGTGCGCGCGCCGCCCGCGCCAAGTCGCGCAAACCCTCCAGGACGTCCGCAACGAGGATGAGCGGCGCACGGTCCGGAAACTTCTCGCGCTTGTGGGCGGCGACAACCGCAAGGCCGGCGCCCGCTTCGAGTGCGGCCGTAACGAAGTCGTGGCCATCGCGGTTATCGCCCTTGATGGCGAAGAAGGCCTCGCCCGGCGCAATCGTGCGCGTGTCGATGGATAGACCCATGACGGCAGCGGGCAATGCGCCCACACCCGTCGCGCGCATCGCGCCAAGCATTGCCTCGAGGGACCAGAGCGGCCGATGGGTCATGCCACCCTCCCGGCAAGCGCGGCGGCGACCGCTTCGTGGTCGCTGAACGGCAAGACGTGTTTGCCGATGATTTGGCCGGTTTCATGGCCCTTGCCGGCGATCAAGAGCACATCGCCACGGCGCAGAGCCGCAATCGAGCTGTGGATCGCCTCGCGACGATCGCCAATTTCGAGGGCGCCGGGCGCGGCTTTGAGGATCGCCGCGCGGATTGCCGCGGGATTTTCGCTGCGGGGATTGTCGTCGGTGACGACGACCCGGTCCGCGAGCTTGGCGGCGATTGCTCCCATCATGGGCCGCTTGCCAGCGTCGCGGTCGCCGCCACAACCGAATACGACGACCAGCCGGCCGCTCGCGTAGGGCCGCAACGCCTTGAGTGCCTTGGCAAGCGCGTCAGGCTTGTGGGCATAATCGATGAAGATCGGCGCGCCGCTGCGCTCGCCCACGAGTTCGAGCCGGCCTGTGGCACCCTTGAGCTGGGCGAGCGCCGCGAAAGTCTCCGACGCTTTCCCGCCGGTTGCAATGACGAGCCCCGCCGCAAGAAGAGCGTTTTCAACTTGAAACGCGCCGGGTAGCGGCAATCGGACGCGGTAATCGCGACCGGCATGTTCGAGCGAGAGCGCCTGCGCAAATCCGTCGATCTTGCTTTCGATCAGGCGAATGCCCTCGCCGCGCCTGCCGACGCTGAGCAGCCGAAGGGCGCGGCGTCCCGCTGCCGCCGCGATGACAGCGGCGCTTTCGTGATCGGCCGCGATCACGGCCGCGCCGCCGGGCTCGATCAGCTCCGTGAACAGGCGCAGCTTGGCGGCGAGGTAATCCTCCAGTGTCGGATGATAATCGAGATGATCGCGGCTGAGATTCGTAAAGCCGCCGGCCGCGATACGCACGCCGTCGAGACGGCGTTGATCGAGCCCATGCGAAGACGCTTCGAGCGCAAGGTGCGTCACGCCTTCCCCGGCGATCTGATCGAGGCAGCGGTGTAGCGCAACCGGATCCGGCGTTGTGAGCGAGCCGTAGACCTCATGCCGGGGCGAGACGAGCCCTACCGTGCCGATGCTGGCCGCCGGATGGCCTAGCGAGGTCCAGATCTGGCGCGTGAATGCCGCAACCGACGTCTTTCCGCTCGTCCCGGTGACCGCCGCGGTCACCCGCGGCTGGCGCGGAAACAATGCCGCAGCAGCCAACGCCAAAGCCCGGCGCGTGTCTTGGACCTTGACGAAAGCGATGTCTGACGGAAGCGGCGCCGACGGCGGCCGCTCGGCCATGACCGCTGCAGCGCCCGCTGCCAGCGCCTGCGGGACGAAATCGAGTCCATCGGCTTTGCCCCCCCTGACCGCGACGAATAGATCGCCCGGTCGCACCGTGCGGCTGTCGGCGCTGACGCCCGTGACCTCGAGCGCGGCGAAACGTGCGTCGCTGACGGCATCCGCAGTGAGGAGATCGGCAAGTCTCATAGTATTTGGATCGTCTACCTTTGCTGCCCCGTATCGTCCAGGCATAGCGGCGATGCGGTAGCTGGGTTCCCCGCGCGCTCCTCGGGAATTCGTAATCCGGGGCTCGCCGCTTTCGCGTCGAGGAGTGTGCCTATCTCGCGCCGGCGCTCGCCAGGATCAGCTTGTCGGAAGGTGGGAGCTCAAAGCGCGGCTCAAGTCCGAGCAAGGGGGCGATGCGGGCAATGGCGGCACCGCCGACCGGGACTGCATTCCATCCCGACGTGGTGAAGCCGTGTGTGTCGGGCGTCGCTTGCGGTTCATCGAGCATGATGAGGAGAAGGTAGCGCGGCTGGTCGGCAGGCAGGACGGCCGTGAAGGAGGTCAGGACCTTGGTCTTGGAGTATCGGCCGCCGATCACTTTATCGGAGGTGCCGGTCTTGCCGCCCACATAATACCCCTTCACATCGGCTTTGGTGGCGGTGCCTTTCTCGACGTTAAGCCGCATCAAATAGCGCATCTTCTCGCTTGTCTCTGGCTTGACGACCTGGGTGGCGAGCGCCAGCGCCTCGGCTTCGCTGCGCTTGAGGAAAGTCGGCGGAATAAGACGTCCTCCATTCATCAGCGCACTGATCGCCGCCACCGCCTGCAGCGGTGCCACCGAAAGCCCGTGCCCGAACGCGATGGTCACGGTATTGAGCTCGGCCCAGCGCTTGGGGACGAGTGGCTCGGCGCTTTCCGGCAGTTCGGTGCGCAGTCGCTCGAGCTGACCCATCTTCCGCAGGAACCATTTGTGGTGTTCGATCCCGAGGCTTAATGCCATCCGCGCGGTGCCGATATTGGAGGAATAGGTGAAGATCTCGGGAACCGTGAGTACGCGGTTTTGGGCGTGGAAATCGTGGATTGCGAACTTTCCGTATTGCAGCGGATGGCTGGCATCAAACGCGGATTTGAGGGAGACCTTGCCGGAGTCGAGCGCCATGGCGACGGTGAGCGCCTTGAACGTCGACCCCATCTCGAAAACACCAGTGGTAAGGCGGTTGATGCGGGTTGGATCGAGCGCCTCGCGTGGATTGTTCGGGTCATAGTCGGGCACCGAGACGATCGAGACGACCTCGCCCGTGCGAACATCGGTGAGGACGCCGGCGGCCGCCACGGCCTTGAATCTGGCGCGAGCGGCAATCAGCTCGTCGCGCAAGGCGTGCTGCACGCGAAGGTCGACGGCAAGCTCGACCGGCTTTTGCAGGCGATCCGTGGCGAGTCCCGCGAGATGCAAGTCGGCGAGACCTCGCGCATCGAGCCATTTCTCGATGCCGGCCGTGCCCTGATTGTCGATGTTCACGTGGCCAAGGAGATGGGAGACCTCGGCGCCGTTGGGATAGACGCGCTTGTTCTCGGGCAAGAAGCCGACCCCGGGAATTCCGAGGCGATGGATCTGTTCGCGCTGCTCCGGCGTGATCTCGCGCTTGAGCCACACAAAGCGACGCTTGGATGCAAGCCGTGCCCGCGGCTCGGCTGCGTCAATGTCCGGCATGACTGCGGTTAGCAGTTCGGAAGCCTCATCGACGTCGATGATGCGGTGCGGTTCGGCGAACAGCGACTGCGTGCGTACGTCGGTCGCCAGAATTTCGCCGTTGCGGTCAAGGATGTCAGGCCGTGCCGTCGCCACCGCATCCGGCGCGATGACGCGCCGCGATCCGTGGCCTTCTGGCGCCGTCGCGAACATCACCAGTCTCATCGCTATGACCGTATAGCCCAGCGCAAAGATGAGCACCGTGAGCGCGATCCGCGCCCGCGTCTTGGCGTCGCGATCGACGCTGCGGCCGTAGAGCAGCGAAGCCATGAGCCGCCGGCGCCACGGTTCGCGCGCAGGTGTCGGCTGATCTGCCACGGGTGCCTGCATGCCGATTTACCTTGCGTCCGCGGGCACGCTGCCGATAACGGAACGATCGAGAGCGTCGGGTTTGGAGATCGCGCTACCGATCGGGTCGGCCTCATCTACGGCAACGAGATCGGAGGGCCGCTCGGGCAGGTTATCGAGCGGATCGATTTGCCGCGCGTCCGCCGGTAGCAGCTGCAGGTGTCGACGCGCCAGATCTTGGATGCGTGCGGGATTGTCGAGCTTGGCCCATTCCGCGCGCAGCGCGGCGACCGCCTCACGCTCGCGCCTAATTTCGAGGCGAAGCTTGGCGACGCGTTGCGCCTGGCGGGTCGACTGGAACTTGATCGTGTAGACGTCGGCCGCCGCCAAAACGAGCGCCGCGATCACGCAAATGTTGAGCACACGCATCATCGCGGCTGCCCCGTTCCGAGGCGTGCCACGAGGTCGGTCAATGACGGCAAGGGAGGCTGCAAGCGCGTGGTGCGGCGCGCAGGAATTGCCGCCTCGGTACGCTCCGCCGCGCGCAGTTTGGCCGAACGCGCGCGGGGGTTAGCCCTGACCTCGGCCTCGTCCGGCACGATGGGCCGTGGGGTCAAAATCCGAAAAGTCGTGGTCGACTGCGCCGGCGCTGGACGATGGCGCGAGGGGGCACGCAGCCGACTGCGCTCCACCAGAAACGATTTCGTAATGCGATCCTCCAGCGAATGGAACGACAGCACGACCAGTCGCCCGCCCGGCTTGAGCACCCGCTCGGCGGCGGCGAGGCCGGCGGCAAGCTCGGTAAGCTCGTCATTGACGAAGATGCGCAAGGCTTGGAACGTGCGGGTCGCAGGATGGATCGTGTCCCCGCGCGCCGGTACGGCGCCGACGATGAGGTCGGCGAGGGCCCGCGTGGTCCGAATCGGGGCCGCCCGCCGCGCGACGATAATGGCGCGGGCGATACGCCGCCCATGGCGCTCTTCCCCGAAGGCCGCAACGATAGCAGTAAGCTCCCGCTCGGATGCTGAAGCCACCACGTCGGCCGCGGTGGGGCCGTCGCGGCTCATGCGCATGTCGAGCGGCCCTTCGTGACGGAAGGAGAACCCGCGCGCGGCTTCATCGAGTTGCATGGAGGAGACGCCAAGATCGAAAACGACACCGTCGATGGCGTCGTAACCGCGGTTGCGTACGACGGCCTGCAGATCAGAAAATTTACTTTCCACGAGGACGAGGCGGCCACTGGCAGAGCGCACGAGGTCGGCGCCGCGCGCGATCGCGTGCTGATCGCGGTCGATGGCGATGACGTTACAGTTCGCCGCCGCCAGAATCGCGCTGCTGTGGCCGCCGGCCCCGAAGGTGGCGTCCACGTAGAGGGCACCAGCGCGGACATCGAGGAGTTCGACCACACGGCGGCCGAGCACGGGAATGTGACGAGCCAGTCCGCCAGCGACAGCGCCCGCGCTGTCGCGGCTCGCCATCATTCCCGTGCTCCGTGCGGGCCTTCCGCCGCTACCCGGGAACCAAGCTGCCGCTTGAGCGCGCGAACCTTCTCGGTGGCCTCCGCGAGTTCCGCGCGGAAGCGGCCCGGCTCCCAGATCTGAAACTTGTGGCCCAGACCGGCACAGGTGATCTCGTCCTTGATGCCGGCGTGACCCTTGAGCGGCTCGGTGAGGATCGTCCTGCCCTCGCCGTCGATCTTGAGCACTTCGCTCGTGCCATAGAGCGCCGCTGAAAACTGCTCGCGCTCCTCCGAATAAGGCGGAAAGCGCGCGATCAGGGTCTCGATTTCCTTGAGCAACGCGTTGCCGCCCGCATCGAGGGCGGGCCGGTCGAGCGTCGGATAGCAGTAGAGGCCCTCGAAGCCGTCTCGCGCGAGCACGGCGCGGAAGGGCCCCGGGATCGAGACCCGCCCCTTGGCATCGAGCCGTAAGGTGTAGTTGGACACGAAGCGGTCCATCGCCTCCCACCCCCGCCGGTCGCGCCGACGTTGCTCCGGCGCGAGCAGCCGGCGCCCGCGCCACCCCTGCGGGGGCGGTGCTTAGGGCCGCATCGCCGCATGGGACGCTATGGGTTATCATGGGATTGCTTGGGCGTCAAATCGGTTCGGCGCGGGCGGTCACGCCCGGCCCGCGCGGATCTGCGAATATTATTAATGGGATTCCGGCTTAAGGAATGGTTGAGGGGGGCCCGCAGGCCCCTGCCACACCCCCGTCGCAGGCGAACTCGTCGCGGGCATGAAGCGCAGACACGCTCGCCGCGTTCACACGCGATCTAGCTGCGAGGATGAACTGAAGTTGAGGGGGCCGTCCGGCAGCAGCCACTTTGCCGCGCAACAGGGCCGCCCCTTGGCGAGTTCCAAATGCACGGAACACGCGCGGGCGCTCGCGAGTTGTTCCCGGACAAGGAAGGCTTCCTTTCCTTGACGGAAAAAACTCGATAGGAGGCCAGAATGTTCAAGACTCTGATGATTTCGGCCGCCGTCAGTGCGCTGATGGTTTCCGGCGCGTTCGCGCAGGCCGACCCAAAGCAGTCGGCTGCGAAACCCGAAGCCGCTCCGCATGACACCGCCAAGTTCATCGCGTCGCAGAGTACGGACCAGTGGGTTTTCTCCAAATTCAAAGGTAGCGACGTCCTCGGTCCGGACAATGCGCACATCGGCAATGTGAATGACATGCTGTTCGATAAGAACGGCAAGATCCTCGGGCTGATCGTGGGCGTGGGCGGGTTCCTCGGCATCGGCGAGAAGAATGTCGCAATCGACATGAGCGCGTTCCAGCCGGTTCCGGCCAGCACTGGCAGCAGCACGACTGGTGGCGGCAACGCCATGACCACGCGCAGTGATGATCCGACCATGACCAAGCTCAAAGTGACTTGGACAAAGGATCAGCTCAAGAACGCGCCGGACTTCCAGTATTACAAGCCCCCGGCACGCACGACCGGCGCGCCTGGCGGCTCTCCGACCACCGGAATGGCGCCGCGGCCGAGTTCGCCGCCGGCGGGGCGCTGAGTCAGTCGACCCGTTCGGGAGCGTTGAGTAGCGTATTGTAAGCGGAAGACGTCACCGCAGTACGCGGGCCGGGTCGGCGGGAAGCCGGCCCGGCCTTCGCGTTGTAGCTCGCGCACAATGCGCCGTGACTTGTCTCGGATTGCTGGTTCTGCACAATCGCCGCGTCCTTGGGGGCCAAGCGTTGTGCTCATCGTCATTCGAGCTCAGCTCCCGCAAAGATCCCGAGCCCATGGTTGCATCCGAGCTACGTCCCGAATCCTCCGTCGTCGCAGAGGTGAGGCCCTCACCAAATCACGGCGAGCGCAATGCCGCGCCGGACATGATCGTGCTGCACTACACCGGGATGCCAAACGACGAAGATGCAATCAGTCACCTCTGCAATCCGGCCAGCGAAGTGTCCGCGCATTATGTCGTGCTACAGGACGGCTATATTATTCAGCTGGTCGCAGAGGCGCGGCGCGCCTGGCATGCGGGCGCGTCATCCTGGGCCGGAGAGAGCGACATAAACTCGCGCTCGATCGGCATTGAGATTGCCAATCCCGGGCACGATCACGGCTATCCTAATTTTCCAAAGCGGCAAATTGCGGCGGTGACGGCGCTCTGCCGCAGTATTTTGACCCGCCACCGGATTGGCGCCGACCGCGTGCTCGCCCATTCCGATATCGCGCCATCGCGCAAGCGCGATCCGGGGGAGAAATTTCCCTGGAAGACGCTGGCCGATTCCGGCATCGGACTATGGGTCAAGGCCGCGCCTATTGCCCAAGCCGGGCCGGTCTTCACGCTCGGCGATGCTAACCCCGCCATCGAGGAGACGCAGGCGCTGCTGGCAAACTATGGTTACGGCGTTACGGCCTCCGGCCATCTCGATGGGGCGACGCGTGATGCCGTGGCGGCCTTCCAGCGCCATTTCCGGCCGCGGGGGGTCGACGGCAACATTGATGCCTCGACCGCTGCTACGCTGAAGGACCTGATCGCTGCCCGCGACGCCCATCCCAATGCAAGCAAGCGCGGCTCGGCGTGACCGCCGCCGCGTGTGATGCGCGGCGCGGGCTTGACGTGGGTCCGCCCGCACCCCATCCCTAATATGTCAGTCGGCTGGACGGTCGCTCGGGTCAAAGCCGAAAGGTGGCCGCGAGAGGAAAGTCCGGGCTCCATGGACGTACGGTGCCGGATAACGTCCGGCGGGTGTTAAGCCTAGGGAAAGTGCCACAGAGAACAGACCGCCGTTCGCGGCGTCCCTTTTCGGGAGGCATGAGCGGTAAGGGTGAAACGGTGCGGTAAGAGCGCACCGCGCCTGCGGCAACGCAGGCGGCAAGGCAAACCCCACCGGGAGCAAGACCGAATAGGGACGGCGCGAGGCTCGCGTCCGCGCGAGTGGAGTGAGCCTCGGGATCAACGTCCGGATCCGGCCGTCCGGGTGGGTCGCTCAAGGCGCTGGGTAACCGGCGTCGCAGAGGAATGGCCGTCACGCGAGGGTGCTTCGCCCTTGCCGACAGAACCCGGCTTACAGGCCGGCTGATGTGATCCAAGGGGGCCCGGTGGAGAACCCGCCGGGTCCCCGCCAATTTTCGGCCGATCCGGATTTCACCCGTGCCGTTCGGCGCCCACAATGCGCGTGGCATAGTGCGTCACCTTTTCCCACGTGGAGGTGCCGCATGGAGCCGCTACCAAAAGGCGCGAACTTCGTTCGCGCCAAGATTCTTTGGGAGATCGGTCTGCACCTCGCGGGCAACCCGGCGACACCCTATGGCGGCAATCGCGATATGGTCATCACCGTCGGCAGCGGCTCCGCCGCCGCGTTCCGACCTTGGCTGAGACTTGCCACGGGTTCCGCCATACTCGCCGAGCAGGTTGCCAAGGGAGACGGGGTCGAGCTCGCCGTTGTCAATCCCTCGGCGTTGCTCACGCAGGCCTATCGCGGCGTCGGCTTGTTCAGCACGCCGCTGCCCCTGCGCATCGTCGCCGTCTATCCGAGCTGGGACCGCTTTGTGTTCATGGTCCACCCGCGAACGGGGATCCGCTCGCTCGCAGACATCAAGGCCAAACGATATCCGCTGCGCGTCTCGGTCCGTGAGGATCCCACTCACTCCACTCTCGTGCTGATCGACCAGGCGTTTGCGCTCCACGGCTTCGCGCTCAAGGATCTCGAATCCTGGGGCGGGCGCCTCGTTCTCTGCGGCGGTCCGTCCGACGCTCGCCGCCTGGCGCCGCTAGCGCGCAGGGAACTCGACGCGGTGTTCGACGAGGGCATCAAGGTCTGGCTCGATGAGGCCCTGGCGGCGGGCCTCTCCCCGATCGAACTCGAACCGACTGAGTTCGCCGCCATGGCACGGCTCGGGTGGCGCAAGGTCTCGCTGCCGAAAGCGCGCTTTCCCGGCTTGGCTCGCGACGTCGAGACGCTCGATTTCAGTGGTTGGCCGATTTACGCCAACGCATCGCTTGCCGAGCAGGTTGCCTACGATATCTGTGGCGCGCTTGCCGCCCGGGAAGCCGAGATCTCATGGGAGAAGGGGACGGATGGCAGCGCTTTGCACATGGGACGGGAGAGCGACAGCACGCCGATGGATGTGCCACTTCACCCGGGGGCTGAGCGTTGGTATCGAGAGCACGGGCGAAAGGGTTGAGCGACGCGAGCCTCCAGACGCACACGTACCTGCGTTACTCCGGCGTGATATTGGCCTCGCGAATGACACGGCCGTAATGGTCGAACTGCCGGCGAGGGAGTGCGCCAAAATCCGCGCCGCACATTCCCACCGCCGCGAAGCCTTGGGCATCGAGCTTGGCCTTGACCTCGGGTGCCCGCAACGCTTCGGTAAACCACTTGGCCAATTGTTTGAGCGCCTCCTTTTGCGCTTTTGCCGGTGCAAAGAGCCCCCACCACAAGTCCACTTCGTAGTCGGGGTAGCCGGATTCCGCGACCGTCGGCAGATCTGGGAGCGGCTCGATCCGCGTTCGCGAAGTCGTAGCCAATGCGCGCAGCGTTCCTGCCTTGATATGACCAGCCAAAGGCGCGTATTCCGCGAACACCGAGATAACATGTCCTCCTAAGAGCGCATTAATTGCGGGTGCGCCGCCGGCATACGGAACATAGGCCATATTGATGTTGGCGGCGCGCCGGAGCATCTCGAATCCGATGTGCTGCGCAGTACCGGGTCCGACACTCGCCAGCGTCACTTCGCCCGGCCTCGCTCGCGCGCCATCGATCAACTCGGAGAGCGTCCGGTAAGGCGAGGTGCTGTTGACAACGATCACGCCTGGCGAGCTGACAAGATAACAAAGCCAGTCAAAGCTACTCAGCGGATCGAAATTCACCTTTCGCAGATGGGTTGATGAGAATGTACGGTGCATTGATTAGGAGTGTGCCGCCGTCGGGCGCCGCGCGTGCGACCGACTCCGTTCCGATGATCGTCCCCGCACCCGGGCGGTTTTCAGTGACGATCGCCACGCCATGCGCGCGTCCGACCTGCTCGGCCAGCAGCCGCGCCACGATGTCTCCGGCCCCGCCGGGGAGCGGCACGACGATTTTGATGCTGTGCGTGGCCTGCGCCGCCGCCTGATGGCTCACCGGCCCAAACAGGAGCGTCGCCGCCAGGCTAAACCCAGCGAGGAGCAGGCCGCGAACGTTGCGGGCGATCAGGAGCCGTAGAATGTAGAATATTGTTGCCGATGCTTCGCATCCTAGGATCTCGGCGTCGAAGGCCGGGAGGCCCGGTGGAGCGCATCCTCCGCTGGGCGAGCGGGGAAAGCACGTAGCAAGGCAATGTTTTGACGGCCTCAGCGGCAGAAGAAAAAAAATACATATTTTTCCTCTGTGTTATGCGGCAAGCCGCGCACGGCCCGCCGCCGGCACGCCTGGAACCTATGTCCTGCCTGAGATAGTCGCGGCGTTCCAGCAAGTTCACCCCGGCGTCCGCATGCAATTCGAGTTTGCGACCTCCGCGCAAGTCGTCAACGCTGTGCGCTCGCATCGGGCCGAAGTCGGCGTCAGCGGCGGCTTCGTGGCAGCTCCCGAGATCGAAGCAGAGCCCTTGATCGAGGACGAGATCGGGATCGTGGGCCCGCCGCACTTCGCGGGCCGCAAACTATCGCGCGACGACATCGAGGCGCTGACCTGGATCTCGCGCGAGGAGGGCTCGGCGACGCGGGCGATTGCTGACGATGCGCTTGCCGACCTCGGCATCGTGCCGAAGCGGCGCCTCGCTTTGCCCGCATGGGAGGCGATCAAGATTGCAGTGCGGCGCGGCCATGGCATTGCCGCGTTCAGCCGGCTTGCGCTAAGCGAAGAGCTGACCGCCGGCACACTCGTTGTTATCCCATTCGTACCTTGGAGGGTTCGCAGAACATTCTCGATCGTTCGCATCCGCGACGGGGCGCTCACGCCGCCAGCGCAACAGTTTCTTGCAATGCTACGCGTGCGATGCCGCGCGCTATCCCCGCGGCAGCGCAACCCGGGGCGCATGACCGCTTCGCGCAAAAGCTAAAAGGCTCGGAATCCACGAATGTTTTCGGATCCGCGCCCAAGGCGGATCTTTGTTCCGTACGCCCCGGCCGCGCCGGCGCCCGGGGGGGCGGGCATCCCCCGCAACCTGGCGAGACGCTTCGCCTCGCGCGAGCGCGCCCGTATAAAGCAGCGAGTAGGTCAGGCGCACAGCGATGCAACCGAACGGCGGTTGGGATTTCTGGGTCGATCGGGGAGGCACGTTTACCGATGTGATTGGGTGCCGTCCCGACGGCACGCTCGTTGCGCACAAGCTGCTTTCTGACAATCCCGAGGCCTATGGCGACGCGGCCGTCCAAGGCATTCGCAAATTTCTTGGCGTCAAGCCCGGTGAGCCGATTCCTCGGGGCATGATCGCCTCCGTGAAAATGGGCACGACCGTTGCGACCAACGCGCTGCTCGAGCGCAAGGGCGAGCGGACGCTCCTCCTCATCACCAAGGGTTTCCGCGACGCCCTCAAGATCGGCTATCAGGCGCGGCCTAAGATTTTTGCCCGCCACATCATCAAGCCGGAAATGATCTACGAGCGCGTCGTCGAGGTGGACGAACGCGTGCGCGCCGGCGGCACGGTGGAGCGCGAACCGGATCTCACCACGGTGCGGGCGGAGCTTGCGGACGCGCTCGCCGCCGGCATCCGTGCGGTCGCGATCGTGTTCATGCATGCCTACCGCTATGCCGAGCACGAGCGGCACGTCGCCGCCATCGCCCGTGAGATCGGCTTTCCGCAGGTGTCCGTCAGCCACGAGGTGTCGCCGCTGATCAAGCTCGTGGGGCGTGGCGACACCACGATCGTCGACGCCTATCTCTCACCGATCTTGCGGCGATACGTGGCGCAAGTGGCCCGCGACATGGGCACTTCCATTGCCGCCGATCGCGACAGCCCGCGGCTCATGTTCATGATGTCGTCCGGCGGCCTCACCGCGGCGGAATTGTTTCAAGGGAAGGACGCGATTCTGTCGGGACCCGCGGCAGGGGTAGTCGGCATGGCGGAGACCGGACGCGTGGCTGGCTTCTCGCATCTCATCGGCTTCGACATGGGGGGTACCTCGACCGACGTCTCGCATTTCGACGGCGAATACGAACGCGCATTCGAAACCGAGGTCGCCGGTGTGCGCATGCGCGCGCCGATGATGTTGATCCATACGGTAGCGGCGGGTGGCGGCTCGATCTTGCACTTCGATGGAGCCCGCTTCCGGGTCGGACCCGATAGTGCCGGCGCCAATCCAGGGCCGAAATGTTACCGGCGCGGCGGTCCGCTCGCGCTCACCGATGCCAACGTCATGGTCGGCAAACTGATGCCGGAGTTCTTTCCGAAGATCTTCGGCGCGCAGCAGAACCTGCCCCTCGACGCCGATGCGGTGCGCGAGGCGTTTGGCGAGCTCGCCGGCGAGATCGGCGATGGCCGCTCCGCCGAAGACGTTGCCGACGGCTTCATCAAGATTGCAGTCGAGAACATGGCGAACGCGATCAAGAAGATCTCGGTTCAGCGCGGCTACGACGTCACGCGCTACGCGCTCAACTGCTTCGGCGGCGCCGGCGGGCAACATGCCTGTCTCGTCGCCGATGCGCTGGGCATGACGAAGGTACTGATTCATCCGTTCTCCTCACTTCTTTCCGCCTATGGCATGGGACTCGCCGACATCCGCGCCACGCGCCAGCAAGCGATCGAGGAGCCATTCGGAGAGGGCGCGCTCGCATCGATCGAACGCATCGGCGGCCGATTGGGGGACGAAGCACGACGCGAAGTGATCGAGCAGGGCGTGGGGGCCGATGCCGTCGAAGTGCTCATCCGCGCGCATGTGCGTTATGCCGGAACCGATACCGCGCTGGTGGTGCCGGCGTTCTCAGCGTCTCGCCCAGGCGCGAGCACGCCGCAAACGCGGCCGACTCTCGCCGCCATGAAATCGACTTTCGAGGCCGCGCATAAAGCGCGGTTCGGGTTCATCGATGAGACCAAGGAACTGGTGGTGGAGGCGGTTTCGATCGAGGCGATTGGTGGCGGCGCAAAGTTCAAAGAGCCGGTAATCGCGACCACGCGCGCGCCACTCCCCTCCCCGACGCGACGGACCCAATTTTATTCGCACGGCCACTGGCACGAGGCCGCCGTCTTCACGCGAGATCAGCTTTCGCCTGGCCAGGCTGCAGCCGGTGCCGCCATCATCATCGAGCCGCATCAGACCATCGTGGTCGAGGACGGCTGGCGCGCCACCATCAGCGCCAAAAACCACCTCGTGCTCGATCGCGTCGTGCCGCTTAAGCGACAAAGTGCGGTCGGTACCGCGGCCGATCCAGTGATGCTCGAAGTATTCAACAATCTCTTCATGTCGATTGCAGAGCAAATGGGTGTGTCACTGCAAAACACGGCCTATTCCGTCAACATCAAGGAGCGGCTCGATTTCTCCTGCGCGGTATTCGACGCCGATGCGACCCTGGTCGCGAACGCACCGCATATGCCGGTGCATCTCGGCTCGATGGACCGCGCCGTCGAAACTATCATCCGTGAGAACAAGAATAAGATCGCGCCTGGCGACGTGTACGCCATCAACGCGCCCTACAACGGCGGCACGCATCTTCCGGATATCACGGTGTGCACCCCCGTCTTCGACGTGGCCGGCCGCGAGCTCCTGTTCTGGGTCGCCTCGCGCGGGCACCATGCCGATGTCGGCGGCATTTCCCCTGGGTCAATGTCACCCAACGCGACAACTATCGAGGAAGAAGGCGTCTACATCGACAATTTCAAGCCGGTCGACCGCGGCCGGTTTCGCGAGCAGGCGCTCTACGACCTTCTCACCGGTGCGAAATATCCGGCCCGCAATCCGCTGCAGAACGTCAATGACATCAAGGCGCAGATCGCGGCGAACGAGAAGGGGGTGCAGGAGCTGCACAAGATGGTCGCGTACTTCACGCTGCCGGTGGTGAAGGCCTACATGCAGCACGTGCAGGACAACGCGGCCGAGAGCGTTCGCCGCGTCATCGATCGCATTCACGACGCCGCATTCGAGTACGAGATGGACCAGGGCACGTGGATCAAGGTCAAGATCCGCGTCGACAAGGACAAGCGCGAAGCCACGGTGGATTTCACCGGCACGTCGCCGCAGCAGAACAGCAATTTCAACGCGCCCGAGCCGGTGACGCGCGCGGCCGTGCTTTACGTCTTTCGCGTCATGGTCGACGACGAGATTCCGATGAACGGCGGGTGCCTGCGGCCGATCAACATCATCATTCCGAAACAATCGATGCTGTCGCCGGCCTATCCGGCGGCGGTCGTCGCCGGAAATGTGGAAACGTCCCAGGCTGTGACCAACTGCCTGTTCGGCGCACTCGGCGCCCTCGCGGCCGCACAGGGGACTATGAACAATTTGAATTTTGGCAATGCCAAGTACCAGTACTACGAGACGATATGTTCCGGCTCACCGGCAGGCCCCGGCTTTCCGGGCACTGATGCCGTGCACACGCACATGACCAACACGCGATTGACCGATCCGGAGGTGCTCGAGTTTCGCTATCCGGTCGTGCTCGAGGATTTCCACATCCGCAAAGGTTCGGGCGGGCACGGCCGCTGGAATGCGGGCGACGGCGTGCGCCGCACTATTCGTTTTCTGGAAAAGATGGATTGCACCATTCTGTCGGGCCACCGTCGCGTGCGTCCGTTCGGCCTTGCCGGCGGCGAGGCCGGCGAGATTGGCGAGAACGCTGTACGGCGCAAGGACGGCCACGTGGAGAAGCTCAAGGGGTCCGATGCCACCGTGATCGATGCCGGCGAGGCGATCATCATCCAGCCGCCGACCGCGGGAGCGTATGGGAAGCCGCAGCACCGGCCAACGAGCGGCTAGGAACGAAATGGCCGGGACAAGCCCGGCCATTACGTCGGCAGCAACTCTGCGAGTTCGGCGTTACGACTGCTGGATCGCCGACACCAGCCAATGCCCGCCGCGCACGCGCATGAAGGTCCAGATTTCGGTGGCTTCATCAGGTCCACCTTGCAAGACGCGGCCGCTATCGCGATCCACCATCTCGTCGTTGAGCGAGTAACGCATCGCGACGGTCGCATAGTCGATGTCGCCCTCGCGCCAAGCCTCGGCGAGATCGCCTTGCAGCAGCTTGACGTTGGAGACGCGATTGACGACGCCCTTGCTCGCATTGGCGGCGAGATCCTCCGAGAAATAGGAAAGGATTTCGGGCGTCGCGAGGCGGCGCAACCGGGCGAGGTCTTCCGCGCTATACGCGCTCTGCACCTCGCCGAGGATCTTCTCGAAGGAATTGAAGTCCTCGGGAGTGAGCCCAACCTCATCGGTGCCGGATGCGCGCGGGGTCTGCGCAGACGCGCTACCGCCGCCGCCACCGAATCCCATCAGCGGACGGGAGGCACCGGACGCGTAATCGCGCAGCGCCGGACCGCTGGCGAGCGCGAGCTGGCTGCGGCGCTGCCACCACGTCCACAATAGATAGCCGACGATCACGACGAGGCCGATCTGCAGCATCAATCCGAGCATCGAGGCGAAACCCCCGAGCCCGCCCAAGAAACCGTGACCGAACAGCATGCCGAGCAAGCCGGCGCCGAGGAAGCCGGCGAACAGGCCACCGAGAAATCCCGGCCGATTGAGGAAGCCGCCCACGGGCGAGGATACGGGCGGGCGCTGTGCAAACGCGCCACCCGGCTGGCTGGGCTGCGTCATGCTGCGTTCAATGGGCCGCGCGCTTGGCGATGTCGCCGTCGATGGGGGCGCGGAGAAGGTCTGCGAGCCGCGGCTGCCGAAGCTCCCGCCGCGCCCAGCCCGGGCATCGGCATCGGTTACGGCAAACGCCAGCACCGCCAGCAGTGCGCAAAGCGCAAGCAGCGGACGAGCGGCAAAAAGGGACATGACATCCTCCCAGGACACCTGTTTCTCAGGACAATATTGTTATCCCACCGCGCCATTGTAAGAGGTGCCGCATGGTGTCGCAGACGCGGTCTAAAGCTTTGGCATTCCAGGTCCCGAGCGCACCGAGGAAGCCCGGAATCCATGATCACAGGCTGTCGTTATGCCTCCCGGCTTTGCCGGCCGCGAAATGACGTGAGTGGCCTAACGAGGAAAGAGGCCGCCTGCCTCAGTCGTCCTCGCCGTCCTCGCCCGGCTGAGCCACCGGCACCGCGCGCGCGCGTCGCTCCTCGAACCAACGCGGCGACGCCGTCCGACGCGCTGAGAGCGAACCGGTAATGCCGGGATCGCGCTTGACGGCGTAACGCGCCGCGCGCGCGGCAGCCTCTTCGCCTGACATGGCGTGCGGGTTGCAGGCGCGATGGCCGTCGCGCCTGCGCATCAAATCGACGTGGATATGATCGTAATGATAGGCGTTCGAACCTGGCGCCAGCACGGTGGCGAATTGATCGCAAGCCGCCGCCTGCACGTCGCGCAGAAATCCCTGCTCCTCGGGCAAACCATGCCAGCCATTCTTGACGTTGATCTTGCGTCCGTCGGCAAGCGTGAACGAGGCGATGTCGAGCGCATTGCCGAAGGCATGCTCGGAAATGCTCGCGCGCGGATTGCCGTTCATGCCGCGACAGGAATAGGCGGAAATCTGCCTGATCTCAGCAACCGGTGAACCGAACCAGCGCATCGCCGCCGGTTGCACGGCGCCGCTGATCCAGCGCTCGAGCTCGGACACCATCGGGCAGGCGAGTGTCGCCGGCGGGCTCAGGGCGACGGGCGTGAACGATTGTGTGCCGCCGCGCGAGGGTCCCAGCGGCGCAATGGTCTCGCGCGCGGAGGATGCCGCGGGGGGCTCGCGTAGCGGATCGCGGCTGATGCCGCTCGAGCCGCGCCCCGTCGCCGGTGCATCAATCAGCGGCCGGCGGTCGTAGGGCTCGGGCGAAAAATCCTCGCGCGGCGAACCGACCGGCGCCGGAGATGAATATCTTGGAGGAGCCGGAGCAGGTGCAACACCATAGGGCCTGCGAAAATCGTACGGTTCCGCTGCGGCACTCGGCCCCTCGGTCATACCGGGAGGGCTAAGCGAGATAGGTTGATCGGTAGCGCCCTCACGAGGCAGCGCCTGCGGCGAGCGCAACTGGTAATCCGGCAGCACGCGCGATTGATACGAGGGCTCTGCCGGCGTGCCGGCCGGCCTGATCGGCCAACGTGGCGTGGCGCGTGGAATGTCACCGGGCGGCCGCAGATCGTCCATGTAACCGAGCGGCGCGCTCTCGCCCAACATTGATACCTTGAGCGGAAAATCAGCGCCGCACACGCCGGGCCCGCGGATCGGCTGCATGCGCGTGATGCCGGCGCCCTCTTTGACCATGCCGGAACCAAGGCATTGCACCTCGGCATCGTGGCGCCACGGCTCGCGTTCGGCAAAGAACATGCTGCCGCTGCAACCCGCCAACACGCCGAGAACGCCAAGGACGATGGAGCCTACAAGATACCGACGCACTCCCCACGCCATGCGAGCAGGATGCGATGGTTTCTGTTAACTTTTCTTCAAAGATTGCCGCGCGGCCATCGGAGCACTCCTGTACGCGTCACGCTATGGTTAAGCACTGACGTTGAGCGCGTTGCTGCTGCTGGATTGCTGGCCGTGCAGGCTTTCGGCGCGCGTGCGCTTTCGCAACTGCGTTCGGCGCGGCGGCACGTGCGGTGCTTAATGCCGACGATCTCCGCCGCCGCCCTAACCCCATGGTCAGCCACGTGTTATCCCACGCGATCGGCGGAGCGAGTGAGTTCTGCGCAGGCCAAATATGAGCGGCGGGAGGGCCCTCATGTCTGTCATCCAAAATGCCGGGACGCGCCGGTTCGCATCGCGATATTAGAGTCTTGGCATGCTCAAGCAGATCGGCACGCATTCGCTTTCGGCGGCGCAATATATTTGTCATTAGGACGACGTCACCGCTCTGCTACATTGCAGTCTCAAAAAAATGAGGTCGGAGGACGCGACGTGGACCTTGCTTTAAAGCTCAACGTGTTGGCCGTGCTCGCAGTGTTTGCGTTCGTCGGCGCAATCCTCTTAGGCGCGCTTTGAGTTCGAGTATCTTGCGGGCATTGCCGCATTTCGACACCGTTTTTCTTACACCGGAGAGCGCAACTTCTCCGGTGTTTTGTATCTTGATGAGCGCTACACGACCTTTCGCGCTTAAAGGGGAATTGAATTAGCTCAATGTGCGTCATGGCCGGGCAGAAGCGCGTCAAAGACGCGCGTAAACGCGCTGGCGGCCATCCACGTCTTCACTCAAGCCGCCGGGCTGCGATAAAGCGTGGATGCCCCGCGACAAGCGCGGGCATGACGAGCCACGTCGCTACTCCGCCGCAGTGCGCGCCACAATCAGCGGGTCGTAATTGAGCACCGGCGCGAGCCATTTTTCGGCTTCGGCCACAGTCCATCCCTTGCGGCCGGCATAGTCTTCGACCTGATCGCGCTCGATCTTGCCGACGCCGAAATAATGGCTTTCCGGATGGCTGAAATAGAGCCCGCAGACGGAAGCGCCAGGCCACATGGCAAAGCTTTCGGTCAGCTTGACCCCGATCCGCCGTTCGCCCTCGAGCAGGGCAAACAATATCGCCTTCTCGCTGTGGTCGGGCTGCGCGGGATAGCCAGGCGCGGGACGGATGCCACGATATTTTTCTCCGATCAGCTCCGCATTCGTGAACGCTTCGTCCGGCGCGTAGCCCCAGAATTCGCGGCGCACGCGCTGGTGCAGCCGCTCGGCGAATGCTTCGGCCAGTCGATCGGCAAGCGCCTTGATCATGATCGCGGAATAATCGTCGTTGGCGCCCTTGAACCGCTCTGCCAGCTCGTCCTCGCCGATGCCGGCCGTGACCAGGAATGCACCGACGTAGTCGGCAAGCCCGCTCGTGCGCGGCGCCACAAAGTCGGCGAGCGCGATGTTGGCGCGCCCCTCGCGGCGTGCGAGCTGCTGACGCAGCGTGTGCAGCACCGCGAACGGGCGAGCGCGCGACTCATCGCCGTAAACGAGAATATCGTCGCCGTCGGAATTGGCCGGCCAGAATCCGAAAAGTGCGCTCGCGGAGAGCCACCGCTCGGAAGCAATGCGCCCGAGCATCGCCTGGGCGTCGTCGAACAAGCTGCGCGCGGCCGGACCATATTTGGCGTCGTCGAAGATGGCGGGAAACTTGCCGGCCAGCTCCCAGGTGGCGAAGAACGGCGACCAGTCGATGTAATGGGGAAGTTCCTCGACCGAATAATCATCGAGTATCCGCGATCCGATAAAGCTCGGCCGTGGCGGCAGATAATTTCCCGACCAATTGAGTTTCAACGCGTTCGCGCGTGCGTCTTCCAGCGAGAGCCGCTGCTTGGCGGCCTCCCCCCGTGCATGCGCCGCGGCGATCCGGGCATATTCCTGGCGGATGTCGGCGAGATAAGCGGGCCGCGCGTCACGCGACATCAGATTGGCCGCGACGCCGACGGCTCGGCTCGCGTCGGTGACGTAGACCGTCTGCCCGCGCCGGTAATTCGGGTGGATTTTCACCGCGGTGTGCACGCGGCTCGTAGTGGCGCCGCCGATCAACAGCGGTAAATCGAAGCCCTGCCGCTCCATCTCGGCCGCGACAAGGCACATCTCGTCGAGCGAGGGCGTGATGAGGCCGGAGAGGCCGATGATGTCAGCCTCCTCCTTCTGCGCCGTCTCCAGGATTTTCGCCGCCGGCACCATGACACCGAGATCGACGACGTCGTAATTGTTGCACTGGAGTACGACGCCGACGATGTTCTTGCCGATGTCGTGCACGTCGCCCTTGACCGTCGCCATGACGATCTTGCCGTTGGCGCTTTTCTTGTCCAACCCCTTCTCTTTTTTCTCCTGCTCCATGAATGGCATGAGGTAGGCGACAGCCTGCTTCATCACGCGCGCCGACTTCACCACCTGCGGCAGGAACATGCGTCCGGAGCCGAACAGGTCGCCGACCACGTTCATGCCGTCCATCAGCGGCCCTTCGATCACGTGCAGCGGACGCTCGGCTTTCTTCCGCGCCTCCTCGACATCGGCCTCGATGAAATCGGTGATGCCGTGCACGAGCGCATGGGACAATCGCTCCTCGACCGATCGCTCGCGCCAGGCGAGATCGGCTTCCTTTCTCTCCTTGCCGTGGCCGCGATAGCGTTGGGCGAGTGCGAGCAACCGCTCGGCGGCTTCGGCGCCGCGGTTGAGCACGACGTCCTCGCAAGCCGTGCGCAGCTCCGGCTCGAGATCGTCATAGACCGCGATCTGCCCGGCATTCACGATCCCCATGTCCATGCCGGCCTTGATGGCGTGATAGAGGAATACTGAGTGCATGGCCTCGCGCACGGGCTCGTTGCCGCGGAACGAGAACGACAGGTTCGACACGCCGCCTGAGATGTGAGCGCGCGGCAAGTTCGCGCGGATCCAGCGCGCGGCCTCGATGAAAGCGACGCCGTAACCGTTGTGCTCCTCCATGCCGGTCGCGATGGCGAAAATGTTGGGGTCGAAGATGATGTCCTCGGGCGGAAAGCCGACCTGGTCGACCAGGATGTCGTAGGCGCGCTTGGCGATAGCGCATTTGCGCTCCAACGTGTCGGCCTGCCCCGTTTCGTCGAAGGCCATCACCACGACCGCGGCGCCGTACCGGCGCACGGTCTTGGCGTGTGCAACGAACGCTGCCTCGCCCTCTTTCAGCGAGATCGAGTTCACCACCGGCTTGCCTTGCAGGCACTTGAGTCCGGCTTCGATCACCGAGAATTTCGATGAGTCCACCATTACCGGGATGCGGGCGATGTCGGGCTCGGCGGCGATCAGGTTGAGGAAGATGGTCATTGCCTTTTCGGAATCGAGCAGGCCCTCGTCCATGTTGACGTCGATGATTTGCGCGCCGTTCTCGACCTGGTCGCGGGCAATCGCCAGCGCCGCGGCGTAGTCTCCCGCGGTGATCAGCGTGCGGAACTTGGCCGAGCCCGTGACATTGGTGCGCTCCCCGACATTGACGAAGGGAATTTCGGGCGTCAGCGCGAAAGCCTCGAGACCGGACAGTCGCAGCAGCGGCGGCGCTTCGAAAACGCGTCGCGGCGACTTGCCCTCGACCGCGCGCACGATCTCATGGATGTGCTCGGGCGTGGTGCCGCAGCAGCCGCCGACCACGTTGACCAAGCCGGCATCGGCAAATTCGCCGAGCAGCGCGGCCATGGAGCAGGGGCTTTCGTCGTAGTGGCCGAACTCGTTGGGCAGACCGGCATTGGGATAAGCGCACACGAAGGTGTCGGCGATGCGCGCGATCTCGGCAATATGCGCGCGCATCTCGCGGGCGCCGAGCGCGCAGTTGAGCCCGATCGAGAACGGCGCGGCATGGCGTACCGAATTCCAGAATGCCGCTGGCGTCTGGCCTGAGAGCAGACGCCCCGAGCGATCCGTGATCGTGCCGGAAATCATCACTGGCACGCGGACGCCCATGAGCTCGGTGACGTCGGCGACCGCCGCGATTGCCGCCTTGGCATTGAGCGTGTCGAAGATGGTCTCGATCAGCAGGAGGTCGGCGCCGCCTTCGATCAATCCCTTGACCTGCTCGGCATAGGCGCCGCACAACTCGTCGAAGGTCACGGCCCGGAAACCGGGGTTGGCGACATCCGGTGAAATTGAAGCGGTGCGATTGGTCGGGCCGATGGCGCCGGCGACGAAGCGCGGCCGACCGTCCTCGCTTTGCGCGAGATCGGCGGCGGCGCGGGCAAGCTTGGCGCCTTCCAGATTGAGCTCGTAGGCGATGCCAGCCATGCCGTAATCGGCTTGCGCAATACGCGTCGAGGAGAAGGTGTTGGTCGAGACGATGTCGGCGCCGGCACGGAAGTAAGCGAGATGAATCTCGCGGATCTTCGCGGGTTGGCTGAGAATGAGGAGATCGTTATTCCCGCGCACCTCGCGGTTCCACGCATCGAACCGCGCGCCGCGATAGCCTTCCTCGTCGAGGCCGAGGGCCTGGATCATGGTGCCCATGGCGCCGTCGAGGACGAGGACGCGCTCGGCCGCGAGGCGGCGCAGCGTCGATTCGGCGGGCGATGCTGGCGTTAGAATGGGCATGGCTCAGGCGCGCTCCTTCTCCACAATGGGAAGAGGAGGTGCATCCTGTTGCTGGCTCGGCCGCAGGCCGAGCAAGTGACAGACCGCGTAGACCAGATCGGCGCGGTTCATGGTGTAGAAGTGAAAATCGGTGACGCCGCGATCGACGAGATCGAGCACTTGCTCGGCCGCGACGGCGGCGGCGATGAGCTTGCGCGTCGCGGCATCGTCTTCCAGACCATCGAACCGCTTGGCGAGCCAGTCGGGCACCGAAGCGCCGCAGCGGGCGGCGAACGCCTTGGTTTGCTTGAAATTCTGTACCGGCAGAATGCCGGGCACGACCGGGACGTCGATGCCGCGGGCGCGCACACGGTCGAGATAGCGGAAAAAGAGGTCGTTCTCGAAAAAGAATTGGGTGATCGCGCGCGCCGCGCCAGCATCCACCTTGGCCGCCAACATGTCGAGGTCGGCTTCGACTGTCGGGCTATCCGGATGTTTTTCCGGATAAGCCGAGACCGACACCTCGACGTCGGAGAGACGCTTGATGCCGGCCACGAGATCGGCGGCGTTGCGATAACCGCCGGGATGCGGCGCATAGCGCTCGCCGACCCCGCCGAGCGGGTCCCCGCGCAGCGCCACGATGTGGCGCACGCCGGCTGCGCAATAATTGCGGATCACGGCGTCGATCTCCTCGCGCGTGGCGGCGACGCAGGTCAGATGCGCCGCAGGGAAAAGCGCGGTCTCGGCCAGAATCCGTTTGACGGTCGAATGCGTGCGCTCGCGCGTCGAGCCGCCCGCGCCGTAGGTGACCGAGACGAAATTGGGCTGCAGCGGCGCAAGCCGCGTGATCGACTCCCACAGCGTCTTTTCCATCTCCTCGGTCTTGGGCGGAAAGAACTCGAACGAGACACGGATATGTCGCGGCTCGCCGTCGCCGTGCGGTCGTACGAAGCGGCTGGCGCGGGGTTCTGAGAACATCACGCCACCTCCAGCGCGGGCGCCGCGAGCGCGAGGCGCGGATCGCGCCCGAGCCAGAGCGAGACGGCGATCTTACCTTCGGAAGCGGGCTCCGGAGGAAGGCTCTGCTGCAGCAAGACCGTAAGCCCGGCGGCTTTCATCCACTGCGTCACGCTCTCCGGCGAAAAGCCGAGGCGTCGATGGGCGTGCTCGTCGCGAAGAAATTCGAGATCGTGCGGGGCGAAATCGACGACGAGCAAGCGGCCGCCCGGTCGCAGCACCCGCGCCGCCTCTTCTATCGCGCGCGCGCCGTCCTCGAGGAAGTGCAGGACCTGGTGGATGACGACGGCATCGAAACTGTCCTTGGGCAATGCGAGATCGTAGATATCGCCCTGACGCACGCTGCAATGCCGCAGCCCGGCGCGATCAAGCCGCGCGCGCGCGAGCGAGAGCATGTCGAGGGACAGATCAAGCCCGAGACCACGCTCGATCTGTGGCGCAAGCAGTTCGAGTATGCGCCCCGTCCCGGTGCCGAGATCGAGGAGTGCGCGCACGGGAGCGTCGGCGAGCGCGCCGATGATGGCCGCCTCCACGGCCTCGTCGGCGACATGCAGTTTGCGGATGCGGTCCCACTCGGCCGCGTGCTGGCGGAAATAGTTTTGCGCGGCCTGCGCCCGTTGCGCCCGCACCGCGGCGAGGCGCTCGCGATCGCGCGAGAGCGTCACGTCCTCGGGATCGAGGTGGGCGATGAGCTCGCGGGCAAGCTTGGCGGCATCCCCACGGTCGCCCAGGCGGAAGAACGCCCATGACCCTTCGCGAAAGCGTTCGACCAATCCCGCCTCGGCGAGAAGCCGCAGATGGCGGGAAATGCGCGGCTGGGATTGGCGCAGGATGGCGGTGAGATCGGAAACCGTCAGCTCGGCCTCGGCCAACAGCGCGAGGATGCGCAGCCGCGTGGCCTCGGCGGCGGCCTTGAGCGCCTCGTAGATGGTGTCGAACGGCAGGTGGGCACGGGTGGGCATGACGTGCGGTGGGCAGGGTGGGACGAAGCTTGGCTGGCGTATAAAGATATCTCTATAGGTTTAAATGGTCTTGGCAAGACCCAAAATGCGGGCCTGTTCGGTTCCGGACTTGACACCGCTTACGGCCCGACCCGACTTGCGATCGTTGGGAGCCGACCCGGCCCTGGGGCGCCATCAATTGGGTTTCACAGGAGGAATCCGTCTATGGCCGAGGACCCCCTGGGCATCCGTGACGGCGAGATCGCGGTCGAGCTGCCGCAGAACTTCGACGCCTCGCTCTATTTCATCGGCCGCATCCGCACACCTTGGACGCGGCGCGAGGACTGCCCGAAAAATGCCCGTGAATCCGACGCGGTCTGCACCATCCTCGTCGATGAACGCTGGGCCGAGGCGCTCACCGGTGTCGAGACCTGCAGCCACCTTGTGCTGCTTTATTGGATGAGCCGCTCGCGGCGCGATTTGGTGCTGCAGGTGCCGCGGCACTACGGCGTCGGGCGCGGCACGTTTGCGCTGAGATCGCCGGCGAGGCCCAATCCGATCGCCATAAGCGTTCCGCGATTGCTGCGCGTCGAGGGCACGAGGCTCTCGGTCGTCGGGCTCGACTGCCTCGACGACACGCCGCTTCTGGATATCAAGCCCTATTTTGCGTCGACCGACGCCGTCACCGACGCGGTGGTCGGCTGGCACGCGGCGAAACGATGAGCCCATCCCCGAATTGGGCGACAGTATCATGACGCCGTTGGGCCGGTGACGGCCTTTTTCGGCTGGCGTCAACACGGGGTTGTTACCGCGACGCGGTAGGCTCAAAAGAATCAAAGATTCCAATTTGATCCGGGCGCGGTAACCAATTCGCAGGATTAATTCTGCGCAAGCTTTTTGAACCCCGCCACCCCCCCGCTCCGACCAACGGACGTCAAAGGGGGACGTGTCATGTACAATTTTACCCGCCTGAAGACCGTCGCCGCGGTCGCGGCCCTTCTTGTCGCGAGCGCGACCACGGCGGCTTCCGCCAATCCGTTCAACCCATTCGAGGCGCTGTTCGGCCCGCGGCGCCCGCCGGTGACCGCGCCCGCTTACGCCAATCCGCAGGACGATGCGAGCGAGCTGCGCAGCGATCTCCAGCGCCAGATCGTCAACTACCGTAGCAGCGAGGCGCCCGGCACCATCATCATCGATACGCCCAACACTTACCTTTACCTGGTGCTGCCCGGCGGCAAGGCCATGCGCTACGGCATTGGCGTGGGCCGCGAAGGCTTCACTTGGTCCGGCACGAAGACGATCGAGCGCAAGGCCGAGTGGCCGGATTGGACGCCGCCGCCGCAGATGATCCAGCGCCAGCCCTATCTGCCGCGCTTCGTGGCGGGCGTTCCGAGCAATCCGCTCGGCGCGCGCGCGATGTATCTCAGCGACTCCGTCTACCGTATTCACGGCACCAACGCGCCCGAGACGATCGGCGGCTTCGTATCGTTGGGCTGCACTCGGTTGCTCAACGAGGATGTGATGGACCTCTATAACCGCGTCCACGTCGGCACCAAGGTCGTCGTGCTGCCGGTGAGCGGGCGCCATGCCGCTACTGCCATCGACAGCATCAACTGAATGGCGGCGTCTCCCCACATTTGAGAGTCGCGCCGGCCTCTCGCGGGCCGGCGCTTGTTTTTGCCGCTCCTCTAAGCGCCGCCGCGGAAGCAGGAGTAGCCCCAGGGCGTGCATTTGAACGGCAGATGATAGTGCTGGGCAGGCTCGGCGATGCCGAAATCGAACCGGACGACGTCGAGGAACGGCACGGCGGGCAATGCCACTCCCTGCGCGCGGTAAAAGTCCGCGACATGAAAGACGGCGACATAGCCGCCGGGGCGGAATGTTTTCGACAGCTCAGGCCGTTTCAACAATCCGGTCGCGTCGGTGGGACCTTGGGCCACTAACTCGAGCTTGCCACCGACGCCAACGGCGTAAAGCTCGACCTGCATGCCCGCCGCCACCACGCCGCGCGACACGTCGACGACGTGGATCGAGACGCCCGCCATGGCTCATGCTCCTTGAGACGCAATGCCAACCAAAACATCGATCTTTACCGCATCTGCCGCGTGAGGCCGGCCATGCGCTCGGCCAGCAGCATTAGGATGAGGGTAAAGATGACGATCAGGCCGGAAACCGCCGCGGTGCGCACATCGAGGTTTGTTTCGATCTGCTGCCACAGGTGAATGGGCAGCACCTCGGTGCGTTCGTCGGCGAGAAACAACGACACGGGCACGTTGTCGAAGGAGGCCATGAAGGCGAGGAACGCGCCGGCGCCGAGACCGGGCGCGATCAGCGGCAGCGTGACCCGGCGGAACGTCATGAGGCGACCGCCGCCGAGGCTGTAAGAGGCATCGAGCAGCGCCGGATCGAGCTGGGAGAGCGTGGCGATGGTGGTGCGCAGCACGAACGGCACGCAAACCACGATGTGTCCGAGCACGAGGAACGGGATGCTCGGCGCGAAACCGAGCTTATGGATGTAGATCAACGCGGCAAAACCGAAAGCGAGCGCCGGCAGCAGCAGCGGTGACATGAACAAGACATCGCATACGCGCGCGAGGGCCGAGCGATTGCGTGCGATCCCGAGCGCTGCGGCGGTGCCCAGCACAACCGAGAACACCGTGGTCCAGAACGCGACCACAAGGCTGTTCCAAGCGGCGGCCTGCATCTGATCGGCGTCGAGCAAGGCGACGTACCACCGCAACGACAGGCCGTCAGGCGGAAATTTCAGGGATTGCGACGCGGTGAACGAAGTCAGCAGCATGATCAGCGTCGGTCCCACGAGGAAGAGGATCGCGACGGCGGCTAACGCGCCGAATACGAGGCGCAGGGATATCGCCTCCCAATCGAGGGAATGCTTAGGCGCTGCCATAGGTCTCGCTCTTGCGGCCGATCATGGCGAGCAGCGCCACCGCGGCGAGCACCGCGAGCATGAAGATCACTGAGATCGCCGCCGCGAACGGCCAGTTGTTGGCACCGATCGCCTGCTGATAGATGTTCAGCGGCATATAGATCAGCCGCGCTCCGCCGATCAGCGTTTGCGTGACGAACGCGGTGACGCAAGCCGAATAGGTCAGAATGCAGCCAGCGATCACGCCCGGCAATGACAGCGGCAGCGTCACCCGCCAAAGCGTGCGCCATTCGCCCGCCCCCAGCACGTGCGACGCATCCGCCAGATTCGGATCGAGTTTCGTGAGCACAGTGAGGATCGGTAATACCATCAAAGGCATCTGTACCTGTGCGAGCACCATGATCACGCCCGGTTCGGTGTAGAGTAGGCGCAGCGGTTCGTGCGTGAGGCCGAGGCCGAGTGCTACTTGGTTGAGTATGCCCTGGCGGCCGAGGATCACGATCCATGCGAACGTGCGCACCACCACGCTCGTGAGAATGGGCAAAATGACCAGGAAAACGAGGACGCTCTGCCAGCGCGCGCTCGCGTGCGCGCAAATCCAAGCGATTGGGTAACCGAAGAGGAGGCAGACGAGCGTTGCCTTCAGCCCGAGAAAGAGCGTGTCCCACAGGATCGAGTAATTGAAGCGGTCGGTGAAGAACTTCACGTAATTGGCCGCGGTCCACGCGGCCGTATCGGCAGTGAGCGAGAGCGCAACAAGCACGATCAACGGCGCAACGAAGAACGCGACGAACAGCGCCGCCAGCGGCAGTACAAGGGGAGATTGGGAAGATGTCATCGTTGCGCGTCGGCTACGACGGGCGGTGCCACAGCGTCCCCTCCCCCGCTTGCGGGGGAGGGACAGGAAGGGGGCACGCAAAATGAACGAGCATGTGCAGTCACCCCCTCCCCACCCCTCCCCCGCAAGCGGGGGAGGGAGCAGACCGAGCTTGCCGCGAGAGATTACCGCTACAGCTTAATCTCGCGGTTGAAGCGGTCGATCAGCGCCCCCCGCTGCGGGTTGAGTTTGTCCCAATCGATCGTGCGGATCTTGGCGAGATCGTCTTGGGTTTTGGCGATTGCCAACGTGATCGCGCCTTCGAGCCTCACCTTCGAATTGGTCGGGATCACGTCGTATGGCGGCTTGAGCATCTGCGCCTGGATGTCCGCATCGAGATGCTCGTCGATATATTTCACCGCGAGATCGGGCTCGGCCGCGTTGGCGACGAGATGCAGGCTGGTGGACCAGCCGACCGGACCGCTTGCCGGGATCGCGAGTTCGACCGGCACATCCTTGCCCTTGAGCGTCTGCACGAAGTTGAAGTTGTAGGGCGCGATGTCGATCTGCTCCTGCTGCCACAGCGTGGCGTAGGCGCCGAGATTGGCGGCGATGGCGCCCACATTCGGCAAGAGCTCGCGCAACCCCTTGAAGGCCGGCTCGAAGTTGGACTCATCGCCGCCCTTGAGGCGATTGAGCTCGGCGAGAAAGGCGATGCCGAGCTGACTGTTGAGCGCGGTCAAGCCCACGCGACCCTTATATTTGGGCTCCCACAGTTCGTCCCAATTCTTCGGCGGGCTTGCGATCTTCTTCGGGTTGTAGCCGATGCCGATCACCTGCATGGTGATCTTCGGCCCCCATTTGTCCTGAAACCCCGGCAGCAGCTCAGCGTAGCGCGGCGACTTGGCGACCGGGTATTCCACGATCAAGCCCTCGCGGGCGGCGTCGAGCACCTGGGGTGAATCGAAAATTGCCACATCGAATGGCGGCCGGCTGCCCTTGGCCGCCTGCAGCCGCGCGACCTGATCGGTGCCGAGAATAATCGACTGGGTCACGGTGGCGCCGGTAGCGCGGCGGAATGCCGGGGCGAGAATATTGCGGTGAGCTTCGTTCCATGTGCCGGGAAACGTGGCGGCGACGAGTGTTTTCGCTTGGGCGAATGCGCGCGCGGGAAGAATGGAGGCTGCGCCGAGCGCGGCGGCTCGAGTGAGCAAGAATCTGCGGTCCATGGTTGTGACTCCTCCGCTGCTTCTCATTCCGTAGCAAAGATGCGACATGCCGCCTCAGAGGCGGCCGCCACGTGCACGCTCTCGCCGGGGCGCCGCAATGGTGTGGCCGGTGCGCGTGGCTCGCTGACCTTGAGCGAGGCGCCGCCTCGAGTCTCGACCTCGTACACGACGTGCGCGCCCAGCGGCATCACCGCCTTCACCACGCCGGCGATGCGGCCCTCGCCAGCGGCGGCTTCGAGCCGCAACTGCTCGGGACGCACCGACATCAAGACTGGCCCGCCGGTCACGATTTGCGGGATTGGTCTCGCCCGCAATACGGCCCCACCGGGCAGGCGCACGCTGGCGACGCCCTCATCGGCGCTCACGAGTTCGCCGGAGAGCACGTTCGCCGTGCCGACAAATTGGTTGACGAACAGCGTTGTCGGCCGGTCGTAAATCTCGGTCGGGGACGCAACTTGCTCGATCGATCCGCGCGCCATGACCGCGATGCGGTCCGCCATCGATAGCGCCTCTTCCTGGTCGTGAGTGACGAGGATGGTGGTGATGCCGTATTCGCGCTGCAGCCGTTTCACCTCAATCTGCATGTCAAGGCGCAGATTCTTGTCGAGCGCGCCGAAGGGCTCGTCGAGGAGCAGCACCTTTGGGTCAGTGGCCAGACAGCGCGCAAGCGCGGTCCGCTGCTGCTGACCTCCGGAGAGCTGCCGCGGCTTGCGTGCCGCGAACTCGCTCATATGGACGAGCGCGAGCATCTCGGCGACGCGTTCCGCAATGCGCTGCCGCGGCCACTTTTGCGCTTCGAGCCCATAGGCGACGTTCTGGGCCACCGTCATGTGCGGAAAGAGCGCGTAATTCTGGAACACAATGCCGGCTCCGCGGCGGCTCGGCGGCAGATGGTCGACCGGCTCGGCGTCGAACAGGACGCGGCCGCTCGTCTGGCGGACGAAGCCGGATACGATGCGCAGGAGCGTGGACTTGCCGCAGCCGGAAGGGCCGAGCAACGCGACGAGTTCGCCAGGCGCTATGTCGAGGTTGATATCGCGCACGGCGACGACGTCGCCGAAGCGATGGCTGATGTCCTCGAGGCGCAGCCGGTGCCCGCGATTGGACGCCATGACCCTCGTGGTTCTTCCGTGCGTTTCGACCCCGGCAATTCACCATCGCCGGACGGCCGACCGCCGTCAACGCTAATTTCCGCCGGTGTTTTGGCGCATACGCTGCCCGTTCAACAGGGCGCACCGCTCAACAAAGCCGCGCCCAGCCCGCGTTGACAGCCGCAGAGGCAGGCCTACATTAACGGCTGTTCCGAGGGGAGCTCCGGTCAAGGAGCTGAGAGACCCGCCAGTTCGTACCGCGGGGACCCTTTGAACCTGATCCGGGTTATGCCGGCGAAGGGACAGGACATTTCCATGACAGCACCCTCCCTCCGAATCTCGGTCTTCCTCGCAAGGCTGCTCGGACCCGTCTGCGTCGCCATTGCCATCGGCGTATTGGTCAACGGAGCCGCCTATCGCGCGCTGGCGCAAGAATTCTTGGACAGCACCGCGCTGATCTATGTGACCGGCCTCTTGGCCATGACCGCGGGCGTCGCGATTCTGCTCAACCATAATGCCTGGGTGGCCGACTGGCGCTTCCTTATTACGCTCTTCGGCTGGCTCGCGGCTCTTGGCGGCGCTCAGCGCATCATCTGGCCGCAGGGCACGGAGGCCGCCCTTCGCTGGTTCCTGGAACGCCCGACGAGCCTGATCGTCGCCGGCATCATCTGGCTGATAATCGGTGCGGTGCTCTGCTTCTTCGGCTATCGCCGCGAACCCGTTACGGGAGCAACACGATGAATATCCACGATCCCAATATCGCGCCCCCCAAAGTCACCACCGGACCGCTCCCGGCTTCGCGCAAAGTCTATGCGCGACCCGAAGCGGTACCTGAGCTGCGCGTGCCGGTGCGGGAGATCGTGCTCACCGATGCCGCCGCCGAGCCCCCAGTCCCCGTTTACGATACGACCGGCCCCTATACCGATCCCGCCGTGAGCATCGACGTCGAGCAAGGGCTCGCGCGCACGCGCCTCGAATGGGTGCGCGAGCGCGGCGGCGTCGAGGATTACGACGGGCGTCCCATCCAGCCGGTCGACAACGGCAATGTCAGCGGCAAGCACCTCGCCCGCAATTTCCCGACGACACACCGTCCGCTTCGCGCGGCTAATGGAGACCCACTGACGCAGCTCGAATGGGCGCGCGCCGGCGTCATCACCAAGGAAATGATCTACATCGCCGAGCGCGAAAATCTCGGCCGCAAGCGTCAGCTCGAGCGCGCCGAGGCCGCGCTCGCCGACGGCGAGAGTTTTGGCGCCGCGGTGCCGGCCTACGTCACGCCGGAATTCGTGCGCAGCGAAGTGGCGCGCGGCCGCGCCATCATTCCATCCAACATCAATCACGCCGAGCTCGAGCCGATGATCATCGGCCGCAACTTCCTCACCAAGATCAACGCCAATATCGGCAACTCGGCGGTGACCTCCTCGGTCGAAGAAGAGGTGGAGAAGATGGTATGGGCGATCCGCTGGGGCGCCGACACCGTGATGGATCTCTCAACCGGCCGCAACATCCACACGACGCGCGAATGGATCATCCGCAATGCGCCAGTACCGATCGGCACCGTGCCGATCTACCAGGCCCTGGAGAAGGTCAACGGCGATCCGGTCAAGCTCGACTGGGAGTGCTACAAGGACACGCTTATTGAGCAGTGTGAACAAGGCGTCGATTACTTCACGATCCACGCCGGCGTGCGGCTCGGTTACATCCACCTCACCGCCAATCGCGTCACCGGCATCGTCTCGCGCGGGGGCTCGATCATGGCGAAGTGGTGTCTGTCGCGTCACAAGGAGAGCTTCCTCTACGAGCGCTTCGATGAGATTTGCGACATCATGCGCAAATACGACGTCTCGTTCTCGCTCGGCGACGGGCTGCGGCCGGGCTCGATCGCCGACGCCAATGACCGCGCCCAGTTCGCCGAACTCGAGACCTTGGGCGAGCTCACCAAGATCGCCTGGGACAAAGGCTGTCAGGTGATGATCGAAGGCCCGGGCCACGTCCCCATGCACAAGATCAAGGTCAACGTGGAGAAGCAGCTCAAGGAATGTGGCGAGGCGCCGTTCTATACGCTCGGGCCGCTCACCACCGATATCGCGCCCGGCTACGACCACATCACCTCGGCGATCGGCGCGGCCATGATCGGCTGGTTCGGCACCGCCATGCTCTGCTACGTCACGCCCAAGGAGCATCTCGGGCTCCCCGACCGCGACGACGTCAAGGAGGGCGTCATCGCCTACAAGATCGCGGCGCACGCTGCCGACTTGGCCAAGGGCCATCCGGCGGCGCAGATCCGCGACGATGCGCTCTCACGTGCGCGCTTCGAGTTCCGCTGGGTCGATCAGTTCAACCTCTCGCTCGATCCCGACACCGCGCGCGAGTACCACGACGAGACTCTGCCCAAGGAGGCGCACAAGGTGGCGCATTTCTGCTCCATGTGCGGCCCGAAATTCTGCTCCATGAAGATCACGCAGGACGTGCGCGACTACGCCGCCACGCTCAACGACAAGGAGCAAGGGATGGCGCAGATGTCGGAGAAATTCCGCCAGCTGGGTAGCGAAGTCTATGTTGACGCGGCGGCCGTCAAGGAGAGCAACAGAGCGTTGTAGGATCGCCCGCCATGAACAAGGAGCGTCGGGGCCCCTGGGGCGGTTCCAGCACCTGAGATCGCTGGATGAGCGAAACTCCCGAGCAGATGAATCAGCGTCTGTGCGGGGTCATTGCCCAGGCTCGCTTCACGGTTCTGACCGAGCCGCACGCCTGGCAGCCGCTGGCCCGATTCGCGCCGCTCCCCGCAGGCGCGGTCGCAGTCGTGCGAGACGGCGAGGCATGGGCTGCTCTGGTGCCTACTACGACGGAGGCAGTGGGCGCCTATCGCATCTTCGCCTTCCATTTCGCTGAAGGGACGAACGCATCGGGCTTCGTCGCCTGGCTCGCCGGGCTCATGAAGAGCGAAGCAGGCACCGGTGCGATGGTCGTGTGTGGATTCGACGCGCGCGCCACCGCAGGGCTGTGGCAGACTTCACTGGGCCTATTCGACTACTGGGGATGCCCGTGGGCCAAGGGCGGCGCGGTGATCGCGCTGGTCGAACGGCTCCGGGGTAAAAATAACATTTGAAGCACCAGCATCGAATGAGCCTGACGCTCCAGGTGTTCCGCAGACAAATTGCCGTGTCAATTACATCAAAAATTCCTGCTACCGACCGATCCGGTCGCCATCAATCTCCAAACACCCACCGCGTGATCCGCGCGTCCCTCTGATATCCGCCATTCTTGGCAAACGGCTCCTCGTTCCAGAACTTGTCCGCCGCCGCCCGGTCCGGCAGCTCGAGCAGCAGCGCGGTGCCGATGTTGTCGGCGCCGTCGGCCGAGCGGATTGGTCCGCGGAAGATGAAGCTGTCGCCGTACGAGGCGAAGTATGACTCGTGCGCGTGGAGGCGCTCGCGGAAAAATTCCGGCGTGCCGGTCTTGGGTCCCGTGCACAGGAACTGCTGCATGCCTTTGCGGCGATAGTCGGCCGCGCGCTTCTGGAAGCTGTTCGACCAGCGGTGAATCTCGACGCGCTGGTAGAGGCCGGCCCTGCTCATGGGCTCGCCCGCGACGAATGCGTCCGCCGCCGCGCGGTCGTCGAGCTGCATGAAGAACGATGTGCCGAGCGTGTCGCGGCCGTCGTCGGAGACGAAATGGCCGTAGCCGATGACGCGGTCGCCGAAATGTTTGACGTAGCTCTTCTGATCCTGAACCAAGCGACGCCGGGTCTCGGTCGTCCCCGGCTTGTCCCAGCAGTAGATCGCCCACTGGGCCGGCTTCGTACGGTAGTAGTTCCGCAGCGCCTCCCCGCTCAATCCATATCGAGGATCGCCCGGCAGATATCCGGTCGCGGTTTCCTGTGACATCTCATCTCCGAAATCACGCGACCCGTATCCTACCACGCCGGTGGCGAGTTCGCCCGACCGCGGACGACGGCGGGGCGCCTCGCGCACGGCCTTGCCGTAGCAAGTAGAGATGGAGCGAAGCGGACATCCGGGGTCACCGGCCCGTGTCAGCTCCCGCATGTCGCTGCGCTCATGCGGGCTACGGGTGGTTACTTCCTCTGCTATGCTCGCGGCCTCGTGCAGTGGTGATGTCATGCTCACCCTCTACTCCTACCCCGAGCTGTTCGGCGTCGCGGACAACAACGGCTATGGCCTGAAGGTGTTCGCTTTTTTGCGCCTCGCCGACGTCGTGTTCCGGCACGAGCACATTTTCGACGCGTCGGCGGCGCCGCGCGGTCAGTTGCCCTACATCGTCGACGACGGGGAGACGATCGGCGACAGCGACCCCATCATCGCCCACCTCATTCGCAAGTACCGGCTGACGATCGACGAGACATTGACCGGTACGGAGCGCGATACCGACCACCTGATCACCCGCATGCTCGACGACCTCTATTGGGTGATGTCGTACTCGCGCTGGAAGGATGAGCGGTTCTGGCCGCTGTTCAGGGACGCGCTGATGCGGGAGCATCCGAGCCTCAGCCCGGAAGGTCTGCGCAAGGCGCGGGAATACAACGCCCAGCGCTACTATTTTCAGGGCATCGGGCGCTACGCTCCCGATGCCGCCTACCGGCGCGGCGTAGCCGATTTGCAGGTGCTGGCGGACTTGCTGCCGGCGAGCGGCTATCTGCACGGAGAGAAGCCGACCAGTATCGACGCCGGCATCTATGGCTTCATCGCCAATATCCATTTCTACGACATCGATACGCCGCTCAAGCAGTTCGTCGCCTCCCACGCCAACCTCGTGCGCCATTGCAGCGCGATCCATGCGACCGTGACCGCGCCGACGCGCGCGGAGCAGCAGTCCGAATGATTGAGGCGGCATCTGGGCTCGCCGCGCCCAGATTTTGCCGGCTGCTGACTGTTGCGAGACGGCTGCCGGCAGCGATCGTCCGGTCACCACGTCGAGAATACGAACTGAACGGAAAGCAAGTCACCGAATTTTCGCGAAGTCGCCGTGCCGGCCGAGGCCCGACTTAAAGCGGCTCGCGCCGGCGACGCCGTCCTGAATCAGCGCCTCGCGTCCGTTGTACCATTCCTGGATCAACGCCTCGCGCACGCTGAGCCCGTGGCTGCGGATGGCGGAGCGCCGATCGGCGCGCACGCAAACCTGCGGGAAGCGGGCGATGTCGTGGGCGAGCTCCTCCGCTTTCTCGCGCGCGCCGCCCTTCTCCGTGAGGTATTCGCACAAGCCGATTTGCAAGCACTCCTCCGCCGGCACCTTTCGCCCGGTCAAGATGATCTCCAGCGCGCGGCCCTGTCCGACGATGCGCGGCAAGCGCACGGTGCCTCCGTCGATCAGCGGCACACCCCAGCGGCGGCAATAAACGCCGAGGTAGGACTCCTTCGCCATAACCCGGAAATCGCACCATAAGGCGAGCTCCATGCCGCCGGCGACGGCGGGACCCTCGACGGCGGCGATCACCGGCTTGTCCAATTCGAGCCGCGAGGGACCCAGCGGCCCGCGCGGAATTTCGCCACCATTGCCACGTGGCCGCGCCGTCGAGATGTCGAGCTCGCCCAGCGGATAATCGGCATCGAGCGTGCTGACGTATTTGAGATCCCAGCCGGCGCAAAACGCGCCGCCCGCGCCATAGAACACCGCGACGGACGCATCCCTATCGGCATCGAATTCGAGAAAGGCGGCGGTCAGCGCATCCGCGCTTTCGGGATCCATGGCGTTACGCGCTTCGGGCCGGTCGTGAATTACCGTCCACACCCGACCATCTTTCTCGATTCTGACTGCCATATGGGAATCCTCCTTGACAGCGCGCCGCTGCGGCCTGTGCGGCACGACCCTCTCGGCCAGGCTCGGCTTCGAGATCAGCCGGGCAACGATCGGCCGCCGACGACGGGCTCGCCTTTTTCGGTTGTTCGCAGGGCATCGAGGCTCCATGGCCCGCCGCCAGCGAACGACAAGTAGAAGAATACAAAGCAGAAGACGATCGCGAGATTGCCGCCATTGAGGATCGGTAAGAAACCCCGCGGCGCGTGGCCGAGAAAATAGGCAAACGCCATCTCGCCCGCGAGAATAAACGCAACGGGACGGGTGAAGAGACCCAAAATGACCAGAACCGCCGACGAGTTCGATCGTTCCGGCAAGGCCGAGGAGGGAAAACAACGTCACATCCTTGAACAACGGCACCGCCGGGAATTTCAGCAGCTTCGCCATTCCGTACTGCAGAAACAGCAGCCCGGTCACGATGCGCAGCACGCTCAAGACGCGTGGCCGCCAGGAGATGTAAGTCTCGGTCCACGTCATCGCTGATTGCCTGTTCTCGTTGGGAAACCGCGCCCCTCTGGCGCGGAGGTGCACCTACAGTATTTTGAAATCCCAGCGGTGCACAAGTTCCACGTCAACGGCGTGCCAGCAGACGCGAGCGCGGCCGGCTGAGGGCCGCGCAGGGCAAAATCCAACAGCTGATCGGAGCTTGTCCTTGATCAGTAACCGTTAGACCCGAAGGACGAACTCGCCGGGGACATCGGCGCCGCGTTCGCGGGCGAGGTGAGCGTTGGAACCACAATCAGGGCGGCCAAGGCGAGGGCAGCAAAAAGCATCTTCATGACACGTCTCCATATTTGGAATTATCGTCCTTGATTGCATCGGCGCCGCGACCGAAGGGTCCGCGCCTGCACGAGGAAAGATGTATCTGCCAGTGCCGCCGCGCTGTGACGGCGATCATATCTCCAGGACGATTCAGAAAGATTCAGAATAACGATTGCGTGAGCTTCAGAAAGATTCTGAATAACGATTGTGTGAATACTGCAGGATGGTTGAGACGCAGCAAAACCCATCCTACGGCGCCGATAGTCGCCGAAAAACTGCGACGAAGCGGTCGATGTCCTCTTCATCGTTATAGACGTGCGGGCTGATGCGCATGCGTCCGATGCGCGGAACGACATAAATGTGCTCCGCCGCCAGCCGATCGATCAAGTGTTCCGGCATGCCGGCCGGAAATTGCAAGCTCAGAATATGCGGGGCGCGCACCGAGGCGTCGGGAATGCTCGCGCCGCTGTTGGGCAATCCATCGGCGAGCCGCGCGGTAAGCATGCCCAGGCGTTGTTGAATGGCGTCACAGCCCCATTGCACCATCATCTCCATTCCGATCGACGCCATTTCGAGTGAGATGAAATGATCGCGCTCGCCCATGTCGAAGCGCCGTGCCCCGGCGACGAATTCGGTATCGCGATAGTACGTCTCCCGCTCGGAATTAATCGCGCGGCGGCCATAGCTCGTCTGCTCGAGCGGCACACCGTCCTGGCGGCGTTTGGCCACATAAAGAAAGGCCCGCCCGTATGGTCCGAGCAGCCATTTGTAGGTGGGGAAGACGAGAAAGTCGGGATCGAGACGACGCACGTCGATCTTCATCACGCCCACGGCGTGCGTAGCATCGATCAAAAGCATCGCTCCTTGTCGGCGCAGCCCCGCGTCGACACGATCGATCTCGACCACCCCGCCGTCGGCCCAGTGCACCGATGAAATGGAGGCAAGGGCGACGGGGGCCGCGCCGGGCTTTTCGATCGCGGCAAGAACGGCCGCGGTCCAATCGCCGTCCTGCGGCCGTGGCACGGCCTCGATGGTGAACCGCCCCGCGCAAGCGCGAGTCGCCCATTCCAACACCGCCGACGAGTGGTCGTTCTCCAGCACGAGGACGCGCGAGGACGCCGGCACGGTGATGAGCTTGGCTGCCGTCGCTACCCCATAGCTCACCGACGAGATCAGCGCGACATCTTCGGTCTCAGCGTTGATCAGTCGCGCCGCCGCGCGACGCGCCCGCTCGAATTGTTGCTGCGGAAGCGCCGGCTCGATCGCCCAAGGCTTTCCCTTGCGCGCGACGCCGAGGCGGCCTGCCTCTTGCGTGGCAATGGGCAAAGGGCTCCAAGAGGCGGCGTTGAGGTAGCAAATCTCGCGCGGAATATCGAACAGCGCGCGTTGCGATGGCAACATGCCGTCGGGCAGGGCACGCGCTGCGGTCCCGCCGGAGGCCTGGGCCTCGGCCTTCATTCCTCCGGCTCGGTGGTGAATTGCAGCGGATAGCCTTTGCGGCGGCCGGCCTCCGTGCCGCGCGTGGCCTTGGTCTCCGCAACGTCACGCGTGTAGACGGCGACCACGCACACGCCGCGTCGATGCGCCGTCATCATCACCCGGTAGGCCTGATCCTCGCTCATGCGGAATTCGCCCTTGAGCACGGTCACGACGAATTCGCGCGGCGTGTAATCGTCGTTGAGGAGAATCACTTTGTGTAGGCGTGGCCGCTCCGGCTTGAGCCGAACCTTGGTGCGTGGCTTGGTGGCGATGTCGGACATTGCAGCAGCGTCTCGTGATCACGAGGCGCTATCTTCGCACGCCCGCCACCGCGCGCGCAATTCGCCGAAGCCTTAGGAGCAATGCGACGCCGCGAAGGAGAGCCGGCTCAGGTCTCGTATTCGCCCTCGATGCTCTTGCCGGTATAGTCGGTCATGAGCGCCGTTGCGATAAGGCTGATCACCGCGCAAACGCCGATGTAGCCGGCGATCGCATAGGGCGTGTGATAGCGGCCGTACAGCCATGTGGCGATCAGCGGCGCCGGCCCGCCGGCAATGACGGACGCAAACTGATAGCCGAGCGAGCAGCCGCTATAGCGCAGCCGCCCGGTAAAGCTTTCCGCGATCAGCGCGGCTTGCGGGCCATACATCATGTCGTGCGGCACGAGCGAGATGAAGATGGCGAGAAAGGTGATCGCCATGATGCCCGTGTTCACCATGCCGAAATAGATAAAGCCGAAGACGCCGGTGACGACCGCGCCGATCATGTACATGTTCTTGCGGCCGATGCGGTCGGACAAATGCCCGAAGAACGGGATGCAGAAGAAGGACAAGACCGACGCGGCGAGCACCGCGGTGAGCAGGAAGTCGCGCGAGACGTGCAGCGAGGCGATGCCATAGGAGAAGATGAAGGCGGTGAAGATGTAGAACGGAGCCTGCTCGGCCATCCGCGCGAAGGCGGACAGCACGATCTCCTTCGGATGGCGCTTGATGACTTCCAATATCGGCGCGCGCTCCACCCTGCGCTCGGCGAGAAGCTTGGCGAAGATGGGCGTCTCGAAGATTCCCAGCCGGATATAGAGACCAACGATGACGAGCAGCAGGCTCAGCACGAACGGTATGCGCCAACCCCAGGCGAGAAACTGCTCGCCGGACATCTGGCTGAATGCGAGCACCGCCAAGTTGGCGAGGAAGAGCCCGCAGGGCACGCCGAACTGCGGCCAGGAGGCGATGAATCCGCGCGAATGATTAGAGCGCGCCCATTCCATCGACATCAGCACCGAGCCGCCCCACTCCCCGCCGACGCCGACCCCTTGGATGAAGCGCAAGATGGTCAGAATGACCGCGCCCCAGATGCCGATGCTCTCGTAGGTCGGCACCAGCGCCACGGCGAAGGTGGCAAGTCCCATGAGCAGCAGCGTGGCGATCAGCGTCGACTTTCGGCCGATGCGGTCGCCGTAATGGCCGAAGATCGCGGCCCCCACCGGGCGCGCGACGAAACCCACGGCATAGATTGCGAAGGCCTCGAGCGTGCCCACCCAGGGATCCGAGTTCGGGAAGAACAGCTTGGCGAAGACGAGACCGGTGACGGTGCTGTAGAGAAAGAAATCGTACCACTCGATGGCGGTGCCGATGGTGGACGCAATCACCGCGCGGCGCAGTTGCTTCTGATGTTCGGCGGGCGAAAGTTCGAAGGCAGTGACGTCGATGGTAGCCATGGCGTTCCTCCCGCCGGCCGCCACGCCCAGATGGGAGCAACACGGCGTAAATGATGAAAAACAAATTTGTGATGGAACTCCCGATCGACCCGAGAGTTCCGGCCGCCGCGCCAGTCTATCAGGAACGGCCGGATTAAATTTCGGAAAGTTTGCCGCGCCGCGTCAGTTCCGCCCATTCCGCGCCGGAGGCAGCGCGAACCTTTAACGCCTCCCTCCGTTATCCCGGCAGATCATTGGCGCTTGCCGCAGCTCCGAGAGGGTGTGTGCAGATGCGTCACACGCGACAGGTGATTTGTTCCGCCGCGGCCGCCGGCTCGATTGCGTTTGTGTCTCTGATGGCCGCCACAAATGGGCCGGCAGCCGGTGCTGACGCGGCCTGCGTGGCGCCTGCGGACCTCGTTCGGCTCGACCTGCCGCTCGAGCGGACGGCGCGCCAATTGGCGTCCCGCAAGCTCACCTTGATCGTCGCACTCGGCTCGTCATCTACCGCGGGCTCGGGGGCGAGCTCTCCTGGGGCAAGCTATCCGAGCCGCCTCATGGTCGAGCTTGCGCACCGGTTCCCGACCGAGCCGATTATGGTGCTCAACCGCGGCATTGCCGGCGAGCGTGCCGTCGACATGCTCGCCCGCTTCGACGATGCCGTCGCCTCCGAGCATCCGGACCTGGTGCTTTGGCAACTGGGCACGAATGCGGTGCTGCGCGGCTACGAGCACGCGAAATCCGATTCCGTCATCCGCGAGGGTATCCGGCGAATAAAGGCGACCGGCGCTGACGCGGTGTTGATCGATCCGCAATATGCGCCGAAGGTCATTGCTCGGTCCCAAGTCAGCGACATGGTCGATTTGATCTCGAGCGCCGCCGCGCAAGAAAAAGTCGACGTGTTTCATCGCTTCGCCCTCATGCGCTATTGGCACGAGCATGAGGGATTCCCGTTCGAGACATTCCTTTCGGCGGACGGGCTTCACATGAACGATTGGGGCCACGGCTGTCTCGCCAAAGCGCTGGCCGACGCCATCGCCGATGCAGCGGCGCTGGACCAAACGAGCCGCAAGGACAATCTCGAAAGCGAAACCGCCACAACCGGCGAAGCGCATTGATGGAGCAACATATGCAACGTCTTTTCTATTGTGCCGCTGTTTTGGGTTTGATCGTGGCCATCCCCGCCGCAGCCCAGGAGCGCGGCACCGGAACTCCCGGAGCGATCCCGCAGTACGTCCCCCCAGCAATTTCGCAAAAGCCTTCGACCCCGCCGCTCAAACTGTCGCAGGCGCAACGCGAAAAGATTGCGCGCGCCGTGCGCTCGCAAGATACCGAAGTGAGCTTCGCGCTCAAGCCGGCCAAAGCTGCGCAGAATTTCGAGCCTTCGGTCGGCGCGAAAGTTCCGGGCGGGTTGAAGTTGCATCCGCTGCCGCGACCGCTCATGAACGAGATGCAGCCGCTGAGACGCTATGGCTATATCAAGTTCAAGGACCAGGTGCTCATCGTCAATCCGATGACTCGCACGATCGTCGATATGTTTCCTGAAACCTAGTGAGCGGTGCGGCGCGCCGCGATTCCCTCAATCCCGGGCCAACGCTGCAATCCTAGCGTCTTTTCTGCCTCAACTGCACGACACTGGAAGAGGGATGCAGTAATCCCTCGGCCGTCGCGAGCAACTGAGCTGAGCTGAACGGTTTGGCGAGTACGGCGACGCCGCGGAAGGCCTCTGGTAAAGCATCTCGCCCATATCCGGTAACGAAGGCAAACGGGCAATTTTTCTCTGTCAGCAAAGCTGCAAGTTCATCGACCGGTTGGCCCTTGAGATTGACGTCGACGAGGGCTGCATCGTACTTGCCCTCTTCGACCAGCGTTCTAGCATGCTCGAGCGTCGCGGCTGGCCCGATCACGCCGCAACCTGCCGCTGCCAGCTCCCCTTCTAGTTCCATCGATACCAGCGGCTCATCCTCGATAAGGAGGATGCGCTTGCCGTGAAGGCCCCGCTGGACCGGCGTTGCGCGCGAGGATGGCGCGGGCGGGAGTCTTGGCGACGCCGTGGCAGGAGAGAGATCGGCCTGCGGCTGCGCTGGAAGGGGCAGCTCGATTTCCCACCTCAGTCCGTCGCGCCGGTAATGGACGGAAGTCCGCCCCCCGTGCGAGCGCACCGTCTGGTCGATGAGCGCGCGACCGAAGCCGTGCGTGCGGGGCGCGCTGACCTCCGGCCCATCACTCTCTTTCCACGATAACAGCAAACTGCATCCGCCGTTCGACCGCATCTCCCAAGTGACCGACAGACGTCCGCTGGGCACCGACAGGGACCCATATTTGCGCGCATTCGTCGCAAGCTCGTGCAGCACCAGCGCCAGGTGCACGGCCGTCTGCGGATCGAGCATGAGCGATGGCCCCGAGCACGAGATCTTGTCGCCGTTGGCGGCGCCAATCAGTACCTGCTCGCCCACAAGTGCCATGACGTCGGCGCCCTGCATCTGCGTCCGTGTAAGCAGAGTGTGGGCGTTCGCCAGCGCCTGGAGGCGCCCGGCAAAACCGGAGACGAAATCGCCGGAGCTTTTGGCGCGCATCAGCGACTGACTGGCGATCGCCTGCACCGTGGCCAGCGTATTCTTGACGCGATGCGACAGCTCCTCGGTGAGGACGCGCTGCAATTTTTCCGCCCGCTTGCGATCGGTGATGTCGCGGCCAACCTTCGACGCGCCGATCACCTTCCCCGATCTGTCGTGCAACGGCGATACGGTCAGCGAGACATCGATTCGGCGGCCGTCCTTTGCGACGCGCACCGTCTCGTAATGATCGATGCGCTCGCCCCGTTGCAGCCGCGCCAGTATCTCATACTCTTCCCCCTGCAGCTCCGGTGGAATGATCCGAAAGATCGATTGACCGATCATCTCGCTCGCCTCATAGCCGAAAATCCGCCTCGCGCCGGCATTCCACGAGGTGATGCGCCCTTCGAGAGTTTTGCTGATGATCGCGTCGTCGGAGGAAAGAACGATGGCTGCAAGACGCTCCGATTCAAGGTGTGCGTCGTGCTCCTCGGTGATGTCCATCAGCAGGTTGATGGCCCCGATGAGTGCTCCGGAAGGCTCGCGCAGTGGGGTCGGATAGGGACGAAAACGCACCCGCGTGCCATCGGGTCTCTCAGCAATCGCTTCGACGCCACGTACTTCACGCCCCTCTTTGAGCGCTATAGCCATCGGGCATTGGTCGTGGCGCATGGGCCGTCCGTCGGGCCAGTACAGGCGCCACGACCCGCACCATTGGCTGCTGCCAAGCGCGGGATTGTGACCCCAAAGCGCCGCGGCGGCTCGATTGTAAAAGGTGATGCGGCCCTGCGCGTCGGTGGTGTAGACAGCGACCGGCAAGGCCTCCAGCAACTCAGTCCTGGCAATCATTGCGACTTTGCCTGTTTGGCCAAAGGGGTAGTGGTTCAGCGAGCGAGCGCCTCAACGCAAGGTCTCGTTCCCCAAATCCGCAGATGTATTGGAAGCGCAATTCCGGTCGACACGGCCAGAGATCACAGCCCCCAATTCTTCGCGTGTACGAAATCGGGTTGGCCAGAAAACGTCGGGCCACTCATAAGGTTCCTCGCGTTCTCAGTCAGTCGTGGAACCGAACGATAGCTGCCGGGTTTCAGCTATGCGCTCTCGAATGTCGGTAAGCGTACCGACCACGAGAGGGCGCGCCATTACAACCCGATTTCAGGAGCCTTGTGTTTCCCGCCGCTTCCAGGCTCAATCCATCGCGAGACCGGCGGCTTTGATCGGCGCGGCGTTCTTCTCAATCTCGGATACGACGAATTGCTGCAGGTAAGCGGGTGCTCGCCGCTCTGGCGCGACGGTCACAGCGCCGACCTCCTTGAGCCGTTCCTGCACCCACGGCGTGTCCATCGCCGCGACGGTGGCGTCATGGAGTTTCTGGATGATCGGTTCAGGTGTGCCCCTGGGGAAAAAGAAGCCGAACCAAGTCGTCGCCTCGAAATCGAGCCCCTGCTCCCGGGCGCTCGCGAGATCCGGCAGCATGACGGAGCGGTCGCGCGAGAGGATGGCGAGGGCCTTGATGAGCTTGCCGTCAACCTGGTGTTTGGCGGTTGCACTCAGCGTACAGAAATAGTCGATGCGGCCGGCGATCAAATCCTGCATCGCCGGGCCGCCCCCACGGTAGGGGACATGGGTGACGTTGATCCCGATCGCCGCGTTGAGCAGCATGCAGTCGAGGTGGCCGGTTGAGCCGGCGCCAGCCGAGGCCATTTGCATCGTGGCTTGGTTCGCGCGCGCATAGGCGATGAACTCGCGAAGGTCATTGGCGGGCAAATCCTTGCGCGCGATCAGGAGCGTCGGCTGATCGGCGATCAGGACCACGGGCGCAAGATCGCTGGCAAAATTGTAGAGCGGATTTTTGTAGAGCGTCTGGTTGATCGCGTCGGCGCGGCTGCCGAGCACGAATTGATAGCCGTCCGGCGCCGCCTTCGCCACGCGCGCCGATCCGACCATGCCGCCAGCGCCGCCGACATTCTCGATGATCACCTGCTGGGCCAGAATCTCGGAGAGCCGCCGCCCAACAATGCGCCCGAGCACGTCGGTCCCGCCGCCCGCCGCGAATGGGACCACCATGGTCAGCGGCCGCGCCGGCCAGCTTTCTGCAGAGGCCGGGCTGCCGCACAAAAGCGCGCTGGCAAGCGCCGCTCCGATGGCCCCGCTCGTGCGCCTGGCCGCCGCGGAAAGTCCGCTGCGCAATGGAGGATAGGATTGCTGTGCGATCATCCCGCCTTGCGGCGCCCGGCGGATTTTTTGCCGGCCGCTCGCGGCAGCGCTTCTTTGCCCTGGATCGGCAGCAACATTTCGCGCTGGCCTTCGACGCGCTTGCGGCTTTTCTTCGCCTGTGGCGGGGCGCCCCGCGCGGTTTGCACACTGCGCCGCAAGGCCTCCATGAGATTGATCACGTTGCGAGGTGCGGCGGCGCGCTCCTTGGTCTTCGGCGGCTTGAAACCCGCCTGCTTCTTGCGCAGCAGTTCTATCAGCGCGCTTTCGTAGTGGTCCTCGAACGCACTCGGATCGAAATCGCCGGCCTTGGTATCGAGAATGTGCTGAGCAAGCTTCAACATCTCGGCGGGCAACTTCACGTCCGCGATGTCGCTGAAAAATTCCTCGGGCTTGCGCACCTCATAGCCGTAGCGCAGTGTCGTTCCCAGCATGCCCTTGCCGTGCGGCTCCAAAGCGATGACGCGCTCGCGCTTGGCGAGCACGATGCGGCCGAGCGCGACCATGCCCTTGCCCCGCATGGCTTCGCGAATGACCGCGAACGCCTCCTGCCCTACGCTATCGGTCGGAGCGATGTAATAGGGGCTGTCGTAAAAGCGCTTGTCGATCTGCGCCGCCGGGACAAAGCTGTCGATTTCGATGGTGTGCCTGCTCTCCACCTGGATGGCTTCGAGCTCGTCGTCCTCGACCTCGACATAGACGCCTTTATCGATCTCGTAGCCCCGACCCTTGTCCTCGGCTTCGACCGGCTCGCGCGTCTCTTCGTCGACGAGCTGCTGGCGCAGCCGATTGCCAGTCTTCCTGTTGATCTGCCGAAACGAGATGCGCTCGGACGACGAAGCCGCGGGACTAAGCGCAATAGGACACGAGACGAGCGAAAGCTTGAGATAACCCTTCCAATATGCACGCGGCGCCACGGTTACACTCCCCGGAAAACAACGACCCCCGTCTAGCTAACAATTTTTCCGCGGCGATAGGAGTCCTGCTTTTGTTCCTGCATCCTCCATGTAGCGGTTGGAGGCGGGACAAAGACAAGCGATTGACGTTTTGCGCAGCCCTGCGTCTGCGCCACCGACGAACGGGGTTAAAAAACTCTAACGCCGCGACCCAAATGAAAGCGCGCCCAGAGCCTTTGCTCGCGCGCGCATCCCCATGGTGGACGACCGGGCAAGATGCAATCGCTTTCGCTCGCACTCGCGCTTCAGTGGCGCGGTAGCCGCAATGACCGCAGCGCGCTCGATTCCCGGCAGGGAGAACGGCGCAAACAGAGAAAAAGGCCGTGGTTCCAGGACGTTAGAAATTTTTTTGCGGGCGCAACATCTGCCCGACTGAAGCGTTGGGTCCGCTGAAGTAAGAAGGAGGATGTCATGAGGAACCTGCTCTTGGCTGCGGCCACCGGCGTGTTGCTCATTGGGACGGTTCCCGCCTCGGCTCAGATTTATGGCGGCGTGGATCCTTATGGTGCAGGCGTTCAGGTTGGCCCGTTCGGATTCGGCGTGGGGCCCCGGTACGATTACGGTTGGCGTGGTGGCGAATACTATGCCTATGGCGCCGACTGTCCGATGGTAAGGGAGCGGATCCATACCAATGATGGCCGCGTGATCGTCAGGACGCGCCGCGTCTGTCGGTAACGCCGGCTAAGCGAGAAACACAAAATAAATAACTAGGCGCGCGTGGCCCCGGGTGATCGCCCGGGGGCCACGCGTTCAATCACGCCGGCAGCTTCCGCGAACAGCTATCGCCGTCACCCGCGCAATTGAAACTCCTCGTAGCAGGGGGTGGACCCCCGGCGACAAAACGCCAGATCAGAAGATCAGCACCGCTCTACGCGGATCTTTCGCCGGCATAAGGAACTACTGTCAGGCTCGCCGACCAAATGCAGTCCGACCAGCCCTTGCGCTTGCCGACCTCGGCGCGCAGCCAGGCCTTGTACTGATCAATGCACTTTTGCGAGCAAAAGCTTTTGAACGCTCGACGGTGCCGCACCAGGCCGAACTTGCCGTGGCAGTATGCGCAGTGGTTCTTCATGGCTTCCTCCCCGAATGGCGGCTTTACCGGCGGGTTGAGGATCACGATGAGGATAGTGCACTGCAACAGCCGTCTATTGCAATGCACCATTAGTATTACAGCTTTATATTGAGAATTGGTTGAGGTGGTTTTCGCTGGATCCGAGCTTGCGAGCCGGGGTTGACCTTTCGAATGCGTGGCCAAGCAGCCGTGGATCAGAACATTCGATATGCGACGTCCTGTGACGGCGTCCGCATCGCTTATGCGGTGATGGGGAAAGGCACGCCGGTTGTGCGGGCGTCACACTGGCTCACGCACTTGGAGTACGAACTCAATAGCCCGGTGTGGCGGCATCTTATTATTCTCGGGATGGCCAGCCGGCATACGCTCGTTCGTTACGACGGGCGCGGCACCGGCTTGTCCCAGCGGGACGCCGTCGAAATTTCGCTCGATCGATGGGTCGACGACCTCGCATGCATCGTCGATTGCCTTTCGCTCGAGCGCTTCGTTCTGCTGGGCGTGTCGCAGGGCGGCGCAATCTCCATAAAATATGCCGCGCGCCACCCCGAGCGGGTGTCGCATTTGATCATCCACGGCGCTTACGCGCGCGGTTTTCTCCATCGCGACAATCCCGATAAGCAGCGGCAGTTTGTCGAGCTCAATCGAGCGCTGATCCGCGCGGGCTGGGGCAGCGAGCATGACGACCTACCGGCAATGGTTCACCTCGCAATTCATCCCGGGAGGGACAGCCGAGCAGTCGCGCTGGTTCAACGACCTGGAACGCGTCTCCGCAACCCCGGAGATGATGGAGAGATTCGTGATCGAGATGTCCACCATCAATATCGCCGACCTTCTGCCACAAGTGAAGGCCCCGACCTTGGTCACGCACTGCACGGGCGACGTGCGCGTGCCGTTCGCGGTCGGGCAGGAAATCGCTGCGGGAATTCCAGGCGCCAAATTCGTCCCTTTGGATAGCCGCAATCATAATTTTTTGGAGCACGAACCCGCCACGCGGATTTTCTTCGACGCGGTTGCCTCGTTCCTCGGCGATCCGCCGTTCAGAGGCGCGCTACCAGGGACGACAACGTTTAAGGAACGCGCGCAGCGGCGGATCGCGGCACTCGAGCGAAACTGTTCTCGCCGCCCTTGCAGGCGCGATGATCTCGTTTCTGCAGCTTATGCGCCTGCTCCGCCAGTGAGGCTTTCCCGAGTTTCAGCTTCGACGCTGCGTCATTGTGCCTTGATGCCGGCCTCGCCGATGACCCTTCCCCATTTTGCGGTTTCCGTCCGAAACCGCGCCGCGCAATCTTCGGGCGTGCTGGCGACCGGCTCATAGCCGAGTCCTGCCAAGCGTTCGCGCATGTCCGGCAGGGTGATGGCGCGCGCGATCTCGCGCTGGAGGAGCGTGATGATCTCCTTGGGCGTTCCGGCCGGCACGACGGCAGCAAACCACGATTCCCCCACCACCTCGGGATAACCGGCTTCGGTCATGCTGGGTGTGTCGGGCATCGCCGGCGAGCGGGCCTTGCTCGACACGGCCAGCGCCCGCAACTTCCCCTCTTTGACCAGCGATACCGCCGGCGGCCCGGAGCCGAAGGAAATCGGGGTGTGGCCGGCAACCGCCGAGCCGATCGCCGGGCCGCCGCCGTTGAAGGGGACGTGCACGAGGTCGAGACCCAGTGAGAGACGAAAGAGTTCGCCCACGAGATGGGGCGGAGTGCCGGTACCCGGCGACGCGAAGCTGTATTTGCCGGGATTGGCCTTGATGAGTGCGCCGAGTTCGCCGACGGTCTGCACCGGCAGCGCCGGATTGACGGTAAGCACCGCGGGCGCGCTCACCGCGATTGTGACCGGATCGAAATCCGCCACCGGGTCATAAGGCACGCGCTGATACAGCGAGGGATTGACGACGTGGTTCGCACCATTGACGAGAATGGTGTAGCCGTCGGCCGTCGACTGCGCGGCGCGACCCGCCCCAATATTTCCGCCGGCGCCGGCGATGTTCTCGACATAGAACTGCGCCCCCAATTGCTCGGAGAGCTTCTGCGCCATCAGCCGGGCGAATACGTCGGTCGGACCGGCGGGCGCGAATGGCACGATCACACGCACCGGCCGGGCAGGATAGGTTTGTGCGCTGACGATGCGCGGGAGCAGCACGGCGGCAGCGGCGGCCGAGAAGTACAAAAATCGGCGACGGGGAAATTTCATCGGGAGCTCGTCGACTAGCGCCTTCGTCGGGCGCGCTGCACATTAGCTCTTTTTTCGGTCTAGCCGCGGATGAATTTGCGATATCGGTTAGGCCTACGCCAGCGCCGGTTTGCTGGACTTTGCCAAGTCGACGTGATACGTCGGCAGAGAGGGTTGTCGAGCACGCACCACCCGGTGACGTGTCGTCTGCACGGATCTTTCGGTCTCCCGCATCGCTTTGGTGAGCAGCGCCCGAGCGCTTAGTCCGAAATGGTTGATGTCGGTCAATTTCTCGGACTGCGCGCAGCCAAGCGGGCGAGCCCACCGGCGCCAACCGCAGCTCGAGCCAGCATTCTCGGCGATACCGAGCCGATGCCGCAGCCGGCGGTGCGCTTCCGCGGGAGCCAGATCGCCATCTTATTCATTGCGCTGGCCGCCATCGCCTCGATCCCGATCCTGCTTTATCCCTGGCCGCCGTTGTCCGACTACATCAACCACTTGGCGCGCATGCATGTGATCGCCACAGTCAGCAACGATCGCGATCTGGCGCTGTTCTATCAAATCGAATGGCAAGTCATTCCGAACCTGATGATGGACCTGATCGTTCCGGTCCTTCAGCGGGTCATGAACGTCTATCTGGCGGGGCAGGCCTACACCATCATTACTTTCGTGCTGATCCTCTCCGGCACGCTGGCGCTCAACCGTCAGCTCTATCGCCATTGGTCGGTGCTGCCGCTGATCGCCTTCCCGCTGCTCTACAACAACGTCTTCCTCGTCGGCACGATGAACTATCTATTCGGCATCGGGCTCGCACTGTGGGCGCTCACGAGTTGGGTGGCATTGCGCGAGCGCGCGCTGGCGCTGCGTCTGGCCGTGTCGACGCTGTTCGTGCTGGCGCTGTTCTTCTGTCACCTCTTCGCCGTCGGAGTGTATGGACTGGGACTCCTCGCATTCGAGCTCCAGCGGCTCTTGGCGCTGCGATGGCGCGAGCCGGTCCCTCTCGAGGAGGCAGCGGAGCGGCGGCGCCTGTCCCCTTGGCTCGATTTCGTTGTGAGCGGGCTCCCCTTCCTGCCGGTGGTGCCATTGTTGCTGATGAGCCCAACCTGGACGCTGCGCTGGGACTTCACGTGGGAGCTCAACGGCAAACTCAATGGCCTCCTGTTCGTCATCGAGGTCTATTCCCATTCGGCAACGTTCTTTCTGGCGACGATCGTTGCAATCGCCGCGGTCTTCGCGGTCCGGCACCACGCGCTGCGATTCCATCGTTTCGGCTGGATGCTTCTGGCGGTCGGCGGCATTACCTATTTGGCGCTGCCCCGCGTCCTCTTCGACACGTACATGGCGGACCAGCGCCTGCCGATCGCGCTGGCCTTCATGATCATTGCCTGCGCGCATCTCGATCTGCGCGACGAATTCGTGCGCCGGGGCTTTGCCACGGTTTTGGTTCTCCTGTTGGCCGTGCGCGCGTTCGAGGTGCAAGGCGTATGGCGCGAGCTTTCGCGGGGAACCGCCTCATTCCGCGATTCGGTGCGGCACATCGAGCGCGGCTCGAAAGTGCTGGTTGCTTATGCCGACCCCGACAACGGCGACAACGCACGCGATCTTTGGCTCACGCATGCCGCCTGCCTGGCGATCATCGAGCGCTCCGCGCTGGTCACGACCGCGTTCACCGTGCTCGGCAAGCAGGTGATGCATGTGCGCCGCGATTACCGCGACCGCGTTGATACCGAGGATGGAACGCCACCCTCGATCCGGCAGCTCCTCTCGCATACAGAACCGACGGATTGGGACGACGATCCGCCCTATTGGTCGCGATGGACCACCGACTACGATTATCTGTACATCTTGTTCACGGACCGCGATTACGCCAATCCCGATCCGGTGCGGCTCACCCCCATTTTCGCCGGCAACAGGTTCGTCCTCTATCAGATTAACGGGGCACAGCTGGCCGGCGCGCCCAAAACGTCGAACTAGCCTCCCCCTGTACGCTTGCTGAGCGCGCGGGGACCGGCTTGGCAGCGGATCTGTCAGCGCCAATGGCCGCTGGTATTACGGCGAATCCCTGCATCATTTGGAACGGCTATGCCCTCAGCATCTGCCTACCGGGCGGAGCGTTTGAGGCCCGACGGCGGCAGCGCTAGAGCGGCCGCGCCACGAGGCCGACTGACGTGCCTACCTTTCCTCGGCCGCGGCGGGCGGAGATTGAACCGTAAGGAGCGCTCGCGCGACTAAGGTTAAAAGTGGGAGGCTGGAGATGAGCGAGCGTCGGATTACCCAGCTGTTTGGACTGATCTTGGGTGCCCTATTCACGTGCACCCTGGTCCTCAACGCCTTCGCTTTTTAAGCCCGCACGGGCGTCTGACCAAGGTTCTCGTCCCTGCCCGGCGTCGTGCTTTTTGCCTTCGCCTGAGCTGTCGCACCAGCCCAGCACATTTGCCCCAATCGGCTGCGCCCACGCGTGAACCGGCACCCTTTGCCCGCTGCGGGCGAGCGGCGCCTGTGGACGCACCCTGAACTCCGCGCGTCCAGCAGAACATGTGCGGCGCAGCGAAAGCGGGGATGGCCGCCGTCACAACGTTTCAGGCATCTGTAAGGAGCCGTTCAGCCCGCGTTCAGCGTCGGCGTGGAACACTTGAGACAAGGATGACGTTTGACCCGTCACCCCTTCGAGCTCACAGAGAGGTGACCCCATGAAGAAAACTCTCACCGCTCTCGCTGCGGCGGGAACATTGGCCCTCGCCACGGTGGCGACGCCGACCTCGGCAGATGCCCGCTGGTGGGGCCCAGCCATCGGCGCCTTCGCTGCGGGTGCCATCATTGGCGGCGCGCTCGCAAGCCCATACGCCTACGGGTATTACGGCGGCTATTATCCCGGCTATTCCTATTACCCCTACGGCTACTATCCGGCGTACAGCTACGGCCCAGCCTATTACGGCTATGCCGCTGCGCCCGGGCCCTACGGCAGCTGCTGGCGCTGGCGCAATGGGTACCGCTATCGCGTGTGCTGAACGGCTCCCGCCCGCCCGGGCGGATCGGCAGCCTGACCCGGCGCTCCGCGCTCGCAGGAGCGCCGGCCTTTTTTTCGCTCCAAAGCTTTGTCGCGGCCGTCCCAGGGCTGACCAAATTCCGACAAATTAACCGGCATGATCGGGAACGGCTGAACATCGGGGATGGGTCAGTCGGGGCTATTCGGACAAATCGCAACACCTCGGAACTGCGTCCGGCGAACGCCGGCGCTCAATGCTCGGCACCCGCCGAAAGGAGACGCTGATGAAGAAGACACTTGTTGCCTTAGCTGCGGCTGCGACCATCGCCACTGCAGTCGCCGCCGTTCCGTCGCCGGCGGATGCTCGCTGCTTCGGGTGCGCGGTCGGCGCCGGCGCCGTCGGCGGCTTCGTGGCGGGCGCCATCGTCGGCAGCGCAATCGCGAATTCCGCGCCGGCACCAGTGGTCGTCGCGCCCGCGCCGGCCTACGTTGCTGCGCCTCCGCCCGGCTATGTGGTGTACTCAGCCTATGGGGCGCCACTGCCAGGACCGCGATGCTATTGGACCCGCCAGCCGGTCTATGACGTCTACGGGAATATGGTTGGATGGCGCGGCCGTCCGATCGCGGTTTGCGGGTAAGCCGCTTCGCGCAGGAAGCTTCACCATCGAACCCGGCGGGTCTTCCCGCCGGGTTTTCATTTAAGCTGGCGCCGCTGCGGATTGGGCGCCAGTCGCGGGGGACGACTGCAGACGGTGTGATGCCGAAGCAATCAGCCTGATTGCGGATCAATTCCTCGCCGCGCGCTTTTGCATGTCGTCGAGCACCGCCGCGGTGGGCCAGCAGTCGACCTTGAGCCGATTCGCCTTCTGATAAGCGCCGAGCGCCGAGCGGGTGAGCATGCCGGCCTTGCCGTCGATCTTGTCCTTGTAGAGGCCAAGCTTGGTGAGCGTGTGCTGCATGGTCTCGACCTGCACCGTGCGCAGCTGCGTGTTCTTGCTCCACGGCGTCTCGAAGTGGCGCGGATCGCTGATGCGGTCACTCAAATGGCCCACGAACAGCACGTAAAGATCGGAGAAGTTGTATTCCTTGATCACGTAATAATTCTTGAGCGTGAGAAATGCAGGCCCGTATGTGCCCTCAGGCAGCAGCAGCGACGCCGGTTCAGCGAGTTCCGCCGGCGCGGGCTTGCGGCCATAGGCGAGCGTAAATCCTTGGGCAAGCCACTCGCCGAGCGGCCGCGTGACTTCGGGCACCGCGATGGTGCAATCGACGCCTTGCGGCGCGCGCGCCTCGTAGGCCCAGCGCGTGCCGCGCTGCCAGCCTTTGCCGACGAGCTGCTGCGCGGCCGAGGCGAGCGCATCCGGCACCGACCGCCAGATGTCCTTCTTGCCATCGCCGTCGAAATCGACCGCGTACTTGTAAAATTCCGAGGGCAGGAACTGGGTCAGGCCCATGGCGCCGCCCCAGGAGCTGCGCATATCGGCGAGCTTGATCTGCCCCTCTTCGAGCATCTTCAGCGCATAGAGGAACTCCTGGCGAAAGAAATCCTTGCGCCGCCCGTAATAGCCCTGCGTGGCGAGCACCGTGACGGCGTTCTTCGGCAGCTTGTAGCCACCGAACGCGGTCTCGCGGCCCCAAATCGCAAGCAGGATGTTTCCGGGCACCCCGAATTGCTGCTCGATCGCGGCGAGCGTGCGCGCGTGCTCGGCGGCGAGCTTTTTCGCCTGTTCGGCAAGATGCGCGATCGTCGTCTCCCTGATGTAATCGGCCGGCGTCTGCACGAACTCGGCCTGCCCGCGCGGCGGCGCGCCTTCGCGCCCGGGAAGATCAAGATCGGGCAGCGTGAGGTCGGGCTCGAGCGCGCGCGTCGCCGCGTCGAATGTCGCGCGCGAAACGCCGAGCGCTTGCGCCTGCGGCCAGAGATCTTGCAGCCATTTTTGAAAGCCCGGATCGACCGCCCGCGCACATGTGAGCGCGGCGACCCACGCACTCAAGAGAATCACCGCATAGCTGCAAAGTCGACGCATGACTGCTTCCTTCTCCTGCCAAAAGTCGGCGCTCAATCCACTCCGTGATCGGCTGCAACGATTCAAGCCGTCCGGGCGTTAATAAAAAGGCCAAAAAGCGCCCAAGATATGGAACCGCCGATGCTGCAGGTGCCGCTGGAGATCGCTTTCCACAATATCGAAAGCTCGGATTGGGCGGAGCGGCAGATCCGAGCGCGGGTGGCCGACCTCGAAAAGCTCTACGACCGGCTGGTCTCGTGCCGGGTGCGGATCGATCAGCGCGCCAAGGATCTCACCGGCACCATCCCTCCCGTCGTCCACATCGAACTCGGTATACCCGGGCGCGGTGATCTGGTCGTCAGCCACGAGCCCGAGCACCTGCTGCGCAAGTACCGGCACCCGGACTTGCACAAAGCCATCAACGAGGCGTTCCGCATCGCCGAGCGGCGGCTGCTCGACCTCAAAGAGCAGCGTGACGGCCGCACCAAGGCTGGGGATCACGACACCGAAAACCAATCGCTGGGCCAGATCGCGGAGGTCACGCCCGAGGAAGATTTTGGATTCCTGCTCACGAAAGAGGGCGGCCTGCTCTACTTCCACCGCAACGCGCTGCTGTCCGGCGACTTCGACGATCTCAAGCTTGGAGATGAGGTCTATTACAACGAGGACGTGGGCGACACCGGCCCGATCGCAACCAAGGTGCGCGTGAAGGGGCGAGGCTCAGACACGCAGTAGTGCTCGGAGGTTCGACCCGCGCCGCACGCCGGTGGCCTCAGCGCGCCTCACAAATTCCAGGCCCTCCTATCGCACTGCCAGGATGAAGAGCCGCGGGAACCGCAAGAGCACGCGACCCTCGTGCCGTGGCGGATAGGCGCGCGCTATTCGCGCAGTGTACTCGGCAAGGAATCCGCGCCGCATCGCCTCGTCGAGCGGGGAAAGAAACGGTCGCATCCCCGAGCCTCTGAACCATTCGACAATGGCGTCAGGACCGGCCAGCACATGGTTATAGACCGTGTGCCAGATGTCGAGCTGCGCGCAAAGGGGCTTGAGCAAATCGTAATACGCAGCTGGTGTCGGCAGATCGTCGCGCGCCGCCATCGCTGGCGCGAGTTGCGGGGCCCATGGTCCGCTTGCCGCCACCTCGCGCATGAGCGCAAGCCCCGGCTCCGTGGTGTTGTCGGGCATCTGCACGGCCAAGACGCCGCCCGCGGGAAGCGCGGCGAGCAAGCGGCGCAGGACCGCGGGATGGTCGGGGACCCATTGAAAGACCGCGTTGCCGAACAACAGATCGGTGTGCTCCGGCGGGCTCCAATCGGCGAGATCGGCCTGCGCGAACTCGCAATTGGGAAGCCGCTCGCGCGCCTGGCGCAGCATGTCGGGCGAGGAGTCCAGCCCGATCACCTGCGCCTGCGGAAAGCGTTCCAGCAGAAGCTCGGTGGAATTGCCGGGCCCGCAGCCGAGATCGACCACGCACCGTGCGGACTTGAGCGGCACCTGCGCCAACAGATCGCGGGGCGGGCGCGTGCGCTCATCCTCGAACTTGAGGTATTGACGCGCGCTCCAGTCCTCGGCCATCAGCGCGAGAACTTCTTGTATTTGATGCGCTGGGGGATGATCGAATCGGTTCCCAGCCGACGCATCTTGTCGCGCTCGTAGTCCTGGAAATTGCCCTCGAACCATTCCACGTGGCTATCGCCTTCGAATGCCAGGATATGCGTGGCGATGCGATCGAGAAACCAGCGATCGTGGCTGATGATGACGGCACAGCCGGCGAAATCCTCGAGCGCCTCCTCGAGCGCGCGCAAGGTGTCGACGTCGAGATCGTTGGTGGGCTCGTCGAGCAGCAACACGTTGGCACCCGACTTGAGCATTTTTGCCAGATGCACGCGGTTGCGCTCTCCGCCCGACAGCGAGCCAACTTTCTTCTGCTGGTCGGCGCCTCTGAAATTGAAGGTCGAGCAATAGGCACGCGAGTTCACCTCACGCTTGCCGAGCGCAATGACGTCCTCCCCGCCGGAGATCTCCTCCCAGACGTTCTTGCCGCCGTCGAGCGCATCGCGGGATTGGTTGACGTAGCCGAGATGCACCGTGTCGCCGAGCTTGATGCTGCCCTTGTCCGGCTTTTCCTCCCCGACGATCATGCGAAAGAGCGTCGTCTTGCCGGCACCGTTCGGGCCGATCACGCCGACGATGCCGCCGGGCGGCAGGCGGAAAGTGAGATCGTCGATCAGCAGGTTGTTGCCATAGCTCTTGCGCAGCTTCTCGAAGTCGACCACGGTCTGTCCCAGCCGCTCCGCGACCGGAATGATGATCTGCGCGCTTTGCGCCGTCTTCTCCGCCGCCTGCTTCACGAGATCTTCGTAGCGCTGGTACCGAGCCTTCGATTTCGCCTGCCGCGCGCGCGGGGAAGCCGCGATCCATTCTCGCTCGCGCGCGAGCGTGCGCTGGTGCGCCGCCTCCTCGCGCCCCTCCTGCTCCAGCCGCTTCTGCTTCTGCTCGAGCCAGGCAGAATAATTGCCCTGGTAGGGAATGCCGCGGGCGCGGTCGAGCTCGAGAATCCAGCCCGTTACGTTGTCGAGGAAATAGCGGTCATGGGTGACGATCAGGATCGCGCCCGGGTAGTTGCGCAGGTGGGTCTCGAGCCAGCTGACCGATTCGGCATCGAGATGGTTGGTGGGCTCGTCGAGCAGCAGCAGGTCCGGTTGTTCGAGCAGCAGACGGCAGAGCGCCACCCGCCGCCGCTCGCCGCCGGATAGCGTTTTCACGTCGGCCTCATCCGGCGGACAGCGCAGCGCCTCCATCGCCTGGTCGATCTTGGATTCGAGATCCCAGAGGCCCTTGGCCTCGATCTCGTCTTGCAGCTTCGTCATTTCCTCCGCGGTCTCGTCCGAGTAGTTCGCAGCGAGTTCGTTATAGCGGTCGAGAATTGCTTTCTGGGTCGCGACGCCCTGCATCACGTTCTCGCGCACGCTTTTGCCCGCATCGAGGCGCGGCTCCTGCTCGAGGTAACCGACCCGCGCGCCCTCGGCCGCCCATGCCTCGCCGGCGAAATCGGTATCGATGCCGGCCATGATGCGCAGCAGCGTGGACTTGCCCGAGCCGTTGACGCCGAGCACGCCGATCTTGGCGTCCGGATAGAAAGACAGGTTGATGTCCTCAAGGATCTTGCGATTGCCCGGATAGGTCTTCGACAGACCTTGCATGTGATAAATGAACTGACGGGCCATAGCCCCGCTCGCACTGTTGAACGCCGATCGGCGCCGGATGTCGGGAGGTCGGCGCTGATGTAGCGACCTCTCCGGCCGAGAGCAAGGCTGCCGCAACGCCCACGTTTCATTAGAAATGCAACAAACTGTGACGCGGATCACATCTGCCGTGCAGCCCTCGTCCTATGTGACGTTTTAGAGGGTTTCGCGCTTAGCCGAGCCTTACGAAGGTTTAATCCAACCGAACGGCCGCTCCTTGAACTTCCAGGATGCGCGCGATGACCAACGGTTGAGTGAATGAACCGGTGACGGCAGGGCGCGCCTGATGATCAGGGCAACGACCACAGTTCGCAGGCGTGCCGCCCGGCGTCAGGCTCGAGGGGTTGCCGCCGAGATCGGCGCGCTCTTCTACGATGTCCTCAAAGCCCTGTTTGATCCGTACCGACCGGAGCTCCACTACATGCGCGGGCCCGGCCCACGATGGCGCGCCAAGCATGCCAGCTCCCCGCCCTCCGATTCGGCTGTTGCGCACACACCGTTGCCGACTCGCGCGCCCATCCCCATCGCGGTGCCGGTCTTGATTCGAGGCTCGTGAGGCGGCCGGGCGGGCTTTCGTGCCAGGCGGCCCGCCCTTCGCGACGTCATTGCGGTCGAAGTGTGACCTAATTGCAGCAATCCTTAACCCTAACCGTCGCTTTTCTGCAACGCCTGCTCACGAATCTGAAATCGCTAGCGAATTCGCACTGGTGTTTAACAAATTTGCCGGGACAATCGCGTGCAAAGGGGCGCTCCAAGCGATGGGGAATGGAGCGAACGGGGAGCCGGCGCGAGTTGTGCCGGATGGGGACCATGGCAAGAACAATTCGAGACAGCGGCAGCCGCGGCCGAGCGCCAAGCGTTTTGGCCGATCTCTCCGAGTTCGTGCAGACCTTGGCGCGCAGCCTCTTCGATCCGTACCGGCCCGAACTCTATTACATGCGCGGTCCGGGCCCCAAATGGCACGCCAAACACGATGCCATGCCGGCGCTCGTGCGCGTGCGGGCGAAGCGCTAGCGCGGCGCAAATCATCGCATAGAACGGACGAGTTGTCGGGCGCCCGCAGGACCCGGACCGCCTGCGGCATGGCGCTTTGGCCTGTGCTATAGGGAGCCAACCCTACCGCTCCTTCGTCTCCACGGGCCAACGGACATTTGTCATGCCTCGCCATCGCTGCGCGATTCTCGATGATTACCAGAACGTCGCTCTCACTGTGGCCGACTGGTCGAAGGTTTCGGGCAACCTCGACATCAAAGTATTCAACACGCATCTCGGCGGAGCCGACAAAGTCATCGCGGCGCTGCAGGAGTTCGAGATCGTCTGCGCCATGCGCGAGCGCACCGCCTTCCCGCGCGCCGTGATCGAAAAACTGCCGCAGCTCAAGCTGCTCATCACGACCGGCCTGCGCAATGCGTCCATCGACGTCGCCGCGGCCAAGGCGCGCGGCATCGTCGTGTGCGGCACGCCAACGGTGGGCAGCCCGACCTCGGGCATCGCCATCGGGCTGACGCTCGAACTGACCCGGCGCATCGGCTACGAGAACGCGCGGATGAAGGCCGGCGCACCTTGGCAGACGACGATCGGCCTCGATCTCGAGGGCTTGACGCTCGGCGTCCTCGGGCTGGGTAAGCTCGGCACCCGCACCGCGAAAATCGCTCAGGCGTTCGGGATGAAAGTCGTCGCCTGGAGCCAGAATCTGACGCCGGACAAGTGCAAGGAAATCGGCGTCGACTACGTGGGCAAGGAGGATCTTTTTCGCCAGGCGGACATCCTCACCATTCACGTGGTCCTGTCCCAGCGCACACGCGGCCTCGTCGGCGCGAAGGAACTCGCCCTGATGAAGCCAACGACCTACATCATAAACACGTCGCGCGGGCCGATCATCGACGAGCCTGCACTGCTGGCGGTGCTACGCGAAAAGAAGATCGCTGGCGCCGGGCTCGACGTGTTCGATGTCGAGCCGCTGCCCGTCGATCATCCGCTGCGCAAGATGGACAACGTGGTACTCACGCCGCATCTCGGCTACGTGGCCATGCAGAATTATCGCGCTTATTTCGCCGGCGTGGTCGACGATATCCGGGCTTTCCTCGACGGCAAGCCAGTCCGGGTGATCGACTGACGCGAGGGTTAGCGCGCCTCAGCGCGCCATCGCCGAGGGGGGCGGACCGAGCGGAGCGCTCGTCACCGCAGCTCCCGCCGACGGAGTCGGGGCGCCCGCAGAGGGTGCAGCAGCTCCGGGCGGAGCACTGGCGGCTGCCGCAGCGGCTGCCGGGGGCTTGCCCGGCAGGACCACAACACGCGTGCCGGTCTTCACCCGGGTGTAGAGATCCATCACGTCCTCGTTGGTGAGGCGGATGCAGCCCGAGGACACGAAGGTCCCGATGGTCGACGGCTGATTGGTGCCGTGGATGCGGTACACCGTTTTGCCGAGATAGAGCGCCCGCGCGCCAAGCGGGTTGGTCTCACCGCCGGCCATGAAGCGCGGCAAATAAGGCTGGCGCACGATCATCTCCTCGGGCGGAGTCCAATCGGGCCATTCCGCCATCTTCGTGACCCGTTCCGCGCCGGACCAAGTGAAGCCCTCGCGGCCGACGCCGATGCCATAGCGCAGCGCTTTGCCCTGGCCGAGCACGAGATAGAGATACGTGTTCGGCGTGTCGATGATGATCGTGCCGGCCGGCTCCTTGGTAGAGTAGTCGACGAGCGTGCGCCGGAACTGCGGCGGCAGTTGCTTTTTCGGACCCGTCTCGGGCCGCACCTCGGGGGGAAAGGCCGCCATGTTTCGTGGATCGACCGGCGTCGCCCCGCCATTCGCAGCCGGCTCGCCTTGTCCCGCATCGTGGTAGCCGGGGGTGATCGGCAGCGGCGGCCGCGCGGAGTCGGGTTCGTACGGAGTGCCCGCCGCAGGCGCGGAATAATTGGGAGTGGGCGATCCGTAATAAGGACGCGTGCCCGCAGCGGCCGGTTCGTAGCCTTGCGGCGCTTGCTGCTCGCGGTAGCCCTGCTGCGGCGGATCGCGGTAGGCAGGTGGCGGGGGCGCCGCCTCATCGGGATAACCAGCGTGGCCGTATGGCGCGCCGGATGCATGAGGCTCGACCGCAGCCGGCGGAAGCGGACGCCCCTGGAGATCGTAGATCTGATTGTCGTCGGCATCGGCGATTGGCGGCAGCGGCCGATAGGGCGGATAGGCTTGCGTCGGAGGAGAGGCCGGCGGATAGGCTTGCGGCTGCGGATAGTATTGCGCGGACGCGTCCCCGACAGAGGTCCCGAGCCCGATCAGTAGCGTCGCGATGGCACCTGTGGCGCGGAAAATCATGCCCCCTCCCCTAACGCAACCCGGCTCGACTGAATCGACCAGGAACAAGGCACATTCAAGACCATAAGCGCAAAAAGATGACCAAGGTCTTGATGCGTCCCGCCCCACAGAAGTAGCCGGTATTCAATGACTTACGCTGGTTCCCGGGCTGCGCAAGTTCCACCACGGCTGCGCGGGTGACGTCACCTCGCCTTGGCCTCCCCCAATACCGTTTTGGCCAGCCGGAAGCAGTCCACTCCGACCGGGACGCCACAGTAGATGGCGATTTGCGTGAGCACCGCGCGGATCTCGTTGGGCGTAAGCCCGTTGCGAAGCGCCCCACGAACGTGCGTCTGGAATTCCTCCATTTTGCCGAGCGCAGCAATCATTCCGAGATTGAGGATCGAGCGCTCGCGCGGGGTCAGGGTATCGTCGCCCCAAGCCTCTCCCCAACAGTACTGCGTGACGATCCGCTGGAAATCGCGGTTGAAGTCGTCGGCGCTCTTGAGCGCGCGGTCTACGTACTCTTCGCCGAGCACCTTGCGGCGCATGGTGAGTCCGCGGTCATAAGTGTCCTTGTCCATGTCACTCCTCCGGGTTGCACTCGAGGCGCCCAAACGCCGCGAGCAGGGTTTCGGTTGGGGAAGAAGGAAAGGCGCGACCGCACGTAACGGCATACGCTTCGATGTTGGACCGCGCGGCCGCCTCGAGCGAGGGGGCCTGCGCTCCCATTGCGGACGAGCCGGCGAGCTCGTGCAGCGCCTCCTGCTGCAGCCGCTCGGCCTCGAGCTCGACCGCCTTGATCCTGGTGCGAAAGAGTTCGGCGGTTGCGCCGGCAACGAGCGCAGGTGGCGATTTGAGCGCGCGGCGCATGGCGCGCAGCGGTACGACCGTCATATCCCGCCACGGCGCGATGCGCCGTTCGAGCTCAGTGATCTCGCTTGCCGACAACGTCCGCTTTCGCGTCGCATGCCAGAGCAGAAACAAGAGCAGATTGACGTCGACGCCGGCCTCCTCTTGCAAGGTAATGCAGGCGTCCGCGACGCCATCCTGGCGGTAGAACCGCAGCGAGAAGCGCCAGAACGGCGATGCAGACGACGCCGTCATGCGCGCGCACTCAGCGGGGCGATGTCGAGCGATGTGGCAAGCTCGTCGATCTGCGCCAGCACTGCTGCGGAGAGCGGCACGCCGTTGCGTTCCCGCTCCGCCCTGCGCGCCGCGCGTCCCATGCCGGGTGCGCGAATCTCATCGTGGTCGGGCAGACGGTGCGAGGAGACGAGATCGCGAATGTGCCGGCTGATCTCCGCCTTGAACGCGTCGAGCGGAACGAATCGCGCGACATCGAACGCGATGACGAATTGCCCGACATTGCCCGTCCCGCTCGCGGGCGCAGCGAAATCCCGGATATCGCGGCCGAAGGCCGCGCCGTTGAGCGGTCCGGCCAAAAGGCCGATGACGAGGGAAAGCCCGCTGCCCTTGTAGCCGCCCATGGGGAGATACGTGCCCTCCTCGATCCGTTGCGGATCGCTGATCGCCGAGCCATCCTTGCGATGCTGCACCCAACCCTCCGGCATCGACTTTCCTTCGAGCTCGTAGGTCCTGATCGCGCCGTTCGACGCGAGCGAGGTCGCAATATCGAGCACCACCGGTGGCTCGTCGCCGGCCGGGATCGCCACTGCGATCGGGTTGGTGCCGAGCAAGGGTTCGCTGCCGCCCCATGGCGCCATGTGATTGACGCTCGATGCCGCGCCGTAGATTCCGATCATGCCGTGTCGCAGCGGGATGGCGGCGTAGATCGCGCCAGCCCCGGCGTGATTGGAGCACCGCGCGCCGACCCAGCCGACGCCCGCGGCGCGCGCGAGCTCCACGGCGAGATTGGCGGCATAGGTCATCACAACATGGCCCATGCCGCGGTCGCCGTCGATGAGGGCGGTCGCCGGAGAGCGCTCCAGGACGCGGATGTTGGCTCGCGGGTTGATCGCGCCGCGCTTGAGCTGACGCACATAGCCTGGGAGGCGAAAGACGCCATGCGCATCCGATCCGGTCAGATCGGCTTCAAGCATCGCGTCGGCGGCGGTGGCGGCATCGGCCTGCGGCAGCCCGCAGGCACGCAAGGCGTCGACGAGAAAGGCGCGCAAGCTGGCCGCCGGAATGCGCCGGGTCTGCTGAGCGTCGGTCTTGGTCAGCACGTCCTCGCTCAACCCTGAGCCACCGCAATCTCGAGCGGGAAATTGTCGACGCATTCGTGGCCGGTCTCGGTCACGATGAAAGTGTGCCCGAGAAAAATGCCGAATAGTCCGTCGGCGGTGATCGGATTGGGTTCGGCCATGATGATCATGCCGGGCTTGAGAACCTTGTCGATCTCGTCGGCCTCGGTGCGTTCGGCGAAGACGTGCGGTTTATCGGTCACGATGTCGATGCCGTGCACCTGCGTGGGTCGCGACTGCACGCCGCGCTCGCGAAAGAAACGACTGGCGAGACGCATATTGTCGGTGGTGTTGCCGGGTTTGATCTCGGCGACGATCTTGCGATAGCCGGGCAGCGTGATCTCGTCCCAGAACTTGCGCACCATGTCGGTGGGCGGCCCGAGCGTAATCGGCGAGCCGATCTGAGCGGAGAGGCCGTTGTAGCCGGCGGCGAGCTCCATGTTGATGATGTCGCCGTTCTTGAGCTTGCGATGGGATGGGCGCGGATTGCCGAACACCATCGCCGGATCAGCCATTGGTGTCGATCCGATGATGAGAAAATCGATATCGCCGCCGCCCTCGAGGATGGCGGCGCCGGCGGCCGCGCGCAGCTCATATTCAGGCACGCCGGGCTTGGCGCGGGCAACCATCGCCTGCATCGCACGCTCGCACAGCACGCCGGCCTTGCGCACGCAGCGCAGTTCCTCTTCGCTGTGCACCACGATGAGCTCGTGCATGAAGCCTTTGGTGAAGACGAGCTCTGCTTCGGGCAGCGACCGGCACAGCACGTTGTATTGATTGACCGGCAGATAATCGCCGTGCCGCGGGTCGACCTCGACAAGGCCGATGCGGCCGCACTCGAGCTTGAGCTCCTTGAGCCGCTCGACAATGACTTCGGCGTATTTGCCGCTACGGCTATGGCGCACGTCGGACAAAGCATTGGCGCATTCGCGCCGGCAGGCCTCGGCGTGGGTGCCGCCCATCGAGAAGACCAGCGTCGGTTCCGCCTCGAGCGGCACCACAACGTATGACGCGATCGCGTGCCATTCCCAATGGCCGGTGAGCCATTGCATGCCGCCGCCGAAGCTCCAATGACTCGGGCCGCCCGGCACGATCACGCAGTCGAGCTTGTTCTCGCGCATCTTGTCGCGTAGCGCCCGGTAACGACGCTGGTATTCCTGCTTGGAAAAATGATCGTAAACCGCGTCACGGTAATACGGCGTCTCGTACATGTTGGAGAAGGGAGCGTTCTGATCCAGGCGCTGTCGCACCTGTTCCCACAGCTCATGCGCGGACCCACGCGGCATCTGGATGTTCATGGCGTTTCAATCCTTGCAATTGCCGATGGTAACGGGCCCGCCGGCGGCCTCGACCGCCTCTTGGGCCAGTTTGATATTGGCGACCTGCTCGACCGTCGGCTTCTTCTCCTTGTCGATGTCGCCGTTCTCCGCGCTATTTTCGATCGTCCATTGGACACGCTTGGGATCGAGCCCGGTATTGACCGACCAGACGCAGTTCTTAGTCAGAACGTCGATTGCATATTCCACCGCATCGCTCGGCTTGTCGGTCGCTTTCTCGATGATCGGCACGACTTTCGCCTTGTCGCGGAACATGGCCCGATTGGCCTCGATCATGGCGGCGGCAGTGTCGCGCAGGAGCGCGCGATCGCGGGCGATCCAGTCGAGCGAAGCGCCATAGGCATTGAACATGTAATCGGGCATGAGATCGGCGAGCTGAACGAGGACATTCAGGCCCCGCTTCTGTTTCTTTGCCAGGTAGACGTCCTCGGGATGCAAGGCGACGCCGTCCGTCTGTCCGGCGATCAGGCCGGGCAAGCGGCCGGCGGTGGCCGCGGAGATGAAGTGCGCGTCATCGACCGTGAGGCCGGCGGTGCGCAACACCTCGCGGCCCATGCGCCAATTGAAACCGCCGACCCCACCGCCGGTGGCGCTGAGTTTTTTGCCCTTGAGGTCGGCCGCGGTCTTCACATCGGGCGAGACCACGTAGGCTTGCGGCATTTTGGGTGCCAAGCCCCAGAACTGCTGCACCTTCATGCCGCGGCCGATCGCCACCTCGTTCACGCTCACGATGGCTGATCCTTGTGCAGCCGCAGTGCTCGCCGTGGCGGACGCGCCGCCCTCGAATTGAATGATGGTTGGCTCGATGCAACGCTTGGCGAAGAAGCCGAGCTCCTTGGCCACATAGGGCGAGGTGTGCACCACATTGGGCGGCGCGACCGACACGCCGATGTTGATCTTTCGCATCGTGCTGCAGCTTTGTGCCGCCGCCTCGCGGTTTGCCGCATCCGCAAGCGCAACGCCGAGCACGGCCAGCACCAATAGACAGATCAATCGAGACCGGTTCGTCATAACGTCTTCCCGTCGGCTCCCCCTCTGCGCCCCCGCGGATTTAGTCCTCTTGCGACGCCGCGGTCCAGGGCGCCACATATTTCTCGGCCACACGCAGCAGCGCCGTGAGCGTCACGCCCAAAATGCCGAGCGTCACGATCGGCACGAACATCTTGTCGACCTGGTAGGTGCTCGCGGTGCGCACGATCAGGTAACCGATGCCGGAGATGGCGGTGTAGAGATCGGCGAGAACCATGCCGATCAATCCGCGTCCGAGCGCCAGCCGCAATCCCGTCACGATGAACGGCAGGGAGGCTGGAAGCACGATATTCCACCAGAGCTGACCTTCGGCGCAGCGGAAAGCGCGACCGACTTCCAGGAGCTTCGGATCGACGCTTTTGACCCCTTGATAAGTATTGATCACCATCGGGAAGAACGCGAACAGAAACAGGATGATCACCTTCGCCGTGGTGTCGAAGCCGGCCCACAAGACGATCAGCGGAACGAGCGCCACCGAGGGAATGGAATAGAGGAAGGTGATGTAGACGGTGAGCGCAACATCGAGCACCCAGAAGCGGGCAAGCAGGAGTCCGATGCCGACCCCGAGCATGACCGCGAACGCGAATCCGATCGCCAGCACGACGAGGCTCGGCCACAAGTAGGTCCACAACTCGCCGCTGAGCACCATGTGATAGGCCGCCACCACCACCTTGCTCGGCGAAGTAAACAGCACCGGGTCCACGTTCCAGGCGGCGATCTCCCACAACGTGAGCGCGATGGCGAGCGAGGCGAGCCGGATGATGAAATCGATGAGACGGCGGCGATGTCTGCGCGCGGCGGCGACCTGCTCGGCGCGCGCCTGCTCGCCGGAGACATCGGCGGGCTCTGCGGGGAGTTCGGCGCGCGCTCGTTCGATCGCGGTCATGCAACCTGTCTCCCCGCACGCAGATTGGGCTTGGCGGCATGAAGCTGATGCCAGATGTGCACGCGAATTTCCGCGAAGCGCGGATCGGACCGCACTGCATCCGCATCGCGCGGCCATCCGAACGGCATGTCGAGCACCTCCTTGACGCGCCCCGGACGCGCGCTCATCACCGCGATGCGGTCGCCCAACAAGATCGCCTCGTCGATGGAATGGGTGATGAACACCATGGTCTTGCGCTCGTCCGGTCGCTCCATAAGGGAAAGGAGTTCCTCCTGCAGGATCTCGCGCGTCTGTGCATCGAGCGCGGCGAATGGCTCGTCCATCAACAGGATCGACGGGTTCATGACAAGGGCGCGCACTAACCCAACGCGCTGCTGCATTCCCCCCGACAGCTGGTAAGGGTAGTGGCCTTCGAAACCGGCGAGCCCGACCAGGTCCAGGTAATGCGTGACCCGCGTTTTGATTTCAGCGCGCGGCACGCCTGCCACAGCCAGCCCAAAGGCCGCGTTGTCGTAAACGGTTTTCCACGGCAGCAGCCCGAAATGTTGAAAAACCAGGGCAATCCCGTCCGGCGGCCGCCCCCCAACCGGCTTGCCATGGACGAGAAGGGTGCCGCTGCTGAGATCGGTCAGGCCCGCAATGCAGCGCAACAGCGTGGTCTTGCCGCAGCCGGAGGGACCCACGACGCACATGATCTCGTTGCGTCTGACCGCGAGCGATAACTGATGGAACGCCACCACGGCGCCGTCGAGGAAAAGCTTGCTGGCGCCCTCCGCAAGGATAGCTGCATCACCGGCTGTGTGCGCGCCTGCCATGCATTCCTCGTTCATGCCACGTGTGAGGCCTAATACCAGCAGCCGTTTAAACCGACCGGTCGGCTGTCATTGTCGGGCTTGACCCGGCAATCCATGCGCTTCGCAAAATGGATGCGCGGCCACCAGCGCGTTTACGCGCGTCTTCGACGCGCTTCTGCCCGCGCAATGAGTCAAGAACAACTCCCGCAGGTATAACCTTCCTCAGTCGGGTCGTGCCAAGTCTCGGGAAAAAAGTGCCCGACGCAATGCGAGCTTGCGCAACTGCGCGCGTATAGCGATGCGTGCACCGGTCGAGCGCGGCCGCTCTATGGTTTGGCGGCGATCTGCTGCAGCAGCGGGCTCCATTGCCGCTGCTGCTCCTGAATGAAGGCGCTGACCTCGGCGGGGGACATTGCAAGCGGATAGCTGCCGCGGCCGGCGAGCTGTGCGCCAAGCGTCGGCTCGGTGATCACTTTGCGCAGGTCCTCGCTGACCTTGTGCACGATCGCCTCGGGCGTGCCGACCGGCGCCACGAGCCCTTGCCAGCCCATCGCCTTGAAGCCGGGCAGAGTTTCCGCAACCGTCGGCAGATTGGGGAAGTCGGGCAGCCGCTGCGCCGATGCGACCGCGAGCGGTTTGAGGTTTCCGCCTTGGATTGCTCCGGCGAGGCCGGAATAGCCCTCGATGATCAGCGGGATGCGGCCGCCCATGATGTCGTTGAGGGCATGATTGGGACCGCCGGAATAGGGCACCAGCAGCAATTTGATGCCGGCGCGCAATTGCAGCAATTCGCCGGTCAGATGCGTGAGCCGTCCAATGCCGGTGGTGGCATACGAGATTTCGCCGGGTCTTTGTTTTGCAAGCGCAATCAATTCCGGCAGTGTCGCAACGCCAAGGGAAGGCGCCGCCGCGACAAACATCGGCTGCTCCGTCAGCGAGCCGATCGGGGCAAAGTCGCGCGGCAGCTCCAAGGCGGTGTTGGCCGCCTTGCCGGGCGCCGGCAGGAACACCGAGAGCGCCGGCATGTAAAGCGTGTACCCATCGGGCGCAGCCTCGGCCGCGACGCGGGCGGATATGGCGCCGCCGGCACCAGGTTGATTGACCGGCAAGACCTGTTGTCCCCAGATGTGGGCGAGCCGATCGGCGACCAGCCGCAGCGTGACATCAACCGCGCTACCGGGGGCAGAATCCGAAATGATCTTCACCGGCCGCGTCGGATAGTCCTCGGCATGCGCCGGTTCTGAAAGATGGGCCGAGAGCGCCAGCAGCGCGAGCGACAGCGTGAGCCGGAGCATTACTCTTCTCCGATGTTTCTCTGACGAGATACTATCACCAGGTCGACCATGCGGCATGAGACGAGAGGACACAGGCGGCCGGCGGCGGACAATCCCAAGATGTCCATGATAGCCCTCAGGCAGCAATCTTCATATCGAGGGGGCGCCCGGGAATGATCCGCCCTCCCCCCTTCCGCGCCGAACATATCGGCAGCCTCGTGCGGCCGCCGGAACTGCTGCGCGCGCGCGAGCAGCAGGTGGCCGGCAAGCTCGATCATGCGGCGCTATTCGCAATCGAGAATGCCGCCATTGTCCGCGTGGTCAAGCTCCAGGAAGAGGTCGGCTTGCAAATGGTCACCGACGGCGAGTTCCGCCGCGGCAGCTATTCCGATGCATTCACCAGCGCCGGCATTTCCGGCGTCAAAGTCGAAATGACTGAAGAGGACGGCTGGTCCGGTTCGCAAAGCCATGGCCACCGCATGGCGCGGCGCATCCCAATTGTCGTCGGCCGCATTGCCTGGAATGGGCCGCAGAACGCGGACGATTTTCGCTTTCTCAAGTCGCTGGGCACCCGCACGCCGAAGATCACGCTCCCGGGCCCTTGCTATATTCATTATCGCGCAGGGCGAGCCAACATCAGCCGCGACGTTTATCCCGATCTCGACATTTTCTGGTCCGATCTGGTCGAGGCCTACATCCGGGAAATGCGCTCGCTCGCGCAGGCTGGTTGCCGCTATCTGCAGATCGACGAGACGTCGCTGGTGAAACTTGGCAATCCACGCGTGCGGCGGTTGCTGGCAGAGCGCGGCGACGACTGGCGCGATCTTCTGCAGGGTTATGTCGGCGTCATCAATGCCGTCGTCGCAGGTGCGCCGGACGGGATGACCGTCGGCATTCACATTTGCCGCAGCCAAGATCCGAATTGGCAAGCTGACGCGGGCTACGATGCCATCGCGGAGCCTCTGTTCAACGCGTTGAGGCTCGAGAACTACTTTCTCGAATATGACAATGCGCGGGCCGGAACATTCGCACCACTGCGAGCGGTGCCGGCGGGAAAATTCGTGGTGCTCGGACTCGTCGCCTCCAAAACATCCGAGGTGGAGAGCGTCGATTTCCTTATGCGGCGGATCGAGGAGGCAAGCCGTTATATCGACCTCGAGCAACTGGGACTGAGCCCGCAATGCGGTTTTGCCACCAGCGCGGCCGAGCACGTCACCGTCACGCAGGAGGTCGAGCGCGCGAAGCTCGCGCGAGTGGTTGAGGTCGCGCGGCGGGTGTGGGGCAGTGCGTAAGGCGCAGTCGCGCGTCGCGCTCAGCGATCTAAACGGGCCAGGTCTCCAACCGAAAAGCGGAGTCCCAGAACATCCACTCGAGCTGGGCGGCGCGGGTGAAAGCCGCATGCATGCGCGCATCGAGAGAGGCGGCCACACCGGCGGCGGCCGCGTCGGCGGCTGCGATCACCGCGCGCACGGCGGCATGGAATTCTTCGCCCGCGTAGGTATCGATCCAGGCTTGGTACGGATTGGCCGGCGCCGCGCGCGCGTGGATGTCGCGGCCCACCTCCGCGTAGATCCAGAAGCAGGGCAGCAGCGCGCCAAGCAGCACTTCGTACGGCTCCGCATAGGCGGTGGCGAGAAGATAAGAAACGTAGTGGTGGCAGGCCGGCGATAATGGGGTTTGTGCGAAGACGTGCGGGGTGATGCCATATTGCTTGAAAAAGGAGCCGTGCAGCGCACGTTCGACGACGAGGGCGCCTTCCGCCGCTTTGGCGAACTGCACGACGCGGTCCGGATCCGGCGCCTTCGCCGCTGCCAGTGTCAAAGCGCGTCCGAAGCCGATGAGGTAATGGGCATCCTGCGTAATGTAGTGCTTGAACCGCGCCTCGCTCAGCGACCCCGAGGCGAGCTGCGCGTTGAACGGCATCGTGCGGATGGTCTCGTAGACCGCGAGATTGCGATCCCAAGCTTCGCGCGAGAAGAGATTTGTTCCGCTCATGGCCCCGGCCGTGCGTGATTTGCCGGTTTTATTATACAGCCGCCCGGGGGAGCTGGCGGGCTTCAACCCGCGCCGCGCCGGCCTCCTGTTGCTGCGGTGTGCGAGAAGCTCTCTTAATCGCATCGCGAACGAGGAGTCCGGTTCCACGGATCGGCAGTCCAGTGTTGCGATGAAGACACGCGCCTGACGGCGCGCGACCCGTTAAAAAAAGCGGCTCGTAACCCAACCATCTGCTTATGGGTCGGCATGAAACTCGATTAAACAGTTAATCGTGTCGATCCACCGCAATCGGTAGTTTCTGCTACCCTCGCACGCTGTTCTCTCTGTGGTATTATGATCATGCTGGAATGGGATGTGCCATGCGAGCTACTGCCGAGTGGCTAGCATCGATCGGCCTGGAAAAGTACGCCCGACGCTTTGCCGAGAATGCCATTGACCTCTCGGTCGTCTGCTATCTGACGGAGGAGGACCTTAAGGAGCTCGGCGTGCCGCTCGGGCATGGCCGCAAAATGTTGCACGCCATCGCGGAGCTTAGCGCGGCCGCTGCTGTGAAGGGATGCGAATACGCACCGGCTCGCTGGAGGCCACTTCGATTATCGCGATCTCGGCCCTTGCGCGGTGAAAGGCTGGGTGGAGCCGATCGCACTGCCTTCGTGGCCTATCCGCCTCGGCGAAGATCTAGGGGAAGGGCAAATGCGTTTGATTTTTGGAATGATTATTGGCGCTGCGCTGATGGTGGGTGGCGCCTATGTCGCTGATGCGATGGCGGGCACGGAAGCAAAGCCGATTGTGAACTGGAGCGTCGTCGCCAAAAACATCGAAACCATGACCGCACTCGCGCGCGCAGGTTGGAAGAGGATTGCCGGCTAATGTGTTCGGCGCGCCCGCGGGATACGTCGATAAGATCGATCCTCATTAACGTCTTCTTCATTTAACCGGGCAATCGTTCGGCCACTCAAACCAAAAGCTATAACGGTTTTAATGAAAGCGAGACGCCAAGGGTCGTTGAAGGAACGCATCAAGCGCCCGGAGCAGTCCCATTCGCTACTGCCATTTTGGGAAAACGCGACCGGATTTTGGGGCAAACGCGGCACGCGGTTGTCATGGATCCTGTCTGGCATTCTTATGCTCACGATCGTTCTTAATCTTATCACTTCCTACGGTATGAACGTTTGGACACGCGGGATCTTCGACGCGCTACAGGAACGGGATTCGCACACGATTCTGTTCCTTTCTATGGTTTACTTACCCCTGCTGGCGGCAAGCGTTGTTTTTAGCGTTCTGCAGGTCTACGCGCGCATGACAATCCAGCGGCGATGGCGAGAGTGGCTCACCAATCAACTAATCAATCGCTGGCTTAAGAATGGCCGCTACTATCATCTCAATCTAGTGAGCGATGCTCCTAAGAATCCGGAATATCGGGTAGCGGACGACGTTCGGGTTGCGACCGGATCGCCGGTAGATTTCGTCACTGGAATGATAACGGCTGTTCTCTCGGCGGCGACATTCATTGCGATTTTGTGGACGATCGGCGGCGCGCTCACCATCCACCTCGGTGCCAGGTTTATAACCATTCCTGGCTTTCTCGTGCTCGCCGCGTTGATCTATGCAGTAGCGGCAAGCGGATTCATGGTTTTCATCGGACGCCACTTCATTGCGGTATCAGAGAATAAGAATCAAGCCGAGGCAGAGTACCGTTGCGTGCTCACTCGCCTGCGGGAAAATGCGGAAACCATTGCTATCCTCCAAGGGTGTGGCGAAGAGCGGAACGGCGCCGACAAATCTTTCAAGACAGTGCTGCGGGCGTGGCGAGATATTTGCATTCAAACCATGCGAACCACGATTGTCTCCCAGACCAGCAGCTACATAGCACCAGTCTTACCGATCATTCTATGCGCGCCCAAATTCCTGGATGGCGCGATGACGCTCGGCGCAGTCATGCAAGCGGCGGCGGCCTTTACAATTGTCCAGGGGGCTTTCAACTGGTTAGTCGACAACTATCCGCAGCTTGCCGAGTGGACTGCTTCCGCTCGCCGGGTCGCCTCGGTGCAGAACTCGCTGGACGAGCTAGAGCGTGCGGAAATCGACCGCGCCGGCCGAATCAATCTTTGCGAGGGGAAGGGCGCGGCTCTGCGGTTGCGCAACCTCTCGGTCACGCTCGACGACCGGATACTCGACGCTGGCGCGGAGGTCGCGATCATGCCTGGCGAAAAGGTGCTGGTCACAGGCGAATCGGGATCCGGCAAGAGTACTCTGGTGCGCGCCGTTGCGGGCCTGTGGCCGTGGGGTAAAGGCGATATTGAGATGCCAGCGGGGGCCAAGCTCTTATTGTTGCCACAGCGGCCGTATGTGCCGAGCGGCACACTCCGGCGGGCAGCCAACTATCCCGACGCCGACCAAAGCAGGAGTGCTGAGGAAATATCGAAAGCCTTCAAGAAGGTCGGGCTGGGGCACCTCGTCAAGCAACTCGACGAAGAACGGCCTTGGGATCAAATCTTATCGGGCGGGGAAAAACAGCGTTTAGCGTTTGCGCGAATCTTCCTTCACCGACCGGATATAATCGTGCTGGACGAAGCAACCGCCGCACTTGACTCGCAGAGTGAAGGTCAGTTGATGAAACTGTTGTCCCAGGAGTTCGAACATGCGACCGTCGTTAGCGTTGGTCATCGGTCTGAACTCGAACCCCTTCATAACCGAAAGATCGTTATCCAGCGCGGGCCCCAGGGCGCAAAGCTCGTCAGCGACGTCTTTCCAAAGCCCGCGAGCAGACTGCCAAGCAAAGGGTTTTTGTCGCGTTGGAATTCCAGCCTCGCGGATCGAACATTCAGACAGGCAGGTCACGCCCCAATGATGTGAGAATGCGCGCCGCCGCGGCGACGTTGCCATTTGAATTTCCGAAATTAGCTGTCACTGCGCTTCTGCCCGAAGGCGGGGATTTTGCACTTAGATTAGACAGAGCGATGGCACGAAAAGAGGACCGAGGCCAGGCAGTCATCGACCGCGATTAGTTTTCGCTGGCTACGAGGCGAGCGGTTGGTTCGGCGTCGGCGCACCGAGGGCCACGCCGGTCGACATCGTCGACAAGCTCAACAAGGAGATCAATACCGCGTTGGGTCAAAAAATTGAAGCAATAGAGAGAATTGTTGTCAGCCGGCGTAGCCTCGTCGGCGGTTTGCCGCGATCGGAATGATGAAGCAACGCATCGCGGATTGTGCGAATCACACTCGCAAAGACAGGCGCAGCTTACCATGACGCAAAACCGAGGAGGCGATCGATGATCATTCTGCGACTTGCCTGTGCGCTCGCGGCGACGGGCGCATTGATCATGACATGCGCGGCGCAGACCTCGCCTTGGCCGCCAGGCGACGAGATCGGGATGGCCAATACGCTCGGGCCCCAGACTTGGCAGCGGTGCGCGACGTATCTGGCCGATCCCAGGGCGAAGTCCTACGAGCTCTCGTACTTGCGCTCGAACACGATGCCGCAATCGCCCTTCGGCGTGCCGCTGCGGGACAGATACAGGCCCACGGTCGGAATCGCGGGCACGCGGCATGCCTTCAACGGCGAAGAGACCGTCAGTGGGGAGCCCGGAGCGCAGGGCACGCAAATGGACGCGATCGGCCATTTCGCCGTGCTGCCCGAGGCGTGGGATGGCAAGGGCGAATTCCCCGCCGACAAAGCACGGTATTATGGCGGCTACACGCAAGCCGACGTGAAACCGACACCGGATTCCCCGCTGCAGAAGCTCGGCATCGAGAAGGTGCCGCCGATCGTCACCAGCGCGGTGTTGCTCGATGCCAAGACCTATCTCGGCCGCGGCAACGCGATGCAGCCGGGCCAGGTCGTCACCGCGGCCGACATCGAGGCCATGCTCAAGGCGCAGGCGTTGGACAAGCGCGGTCTGATCGCGGGCGATGTGCTCTACATCTACACCGGCTGGGGCGACAATTGGAAAGACCCTGACGTGGAGAAATTCTACTACACCAAGGGCCCCGGTCTCGCCTATGACGCCGCTCGCTACATCGCCGACAAAAAGGTTGTGCTGCTCGCGCTCGACAATCCGTTCACCGATCCGGTGGCCGAAGGCTTCCTCCAGGGCAAAGCGACGCCACCCGCGGGCGCGCCGGAGGGCCTGCCGTTCGCGATCCATCACACGAATCTCGCGGAGTCCGGCATCTATCAGATTCAGAACGCCAATCTCGGAGCGCTCGCTCGCGACAAGGTGTGGGTGTCATGCACCATGATCCTGCCGCTGCGCGCGCAGGGAAATGCCGGCTCGCCGGTCAGGCCGGTCGCGATCGGCGCGCCTAGCCAGTAGCAGGCGATCTCTCCGGCTATGTCGAGGAGCGTCACCGCTCACCTGTTTTGCTGCGGTGCATGAGTCCGCTTTTGATGCTGTGGACGGCTCCTCCACCGGCACGGAAGTGCCATCGATGTGGGCGCTGTTAAGGCTCCCACGATTCGGAGGAGCTAATCATGCAGACGGTCACGACAATCGGCCTCGATATTGCAAAGTCCATTTTTCAAATCCATGGAGTTGACGCTGCAGGTAATGTAATCGTTCGCCGCAAGCTCAAGCGTCGCTACGTTTTGCCATTCTTCCAGAAGCTACCGCCGTGCCTCGTTGGCATTGAAGCCTGCGCCTCATCGCATCATTGGTCGCGCGAACTGCAGGCTTCCGGTCAAGCGTAGAGGAGATTTCGTATGGCCCTCATCCTGCATGATCTGCTGCTCTTCTCGTGCCTTGCCGCCTTCGTCACAGGGATCGTGATCGCGGCCGGGAGTCTGCTCCAGTGACGTACAGACTGATGTTCAATGACACGGTTAATATCTGGCTCCGACATTGGGCTGGCGAATATCAGCACACGATCGCAGCCAGCTACGATGTAAATCGGGCCCGCGTGAACGATGTGCTGAACGAGCGGCTCCACACCGGAAGCAAGGCGGTCGCTGCCACGAACGGACTTCGGTCGCGTAAGACAGCCGTACGAGCGAGCGGCTCTTGGGCTGAACGCGGGCTTTGGCCGAATGTCCGCTTTTGGAGGATTGTGTTGCAAAACTATTTTGCCCGTCCGAGCGCGTAAGATTGATTCAAGGTCAGGCGTCAACGCGCAACGTTGATTCAAGAATCGTCCTGCTCCGATTCGATTGTTTCATGTTTTTATTCCACAGCCTCTCGGCGGTGACTTTTGCAACACAATCGGAGCAAAGCGGGACATTGATGGGCATGTCACCTCGGCAAATTCGCTCGAGTTTGACCTATTGCGGACAAAGGCAGGATTGAAATCCCGCGATGCAGCGGGCCCGTGCGTGCTATCTTTGGGTGGCAGCACAGGAGGGGGTCCGCAGCGCCCCGCCAGATGGCCGCGCCGCTGCTACTGCACGATGACCGTCGCGCCGATCTGGACCCGGTTATAGAGATCGATCACGTCCTGATTGGTCAAGCGAATGCAGCCCGATGACACCGCTTGGCCGATTTTGTCAG